>Ga0208792_1000004_pt1 | contig 495928 bp, 462 predicted proteins | sample 14_taG_FD_184087 | JGI IMG/M metagenome (GOLD analysis project Ga0208792, IMG submission 184087) | Marine viral communities from the Subarctic Pacific Ocean - 14_ETSP_OMZ_AT15311 metaG (SPAdes) (version 2) | ecosystem: Environmental > Aquatic > Marine > Oceanic | place: Pacific Ocean...
CTCTCCATTGTAAAAAATTAAATTTATATACGCTGTGAGCCGACCCTACACTCCATCATTCAAAAGAATAACTTCATAAAGCTCGCACAAACAATCTGTCTTATGCTTCAATAATTTCCAAAGAACTTACCTTTCCGAGACAAAAAAAGCTGACCTAAACGTGTTGTTGGATCAGCATTTTTATTTCCTCGAAAGGATTATAAAGGTACGGGATTTTCACCCTTTAGGGCAAGTTTTATTTCAATATTTTTTCTCTTTTTTTCTACTCTTTTTCTCAAGCTTGATTAGAGCTCAATAGAGGCTATTTCTCTCAGGATCTTCATCAAATTTTTGGAATAATTTTACTCCAAAATAAAATAATGGGGTGTCAAAAAGAGCAAAAAAGAACTTGAACAGATAAGAATTGAGAATCAGAATGAAAACTGCGCCTAAACTATTCACATTTTCCCCAAGATTTCCTGCGAAATATAAAATCATAAGAATAGCTGTGGAGTCAACTAATTGACTAAACATGGTAGAAGCATTGTTCCTCAACCACAAGTGTTTTCCGTTGGTCTTCTTTTTCCAGAAATGAAATAACCGAACATCTACTGATTGTGCAGTTAGATAAGCAATCATACTCGCGATAGTATTACCAATCATAAACTCGTACACTCCTTCAAACAGATCCAATCCACCGCTTACCCCATATGTATCAGGAAGCCAGTGATTGATCGTCATCAACAAGAGCATAAAGAAGTTCATAAAAAAGCCGACCCAAACTACTAACTGTGCTTTCTTTCTTCCAAAAAGTTCAGAGATCAGGTCCGTAGCTAAAAAGGTAAATGGATAAGCAATAACCCCGGCGGGCACACTCATAGTATACAGACTTCCATCGCGAACCAATGAAGGAGTAATAGATTGCAACCAGTCAGGTAAAGTAAGAGTGAAGATTGTAACGAACTTTGTAGTACCAATTACATTGCCAAGTACTAGTGCAGTAAGAAATATTCCTGCAAGTGACAGGAACAGAACGTCTCGTTGATGACTATGACTCATAAATTTTTGATTTAGAAACCAATAAAAGAAACACAGCAAACATTTGCTGAAATATTTCGTAACCAACCGAACTGTTTTTATCCTTTAATAGTTTTTGTGAATATGACTGCAGAACAGATCAATGACAAAATCGAACTTTGTGAATCAGCAATAGATCTGATTCTTTCCGAAGGCTCGTTCACCATCGCCCAACTATCAGAAGCCACAGGTAAGACTGCGTCTCAGATATACAGTTTATTCCCAAATAAGAAAGCTATTACCGAATACTATTATCCTTCTCTGGTTATTCGTTATTCCGCCATGATCGGGGAAATTGAAGATTTCGAATCTTACACCATCAGCGAAAAACTATCTAATTTTATTTTTACGACTTTCGACATGATGGAAGACCGAAGAGAGTTTGTAGAAGATACTTTTGAAAAGATGGTCTTTAAGAAAGGATGCAATTCCGAATTCCATCAGGAAGTGACTGCTTTGTTCAAACACTTTTTTACTACTGATGGAAGAATCGCTGTAAGTGCGGGTTTTGTGTTGAAAGATTATTTCTATGAATTCATCGCAAGAGAATATCTCGATATTGTAAAGTTCTGGCTAAACGATGACAGTGACGGCAAAGAAAGAAGCTTTGCGTTAACAGATAAACTCACAGGCTTTGTGGAAGAAGTAGTATATAATAAGGTCATTGATAAAGGATTTGATCTGGCAAAGTATCTAATCAGTCATGCAGGATTGGCTAAAAACATTCCTCTTTTTGGTGAATGGATAACAAGTTGGTTTAACGATAACGAAGAAGAAAATAAAGATGAGTGATTTCCCATCCTCAAAATTAGAGCGCGGAACTATCATAGCTAAAACCGGAATCAAAGTTGGAAAAAACTACGCCCAGCGTTATTTGAAAAATAAGATCTCGGGAAAGAAAGACGATGATGGCACCTTCCATTCTGATAATGCCAAAGAAGTTTTCAAAGAGTTTACCAAACTTCGTGGGACTGCTTTAAAAATTGCTCAGGGAATGAGCATGGATCAGGGGTTTCTTCCTGAAGAATTTGCGGAAGTAATGAGTCAGGCACAGTATTCCGTTCCTCCTATTAATAAGGCTCTGGTTCGTTCTATTATTAAGAGAGAATTGGGAAGCTATCCCGAACAGCTTTTTGCGAAGTTTGAATCAGAAGCATTTGCCGCAGCTTCTATTGGCCAGGTTCACAAAGCAGAATTAAAAGACGGCAGGAAAGTAGCCATCAAAATTCAGTATCCGAATGTGAGGGAAACCATTGGATCGGATCTGGCCATGGGGAAAACAATAGCCAAGCGATTTATTAAAAAAGGATCTAATATTGATCCATACTTCGATGAGATTAAGAATACTCTTCTACTGGAAACAGACTACAAACATGAAGGACAACAAATTGATCTTTTTAATGAGCGATTTTCAGGGTTAAATATCGAGATTCCTGAATGGGTTCAGGAGTTCTCTTCAGATAAAGTCTTGTGCATGACCTTTCTGGAAGGAAGACACCTCGGTGATTTTTTGAAGGAAAACCCATCACAAGAACAGAGGAATCATTTCGGGCAACTATTATGGGACTTCTTCCATGAGCAGATAAAAGGCAACGATTATATCCATGCCGATACACATCCGGGGAATTTCCTGTTTACCAAAGACGGCAAACTTGGAGTGGTTGATTTTGGATGCGTAAAGAAATTTCCAACAGAGTTTTTCTCAGATTATTTACAGCTCCTCCCTACTCATCTTAGCGAGGACGAAGAAAAGATCAGACACTTATTTGAAAAACTGGAAGTACTGAAACCTAACTCTAAGGATGGAGACAAAGATCAGGAGTACTTCGAATTTGCCAAAAACTATGGCATGCTTTTCGCCAAACCATATAAAGAGAGCGTATTCGATTTTGGTGATCCCGAGTACGATAAAATGATTCGTCACTTTACCAAAGAAGCGCCGATGTCGAATGAACCCAGAGGGAATAAGCACTTTATATATACAACCAAAGTTCATGTGGGTTTGTATAACATACTTATCAAACTGAAAGCACAGATTGACACCTTAAAAAGTAAAAAAGTGCTCCGGGAAGTTTTAGGAGATGAGGGCTTGTTTGCGTGATCCGAATCATCAAATCAATATGAACCTTACACTCAATCTCCTCCGATAAATACTAAGCCCGTTGAAGTAAATCAGAGAAATTTGCTCAAGACCCTTGTATTGCCTACTATCTGAAAATTCAAATAAATCGGGGAATTATTGCAACAACTTAGGATGCCAATACTTGCTGTTTTGCTTGCCGGAGTAGCATTCAGCTCTTTCTTCATTTATCGTATCGAATCTGACAAAAGAGTTCTTGAAACAGAACTAATTGAATTATCTAAGGTCAAATACGGACTTTTTAATGTCGATGTTTGGACTGAAGAGCTTACGCGAATTATTATCGTACGAGTTAATGAGTTCCAAATGTCTGAATCCCGAGAGGACGAACTGCGAGTCAAAATTGAAGAGTTTCTGGAAATAGCTATCGCAGAGTTGGAAGAAGGATTTGAAGAAGAAAATAAAGGAAGTGTCGGGGGTTTTCTAAAAAGGGGAGTTGCTTCGGTAACGGATGTCTTTGGTTTAATGAGAGAAAAAACTCCTGAAATAACAGAGAGCATTATCATCTTTATAAAAGATCCTGAAAACAAAGAATTGGCTAAAGATTTTTTGATCGATAAAATGCAGGAATACTCAGACAGCACCTTCTCAGAAATTGATTATTCCATATATGACAAGATTCTGGCTAAACACGAAGCAACCGAAAAAAGAGAAGCCATCAATATTATAAAGAGCAAGGTCGACTCTTTAAATGATCGAAGAACCCCTTACTCTGTAGCTTTATTTGGGATTATAGGTTTATTAGCCTTAATCATCCCATTTAGTACTGATTTTATGAAAGCAGAGTTCACAGTACTTACTATCATATGTGGAATATTGTTATCAGTAGGTGTTCTAATACCAATGATCAATATTGATGCCCGAATCTCAAGGATGGAATTTGAGCTAATGGGCGAATCTATCATATTTATTGATCAGGTTTTGTACTTCAAAAGTAAAAGTATTCTGGAAGTAGTTTGGGTTATGATCACCAACAAAAAAGTGGATGTAATGACTGTGGGTATTCTGGTTTTTTCTTTCAGTGTATTATTCCCTGTTTCCAAATTACTGGGGTCCTTTGCTTATATCTATTCTGAGAAATTAAGGAACAATCCGGTAATCAAGTTTTTGGTTTTTAAAACAGCGAAATGGTCGATGGCGGACGTAATGGTCGTTGCTATTTTTATGGCATATATCGGTTTTACCGGGATAATTTCAGAGCAGCTTACCAGCCTGGAGAATATCGCCTTAAATGTTGACATCATGACTACCAACGCTTCCAGCTTGCAAATTGGGTTTTTCTTATTTACTGCCTTTGCAGTGTTGAGCTTGATGGTTTCTCATAAACTTCAATACGGGGGAGAGGATTAAGAATGTAGAATTAAAAATTAAGAATGATAATTAGCTTGAGAAGACTGCCAACTAATCACTTTTTATTTAATACCAAGCTATTGTTGATGAAATAAAATTCTTAATTCTACATTCTTACTCCTTAATTCAGTTAGCCACTACTTCAAATTCATGCTCCAGTCTTTCCCCTTTCTCATCTACTAATGTAAGTGTATGCTTTCCCGGATCGGGTGAAATCGCTAACTGATGAAAACTTTCTGTTTCTCCTAAAAATTCATCGTTCAAATGCCAAAATATCTTAGTCCGGTTATTTCGATGGGCTATTTCAAACACAGCTTTTCCTTTTTCTCCATCCAGTTCTTTTGGCACATATATTACTGATGAATTGAACGGATAGATCAATCTCATAGCCAACTTATTTTCTTCCCCACATCCCGCAGCTAATTCCGGTAACGATCTATACTCACTGTGATTTTTCTTGTAATACCACTCCTGCACCGGAGGCAAAACAAACAATGACTCTGTTTCTAAATCTGAAATATCAGCACAGCTACTGTTCATTCTTTGTCCGGAGTTTTTATCAATATGAACTACCTGATGATATGGACACACTTCGGTTTTTAACCCTATCTTTGGAACGCTTTCCTTGATTGTATCCGGACAATCTGAACCAGCCCTGTGTCCGCTCTTTTTGCAAACCAAAATTTCTTCCATCTCATATATAGGTTCGTTGAACCAACCTGTTGCAGGCAGTGCGTCAAAAACATCAAATAAAATAGGTCCTGCAGTTTTAAGTCCGGTCAATTCCGGTCGACCTTCTCCATCAGCATTACCAACCCAAACTCCAACCACAAACTCAGGAGTGATTCCAACCGCCCAGCCATCCCTATAGCCATAGCTGGTTCCTGTTTTCCAGGCTACTTTTCTTGCATTCTGAAAACGTCGCCAATGCAATTCTTCTTCCGGACGGCTAACTTCCAGCATCGCTTCAAAAGTACTAAACAATGCGCCGGGGTTTATTACTGTTCTATGAGAATGATTTTCAGAGTATTTATCTGATGCTAACTTCGAAGAAAAGTTTACTCGCTCATATCCATCAGAATCATTTTTTGAAGCACTATAAGTATTGAGCTGATGAGCCAACGACCCGTATACTGATGTGATATCCCAAAGTGTGGCTTCTGCTCCCCCTAATATTAAGGACAAACCATAATGTTCAGGATCATGGGTGACAGTGCTTAACCCTAATTCATTCAGATAATGATGAAATTTTGGAACCCCAAACTCCTGCAACATATAAACAGCCGGCACATTCAACGACCTTGAAAGAGCTTCGGATGCAGGCACCGCTCCATCATAACTCCTATTGTAATTCTGTGGAGAATAATCCGTGAATTTTGAGGGAATATCCTGCACCAAAGAATTCGGCAACATCTCCCCTTCATTTAATTTCAACATATATAATAATGGCTTAAGAATACTCCCTGTACTTCTCGGAGAACTGATCACATCTACGCTTTGTCCGTGTTTTCCTGAGTTACCTTTTGTATTGCCAACATAAGAGATCACCTTTCCCGAGTTTACATCCAGCACCAATACCGCTGCATTTTGAATGCCATTCGATCTCAGCTTCTCATGATGACTGTCTACAATTTTGTTGATCCTGATCTGCAGATTATTATCTAATGATGTCTTTACTCTGCTTCCCTTTTCTGCTCCGGTATAAAATTTCGAAACTAAATGCGGAGCCTCGTTTGGCAGATCAAGTGGCTGCTCAGGCAAAGGCTCTAACACTGAAAGTTCGTATGTAAGAGAATCGATCTGCTCCTCTTCCATTAATCTTTTCAGTAATCGATCTCTTTTGGCTTTAAGTGCTTCTCTGTTTCTTCCGGGATGAATAAGCGCCGGACTATTCGGGAGAACGGCAAGAGTTACTGATTCTGCCCATGAAAGATCCGCAGGACTTCTTCCGAAGTATCTCCACGAAGCGGCCTCCAATCCAACTACATTACCCCCGAATGGAGCATGGGCTGCATAAAGAGATAATATCTCATCTTTTGAGTAACTTAACTCAAGTCGGGTAGCCTGAACCATTTCTTTCAACTTTTCCCAAACAGTACGATCCGGATTTTCTTTTGCCAATCTGATGACCTGCATGCTTAAAGTGCTGGCCCCGCTTACTACTTCTCCGGCTTCATAATTCTGCTTAAGCGCACGTGCTATAGCGATGGGATCTACACCAAAATGAGACTCAAAGTTCTTGTCTTCAAATTCAATAATTGCTGTTTTAAATTTTTCGGGCACTTCTTCTGAAACCGGAAATCGCCATTGCTCATCACCTGCAATTTTTGCCCCGATCAGTATCCCGTTTCTGTCTTCTAAAATTGTAGAATAAGAAGGATTGAATAATGGATCTGGGAGGGAGTTGTAGTAGAGTATTCCTAAAATAGATATTAAGATTACTGCTATAAACCCTCTCCTTTGTTTCCTCTCCCGGGAGAGGAAGACTCGTTGGTTTGATTCAGAAAAAGATTTGTCATTTGACCTGGAAAAAAAGCGAAGATATCGCATTAACCCACCACTCAATCCCCTTCGTTGGAGGGGAAGCTCGTTGTTCTGAACAGAAACTTCCTCAACGGGTTTCTCCTCCTTGGAGGAGAACAAGAGGAGGGTCTTTATGTAGTTCTTAAACCACTTCATTATTCGATATTTAAGTCCCCTCTTGAGAGGGGATTTGGGGGTGTGTCAATATGATTGAAAATTTTCTTCATGTTTATTCTTCAACAGGAACTACATTCACCCACTTTCCGGCATTACGGGCGCTGATGGTTTCATCATACATTGCATAAGTAGTTAGCGAAGGCAAATAAAACTTCCCTGCATAACTCGCATTTAATTGTACACGAAATGTTTTGGATTGCTTTGCTCTCAGATCAAAATAAGTGTAGATGCGGTCATCTCTGATATCCTGATATTCGAAACTTGCAGTGGGCTCGCTGAAAGAAGCGTCGTCCATTCGAGTATTTCTGATCTCCCAACCGGATGGAAAGATCTGACTCAACGCCATCTCCTCATAGTTACCACGAAGCCCGGGATTTGAGATCGTAACCTCAGCTATAAAATCGCTCCCTTGTTCAATCTTCTCAGGATCTATTGAATTCCCGTCCAGATCTGTATATCTGATCTTTTGATTCAAACTATTTGAATTGGTGATATCATCACCCAAAAGCGGGGTTCCTTTCAAGATCAATCGGGCAAACAAGGTTCCTTCAGATTCATTTTTAAACACCAGTTTGTTTTCTGAAAGCTCATTCATTTTCAAATTGATCTCTGTGATGAAAGCCTGAGATCCGATCTTTCCCTCTCTCCTTCCATTTAATGTGTATGAAGCATTTATATCTCCCGATGAACCGCTTTCTTCCAGAAATTTAGAAATCGCAATCAAACCATAAGCTGTTGTTTGAGTGCTGAGCCATCTTTGTGAGCTTAATTCCTGAGAAACACTTCTCGCCACCAGAGATGCATCCTGATTCCTCTTCAATAAACTCAATGCTTCAAGGATCATGGCGCGATCCCGGATAGAAGAACCATAACTTCTGGAAAGCTCTCTGTACTCTTCAACCTCAGTGGATGCTCCTTCAACAATATCATTTCCGGCTTCGGGCTGACCTGCTAAAACATAAGCTGCTGCCAATCGCCATTTTGCTTGAATGGATAGGTTTTCTCTTTCTCTTAAACGATTCATGGCGCCAAGGTCCGCAGAATTAGCAAGAGCCAGCGTATATAGTCTGTACGATTGAATCAGATCTGAACGATAATATTCGTTGTTCTCCGTCCAGGTTCTGGCTCTTTGTCTTTGAAACCGATTGATGCGATCCATCACATTTGAAGAAACATAATATCCTTTCTTTTGTGCTTCCAGAAGAAAGTGATATCCGTAATTTGTTCCCCAGGAGTTGGCATCTTCGTGTCCGGGCCAGTATGACAATCCACCACTTGATGTTATAAACTTTTCAATTCTTTTTATCGCCCCATTTATGTTGGTTTGAATATTCTTTTCGCGCTCCTGATCCAGTTCCATCACATCACCAACAAATAATTGAGGAAATGCTGAAGAAGTGGTTTGCTCAATACAGCCGTGAGGATAACGGATCAAATAATTCAATCTCTTCCCGAAATCCACAGGCGGAATTCTGGAGATCTCTAACGTGGCTTCGTTCGTTCCTGCCATTCCCTGCGGATCAAAGATCACTTCCCAGTCAGAATCAGATTCCACAGTTTCGGATCTTATATCCACGAAAGGTTGATTCGGGTTTCTTACTGCGATCTCTATTTCGTGATAGGCACTTTCATTTCCGCTGATAACTTCAACCCGAACTTTTCCAACACCAATAGCAGGCTTCGTTTTCAGTTTGAACGTAACCAACTCATCGCCCGGTTCAGAAAATTGAACAGAAGCCGTTGATGAGCTTTCAATAATTTCAAAAAGCTCATTGGTCTCGACTTTTACCTGAACGTCTTTAACAGATTCCTTCATCGCAAAGACATTTACCGGAAGATCTACTGTTTCTCCGGGGCCCAAAACACGTGGTAATGTGGCTAAAACCATTACGGGCTTCCGAACCGGAGTAGTTGTTTCAGCTTCTCCATACGCACCGTCTTGTCCGGCGATGACCATAGTTCTTACTGATCCAACATAATTCGGAACTGAAATTTGATGTCGGTTTGTTTTCCCTTTCTCCAAATAAAAAGGACCTAGAAATCGAACCATGGGCTTAAAACGATTTGCTTCGTTAAGCGGATCTTCAGAAGCTTTGAGTTCCCCATCACCTCCAACAGCCAAAATTCGGGATAATGATCCTGCATAAACATCACTTACCGAGCCAAAAATATCCCAGGTTTTTATTCCCAATGCTTCTCTGGCATAGAAATAGTCATGGGGTTCAGGAGTGTTGAAATTTGTCAGGTCCAGCAAGCCTTCGTCCACTACGGCTACGGTGTATGTCATTGCTTTTTTGTTCGATTCCGAAACTTCAATTATTGCATTGGTTTCAGGTTTCAATTCCTCCGGAAGTTTAACCATAGGTGACAATTTAGTAGTCGGGTCTTCCACTTTAATGGGAATTACACCATACATTCTGATTGGCAGATCGTTTTCTGTTTGTCCATGAGATTGCACATGCATAACATGAGCATAAATCGTGGGACTCATATCTCCCGAGGTTTCAAAACGATACTCGGTGCTTCCTTTTTTCCCATCTATCCATTCTGTGCTTAGGATCTTTGATCCGGTTTCTAAACTGACCAGAATCTTACTTCCTTTGCTACTTGGGATATTAAGAACTGCCTCATCTCCAACATTGTATGTTTCCTTATCAGAATTGAAAGTCAATCTCGCAGGACTCACTCCCGAACCACTTCCTCCATACCAACTGAAGTAAACGACCTGACTAGCTGAATGTCCTCCGTCTTTATTCTTAACACGAACTAAATATCTTCCGCCACCATCATTATTGGAGATGTTGACATCAAAAGATCCTTTTCCCTCTGAGTTAGTTGCAACCGTACCGGATCTTACTTTTCGTACATTTCTTCGTTCAAAGTAATTGCTCAGTTCTTCCCGACTACGCTCCCACCACCATCTCCATCTTATATTATAAACTTCAAACTCGAGCTGCTGATTTGGAATTGTCTTTCCATCCTTATCCAGAGAAACCACTTCAAAACTGTGATCCTGATTTCTTTCCAACCAATTTGAATACCTGTCCTCACTCGTTCTTGGTGCTCTTAATCCGATCAATGTTTCAAACGGATAATAATAAGTTGTAGAACTCCCGACGCTAAAATTACCGGATGGTTCAAACACTCTTGTTTTCAGATTTACTCTGATTCGGCTCGGACCTTCGTTAAATTTTTTAAAAGTATAATCCAATTGTGCTTCGCCTGACCGATCTAAATTTCCATCAAATATCTGTGTTGGAGAACCTGAAAAAGAAATGGATTCATCAGAAAAAGAGAATTGCGGATATTTTGAGAACACAGCTTCAGATCGACTCATACTCATTTCAACATCTGCTTTCAAATTTCTAGCTATTGCACCATGCAGCCATCGTGAATTCAAAGTTGCGTTCAATTCCGGATTATCAGCGGTGATAACATCATTTTCGAAATCGACTTCTATTTTTAAACGATTTGGTTTAACCGTTTCAATTTTGATGGTTTTATCGAAAGTAAGCCCTCCAACTTTTGCTGAAATTCTCCAGTTACCTGTTGGTGCCTGCTTCTCGGTTGATGTTTCATAAACATAAAATCCATTTAATGACGTAGTGAATGTTTTACGATTCACTACTTGTCCTGATGGATTCCTCAACTCAAAACTTACCGGATGATCTTCAGGTAACACATCATTTTCATCTTCCAGAATAAAAGAAACAAAAAGAGTGTCACCCGGTCTCCATACACCTCGCTCTCCGTATAAAAATCCTTTTATTCCTTTCTGTACCTGTGCACCGGAAACATCGAAATCACTAACTGACAGAGAGGTCCCGTCATCTAATCTCAAATATCCTTTTTGATCTCCTGAACTAGCTACTAAATAGTACGGATCTCTTGAAAATGACAATTCGATCTTACCGTTTTGATCTGTATTTGCTGACGCCAGCAGTTGTTGCTGATAATCAAACAATTCAACTTTAACTCCGGCTTTCAGATCTGTGGTCTTCAGATCGGTTACAAAAGCTGTAAGACTTCCCTGATCTCCGCTTTTTGCAATTATCCCTAAATCGGAAGCGAGAATATTCCTGACTTTACTTCTTTGATTATAGTAGTAACTGACATCACATGGATTGTCCCTTTCTCTCCAATTATAACCTCTTGGATAAGAATTGCTTCTGTAGTTGTCCCAGAATTGCTCTTCTTCAGTGGATGAATACGTCCAGCTTCTATCGGTAACCTGAGCAGTTGTTTCTGAATCATTTTCCCCACACTCATAAACTGCCTGATGTTTTCTGAAATCAACTTCTACCTGATAGAGCGCTCCGGGTTCAGGTTCAATGATTTTTGACAGATCAAGTGCATAGTTATTCCAGTTCCCAGCCTCCACTGTTCCTAAACTTGAAAGTGGAATTGCTCCGCCAAATACCTGACGTCCAACCCGTTCAATTCTATATTGGTCATTCGCTGAAATACCATATTCCTGCAGATATTGCCCCATGTTATTCTCGAAAATCCTGATGATTCGAACATCTACAGCTCCTAAGCTCACCGCTTTAAACGGAAATAACAGATTATCAGAACTGGGGATGATAGTACCTTTTCCAAGTAATTCCAGTTGTGGTTTAGGCTGATTGAATTGAATTTCTCTTGTGATCTCAGTTTCTAATCGTCTTCCGGCTTCGTTTTTAATTCCTGAATTGATGGTCAGTGTTTTAACTCCGGTTCTTCGTTGTCTTGGAGTGATTACTAATGTATTCCCGTTAATGATGGTGTTGATCTCATTCATGTCCTGAACCTGAATCAATCCCTGTAAATTTTGTGTGGCATCTAAACGATCAGAAAAAGTAAGCTCAACTCTTGGATTGTTATCCGTAAAAACCCGTGTAGCTAAAAGTTCAAATACAGAATTATCTGTAATTTCTATAACCTGATTTCCTTTTGTGTCTGTTCCTATCGGGTTGCCATCCCAACTTAATTTCAATTCACTTTTTTGGTCGTCTCTCCGTATTCCTGAAATTTCAAAATCATGGACCGTTCCTGAGTTATTTTGAGTCCAGCTTAGTACGAGATTATTATTTCCTTTTTGAGATATTGATAGCGCACGATCTATATTTTTTTTCCAGGCTTTATCTGCTGTATAAATTGTACCTGAAAGCTTCATGCTCGTTTCCGTTACTATTTCCAGTTCGCCTAAAACCACTTCCATCTGCTGTTTCATTGTATTTACAGCAAACGAAAACTTTTTCTTGTCATCGGGTACTTCAAACAACTTTGACAACTCAAAAGAAACTTGGTATTCCTGTCCCTGCTTAAATGGATCATTGGGTTTAAACACAATTGTTCTGTCGTTCACCAATTCCGAATAACCATTCACTGACGGGGAAAGATCAAAAAGCCTCAACGACCGGATATTGATCTTCTCAGAAACAGGTTTAGTAAATGTAACCGCGATCTCGCTATGCGAACTAATTTCGCCGGAAGTATATCCCTCAATAAATTCTGCAAATTGTTCCGGATCTGAGATCTGTTCTGGCGATTCCGGTTCTGAACAAGCGGTGAATAAAGAAATTAGCAGAAACAGGGATAGTAAGCATCGGCGATGGTGTGGCATAGCAGTAGTAATTTAGGTTTTAAAAAGATAGGTCTAATTTTAGGTATGTTAGTTTCCCAAAAAAGTTCCGCAAGGGCAAATAAAGAAATTGATAAGTCTGATTTTATGCACTCTTTTTAACTAAAACCGCTTTTTAGAAACGAAGCTTATCAACTCTCCTTCACATTTTGTATATTTGGGCTTGCTTAGGGACGATCTAAGCATTTGATCTTTGAAAATTGAATTATAACGCCAAACGAACGAGGTGGAACATTGTCTTTTGAACAATATGACCTGAGTCCTGATCTATTGAACGGACTGGTTGATACACGAATTGAAAAGCCAACCCCTCTCCAGCAAGAAGTTATTCCACAGGCCTTAGAAGGCAAGCACCTGCTTGTTAAGAATGAAAGTGAGGATAACGGAGCATTTTTGATCCCTGCATTGCAGAAGTTGATAGCAAACGGAGAGGTAAACGGCACGCGAATATTAATTTTAACACCATCTATAGAGCGAGCGAAAGCGATTGATGAAATGATTTGGGCGATGGGGTACCATGCACAAGTGAGCAGTACTTCATTATCCATGAAAGGTGATAAAGTCGCACAAGAACAAGCTGTTTTAGATGGAGCACCGGTGATTGTAGCAAATCCCGGCCGATTAGTTGACATACTGGAAAAAACCAAAAAAACCTTTACCGATCTCGAATGTGTTGTGATCGATGAAGCGCATAATATGGAAAACTTTAGCCTGGTAGGCAGGGTGAAGTCTATCTTTGAATTTATTGAGAGCCAGCCGCAGGTACTCATTTTTTCCGGAACTATGAATAATGCTACCAAGCAGCTAGCCGAAAATGCGCTTAAAAACCCTGAATTAATCGGATTTCAGTCTACTGATATTGAAGAGAAGAAAGCAGTTGAACCTGCTGAAATTAACGAAGAAGAAATAAAACAGAAACTAGAGAAAGCTTCTGTAAAAGTTGTCCTGAATCCGGATGAAAAAAAGGATAATAAAGATGCACAAGAAACTGAAGAGACCTTGAATCAAGTTCAGTACGACAACGATGAGGCTCAGGGTATTAAAAAAACAGAACCGGCTGTAATTGATCAAAAAGAAGTTGAAGCCAAACTTGAAAAAGCTTCTGTAAAAGTAGTTCTCAATCCTGAGAAGAAAGAAATAGAAAGCAATACTGGTTCAAGTTCTGACTCTGGCAAAGCTCCTGTAGAAAAACTTAAAGAAGCATCTGTTTCAGTAGTCTTAAAGAAAGACCAAACAGATGAGCCTTCGGTTCCAAAAAATCTGGAACAAGGTTATATCAATGTGCCGCCAAGAATGAAAATTTCTACCTTGATGGCTCATTTGGAAAACAGTAAGGTTGAAAGAATTGTAGTTTTCACGGCTTCAAAAAGAACGGCAGACCGACTTTTCAGAATTATTCTTAAAAAGAGCTGGGGCGTAGTAAGTGTTGATGAAAGCATCAACAAAGAAACCTTTAACGAACGCTTCCAGAAATTCACTTCAAATGAGATGAAGATCCTGATCGTTGGTGGTATGTCCGCAACTGATATCGAAATTGATAAAGTCACTCAGGTAATCAATTATGATGTGCCTAATGAAGTGGAAGAATACCGTTACCGGGCTGAACTGGTAGGTTCTAAAAAAGCCGGACAAATGGTTTCATTGGTTTCAAAAATGGACAGAGATGACATTGAGAAGATCACTAATGAAGTTGGATATGCTCCTGAAGAAATAAAACTTCCTGAAGAAGTTAAAAAGAAGAAAAAAGGAAAGAACTCCAACAATAAGAAAAGAAATAATAAACAGAGCAAACCCCATAATAAAACTCGTCGCAGTTCTTCAAATAATAAAAAAGCTAAAAAGAAGAAAGAAACTGCCGATAATAGTTACGGATTACCCAGACCTAGTTATGATGGCCTTTCAGGTGGACGCGAAGGCGACCGCTCCGGTGGTGTATTCGGTTGGGTGAAAAAATTATTTAATTAAAACAGAATTATCTGTTAACAATTTGTACCCCTAAAGCCTCTCGTGATTGATTTCCGAGGGGCTTTTTTTGTTTTATCCAACCATCTGTCGGGCTTTGCACGGCTGATGGTTACCTTATCTAGCCACTCCTTGACTTCAACCCAATTCCATCACCCCGCTTTCAGCGAAATGATGGATGGACCATAAAGCCTCTTCTAAATTTTTTAACATTTTCCTTAGTTCCTTTTTTCCCACATCAAATTTTGGTTTATTCATTTAACTTTAAAAACCAATCTATTATGCTGCCAAAATCAATTTTTAAGTGGGACGATCTTGAAGAACTTACCCCGGCTTATGCTCTGGTTTCCAATGTTGATCTGGTAATTGTTCGGTATGGCGATGAAGTCTCCGTTCTTTTTGGGCGATGTCACCACAGAGGCGCTTTGCTTGCTGATGGTCATATCGATGGTGATAATCTTATTTGTGGTGTGCATGGCTGGGACTATCGTTACAAAACCGGAATAAGCGAATACAATAATGATGAAGCACTTCATAGTTTTAAATCCTGGGTAGATGACGGGCAGGTTTGGGTGGATGAAGAAGAAATCGCTGACTGGGAAAAGGACAATCCTCAACCTTATCAACGCGACCAATATTTAGGAACCTATCAGGATATTCACGGAACAGACGATGAGCCTTTTAATGGAGAAATTCAGGGACTGGCAAAAAACCGAATGAAAGAAGGTGCTCATGGAAGTGTGGAAGCCATGGGTGTTAGCCGACAAGAACTTCCTGTTTGGGATGACATTCAGTTCCAAACCGCACAACTCTCTCCTGCTCCACAGTTTGAAGATGTTGAAGTAGAGACTAAGCTGGTCATTGGGCCAAAAGCTAAAAAACCACTCGAATTAGATATACCACTCTTTGTATCTGACATGAGTTTTGGTGCTCTGTCCGAAGAAGCTAAAATCGCTCTGGCAAAAGGGGCTGAAATGGCCGGAACAGGAATCTGTTCAGGCGAAGGTGGAATGCTGCCTGAGGAACAAGCCGAAAACTCCAGATATTTTTATGAGCTGGCTTCTGCCAAATTTGGTTTTTCAATGGATAAACTCAAAAAAGTACGGGCTTTTCATTTTAAAGGAGGGCAAGGAGCTAAGACAGGTGTAGGAGGACATCTTCCCGGAGAAAAAGTAAAAGGAAAGATCGCTGAAGTGCGTGAACTTGAAGAGGGCACATCCGCAATATCACCGCCTAAATTTGATGATTTGGTTACTCCTGATGACTTCAGAAAAATGGGTGATAAGGTTCGGGAAGTAACAGGAGGAATTCCAATTGGGTTTAAGCTTTCCGCCAATCATATAGAAGAAAATATACAATTCGCACTTGATGCCGGAGCTGATTACATCATACTGGATGGTCGTGGCGGTGGAACCGGAGCCGCACCAACCGTACTCAGAAATCATATTTCAATTCCAACTATTCCCGCATTAGCCAAAGCCAGAAAATATTTGGATGGTAAAGGGCTCGGACCGGATGAAATCACTTTAATTATTACCGGTGGTTTACGAACGGCTCCTGATTTTGCAAAAGCGTTGGCGCTTGGAGCTGATGGAATTGCGGTATCAAATGCAGCCATTCAAGCCATTGGCTGTTTAGGAATGAGGGCTTGCCATACCAATAACTGTCCGGTAGGAATTGCAACTCAAAAAGATGACTTGCGGGCACGCTTCGAAATCGAAAAATCAGCTGCGATGTTGGATAACTTCTTTCATGGATCTACAGAACTTATGAAAATTCTGGCCAGGGCGTGTGGTCATACCAGTTTTAAAGACTTTTCTCCTTACGACTTAGTAACCTGGAAAAAAGAAATGCATCATCTATCCGGTGTTGAATATGCGGGGGTTATATGAAAGAAATTATCTCTCTCTTATTCAAACTAGAAGGACGAGTTGATCGAAAGACATATTTAATTGCCGGCTTCGGGTTGATGTTTGGTAAATACTTAATTGATTCTCTGGTCATTTTCTTCCTTTATGATATCTATTGGTCCCCTATTGATTATTTATCGCCTTTTATCTCTATGGATAGAGGTTTCATTTACCCACTTAAACCTTCCCAGACTTTCTATATTTTCTTTTTGATATGGACTCTGCCTTTCATCTGGATCGGGGTCAACCTCATGATGAAAAGACTATTAGATGCCGGAAAATCTCCTTGGTATGCATTATTCTTTTTTGCCCCTATACTAAACTATTTTGTAATGCTCGCATTGACAATCCCTGAGTCTGCAAAAATAATTACTAAAAAAATTCAATCAGAATCCAAGGAAATTACAAACTCCATTTCGAATGCATTGTATGGGATACTCGCCGGAATTGTAATTGCTGCCGTTGCTTTTGTTTGCAGTATCTACCTATTTGATATTTATAGTACTACTTTATTTATATCCACTCCTTTCTTTGTAGGTATAACGGCATCTTATTTTTTAAATAAAGATGGATTGGTTGGACAAGGGAAGTCTTTTTCACACACAATGTTCACTTTAGCTTTAGCAAGCGGAACTGCTATTTTATTCGCAGCTGAAGGTTTTGTATGCATTCTTCTTTCAGCTCCTATTGCATTAACTGTAGGTGGTCTTGGAAGCTTTTTTGGATATCATGTTGCTCGATTACGTGCCAACAGAAAGCAACTTTTGGTATTATTTCCATTGCTTTTACTCTTTGGTCTTAGTGCGGATAAATTATTTACGAATAATAGCACCATGTCTATCACAACTCAAATTGAGATTGAAGCTTCAAAAGAGATCGTTTGGGATGAATTCATAGACTTCAAAACTATTGAAGATGAACCCAGCGGATTTTTTAAACTTGGATTGGCTTACCCGATTAGTGCTCGTATTGAAGGTGAAGGTGTTGGAGCAATCAGATATTGCGAGTTTTCTACCGGAGATTTTGTAGAGCCTATTACAACGTGGGACTATCCGAATTTAATTCAGTTTGATGTATTGGAGCAACCTCAACCTCTTCAAGAATGGAGCCCATATGGTAAAATAGTTACTCCCCATCTTGATAATTATTTTCGTTCAATAAAAGGAGAGTTTAAACTTGAAACACTTCCGAACGGTAATACTGTTATTATTGGAACCACTTGGTACAAAAACGAAATGTATCCTGCATTGTACTGGAAAGTTATCGCTGACAAAATTCTTTCTGACATCCATTTAAGGGTTCTGAAACAAATCAAAACTCAATCTGAAATCAGATCAAAAGCAGAAAATTAATGAGATTCTCCACGAACATACTTATTGATAAGATCAATACTGCCCAGCTAGCACTACATCATGCAGTTCAATTTATAGCTGCATCAGGGAAGTATTTGTTGGAAGAAAAGGATGATGACAGCAATACCAATATGAGTTGGGATTCTGGGAATAAGATTTTCTACGGACATTCTATTAATAACCGCGCCAGAGTTGGACTTCATGTCCCGACTTTAAGTTTAAAAGTAACCGGGCCAACGGGAATTGAACTGGCTTCACTTTCTTTGTCGGGGAAAACCAAGCGGGAAGGATTATTGTGGCTTCGGCAAGCACTTCAACTAAAGCAAATTGATGCCTCTGATCTTGCGCTTAAAATGCATTACGATATTCCCGAACACCCAACCGATGAGGCAAAACCCTTTTCAGAAATCGATAATTCAGTTCTGGAAGAATTAGCGAATCACCGAACTATTGCCGATCAGGTTTGTAATGAGGTCTTCTCAAAGCATGCGAAGGCGACTCCCGCCAGAACATGGCCCCATCACTTTGATCATGGAGTTTATGTTCCTTTTCGGTTTGATGATAAAGGCGAAGCGATTCAATCTTTCAGCGTTGGATACGCCGTCGCTGATTCTGTAATCAAAGAACCTTATTTCTATGTAACCCAATGGAAAAAAGAGGGCGAAACTGATTACTCCAAATCTCCTGATCTGGAATATGGAGAATGGTTACCCGAAAAACTGAAAGGCGCCGGGTTAGCTTTATCAGAAATTTTAAAGATGGGTGATCAGGAAAAGCAGATACAAGAATTTATAAACAAGGCTGTGGCATTTAGTAAAGATGCCTAACAACACCCGTAGGGGGAATTCATGAATTCCCCCTACGGGTTAGTATTCAGAGTTTTAAATTTTGAAACCAGGTAAAACTGATCATCAACCCAATGTCCGGATCACTTTTTCTAATATCGGATTCCTACTCTCTTCCTTCCAGATAGCCGATAACGTAGTTCTCTGAGGAATTTTCTTCAAATCGATGAATTTTATATTCAGATCAAAACCTTGTTTTAAGGAACTCGGCACAATTCCAATCCCCAACTCATTTTCCACTAAACGAAAAATGGTATTTGCGTGAACTGACTCGTGCGCCACTTTCGGTGAGAAACCCTGATCTTCAAAAATACTCATGATCTTATCATAGTAACCATGACTGTATTGGCTGGAAAACAAAATGAAACTCTCTTCTTTCAGATCAGAAATATTTTTAAAGTTTCCTGAAGATATCGAGTGCGACTTAGGCAACACTACACAGAAGGTTTCTTCAAAAACATCCAGCTTCTTTAATCCTTCCGGTAATCTCATGGTTCTGATGAAACCCAGATCCAATTGGTCATTTCTGATCTTGTCCACCTGATCCTGATTGGTCAACTCAGTAAGTACAAAATGAATTCCCGGAGAATCTTTGTTGATCTTTTTGAGCAACGACGGAATCACACTCTGCATAGCTGAACCTACAAAACCAATCCTTATCTCGCCTTCATCTCCTTTGGCAATGTGACGAATGTTATCTTTTATAAATCCCAGATGATCAAACAGAAACTGAGATTCTTTGAGCAGATACTCTCCTGCTTTAGTCAGCGAAACATTTCGTTTATCTCTTTTAAAAAGCTCAACCCCAACATATTCTTCTAGTTGCTGAATTTGCCTGCTTAATGCGGGCTGAGTGATAAACAGCTTTTCCGCCGCTTTCCTGAAATGTAGCTCCTTGGCTACCGTTTGAAAATAATTGAGATGTCTGAATTCTATTTGATTACTCATATGCATCAATATATACATATAAAGTATTTCAAAACATTACATTAATAATCTATTTTGTCATTTAACTACTGTCATTTCGCGGCGAAGGCCGAAATCTGGAACTAAGCTAAGGACTTCATCCTAATTAATTAGCAAAATCCAGATTCCCGTCTTCACGGGAATGACCATGAGAGAGATTTACATCAAACTCATTTTAAATAATAGATTAATTAAGTATATGTTTAATCTCGGAATTGACACCATCTCTATCCAAAACGTAATCGATATTTGCGATGGGAAATTATCCTTCCAGCTAAATACTGAAGCGCGAGCTAAAGTTGTAAAAAGCTCTGAAAACGTAGCTCAAATTGTTGAAAGTGGCGATGTTGTTTACGGTGTGAATACAGGATTTGGTCCGCTTTGCAACACAATTATATCAAAAGAAAATACAGCCAAACTTCAGGATAATATTTTAAGAAGTCATAGTGTGGGAGTTGGAAATGCAATTGATCTGAAGATCGCCAAAGCGATGATGATCCTGAAAGCTCATAATTTAAGCGTAGGATTTTCCGGGATTCGGGAAGCTACTTTAGATCGAATTATTTTTTTCATCCAAAACGACATTATTCCTGAAGTCCCTGAACAAGGCTCGGTTGGTGCTTCCGGAGACCTCGCTCCTCTTGCTCATCTGTTTTTGCCGCTGATCGGATTGGGGAAGGTTCATTATAAAGGCGAATGGAGAGAAACACCGGATGTTTATAACGAACTAGGATTAGATCCCATCAACCTAAAAGCCAAAGAAGGTTTAGCGCTGATCAATGGCACTCAGTTTATTGCAGCTCATGCCGTTTGGGGAGTGTACAATCTGCATCATTGCCTGAATGCTGCCGATATAATCGGAGCGATGAGTTTGGAAGGAGTTTTAGGAAGCGACAGTCCTTTTGATGAACGCCTTCACGAAGTTCGCCCTTTTGACGGTTCCCGTTTAGTTGCTCACCGATTACGAGCTCTACTTCAAAATTCAGAAATGGTGGCTTCTCATGAAAATTGTGGTCGAGTTCAGGATCCGTATTCCATTCGTTGTATGCCTCAGGTTCATGGTTCCAGTAGAAATGCATGGCTTCATGTTAAGCAGATGGTTGATATCGAGATCAATTCTGTGACCGATAATCCGATCATTCTTTCTGCAGAAGAATCTATCAGCGGTGGAAATTTTCATGGCCAACCGCTTGCAATGCCCTGCGATTATCTGACTTTGGCTGCACATGAAGTTGGAAATATTTCAGACCGACGATCTTATTTATTGCTGAATGGTGAACATCCCGGACTACCAAAATTACTGATGACCGATATTGGTTTAAATTCCGGTTTCATGATCCCTCAATATACTTCAGCCGCTTTGGTAAGTGAAAATAAAGCGCTTTGTTTCCCTGCTTCCGCCGATAGTGTTCCAACATCTCTTGGACAGGAAGATCATGTGAGTATGGGCTCTATCAGTTCCAGAAAACTAAATCAGGTTATTGATAACGTAGAAAAAATTCTGGCTGTTGAACTCGTGAGTGCCGCTCAGGCTTTTGATTTCAGAAAACCCATGAAGTCGGGACCAATTCTGGATGCTTGCCATGAGTTGGTTCGGGATCATATCGATCACGCTGATGAAGACCGGGTTTTCGCTAATGATATCAGAAAAGCACTGGATCTTATTCAATCTCACATCATTTCACATAAAGCGGATGAGATCGCAAACAAATTAAATATAGACTTAAACGGATCATACGATGAACAATTCCGAGTTTCTTAAAAAGTACATTCAACATCCTAATTACAAAATTCCAACCGGAACTGGGCTTAATGCAAAATCATGGCAGACAGAAGCTCCGCTTAGAATGTTGCTTAATAACTTGCATGAAGATGTTGCTGAAGATCCTGCAAACCTGATCGTTTATGGTGGTAACGGTCAAGCTGCAAGAGATCGCAAATCTCTGGAAAAGATCGTGGAATGTTTACTCGATTTAGATGAAAACCACAGCTTGTTGGTTCAATCCGGAAAACCCGTTGGGATAGTTCGAACACATCCTGAAGCTCCAAGAGTTTTGATCGCTAATAGTAATCTGGTTCCTGAATGGGCGACATGGGATCATTTCAACGAATTGAAAGAACGCGGTTTGATGATGTACGGACAGATGACTGCGGGTTCATGGATCTACATCGGAACACAAGGAATTCTTCAGGGAACCTATGAGACTTTTGTAGCTTGTGGAGAAAAACATTTTGATGGTGATCTTCGTGGCAGACTTTTAGTTACCGGTGGACTTGGAGGAATGGGTGGAGCTCAGCCACTGGCAGCTACCATGGCAGGAGCTACATTTTTAGGTGTAGATATTGATCCGGCCCGAATCGAGAAGCGAATTAAAACCCGTTACATTGATAAAATGACTCATTCATATGAGGAAGCCATAAAATGGGTAACGGAAGCAAAAGCTAACAAAGAAAATCTTTCCGTTGGATTAGTTGGAGATATCGGAGATGTACTTGAACGATTGATAGAAGATGGAATAACACCCGATATTTTAACGGATCAAACTTCTGCTCATGATCCGATCAATGGATATGTGCCTCATGGAATTTCTTTGAAAGAAGCTCAGGATCTAAGAAAATCTGATCCAAAATCTTACGAAAAGAAATCAATTGAAAGTATGGCCCGGCATGTTCGTCATATGCTGACTTTACAAGATCGTGGAGCCATCACTTTTGATTATGGAAACAATCTTAGAGCGTATGCTCAAAAAGGGGGAGTAGAAAATGCATTCGATTTTCCGGGATTTGTACCTACGTATATTCGTCCACTTTTTTGTGAAGGAAAAGGACCTTTCAGATGGGCTGCTCTTTCCGGAGATCCGGAAGATATTTATGTAACCGATCAGGCCTTAAAAGAAGCTTTTCCTGAAAATCACAATCTGATAAAATGGCTGGATGAAGCTAAAGAAAAAGTAGCTTTCCAGGGATTGCCTTGCAGAATTTGCTGGTTGGGAATGGGTGAACGCGAAAAAGCAGGCTTGATCTTCAACGATCTGGTAAGAACAGGAAAGGTAAAAGCACCGATCGTAATAGGTCGTGATCATTTGGATTGCGGCTCGGTTGCATCCCCAAACAGAGAAACGGAAGGAATGAAAGACGGCACCGATGCAGTAAGCGACTGGCCGCTGTTAAACCTGATGAGCAACGCAACAGGCGGAGCAACCTGGATCAGTTTCCATCACGGCGGCGGCGTTGGAATGGGATACAGCCAACATGCCGGAATGGTAGTTCTTGCAGATGGAACCGACCGCGCAGAAGCATGTATTCGTCGTGTGTTGTATAATGACCCTGCTATGGGAATATTCCGCCATCACGATGCCGGTTACGAAAAAGCAACGGAAGTTGGGAATGAGCATCAAATGATAATATAGACCCCTTCTGTCTTCCCCTTATTAAGGGGAAGGACTCGTTGTTTAAATTAAGATATATTTAGAAAGTTCTCCTCCTTATGAAGGAGGAGACAGAGGAGGTCAAAAACATGAGTATCAAAAATCCAAGAAATAGCTTAGAACAAAGAAGAACTCTTCGGCGATCGATGACTGATGCAGAGACTTTGTTTTGGGAAAGAGTTAGAAATAAGCAGATTCTGGATACACGATTCAAAAGGCAATATGGAATAGGCCCTTATATCTTAGACTTTTATGTTCCAAAAGCGAATCTTTGTATTGAAATAGACGGTGGTATTCATAATCTGGAGGAAGTAAAAAGAAAAGACTTAAACAGAGATGCTTTTCTTGAAAGAAATGGTATACATGTCTTAAGGTTTAAAAACAGTGAAATTGAAAATGATATAGATAGAGTTGTAGAATCAGTTAAATTAAAAATCCAAACATCACTCTAAATTAATGAACTCAAAAACTCTATACGGTCCTTTTAAACAGCTTTTAACCATGAACGGGTTACCGTTAAAAGGTCCGTTGAAGGACGAACAATTGGAGATTATAACGAATGCGGGAATTGTTATTCAGGATGGAAAAATTCTGGACTTGGGAAGCTATTCTGATCTCGAAAATATTCATCCTGATTCGGAAAAAAAGTTAAATAATAGTTCAGATCTAGTTGCCCTTCCTTCATTTCTTGATTGCCACTCTCATATTTGCTGGGGTGGAAATCGTGTAAATGATTATTCCATGAGGGTTGCTGGAAAATCGTATTTAGAAATTGCAGCTTCCGGTGGAGGAATCTCTGATACCGTTGCGGAAACCCGAAAAGCATCTGAAGATGAATTAGTAATTCTGATACTTCAAAGAGCTGAGCAACATTTAAAAAGAGGAATCACAACCATTGAAGTGAAATCCGGTTATGGTTTAAATCTGGATGACGAGTTGAAAATGCTTCGGGCGATCAAGAAAGCGAATGAGAAAACTTCAGTTGCATTGATTCCAACATTTTTGGGGGCTCATATCAAGCCCAAAGATTTTGATGGAAGTCATGCTGAATATCTGGATTATTTGCTTGATGAAGTTGTTCCGATTATCGCAGAAGAAAAGCTAGCTGCACGTGCTGATATCTTTGTTGAAGAGGGAGCGTTCGATATTGATGTAGCTCGTATCTACGCAAAGAATTTAAAGCTAAAAGGCTTTGATATAACCATGCATGTGGATCAGTTTCATCCGGGCGGATCGAAACTGGCCATTGAAGAAGGGTGTGTTTCAGCGGATCATTTAGAGTTTACTGATGATGAATCCTGTGAACTGTTTGGTCGATCCGAAACGGTTGCCGTTGCTCTTCCCGGGGCTTCATTGGGTTTAGGAATGCAATTCACTCCATGCCGAAAATTATTGGATACTAACGCATGTGTAGCTATTGCCACCGACTGGAATCCGGGTTCTGCACCAATGGGAGATCTAATCACTCAAGCTTCGATTTTGGGTGCATCTGAAAAATTGACCATTGCTGAAACTCTTGCCGGAATTACATTTCGTGCAGCTCGTGCATTAAGAATTGAAGGCGGGATTCTAAGAAAGGGAGATGAAGCCAATTTCACCGTTTTTGAAACCGATGACTTTAGAAATATCTTTTATCAGCAAGGACAACTTAAGCCAAGCGCTACTATAATCAGTGGAGATTCCTTTGAATTTTAGTTCAAAATTATATCGCCCAACAGAACCTGAAATCTGGACAGGTCGGACTGACTCCAAATCTGATTTTGATCAATTCAGATATCACCAAGCTGTACATTGTATAGATTTGAAAGATATAAGGACAGGAAATCAAACCGTTCTTTTGGGATTCGCTTCTGATATTGGCGTCCAAAGAAATGGTGGAAGAATTGGGGCTGCAAAAGGACCAAGTCATTTCAGAAATTCTATCGGCTCACTTTGTTGGCATGGGGATGAAGACGGATTTATTGATGGTGGAAATATTATTCCGGAAAATGAAGACCTGGAAACTGCTCATCAGGAATTAGGAAAAGCGGTTCATCATATTTTAGAATCAGATAACAATCCTTTTGTTATTGGGGGTGGACACGAAACCGCATTCGGGCATTTTTTGGGAATCTCTTCATTTCTAAAACAGAAAAATCCAAAAGCTAAACTCGGCATTTTAAATATTGATGCTCATTTCGATTTAAGACCACATAACGGAATTCCTCATTCAGGCTCTCCTTTCCTTCAGGCTCATGAACATGCAGAAAAGATCGGTCTTGATCTGAAATATTTTGTGTATGGAATCAATCAGGATAACAACACAAGATCTCTGTTCAATAAAGCTGATGAACTTGATACAAAGTTCTGTTTGAATACTGAGATCTTTAATGATGAGAAGAAAAGTTTAGAAAAAGTTCAGAAATTTATTGACGATCGGGATTTTATCTACCTGACCATCTGCCTCGATGTGTTTGAAGCACCAATAGCTCCCGGAGTCAGTGCTCCGGCCTGGAATGGGTTGAAGTTGAATCATGCTTTAAATCTTATTCAGGTTATGAAAGAGTCCGGAAAAATGATCTCGTCTGATATTTGTGAACTAAACCCTGTATATGATTTTAATAGTCAAACTGCAAAAACAGCGGGAAGTTTGTTTAGTGCTGTAATTATCTAGCTATATTCCTTTTGTTATTTCGACCAGCGGGAGAAATCTAAGAGTCTAATTTTAAAGCAAATCTTTAGATATCTCACTTCGTTCGATATGACAGAGGTCATTATAATTTGGGGTCAGCCAATAATTAAATGTGCTTTTGCTCTCGTTCCGAACGTCTCGTTCGGAATGCGGACTTGAGGCTCTGCCTCAATGAAAGCAGAGCTTTCAAGCTTAGTTCCGCAGCGGAGCTACGGAACCAGCAGAAAATGTGCTTTATTTTGTCAATTTATCCGGGAGTTTCTCTTCCAAAACCTCGACCGGCACTTCCAGCTCTTGTACTCTTGGAAAAGCTTTTTCTTTCTTTTTTGATGATCGTAAAGCAACTACATTTCCAACCAAGATCATTACAGCTCCGCTTAAGCTGATTGTTGTCCATGTATAATCTTCCAGAAAAGTAGAAATGGTAAGCGCTATGACCGGCGCAATTAAGGAAACATAAGCAGCTTTACTGGCTCCGATATTTCCGATCAATGTCATGAAAGCACCAAATGCGATTATTGAACCAAATATTGCCAGATATAACAGTGACAGCACATAGCTTTGTGACACTTCAAACCTGATCTCTTTTCCCAAAATAACGGCGATTACAAACATAGCGATCGCACCGTAAACCATTCCAAAAGCATTGGATTGAATGACCGGAATTCCTGCTTTTTGATTTCTCGCTGATGTAATATTTCCCAGTGAAGCCAGATACGTACCTCCTACTGCGAAGCATAGTCCTATGATCTTCCCATCAGTAAATGAAAAGTGAGAAAGATCTTCCCAGAATACCATTCCCGTTCCAACTAGTCCCAAAAATCCACCGATAATCACTTTGTTTTCGAAAGGAGTTTTCAGAAAAATTCGTCCATTCAGGATATTCAGGAATACCAATAGAGAAAAGATCAATCCTACTAAGCCGCTGGTTAAGTAAAGCTCAGAGGTGTAAACCAGCCAGTAATTAAATCCGAAAATGAGAAGTCCCTGAAGTAAAATGAATTGATGTTCTTTTCTGGTGAAGTTCATCTTCATTTTCCAAAGAGAACAAACGATCAGCATCAATACACCTGCAATACCAAAGCGATAGGAAACAGACAGCATCGCATCCACATTCCCTACCTGAAATTTGATCACATACCAGGTTGATCCCCAGATGAGGACAGGTGTTATAAACAGGAGAGCATTTTTCATTTCCTGATTATACGATTTTTCTCCTAAAAGACTTCTACATCAAAAATATTTTCTGAATGGGCTGCTTCAAAATTTACCAATCCTCCAAAAAGATCTAGCACCTTTTCTCTGTTTAGAAATGAGTCCTCATCAAAATTTAGAAAATGAGAATATGATGAGTAAGGATAATCTTTAAATGATTTTGTGAACTTATGGTGAACAGGATTTTGATGAATATAAACTATCAGTTTCATAAAGTATTCATCAGAGTCTACTTCTTTACGTTTGAAAGGCCTTTGAAATAAGGACCCTGTTCTGTTACGCTCTTTGTTGATCGATTGTGTATAGGAATTGAAAAAGTTGCTGAGATGTCGGGATGGAGACCTCAACACTTTCGATCTAAGATTTGAATCAGCAAAAAGCCTCGTTTGCTCTGCGATACTTCTTACGCTTACAAGAAAATGGAAGTGATTGCTCATCAAACAATAACTATATGTATCAAATACATGGAAGCAATGATGGTTAAATTTGCTTAGAAAATATTCATAGTTATCCGAAGAATAGAACAATCGTTCTTTATTGTTTCCTCTGTTGTAAATGTGATAGTATTTATTTGGTTGGAGCTTTATCATCTTTTGTTTCTTATTTAACTCTGACAGGGTTTTGAACCCTGTCAGAGTTAAATAAACTAAAATTTGAAAATAATAACTTTGGAAAAGTTATTTCACCCAACACAATCAACACATCTGGTTACATGCGGCATATATTCTAACCTACCGAAAGGAATTTCCCGTCCGCATTTTTGGCAATTCCCAAAGTTTTTATCACCTGATCTTTCTAAGGCCTTTTCTAATCTTTGAAGGATCTTTTTCTTCTCTCTTAGAGAAGATTCATTAATGGTTTTATTATTGATAGCATCCATTCTGGAAATTCTGCCAATCGAAGCATCCAAAGGAATGGGTTTGATCAACTCCTGAAGTTCTTCAATATCAATTTTTATAGATTCAATTCTGTCTTCAATTACCTTGAGTAATTTTGATTTCTCTTCAGAGTTCATCTGCAATACATCTATTTATTATATTCCTTCATGATACTAAAACTAAATAACACAAAATTTGATCAGATGGATATCTTAAAAAGATCTTTATGGTTTACAGCTTCAATTATTCTGCTTTTCTCTACTGATGTATTATTCGCTCAGTCGGGATTAACACCTACTCAGTTGGCTAAAATTGAATCTGTTGGCAACGTTTATATTTCTGAAGATGGACAATTCGCGGCATACACATTATCAGTCCCGGCTGATCCTTTCAAAGAAAATATTGCCGAAAGTACTCATTTATATCTGTTGGATATCGCCACAAAAAAATCGATTCCATTGATCACCGATAAAAATGTAAGAGGAATTTCTTTCAGGCCGGTTAAGAACACACTCACTTATTTGGTAAATGGAGACCTGATTGAATACTCAGTCGAAGAAAAATCATTTATGAGAATCTTCGATTTTGAGCAATCCATTTCCGGATATGAGTGGGCTTCTGATGGAGATCATATTGTGTTCAGAGCATCAGAACCCAGAACTGAAAAAACATCTCCCCTTCCTTATGCTCCAGAGATCTATGAAGAAAACCTCAGTAACACTTGGGCTTATATTCAGAATGTAGCTAAAGAGGGACACACACCTCATCGAATTCCGGTGCAGGGAAATGTATATTCTGCGTTCTGGAGTCCTGATCGTTCCAAAATTGCAATGGCTGTAGCACCTTCTTCTTTGGTAGATGATTCATTCATGGAACAAAAGATTCTTGTCGTTGATCACCATTCCAAGGAAATATTAGCTGAAGTTGATCACACCGGAAAACTGGGGTCATATGTCTGGAGTCCTGATGGCAGCAAATTAGCTTTAGTTGCTGCTGCAACCATCAACGATCCAATTGCTGGAAGAATTAAAATTGCGAATACTGAAACCGGAGCAGCTACTCTTCTCCAAAAAGATTACCCGGGAATGTTTCATCAACTGATGTGGAAGGATAACAATGAATTATATTTCCTATCCAGTAAAGGTGTACAATCTGAGTTTGGTACTGTAAATGTTGGATCCGGAAAAATGGATGTTATCAATAATTCAGAAGATGTTATCATCAACGCATTTTCGATGGCCAGAAATGGAACTACTTTGCTGGATGCAGAAACTTCCTCTCATCCTGATGAAGTGTACCTGATGAGCAAAAATATGACAAGTACTTCACGAGTAACCAACAGCAACCCTTGGTTAGATGAAGTTGAACTTGGACAACAAAAAGTAGTTACCTACACCACCAAAGATGGCACGGAAATTCAAGGTCTTTTGATGTATCCGGTTGGATATGAAGAAGGAACTCGTTACCCGTTGATCAATGTAATTCATGGCGGACCGGAATCTCATTACGACAACGGTTGGTTGACCACTTATTCAATGTCCGGTCAAGTGGCTACCGCTCAGGGATTTGCAGTTTTTTATCCGAATTACAGAGGAAGTACGGGACGTGGATTGGAGTTTGCAATGAGCAGTCAGGGTGATCTAGCTGGTGCTGAATTTGACGATATCGTAGAAGGTGTTGATCATTTAATTGAAATCGGATTAGTAGATGGCGACAAAGTTGGAGTAACCGGGGGTTCTTACGGTGGATATGCTACTGCATGGATGAGTACCAAATACAGCGATCGTTTTGCTGCCGGAGTAATGTCGGTTGGAATCAGCAACAACATTTCGAAATGGGGAACCAGTGATATTCCTGAAGAACTGTATCACGTTCATGCCCGCAAAAGAATCTGGGATGACTATCAGGGATATTTAGAGCGCAGTCCGATCTTTCATGTTGATAATGCCAAAACTCCACTTTTGATCATGCATGGAAAAGAAGATACCCGCGTTGATCCCGGTCAGTCTTATGAACTGTACAGACATATAAAAACCCGAACTTCAACACCTGTTCGATTGGTTCTCTATCCCGGTGAAGGACATGGAAACCGTAAAGCGACAGCTCGTTTCGATTTCAATTTAAGAATGATGCGTTGGTTCAATCAATATTTGAAAGGCGAAAAAGAACGACCGGATACTGAGTTGGATATTGAAACTACGAATATTGAGAATTGATGGGAGTCTATCCTTAAAATGGTTTTTGAATCACGGATTAGTTGGATTAAAAGATGGCACGGATTTTATGCAGATATTAAAAATCCGTGTTAATCCAAAAATCTGTTTAATCCGTGATTCAAACCTATTTACTAATTTCCTCCCCAACCCTCGCTCTGATGTTCTGCATCAGAGCGTTTTGTATTTCCGGGCTTCGTTAGCCAACTAACCATTTTCATTTTTAATGGTTTAAACAAGCAAGTCATCCATTTTTTTAGTTTATTTACATGATTTAAATTTTGGGTGGGGTATATGGATTTTCGCAATCTTATTGCTGAGCTGAAACGACGGAATGTTTTTCGCGTCGCCACTGCTTACGCCATAGCGGGATGGCTAATAATTCAAATCTGCGCTACAACTTTTCCTTTCCTCAAATTGCCTGAATGGTTAATAACTGCGGTAATCGTTTTTGTATTGATAGGCTTTCCTCTCTCATTAATATTTGCATGGGCGTTTGAATTAACCCCGGAAGGATTTAAAAAATCCAAAGAAGTAGAGATTACCGAATCTGTAACCAGCAGAACAGGAAAAAAATTAAACGGTATTATCATCACAGTGCTATCTATGGCGGTGATCTTTCTTTTGGTGGAACGCGTGTTTTTTGCCGAAGCCGCTTTTATCCAAAACCAATCAGAAATTGAATTTGAAACAGCCTCCATTGCCGTGCTTCCTTTTGTAGACATGTCCGCAGATCAAGATCAGGAATATTTCTCGGATGGGCTTTCCGAAGAACTACTCAACGCCCTTGCCAAAGTTGAAGATATGAAAGTAGCTGGTCGGACTTCTTCTTTTAAATTTAAAGGGCAAAACGAAAACCTGAAGCTCATTGGTGATGAATTAAATGTTCAGCATATTCTGGAAGGCAGTGTTCGAAAATCAGGAAACCGAATTCGAATTACGGCTCAACTTATAAAAGCAGACGATGGATTTCATCTTTGGAGCGAAACTTTTGATCGTGAACTAACCGCTACCAATATATTTGATATTCAGGAAGAAATATCTCGAACGGTACTAAAAGAACTGAAAGTACGATTACTGGATGAAGATGAGGCTGAATTAGATAATGTTCCCACTCAGGACATCGAGGCATATCAAGCATATTTGAGAGCTAATTCCTTTATCGCTGAGAGAAATATCGATAAGATCAATTTGGCAATAGACTTATATAAAAACGCACTCAATTTAGACCCGACCTTTTCTGAAGCCTATGCCAGATTAGCTATCGCATACAACCTGCAGGGATATTATGGGAATGTTCCGTTTGATCAAGTTCAAGAACAGGTAAAAGAGAATGCTGAAAAAGCTCTTTCTATCAACAGTAAAGAAGCCAATGCTTATGCAGCCTTGGGACTGTATTATGCAAATACTTTTGAAACAGATAAAGCAATAGAAAAATATGAACAAAGCATTAAATTAAATCCTAACAATCCTGATGTCTATAATTGGCTATCAATAGCATATAATGAAAAAGGAAACCTAAAAGAAAGCAACGAAGCTTTTAAAAAGATGTATGCTGTTGATCCTCTGGCTCCGCTATCAATATATAACAGGGCCAGTGTTCATTTCTATGAAGGCGAATATGATGATGCATTAGCTTTATTCCAGAAGAATATAGACGACAACCCTGAATTTGCATTAACATATGCCGGTTTAAGCGCCTTAAAAGCGCTCCCTCCTTTTGGGCAATTGGATGAATCCTTTAAGTATTCTACAACTGCAAGAGCGTATGGAAGAGATTCAAGAGCCTTAGGTATTCTTTTAGTAAGGGCAATAGATCTTCAGTTAGAGGATTTGGCTGATCATTATTTTAACCAATTAAAAAATCAATATGGGAGCAGCTATGAGTATTTCAGCTATATCCCTTACTACTCCATTTTCAAAAAAGATTACAAGTATCTCCAAGAAGATATGTTCGAGTATATTGATGAGAATAACCTAGCGATCCCTTCACTCCCTTTCTATATCTCATTATTGCATTATGGAAATAACACAGGTGATTATGATCGTGTTTTAAATGAGTTCAGAAAGTTTGAGCCCGGGTTTTTTGAAGAAGAAATCACTGCACTTGATGTCCGGAACTTTTCCCAAGCTAGATTACTCGCTGACGTATATAAGGACATGGGAAATAATAAAAGAGCTACTCAATTATATAACGCGCATTGCAGAGCGGTTGAAGCTAATAAAGATGAGCTTGACCTTGGTGAAGATGGTGAAGCATACCTTGTCGAAAAGTACATCTGTTTGATCAACCAGAAAAAGTACGAAGAAGCCCTACCCTATTTTGAACGGGTGTTTTTAGAACTCAATCGCAAGCTAGCTGCGTGGTATTTATTTGAAAACTTACCTTCTGAGGTTTATGAAATAGATGGCTATCAAAAAGTGATCGATGAAGTACATTCCGAACTCGATCAGCAAAGGAGCAATGTAGTTGAGTTTTTGAAAGCTGAGGGTGACTGGAAAGAAGAATGGGAAGAGAATTAAAAATGAAGAATGTAAAATTAAAGATTATCCCCTCTTCCAATCTGTCACTTCGAACGGATGTGAGAAGTCTAACGGTTTTATTCGGGTTTAGTGATTCTTTAGATGTCTCACATCCGTTCGACATGACAATACAAGAATACTTAATTCGCGAAGCATTATGAACATCTCAAATTTCATAGAAGAACTAAAAAGGCGTAATGTCTTTAAAGTTGCGACTGCGTATGCTATTGCAGGATGGTTGATTATTCAGGTTGTTTCTACCGTATCTCCACAACTTGGTTTCCCTGACTGGGTAGCACCCTTTTTTACCGTTTTGGTTTTAGTTGGTTTTCCTCTGGCCCTGATCTTTGCCTGGGCATTTGAATTAACGCCTGAAGGACTAAAAAAATCTCAGGAAGTGGATATCACTGAATCCGTAACCAACCGTACCGGTAAAAAACTTAATGGGATAATAATCACCGTTCTTTCGATGGCCGTAGTATTTTTATTGGTTGAGCGGGTCTTTTTTGCTGAAGCATCTTTTATAGAAAACCAATCAGAACTTGCTGATTTTCAAACAGCTTCGATTGCTGTGCTCCCTTTTGTGAATATGAGCGGAGATAAAAACAACGAATATTTCTCTGATGGTCTTTCTGAGGAACTGCTCAATGCTCTTGCTAAAGTAAAAGAAATGAAAGTAGCCGGACGTACTTCTTCATTTAAATTCAAAGGAAAAAACGAAGATTTAAAAATCGTTGGGGACCAACTTGGGGTTGGTCATATTCTGGAAGGTAGCGTCAGAAAAGCTGGAGGCAGAGTTCGAATAACTGCTCAGCTCATTAAAGTGGATGACGGTTTTCATATGTGGTCCGAGACTTTTGACCGGGAACTTACAGCAACTAACATCTTCGAAATTCAGGAAGAAATTTCGCGCACCGTGCTTAGTGAACTGAAAGTTCATTTATTACCTGAAGATGAGTCAGAAATAGACAACATGCCAACAACTGATGTTGAAGGATATTCTATGTATCTGAAAGCAAATCAGCTTGTAGTTAACCGGGATATTGATGAAATAAATATCGCTATCGACCTCTACAAACAAGCGCTCAAGATCGATCCATTTTTTGCTGAAGCGCATGCCCGATTAGCTATTGCATACGATCTCCAGGCTTATTATGGGAGTATATCGAGAGAACAAGAAATTGAAAACATGTCTACTCATGTTGAACAAGCTCTCTCACTGGATGACAATTTAGGAGAGGCTTATGCAGCTTTAGGTTTATTATATGATAATAAATCTGATTTTGTGGAGGCAGAAAAAGCCTATTTGAAAAGTCTGGAGTTAAATCCCAATCTGTCAGATGTATACAATTGGCTGGGCAATTTATATACGGATGATCTGAATGAGTTCCAGAAAGGAAATGATCTTTATAAGAGAATGTATAAAGTGGATCCCCTCTCTCCTTTATCAATATACAACCGGGCAAGAGCCAGTATGAACGAAGACAAATACGAAGAGGCACTTTCATTTCACGAAAAAAATAGAAAAATCAATCCAGAATTTGTTCCTACATACTTAGGGCTGGCATCCCTGAAATCAGATCCTCACTACGGTCGGCTTGACGAAGCTTTTATGGCGGTTCATAAAGCTTACCAACTCGACAATAATTTTACCCGCTCTTTAAATATTATGGTAACGAGGGCTTTGGAGCTTGATCTGGAACCTGTTGCCAGACATTACATGGATATACTTAAGCGGAACTATCCCGAAAGCTTAGATTACTTAAACAGAGCCGGAACATTTGCTTCTTACACTGATGATTACTCTTATGTAGAGCAAGATATGCTGCCAAATGTTGAGCGATCTGACTGGGTGCCTAATCCCGCAGGCTTTTATTGGACAATGACAGATTATGCTATCTACAAAAAAGAACCTCAAATTGCATTAGATTGGTTCGCCAAATTTGATTCCACTTTTTTGAATCCTGAAGACCTCGTACTAAACTTACAAAATGCCTGGCATACTCTACCGCTTCGTACACTTTATGAGTTTGCAGGCGAGATCGAAAAAGCAAACTTATTGCTAGACAAGTTCTGTGAATTTAGTAAAGTTAACGTAGACACTTACCCTCAAAAAGAAGAAGGTAATTGGTATTTGTTTGATCAGGTTACTTGCCTTATGGAAAAAGAAAAAATTGATGAAGTGATACCAATTATGACCACACTTTATTTAGACAGAAATAATCGCGGTGGAGAAATCAGATGGCTCAAAAAAGATGAAAAATTTCAAAAAGCCATGGAGCAACCTGAGTTTAAAAAGGTTATGGATATCGTATTTGCTGATCTGAACATGCAGAGAGAAAACCTCATCACTTATCTCAAAGAAGAAGGCGACTGGAAAGAAGAATGGGAAGTGGAGAATTAAGAATGAAGAATGTAGAATTAAGAATTACACTTCCATCTATCAAAGTCATCCTGAGGATACTTCCGAAGGATCTTACTGAATATCCGCTTAGATTCTTCGCTTTCGCTCAGAATGACCGTTTAGAATTTTTAATCCGCGAAGCGTTATGAATATTTCGAACTTTATAGAAGAGCTAAAAAGGCGTAATGTCTTCAAAGTAGCCGTAGCTTATGCAATTGCCGGATGGTTGATCATTCAGATTGTTACTGTAATTGAAGCGCCTCTGAACATACCTGATTGGTTTGATACGGTCGTAATCGTGTTAGTTGGAATTGGATTTCCACTCACGCTAATTTTTGCCTGGGCTTTCGAGCTAACTCCTGAAGGAATTAAAAAATCCAGAGAAGTTGAGATTACAGAATCCGTTACTGACCGAACCGGGAAAAAACTTAATGGCGTTATTATTTCGGTGTTATCCATTGCTTTATTTTTTGTGGTTGTTGAGCGTATTTTCTTTGCTAAAGCTTCCATTTTAGAGGATGCGGGAGCAATCGCTAAAATTGAAACAGCCTCTATTGCAGTACTTCCATTTGTAAATATGAGTAGTGATACAGAAAACGAGTATTTCTCTGACGGACTATCAGAGGAATTACTCAATGCTCTCGCCAAAGTAGAAGATATGCAGGTAGCAGGGCGAACTTCTTCATTCAAATTCAAAGGGCAGAACGAGAATCTGACTGAGATCGGGAGTGAACTTGGAGTTGCAAATATTCTGGAAGGCAGCGTTCGCAAGTCAGGAACCCGACTTCGAATTACAGCTCAGCTGATCCGTGTTTCGGACGGTTTCCATATGTGGAGCGAAACCTATGATCGTGAATTTACGGTCGACAATATTTTTGATATACAGGAAGAGATCTCCTTACATGTAATGGAAGAACTAAAAGTACGCTTACTTCCTGAAGATGAAGCTCAGTTAGCCAGTCGTCCAACCATGGACATTGAAGCGTACAATGCCTTTCTGGAGGCTACTCAGCGGGAAATCACCTACCAACCGGATGATATTGAATATGCCATTCAAAAATATAAAGAAGCGATTCGACTCGATCCCACATTTGCGGAAGCTTATGCTCGTTTAGCTCTTGCATACAATAACCTTCATCAGAATGGAAACATAAGTGCAGACGAGACCAAAGTTCTAATGAGAGAGAATGCAGAAATGGCAATCTCGTTAGACAAAGATCTTGGGAAAGCTCATCAGGCACTGGCAGATTATTATGGTTTTGAATTTCAGTTCGAAAAAAGAGAAGAAACACTCAAAAAAGCTGTTGAACTTGCCCCCAATGATGCTTCTATTCGTATGGATTACAGAAGTGCTCTGGGTAGAAATAACAAAGTTCAAGAATCCAGAACTCAATTATTTAAAGCTTATGAATTAGATCCGTTAAGTCCAGATATCTCCAATTCCTATGCGCGTCATCTGGTAGATGTAGAAAACAGGTATGATGAGGCAATGGATATCATTGATCGGAATATAAAACGAACTCCTGATTATAATGGCTCTTATTATGCCAAAGCATGGTTACTGCGTGATGTTCCCTACGGAGAACTCGATAATGCTTTTACCTTTGCTTTTGAAGGACATCTGCAAAACCCGGATGACATGGACTTTATGTGGATGGTCTCTGATATCGCTCGTGACCTGAACATGCTAAATATGGCTGAATATTTTGGGGAGAAAATTTCGGAAAAATATCCTGAGAATCATGCAGGTCCTCGTAACCTTTTGAAAACCAGTCAGACCAGAGGTGACTTTGAGACCACTAAAAGAATTGTAGATGATCTCATCGAAACCTATGGAGAACGAACAGTGGAATTCTTTGTAATAGATCTGTTGGCTTATCATTATGAGAGAGAAGAATATCAGGAAGGCTTAGATTTATTGAAAATGAGATTTTCTGATTTTTTGGATGAACCTGGGAAAGAAATAGTTAATGAGGACCAACAAACTGCTTCGATCTTTTATCTCACATTAGCTGATAAAGCCGGGAAAACGGAAGAAGTTGATATGATCGCTGATCGTATATGTGAATATAAAGATAAAAGATTGGCTGAAATGGAAGAGAGTGGGCACACAGAAATCTACAATGAATTAGATGTTAAACTATGGTGCCAGATCGCAACAGAGCAATATGACGAAGCTGTTGCTGCGATGGAAAAATTCTATTTCGAATTAAACTCCAAAGCAAATTATCCATTAATTATTACATCTGAGATTCCTTTTTTCAGGATAAAAGAGTCACAAAATTTTGAAGCGTTTGAAAAGAAGATTTATGCTGATCTTGGGATAATGCGTGAAAATGTAGTCCAATTCTTAAAAGAAAAAGGTGAATGGCAGGAAGAATGGGCTGAAGAGAATTGATCATTTAAGATTCAATTTCTAAAGGATTTACTTGTTATAAAACTATTATCTGAATGAGTACAAAATTAAGTCCAGCAAAAAAAAAGCTGTTCTCCTGGCTTTTCATTTTAACAGGCTTATTTTTTATTCTGATTGGCATAGGAATTATTCCTGTTGATGATCCAACACTAAATGCTCCAAAATGGGTGGTTGGCTTATGTGGATTTGTATTTTCATTAGCTGGAGTAATGATACTTATTGGAGAAAAGTCACCAATTAATCATCTGTTATCCGGCTTACTGGTTTTGAGCTTTGGTTGCATCGGTGGCTGGATCGCATTTTATGGTGAAACAGCTCACTTCTCAGGTGGAACTCCTTTTCTTAGTAATGCACAAAATGTTTGGATTGCCCGGACCTTATTTGGAAGTGGTTCTCTTTTGTGTTTCGCTGTCGCATTCTACACAATAAAGCAATATCTCAAAAAAAATAGCTCAGAGAATAGCCTTAAAAAATGAGAAAGCGATCATTGCCGCAACGGTAACTTTGATAGCGGTTCCGGTCAAAAACCCTATAAAAGATCCCCAAGCTGATTTAAGTGCTGTTTTAACATCTTGCTTATAGATCATTTCTCCCACAAAAGCTCCAATCAGTGTTCCCAGAAAAAATCCTAATGGAGGAAAGAATAACATCCCTAAGATCATTCCAATTGTACTTCCCGTAACTCCATAGACCGTGCCCCCAAATTTCTTGGTGGTGTAAGCAGGAAGTGCGTTCTCAAGTATTAATATAGTCAAAACAACAATTGCCCATGCTACTAAGAAGAATGTACTGAACTGGGCGATTCCGCTAAAGTGAAGTACTAAAAGTGCCGCGTAACTGAAAGGAAGTCCCGGCAGCACAGGAAGAAAAGCTCCTGCTAAACCCATCAGGATTAACACCACACCAAGACCAATAAATAATATTTCCATGAGTTATCAGATTTATGAACTGGAATGTACACGTTATTTATTGTTCTTTGTTGCAGATGTCTGAACAATCGGTTCTTGCACCATTGTAACTCTTTAGGTATCATCATCGGTCTTTTTTATACAAAACTTTAAATAAAGAATTTATGGCAAATGTAGCAGAACAAAATCAGGAAATGATGTTCGGGCATCCTAAAGGGCTTTTTTACTTATTCTTCGCTGAGTTGTGGGAACGATTCAGTTTCTATGGAATGAGAGCTCTGTTAACCCTGTATATGGTTAATGAGGTTTTTGAGGCGTTAGCTTCAAGAGATATAGCCGCCGCCGCTGTGTATGCTTCATATGGGTCTTTAGTTTATGCTTCTACTGTTATTGGAGGCAGGGTTTCTGATACCATATTAGGGATGAGGCAGTCTATTTTTCTTGGTGGAGTTTTAATGGCTTTAGGACACTTTGTGTTGGCTATTCCCGGTAACATCACCTTCTTTCTGGCACTTGCTTTCATTGTGGTTGGGAATGGCTTCTTTAAACCGAACATATCCACTTTTGTAGGTTCTTTGTATAAGGATGGCGATGCAAAAAAAGATTCCGGTTTCACAATTTTCTACATGGGTATTAATATTGGTGGATTTGTTGCTCCACTTTTATGTGGATGGCTAGGTCGGGAATATGGATGGCATTATGGTTTTGGACTCGCAGGCATAGGGATGCTTACAGGTTTGGCTTTCTTTTGGAGCGGAATTAAGAAAAATGTTTTTGGCGATAATGGATTACCACCAAATCAGGAAGTATATGAGAAGAAAGTGTTGGGCATCCCTCAAAAATACTTTGTTCCGATACTAGCTTTTTTATCTGCTCCTGTAATAGCTTATTTATTGTCTGCCTACCAGGATATTGGTGGTGGAAACACCTTTTTAGGTGATCAAAATATTGTGAATGTAATCTTTAAGATTGTTGGCGTTGGAATCCTCTTGTATTTAGGATATATAATGTCTCAATGTACTCCTGATGAAAGAAAAAAACTGATTGTTGCAGTCTTCATCACACTTTTCATGACAATTTTCTGGGGTTTTCATGAGCTTTCAGGTAGTGTTATTACATTGTTTGCTGCGAGAAACGTAAATTTGGTTTGGATCGATGCTGCACAGACCAACGCTCTAAATTCGATGTGGATCATTATTCTTTCAATTCCGATCTCTCTCTTATGGGGTTATCTAAGTAAGAAAAAGAAGAACCCACCTACTCCTTATAAATTTGCTACAGGTTTAGCATTAGCAGGGATTAGTTTTTATGTACTGGCCTTGAGTGGAAACAGTGCTGATGAATCAGGAATGGTTCCATTTTCATACCTAATGATCATGTACTTCTTACTTTCGGTTGGTGAATTGTTCATGTCACCGGTTGGATTGTCTAAGATCACTGATCTGTCTCCTAAACGAATCGTAGCCTTTATGATGGGAATTTGGTTCTTGTCATCAGCTTATGCCTTCCAGGTCGTAGGTTTTATAGGAAAACAGCTGGCTATCGAAAGTACAGATATCAATGTGGGTGGACTTCAAACATTAAACACGTATCTGGGTGGTTTTGATCTGATCGCTAAGTACGCTCTTGGAGCTTCTGTGATCGTGTTTATTTTATCCCCAATACTTAAACGCATGATGGGCAACGTTCATTAATTGAACTTATCTATAAATTTAAAAGGCTTCTTTCTTCATTGAGAGAAGCCTTTTTTGTTTGAATGAACGTCTTGCATCCCTTTGATATTAACGATTTCGCCATTCTTGTAGATGTTATGCAATTCGTTGACAGTTTAGTAGAGATCGTCCTGGAAAAATTCGCCCTTAGTATTTAAGATGGAAAAGAGAGCGTGATCCAGATGCGTCTGCGAAGTAGGAATAATCCTTTCTGGTGAAGAGTGTACTAATTTTCACAGAACAGGATATCAAGACAAAAGTAGATACCCGTATTCTAAGCTAAATGTGTTTACAGGATTCTGCTCTTTGGTTCTATGTACTTTTGTACCGATACTGAGCTTCCTCATCACAGGCTACAGTACCAAAAACTCCCGACAAGAATTATTGGCGCGAACTCCATTACATCGACTAATCATTACAAAAGGTCTTCCTACGATTGATACATATTCACAAATCAGCCCGAGTGTAATGATTGCTCCTTTGGAGCCGTCGATTTCATTGCGTTCTTGGCTCGCCAATAATTCTAAAGGTCGGTATAGTTGAAAGCTTTTTCGAAAGATCCCGAAACAGATTCGGGATCAAGGGTTAATTTCGAAATAAAAGATCAAAACCTCTTTGCAACACCTAGTGTCAGATAAAGAACATCTCCATCAGAATAAATAAACCCGGCATCAAGTTGGAAAGACGGGTCTAAAAAGTGAACCATACCTGCTTCGATCAAGTCGCTTGAAAAGTTCTCATCAAACGTTACTGCATACCCGAAATAAGCTGCTGTGTTTTCATTCACTGAAAAGCCCGGCGTGAGATTAAAATTGAAAGAACCGTTATTCAGTCCATCAAAAAAATCACCGTATCCAAAATTGGAATTCAAGCCCCATGTGTCGTTGATCGAATAATCCGCTAACAACATGAATCTGGTCAAATAGTATTCATAGTCATCATTAAAAAAAGGAAGGTTTGTGCGACTTAGTAAAGACAGATTCAATTTTTCATCCTGAAAAGAACCCAAACTATATTTAAAAGCTAAGGATTGTACCCCCACTCTTGGTTTATCAACTCCTTCAATGAACAACAACGAGCCTGCATTAAACTGAATTTCTAGATCTTCACTCAATCCCGTTCTTAAAAAGATCTGTCCGATATCAGAAAAGTTACTACTGATAGAGGCTCCTGATTCGAGATACACTGTCTTTGCCGGAACAGTGAACGTTCCATAACCGGCTCCGGGTCGGTCAGCAGAGATATTTTGTGCTATTGCAGATCCTGAAAAAAGAAATACTGCGATAACTAAAAGTGTGACAAGTCGATTATTCATAGTAGATGATTTAAGCTTATATTTGACCTATGAATGATACAAAGAAGAACAATTCAATCATACAAAAATCAGCCATAGCAGCCATTGCCACCCCCGTGGGAGAAGGCGGAATTGCGGTTATTCGTGTTTCCGGAAAAGATGCTATTTCACTAGTAAATAAAGCCTTTCAGGGAAGAGACCTTACTTCTTTAGATTCTCATACCGTTCATTTTGGCAAGATCATCGATAAAAGTAAACTACCGGTTGATGAAGTATTGGTCACTCTTTTTCATTCCCCAAGATCTTACACCGGTGAAGAAACCGTCGAGATATCCTGCCATGGCGGAGTTTTAGTTACTCAGAAAGTTCTGGAAACCATACTTAGCCTGGGAGTGAAGGCAGCTGAAGCCGGAGAATTCACCCAACGCGCGTTCCTGAATGGAAAATTAGACCTGGATCAGGCCGAAGCCGTTGCCGATATCATTCATGCAAAAAGCATAAAAGCCGTAGATGCGGCTCATCAACAACTGGAAGGTAAACTGGGAGATTATGTCCGAACCTTTCGTCAACAGATCATTGATGCCACAGCAATGATCGAGCTGGAATTGGATTTTATTGAAGAAGACGTTGAGTTTGCTAATAAGGAACAGCTTCAGAAATTGCTGGAAGACGTGGATGCGGAACTCTCGAATTTACTGGATACCTATGAAACCGGACGTTTGGTAAAAGACGGTGTTAAAACCGTGCTGATCGGGCGCCCTAATGCCGGGAAATCCACGCTATTGAATACCTTAGTTGGCTCAGACCGTGCTATTGTAACAGAAATTGCAGGAACCACCCGTGATACCATTGATGTGGATTGGAACTTCGATGGCTTGTTATTCAAGCTCATAGATACAGCAGGACTTCGGGAAACTGAAGATCTTGTGGAAGCAGAAGGTGTTAAGCGATCACAAAAAGCTTTTGAACAAGCTGATCTGGTTATTTACCTGAAAGATCTATCTCAAGCTTTCACTGAAGATGAGAGAAAGGAAATTGCAGCATTTCAGAAAAGAGCGGGCGAAACTCCTTTTATCCTGATCGGTACCAAAGCGGATATTGAAGCGGATCGGGAATGGCGAACCGAATTTGATCTGAAAATATCAGCGGTAGAAGAAGAGAATATTAAAGCGTTAAAAACTCTGCTGAAAAACCGCGCTCTTGAAAATAAACACTATGACGCTTCCAGTTTATTGGTCACTTCTTCCCGTCACCGTGATGCGTTGCAAAAAACCAAGGAGCATATTCAAGCGGCACTAACCGGTTTAGAAAATGGCTTAACGGGCGATTTTCTATCTATTGATCTGAGAGCAGCTCTAAACGAATTGGGAACAGTTACCGGCGAAATCACCAATGAACACATATTGGATTCCATTTTCTCGCGGTTTTGTATCGGTAAATAATATTACTCCTTTTTTCATTAATGGAATAAGTAACATTCCGGTTTATGCGATAACATTCAAAGATGTTAATTCGATGTATATCTTAAATTGAAATGAGATTTTAACACTTTTAAAACCTCCTTCAGAGTTCCTCTTGTGGCACGATTACTATATTAATTTCTATTTCTTTATCCACCAAAGTTCTGTCTATCCAGCTACCCGTATAACCAACATTCCAATTAAATCTATCGAATTTAATTGTTGATGAAATCGCTTTGATTTCGGAGCCTTGGGTAGTAATCTCAAGTACGACTCTTATTTTATCTATCACATCTCTTATTGAAAGTTCACCCTCAGCTATAAATTGCTGTTCTGTACTGTTAAGGACTTTTAAAATCGAGAATTTTGCTTCGGGAAATTCTTCTACTCCAAAAAAGTCATCGCTTTTCAAATGATTGTTTAACCTTCTTCTTGGTACAGGTTCGTGTTTAGGAATATCCGTTACTCTGATAGTATTCATATCAAAAACTATTTCCCCGCCAATAAGTATATTATCTCTTGTTTCGAAATAGCCCTCTTTTATAGTTAAAACCCCTTCATGTTTTCCCAAACCTCTCATTTTGGTTCCCTTCCATTTCACTTCTGATTTTTTGTTATCTATTCGAACTTGTACAACTTCCTGAGCTTTACTCGGAACAGACAAAAGAATAAATATTACGAAAGAAAGAATTAGCTTATTCATAGTTCGGAATATTTAGTCCTAGAATTATATCTCTTTCAGCTATAAGTAAGCCATTACGTTTCACTAGCGTTATAATTCCATTTCCGCCACGTGGATTTTTCCTGTTTCTTTCTGCTTTACTTAGTAGCGGATCATCAGCAAATTCAATTGCATCAATATAATATTCATTTTTATCGGGCTCTTTGATAGTGAAATGAACATGAGCCGGTTGGGATCTACTCGGATATGAACCCGGCTTAAAGGTATAGAAAGCATAATATCCTTTATCATTAGTTTTAACCCAGCCCCTATAGATTCCATGATAACTGGCAAAGCCTGTCTCCCCGCCTTTCTTTTCATAGATCCCTTCCTGATTTGTTTGATAGATATAAATGATCACATTTTCTGCAGGTGTTTTGCCATCCTTTTTAAAGACCGTCCCTTGAATTTTCATTTTTTGATCGTGCTTATTAAATCCGGGCAAAGTATCCACTGAAGATAATTTCTTCTCTCCATAGTCTAATGCAGCTTCACATCCTTGACACGGGCCTCCTACTTTTTTTGAAGATTGAGACTTCGCACATGTGGTAATGCAAAGAATAATAACCAGAGCTATAAGATATGATTTCATTTTTATTTGGTTGATTCGAGTTCTCAACCATAATCAGGAACTAAAAGATGATCACAAACCCAAATAACCTAAGACGAGTAATTTATATGCTAAGGTGTGTATCAGAAGAATTTAGTATCAAGCTTCTTTTTATAATTCCGGCTTAAACGAAGTTCCTTTCCATCATTCATCAACACATCATAATCTCCATTTAACCTTGAAACCAGCTTCTCAATTTTGGATACATTGACAATTGTTGAACGATGAATTCTGGCGAAATTTGGATTATCCAGTTCGCTAAGAATTTCTTTCAAAGTAGAACTGTGCAAATATCTCTCTTCTTCAGTTTGGATGGCAACATATGGCTTATCAGACTCTATCCATTTGATTTCAGAAACAGGAATAGGTATAACTTTTTTCCCATCGCGAATAGTAATGACCTTAACTTCGTTTTTTTGATCTTCTAATTTTTGGCTATTTAACCGTTCGGTTGTTTTAGTGGTGTATTCAGCAACCCACATTGCAAGTATGTAGAATAGGCAAGCTACACCCAAATAATCTATTAGTTTTGTGGTGGCGAGTCGCCAAGTAGAAATTTCAAAAAACTGCCACAGATTTCCCAAGGTTGAAATCAAAAATGAGGATAATAATATATGAGCAGTCAGTACGACAATAACCATCAAAATCAGCAACGATACACGTATACTCTTTTTATCTGAAACAGTTTTTACTTTTGTGGACAAGAAAAAAGTCAGGTATGAAAAAGGAATAAAGCATAACCAGAAAACTTTAAAAAGAAGCACTTCTCGTAAATAAAAACCCGTGTTATTTATTTCAGAGAAAAGATAATCTTGAAAAATAAAACATAGAGTTACAATAAGAGCCATTAATGCAAAAAAATGGTTCGCTTTATTTTTATTTAGGCTAAACCACTTCGCTAATCCAGCAGAAGTTTGATATAGAATTGAGTCCTTCATTTAATTTAGATTACTAATTTGAAAGCGACAAAGCAAAATTATTGCTTTGCAATCCGGCGAGATCACCAATGAAGATATATTGGACTCGATATTTTCTCGGTTTTGTATCGGGAAATAAAAAAAGCCCTTACTTTTTCGAGCAGGGCTTTAAATTCTTTCAAAAAGGAACACTAAATATTAGTTATCCCCTTCTTCTCCTGAATCATCAGAACTTCCGGCATCATTACTCTGAATAGGAACCGCTGATTGAGTTTGAGAAGGTGCGTTCAGATCCTGAACCGGAGCTCCACCATCCTGAAGGATACTACGAGTTGGTCCGTCTCCTGTACGATCAATAGCAAAATTAGCAAGAATACAGAGAACCAAAAAAGCACCTCCGAAAATTCCAGTCGCTTTAGAAAGCAAATCAGCAGTTCTGCGGGCTCCTAAACCTGAGTTTCCACCGAGAGCGCCACCGCCCCCACCGCCACCGCTAATTCCGGATAAACCGGATCCTTGACCATTCTGTAATAAAACAACTAATATTAAAAGTGCGCAGATGATAGTTATTACTGCAACTAAAATGTTATATAGCATGATAAAATCTTAAATTTTTCAGAGCATTAAAGATATTCAAATTTCTATATTATCCCAAGCGTGTAACTGTCATTTGATAAGGTTATTATCCATTCATGGAAAAATTTTTTAACAGCATAGCAGATTTTTTTCAAAGCTCACCGGTTCTCACAAGCCAAATCCTTAAAACGCTTGTAGTTATATTCATTTTATGGCTCATTCGTTCTTTAACACTCCGTGTTGTACATAAAAATGTAGAGAGTAAGCGCACTACTTATAAATGGAGAAAAAACCTTACCTATATTTCTGCATTTATCGGAATAATTCTTATTGCTCAGATCTGGTTTAGTGCTTTAGGTAATCTCTCAACCTATTTCGGGTTACTTTCAGCCGGATTAGCGATTGCCCTAAAAGACCCCGTTACAGACCTTGCAGCGTGGTTATTCATCATCTGGAGAAAACCATTTGATGTCGGCGACAGAATAGAATTGGGTAAATCTAAAGGTGATGTGATCGATATTCGTCCGTTTAAATTTACCATACTTGAAATTGGCAACTGGGTGGATGCCGACCAAAGTACCGGTCGGGTAATTCATATTCCCAACCATACCGTTTTCACAGAACAGCTTGCAAATTACACCAGCGACTTCCAGTTTATCTGGAATGAAATTGGAATTATGGTCACATTTGAGAGCGACTGGAAGAAAGCAAAGGAAATTCTGAGCACGATCGCTGAGGAAGAATCCAAAGATTTTATTGAGCAAGCAAAGGAACAAATAAAAAGAGCGGCGAAATCTTATCTCATTGAATACCGCTATCTCACCCCCATCGTTTATACCAATGTAAAAGACAGCGGAGTGATGTTATCCATACGCTATTTAACGGATCCGAGACGTAGACGCGGAAGTGCTCAGGCAATCTGGGAGCGAGCTCTGGATGAATTTTCAGAAAATGATTCTATTGATTTGGCATATCCAACCATCCGTGTTTTTAATAATCCTAAGGAGGGAAAACCTGAAACAGGTGGACCTTCGGGCTAAGCCAAATACCAAAAGACAAATTTCAAATTACAAAACCTATCTTTTGTGTTTTGGTGATTTCGTGGCTTACACTCTTCAAACTTATTTTCAAATCATCAACAAAGACTATCTGTCTTATAACATAAAACTTGTTAGCCGGGGTTAATTCAGAATCAAATAAGCCTTAACTTTGATGCTCACAAAACATCAAGAGTAATGGCTCCTCCTAACGACAAGATCACTGAACAACTTATTGAAGAAGGTATCGACCCTTCTATCCGCGAGCACACTTTGGTTGAGGATTTAATGGCTATTTCGGTAGCTTCGGTACTTCTTTCTTTTGGGATCGCTTTGTTTTCAGAAATGAATTTTTTGATCGGAGGAACGGCCGGAGTTGCTTTCCTTACTCAGTATGCAACCGGTTTTTCTTTTGGTGAAGTTTTCTTTGTGATCAACATCCCTTTTTACGGTCTCGCTTTATGGAAGCTTGGATGGAAGTTCACCCTCAAAACTTTTGTCACTGTTTTTTTGGTTTCTCTTTGCTCAGATTATGTTCCTTTAGTTTTTGAATTTGGAGATATAAATCCGATTTACGCAGCTGCACTTGGAGGCTTTTTAATTGGCACCGGCTTACTAATGCTGTTCCGACATAAAGCCAGTTTAGGCGGATTGAATATCGTTTCTATTTACCTGCAGAAATTTCATGATATCAATGCCGGCCGGTTTCAAATGTGTGTGGATGTAATCATCATCGTAGGTGCAATTTTTCTGGTAGATGTGATGGCTATTGTTTATTCTGTGTTAGCGTCAGTCTTTCTCAACCTGATTCTGGCTGTGAATCATCGTCGTGGAAGGTATCTGGCTTTAGACTAACCAAACGATATTCTTATGAACAGAAAAGACTTTTTGCTCCGCTCGGCAATGATGGGCGCAGCTACTATGCTTCCTATTCAGAAACTGGCTTTTTTACTTCAAACACCATTTACAACTCTGCGCCGGAATGTAGGCACATTTGTAGGCAGAGGCGGAACTATCGGTTGGCTGGCTACAGATAATTCACTGGTAGCTGTGGATTCTCAGTTTCCAAACTCAGCAAAAACTTGTTTGGATGGCTTAAAAGAAAAGACAGATCATGTGATGGATTACCTGATCAATACTCATCATCATGGAGATCATACAGCAGGAAATCCCGTCTTCAAAGGTTTTGCAAAGCACATCGTGGCGCATCAGAATGTTCCGGACCTCCAGAAAAGATCGGCGGAGATTCAGTAGTGTATTTCGAGAAAGCTAATGTTGCTCACATGGGAGATCTTATGTTTAATAGAGCATATCCTTTTATTGACACCAATGGCGGTGCCAATATTACCAACTGGATCCAGGTTCTGCGTAAAACCGTTGAGGAGTTAGAAAATGATACCATTTACATCTATGGACATGGAAATTCTGAATTCGGAATTACCGGAAACAAAGACGATCTGATCCTGAAAAGTAATTTCCTCGAAGCGCTTTTGGAATACACTCAAAAAGGGATCAACGAAGGCAAGAGCAAAGAAGAAATAGCTAAAGCTGAAGTGATTCCGGGTTTCGAAGTATTTAAAGCACCGGGTTGGGGATTAACGCTGAGCAGAAACATTGAGGCTGCATACGAAGAGCTGTCATCATCTTATGACCGATAATTGTTATGGAAAACTCATCCCGTACATTAGCTGAAAAAAACTCACAAAAAGCCTCGACAAGCAAAACCCGTTGTTTGTACTGCGGTCATGAAGCTGAACTGATATGGGTTCATGGTCACGGGCAATGTTCGAATTGTGGAATAAATACCGAAGAATGCTGCCGTGGTGAGAATTGTGCTTTTGGGAATTAATAATTCTAGAATGAAGGATTAAGAATTATTCTAATTCTTTGCGCAGAGGTTTTATTTGCCACTAATACACAAAAACACGAATTAATAATTGAAGTTTTGTGCTTTTGTGTTTCCGTGGCATTTTCCTCATTTCGTAACTCTGCTTCCACACAAATCTAAAAAATAAAATCAATAATCATATTGATATCTGAAATCGATACCACGTCGGTTGGAATCTTCGCCTTCTGTAATGATAAGATCCCAGGTTTTTGAAAGGGCATATTCTAAAATGAACAGAGTTTTTGGATCAGAACTGGTGATCTCATTTACAATAGCAAAGAACGTTCGGTCATTTAAGTACCAGCCGGTTTTTATGGACGTACCCGTTTCATTTCCCACTCTGGTGTTGTCGATCTGTACAACATCCACGCCAAGTTCTCTGGTCGCCAGAGCTTCCACTTCATCCAGTAAAACGCCTGTAAGCAAGTCCGTTGGCGAAGAACCTCCATTTTGAACCAAAGCGTTTTGCCAGGAATCAAAAGCATAACAAGGTTTATTAAACAAGGTGTAGCAGTAAATATCCTGTTGCTCCATAGGCGGATCACTTTCAAAAACATACTCCGGATCTTCTGCTGTTCCCTTGATGATATAATACAATGTAACTTCCTGTTCTCCTTTTCTGGATATTGGCACGTAGGCACTTTTTACGTTCAGGTCGGGATTCGCCGGCGGACCACTGAATATCAATTCTGCTTCTTCCAGCTCAAATCGTTTTCCTAATGGTCGCACATAACCACTTGTACCTCTAAGACTACCGAATAATGACAACTCTCCTTTTGTTTCTTTCTGAGCATCCAGATCACCTTCTATCTCAATTTCCAGATCTAAATATCTCCGGTTTCTGACAAAAAAGTTCCGCTCTATCGCAAACTCCATTTCAATCGATAACGAATCATAATAACTCACATTATTTGCTTCTTCTCCTTCAAGCGTGACATCCTCCACCGTTTTATCACCGAAATCGTCCAGAACTATGAAACCATTTTTTACTGCAAATCTACCGGTTGCTTTCGGTGTGGATACAGGACCACTTAATCTGGAATCCAGATCTACCACTAAATTGTATTCATCAGTATTGGCAAGCTTGAACTGATTGGCTTTGGCTTCTATATCAAGCGTAGTTGGATATAACCCGTCAAGAGCTATAGTTCCGTTTGCATTAAAACTTCCTTTTCCACTTTTAGCCGATAATTGTTTAAGTGATATTTTATCCTTGGAAAACTCTATTCTGGATTTAATTCCATCAACTTTTATACCGGCAATCGGAGATTCGAACGACGTTTTTGTTAAATCGAAATAGCCGTTTGTGGTGATCTCGTCTTCTGTTCCTTTCAGTGATAATTCTCCATTCAATGAGCCTTTCAGATTTTTGGTGTACTCTTTGTTTACGAAATCATTGAATACTGCAAGATTGAAGTTCCTTGTTCTTACTTCCACTGATACGGGTTTATTTTCATCTACCGTATTGAGCTCAAATGTTTTAAAGTTGTAAGAAAATGGAAAGTCGATATCTATATCAGCGGCTTTTTGTTTAGCGGCCAGAATCTCTGTGTTTATAAAGATATTTTCTTTTTCCTGGCTGTAATTAAACTCCGCAAATACGGAATCCAAACGAACATCGGAAAGCACAGGATCCTGAATATTAAACGACCCTTCAAAATTTGGCGTCCCCGCAGTTCCTGATAGTGTTCCGTTAAAACTTATGATTCCTTCCGTTCCGGTGATCTCAAATTTTTCCAGAGCTGATTTGAATCTTGATAATGGGGTTGGACGGATAATCAAATTACCCTTCACTGATTGATCATAAAATTCATCTGATAGTTGTTCCGGATCGGAAATATCTAAAGGAACATCCAGACTTCCTGAAATAACTTCTTTGCGATCCCAGATCAATGATAAATTGGATTGTATCCTTTTGTTCTTTGCATCAAAATTGATACTGAATATATCTGCCTGAACACCTTCGTATTCAATATTTTGTAGTTCCAGATTTCCGTTTCCGGTAAGAGTTGTTTCCGTTTTATTAATATTTGCACGGCCTGAAAGAACTCCATCTATATATCTTTTGCTGAAAATGATTTCCTGTAAGATGCCAAAATCAAAATTTTCTCCTACAAACCAGATCTGTTGATTCACGCTATCGGCATATGGCACAGCCAGGGACAGAAAAGCACCATTTGGAGAAACAAGTTCTAATGAGTCTGTTCTGATCTCGCCATTTTTGACCGAAATATTAAATGAGTTCTGAAGTTTAAGGCTGTTATCATTCGTTATAAGATCCAGCTTATCCATAACTACTGCTATATGCATAGAATCAGTAAGTAATTCGTACGTCCCTGCATTATTGATCCTGCCGTTTACGTTGTCCTGAATTTCAATAGAATAACTTCCAAAAAGCGAGTCAGCTGTTCTGGTTGAATTAGTAGTGACTTTTATATCCTGCAATAACGTTTCATAGATCTTGGGGTCTTTAATATCAATTTCAAAACTCCCTTCTTCTCTCTCTTTCAATATAAATTCTCCGCTTCCGGTCATCCCGCTTGCAAGAAATAACTCATCCACTACTATATTTTGAAGATCGAACTCAGTTTTACATTCCAAAATGCCTTCTTCGTTTTCATAAACATCCGCAGAAAGACGGCCTTGAGCTTGCAAAATTTCCAGATTGGCTAGCTCCGCAAAAGGCTGAGTATTTTTGAGTTCGAGATCAAATGAGAGTACATTTTCGGGATCCTTCTCATCACTTATATTTCTTCGTCCACTGAAATTTGCATTAGCAATATCACTATCCAAAGTTGCTTCAGAAACTTTAAGAATTCCTTTATCAATTGTGTAGTTACCATTTAGCACATTAATTGCAGCTCCATTTACAAAGCTTGTATCTACTTTTGCGCTACCTTCTAAAACAAGATTCTCCATGTTCGAACCACGACCTTTACCCGAGATATCAAAGTCAATATCGGTTGGAAACTCCGAAAGCATAGATAATTCAGATATATCTAAACTTTGGGAAGAGATCTGATAGCCAAAAGATGGGAGTTCAGACAGAAATTCAGTTACATGAGCTTTAAAATTAATATCCGAACTTTGTATGCGTGTAAACCCTTCTGCCTTCACAGAGTCTTTTGATATACTCGCATCCAGATAAACATATTTGATATCCTCTTCACCGATCACTAGTGGGTTTGGAGAACGAGAAGAAAATCCACTGCTGTAATTTCGCTGAAATTCTTCACTCCTCGGATCTCTTATGGTGTTTGCTATCGTAAAATTCCATGGCGTTTCTGAAAGTTCGAACCCGTTACCATCCCCTGTAATATTGATTCTGATATCTGTTCGCGGAGCGTCCTCTGCCCAATACTGTGCATTAAAACTGTCCAGCCACAACCCAAATCTCCAGCTTGTTGTATCATTGAAAACATTTTCTATGGTTGTGTTGGCACGGACATTTTCTTCTCCGCTTGTGGTAGCATCCAGATTTGCCAATACTTTTCCTTTTTTCAGGCTACCACTTCCAAAAAAACGTCTAAAATTATAATCTTCGTAGCGGAATCCCTCAATGGTAAATCCCCAGGTAATATCTGCTTTTTCATATTCCTGACTAATTGAACCGTCCATTGTCATCTGGAATAAACCTGTTTGCACATCTACAGAATCATTCGTTAGTGCTGCGATGTCAATGTTATCACCTCTGATCCCAAATTGAGTAAGCGCAATTTCTTCTTTCAAATTAAAGGTGGCAGTAGCTTCAAGGTTTCTTGCAAAATCTGCATTGGCACTCAGTTCTACATTTATACTTTCACGATCTCCTTTTAACTTTACTCCAACTACCACTTCCTCTTTTGGTATTTCAGTTTCAGCATAAGCTCGTACATCTTCAGTTGAAAGCGGATCGAGTTTTATATCGGAATTGAATACGGAATCTTTCAGATTGGCAAACCCATTAGCTTTAAAAAGCGACCTTCCTGTATTCAGAACCAAATCCTGTAGAGTAACTTGTTGGTTTTCATATGATCCTGAAGCTTTAAAGGAAATCGACTCCGGAAGTCTGCCTTCTTTGATCTCAAAATTCAATTTTGATAGTCGAGCTTCAATTTCTTCTTTCAACGCAAAACTCGCCCGAGCTTCAATGCTTTGAATAGAAACAGATGAATCCGGAAGTAAGTCCGGAGAATACAGAGAAACATTGCTCCTTTTGATATGTATATCTGCTATCTCGAATTGAAATGAAGATTCTTTGGAAGTGGTATCAGGTTTAACAATTTCCTGAACATTAAATACCGCTGTAGAATCTTCTGTATATCCTGTTTGCCTTGCGTGGATGGTTGCTTCGGCAACTGTTATTTGCTCGATGTGAAATGTCCCCGACAAAAAACTCAATACATCATATTTTGCGTACAATGTATCTACATATGCTATGGAATCGACTTCACCTATATGAATGCCTGTTAATCGAATTTCTTTCCACAAATCTCCACTTATTTCGTTGATGGAAAAACCAACAGTAAGATTCTCATTGCCAATTTCTTCGATCTTATTTTTGGCGAAATTTTGTACAGTCTTTGTTTTCAGCGACAAGCGTAATCCTGCAAGAAGTAAAAACAAGACTAAAATTACCCAGAGCGAGCCCTTCAGTATTTTTACAAAGATATTTGTTGACTTCTCACTCATTAAAATGCCTGCCCTATACTAAAATGAAAATGCCACCTGTTCCATGCAGAACTCATACTTTTGTCTCCCTGATAGATATTCAGATCTTCATCAGTAGGATTCACTTTGTATCCAAGATCGACGCGAATGGGCCCGATCGGAGATTCATACCTGACTCCTCCACCAACTCCAAACTGAATCGGTCGGTTTTCAGTTGTACGAATTGTTTTCCAAACCTGACCGCCATCTATAAATCCTGCAAAACTTAATCCTTTTATAAACCTGTCAACGTCTTGTCTCAGCTCGAAATTAAAGCTTAATGTTGCTTTCCCTCCGGTTGGCACATAGCCCGAAAAAGCACCTAAGGAATCAAATACTGCTTCTTTGGGACCCAACTCTTGTCTCCCCCATCCACGAACTTCGCTTGATCCTCCATTATAAAACCGGATATCAGCCGGCAAGGAATCCTGCTTGGCATAATAAATAGATCCTCCATTTACTCTGGCAGCTGCAACCAGGCTTTCATTTAACTTTTTATATCCTCTTATATCTAAAGAAGCTTTCTGAAAAGAATAAGTAGCTTCGTTAAACAAACCTGATAATTCTAAAAATGGCTGAACAGTAAAGCCATTGCCACCTCTTGGAAGTCCTTTCCTTGCATAAACGCTAAACTTGAATGATGAAATATTATAGTTCAAAATACTGTCGGGGCTGACAACAGAAGTTCCATCTTCATTTTCTTTAACATCAAATTCCCGGTTCAGCGTAAAATCATAGTTGAAAGTTCCTGTAACCGATTCACTGTAGTTATATCCGAAGCTATTCCTGATACCACCTGTGTCAATGGAATAGGCGCGTTCAATACGTCGCTGAACAAATGGTGAAATGGTAATGCTGCTTTTGGTATTGTATACGTAAGGAAACAAATAGCTTGCTCCCAATCTCAAATCAAATGCTGATAGCTTTCCATTCAAAGAAAATAATTCTCCTTTCCCTCTGGCGTTTCTATGACTCCAGGATGCTTGTGCCCTAAATAATTTATAGGAGTTTAAAACCGTTAATCGGTCATCATTAAATCTGTCATAGTTTCCTATTCCAAAAGTAGCAGCGAAAGATCTTAAACTTCTTTCTTTTACTCTTGCCAGTACATTTATAGTGCTGTCTTGTTCCTGATCCGGTATTGAAATTAGTGCAAATCTCAGTAAGTGATGGCCAAACAATTCTCTTTGCGCTTCTCGCATTGCTTCATCACTAAAATATTCGTTTTTATCGATTCCGGTTTCCCTCCGGATGTATTTTGCATCCAGTGTAGTTTCTCCTTCTACGAACATAGAATCGAATCTTGCTCTTGGTCCCGGATATGTAAGCATTGCCACACTTGCTTTTTTTGCTGTAGTATCTACTTTTGTTTGAACCTCAGTTTCCGCATATGGATATCCCAGGTTTCTCAATATGTTTGTAAAGTCCGATTCCACTTGTGCTTTTGAGACCGGTTGATAAATTTTTCCTTTTCGATAAGGCAAGCGATTGAGTTCTTTTTTGAACTTTTCATTACCGTAGATAACTGAGCTGTCTCGCATAGATGTTTGCAGTAGTACCTGAACTGAATCTATTCTGATTGGTGTATTTTCAACTACCATAAATATGAGTTCTTTCTTCCACTCTTTATTTTTGGATTCCAATCTGTAATTCACATCTACTTCATTAAATCCGCGACGTTGGTAGAATCTTTCTAATCGTATTACATCTCTGCGAATTTCCGTTTCCGAAATATAAAATCCTTTTTCATTAAAAAAGGTGATCTTCTTCCATATAGAAGGGGCTTCATTTGAAATGTACTTTTTGAGTACTATGTCATTATATGTGTCATTTCCTTCAATTTTCACATTCCAAATACGATCCGGTTTTCCTTCATCCTGAGCTATAAGCGGAGACAGAGGTACGGTTACGAACATCAAAAAGATTACGTAAATTCTGATATGTTGAGTAAGTAATTTTTTCAATGTTTAATTAATAGCCAAATATTTAATCTGCATTCTTGTAGCCTTAGCAGTTATCCCTTTATTTCTTGAATGTGTTTAATACAACTAACAATGTACTATGTATAAATATTTAATTCTTTCTGTTTGTTTTCTCTTTTTATTTAACTGCAAATCGTCTGAGGAGTTTACAGGTTTTTCCTACGATCCCCCTAATGTAACGGATACTCAAGATAAAAAAGTCCATCCTCAACACAGAAGAATAATTGGCGCAGGAAACCCGGTCGTTTGGGTCTCAAATAATTTCGAAAGTGCTAGGCTAAGTGATTTTTATGCCCTTAATGACAGCACTTTTGAAGTTTATATTGAGCCGGAAAACGCACCAATAAACAACAGTCCCTGGTACGCATTCAAAATTTGGAGCGACTCAACCCGATCTGCAGTTATACGTCTCAATTACAACAACGCACGTCATAGATATGTTCCTAAGATTTCCACCGATGATTCTACATACACAGTGGACATGAATAAAGCTGTTTATGATTCCACATCAAAAACTCTGGACTTTCAAATCAACCTTTCAAAAGAACCAATTACAGTAAGTGCTCAACCCATTTCAAACACAAAGTCTTATGATGAATGGTTGATGAAAATGTCTCAACATTCGTATGCCTCAATCAGTGAAATTGGAATCAGCAAACTCGGAAACCCGATCAAAGAACTGACAATTAATGAAACAGATCCTAATAGTAAGGCCGGTGTTCTAATCATAATGAGCCGGCAACATCCACCGGAAGTTTCAGGTTATTACGCGACCCGGTATTTCATAGAAGAACTCATTTCGGATTCAGAACTTTCGAAACAATTCAGATCTGAGTTCATAGTTCGTTCATTCCCTTTGATTAATATGGATGGTGTTATAAATGGACATTGGCGACATAGCGCTGCCGGAATTGACTTAAACCGGGATTGGGAAAATTTCAATCAGCCGGAAACCAGGGCTGTTAAAGATGCTCTGTTACCTTTGCTTCAGGACCCTATGAAAACTGTTTATTACGGAATTGATTTTCATTCCACGAATGAAAATATTTTCTATCCTATTGAACAATCTGTAAAAACATTTCCTGATGATGTTACTCAAAAATGGATTCCTTTTATTAAGCAAGACAACCAATCTGTCAGGTTTGTAACAGAAGAATTTGATACAACTTCTCCGATTTCAAAAAACTGGATATATAAGACTTTTGGGGCAGACGCCGTGACTTTTGAAATGAGTGACGAACTTCCCTTTGAAACCATTGAGCAAGTAGGCCGCTCTGCTGCAAGAAGTCTTATGAAATTATTGTTGGACGAAAAAAGCAAAGTTCGATAAAAAACTTTGCTATCTCCCACATTTTTTTAAATTGAGGCATGAACGGATCCAAAATACTTACTGAAGGGCTTAACAATTGGAAACTGAGGCTTATCCTTAGTGCGCTCTTATGCATCATGGGACTTGCCGCTTTGATCAGTATGATTCTGGGTTTATTTATCAATTTGAGTATTTATGATAAATCTATTGTTGCCATTGCAATCTGGATGGTTGGTATTCCTACCTATCTCATTTTAAGTGGTCTTGCCAAAATAACCCCTCAATCTATAGCTTTGTTCATCAATGAAAGTACTGATCAAGTTCAGGGTGATCTGCAGATTCTGCTAAAAAATACCGATGATCTTGATGAGGCTTCAAAAACCAAACAACAAGAGCTCATTAGTTTTTTTCAGGATAACCCACTACATAAATTCTTACCGGATAAACCTGTTAAGCAAGCATATCTGTTGATGCTTACTTCCATGCTGGTCAGTTTTGGGATTTGGTTTATTTCTTAAGGTCTATTACCGGGAAAGAAATTAAAACCTTATTACATGATAAATTTGGAATACATGATTCAACTTTAGAATTTAAATGCCGACCTTATGATGCTCGTAAATTCTAAATTGTAACTCATCAGCATTAACACCTTTCAAATGAAACCTCTTTTCCCCTCATTCGTTTTCATTCTTTTTATCTTTTTTACTTCGTGTAATACCGGTCCAAAAGTAATAGACGATCTTTCTGATAAATCTTTTAACGTCATTAACCAAAATGGGGAATCGGTTACCTTTCCTGACGATTATCAGGGCAAGTACGTTATTGTTGGATTTATATATACTAACTGTCCGGATATTTGTCCGTTAGTAACTCAAAATCTTATCAAAGTTCAGAAAGAGTTTAATAATCCTGATGATATTCAGTTTTTAGGAATCACATTTGATCCCAAAAGAGACACTCCTGAAGTTTTAAAGAACTACAAAGGACTTTTTAATCTGGACGATAATTTCGATTTCTTAACAGCTGATTCAACAACCATAAGTGAGCTAATGGATAGCGTAAGAGTTCGTTCTCAGGTTTCATTTACACAAGTAAGGGAAGATGATAAAGAAGTATATTTTATGAACCATTCTGATAAAATTATGGTGCTGGACAAAAAAAGCAGAGTAATTTTCGAATATGGCGGAAGTATGACACCCGTAAACTACATTGTTGAAGACCTTAAAACTGTAAGGAAATAATTCAAATGAAAACCTCTGTTGTTCTATTTTTTACAATATTGCTTTTTTCAGGATGTGGAGATGATCCTAAAAAAAATCCCCCTCAAAAATCTGAACCTGATAAAATTCAAAACTGGGCCCGGCCGAGTGTTCAGGGACAAATGAGTGGAGCTTACTTTGTATACAAGAATCCTCTTAGTATTGCTGACACGCTTATTTCTGTTTACAGCCCACAAGCTATGATGACTCAAATTCATGAATCATACACTACCGAAGATGGCCTTGCAGGGATGCGTGAGAAAGCAGAAATAATCGTTCAGGCAAAACAGAATATCACCCTTAAACAAGGAGGATTACATGTTATGCTTATGAATCTTAAAACTGATCTGCAAGAACCGGATTCTGTCACAATCTCTTTAATATTCAAACAAGCCGGAAAAGTAGACTTAACATTACCTGTAACAGCTAGCAAATAATAAAGCCCGAACTTTTCACCATTCGGGCTTTCTGGGTTGATTAAGAAAATGAGCCGGGTTAATTGCTCATTCTTAAATACGCAAAGCCCGTTAAGTCGGATTGTATTTTATTATAATTTGTTGTCAGATATCAGTTTAGAGTAGTTTTATAGCCGAAAAGCCTCTTTACTCTATCAAATGGAGGGAATTTAAATCTACCTCAGTTAACTGAAAGGCATAAAAAAAGACATACCTGAGCATGTCTTTTTAAATAATTTGTGTAGAGAAATGTTTAGTAGGAAGAAAAAACTTCAGTAGTGCCGTCCTTCTTGACAAGATAGACATCATAGCTATCTGAGTCTCTTCCCGGAACTTCCATACCAGGAGAACCGATTGGCATTCCCGGAACGGTAAGTCCTATAGCATCTTCCGGTTTTTCTTCTAAAAGTCGGTTAACATCTTCAATTGGCACATGCCCTTCTACAAAATACTCTCCTACCATTGCTGTATGGCATGATTCAAATCTTGGAGGTACACCTTTCTCTCTTTTTACTTCCATCAAATTAGGGATAGGCTTTTCTACCACTTCAAATTGATCATCATTCATTAAAGCAGCCCATTTAGTACAGCATTGGCATCCCGGGTTCTTGTACATTACCACTTCAATCTTATCAGAAGAAGCCGAAGAAATCGTTGCTGAATACTCTTCCTCTGCTACTTTTTTAGGCCAGAATAGTGCCACTCCAAAACCTATGGTAAATAGAAGTCCGAATATTAAAATCTTGTTGTTACTCATGATCAAATTTCTTTTAAAAGTTGACTTAAAATACAAAAATTTATCTTCGTAATTCAGATTTCTGCATCTAAGTTAATTAATTGGGAAAATACCTTTCCTGTAAGCATCCTCTGCTGATCATTGAACTTTTTTATACTCTAAGAAAATACATGCAACTTTTAATAGGGTCTCTTTTTTTTGTCTAGATTAATCAACATCTTGAATCTATGCCATCAAATTAAAATTCTCACCGCTATGTCAACTAAACATCCTTTTCTTTTAACATTCTTTTCACTGTTCTTTTCCTTTACTGTAACAGCACAAACATCAGAATTCAAGGCTACATTTATAAAAGCTCAACAGGAAAATAAACAAGTAACGGTTACCTTAACTAACGAAAATACATACGTCGGTGACGTAGTTTCTGTGGATGAAGAATCGGCAGGGGTCAGAACAAAAGATGGTGTATTCAATTTCAGATATGATCGAATTCAAAGCGTCAGGATATACAACCCCAGTGATGTAACTTCAGGCTGGCGCGACAACCCTGCGAAGAACAAACTTTTTGTTACACAAACCGGCAAAATGTTAGATAAAGGCTCGGGTTACTATCAAAACACATACATCTTCTTTTCCAATTTCTCTTATGGAATTACAAACAGCTTCAGCATAGATGCCGGATTTAGTATGATTCCGGGACTTGGAATTGAAAACCAAATGTTTACGGCAGGTGCTAAAATAGGAACTTCATTAAATAGCACTCTTTATATTTCCGGAAACATAAAATACTACAAATTCTTTGATATCGACGAAGGAGTTTCCTCACTGTTTGGCTCTATTACATACTCGAAAAGCCGCTTAGATCTAACCGCCGGTACCGGTGTAGGTTTGGCAGAAGGAAGTTCATCAGATGCACTTTTAATTCTTGGTGGTCAATACAGAATCAGTGAACGTTTTGCATTCATCAGTGAAAACATCTTCTTCCCAACAGGCGAAAATGAATCAACAGCTTTAGTCTCCTTTGGTGGTAGAATCATTGGTTCAAAAAGTGCTTTTGATCTTGGTTTCTTTGGTATAGAAGAAACACTTATTCCTTTTGTAAGTTATACTCTCAAATTTTAAAATTTATGCAATCAAAAAAATTCTCTTACGAAAATAAGGAACTCGAAGTAACCTGGGATCTAAAACGCTGTATCCATGCCAAAGAATGCGTGCATGGGTTACCTGATGTATTTGATCCTGGGAAGAAACCATGGATCGATCCGGATAAAGAACCTGATTCTGACAAAATTGTAGAAACTATTGAGCGCTGCCCTACTGGAGCTCTTCAATATCATTTCAAGAATAAAAGCAATCCTGAAACTCCACCTTCATCCAATACAATAATTATCGATGAAAACGGACCTCTTTACGTTCATGGTAATATCGTTGTTCAGGATAATGAGGGCAATGAGCTGCTCAGAGAAACCCGTTTAGCTTTTTGCAGATGCGGAAAATCATCAAACAAGCCGCTGTGTGACAACTCTCATATTAAAGCTGGATTTGAGGCAGACACCTCCTACAATCCGGAACGATTAGAGTTGGAACCGCTGGAAAATGAAGGTGGCGAACTTCTGATCAAGCTTATTGAAAATGCACCTTTTGTTGTAGAGGGGAATTATGAAGTGATAGGTGAAAACCAATCTACAAAAACATGTAAGCGTATGAGTTTCTGCAGATGTGGTGCATCAGAAAACAAACCATTCTGTGATGGAACACATCGCCAAATAGAGTTTAAAACTAATGAGTAACCCAACTATTCTCGTTATAGCTTCTTTCCTTGCTGCACTTGCAGTAGGATTAGGGGCTTTTGGAGCACACGCTTTAGAAGAATCTCTCTCTCCAAAAAGGCTAGACACATGGAACACTGCGGTAACTTATCACATGTGGCATGCATTAGCTCTGATTGGATTGGCACTGGTTTCCAGAGTTTTTGAAGTTGATCTGACTTGGTCTTTGAATCTGATAGTAGCCGGAATCTTTGTTTTCTCAGGAAGTTTATATCTGCTTTGCTTAACCGATACAAGTTGGTTTGGCGCAATTACGCCAATTGGTGGAATTTGTTTTATACTTGGTTGGATATTAGCAGGATGGAAATTTATAACTCAAATCTGACTTTAAATGAAAGCGATCTGGAACGGAAAAACATTAGCAGAAAGCGACAACACTGTTGTGGTTGAAAACAATCATTACTTCCCAGCTGATTCTATCAATGAAGAATTCTTTACTGAAAGTGATCACAAAACAACCTGTCCGTGGAAGGGATTGGCAAGCTACAAATCCATTCAGGTTGATGGCGAAACCAATCAAAACGCCGCATGGTACTATCCTGACCCCAAAGATGCAGCTAAAGAAATAAAAGATCACTTCGCCTTCTGGAAAGGTGTGAAAATAACTGAATAGAGTTTATAATTTTACAACAACTCACTGGCAATATTCGCCAGATCAGAACGCTCTCCTTTCTCAAGATTGATATGAGCATACAGATCACTTTTCTGCATCCGGTCAACTAAATAAGATAGCCCGTTGCTTTGAGTATCTAAATATGGAGTATCAATTTGGAAAATATCTCCGGTAAAAATGACTTTGGTATTTACTCCTGCTCTGGTAATAATGGTCTTCACTTCATGTGGAGTTAAGTTCTGAGCTTCATCGATAATAAATACCACGTTCGATAAACTTCTGCCACGAATATAAGCCAACGGTACAATTCGGAGTTTATCCGTTTGGATCATCTCATCAATTTTCTTGTACTGCTTACTGGTTTCTTTGAATTGATGTTTGATGAAACTCAAATTATCCCAAAGTGGCTGCATATATGGATTGATCTTAGCTTCAGCGTCTCCGGGCAAGTATCCGATGTCACGATTGCTTAATGGAACAATTGGTCTTGCCAAATATATTTGCTTGAAGTCACTTCGTTGTTCTAAAGCACTTGCTAATGCCAACAATGTTTTTCCAGTCCCTGCTGCACCTGTAATAGTTGTGAGAAGAATATTCGGATTTAAAAGCGCATGCATTGCGAAAGTCTGTTCCGCATTTTTAGGCTGAATTCCATACGCATTAATTTTCTCAACCTGTTCGATATACTTTGACTTAGCATTGTACCAACCAAGAGCTGACGAACCATGACTTTTCATTATATAGTAATGGTTGCTGGGCGGGTTCACTTCCATTACATCTTTGGGTTTGATCCTTCCTTTATCATAGAACTTGCTTATCAGAGAAGGATCTTCAAGCTCCAGATCGGTTTTTCCTCTGTATAAATGATCTATGTCTTTAACCTGAACCGTTTCATAGTCTTCAGCATCCAGATTTAATGCTCTGGCTTTAAGCCGTAGATTTATGTCTTTTGAAACAAGTACGACCCGCGTATTTTCATTTTCGTTCTTTAACCTGAGTGCAGCATTTATAATGTGATGATCGTTGCGGGTTGCTCCAAAAACTTTGTTGGCATCAACATGTTTGCCTCCATTGCTTATCACTTTAAGCTTTCCGTGAGACTTTCCATTCAGCGGAATCCAGTCCTGAAGCATGTTTTCATCAGAAATTCCATCCAGGTAACGGATGAATTCACGGGCGTGTAGGTTAATTACGGTATTTCCTTTTTTAAAGGTATCCAGTTCCTCCAGAACTGTTATTGGGATTGCAACGTCATTTTTTTCAAAATTCTTAACGGCTTCATAATCATATAAAAGCACGGAAGTGTCGAGTACGAAGATCTTCTTCGCTTTCTTCTTAGGCATGGGCTAATCGTTTTGATTTTCAGAGATCGAAACCTCTTTTTGTAGATGATGTTAAAGAACGGCTCACTTAAGTAAATCAAACAAAAACCAATATGCAATGGATGTGGAAAACTCGTTCTAATTTAATACTGAGTTAACAACTCACCTTCCATAAAAGTGTTGATAACTCACCCATTAAGTTGATAAAGTGCGATACTCACAGCAATAGCTGCATTCAAACTTTCCACTGAACGGTTCTCTTTTGCGGATGGGATCATTACCCGCTTTCTGCTTGATGTAATTAGATTTTTACCAACTCCATTAGCTTCATTTCCAACTATGAGAAGTGTTTTTGGGGTTAAACTCATTTTTGAAATTGGTAGAGCTCCCTCATTTCCGTCTAGTAAAAGAATCTGCCATCCTTCTTTCTCAAATACTTCAAGATCTTTATCTAAATCCGAATTTCTATAACTCAAAACTCCAGTGGCTCCGGCAGTACTTCTCACCACTTTCGGATGATGGAGATCTACAGACCCTTTGCCAACTAAAATCGAACTAGCCCCAAACCAGGCTGCGGTTCTCACAATAGTTCCTAAATTTCCTGGGTCCTGAATTCTGTCAGTTGCAACGATCAATCCTTCTTTCTTGGACAACTCTTCAACGGAAGTTTGTTTCGGAATTTCACAAACGGCAAGGATTCCCTGGCTATTTTCGGTATCAGAGAGTTCGTCAAATGTTTTTGTATCGATTAAGTAAGAGTTAATAGCTGTTAGCTGATAGCTGTTAGCTTCCTTATCAACAAAAACTTCCCGGACACTCAGAATACCATTCTCCAAAACCTGCTCCACTGCTCTCTCTCCCTCAACTACAAACAGTCCCTCTTTTTCACGGTACTTCTTCTGCCCGAGTTTTCGAAGTAATTTTATATGGTTATTGGACGCTGTCTTCACGAGTTCTGAGTTCTGAGTTCTGAGTTCTGAGTTCTGAGTTCTGAGTTCTGAGTTCTGAGTTCTGAGTTCTGAGTTCTGAGTTCTGAGTTCTGAGTTCTGAGTTCTGAGTTCTGAGTTCTGAGTTCTGATAAAAAGATACTTCATAATCTATCACTTCTCATGTAACTAATACTAATTATTTGGAGAATGATTTTCTATCTTTAGCCAAATCAAAAAAACGAAGCTAAAATAACTCATGGATTTTTTAAAGAAACTGGGAATTGAGGGAGTAAACGCAGGTACAAGTACCGGGCGAGTTTATCTGGAAAGCAAAAATCAAATTACCAGTTACACTCCGGTTGATGGAAAAACGATCGCTAATGTAACTACAACTACCAAAGAACAATATGAAGAGGTGGTTAATGCATCTCAGGAAGCTTTTAAAGTTTGGAGAGAAATGCCGGCTCCGCAACGTGGTGAAATCGTTCGTCAGATTGGAGATAAGCTTCGTGAATTCAAAGAGCCTTTAGGAAAATTGGTTACTTACGAAATGGGTAAGATCTATCAGGAAGGACTTGGTGAAGTTCAGGAAATGATAGACATCTGTGATTTTGCCGTTGGATTAAGCCGTCAGTTGTATGGATTAACTATGCACAGTGAGCGCCCAAACCACAGAATGTATGAACAATGGCATCCGCTTGGAACAGTTGGAATCATTTCAGCTTTCAATTTTCCTGTAGCTGTTTGGAGTTGGAATGCAATGATCGCTGCGGTTTGTGGTGATACTATGATCTGGAAAGGTTCTGAAAAAACTCCTCTTTGTGGAATTGCTATTCAAAAGATCGTTGCCAAAGTATTGAAAGAAAATAATCTTCCGGAAGGAATCTTCTGTTTGGTTACCGGAGATAGAGAAGTTGGCGAATGGATGACAGAAGATGAGCGTATTCCATTGATCTCTGCAACCGGCTCCATCAGAATGGGTAAAGAAGTAGCTAAAGTTGTTGGTGGACGTTTAGGAAAGACCATCCTCGAACTTGGTGGCAATAACGCCATCATCGTTTCTGAAAATGCTGATATCGAGATGGCAATACGTGCAACTGTATTCGGTGCTGTTGGAACTTGTGGTCAGCGATGTACTTCTACACGAAGATTGATCATCCATGAATCTGTATATGATCAGTTTAAAGAGCGACTGCTAAGTATCTATGAAAATGTCAATATTGGAAACCCTCTGGAACCGGATACTTTGGTTGGACCGATGATCGATCAACTCGCTGTAGATGCAATGCAAAATGCACTCAAACAAGTTGAAAAAGAAGGCGGAAAAGTGATCTTCGGTGGTGAAGTCTTAGACAGAGATGGATTTTATGTTCGTCCGGCTATCGCTGAAGCAAAAAATGAATTCGAGATCGTTCAGGAAGAAACTTTTGCTCCGATTTTGTATCTCATCAAATACAAAACAATTGATGAAGCAATGAGCTACCACAATGGTGTAAAACAAGGATTGAGTTCTGCAATGTTTACATTGAATATGCGTGAAGCTGAAAATTTCTTAAGTACACACGGTTCTGATTGTGGAATTGCCAATATCAATATCGGCACCAGTGGCGCTGAAATTGGTGGTGCTTTCGGTGGTGAAAAAGAAACCGGTGGTGGCCGTGAATCCGGTTCTGATGCATGGAAAGCATACATGCGTCGTCAAACCAATACGATCAACTGGAGTGAAGAATTACCACTGGCCCAGGGTATTTCGTTTGATGTCTAATTTTGAATTAAAAATTCAAAATTAAGGATGAAGAATTGGTGAAATGTCAATTCTTCATCTATATCTTAGGTTATCCTGAATTTGTTTTAGGATGACTATTTCTGTTCCAAGGGTTTACTTTCAAATTTTCTCTTCTATATTCCTGAAAGTAAACTAACTAACAGAACATGAAACATATCTTCGTTTTCTTAATTCTGATTATTGGAACTACCGTTCTTTGTGCCCAAAACCAATCCCCTGAACAAAAGTTACAAGAACTTGGAATTGAACTTCCGGAAATTGCTCCTCCCGTTGCTAACTATGTTAATGTAGTTCGAACCGGAAACCTCTTATTTCTTGCAGGGAAAGGTTCTCAAAATCCCGATGGCTCCAGAATTACGGGAAAAGTTGGAGTAGATCTGACTATAGAAGAAGGATATGAAGCTGCCAAAAGTATCGCCTATCAACATCTCGCAGTTATTAAGAACGAGATCAGCGATCTCAACAAAGTAGTTCGCATTGTTAAAGTTCTGGGAATGGTTAATACTACTCCTGAATTTACAGCTCATTCTCAGGTAATAAATGGTTATTCAGATTTCATGGTCCAGATCTTTGGTGAAAAAGGAAAACACGCCCGATCCGCTGTTGGCATGAGTTCTCTTCCTGTCGATTTAGCTGTAGAAATTGAAGTGATTGTTGAAATAGAAAACCCATGACCCTTGGTTTTTCTTGAGATGCTAAAAATTAACTCCGATAATCGTTTAGCTTAATTTCTTTAGCTATATTATTTGATATCTAACGATGGCTATGAGGTTCAAAAACATATTACCAACAAAGGACAAAAACGAAAAGATTGAGATCCTCTTATTTGAGATCGCGATCTTTTTAACCATTCTTGTATTTTTGTTCTGGACCGGCTTTAGCTTTTACGCCGAATATCAAACTTTGATCAAAACCATTTTCATTTTCGGTTTTGTAGCTTATACAGGCATTTATATTGCTCAGAAAAAGGGTGTCTCTTTCAACATCATGTCATCCATTTATTTTGGCTTGAGTTTTGGGATCATGGCATTTGCATGGTTACCGGGAGGGGGAATTACCGGTGCCATTATTCAATTTATCATTCTGATTTTTATATCCGGATTGCTAGTTCTTCCAATTAGAGCATATTTAGTATTCATACTATTAACTTCTGTTATTGTAATAGGATTTGCTATCTATGAATATTTTAACCCCGGAGCTGCAGTTCCTTATTCGAATGAGACCCATAGAATCAGAGACACTTCCATTGCAAGTATTATTTCCATTGTAGTACTTGGTTTTTCTTTATTCACTTTTAAGCGTTCCTATGTAAGAGACAGAGAATCTCTGGGAAAAGCTATTAATGACATCCAGGTTGAAAAAGTAAAAGCGGAATCTGCCGATAAAGCAAAGTCTCAATTTCTCGCAACTATAAGCCACGAAATGCGAACTCCGTTGAATGGTATTGTTGGCATTTCTGAACTTTTAGGGGAAACAGATCTAAATCCTGAACAGGTTGAAATGGTTAAAAACCTAAGCTACAGCAGTAATATGTTGCACAGTCTTATCAGTGACGTTCTGGATCTCACTACTATAGAGGATGAAAACCTTGAGCTTAATGAAAACAAATTCCATCTGGACAGTGAAATAAAAGATATACTGGAAATATTCAGACCTAAAATAGACTCCAGAAAAGCCTTTCTCCATCTCCATCACGAACACGACAACAGTATTCCGAAAGTGTTGTATGGAGATATTTCCCGGATCAGGCAGGTTTTAGTAAATCTGGTTAATAATGGGATCAAATTTACAAACGATGGCTCTGTAATTATTCAAACTAAATTGTTAAAAAAAGAAGACGGTATCGCTACTATTCAGTTCTCGGTATCCGATACCGGAGTTGGTATTTCCAAAGAAGATCAGGACAAACTATTTACAAAATTCTTCAGAACCAGATTGGCTAATACCATTGAAGGAACCGGCTTAGGACTTACCATCAGCAAACGATTGGTAGAGTTAATGGGGGGAGAAATCTCATTCACATCTCAACTTAAAAAAGGATCTACCTTTTCATTTGATCTGCCATTATCCTTAAAACCAAAAACTCCGGAAAAAGTGGAAGCATCTGTGAATGACGATGATCTTTCCGGGCTCAAGATTCTAATTGCGGAAGATGTCCCCATCAATCAAATGGTTTTGAGTAAAATGCTTAAAAATCTCGGTATTGAAAATATAGATATTGTAGATGATGGGAAGCAAGCCTTAGAAGCGGCAACTAATGGAGAAAATGAGTATGATTTTATATTAATGGATATTCAAATGCCTAAATTGGATGGCTCCCAAGCTTCAAGAAGGATTATAGAGTTTTATAAGGGAGATCTTCCGTTTAAGATCATAGCAGTTACTGCAAATGTAATGAAAGATGATTTTGTTCTGTACAGGGAATCCGGAATGGTAGATGTACTAAGCAAACCGGTAAACATAAAAATGCTCTCTCACACATTACACAAGCATTTAAATTAGGCTTTCTCTTTCCTGTTGCATGATTTTCTGTAGAGGCAATAATTCTTGTCCTAGAAAAATCGCATCCAACCTAATGTAATTAGCAGAAGTATAAAGCGATAAGTAAATATCAATATATAGAATGAAAAATTGAGTAGAATAACTCTCACAATGTTCTTAGCTAAACCTGTTTTAAAAAATCCTCTGTAAAGAAAGAATCCATATAAATTCAGCAAAACAAAAGAAGCTATCGTTATTGTTTTATCATTGATATAAATCTCGCTACCGTACAAGATCAAAGTGTAAGTAAATGGTAGCAAACAAAGAATAACCAGAAGTAAGAAAGAATGAAGAATAAGACTTTTGTTAATATGAAATAGCAACGGATTGTTCTTTCTCTCTGAATAGTTGCTAAGAAATGTTAACCCTGAAAACATCAAAGGTAAGATCAGTAAAAAAACTTTTGAAAGTGTTTTAGTGAGTTCATTATACTGAATATGAAAGCTTTGTGTGTCAAATTCTGATGAACTTATGATTGCCTCAATCCAACCTCTTGTTAAGTTACTATAAATCAATCCGTTTAGTTGGATTTGAAGACTGGTTGTAAAGGTATTTATGTAAGGAAAAAGAAAATAAATTGCATTGGCGATTAAGAACCACTTTATAGGTGAAATATATTTTTTTCTTTCTCCAAGATTATATGAAGAAACATATTTCCCGGGATTTAAAAAGAATAACTTTAATGTTCTGAAAAATGCATTATCAATATTAAAAATACTTTCTATCACATCGCCGACGAGCACTCTCAACCTTAGATCCTTTTCAGTAATTTTCTTTTGCCCACAACTAGGGCAGAACGCAAACTCCAGGGGACTAAAATTGCAGTTGGAACAAGTATTCTTTTTCGCTAGCTCTTCCATTTTATATCAAATGGCTTTTTCTATTCTGCTAATTAGTTCCTTTACAAAATCAAATTGTTCGGGCTTCATAAATACGCTTCTGAGAATGGTAACCATTTCTGAATCAGCGTTATATTCAGGATGTAATCTTATGAATTCTGAACTTGGAACTTTAAACAAAGAAAGATAGAATGATTGCTCCCCCATTCCTTCGTCAAATACTTTTCTGGATAGATCTGAAATCTGAGAAACGTTATTGGTTGATTGGTTAATAGGAAAGTACCCTAAAATATCTAATTCGGGCTTCTTGTACGGTCTTAACTTTTCACTATTAACCATTAACGAATAGCCCTTTAATGCCGCTTTTCTGCATTGAGCCATAACAGGACCAAAGCCTTCCTTTTCTTTTAAAGGAAAACATTGCAGTGTTGCCCATAAAGCTACTGCTGCTGCCCCGGCTCTTGAACATTCTAAACTTATCTCTCCAAGATGAAGATCATCTGAAGTGAAATAGGTATATGGCGAATCATGCTTGTAAAACCGACCAACTTCCGGATCCTTAAAGAGAACACAGCCACAACCGTAAGGCTGCAATCCATGTTTGTGAGGATCAATCACAATACTGTTCGCTTCTTGCATTAATTTCCAAGGAGTTCCATCAATTAAATCCGAGTCTTTCAATGTTCTGAAAAATCCCCCGTAAGCAGCATCTATATGAATTCGAATTCCATGTTTTTTTGCCCAGGGGATAATCTGTTCCAGAGGTTCAACTTCTCCTAAACCTGTCGTACCGAGAGTTACTACTATTGTGCCGATCTTCTCCGGATCAACAGAAGACAGATCAAAACTTCTGTCCTCCAGTATTGGAATCTTAACAGAATCTACAGCCAGTACACCGCACATTCTTTCATGTGTGTAATGTGAATTGGATGAAAAAGCGATCTTTTTGCCGGGATGAGATTCTATTGCAATCCATAAAGCTTCCAGATTTGCAATAGTACCGCTTGCCGTCAAATGCCCCAGAAAGGTTTCTCCATATCCAAAAAACTTCGCTAGTTCAGCAACTACTTCTTTTTCCATTTCTGAAGAAGGTGGCCCTCCATCAAGAGCATGGTTATTCGGATTTATACTCATCGCCATTGCATAAGCAGCCCAAGCTACAGGGTGTGGTGGCTTCAGCATTTGGCCTGCATAAACCGGATGATGAAATGGGTAATTACATTTTAGTTTTTGAGAAAGTCTGGAAAAAACTTCTTCAGCTTTTTCATCAGAAACAGAAAGCGTGGAATCCTGTTCCCACGCTCCAAAAGATAGTTTCCAATCCTGCAGGCGTTCAAGCCCTTTATCGAGTGCTTGTTTTGCCTGCTTATCCATTAATACAGGTTAACTGAGATTCCTGCAGAAAGAACCTGTTTGATCTGAACTTCACTTGAAAAATCATCGTCATAACGCATTTCAAACTGGAAAGAGGCGCTGATTAAAGAGTTGATTTGTCCAACTAATTCATTACTCCAAAAAACATCGGTCTCTGAAACCGGATCTGTGAAACTTGTAAATGTTTCTATATTACTGGAATACTGAATGTTTTCTGCGACTGTCGTTTGAAACGAAATACCAGTTGTTAAACCACCCTCTGATCTGAAAGTCTCTCCTTCAGGCAATCCATAATTGGGAGACAGATCTCCATCTGAAATAAACGTTTGCTTGAGTGCTAAACCTGCTTCTAACTGTAAATTCGGATTCGCATTATATTCCAAACCTGCACCTTCGGTAAGGTAAGCCGGGCTAAAAAATCCTGAAATCAATGAATCTCCGCCGGCTACTTTAGCATCATAATTGTATCCATCAGCAAACTGTGTTCTGAATTGTATAGCTCCATATCCTGCTAACTTGCTGTCTTCCTGCAAATCATATGTATTTCTGAGTCGGATAGATATCAGATCGTCTGATTTTCTTGTGTTTCCGTCTATTCTTGATTGACCGTATCTTAAATTGGTTCTGAAACCAAAAGTGTATTGTTCTTTTCGATACATTTTGGTGTATACCGTAGAAGCGGCTCCACTAACGGTATTAACACCCCCTTCACTCCAATTGCTGTATGAGGCCTGAGACCCATTCAGATTTGCAACCCAGGTTTGAGTCCACCCAACGAGAGTATCAGGTACAACAATAGTTTGCGCCTGCAAAGAATTTGCCGTAAAAAAAGTAATTGCGATTAGTAGTAACGTTTTGGTAAAAATTTTCATCGTAAAATTTATAATTAAGTATTTTTGAAGAGCACAACTTGCTCCGGTTTCTCTTTAGAAAGCATAACTTCAACATGCTCGCCCACCTTGGTAGGAATCGTCATCCCCGTGATGTTCGACTTTATCGGATACTTTCTGTGACCCCTGTCTAACAAAGTAAGTACTTCAATCCGTTCAGGTTCTCCGGCACTTATTATTGCTGAAACAGCATCAAACATAGTTTTCCCTGAAAAAATCACATCATCAATGATAAGAACGAATTTTTCAGAACATTCGGGAAGTGGTTTATTATGAGTCAGGTTCTTTACATCATATTGTATCAGGTCAATCACTGATTCATTGTGAAATGGTTTCAGATATTCAAATAGTACCTTGGCTGTTGCAAATCCCCTTTCATTTAATCCCACGATCACCAACTCTTGTTCGGGGGTTAATTTCTCCCAAAGTTCGATTGCCATTCTTTTCAAAGAACGTTCAATTCTGGGTTTATCCATCAATACTATTTGCCGTTTCATCTGCACATATTTATTTTGATAAAAGATAACAAAATAGAGAGGTTGAATGCGAAACTTAATGTACTTATACATCGTTAATTTACGTACTTTACAGCGTTAACCTTTTCATAAATCACTTGAGGTTCAATTATGAGCAGAGGATTAGGAACTTTACTTACCGGAATTGCTGCCTTCGCAGGTGGTTTTGTAGCCGGATTACTACTAACACCAAAATCAGGAAAAGAAAACCGCCAATGGATAGAGGACAAAAGCCATAGAATTCTGGAAGATGGTGAAAAGAAAATTGGTGAAGTATCAAAAACCATAAAGAAGAGTGTTAAAGACAATTTACCGGATCTTTATGAAGCTACCGAATTACTCCATTTTGAAGATGAAGAATTAGAAGAGGATGTCTGAAGTCTCATTTCCATATTCTGAGCGAATTTTGCAATGGGTATGGAACGAGCTTTTGTTTGATAACACCTCATTGACCACAGAATGTGGGAAGTCTATTCAAATCATCCATCAAGGAAATTTAAATCATTCAGATGGCCCTGACTTTAAATCTGCAAAATTACTGATCGGAAATATTGAATGGAATGGTTCAGTTGAACTTCATCTGAGATCAAGTGGATGGAAGGAACATAACCACCATTCTGATCATAATTATGAAAATGTGATTCTTCATGTTGTGGTGGAAGAAAACCCGCGTCCGGTTTCTACATTATCAGGTGGTTCCCCTTTTACTCTTAACCTTCTTCCCTTTATCCATTCCGATTTAGGATCTTTTTTATCCAATCTCGATCATTCTAAAAAACTACCCTGCTCAGGCAATCTTACATTTATCTCTGAAGATGTTTTTCGTGAACAGATTGAACGATCTCATCAGGAATACCTAACCAAAAAAATTAATGATTTTCTATCGTTCTACACTTCTGATACATCTCAAAGCGTAGCCTGGAAAAACGCTCTTATCGTTTCTGTATTTGATGGCTTTGGGATCAGCCAAAACAGAGAACAAATGCGAGCTCTGGCTTATACCTTGGTGAATTCGGAGTACGATTCATTGCATAATTTACAATCAAAAGCTGATCATACTGCATTCAGCAGCTCTGAAATAAACTGGAGTTTTAAAGGTTCAAGACCATATAGCCATCCGGCACGTAGAATCAAAACAGCGGTACATTTTCTACACCTTATCAAGTCCACTCGTTTTGAAGATTTTTTAGACGCTCGTTCTTATAAGCTCTGGAATGTGTGGTGCTCCGAAATTGGGGTACAGAACGCCGGGCACCCAAAAATTTTATACGCCACTGTTTTTCTTCCCGCACTTTACTTTCTTGGAAAGTTATATCATTCGGAAAAAATAACAGCATCAGTTAAGGAAGAATGGAATTTATTTAAAGCTCCTATACCAAAAATTTTACTTTCTGAGTTTGCACAGCTGGAAATTTCACCTTCGTTTTATCAAAAAAAGCTTGGTTCTATCCATCAGTTAAGGGAATATTGCAAGCCAAAGAACTGCTCAGAATGTTTAGTGCTAAAAAAAGCATTTTCATCTTGATTGCTTTTCGATCTATCTCTATCTTTGGGGTCTGTCGAAACAAGATTTTTTGCCCGGTCGTCTAATGGCAGGACAGCTGGTTTTGGTCCAGTCAGTGGGGGTTCGAGTCCTCCCCGGGCAACAAACACTCAATAAGATAACAACAGGAGCCGTCTTATTGTTTTATGTAATCCTGAAATTTTCAGTGCTAGCAGTTAAATGGATACTCCTCTCGCAATATTTTCCGGACGAAGCAACCCCGCTCTCGCAAGAGCAATTGCTGAATCCTACGGAACAAAACTCGGTGACGTTACCATCAAAGAATTTTCTGATGGTGAATTATATGTAAAATTCGAGCAAAGCATCCGTGGCGAAGATATTTTTATTATTCAACCAACTCCCCCACCCGGTGATAACATCATGGAGTTGTTGTTAATGCTTGATGCGGCAAAACGCGCATCTGTAAAGCGAGTAACAGCGGTAATTCCCTACTTCGGATATGCCCGCCAAGATCGAAAAGATCAACCCAGAGTATCTATTGGTTCTAAACTCATGGCAAATCTGCTTGTTGAAGCAGGTGCAGATCGCATTTTGACCATGGATTTACATGCAGCACAAATTCAAGGATTTTTTGATATCCCGCTTGATCACCTTTATGCAAGCCGGGCTTTCATAGAACATTTTAAATCCAACCCAATTGAAAATCTGGTGGTAGTTGCCCCGGATGTGGGAAGCCTCAAAACATCACGATCGTATTCTAAAAAGCTTGGAACAAGTCTCGCCTTTATTGACAAGAGACGGCCAAACGCCAATGAATCCGAAATAATGAACATTATTGGTGATGTAGAGGGAAAGAATGTGTTGATAGTAGATGACTTAATTGACACCGCCGGAACACTTACAAATGCAGCAGCAGCCATGAAAGAAAGAGGCGCGCTAAATATCACTGCAATTTGTACTCACCCGATACTCTCGGGACCGGCATACCAACGAATAGAAGATTCACCTATAGATGAAGTTTTAGTTACTGATACAGTAACTCTTCGCCAGCCTTCTGATAAGATCAAAGTGCTGAGTGTTGCGGATATTTTTGCTGAAGCAATTCAGCGTATCCATACTAACGATACTATAAGTGCACTCTTCGACAATTAATGACTAAGTAAGTAAATCCAAAATGGCAAAAGCTGAATTTAAGACAATAGACGCCGAAAAACGCGAAATTAGCAAAAAAGCTAACCGTGAACTTCGTGCTCAAAAAAGAGTTCCCGCTGTTCTTTACGGACCTGAAGTGAAAGAAAACCTTCACTTTTCTGTAAACGAATTGGAACTGGAAAGAATTTTAAGAACACAACAAACCAAACTCGTTGAATTAACTTTTGACGATAAAGTGTATAAAACACTGGTTAAAAGAGTTGAGTTTGATCCTGTTACTGACAGACCTGTTCACGTAGACTTTTACGTTCTTTCTAATAACCACAAAGTTACTCTGAGAATCCCTGTTACTGTTACAGGTAATGCTCGTGGAGTTGTAGAAAATGGTGGACGCTTGTTCCAGCCAATGAAAGTAGTTCGTATCCGAGTGCTGCCTGAGTTCATTCCTGCTGAGTTTATAATAGATGTAAGCTCACTTAAAATTGGAGAATCTTTCCACGTAGGCGATTTAGACCTTGACGGAATCACTCCGATCGATGCTGAAGGACGAACCATTGTTACAATCAGACCTCCGAAAGGTGCTGACTTCCTGGATAGCTTAACCGCTGATGTTGAAGGCGATGACGAAGCTGAAGGTGAAGAAAGTGCTGAAAGCGAAACTCCTGAAGGTGAGGAAGGAGCTGAAGGCGAAGGTTCTGAAGAAGAAAAAACTGAAGAATAATTAAAGTGATTAAGGCGGGAAAGCCCAATTCAACACCATGTCCATAATCGTAGGATTAGGAAATATCGGTAGCGAATATGATGGCACCCGTCATAACATCGGCTTTGACATTCTTGATGAACTGGCAGAAACGCTTTCAATTTCATTTGGTCCGGGTGGCGGACCTTTTGAAATAGCTGAGGGAAGACACAAAGGACGCAAAATCGTTCTTGTTAAACCCACTACTTTTATGAACAGAAGTGGTACAGCAGTTAAGAAAGCGTTAGCTAAGTTCAACACAGATAAAAAAGATTGCCTGATCGTTTATGATGATCTTAATCTTCCACTTGGCACAAACAGAATGAAGCCAAATGGAAGTGCGGGCGGTCACAATGGGATTTCTGATATTATTGAGCGGCTTGGAAGTAATGACTTCCCACGATTGCGATTTGGTATCGGTGATAATTTTTCGAGAGGCAGACAAGTCGATTACGTACTGTCACCTTTTGATGAAGATGAGCTTGAAGAAAAAAATCAGGCTGTACAACATGCTCACGACGCTGCCCTTGCTTTCGTGAATTTGGGTATAGAAAGGGCAATGAATTATTTTAATTGAATTACAATCATAAACTAACGAAAAGAGTATTATGCTAAACATAATCTATTTCTCAGCGGCAGCGGGTGTTATTGCACTTCTATTTACCGCATTAAAATCTTCTTGGGTAAGTAAACAAGAAGTAGGTACTGACCGAATGGCCCGTATCGCAGAAAGTATCGCAAAAGGTGCAATGGCTTTCTTAAAAGCAGAATATAAAGTGCTTTCAGGTTTCGTACTTGTAGTAGCTTTAATCTTAGCTTTTAGTGCTAATCCTGAAACTTCGAGCTGGATGGTTGCCATCTCTTTCGTAGTTGGAGCGATCTGTTCCGGTCTTGCAGGTTTCATCGGAATGAAAGTTGCTACCAAAGCTAATGTAAGAACAACTCAAGCTGCTCGTACCAGCCTTGGAAAAGGACTTGAAGTTGCATTCGCAGGTGGTTCTGTAATGGGACTTGGCGTTGTTGGACTTGGAGTATTAGGCCTTTCAGTTTTATTCTTCGTGTTCTCTCAAATGTTTGGCATTGACGGTGCCGGTGCAGTAAACAAAGTGTTGGCGATCGTTACCGGATTCTCTTTCGGTGCATCTTCAATCGCACTTTTTGCTCGTGTTGGTGGTGGTATTTATACCAAAGCTGCTGATGTTGGAGCTGACCTTGTAGGTAAAGTTGAAGCAGGTATTCCTGAAGATCACCCATTAAACCCAGCAACTATTGCAGACAACGTAGGTGATAACGTAGGTGATGTAGCCGGAATGGGTGCTGACCTTTTTGAATCTTATGTAGGTTCAATCATCGGTACTATGGTTCTTGGTGCTGCTTTCATGACTATTCCGGGATGGAGTGATAATTTTGACGGACTTTCAGCAGTAATGCTTCCTTTGGTTCTTGCAGGAACAGGAATCTTTACTTCTATTTTAGGAACCTTCTTTGTAAGAGTTAAAGATGGTGGCGATCCACAAAAGGCATTGAACATCGGTGAGTTTTTATCAGCTGCTGTTATGTTGATTGCTTCTTTCTTTATTATCCAATGGATGCTTCCTGAAACATGGACTTTCTCAGGAATTGAGTATACAAGCATGGGTGTTTTCTGGGCTACTATCTTTGGATTGGCTGCAGGATTATTGATAGGTTTAGTTACTGAGCATTACACAGGTACAGGTACAAAACCGGTTCTTTCTATTGTTAAGCAATCTGTAACCGGTGCTGCAACCAACATCATCGCCGGACTTGGAGTTGGAATGATCTCGACTGCAATTCCAATCATCATTATTGCAATCGCAATTGTAGGAGCTTACAGCTTTGCCGGACTTTACGGAATCGCAATTGCTGCTGTAGGTATGCTTGCAAACACAGGAATCCAACTAGCTGTTGATGCTTACGGTCCTGTTTCTGATAACGCAGGTGGTATCGCTGAGATGGCTGAATTAGAGCCTGAAGTTCGTGAGCGTACTGATAAGCTTGATGCTGTTGGTAACACTACTGCTGCTATCGGTAAAGGTTTTGCGATTGGTTCTGCTGCATTAACTGCTCTTGCACTATTCGCGGCTTTCATCACTGCTTACAACGCAACGCACGAAGTTAAGCTTCTTGCTATCGATGTATTGAGTCCTACTGTAATGGCTTCTCTTTTTGTTGGAGCTATGCTTCCATTCTTATTCTCTGCTCTTTCTATGCAGGCTGTAGGACGCGCTGCAATGAGTATGATCGAAGAAGTTCGTCGTCAATTTGCTTCTATTCCTGAATTGAGAGCTGCTCTTGACGTTATGAACAAAAACGGCGAAACAGAATACGCTGACTGGACAGACGAAGACAAAGCAACATTTGATGCTGCTGATGGAAAAGCTGAATATGAAAAATGTGTTGAGATCTCAACAACTGCTTCTATTCGCGAAATGGTTCTTCCGGGACTATTAGCTGTGATCGTTCCTGTACTATTCGGATTTGTTCCGGGATTTGTGAGCGACGATCCTACTTTAGGAGCTCAGATGCTTGGTGGACTTCTTGCAGGTGTAACTTCTGCAGGTGTACTTATGGCATTGTTCCAGAGTAACGCAGGTGGTGCTTGGGATAACGCTAAGAAGATGATCGAAGAAGGCGTTACCATTGATGGTGTTGAGTACGGAAAAGGTTCCGAAGCTCATAAAGCCGGAGTTGTTGGTGATACTGTTGGTGATCCTTTCAAGGATACTTCAGGACCATCGCTTAACATCCTTCTTAAGTTAATGTCTGTTGTTGCACTTGTTATCGCAACAATGATCTAAGCTTTTAATATTTTGTACGGGCGGATGGCTATCCGCCCCCTACATCCCACTCATGAGAAATTGTAAGTGGGATTTTTTTTTGGTTTTGACCTGAAGTAAAACCGTCATCGCCACGCGCATGCAGGCGATCTAAATCATTATTAAGATCTATTCAGAAATTAGCATCACAGATTCCGGCAATCGCAGCAGAATGACTATTTTAGACTCATTAGCGATAGCGAATAAAAACGGAGAGTGCTGCCTGATTTAACTACCGGCAACACCCCTCGGATTATCCAAAGAACTGTTTGGATAATCATCTCCCCTCAAGGGGAGAATGAATTCAGAGTAAAGATTTGATTTTTGGTCTTGATTACAATCCATATCTTTCCGTACAGGCGGATCGCGATCCGCTCCCTACGATAAATATCTAATTATTTCTACGAATAATGAATAATCACCAAATTCTAAAACTCATCTTTCATCACGATCAACGATTGGACCAATTAGCGGATCGAAATGCGAATCGAACCAAAGAGCAGATCGAATCTACCCTCGCTGATTTCATGAAGCCGGATCCGACATATTCAAAATTATACTTTACTGCTACTGATCTTGAAAAAGAAGAATTTGGATTGAATGTTCTGGATGAGTACGACAGATTTATTTTAGCTTTGGAAGAAGGACTAAATTCGGATAGCTATCAAACGCAGAAAGGAAATTATGACTCTCTGAATGAAGCTGTTGATAATCTGGAATACGGAGAAGTGATCGTTGTCGGGAATAAAGAAGCTGATTTCGATATCTCAACTCTTCACGTGGATACCAACTCCAATGTAGGTCATTTAAAAACGGAGTTGAGAGAAGTCTTGGAAAGTGAATTTGTAGTCATCTACAAAGAACAAGCGAAAAATGGATTCGACCTTCATCTGTTCTCCAAGAAAAACATCTACACTAATTTCTTTTTTCCCCTGCAAAGTATGTTACCGGATGCTTTTCGATTCTTCAGCATCAACGGGAAGAAATTCAGATCAGAGCGGCATTTCTATTTTGAAACATGGACACTCACTCGTCCTCCCCATGGATTTGAAGAGGTTTTTCCAGAATCAGTTCTTTAAAAAAGGTGTTGCAGTGTTTTGGTGTTATGGTATTTCCTTAAAAAGAGAATACCATAACACCTTCACACACTAACACTACTCTTTAACCCCCGGCACATTCATCGGACCTGTATTCTGCCACCAGAATGTTCCCAGTTCTTCTTTAACCGGAAATACCTGATCTAACGTATTCGCATTGTACAGTCTTCCGTTTTTCATGATGTAGCTTACAGAATTTGTATTTCGGATATTCTGTAACGGATCCTTATCCATAATTACAAAATCAGCCAGTTTACCAACTTCGATAGTTCCAAGATCACGTTCTAGCCCAATCGCTTTAGCGCCATGAATGGTTGCAACTTTAAGTGCATCGTGCTCGCTTAGTCCACCGCTCTGAATAGCCCAAAGCTCCCAATGGAATCCAAGTCCTTGTAACTGTCCGTGACTTCCTACACCTGCAATTCCTCCTTTTTCTACTATGTCTTTCAATACTTTCGATTGCTCTTCATGCACATATTCCTCTTCCATGAACCAACCTACATTTCTACGTCTCGACCTGGAATCCAGATTCTCATGTGGCATAAAGTAATTCAGTTTCACGTTATCATGCGGACGCTCTGTTGCATAAAAATAATTCTCCGTCCATGGACCACCATAAGCAACTAACAATGTTGGTGTATAAGCTGTATTTGAAAATGCTACCAGATCCACAACATCTTTATAGAGCGGGAACACAGGGAAAGAATGTTCATGCCCCGGATAGCCATCAATTACCTGTGTCAGGTTTTCCTTGAAGTCGAGAGAACCCTCGGTTGTTGGCATCAACTTTTGCTCACGGGCTGCTTCAATGATCCATTGACGTTGCTCTCGATTTCCGGCTCCATACATCTTGATGGTTTTAGTATTGTAATATGAGCTGTATCGCTTCAATACATCCTGTGCATGCTCAAGGTTTTTGATATTCTCGCTGCTAAACACTCCCGGACCTGTTGAATACACTCTTGGTCCCAGTAATTCTCCTGCATCAACTAAATCACTGTACGTCAATACATCAGTAGTTGCCGTTTGAGGATCACGAGTTGTGATCACACCAAAAGCCAGATTTGTTAAGTATGACCAAAACTGTCCACGGTGAAGATTTACCGGGTGACGGAAATGAGCATGTGTATCTACAAAACCGGGGACAATGGTTTTTCCACTCATATCCATGATTTCAGCGCCACTTGGAATTTCAAAAGAACCTCTTGCTCCAACATTTTTGATCCTGTTATTCTCTACCAAAATATCAGCATTACGAATGATCTCATCACCATTCATAGTAATTGCAGTCGCTCCTCTCAATACGATCATTCCTTCCGGAGTATCACGCTTTGCCTGTACTTCAATTCTTTTCTCTAAAGGTTGATAGCCTTCATCTTTCTTTTTCTCTTTTATATTCTCTGATTTTTCTTCAGCATCATCTCCTTTTTCCTCATCGTCTTCATCAGAGTCTTTGGCTTCTTCTTTCTTTTTCTTCTCCATTTCCTTAGCTGCTTTCACACTGTCTTCATAGGCTTCGGCATCATCCAGGCTGTAGCGAATATGAGCATTTCCGATCGACCAATGAATATTATTGGCTTCCCATCCCCATGCAGGAAATTGTGCTCCGATGTCGGTTAATTTTTCTGTCGGGAAAGAACTTGAGCCCCCAACACGAATCGTTGGAGCATCGCCCCCAACTTGTGGCACAGTAACTACATAAAGATCGTATCCAAGTTGAGCCAAAGCCTGATCTCCTTCAGGGGCCATTCTTATCCACGAAGCTCTTGGGCTGAAACTAGATCCCGGAGCAGGACTTCCCTGAACTTTTAAATGTTCTTTTTCATCCGTCCCATCCCAGCGAATGGAAGTCAAACCGTTAAAGCTCGATAGAAAAATTCTGTCATTTCCTTTTACAAAATGGGGATTTGATCGTCCGTTAGAGTATGCAATAAAATTATCTTCGCTACCATCAGCACTTATCCATATTAAATTCGAAGTTCCGCGGAATGCAGTTCTTTGAGTAGCATTCCGAAAGCCTTCTGAATCACCGTTAACTAAAACTATTTTTTTACTGTCATTACTCCATGCCGGATGCTGATACACTCCGTTATCTTTGTTCAGTTGCTTTAATCCTTTTCCATTAGGCTTCACTTTATATACTTTTCCACCTTCCGGCTCCCATGTTACAAAAGCGATCCATTTTCCATCAGGCGACCAAACCGGTTGCGCCTGAGTTTCATCCAGATTTACTAATTTCTTAGGAGTTCCGTTCGGAAATTCCATGGTATATACTTCATTCAGCGCTGTAAAAGCTACCATTTTTCCGTCCGGAGAAGGAACAGCATCTCTGATCTGAGTGATCGTAAATTCTTCACTATCCGAGATAGGATATTCGAAATCGAGTTCCGGTCCCAATTCAATTGTACCGTTTACATTAAAAGGAATTTCAACCGCATCACCACCTTCCGTTGGAATCTTCCATATTTTTCCACCATAAGACGCTACCACATATTTATCATCCGGAGTAAAAGAAATTCCCGGAAGTACATCTCTTGAAGCTCTCGATTCCTGATCATCGTGCTGAACCGGATATGCCAACCAGCGTTCGCTACCCGTTTTCAGATCACGAATTACCAGTCCTGTATGCTCGTCGTGACGCGTTCCGTATACCAACCACTTACCATTGTTTGACGGAGTTGCTCGAAATGAAGAACCATAACGAGATGCCTGAGTGGCCATATCTCCTGTCTCACGATCGTAGGTAACAATCTGATACTGTGGCATAGAAGCATTGTAATTCCAAGCCCCGCTTCTTCTTGAAAACCAGATATATCTTCCGTCCGGACTGAAAGCCCCTTCTGTCATCCTCATATTTCCCGGCTCTCTAACTAAAGCTGTTCCCGAACCTCCATCAACATGATACATCCAAATTTTATGACTCCCCGGTGAGTTTTTAGAGGCAATGATATACTTCCCATCCGGAGCCCATTCAGGAGATTGATATTCGTTACTTTTACCTTTGGTGATCTGCTTTTTCTCCATGTCTTCGGATGAAAGATCGATCGTCCAAACTCCCTCTCCACCTGAAGCATCAGAAATAAACACTACTTTGCTGCCATCAGGACTGAATCTCGGCTGACTATCGAACTGCATACCTTCCGTAATTTGAGTTGCTTCGCCACCTGAAATTGGCATAGTGTAAAGGTCGCCCAGAAAATCGAATACAATGGTTTCTCCATCGGGACTTACATCCAGAGCAATCCATGAACCTTCATCCAGATCGAATGAGAACTCTCTTCCTGCTTCTAAAGGAAGATCTCCGTTTTTGATTTTTTCTTCTGTAGAATCTGATTCAGCCGGTTCATCTTGCGCAAAAGATGTAGTGGTAAAAACACCTGCGATCAGGAAGGTGGAAAGGATCAGCTTAAAATATTGATACAGCTTTGTTGAAATGCTCATGATATTTATCAGTAGTTAGTTCGAATTTAACCGAACCAGAATCTACTTATTTTCACCGAGCTTCCATTAGCGCTTTTACAAATTTTAAGTGATTGTCCCGCTCCTTCTGTTCATTACATATTAATACAGCTCTGATATTGTACTGAGCTATTTTCTAAAAGTGAATGCACTTTTTCCATTTACTACAGGTATTGAAATTGATGTTCCGTCAAGATCTACTGTTATTTCTGTACCGGGATCAGGATGAAGGGTAAAGTCTTTATCACTGCTAAAGATCATTAATCCGATCTGCTGCCCTGCTTCTATTATCTGATCGTCCGGTTGTAAATCAAAAGTTACTGTATAAAACTTACCTGGTTTTAGAGGCTCGCTTTCAGATAAAGATTTATGATTTTGAGGATCTGCCCAGCCTCGTGTAATAATGTTATCTGTGATCTTAGCTCTGCGACCTTCTTCCCATGGCAACGCTACTAGCCAAACTGATAAATTTGCAGCCGGCTTATTGCTTGCCAACTTCACAGTAATAGTTGAAACTCCTGAGATATGAACAGGCTCTGATAATACCGGGGTCGTAAACATCAGCCTATGATTGGTCCACTCAGCTTTTGCTAAAGATTCCCCATCAAATGACACATTATCTACAAAGGTTTCTGTTCCCTGCTTTGTTGTACTACCTGTCACCAGACTACCTCTTTCGGGAAAACCTGCCGTTGGTTTAAAAGTTACCATTTCGGCTTTAGGATGAGGGTAATCTGCATAAGAAGTTGGTTTCAGACGATCATCATTTTCGCGAACTATCCAGGATTTCGGCAGTGACTCAACATCATTATCTATACCAAACAGGAATTTAGTAAACCATTTATTCATCAGCTCCATTGGAGGTTCTCCACCATGCCCACCCTGATGATAATACACCATATGTGGCACTCCCTTTTTTCGAACTGCATCATAAATTCGGTAGCTGTGTTCGGGCATCACATTCCAATCATTAAAACCATGCGCCATCAGTACAGCCGCTTTTAAAGGCTTCATGTCATTCAGATAATCCCGGGAAGCCCAAAAGTCATTGTAATCACCCGTAACTCTATCCAGTCCATTCGCCATAATTTTGTCGCGATATACACGATTGTTATGCTCACGGAATTCATCACTTCCACTATGAATAAAATCATACAACACATCTACATCTTCTCCAAGATAACCTCCGGGAGAGCGAACTAAGCCATTAGATCTGTAATAATGATAATAAGAAGTGTTGGGCGCGATCGGGATAATAGCTTCTAAACCTTCAACTCCTGTTGTAGCTGCAGCTAATGGCAAGGTTCCGTTGTAGGAAGTCCCTGTCATTCCAACTTTACCCGTAGCCCAAAATGCTTCAACTTTTTCATTTCCATATGGAGTTGTGTAGCCATTCGCTCTTCCGTTCAACCAATCAATTACTGCTTTTGGAGCCAAAGACTCATTATCTCCTCCTACCGTTGGTGAGCCTTGTGAAAGTCCGGTTCCCGGAGAAGATGAATGAACTACTATAAAACCTCTCGGAACCCAGTTCTTTATTTGTGAATTTGAAATAACAGGACGCTGTTCCCTGACTGCAATTTTAGGACCTTTAATACGTGCAGGTGGATTTTCTCCCAACTCATGCTTTACGTCCCAGAAAAAATCGAATGGTGGTCTTGGTGTTCCTGCATAATACGGGCTTGACTCATAAACGACCGGCAGTTTCATATCTCCGGACTCTGTTTGTTTCGGTCTTGTAACAGAAACATGCATTCTGTCTGCTTTTCCGTCGCCATCGGTATCAAACTCTGTTTCCACCCACAGATCATGTCTCAACCAGTCATCCGGATTTTCGAATTCAGGTATAACCTGAGCCTGACCATCTTTAATAACAGGTACTTTTATAGTTTGAGCATATGCATCAAAAACCAGTAATGAAGCAATCGCTATTACAAATAATGGTCTCAAATATTTTTTAGACATAAACACCTTGATCTGTTTTGATAATAATTGAGTTAATGTAATAGAAATTGATGAAAGTGTTTAGCAGAAGTAATTTTATTTTATCTTCTCAGATACTGTGCTTTAAAATTTAATTCATAAATATAGAATCTTATCTTCATTGAAAATTATTCTTAAATGACCTTCGTTCAAAAATTACAAGCAGCTGTATCAGACTCCGATTCGACCCTCTGTGTGGGATTGGATCCGAGCTTATCGAAACTCCCGGTTTCAGTAAAAAAACTTTTTAACTCTCCTGAAGAACAGGTTATACATTTTTGTAAGATGGTGATTGATGCCACAAAAAATGACTGTGCCGCTTACAAACCCAATTTGGCCTTTTTTGAAGCATTAGGTTCATTGGGATTATCCGTTTTTCATGAAGTACTGGCTCACATTCCTGAAAACCGTATTATTATTGCTGATGCAAAACGTGGTGATATTTCTACCACCGCTGAACACTACAAAAAATCTTTTTTCGATCAGTTTCATGTGGATGCCATCACTTTGAATCCGCTTATGGGTTTTGAAACTCTGGATGCTTTTACTGAAGACGAATCCAAAGGAATTTACGCACTTGCTTTGACATCAAACCCCGGAGCAGATGACTTCCTGAAAAAGCCGTTTGAAAGTTTTGACATGATGGCTCAGTACATCGCTTCTGAATTGGAAAAAAGATCATCCTCTTCGGATGCTCATTTGGGAATGGTAATCGGAGCTACACAAGCTGAGCTTTCGAAATCAGTAACTGATCTTCACAAAAAAGCATCTTTACTGATTCCCGGAATTGGAGCACAAGGTGGTTCTGTTGAAGAGTTGGCTGCTTCATTGAATGAACATGAAGGTGTTCCATTGATCAACTCCAGCCGCGGAATTATTTATGCAGGAAACGATCATGAAAACTGGACGGAGCACGTAACACACAAAGCTCAAGAAATGAAAGAGAAACTGAATATGATCACCAAAAGATATGTCTGATTTACCTGAAGTAATTGTGTACACCGATGGAGCGTGCAGTGGAAATCCAGGTCCGGGCGGCTGGGGTGCGATCCTGATCTGGAATGGAAAAGAAAAAGAACTTTCGGGAGGCGATCCGGCTACCACGAACAACCGCATGGAGATGAAGGCGGTGATCGAAGCTTTAAAAGCCATGAAAAAACCGTGTCATGTTAAAATTCACAGCGACAGCGCGCTGATCATAAATGCCATGACCAAAGGCTGGATCCAAAACTGGCAAAAAAAAGGATGGCGTAAAGCCGACAAAAAACCGGTCGAAAACAAAGAGCTTTGGGAACAGATGTTAGCTGCGATGAAACCCCATAAAGTGAGCTGGATCAAAGTTAAAGGTCACTCAGGATTGGAGCTGAACGAACGGGTGGATCAATTGGCGGTTGCTGAATCGCTCAAATTAAAGATGAAAAATTAAAAATTAGGTGTTACCAATTCTTAATTTTGGATTTTGGATGATGAATTTAATTCGAGGTCATTCCGAACCTTTTGCTGAACTTGATTCAGTATCGTTTCGGAATCTTACACCAGCGATTCTATTCTGATTGCCCCAACTAACGCAAGCGTCTCGCTTGTGCATTTCTTGCAAAACATTTGTCCAAGCGTGAGGATTGTACTAGAAAGGGTATTTAAAATTCGATCAAGCTTCTTAGTTGGAGCAGGAGCTCCTGTTCAATTTCCCAATCAGGAGATTGGGAATGAGGATATAATTAAGAATTTACTATCCTACTCTTTTTCTTTAATCACATAAACATCTACTAATTTTTCAACAGTATTTATCTCGATTTTTGTAGCATTCTTTAGTGAGGCTTGATTGACCTTTTCCAGTTCTATATCATATCCTTTTCTATCATATTTCATTAAAGCTCCTGTAGCTGCATCAATACCCCATCCAAGCAAAAATCCTAGATTAATTATACTTACGGCATTGAAAGTTCTATCAAAAGTAACAACTCTTGTTTCATAGCCATCCAATTTTAATTCGAAAAACTTGTCAGATAAGCTTCTTTTAACTGTGGATGTACAAGGAGTTTCACATACCTTTAACCCATCAATATAAACTTCTGCACCTTGTGGCGTTGTATTAAAGTGTATTGTGTCTTTCGAACCAGTAAATACTGTCGCACACCCTGTCATTAAAAGCATTGTAATCCCGAATAAGATAATGTTAGTTTTTTTCATTCCTTTGGTTTTTAATTTGATTTATTGCATTTAAAATAATTTTAATTGTCGTAATAACAAATACATACCTAAATTTTCTTAAAAATAGCTTTGCTCTAACCCACTTTTTTCCCAACTAACGAAAGCGTCTCACTTGTGCATTTCTTGCAAAACAATCGTCCAAGCGTGACGCTTGAAGTAGAAAGGGTATTTAAAATTCGAATCAAGCTTTTTAGTTGGAGCAGGAGCTCCTGTTTGTTTTCCCAATCAGGAGATTGGGAAAGAGGATAATTCTTTAACTAAACTTGTTCTTGTTTAAGCGTCCCCTTCCCTCGGAGAAGGGAAGGGACAGGGATGGGTTATAAACTAAAGGAGACAGATTGAATAATAAAAAGAAGTTGTGCAGTTTCTAAGCTCATAAACTACACAACATCCTCCAACTTCTGATCTATTCGATCAGAATCCACCTCCTTCAAAGGAGGAATTATTGTAACTTAATCATAGATCAAGCTCGACACAGATCCTGAAACAAGTTCAGGATGACGGCTTTGTTTTTGTTCTGGGTGAATTAAAAAAATAATCTGTCATTTCGAACGGATGTGAGAAATCTAGCAATAGTTTTAAAGCTCAATTTTTAGATTTCTCAGTCGACAAGCTCCTTCGAAATGACAAAAACCAAGAATTAAACCGAAGCAAAAGGTCTTATTTCCATACCATCAAACTCGCCGAGTTCGGCTTTCATTTTTCCGGTGATGGCGATCATTGCGGCGTTATCTGTGCAGTAAGTAATTTTTGGAACATGAAGTGCTAATCCCATTTTCTCAGCCAGCTTTTCTGTTTTAGCCCGAAGCATCGAATTTGCAGAAACCCCTCCGGCCAGTGCGATCGTTTTTACTCCGGTTTGTTCTACCGCTCGCTTCAATTTTTTGACCAATACTTCTGTAATCGCTTCCGATACACTGGCACATAGATCATTCAGATTTTCTTCTATAAATCCTTCTTCCTGATCCTGAACAAAATACAATGCGCTTGTTTTCAATCCCGAGAAGCTAAAATCCAATCCTTCCCTCAACAATGCCTGTGGAAATTTGTGAAATTTGGTATTACCGGATTGAGCCAATTTATCCATAGTTGGTCCGGCAGGATATTCCAGCCCAAATACTTTCCCGATCTTGTCAAAGGCTTCTCCGGCGGCGTCGTCTCTGGTTTTTCCAAGGATCTCATGCTCGAACGGTGTTTTTACATGAACTAATTGCGTATGCCCGCCCGAAACAGTGAGTGATATAAACGGAAATTCCGGTTTGGCATCAATGAAGTTGGCATAAATATGAGCATCCATGTGATTCACTCCAATAATCGGAATATCATTTGCCAGCGCCATTCCCTTTGCGAAACACAATCCAACTAATAGTGACCCCATCAAACCGGGACCTTGAGTTACCGCAATCAGATTGATCTCATTTATTGAGAGCTCTGCTTCATCCAGTGCTTGTTGCACCGTTTGAGATATCGTTGTCTGATGAGCTCTGGATGCCAACTCCGGCACCACTCCTCCGAATTTTACATGAATCGCCTGAGAAGCAATTACATTAGATTGCATGCCTCGTTCTGTTAGAACGGCTGCTGAAGTGTCATCACAGGAAGATTCGATTGCTAAAATATTCATTCGTCAAAGATAACCACATAATCACTTAACTGCATTTTACTTGTATCAATTACCGCAATATGTTTAATTAAAGCGTCACCAATTCTACTACCATGAAAATCAGGTCATCACTCCCTCTCCTTTTATCTCTTATTTTGATGAGTTCTGCGTTGCATGCTCAAAATGAAGTGGAGACGGAACGACATTCACTGATTGGCATTAAGAAATTTGGAATCTCTGTTGAAATCGAAAAACCAATCGGATTAAAAGAAGCGACTCTGAATCCGGCTCAGATACAAAAAAAGATCCATGAGAGTTTTGAATCCCTTCCGGTAACGTTGTTAAGCTTTAATGAGCTTAAGCAATCTTTTTATAATCCGTTTTTCTATGTTCATGTCAACATCATGCAAGCTGAAGATGGTATTTATCCTTTTTCTATCGAAATGAGATTTTATCAACCCATAAAACTCAGCTTAAAAAATGATGTAGAAAGTATGGCATCTACATGGCATTCCGGTTATGTGGGAATGGTTTCTTTTGACAGAGTTAATGAAATAGCAGGAGTTGTGGTTGATGCCGCTAAAGAATTTAAAGATGAATTTGAAAGGTTAAACTGAATGAATATCGAAGAATACAGAGATTTTTGTCTTGGATTGCCCGGTGTAACTGAGGGATTTCCCTTTGGACCAGAAACCTTGGTTTTTAAAGTGATGAACAAGATGTTTGCACTCACAAATATTGAAAGTTACGATTTTGTAAATCTGAAGTGTGACCCTGAAAGAGCTATAATACTAAGAGAAAGATATGAGGGAATCAGTCCCGGTTGGCACATGAATAAAGTTCACTGGAATTCTGTTAAAACTTCAGCTGATGTAGAAGACGAACTTTTTACAGAGCTCATCCGGCATTCTTATGATCTGATCGTTGAAAGTCTTCCCAAGAAAACTAAAGAAGAACTCAGGCTTCTTTCTTAGACGTTTTCTTCCCCGGTATTAACCGGCCTAAAGTCTTCTTCAAAAAGAGTGTGAAAAATTCCCTTTGCCCAAAAATGGTTCCGTAGATATAAAGAAATAAATTATAGAGTGGTAAAATTGTTACGATCCATATCAAAGCTCGCTGCCAGAAAGGAAACTCATTCGTTACACCTAAAAGCCCGAATACAAATTCACGGGCATACAAAGCGGTAAATCCTGTACATGCAAATACTATTAAGATCACAATCACCTGAAAGGTACTTTCTATTCCCCAGCGTGATTTCAGCTTGTCAATTAAACTCATTTAAATTTTTTTACTTCTCATATTCCGACACTTAACTCGACAATAACGAGTCATTTAGTTTCCAAAGTTACTTAAAAACTAAACAAGTAATGCCGATAATTAGGTTGCAATTACAGAATACTCGAATTAGCTTCCGAAGCTAACTAATGAAGGACATAATTGGTTTATTTTTGGGTTTAAAAAATAAAAAATACTTGGTTGAGTTTATTGGCAGTTTCTTTCTGGTTTTGGCTTATGGCCTATCAGGAGATGCTTTTGCTATTGGATTTATCCTGAGTGCGCTTATTTATATTGGTGCACTAACCTCCGGAGCTCACTATAATCCTGCTATCAGTGTGGGAGCATTTTTTCTGAAACGAATTTCGGCTTCAGAGCTTTTGGGATATGTAATTGCTCAGGTCATCGGAGCTTTTTTAGCGGCTGCTGCAGTCCTTTTTATTTCTTCTTCCGTCTTTTATGTGGAAGCACCCATAAACTCACTTTTTTATAACCAACTTGGAGTTGAAACACTCCTGACCCTTATGCTCGCACTTGTAGCTTACGTTGCCTGGATTGGTAACCCCAATCATAAAAGTGTAGCTACATATTCCTTCGTGATGGGGTTTGCGTTGGTAGCACTTTTTATAATGGCGCAGAATATATCGGGTGGAATTTTTAATCCGGCATTATCACTTGGTACTTCAGTTTTGGATTATTTTCTGGGAGGTTCTTCTTACAAAGACATCCCCTTATATACTATTGGTCCTTTTTTGGGGGCAACTCTGGCAGCTTTTATGTATAAATTTATTATCGAGGATGAGTACTAAGCGTAAAGCTGAATGTACTTCCAACACCGACTTCGCTTGCTACGATAACTTCAGACTCATGAGCTTTTAAGATTCTTTTCACTACTGCAAGCCCTAAGCCTGTACCTCCTTTATCTCTTGAACGCGCTTTATCTGTTCTGTAAAACCGATCAAATAATCTATCAAGATGTTCCCGAGCAATGCCGATTCCGGTATCCTTCACGGAAACAGTAACCGCATTTTTATGCTCTTTTAAAGATATAGCTATCTGACCCTCATTTGTATACTTGATAGCATTTGAAAGTAAATTCTCGATCACCTGCTCAATCTTATCAGCATCACCGAACACATACGATGACAGATCAGAATCCACAGTAATATTAATGCCCTTCTCTACTGCAACTGGCTTGTGGATCTCGATAAGACCATCTATAATTTGTTTAAGGTCAAACTCTTTCTTTTCAACAAAATTTTGATCGAAATCGTATTTCTGAAGCGTTTTAATTTCCTCAAACAGTCGAGTGATACGGTTTATTTGCCTTTTTGCCTGCTGATGATATTTCACCTTATCCACCTTAGAAAGATCCTCTAGTTCTATCATCTCCAAAGATCCGGATATCGTATGAAGAGGGTTTCTCACTTCATGTGTTATATCAGCAAAAAACTGATTCTGCTTCTCATTCAGCTCTTTCAGTTTTTCGTTGTCAGATTTCAAAGTCCCTGCCATTTGGTTCAGCGAATCAGCAAGTGTACCAAACTCGTCAGACCGTTTTAAGTGAATTTCCCTGTCTAAATTCCCTTTCGATATATCCAACGCAGCTTCTTTAAGTTGCGTTATCGGCTTGGCCAGATATCTCGCAAAATAAAAGCTCACGATAAATACAACTAGAATAGATCCCACCATAGCGCCGTATATCAAATGACGAATACTGGCTTCTGCTGCATATAACTCATCTTTTGGCTGGCTGATTCGCAGATATCTTGCCGCTGTTTCATTATTCTGAATCCGCTCAAAAGCCACCAGGTTTTCAAGCTCTTCTTTATTAATGATGACGGGTTTATCGTTAGCAATGAGTTCGGTTCTGACTTCATCATTCAAAAATTCCGATGCATCCATAAATCCGGTATCCGGATAGGCGATCAATTGCTTCCCAAGAGAATCAAACACCGCTACGTTATATCCTGTCAAATCTGAAACAAACTTAGCTTCACTGAACAAGTTCTGATCCTGCCCGGGTCCTTCGAAAGAAGTTGCAAACGTATGTGCATCATTTTCGAATTTTTGGATAGCTTCTTCCAACAAAAATGAGCGTATACTTAAAATAGCATATGAGCTTATTACCACCACTCCAATACTGAGCAAGGTAATGTAAGTAACCGCTAATTTAGATTGGATGTTCATCGCTTTAAATACTCTCTGTTAAAGCCATACCCAACACCACGGTAAGTTTTTATAAGCTTTTCCTCGTCTTTCATTTTGATGCGAAGATTCTTGATATGCACATCTACAGTCCGGTCAAAAATATACTTCTCTTCATCTGTGATATGTTCTAAGATTTCAGCACGTGAGTACACTAATTTAGGGTGCTTAAAAAACAATTCTGCAATCAAGTATTCTGTATGAGTAAGATCTATCAACTGTTCATTGATGAACATCTGATTTGTTTCCGTGTCCAGATATACATGGTCATATTTCAGCCAATGTGCTTTTTCCGGATTCATTCGCCTCAATTGAGATTCGATCCTGGCTTTTATAAGATTTAAACTTGCGGGCTTTTTTATATAATCGTCTGCTCCCAGATTCAACCCTTCAATTTCATCTACTTCTTCATCTTTTGCTGTCAAAAAAAGAACCGGGATATCAGCGAGCACGGGATGCTGCCGAATATGCCTGCAAATCTCTTTACCATCATGATTGGGAACCATGATATCTAATATCGCCAAATCGATCTCATGAGCTTTATCTTCAATAAGCTCAAGAGCTTTTTTACCTTCTTGAGCCCATAACACTGAATAGTCCTTCAGTTCCAGAAAATTGGCCAACATCTCTCCTGATTCAATTTCATCTTCAACAAGTAAAATGGTTTTTGCTTCCGTCACTGTTCGGCTATAAATTTGTGTTCTCCTTAAAAATACTAATATTAGCGGTTCAAATTTAACGGAATACAAAAAACTTTCCATTCTCTTACTTGATTAATGAAATACACTAACAAAACCGTCTGGATAACCGGAGCTTCTTCAGGGATTGGAGAAGCACTTGCAAAGGCTTATTACAAAAATGGAGCGAATTTAATTCTTTCATCGCGCAGGCAAGATGCTTTGGAAAAAGTAAGGGCAACACTCGATGACGATCATTCCCGAATAAAAATTCTTACACTCGACCTTTCTCTATCGGATACTTTTGCCACTAAAACTGCAGATGCAATATCACTTTTTGGCTCGATTGATGTTTTGGTTAATAACGGAGGAATAAGTCAACGTTCTATTTTCGAGGAAACAGACCTTGATACAGTCCGCAAGATCATGGAAGTAAATTATTTCGGATCTGTTGGATTAACGCGAGAAGTTATTCCTCATATGATCAAACGAAAAAGCGGTCATATAGTAGTTACCAGTAGTGTTGCCGGTAAAATAGGTACTAAATATCGAACCGCATATGCCGGTAGCAAACATGCTGTTCAAGGGTTTTTTGATTCGCTCCGTCAGGAAATGTACGAACACAATGTTGCTGTTACGCTGATCTGTCCGGGCCCCATTAAAACTGATATCACCAAAAATGCTTTAACCGGTGACGGAACTTCTTTCGGTAAAATGGGCGACATGCACGATACTGCTATGGATGCGGACGAAATGGTTGCAAAAATATGGAACAGACTAGTTTCAAAAAAAGATGAGATCGTTGTTTCAGGTTGGAAAGAGCGGATGGCTCTCTTGGTTAAACGTATTTCGCCTGCACTTCTGAATAGAATTCTTAAAAACAGTAAAGTAGTTTAGATAAAATCGATGAAGGTACAATTTATTACTTTGCTGACCAGCTGTTTCCTGATGATCTCAGCCTGTTCAAAGACAATGAACCCTGAAATTGTCTCACAAACTGAAGCCTCTCCTCAGGTACAGCAATGTTCTGATAAGATCATTTTCTATTCAAATAGAACAAATAATGGTGATCTTTATGCTTTTGATCCGGTTTCATTTGAAACAGTTGCATTTTTGGTGGCTGATTCTGCAATTGGAGCTCCCGTATTTAATTCATTCAACAATACATTGATCTTTGCTCAAAAAAGTACAACCGGCAGAGACCTATACAGCAAAAATATTGATACAGATCAAATCACATTTCTGATTTCAAACCCAGCTGGAGATGAAGTCCCTGATTGGTCACCAATTGAACATAGCATTGTCTACTCTTCTGAAATCAGCCAGCAAAACTATTCACTTATTGTCAAAAATATTGACACCGGTCGTGAACAGGTCTTATATAAAAATGCCAAGCAATCCTATGATCCTGTATGGAGTCCTGACGGAAACCAAATTGCTTTTGTAGTAACAGACTCCGTTTTCAACGCTGACATCGCAATTATTAATTCTGATGGAAGTGGTTTCAGAAACTTGACCAATAATTTGAAGCTAAATGGTCATCCTGACTGGAGCCCTGACGGAAGTGAAGTACTCTTTTATATTTATCAGGATGGTGATGCTGATCTATTTACTTTAGAGATCGAATCCGAGAGTTTAACACAACTTACCTTTGACTCATCCAATCAGCTTATAGGAAGATTTTCACCGGATGGAAAAAAGATAGTTTATGGTGGAGTAGTTGATAATGATTGGGAAGTTTTCCTAATGAACTCAGATGGAAACGGTAAAGAACAAATTACATTTAATCCCGGATTTGACGGGGACCCTATTTGGATTCCTTGTAACTAAACAAGTATTGCAATGCCTCAATTTAAAAATTTAATACTGTTAGCATTACTCAGCCTTGTTCCTGCTTTTTCATTTGCTCAGAACGAAACTGACTCAACAAAAACCTCAATAAAGTTTGAGACGACGTTCAATATTGCACCCGCCGGAGCTATAGAATATACAACCCCACAAAAATACGGGGTCTCTTTTAATCTTTCTTTCGGTACAAAACCCGTGAAATACGGTATTACGGAAATAATCCTCCTTTATTATCCCAATCTTTAAAAGGAGTCAATCTGGAAGCAGGCTTATACAGAGGAGGATATCGTTTTGGAGCGTCCTACGTTTATTTAGCTTCTTCCATGGTCGGTGCTGCCGGTACCAGAATCGGATTCGTTTATTTAATGAACAATAGCTTCTCAACTGTATTAAAAAGTTCAAATTTGATTGGAATTGAAGCTGAACTCTATGCTTTTTATAAACTTAAAGTCGGCATCTTAAAAGCTACAAATGAAGATGTATATATCCCGAGTTTAGGCTTTGGTTTTGCAATAGGACCTAATCTTTATTAAAGATCTAGCCCAATCTTCTTCTTTTATTCAGATAAGCCAGCAATGCTTTGTCAAAACCTGATTCCGTATCCATCTCTTCGTAGTCGATCTCAAATTCACTACACGCCATTTTAAATTTCTTTGTGTGTTCTTCCACTTTGGCTATGTAGTCTTCACGAACCTGAGCAGGCATTACCTCCAACTCGGCACCCGTTTCCATATCCTCAAACACAAATTTGTTGTCAGAAAAATCCAGTTCCCGCTCACTTCTTTTTTCCAGCGTATTAAATAACAGAACTTCATGTTTGCGATGTCGCAAGTGTTTAAGTGATGATATCAGTTCATCATGTGCTTCTACATTTTCAAACAGATCTGTTATTATCACAACCAAACTTCGGTGGTTTAATCGCTCTGCTACTTCATGAATTACTGATGCGGTTGCTGTAGTTCTCTTGATCTCATCTTTCTTTCCTTCCCTTATCAATTCTCTTTCAAGCTCCAGGTAAATTTGCCTTAAATGAGCATATGTACCTTTAGCCGGGATAAAGCTCTCAATTTTTGAGGAAAAAGGGATAAGCCCACAAGCATCTCTCTGTCGGTGCATCAAATATAAAAGTGAAGCCGCATAGTGAATTCCATATCTGAGCTTACTCCACTCACCAAAATGTTTGAACAACATAGATGAGCTGGTATCCAGCAAAACATAGCATCGAAGATTTGTTTCTTCTTCATACTGCTTTACATAAAACCGTTCTTTCTTTGCGTACTGTTTCCAGTCAATGTGCTTGAAATCATCACCCGGATTGTATGGTCGATGTTCTGCAAATTCAACGCTGAATCCGTGATATGGACTCTTATGCAATCCGGAAATAAATCCTTCTACAATTTTTTTTGCGCGTAGCTCAAGCGAGGATAATTTTGATAGTATGTCCGGTTCTAAGATCATGATTTAGTTTACAAGTTATGAAGCAGAAATAAAATTAGATGAAGGTATATCAAATCGAATTTGTAATTGGGTAGGTATAATTCAAAATTAAGAATTAAAAATTAAGAATTGATTCTACCCATGAAGCAAATTCTCTTTGTTATTTCAGTCTTGTTTACATCAACTTTGTTTGCCCAAAACTCAATTCAGTTAGAAACTCAGGCTTATCCGGCAGGTATTATTCCCGGGGTTCGTTTCGACTTTAATATCGGTAACAACTCATACTTAACTTCCCGAATCGGATATAATTTTACGGATCGAAAAGATTTTGGAAAAAATGATAATGAAGAAGGCGGAGGTCCGGGCTTTGGAATTGGTTATGTAAGATCCGATTTCATTAGTTCTGACCTATCAGTTCATATCAGAACCGATCTTTGGTTTATGGATATTGACTGGAGAGATTCACAAACCATTTGTGGCACCGTCTCTCCTTGCTTTGAACAAGGTATAAACGGAACTAGCGAGATCATTATACTCCAACCCACAGTTGGGATTGAATACATGATTCCTTCTTCCACAAACCTGTTTCTGAAACCAAGCCTTTCTTTCGGTTATGAAATTAACATCAAAACCAAAGGCAGAGAAGTCGGAGAAGGTGCAATTCTGCTGATCGGCTTGAGTTTAGGACGTCGCTTTTAAAAGCACTTTATAAACTCTTCCAGAGTTATTTCTTGCTTTTCGTAAATGACACCAATCCCAACTCTGGAAGAGTTGAGATTGGATTTTAAATAGAAACTATTGTTTCTCCTTAGCCAAATAGTAAAGCTGCATTACTCTCAGTTCGTCGTATCCGATCTTCTTATTCAGATCATCATAAACCGGTCTCAGCATTAGAGGATTCTTCTTATCAAAAGATTTCATTACCTGATCTCTTTGTCTAAGCGAAAGCTCGGAAGCCTCAAGTAATCCTTCCAATCTCAAAGTATTTCCATCGTCCAGAAAATCCTTTAAATGCTTGAGAATGGTCATATCCTTAACCCCGTGTTCTTCAGCGAGCAGTTCAATAGATTGACCGGCATTAAATGCTTCGCCAACGATCTCAAATTTCTGCCCGCCTGTCTTTTTCTTGATCTGCTTGGCTATGGATTTCTTCTTCTCTTCTTTGCCATGCTCAGCTGCATAGTTTTTTATCACCCCAACAAAAGCGTCTCCGTATTTCTCCTTTTTAGCTGAACCCACTCCATATAATGGCTCTAAACTATCTTTGCTTTGAGGATAGAAGTAAGACATTTCCACCAATGTAGTATCCGGAAAAACAGCGTATGGAGGTATGTCTTGCTCATCAGCCAGTTCCTTTCGTTTTAATCTGAGTATATCGAAAAGTGCTTCGTCGTATTCATTTTCAATTTCTGATGACGTTCGAACTACAGCCTCTCCTTCAAGCGATGTTTTGCTTCTGTCCATAGTTCCGAACACATTTTCAGTTCCATCAAGAACAGCAAGTGCAGGCTTTTGTAATTTTAAACCTCCAAATTCTCCTTTGCTGATGTAATCCTGACGGAGTAACATTTTAGATATCTGCATCCATTGATCTTTAGAAAACTCTAAGCCGATCCCATAGGTAGAAAGTTTCTCATGTTCATTTTCGAGAATCTTTTTAGCTTTTGATCCACGTAAAATATCTGCGATATGAGTGGCTCCAAATTTCTCTCCACTTCTAATAATCGTTGATAAAAACTGTTGAGCTTGTATGGTCAGATCTTCAACATCGTCATCAATGGAAAGACAGTTATCGCACATTCCGCATTCATCTTTGGGATAAGCCTCCCCGAAATAAGCCATCAATGGCTTTCTTCGACATTCCAAAGACTCCAGATATTTTACCAACTGCTTCAAATGCTTTTCAGCTACTTCTCTTTCCTGTCCTTTTTTCTTGTTGATGAAATATTGGATCTTTTGGGTATCTGAAGAACCGTAAAGAAGTAAACAATCCGCTCGAAGTCCATCACGACCAGCACGACCAATTTGCTGATAATACGACTCTATATTCTGTGGCATATCGTAGTGCACTATAAATCGCACGTTCGATTTATTGATACCCATTCCAAATGCTATCGTAGCCACAATAATCTGCACATCATCGCGGATAAAGGCTCGCTGATTTCCCGCTCTCATTCCATCACTTAATCCCGCGTGATATGGCTTAACGGAATAACCTTCATCTTCCAGCGTTTCTGAGAGCTCATCAACTTGCCGTCTTGAGAAACAATAAATAATCCCTGATTGCTTTTTTCTCGTGAACAGAAAGTCCAGTAGCTGATTAACCGGATCCTTTTTGTCCACAACTTTCAAAAACAGATTATCGCGATCAAAACTGGAAATGAATTCTTCGGAATCGTCAAATTTCAGAATATTCTTGATGTCTTCCTGAACACGTGGAGTTGCAGTAGCGGTCAATGCCATACAAACTGCATCCGGAAAATCCTCTCTTAAAGCTGCAATCTGTCGATACTCAGGACGGAAATCGTGTCCCCATTCTGAAATACAGTGCGCTTCATCAATCGTAAAACAATCTACTTTCAGATTTGAAAGCATTTCTCTGGTCTTCTCCATCATCAGTGTTTCCGGAGCAACATAGAGCATTTTCACTTTACCTGAAGTAATTTTACGCACGTTAAAGTCATAAACTTCCGGGCGCAGTGAACTATTCAGGTATACAGCATCAACTCCATATTCTTTCAATTGATCTACCTGATCTTTCATCAAGGAAATCAATGGAGAAATTACGATGGTCAGTCCATCAAACATCATTGCCGGAATTTGATAACAGATAGATTTACCACCACCTGTTGGCATAATCACCAACGCATCTTTTTTGTGTAAAACCTGATTTATTGCCTGCTCTTGCTGTAGTCGGAAATCCTCATATCCAAAGGTTTCCTTAAGAATACTTTTTGCCTCGTTGATCACTGATTGCATTGATTTTTGATCGCTGATTTTTTGATTTAGACAATTCTCACTAAGAATTGCTTTTCTATTTGTTATAACTCTTTTCCATTGTAAACTCGAAGCACCAAAGTTAATCAATAATCCAACTTCAAGCCCGAAAGCTTTCAAATAATTTAGAACCTGAGAATAATGTCTTTGATCAAGTTCACCAATAGCTTTTAATTCTATAAGTATCTTATCAAAAACAACAAAGTCAGCATGTCTCGATCCAACTTTGTTTCCATTATATAGCACCGGAAACTCTTTCTCTCTTTCAAACCGTAATGAAACGTTATTCATTTCATCAGCAAGAGCCCTCTGATAAATAATTTCTTGAAATCCATTCCCGATCTCAGAATGAACTTTCATTGCACATTTTAAAACCAGCCCTGTTTCTTTGCTGAACTTATACTCTTTACTTATAAACTCTTTTTCTTTAATCATCTCATTACATTTATCTTACATATAATCTAGTAAGACAAATTCAGAGCAATTCCTTACAAAAAAAGTTCGAATCAGTGAAAATTTCTAATTAATAAACGAGCATTACTTGGACAAATAGAGACTCTTAAATTCAAACGGCTTCTTGAAATGTTCATCTTTGAAGTCCTTAGCAAAATATATGCTTTCACCCGTTGATTTCATCTCCGGACCGAGTTCCTTTTTTACGCCCGGGAATTTATCAAATGGGAAAACAGGCTCTTTGATCGCCCAGCAATCCAGCTTGGATTTAAGATCAAACTCTTTGAGTTTTGCACCAAGCATCACTTTTGTACCGATAGCCGCTTCAGGAACCTGATTCGCTTTCGCCAGGAATGGAACCGTTCTGGTTGTTCTTGGATTCGCTTCCAGCACATAAACTTTTTCGTCCTTAACTGCATATTGTACATTCAGAAATCCCTGAATTTCCATCGCATCAGCAATTTTTTCCTGATGATCCCGAATTGTTTGCATCACTTCTTCGCTCAATGAATATGGAGGCAACACTGCAGTAGAATCTCCTGAATGTACTCCTGCCGGCTCAATATGCTGCATCATTCCGGAAATATGAAGCTGATCACCGTCATAAACAGAATCCACATCCACTTCGATGGCATGTTCCAGATACTTGTCAATTAAGAATGCATTTTCGGGATGTGTTTTCAGAATTCTGGTTACGTATCGTTTCAGTTCTTCTTCTTTTACTGCGATTCTCATTCCCTGTCCACCCAACACATAACTAGGGCGAATCAATACGGGATATCCGATTCTTCTTGCGATCTTTAAAGCTTCTTCTTCATCAAAGGCCGTTCCATATTCCGGGAAAGGAATATCTAGTCTTGTAAGCAGATCCGAAAACTGACCACGATCTTCTGCGAAATCGATCATCTCAAAAGCCGTTCCAAAGATTTTGATTCCGGCATCAACAAAACGCTTTCCGAGTTTTAGCGCCGTTTGACCGCCAACCTGAATGATCACACCTTCTGGTTTTTCATGCTCGATGATATCCAACACTCTTTCCCAATACACAGGCTCAAAGTAAAGCTTGTCTGCAATGTCAAAATCCGTAGAAACAGTTTCCGGATTACAGTTTATCATTATGGCTTCATATCCCATTTCTTTCGTGGCTAAAACAGCATGCACACAAGAGTAATCAAACTCAATGCCCTGTCCGATCCTGTTTGGACCGCTTCCCAAAATGACTACTTTTTTACGATCGGTGACTTCACTTTCGTTCTCACCTTCATAAGAAGAATAGTAGTACGGCGTTTTAGCAGGAAATTCTGCCGCACAAGTATCTACAAGCTTGAATACCGGCTTTAAACCTAAACTCTTTCTTTGATCACGAACTTGTTCATCCGAAACCTCTGCACCGCTCTTGCTCAATAACCAGGCAATTTGTGTATCAGAAAAACCTGCTTGTTTCAGTTCAAAGAAATCATCTTTGTCTATGGTTTCCAGAGTTTGTCCTTCGGTTCTGTTTTCAAGCGAAACCATATATCTGATCTGCTGCAAAAACCATGGATCAACTTTAGTAATATCTGCAATCTCTTCTACTGAAGCTCCTAGTTTAAATGCATTTCTAATCTGAAGCGAGCGATCCCAATATGGTTTCATCAATCTTTCGCTGACGTGCTTTCGATCCAGTTCTTCGTATCCATCAGCACCAAGTCCGTCTCTGCCAACTTCCATCGACTGCCACGCTTTATTCAGCGCTTCAGGGAAATTTCTACCGATGCTCATCACTTCACCAACTGCCTTCATTTGTGTAGAAAGTTCTTCATCCACACCAACAAATTTATCAAAATTAAAACGAGGCACTTTGCAAACCACATAATCAATACTCGGCTCAAAACAAGCAGAAGTGTTTCCTGTGATCTGATTTTTAAGTTCATCCAGATTGTAACCAACCGCTAATTTAGTCGCCACTTTCGCAATCGGATAACCTGTTGCTTTGGATGCCAGCGCTGAAGAACGGCTAACTCTCGGATTGATCTCAATGGCTACAAAACGATCACTTCCTGGTTCCATAGCAAACTGCACATTACAACCTCCGGCAAATGTCCCGATAGAGCGCATCATTTTAATGGCTGCATTTCTGAGGATCTGGAGCTGCTTATCAGTTAAAGTCTGAGTTGGTGCAACCGTTACAGAATCTCCGGTGTGAACTCCCATTGGATCCATATTCTCAATGGAACAAATAATCACCACATTGTCGTTGGAATCGCGAAGTAATTCTAGTTCGTATTCTTTCCATCCGAAAATACATTCTTCAATCAATACAGAGTGAACCGGACTCATTTCAAGACCGCGAAGCACCATTTTATCGAAATCTTCTTCGTTCCAAACGATTCCACCACCGGCACCACCCATGGTAAATGATGGACGAATTACAATCGGCAAACCACCTAATTCTTCTTTGATCTCTTTGGCATCTAACAGTGATTCTGCCTGTCTACTTTTACATTGCTCAACTCCAATCTCTTCCATTTTATCCCGGAAAAGCTGGCGATCTTCGGTCAATTCTACTGCGTCAATATCTACACCAATGATCTTTATTCCTCTTTCTACCCAGAAATTTTCTTTTTCCAGATCGCGACAAAGATTCAATCCTGTTTGTCCACCCATTGTTGGCAGAACTGCATCAGGTTTTTCTTTTTCTACAATTTCTCTGATCGAATCCGTAGTCATTGGCAACATGTAGATCGAATCAGCCATGATTGGATCTGTCATAATCGTTGCAGGATTTGAGTTGATCAATACGATCTCATAACCCTCTTCCTGTAAGGATCGACAAGCCTGAGTTCCTGAATAATCAAACTCACATGCTTGTCCAATTACTATAGGTCCTGAACCAATAATTAGAATTTTATGGATATCGTCGCGTCTTGGCATTTTGTTTCTTTTAGTCTGTATAGTTTAAAATTCCTTTCAAATTCTCCCCTTGAGGGGAGACGAATAAATCAACAGTTCTTGATTTATTCTGAGGGGTGTTGCTTAATCTAAATATGGCAACACCCTCCGTCCGCAAAGCGGACACCTCCCTCAAGGGAGGATTTATTTCTAACCTTTACCTTCTTTCATCATATCAATGAATTCATCAAATAAATAAGCCGAATCGTGCGGGCCTGGTGATGCTTCAGGGTGATATTGAACTGAAAATCCGGGGAAATTCTTAAACTTCAATCCTTCCACCGTACCATCATTCAAGTTGATGTGAGTTACTTCAGCAACTTCATCTTTTACACTTCCTTCTGTTACAGCAAATCCATGATTTTGAGTAGAAATCTCAACCAATCCGGTTCTTAAATTTTTTACAGGATGATTTGCTCCACGGTGACCAACAAACATCTTCCCTACTTCAATTCCTTCGCTTAAAGCCATTAGTTGGTGTCCAAGACAAATTCCGAACAGAGGCTTGCCTGTCGATTTAGCATATTCAACTGTTTCCAGTGCATATTCTGCGGTGGCATTAGGATCTCCGGGTCCGTTACTGAAAAAGAATCCATCTGCATCCCAATCTTTAATTTCTTCCAAAGAAGTTTTAGCAGGAAATACTCTTAACGTACAACCTCTCGCGTTCAAGCTGTTGATGATGTTCTGCTTAATTCCGTAGTCAAATGCGGCTACTTTGAAGTCACTTTCTCCGTTTACTGTCTGCGCTTCATTTCTGGAAACCTTTGAAGCCAGCTCAAGTCCGGTCATATCTTCCCAGTCTTTTGCCATTTGAACCAACTTCTCTTCATCTAATTCTGTAGAAGATATAACGGCGTTCATCACTCCTTTTTCTCTGATGTGTCGAACCAGCTTTCTGGTATCAACGCCTGAAATCCCAACTACTTTCTGGTCTTCTAAATATTCCTGAAGGCTTCCGTCTGCCATTGGATTGCTGAATTCATGAGAAAAAGCTCGTGTTATGATTCCGGCAACCATCACTTTTCTGGCTTCATCATCACGCGACATGGTTCCGTAGTTTCCAATATGTGGATAGGTCATCATCATCAATTGGCCATGATAACTTGGATCCGTGAAGATTTCCTGATAACCGGTCATCGAAGTATTGAAGCAGAGTTCTCCGCCTGTAATACCTTCATGACCAACCGCCCATCCATGAGCTATGGTTCCGTCACTAAGTGCAAGGATTGCTTTTTTTCGTTTAGGAAGCGACATAAATTTAGTTAGTAGTTATTTGTGATGAGTTTAATGTGGTTTACTGATAAAGCTAACTTTGCCCTTTTGACCCACCCCTCAATCCCCTCCGGGGAGGGGAAGCTCTTTGTTTTAGATAAAAAATTGATTCCGGAGTCTTCTCCTCCGAAGAAAGGAAATAAAGGAGAGGGTTTTTGGGAAGTTAAAGTGTCCTGAAATTTATTCTCTAAATAAAATATCAAAAAAAATCCGACTACGAAGACCGCGCCGGATTGGAAAATGATATGAGAAAATGGGAATGGCATCAATTGCACGTCCTTAATTTTGTGGCGTGCTTTGCCGGGATTTCAAAGCTGTAAATTGCTGACACTTTAATTTCTTTTGTAGCTTTGTTTAGAGTTCGATGAAGATAAGAAAGGTGAGGATTGGATTCAATGCAAAATGGTCTTTAAAAAAAATTTAAGAAACATGAGAAGTGTTTTAATCTAAAATCCTATAACTGAAATATTGACACCTAAAAATGAGCGGTTTATTTCGGGCAAATATCCAATGCTGAAACTTCCCGTTAAGCCTAATCCCCGTTTGTATTTTTCTCTTATCAAAAACCTATTTCTCCAACCAAAACTTATTAATTGAGTACTGCTATCTGGACCAGCATACCTGCCGCAGGGTTCATCATTGCATTCATAGTAAAAATATTTACTCTCGACACCTAAAAACACTCCTGATGAAAAGCCAATATAGTCTGTATTTAGTATTCTATATTGATAAATAAGCCTTCCTGAATTATTTAAAGATAAAGTAACAGTTGCGTAAGTATTTCTTGTAGCTTTTAGTGTTAAATCCACTCCGGAAGCTCCTCCGATTGATACTGAGCCTGCCCCAATAGCATCTACCATTAAAGTGCCATTCAACGACCAATCACCAATTCCTAACTCTTCGTTGCCTACATAATCCTGATTATCTTTTAAATCAAAATCGCTTTTACTAGGCTCTTCATCATTAAACGACCATGAAAGAGTAAATGCTGAGTTTGCTACTGAATCTGTAGCTGAGGAAATTCTTCTTTCTTTATTAAACATAACCATCTCACTCATTGGGGCATGAGTGGCACAGGAAACAAAAAACACTGAGCTTATAACTAGTATGTAAGTCTTGGTTCTAATTTTTACTCTCTTTGTTCAAACTATCTTTAACTAAACCTCCACTCAAAACTGCTAAACCACTTACTAAACCTCCAACAATTCCGGTAATCAAAATCACAAGTATTGGAGACCCAACCCCCAGCATTTCAGCAATCCTTGTTGATAGAATTCCATCGTTGGCTAAATGGATATAAAGTGCCTGTCCGCTCCAAAACAGAAATAGAGCAAGAAAACCAATTCCAAAGGCTTTTCCGGAAGACGGTTTCATTTGAAAGCCCAGAACAAATCCGGTGATCGCAATTCCCCACCAAGGAAGAACGAGATTTATGAGGTAGGCAGTGATTATTAAAAGTATCAGTAAGATCATTCTATTAGTATTTAGTACTTAGTATTGAGGAAAGCTAATTATTCAATACTAAGTACTATTTGAGTTCAAGTTTATATAAATATTCTTTGGGTTCTTCTTTCATGAAATTGAGTTCGAAGAGTTGTCCCATTCTCCATGGCTCAACCATGAAATCGTAGTTTGGTGATCCCGGATTTCCGGAAGCTCCCCCCGGATATAATCCGTAGCCTTTCACTTCAGGACCAAGTTCAACAACCATTCTCCAGGAAGGACCAAATCCTCCTCTGGTTGCATTTATAGCTTCAGATGAACCGGAACTAAATAAATTCTGTCTGCCTAAACCCGGAATACTTGCCAGATGATCAATATCATTATCGATGAAATAACCCCATTTCCATTTATCACCAAACTCACCTAAGTAATTCTCAAGTTCGGCTACTGTTTCATAAAAAGATGCAGTTACGATATCGGATCTTGTTTCCACTTTATCGGTATCAATATCATCAATGAATTTAAAATTCGGTTCAGCTTTTATGATCTCTACAAAACGATCTCTGGAAGGATATCTGAGTGTAGCCTCTGTTGTTTCATATTCATCATAAAAAACAGCTCTGTAAAAATTACCTGACCAGTGACGAAAAAATGAAGGCGCTATTTCATCACCATCCATAAAATAATCCCACTCTTTCATTAATTGAAGAATTTCTGAATCTGTCTCCGACAAACTATCCCTATCCATCCATTCCAAAAGTGAAGGAAGCAAGGTTTCAGCATAATAGCTGTAACTGTCCATTTGCATTTCCTGCATGTCCTTTGCTGTGATATCCTGCATAGTTGCCAGTTTATCATTGATTCGACGCCCTCTTTCAAAAGGTGCGAAATCATCATCCAGATAATATGGATAATCGGGAGCTGCTGATTCTTGGTTTGCAGAGCTTACGAAACCTCTTTCGGGATTTTTTACGTGAGGATTATGTTCGAACGGAATCCAACCTTGCCAATCATATAACGGATCTGTACCATCACTTACTGTTCTCCCCTGATATTCCCACTTGTTTGGTAGCTTACCATTAACCCATAAAGCGATGTCTCCTTTGTTACTTGCAAATACAAAATTCTGAGCCGGAGCAACATAATGACTTAATGCCTCCACATAATCATCATAATTTTCAGATCTGTTCAATCCATAAAAAGCACGAATATCATTGGAAGCTTCATGAGCCATCCATCTCAGTGCATGATAAACGGGTTTTTGTTCTTCATTAATATTTGATTCTACTTTTGTAACCGGACCGTGATGTGTGTAGATAACCGTATCTAATACTGTTTCTCCATCTTTAACTTTGATCTCTTCGATTCGCATTGTAGTTGGTTTCCACTTTCCATCGTGCCAATACTCTTTTTGAGTTTCATCTTTAAATTTGATCTCATACCAATCCATCACATCCGACCCAACATTCGTGACACCCCATGCTATATTTTCATTAAACCCGATCACAATTCCGGGTGTGCCTTGTAGTGTTACTCCGTAAGAATTTATTCCCGGTGCACGTAATTGAACTTCATACCAAATAGAAGGAAGTGTTAAACTGAGATGAGGATCATTTGCTAAGATCGGATACCCTGACTTTGTTTTCGATCCTGAAACTGCCCAGTTGTTACTTCCCACTCCTTCAGGCCGCTCATATTCTCCCAGCTCCACTGCTGATGCCGGTTTAAATAAAGTATCCGGGGCTTCAACGGGAATTCGTTCAAAATCCCATTCTTTAGATGGCGGAATGATCGGATCGTTTAACTCAGGTTTAGCTTCAAAGAATTTCTCAATGAAATCTGCACCAAAATATTCCATGGTGTTACTGGTTCGATCATCGTTATTTCCTCCGGCAAGTGTCCTGGTCATGTTTTTCAGAAGATGAGCAGTCTTGATCGGAGTCCATTCTTCCGGTTCAAAATCCAGAATTTTATACTCTAACGGATAATTCTTGGGTTCCAATGATGATATATAAGCATTAACTCCATCAGCATACGCGTTTACAATTTCCCAGGTTTTAGCATCTTGTTTCATCATTTCCAGAGCTTTCTCAGCGCCATAAGGCATTCCTCTTCTTCGGGTAGTTTTATCTCTGCTTAATGCTCTTTCTCCAATCTTTTCAGCCAATCTACCGGAGGCATCTAAAGTCTGAAGCTCCATTTGAAACAGTCGGTCTCTGGCAACCACATAACCCTGAGCGAAATATAGATCGTATTCATTTTCAGCAAAGATGTGAGGTACGCGCCGTTCATCAAAATAGACAGAGGCGTTCCCTTTAAATCCTTCTAAAGATAATTCATTGGATTCGGAGAGTTCTATTTCTGCATTTGCCCAAAAACCGGACTCAGGATCTACAAATTTTCCGATTGGGGGCAGGGTTATAGTTTCACCTCCAATCTGAATAGAAATTTGCCGATTAAATGTATAAATCAGTCCCATCAAAAGGATCAAAGGGAGAGCTAGTCTAAAAACTTTCATTCAACATAATATAAATTTGTCATTTCGAACGAATGTGAGAAATCTATTACTCGTAAACAAAGAGAAATTTTAGATTTCTCGCTTTGCTCGAAATGACAGCGAGCCAGTCCAACTTATGGTGCGACAGCGTTATGGTAGTTGTCCGAAAGTAATTTTAGAAATTCTGTAAGGAATTGGGTTTGAAACTGTCTGATTATAGAGAAAGGAAATTAATAAAGAAACTAATGCCTAAAATTACTGCTTTTGAAGAGCTTACTTGTTGGAAAGAGTCCAGAATTTTAGTTAAAAAAATATATTCGACTACTCAAAAACCACCTTTTTCTAAAGACTTTGGATTACGAGATCAAATCCAACGAGCTTCCGTGTCTGTAATGACAAATATTTCTGAAGGTTTTTCAAGATATCACAGAAAAGAATCGGTCAGGTTTTTCGATTTTTCTCAGAGTTCTGCGGCTGAAGTTAAAAGTTTGCTCTATGTTGCTGAGGATTTGGCTTACATTTCTAAAGAAGAGGCTGAAGTGTTAAGAGAACAGGCGACTTCTTGCCAAAGATTAGTGTTAGGGCTTATAAAACATTTCAATAAACAATAGTGTTATGGTGCGATGGTGTTATAGATTATGCCAATCTATAACACCTGAACACTCTAACACCTTCTTCTACACCTTCTTCTACGCCTTCAAACTAGCCTGTAAATCTTCCCAATCTTTTAGGAATCTCGCAAGTCCTGAATCTGTTAACGGATGCTTCAACATTCCCATAATTACATTCAATGGCATGGTTCCTACATCAGCTCCAACTTTGGCACATTCCACAACATGCATTGGGTGACGAATACTCGCGGCCAACACCTCCGTTTCAAATCCGTAATTCATGTAGATCTGCACGATGTCTTCTATCAACTTCATGCCATCACTTGAAATATCATCCAGTCTTCCCATGAAAGGAGATATATAAGTTGCTCCTGCTTTTGCAGCGATCAACGCCTGAGTTGGAGAAAAGCAAAGTGTACAGTTTGTTTTAATTCCTTCCTCAGAAAACGTCTTGATAGCTTTAATTCCATCTTTGATCAAAGGAATCTTTACTACTACGTTATCCGCGATCTTTGCGATCTTTCTTCCCTCTTCGATCATTTCATTGTAAGTAGTTGAAACCACTTCCGCAGAAACATCTCCTTCAACAATATCACAGATCTTTTTGATATGGCCTTCGAAATCACGCACCCCGATTTTAGCACATAAACTTGGATTTGTAGTTACCCCATCCAGTACTCCAAGGTCGTTAGCTTCCTGGATTTCTTCGAGATTTGCTGTGTCTATAAAAAATTTCATTCGGTAGTGAGAGTTTGTTGAAGTTTTGTCGCCTAAACATACGAAATCGAAGCATCCTAATCATTATGTAAAACCATATTTATGTTGCTTCTTTTTACATAGCCGCTATGTAAGCCATGAACTAAATAGCGAACTTTACTGTCTATAAATCCACAAATTAAAATAACTTTTACGGACGTGACCAAACTTACTTTATCTGCAGTTTTACTTTTATCACTAACACTAATCGGATGCGGTAGTGACGCCGAAGATTCCAATCCGGCACAAAACGCACAATTTAATGGTTGGGGTGGCGGCGGATTTGGCGGAGACCGGGTAACCAGTGTAGAAACAGAACCGGTAACTCGTCAAACTATTTCAGAACAAGTCAAATCTTTTGGTACAATAAAAGCTCAGGATGTAGTTGCTATCAATCCTCAAGTAAGTAACCGTATTGTTAAACTTTATGCTGACTTAGGTGATACAGTTCGTCAGGGTCAGATACTTGCCAAAATATATGACGCTACTTTCAAAGATCAGCTTCAGCAAGCAAAAGCACAATTGGAGCAAAGCAAAGTAGCCATTGAACGCGACAGCACTCAGTTTGCACGTCAACAAAGATTACTTGAGTCTAATGCAATAAGTCAGGCTGAATTTGATAACGCTTTTGCGACCTATCGCAACAGTGTTTCTCAGTATCAAACAGCTGTAGCTTCAGTTACACAAGCTCAGGAAAATTTCAATAACACGGAAGTTCGTTCTCCTGTACGTGGAGTTGTAATTTCCAGAACCGGTGCCGAAGGAGATATCGCAAGTGCCGGACAAACCCTTTTTGAGGTTGCTAATCTTGTTGGGTATGAAACACGAATATACCTTCCTGTTCAGGATTGGAAAGCTGTTAAGATAGGTCAGGAAGTTAATCTCAGAGTATCGAACGAAAGAGAGACATCAGCTAACGGAGTCGTTTCCCGTAAAAGCCCGCAGCTTGATGCTACCACCGGTCTCGGCGAAGTGGTGATCACACTTACAGAAATTGGACCGAATATCTATCCCGGAGTACTCACTGAAAATGTAATCAGTATCGTGACCAAAGATCGGGCTATTGTAATTCCAAGAAGCGCGATGGTTGAAAAAGTTGAAACTATTGTAGAGCCTGAATCAAATACTATTCAACTTCAACGAACCTATTCTGTTTTTGTATCTCAAGGTGATTCTGTTGCTCGACTCAGAACTTTAGAATTAGGAATTGAGCAAGGAGACAGAATTGAGGTGCTTTCCGGGTTAAATCCCGGTGATAAAATCATTATAACAGGCCAGCAAAGTCTTCAGGATCGCGGATCTATAAGAGTAGCATCCGGTTCTGACTTTCAATCTCCCCAGCAGCAACAAGTGGCTGGTGACAATCAAGCTCGTAATGGTCAAAACAGACAAGCTCGACAAGGTGGCGGCAGGCCCGGACAAGGCGGAAATCCCTTCCAAAATATGAGCGAAGAAGACCAAGCAAAAATGAGACAGAGACTACAAAATATGAGCCAGGAAGACAGACGCGCTTACATGGATAGCCTAAGAACTGCTAACGCTTCAGGGAATTAAAAATGGGCGGACTTTCAAAACTGGCTGTAGACAGGCCTATTACCTTTTTAATGACAAGCCTGATCTTAATTGGGTTTGGGATATTTGGTGTACTTCAACTTCGTTTGAACCTTTATCCAGATGTAAGCTTCCCAACCATAACTATTTTTACAGGTTATGAAGGTGTGGCTCCGGAAGATATGGAGACATTGATCACTAGACCGATTGAAGAAAATGTGGGAAGTATCAGCGGTATTAAAAGAGTTCGTTCTCTTTCCAGCCAAGGTGCTTCTGTAGTAAAATTGAACTTTAATTGGGGAACCGATCTTTATGAAGCTGAAAATGATGTTCGTAAACAGTTAGGTTCAATTGAAAGATCTATCCCAAGAGACGCAGAAACTCCGTTGGTATTCAGTTATGATCCCAATCAGGAACCTATCATTGTATTGGCGTTGACTTCTGAAGCGCGAAGTTCTCGCGACCTTAGAACTTATGCTACACAAATCCTGGAACAACGCATAGAAAGAGTAAATGGCATTGCTTCAGCAGAAACTTCAGGTGGACTTGAAAGACAGATCAATGTAGTTATAGATAATGAAAAAATGCGGTTGTATAACCTTACGATTGCACAAATTTCATCCAGACTAAGTGCTGAAAACATTCAGGTACCTGCAGGTCAGCTTACAGAAGGTAATACGGTTTACTCGCTCCGCACAATGGGGGAATTGAAAAGCGTTGAGCAAATCAAAAATACAGTAGTAGCCACCAGAAATGGACAGTCACTCTTTTTGAGAGACGTAGCAGAAGTTGAAGATGGCATCGCACAACCAATAGGAAATGTGCGTGTGGATGGAGAAGATGGTGTCATTATCAATGTATATCGTCAGAGTGATGCAAATGTAGTAGTAGCAGCAGAAGCAGTGATTGAAAACCTGGAAGAGATCAAAAAAAGCCTACCTGCAGATGTACAAGTTGAAGTTCTCACAAACAAAGCAGAATTCATTAAGCAGTCTATTGAGAATCTATTATTAACCGGCGTTCAAGCTATAATTCTGGTAGTTCTTATTCTGCTGGCTTTTCTTAGAAGTGGTCGGTCTGCTCTTATAATTGCGATCTCCATTCCTGTATCTATTGTTACAACATTTGCTGTGATGGACTTTGCTGATCTGAGTTTGAATATCATTTCACTTTCGGGTTTAACCCTTGCAGTTGGATTGGTAGTGGATGATGCCGTAGTAGTACTTGAAAACATTTTTAGATTCCGTGAAGAAGGCAAAGGACGTAAAGACGCTGCTATCATGGGTGCTAAAGAAGTAGCCGTGCCTGTGGTGATATCAACCTTGACCACCTTGGTTGTATTTCTGCCAATCTTATTTGTGCCCGGTATCGCAGGATTTCTTTTCAGAGATCTGGCATTAACTATTTCCTTTTCACTATCGGTTTCTTCATTGGTGGCTCTTACACTAATTCCAATGATGACTTCTCAATTCTATAAGGATGGGGAATTATCTATTGAAGCAACAAATAAAGTCGCTAATTTCTTCAGTAATCTTCTGAACAAACTCGAAGAATGGTATTCCGAAAAGCTTGACAAAGCTCTTCACAAAAGCGGACTTGTGGTGCTGGTTGCAATTGTATTTTTTGTTGCTACCCTGCCGATCTTTAATATGCTTGGTGGTGAGTTTTTCCCACGAGTTGATGAAAACGCATTTAATCTGGAAGTGACCAGAGAAGCAGGCGTTAGTTTGCTTGAGTTGGAGCGTTCTATCGGTCAGGTAGAAAGTATCATTATGAAGGAAGTACCTGAAGCGAGAATCATTGTATCTGATTATGGTGACAAAGACGGAATTGAGGGAGCTGATAATCCCGGCGGATTCACAGGTGCCGTTCGTGTTGAATTGGTACCAAAAGATGAACGAAGTCGTACACAGTTTGAAGTAGTGAGTGATCTGCTCAAAAAACTGGAGATCGTTCCGGGTGTCAGTATTCAGGAAACTATTCAGGATCCATTAAGTCCTGATGGCGAAAATGGACTTATTGTTCAGATCTTTGGATTCGACCCTGAGGTAAAGAAAAATTTATCAGATGGTGTTAAAGAAAAGATCACCCAAATCGATGGCGTAGTAAGTGCTTACAGTACTGCCGATCAGGGCCGACCTGAACTTCGGTTGGTACTAGACAGAGAGCGTATTGCCCTGGTTGGGATGAATACTAATCAGGTTGCCACTGCATTAAGTGATGCTGTTCAGGGAAATATTGCCACAAGTTTTGTAGATCAGGGTGTGGAATTTGAAGTAAAGGTAGAATTGGATCCGAAACAAAAAGCTGCCTCTACAGATCTGGAAAATATACAAATTCAAACTCCTGCAGGAGATTGGTTACCACTCAGATCCCTTGCCAGAATAGAACGTTATACCGGCCCAACAAATGTGACTCGAATCAATCAAGAAAGAGTGGTGGAGATCTTAACTGAGTTGGATGGTGTGGATCTTAAAACAGCCAGTGCTGAAGCCCGTGCAATTCTTGATGAAGTTGAATGGCCTGATGGTTACCGTTATGCACTTGCAGGTTCAGCTGAAGAACAAGCTGAGTCATTTAATTTCTTGCTTATCGCTTTTGCTATAGCCGGAATCCTGACTTACATGGTTATGGCTTCTCAGTTTGAAAGCCTGATTGAGCCATTTATAATCATTTTTACTATTCCTTTAGCGCTGTCAGGTGTTTTGATCATTCTTGGAATTACCGGAACGGCGATCAGTGTAACTTCCATGGTAGGACTCATCTTGCTTTCGGGAATTGTTGTAAATAATGGAATTGTAATGATCGATTACATCAAAATTTTACAAGCCAGAGGCATTGATCGTCATGAAGCTATTGTTAAGGGTGCTACACGTCGTCTTCGCCCGATATTGATGACTGCTCTCACTACCATTTTATCCATGGTTCCACTTGCTCTGGAATTAGGATCCGGTTCTGAAACTTGGAGCCCAATGGCCAGAACAGTGATCGGTGGTTTAACCATGTCAACCATTTTAATGCTTTTTGTTGTACCCAGCGTTTATAATCTGATTAACAGAGGTGTTGACAACCTTGGATTTGATGCTGTTCATAAAACTGATCCGCTTTTGGAAAAAAATGAGGTCCTATCATGAAAAAGTTCAATCTTACCGGTGGTATTTTAAACCGACCAATCACTGTGATCATGTGTACACTGATCGTAGTAGGATTTGGTGTTTTTTCACTTACGAATTTAAGAGTTACCCTTTTCCCTTCTCTTAATATTCCGGTTTTGGCGATCTCGTCAGGATACCAGAATGTAGCTCCGGAAGACATCGACCGACTTATAGTAACTCCGATTGAAGGAGCCGTTTCTGCCATCGAAGGAATTGAATCGTTGGAAGCCCGTGTAAGTCGTGGAAGTGCATTTGTAATTTTACGACTTTTTGAAGGAACTGACATCCGAAAAACGGAACTAAAAGTCCAAAAAGCTATCGATCAGATTCGAGCTGATCTACCTGCTCAGGCTCGGGCACCTGCTATCTTTCAGTTTGATCCGGAAAGCAGACCAATCATGCAATTAAGCATTAACTCTGGCTTAAGAGGATTGGATGAGTTACGTGAACTAGCAATAGAACTTGTGGAACCAAGACTGGAACGAATTGTAGGTTTGGCTTCAGCAGACACACGTGGCGGACTCGAAAGAAGAATTTATGTAGATGTATCACCAATGAGCCTGGCTCAACACAACATCGTCCCTCAGGATCTCGAAAGTGCAATAAGTTCAAATAACGTACAGCTGCCGATTGGAAATGTAGTAACTCAAAATATTAGCTATAGTGTACGAGCTCAGTCGTTATACGAAGATGTTGAACAGATAAAAAAAACCATTATAAAAGTTTCAGATAATGGAATTCCGATCAGAGTTGAAGACGTAGCGGATGTTTCTGATGGTTTTACGGAAGTTACCAGTTTGGTAAATGTAAACGGAAATAACAGTGTTTCTATTGAGATACAAAAAAACTCTGACGCCAACACCCTTGATGTAGTAAAAGCTGTTGAAGAAGCTGTTCCCGGGATCAATGAAATTCTTCCCCCCGGCGTGGAACTCAGAATACTATCTGATGAAGGTCAGTCTATTGAGGATTCTATCAATAATCTTTCTCAATCTTCAGTAATTGCACTTGTAGTGGTTATTTTTGTGATCCTGATATTTATGGGCGGGTGGAGAATTTCTTTAGTTGTAGCCACTTCCATTCCTGTTTCTATCGCTGCCAGTTTTGCAACTATGTATGCAGCCGATCTTACTCTGAATATTTTTACCATTTCTGCATTAGCTCTCGCGATCGGACTATTAGTTGATAATGCCATCGTAGTAGCAGAAAGTGTTGCCAGAAAGTTAGAAGATGGATTAAGTAAATTTGATGCTGCTCTTACAGGTACTAATGAAGTGGTAGGTCCTCTTCTGGGTTCTACCCTTACAACTCTTGGAGTATTTATCCCTATCACACTGATCAGCGGAATTCAGGGAATTTTCTTTAAAGAATTTGCGCTTACTATAAGCTTTGCGATCGCAATCTCCTTTATTTGTTCCATTGTCTTAGTACCCGTTTTATCCGTTTTGGTATTGGATTCCGAGATGTTCAATAAAAGAAATTTCATGTTTAAAGCGATCCATAAACTGGAAAATGGATATGGCAAAGTATTGAGTTGGTTACTCCTTCATAAATGGATCCCCGGATTAGCACTGGTCGGTATTTTATTTGGAACTGTATTTATTTATCAGGGAATAGATAAAGAAGGTTTTCCTGAAACAGATTCGGGAGAAGTAGATGTAAACGTGACCTTAACAGAAGGAACCCGTTTGGTTAAAACAGTGGCAGTGATGAAGGATTTTGAAACTCAATTGTTACAAAAACCGGAGATCGAAACCGTTGTTTCTTCAATTGGAAGAAGTCGGTTTACCGAGCAAACCAACCGTGGTAGTTTTACACTCAAACTTGTTCCCCTCGAAGAAAGAGATATTACCAGTAGTGAACTTGCCGCAGCTCTCCGACAAGAATTAACCGCTCCGGGAGTAACCATCCGTGCTTCTGTGGAAGGTGGCGGATTACGCTTTGGTGGAAGAGGTTTCAGGTCGGGAGGCGGATCCATAAGACTAAGTCTCATTGGACCGGAAATGGAAGAATTGCTTAAGATTTCCAAATCCATAGAAGACAGATTACTTGATGACCCGAATATCATCCAGGTAGATAACGGACGAACTGACCCAACCCCGGAAATGCAATTTGTGTTAGACAGAAACCGAGTCGGTTTACTTAATTCAAGTATCAGTCAGGTTGCTAATGCATTGCGTACTCAAACTCTAGGCAATCAGGCGGGTTACTTCAGAGCCGATGGTAAGGAAATTCCTATTGAAATTCGTACAGCCAAGAGCTCGCTAAAATCCAGAGAGGATCTGTTTGATCTTGAAGTGCTTCAATATGAAGATCAGCGAGTGCCTGTAGTCGCGGTTGGTGAATTTATTGAAACCAAAGGGGTGGACTCTTATCAGAAAAGAAACAGAGAAATTTTACTCGATGTCAGCATTCAATTTACAGGTGACGCTAACGAATACCGTGAACTCATTACTAATTTTATCACAAATGAAGTGGTAATGCCTGAAGGTTATCGCTATGAATTTACAGGAGCAACCCGGGAAGCTGAGGAAGGTGCACAACAATTCTTATTTGCGGGTTTAGCCGCACTTGTGTTGATGTTCATGATCATGGCATCACTTTTCGAAAACTTCCGTGACCCCTTTGTGATCTGGTTGTGTATACCGATGGCTCTTTTTGGAGCTTTATTCTCTCTGTACATAGTTGGAAATCCGCTAAGTACCACCGGAAATATCGGTTTGTTTATGTTAGTCGGTATTATTGTAAATAATGGAATTGTACTTGTGGATTACATGCATTTGAAAACAAGAGGTATGGCTTTTGATTTGAATAAAGGTTCAGAGTTCCTTGATGGAATAATTTATGCTTGTAAAAGAAGAATGCGACCCATTTTGCTAACAGCAATAACCACTATCTGTTCAATGATTCCGCTTTCTCTTGAGTTAGGTGCCGGTGCAGAAATTTGGTCTCCACTTGCTAAAACCGTGATCGGCGGATTAGCCTTTGGTGTGATCTTTACTCTGTTTATAACTCCTTCCATTTCGGTTGGATTTAAACAAGTTATTAACTGGATTGGATCTTTGTTTTCTAAGAAAGAAAAGAATAAAAAAATAGAAGTCGCTACTGGCTAGTGGTATCTGCCGCAATAAACGCGAAATCTATATTTATTTCCTTCAGGAGAAGTTCCAAAATATATATCAAACCGGCGTAAACTGGCGTAGTAATCTGCTTGACTATCAGCCCATGCGTCATCAATCTCAAAAGATGTATCTTCGTGATATTCCCCTTCGTGATACGCGTCTGTAGAAGCTAAATATAAAGCACATTGTGCGCCCATATCTTCATTCACTTGTGACAGCGCAGTTCCCAATTCTGCGCACCCTAAAAACAAGATGTATATTCCTGTTATAAAAATTATCTGTTTCATAATAATTACTCCATCGTTTTTTAAAAATACACCTCCTAACATTTCTATTAAATTTTAAAATATCACCACCTATTTATGTAGTTATATAGTTTTTTTTCTGAAACAATAGATATTGGAACTACGAATAGCTATTCTTGTTATAGATAGAAAGAAAGAATTTTAATTTGAGGATTTTATTATGAACAAGTCAGGTAATTTTATTGCAGGCATTTTAACAGGAGCATTAGCAGGAACAGTTTTAGCACTTCTTTATGCTCCCGATACCGGAAAGAACACCAGAAATCGTCTTTCATATCAACTAAGCAACTACAAAGATGAGCTTAATGATCTGATCGCCCAGCTTAGAGAAGAAAAACAACAACTCATCTCCGAAGCAAAAGACAAAGGCGATAAAGTAGTTCAATCAGCAAAACAAAAAGCTGATGATCTCATCAAAGAAGCTGAGACTCTTCTTGAAAGCATCGATGATGTGAAAGAAAGCTAATTCTTTTCTCTTATTTTGAACTTTAAAGGATGATGTTCGCAAGGATATCATCCTTTTTTTGTTTATACCTTGCTTTTTTAACCCCCAATCTTTAAATCTCTGTAACAAACTATTGGAGGAAGTATGAGTTCACGTAAGCAGTTTATTAATCAAATATCAGGCGGAGCACTGGCTTTGGCTTCTACCGCTTTTCTTACCAAACCGCTTTCTGACTCTTTTTATGAAGAACTGAATTCGTTTTCGGGATCAGCTTTTGATATAGCAAAAGATGAAGATTTCTGGGCTACCGTACAGCAGGCTTTTACCGTAGATCGAAGTCTCATAAATCTGAATAATGGCGGTGTCAGTCCTTCTCCTGAATTTGTTCAAGCGGCTATGAAAAAACATCTGGACTTCTCCAATCAAGCACCTGTTTATAATATGTGGCGGATTTTGGAACCAAGACGTGAAGGTGTCCGACAAAGAATAGCCAGAATGTTTGGTGTGGATACTGAAGAAATTGCTCTGACTCGTAATGCGTCTGAAAGTCTGCAGATCTGCCAACTGGGAATAGATCTTAAAAAAGGAGATGAAGTTCTTACTACTGATCAGGACTACCCGAGAATGATCACCACATTTCAGCAGCGAGAACGTCGTGAAGGAATAAAACTCAATCAATTCAGTATTCCCGTTCCGGCTGAAAATGATGACGAGATCGTCTCTCTGTTTGAACAAAATATCACTCCGAAAACCAAACTCATTCTAATGAGCCATATTGTTAATATTTCGGGACAGATCCTGCCTGTTAAAAAAGTTGTACAAATGGCTCGCACAAAAGGAATTCCTGTTATTGTGGATGGCGCTCATGCCTTTGCTCATTTTACTTTCAAACAAGAGGACCTGGATTGTGATTATTATACCACCAGTCTTCATAAATGGCTTTTCGCTCCTCACGGAACAGGAATGCTTTATGTAAGGAAAAATAAGATCAAAGATCTCTGGCCTATGATGGCTGCCCCTGAAACCATGGATGAGAATATCCGGAAATTTGAAGAGATAGGTACACATCCTGCTGCAAACTATTTAGCGATTGGTGAAGCACTTACTTTCCACGAAGGCATTGGTTCTGACAGAAAAGAAGCCCGTCTAAAATACTTGAATGATTACTGGATCGATCAGCTGATTGATAACGACCGCGTTGTGTTACATACCAGTAGAAATCCAAAATACGCTTGTGCAATTGCAACTGTTGAACTAAAAGGCATTGCTCCAAATGATTTGAACGCTGCCCTATGGCGTGATTACAGGATAATTACCACTCCTATCAATCACGATCAATTCAAGGGAATACGCGTTACTCCCAATGTGTATACCACGCTCGAAGAACTCGACAGATTCGTAGATGCCCTTAAAGATCAACTCAAATCCTGAGTATCTTTAACATTTCAGTTCATCAAAAAGCAATGAGATTCACTCAATAATGCCGTATCTTTGGGCTTCTAATTAACTATTAAAAATTTATAAATGAGTTTACTTACGTTTTTTCTAATGGCACCACCTGCTGAAGGTGAAGGAAGTGGATATACAAGCCTTATCTTTATGGGCGCTATCTTTGTGGTTTTTTACTTTTTCATCATTCGTCCACAAAGCAAAAAGCAGAAAGAAATTCAGCAGAAAGTTTCTGAAATGAAAAAGGGCGACAAAGTTGTTACTTCTTCAGGAATGATTGGTGTGCTAAATACAATTGAAGACGATTCTGTGTTGATCGAAGTAGGTGGAAATGTCAAGATCAGATTTTTAAAATCCGCTATCAATGATGTGAATCCAAATAAGCAGGAAAAAAAGTAATTCAGTCAAATGAGTGACTCTATAAAATTTAATACCATCCCTGAAGCCATTCAAGACATTAAAAATGGCAAAATGGTTATTGTTGTCGATGATGAAGATCGTGAAAATGAAGGCGATTTTCTGATGGCGGCAGAAATGGTTTCTACCGAAGCCATTAATTTTATGGTCACTCATGGCCGTGGTTTGGTTTGTGCACCTATCAATAAAAGTCGTGCCGAAAAGCTAAAACTTACTCACATGGTCACCGATGGCGCTGATCCTGATGAGGCCAACTTTACCATTTCAATAGACCACAAGAGACTTACCACCACTGGTATTTCTGCTGCTGATCGTGCTAACACTATTCGTGAAATAGCAAATGATGATGCCAAACCTGTGGATTTCAGAAGACCAGGTCATGTGTTTCCACTTCTTGCAGTAGATGGCGGTGTTCTTCGTCGTGCAGGACATACTGAAGCTGCCATTGATCTTGCAAAACTAGCCGGATTAAAACCGGTAGGTATTATCTGCGAGATCATGAATGAAGATGGAGAAATGGCTCGTGTTCCGGATCTTGCTAAGATCGCAAAGAAATATGATATGAAATTCATCACCATTAAAGATCTTATTGCATACCGTAATGAGAATGAATCTTTAGTTCATGAAGTGATGGACATCAATATGCCGACCATGTACGGTGATTTTAAGCTCAGAGCATTCAAAGAAAATCTGACGGGCGACATCCACATGGCGCTCACAAAAGGAAGTTGGAACAAGGAAGAACCTGTTCTCACACGTGTTCATTCTTCTGATCTGATCGGTGATATTTTCGGAAGTCGCTTGAATGATACCAGTGAGTTGCTCCATCAGGCGATGCTTCAGGTTGAACGTGAAGGAAAAGGGGTTGTTCTGTATATGAACCGTAATCAACGTGGTTCCGTGCTTGTAAATCAACTTCGCACATTAAAAGCGATGCAGGAAGGCAATCCTGAAACAGAGGAAGAAAATAACAATCCGAAAAAAGGCGATTCCAGGGATTACGGAATCGGCGCTCAGATTCTAAAATCTTTAGGGATTTGCAAGATCCGTCTTCTGTCCAATAATCCGGTGAAAAGAATTGGTATCAAAAGTTTTGGATTAGAGATCGTAGATCAGGTTGCTATCGATACAAGTATAGATTTTCTGGACGATCCTGTAAGAAAAAACTAGCCTTTTATTTCTTAGAGATTTCCTCTACAGCTCTTTCTTCACCGGCTACATCTACTTCTGCAGCAGGCTCTTCTTTTTGAGAAGCGGGAAGTAATTTCTTACTGAAGATCAATAACGAGATAATAGATACAGATATGCCAATATCAGCTACATTAAAGATATAAGGGAAAACCGTCCAGTCATTTATCTGAAGACTGAAATAGATAAAATCGACTACATGTCCTTCAAGAATTCCACCGTTGCCTTCTACATATCCCATAAAAATTCTGTCCGAAATATTTCCGAAAGCCCCACCCAGAATCAGTCCCATGAATATCAGATACCCAATAGAAGCTGTTTCAATGGAACGGAGTAAATAAACCAAAATACCTGTTACCGCCAGAATAGCAACTGAACTCACCACGATGGTTGGCAACCAGTCTATTCCCATTGCCATCCCGGGATTCTGAGTATAATACAATCGCAACCATCCTTCTATCAGAACTTTATTATGAAGTTCAGGAGAAGTTCGGATTATGTATTTCGTGATCTGATCCAGTATCAGAACAACAGCAGCCGGCGTTAAAAGCGCAATAAGTTTGGTTCGATTCAAATCTCTTTGATTAATTATCTACGCTTTAGTTTAGCATCAATACTAAGCTGTGTATGTGGTACAGCTTCCAGTCTGCCCTTGGCAATTTTCTTACCTGTAACTTTACAAACACCATACGTTTTATTGTCGATACGCTTCATGGCATCATCAAGGTACTTGATAAATTTTCTTGTACGGTTTAACAATACATACGTTTTTTCACGTTCCTGTGCATCCGTTCCGGCATCAGCCATATGGAACGAATAGGCTGATTCATCAGATGCATTTTCCATGCTTTCACGAAGAGATTTCTGTAATGTATTCAGTTCGTCTTCTGATTCTTTTAGCTTCTTTTCGATTATTCCACGAAAATACTCAAGCTCATTATCGGTATAAGGAGATACTCTTTCCTCAGTCTTTGTTTTATCAGCCATAACTTTATCCTTATGTATTAACTGTTCTGCGAATAGATATTTTGCAATCATCATCGCCAATTTCCCACTCTTTTACAAAGTCGGAAACCTCTAAATTTTCAAGTTTAATTTCTTCAGCAAGTGTTTCTCTTTTAATGTACTCATCCATAGAAACCACTGCTTCTTTAAGATCTTCTGACCCCGTAAAACCAATTTGTATTCTGTCAACAACATCAAAGTCTGCTTCTTTTCGCATACTTTGTACTCTATTAACGAACTCCCTGGCGAAACCTTCAAGTTTTAATTCTGAAGATAATTCCGTATCGACAGCTACACTTAATCCGCGTTCAGTTTCAACTTGCCAACCTTCCAACCCAGTTCTAACGATCTCAAGACCGTCTTCGTCTAATCTAATTGTTTCACCATCTTCAAGAGTCAACTCAAGGTAACCGTTTTTTTCAAACTGAGTGATCTCATCTGTCGATAATTGAGCAATTTTAGCTGCAACAGGTTTCATTTTCGGTCCTAGCTTTTTTCCTAAGACCGGGAAATTGGCTTTCGCTGATTTATGTACAATTCCTGAATCATCATCCACAAACTGAATGTCTTTCACATTAACTTCTTCTAAGATAATATCTTTTACGGATTCAATGGCCGCTCTTTCTGCTTCGTCTTTGATCGGCAGAATAATTCTAGCCAGAGGCTGACGAACATTCATCTCGATTTGATTTCTAATACGCAGAACAATGGAAGAGATCAATCTTGCCATATCCATTTTATGCTCAAGTTTTTTGAAAATCGCGGTCTCTTCTACTGTTGGGAAGAATGATATATGAACTGATTTTTCTTCCAAGCCTGTAACTCTGTTCAAGTTCTGATATAGCCACTCGCCCATAAATGGAGCGATCGGGCTGATCATTTTACTCAGACTTTTAAGACATTCATACAACGTTTGGTAAGCAGCTGTTTTATCAAGCGTATTACCTTCTTTCCAAAAACGACGACGATTTCTTCGTACATACCAGTTGCTTAATTCTTCTACAAACTCTTCTAATTCTCTGGCAGCTTTGGTCGGCTCATAATCTTCCAAAAAACCTTCTACCGTTTTAATGGTAGTATTCAATCTGGAGATGACCCATTGATCAATTTCCGGACGTTCATTGGTAGGAATTTGAGAACCGGAGTAAGTAAATCCATCGATATTTGCATACAAAGCAAAGAAAGAATAGGTGTTCACTAAAGTGTTAAAGAACTTACGTTGAACTTCTTTCAGTCCGTCTTCAGAAAATTTTAAATTTTCCCATGGTGATGAGTTACTCATCATATACCATCGAACTGTATCAGCGCCGTATTTATTAATGAGTTCAAAAGGATCAGCAGTGTTACCTTTCGACTTACTCATTTTTTCGCCATTCTCATCCAGCACCAAACCATTGGAGATCACATTTCTGAACGCTTCTTCATTAAAAAGCATCGTTCCTAAAGCGTGTAATGTGTAGAACCAACCTCTTGTTTGATCCACTCCTTCTGCTATAAAATCTGCCGGAAAATTGTAGCTGAATTCATGATCGTTATCGAACGGATAATGCCATTGAGCAAACGGCATTGCGCCTGAATCAAACCACACATCCAAAAGGTCAGGAATCCTTCTCATGGTTCCGCCATCCGGAGCTTCCCAAGTAATATCATCTATGTACGGCCTGTGAAGATCGATTTCGTCCAGCTCATTGAGCCCTGCTTTCTCACGAAGCTCTCTCATACTTCCGATACATTCCACATACTCAGGGTCTTTATCACTAACCCAGATTGGTATCGGTGTTCCCCAATATCTTTGTCTTGAAACAGCCCAGTCAACATTGTTTTCCAGCCAGGTTCCGAAACGACCACTTCCTGTACTTTCAGGTTTCCAATTTATTTTCTTGTTTAGCTCAACCATGCGTTCTTTAACGCTGGTAGTTTTGATAAACCATGAATCAACTGGATAACTCATCAGCGGTGTTCCTTTTCTCCAATCAAACGGATAATTGTGAACACAGGTCTCATGCCTGAACATCAGGTTCTTTTCTTTTATGGCACGCGCAATATCTTTATCAGCTTCTTTGAACCATTGCCCTTCAAAATCAGGTGCTTCATTAGTAAATTTACCTTCGCGGTCAATAGGATTGAACATCGGTATACCAGCCTTTTGGCAAGAATCAAAATCATCTGCACCATAAGCCGGAGCTGTATGAACTACGCCTGTTCCTTCATCGGTAGTAACATATTCTGCTTCGATAATCTTCCATGCTTCCGACCTATCAAATTCTTTTGAAGCAAATTCAAAGACAGGCTCATAAGTTCTTCCTAGTAAAGCGTGTCCAGGGATTTCTTCCAGAATTTCAAAACCTTCTCCGAAAACCTGTTCTGCACAGTCTTTAGCGACGATAAAATTCTCGCCTTCGAAAGATATTTTTGCGTAAGTAAGCTTTGGATTTATGGTCAACGCCATATTTGAAACCACCGTCCATGGAGTCGTTGTCCACGCCAGGTAATAAGTATTTTCTTCCCCTTCCGCTTTAAATTTCACATAAATGGAAGGATCCTGAGTTTCTTTGTAACCCAAACTTACTTCATGAGAAGACAGCACCGTTCCTGAACCGGGAGAATACCACTGGATCTTGTATCCCTTATACACCAATCCTTTTTCAAAAAGCTTATCAAAAGCCCACCAAACAGATTCGATGTATTCGTTTTTGAATGTGATATACGGATCTTCCTGATCTACCCAATAAGCCATACGGGAAGTGAGATCATCCCAAAGGTCTTTATACTTAAGAACACTCTCGCGACATTTCGCATTGTATTTAGCAATGCCATACTCTTCTACCTGAGAGCGGCCTTCTAAACCCAGTTCTTTTTCTACTTCAATTTCTACTGGCAAACCATGTGTATCCCAACCCGCTTTTCGTTCTACTCTGAATCCTTTGAGTGTCTTGTATCGACAGAACATATCTTTCACTGTTCGCGCCATTACATGATGGATTCCCGGTTTACCGTTAGCAGTTGGTGGCCCTTCAAAAAATGTGAAGGGTATTCCATCTTCCCGAGTTTCTAAACTCTGTTTAAAAATGTCATGGTCCTTCCACCAATTCATTGTCTCAACTTCCGACTTCGGATAGTTAAGCTGCTTTATTTCTTCAAACTTTTTCGACATATAAATATGTTGTCCACAGAATAATTTTAAGCCTCAAATATACAAAAACTTAGCAAAAAGCAGGCATTGAGTTCGGAATATTAGTTTTGTATGTAATTTCCTAAAACCGTTAAAAATTTTGTATCTATGGGTTTAACAGCACTTTTTTGCAAACATTAAAATTTTAGTTTAGAGATGAAAACTTATTTACGGACAATTACTAAAGAAAATCCTTACAAACTGTGCTTTGTATGCCTCGGTAATATTTGCAGAAGTCCGACTGCTGAAGGGCTCTTTATTCACAAAGTAAGAGAAGAAGGATTCGAAAATTATTTTTATATCGACTCGGCCGGTACTGCTGCTTATCATGTGGGAGAAGGCGCAAACAGTAAAAGTCAGGCTACAGCAAATAAACATGGAATTCATCTCCCTTCCAAAGCAAGAAAGTTTGAGTATGCCGATCTGGAGGAATTTGATCTTATTCTAGCTATGGATATGGAGAATTTTTCGAATATTCATGATTTAGACAGAAGAGATCGGTTTGCTCACAAAATCAAACTAATGAGAGATTTTGACCCTTCTCCTGAAGACGGAAGTGTTCCTGATCCTTATTATGGTGGTTTACAAGGTTTTGAGAATGTTTTTCAGATCCTAAACAGAAGTACAGAAGCATTACTGAACGAATTAAAGCCTCATATTGAGAAATGATTCCTGACCATATCAAATCTGTAATTGAGTTAAAGCTTGATGACGAAATTATATCTTCCAAAAATCAAACCGGTGGAGATATTAATCATGCTTCAATTATAAAGTTGAGTGATGGCAAATCTCTTTTCCTTAAATGGAACGATTCTGCTCCTGATTATATGTTCGAGGTCGAGTCTAAAGGGTTAAAAATTCTTTCTGGTGCAAACACTGACCTGGAAATTCCTGAGGTGGTTGAGGTCGGAAAAGACTTTCTGTTATTAAGTTTACTTGTCCCCGGTTCCGGAAATTCTGGATCTGCTTATGGATTTGGAACGGAGTTAGCAAAACTTCATCAACATTCTGCCGAAACTTTTGGACTGGATCATGACAACTATATTGGGAAACTAGCTCAGAGTAACCATCAACATCAAAATTGGGCGGATTTCTTTGTCTCCGAAAGAATTGAACCACAAATCAAACTTGGAATTCAGTCCGGAAAATTTGAGAACAGCCTGATTCCGATCGTTGATGCACTTCATAAAACTGTTCAAGACCTTTTCCCAAATGAACAACCTGCGCTTCTGCATGGCGATCTTTGGAGCGGAAATTATATGTTTACAAAAAGTGGAGCCGCAAGTATTTATGACCCTGCAATTTACTACGGGCACAGAGAAATGGACATCGCCATGACTCGTTTATTCGGTGGTTTTTCCTCTGACTTTTATGAAGGGTATAATTCAGAATATCCTTTAGCGGATGGTTTTGAAGGTCGTGTTGAACTCTGCAATCTGTATCCGATCCTGGTTCATGCTAATTTATTCGGAGGTGGGTATGTAAGCAGAGTAAACGAGATTCTTCGTCAGTATTCTTAAAATTATCATTGTAATTTAATCTGTAGGGACAATTCATGAATTATCCCTACAGATATGAAATCATTCTCCCAACTCTTTCCTAACCACGGGCGCCACTTCCGTAGCAAACAGTTCTATCGATTTCATCATCTTTTCATGAGGAACGCTGCCCACACTCATTTGCATCAGAAAGCGATCGTGTCCGAAAATTTCATGCTGATATAAGATTTTATCAATGATTTCCTGTGGGCTTCCAATAAAATTAGCGCCTTTAAGCGTGGTTGATGCTTCAAATTGTTCTCTGCTCATCGGCGCCCAGCCACGTTCACTTCCGATCTTATCCATAGTCTGTTTAAACGCCGGGAAAGCAATGTCTTTTGCTTCTTCTGAAGTCTCGGCAATAAAACCGTGAGAATTAATACTTAGAGCAGGCTTTTCTTTTCCATTGTCCTTAGCTCCCCGCTCATGAATATCAGCAAATTGCTTGAACTGCTCAGGCAATCCTCCGATAATTGCTAACGCTAATGGCAATCCCAGAGCCCCGGTTACATATGCTGATTTGGGTGTACCTCCTACTGCTCTCCAAATAGGTAATTTCGATTGCATCGGCTGCGGATATATTCCTTTGTCATCAATTGCAGCTCTGAAATTTCCGGACCAGATTATTTTTTCATTTTCTCGAAGCTGCATCAAAAGCTCTAATTTCTCCTCAAACAACTCTTCGTAGTTTTGCAAGTCATAACCAAACAATGGAAACGATTCAATAAAAGAACCTCTTCCTACCATGATTTCTGCTCTCCCTTTTGATAACAGATCTAAGGTAGCAAACTGCTGAAAAACCCGAACCGGATCCTCTGAGCCCAAAACCGTAACCGTACTTGTTAACCGTATATTCTTTGTTCTGGCTGCAATAGCTGATAAAATAACTGCAGGAGCCGAAGCCACATACTCTTCACGGTGATGTTCTCCAATCCCATAGATATCCAAACCGGCTTGATCTGCCAATTCAGCTTCCTCTAACAAATTCTGCAACCGCTTGGAAGGATGTAATTTCTCACCGGTATTCGGATCCGGATTATTATCTACAAAAGTGAAAATGCCTAATTCCATTATTCGTGGTTATTGGTTCCGTTGTTGATTGGTTATCTTACACATTAATTCTAAAAATAATTCAATTTCCGGAAATGTCTTATCAGAGAATCATAAGTCTGGTTCCTAGTCTTACACAATTAGTATTGGATCTGGGACTAGGCAACAGACTTGTTGGCAGAACCCGTTTTTGTATCCATCCTGAAGAACTGGTAAAGGATATTCCCATTATCGGTGGTACAAAAAATCCGAATATTGAAAAGATACTTTCTCTAAACCCTGATTACATCATAGCCAATCACGAAGAAAACAGAAAAGAAGATGCACAAGAGCTTCAGGCTCATACAGAAGTAAATATCACAGAAATTGATACTATAAATGATGCGATAAATGCAATATGTGAACTCGGCGGAGATTTGGGATTGGCATCAAATGCTCAAAGGCTTGTTGATGATATTATGGTTTTGCTGTCCGAGTCTCCAAAATACTCACCTTTAAAAACAGCTTATTTCATATGGAAAGATCCGTGGATGGTTGCCGCCGGAGGAACCTATATTGATTCTGTAATGAAGCATTACAATCTGGAAAATGTATTTTCAGATCAGCAACGTTATCCTCGAATTTCTTTAGACGAACTGCAAGATCACAATCCTGAACTGATCCTTTTGAGTAGCGAGCCTTTTCCTTTCAAACAGAAACACATTGAAGAAATTCAGGAAGTCTGTCCAGATGCTAAAATTGAACTAATTAATGGAGAATGGTTTAGTTGGTACGGTTCAGGTATGCTTGAAGCTTTTGACAAACTTAATGCATGGAGAGCCGAACTTGATACTGGTATTTAATTTCTTGAGTTCTATGTGAACTCAGATTTATTCTAACTGAAATTCTCTTTTTCAATCTCAATTCTTACTCACAGAAAATAAATTAGTTAGAAGGGAGCTCTTTTTTCACTTTTAACTTCTCACTTTTCCCGGTTTTAACATTTATTTAACAACTTCGGTCGCAACTAACTAAGATTGCACTCGTCTAAGGTTCAAGACTATCATCAAGAACCAAAATCAGAGAGTACAATCATGAAAACCCTAATCCTTTCTCTTATATCATTGCTGGTGCCACTAGCTCCATCAACAGATATTACCCCAACCGACTGGGTAACAAAACAAATTTCGGTAGAATCGTTTGCTGACCTTTCCATAGAATCAGCGGGAAACATTGTTGTTTTATACAACGAAAAAAACACACTTCAGATCAATGGTGAAGGAGCCTGCGTTGAAGCATTCGAAACGAATGTATCTGAGAACACTTTACACATAACTAAAAAAGATGGATTTGATAACTGCAAAGCTGAAGTGGTTATTGGAGCTCCAAAAATTGTGGATATCAATGTGAAGAATGGCGGAATTATCAACCTTTCATCTGTTAAAGCGGACTCTATGTTTGCATCAATTGAAAGTGGTGGAATAATTAGTTTAGATGCTCAGGAATTTCTCTATGGAAAAATAAAGGGTGGTGGAATCATCAATTACAAAGGAAATCCGTTTGTTCATACAGATATTATAGATGCAGGCGAAGTTAAAAGAAACTAGGTTGAGAGAGACCTATTCATCAAGAGAGTGGCTTTCAATTAATTTTGGGAGCCACTTTTTTTTGATACCTAATTTTTATTAATCTCCAATATGCAAACTGTAGAAGATTACATTTATGGATTTGAAGGAGATCAACAGGAGGTGCTTTTATACTTTCATGATGTGTTAACCTCATTTCCTGCTGTGACACCTAAGATAAGGTATAAGATTCCATTTTACTATCAAAACACATGGGTTTGTTATCTGAATCCTGTAAAACCCGATAAAATCGCGATCTGCTTTTTAAGAGGATACGAAATGTCTAACGAACAAGGTTTACTGGAAAGCAAAGGAAGAAAACAAGTACTGAGCGTTGAATTCGCATCGGTTGATGAAATCCCCAAAAAGCTAATGAACGAGATTATAAACGAGGCACTCTTTCTGGATGAAACCGTCCCTTACAAACCTAAGTCTCGATGAACATCGAACTTTCAACAAGGAACATTCAATAACCAATGGTCTCAAACTATTATTTCAGAATTTAAACGTGTAAGCCCTTTAGTGCTACGGTATGGGAAAATGATTTAGCAATGTGAATCCTTGGCATTCTCAGAAGCAAGACTCGATATTGAATGTTGAAAATTGGTTATTGGATGTTGAATATTGTTTCTAATCTTCATCTCTGATCAACAAAAGAACAGCACTGTGCGGTACAATCAAATATTTCTCATTTTCGAATTCAATTTCATGCGCCCTGCTTTTCAAGAAAATAGCTAAGTCGCCGGCGTTGGCTTGCATTCCGATATACTTTGTGTCTTCATTAGCTTTCCAGCTTTCTTCAAAGTCTGTATTGGGAATAGGATAACCGGGACCTGTTTTTACGATATATCCACTTTGGATCTCTTCTTTTTCCTTTACAGAAGCCGGTAACACCAGTCCACTCCGAGTATGAGTTTCCATATCCCGTGGTTTGATGAGTACACGATCACCAACTACAATAAATTTTTCAACTGAATTAAGGTATTCCTGAATCATAATTATAAAGTTTTTGAAAAAAAAAGGAATTCTGAACCTTTGAGTTTAGATTAACGTGTAGAAAAATAAAAATGATTTCAACTATGGACATGACCAACAAACTCTGCATAATTACAGGCGCTAATTCCGGAATAGGTTTCGAAACTGCCAAAGCTCTCGCAAAAAAAGGCGCTTACATTGTGATGGTTTGCAGAAATGAAGACAAAGCCATTCAGGCTAAAAATGAAATTCTGCAAACTGTAGATGATGCAGGAATTGCAATCGTACTTTGTGATTTCTCTATTCAGAAAGAAATCCATAAAGCAGCTGAAGAGATCACATCACGATACAAAAAAATAGATGTTCTTATAAATAACCATGGTTTTATTGCTTCCGAAAGAAATGAGACCGTGGATGGACTGGAAGAAACTTTTGCAGTCAACCATATTGGTTATTTCCTCTTCACTAATCTGTTGCTGGATAATATAAAAGCAGCCAAAAAAGCACGCATTATAAACGTAGCTTCTGGTGCGCACCGGGCCGGGGAATTTGATCCTGAGAACATTCAACTTCAAGAGAATTTCAGCCCAATGAAAGCTTACGGAAATTCTAAACTCTTTAATATTCTTTTTACTAAAGAATTGGCTGAACGATTAAAAGATAGCGACGTTACGGCCAACTGCCTTCACCCGGGTGTGGTTGGCTCTAATTTTGGACAAAGTGGAGAATGGTATATAAGTTTATTTTACAAAGTATTCGGAGTTTTTATGACTTCGAACAAAGAAGGAGCCGAAACACCTGTTTATCTGGCCAGCTCTGATGAAGTTGAAAATGCAAACGGCGCTTATTTCAAAAACAAGAAAGCAGTTGCTCCCAAAAAACAAGCCAGAGATATGGAAGCAGCAAAAAAACTATGGGAAATCAGTGAAGAACTTTGTGATCTGACAAATCAACCTGAGATACAATTATAAAAACAAATATCTCTCATTTTGTGAGCAGGTATAAGAACATATCTTACAGTTGTTGCCTAAATGGACGAACGATTACTTCCAATGCTCTTTTGACAGAATCTCTTTTTTTCCATCTGAAATTTGTAATACGCTCACAGTGATTCAGGTCTTCTTCGAAGTGAGCAAAAAGTTCTTTAAATATACTTTTGTCGATCATAACCAGATTGATCTCATCGTCTTTTAACATAGAACGATGGTTGAAATTTGCCGATCCTATACAAGAAAGCTCATCATCAACCATAATCACTTTGGCATGCATCATTGTTTTCTGATAATAGAATAACTCCACTCCCGCTTCCAGTAATCTTTCAAAGCTGTGGCCTGCCATTATTTTAGTGGCTCTTTGATCGGTGTACTTCCCCGGAAAAATGATCTTTACTTCTATACCTTCTTTGGCTCGTTTACTCAGCAGTTCTACAAGCTTTTCATCCGGATTAAAATATGCAGTCTGAATAAGAATTCTTTTTTCAGCCAGTTCAATTAAAGATTGATACAAAAGAACAATATCACTCCATCGTACAGAAGCAGAGGTACGTACGGTTTGAATCTTCGAAGAGCCTTTACTTTGTAATGTGCTTACTTCACTTTTATTTATTTCCAGCTCATTTCCCGCTTCTATCCAGTTTTCAGTAAAAGCTGCCTTAATTCCCTCAACAGCGGGACCTTCTATTTTGAAGTGAGTTTCTCTCCATTCGTCTTTATTTCTGGCATTACCGGTCCACTCTTCAGCTATACCAACTCCTCCGGTGAATGCTGTTTTATCGTCACATATAAGAATTTTACGATGAGTTCTGTTATCCATTTTCCATACTTTCCACCTAGAAAGTGGACGAAACCACACTACTTCAACTCCCGAATCGATCATTAAGTCTACAAGTTCCTGGCGCATCGGAAATGCTCCGTACGAATCCAGTAGTACTTTTACTCTTACGCCTTCTCTGGCTTTTTTTGAAAACAACTCAGCGAATTCAACTGCGATATTTCCCTGCCAATACACAAAAGTCAAAAAGGAAATTGACCTCTGTGCTTTTGAAACAGCGTCTTTCATGGAGGGGAATATTTCATCTCCGTTCTTAAGTACGGTTACGGAATTCCCCTCAGTAAATGGTACCCCGATAGTTTGCTCAAGGGCTTGCTGATACCCCATATATCATTTTTTTAAGTAGGATTTTTTCTTCTACCAAATAGTAATGAAAGCACAAATAAAATTAAAAATATATAAAAACATATTTCAGCAATACCTGCCGCCGCACCGGCAATGCCTCCAAAACCTAATACAGCTGCGATTAACGCAATAATAAATAGTGAAATACTCCATCTTAACATGGCTCTCTCCTTTTTCTCTTAATTAAATCTAGTCTCTGTTTACTTGGACCTAGCGATCAAAATACCGGCCAGCATAACTACTGCAGATATCAGAACAGGAACATAATCACCTGTACTTACTGCTACATCAGCTCCAAATGCTTCAAATGATTCGGAATCCTGAAAATACATGTAGCCGTAATAAATAACGCCTATTAAACCTCCGGCTCCCATAATTTGTCCAATTGTCTTTTTCATAAAAATCTCCGTTAGTTTATGTTAGATAGTAGTTTAAAGGAAATCGTATAGAATTAGTTCCTTTATTTAATTCTGCCGCTGGTTGGGTTTCTTCTTGAGAAATGGATGCGACTAGAAAATCTCAATAAAATTTACACTGATCTTTTGCTATTTCGTGTCACGGGTAAGCACTTCGCTCATGTAATCAAAATAGGGGCGGATAACCAGAAATGATTTTACTATTTCAAATACGAAATCTTCCGAAAGCACTTCCTCGTCTGAAAATTTATGGGACAAATGGAATTGCTTGAACCGTATTAACTCAATATCAGGATGTTCCTTATCAAAACCTCTGGGCGCTGTTTTTACAGCATCTCCCTGAAACGTTCCCCATATATTTTTGAAATCAGAGTCTGCTAATATCTTTTTTAGTGGTTTGGAGTCATGAGCGATATCTTCTCTGATCAATTTAAGGTCAGCTGAATTAGGATTAAAAAAACCTGCTGCTATAAAACAGTTCCCGGGCTCAATATGGATATAATGTCCGCCTCTCAGCCATTTCGTTGCACGAGCCATTCTGGCACCGAAATATGGTTTATATGGTGATTTGTCTTTTGAAAAACGAACGTCTCTGTAAATTCTGAAAAGAGATTTTTTCCCTGAAATGGTTTCGATATTATCAACCTTATTCATTTCAGCGATCATATCATCCATGAAACCGATCATGTTTTCATGTGCAGTTCTGTAACGTTCTTTATTACGCTCAAACCATTCGCGGTTGTTGTTAACCTTTAACTGGTTTAAAAACTCCAGAGTAGACTTCTGAATTGCACCCATGATCTCAGATTTGTTTTTATCTCAAAGAAGATAGCCAGTCGTCCCTGAATAAAAAACTGATTTTATAATCCGAATTTGTCTATCAGTTTCGTATGTAATGGCTTTGTCACTCACCTTAACCTTGGATAATTATAGACGGCTTTTTTTTTAAGAGGGGTTTCGGTCATCTCGCGGCGAATGCCCGAGATCTGGATTGAACTATTTGGCTATTTTTTTGGTCAACTCCTTACGAAAGTGTTTTCCACAGAAAGAACATATTGGTTTTAATCGGAATCCAGATTCCTGCCTTCGCAGGAATGACGTGCTCGAGTTTGGAAGTTAAAACAAACGTTTAAATCAGGTTAAAACCGTTATTCAATATTCGTTATTCAGTCTCCTCTTTCAACACTCTTTTATTATCGTTCGAATCAGTATCGATCAGCTTATTGTATGGATCAATTCCTGCTGAAACAGGTTTTTCATCTACTGTTATACTTACCAAATTCTCGATCTCTGTGATCTTGTGTTTTTTAAGATACAGCACAGTTTCTTTACCGTCTTCATCCACTCCGAATACTCCCACATCGATCCAGTCCTCAAGTGGTAACGATTGCAACGGTCTTCTCCGTCCTTCTATCTCAACTGAAAGGCTATCGCCTGCAGTGTTTTTATATGATCGTTTTCCTTCCTCACTGGTTCTGTACTTTGTGGCATAGAATTCCAGATCAACTTTGAAGGTGCTATCTTCAAGTGTTTCAAAAGAAGCTTCTTTTACGCTGTTATCATACAGCGTAATTGTTCTGAACATATCTTCCAGTAAATACTTTAGTGAATCCGGAGTTGCTTCATCCAGATAAGAAAGGAATTCAGTTGCAGTTGTATAAGGCGGATTTTGAAAAGCCACAGCATCAATATATCTGCTTAAAGCGGCATTCATATTTTCCTCACCGATGTAATCACTTAATGCATACAGAACCAAAGATCCTTTATTATAATGGATGTATTGCTGGTTTTCGTTATACATCAACGGCTTTTCTTTTGATGATTCAACCGCTCTTCCCAACAAATAACTATCTAAAGCGTCTTTCAGAAAGATCCTCATTTTGTCTTCGCCGTATTCTTTCTCAAGTACTTTCAAAGAACTGTACTCCGACATACTTTCACTCATCACCGTAGCTCCCTGAACATTTGCTCCAATCACCTGATGCGCCCACCACTGATGCGCCACTTCATGCGCCGTAATGCTGAACGGATAATCAACTCCGTCTTCATTTTCTTCATCCACTTCCGCAATAAAACCGATGGCTTCAGAATACGGAATAGTATTTGCAAACGATTGAGCAAACCCACCTCCGGTTCTCGGAAACTCAATGATCCTAACTTGTTTATGCTGATACGGGCTGAATTCTTCAGTATAATAATCCAGTGACCTTTTCACTCCTTTGATCATCCTGTCAATATTGTAATCATGATCTTTGTGATAGTACACTTCAATGGCAATATCATTCCATGAATCTTTTGCGACTTCAAATTCTGCGGATATGAATGAATAGAAATTCAGCATCTTGCTGTCCATTTTATAATGGAAATAACGACGACCATTTTCGATCCACTCATCCTGAAGATATCCCGGTGCAATAGCGATTTGTTCCGCCGAAGTGCTGATGGTGGTCTCGAAGTCTATCCAGTCCGCATCATAAGCGATGTAAGTGTTCTGTAAGGCTGCAGAATCTGTTTGTGATGCCATGCGCTCTTTAGGTGGTAAACCGAACTTCTCGCGCGATTCCTCGCCTCTTAACTCACTAGCAGGATTGTATCCGATACGGGGAAACAAACTATTATTTACGAATGTACCGTTTGCTCTGATTGGAGAGTTATTTCTGAAAATCCCATTCGGTTCATTCGAAATTTTAAATGTAAACACTACGGAATCTCCCGGCTGTAATGCTTCTGCAAGCTGATAGATATCGTAATTCATGGAATCATCTTCCAGTACCAGCTCCGATGGTTTCTCAAAACCAAACTCAGTTATAAATCCTCCATGATCTATGTGGATGGAATCAATGGCCACGTCTGTTTTGTTAACCAGGATATATTTTCCACGGGCTTCGAAGTCGCGGCTTTCAGGATAGATATCCAGATCCACATTTACGTCTACAATTCTCGGTTGAGCTATATTCTCAAACTTCCCGTAATTCTTCTCCCAGTCTGCCAGTCTTTTTTCCAATTCCTTAGACGACAGATTTTCATTCTCAACATTGTTCACATAATAGATCCACGTTCCCATGGAAATGAATCCTATCAAACTGATTGAAAACACCGCTTTCAGAATTGGTGTGAATGCTTTTCGGGCATCAGAAAATCGCTCTGAAATTGAATCGGGAACTCCGCGCCTGAAGAAAATGATCGAGAGAACATACAGCGCCGTTCCCAGCAACAACCAATACAGCTTATAGATATAATAAGGAGACAGAGTTGATCCATATCCATTCATGTCGGAATATGCAGTGCCCGGAGATTGATTGAACTTGAAGATCATTTGTTCCACACCGATCTGATCTATAAAATTCAAACCAATAGATACGATCAATAACAGGAAAAAACCCATGTAGAAGTTTTTGAACAGCGTATGAACAAAGATCGCCAAAAGTCCCCAGATAACTACATGCACCAGTTTGATGCCATATAATTCGAATAAGTACTGACCTATCTCAAAATTGAAATATCCGGCGAAGATCTGGATCCCCATCCCTAAAAACATTATCCCCAATAATAAGACCGCCTGCATTTTTACCAATGCAAAAAACTTAGATAACAAAATTGCCCAGTTCGGCATAGGAGTGGAATGAACAAGCTGGTCGATCTTATCCGTTCTGCTTCTATGGATAAGCATCCCCGCATATAAAAATGTTAGCAGATTTATGAACAAGCCAAAAAACAGTCCCGGAAATTCCAGCATTTGCCAGGTTACCGGCAAAGTATTTGTTCCATAAATTTCAGCGCTTACAGAAATCGTTACCAGCGACAATAAAAGCCCTAGAATGGTAATAATGATAAACGCCCAGCTTTTGATAATGTATTTGAAATCCTGATTGGAAATTATCCAGGCAGTTTTAAAACTCTCAATGAACGAAAAGTCTAAATTGACTTTCGGTAACTTCACTGCCATTATGCTTCCGAAGTTCTTTTTTGTAACCGCTCTGCCTTCTTTTCTCTTGAAGAAACTGAATGAGAAAGCCTCCTGATCAAAGCTGAACGTCCGGTATACAAATCCGAAGACAAGTAATCCAATACCTGTCCACAGTAAACGATTGTACAATATGATATCCCCAAAAGGCAACGGATTTTCATTCCGCTCGTAGATCGTCCAGTATTCTGTATAATAATTGTTAGCCTGAGCTCCGAAAGGATCCAGAATTGCTGATAATATCTTACTGTCTGAATCCTGCGTAAGAACTGCGGCAAACGTCTGGATAATGATCAGTCCCAATACAGTTAAAAAGCCAACGCTTACATTTCTTGTGAATGTAACCACTGCAAATACAATGGCTCCGTAAAAGATCAGATTTGGAATCAGGTAGTAGATGAACGACTGCACATAATTCATCAGCACAAACGGACCTAATAATTCGGGGTTTGTACCCGGCATTACACTTCCCAATATGATACCGATCGCAGCAAAAAGCATCACGAAAATAGTGATCGTTAACCCACTCAGAAATTTCGCGAGTAGATACTCCCATTTTTTAAATGGATAAGAAAAAGTGACTGAATGCATTTCATTGTCAAAGTCCTTAAAAATAGTTCCGCCAATTATGGAAGGAAGTAAAAAGAACATGATCACATTCATTTCATTCAACAGTCCGTTTATCGCGATCGCTGAATTCACAATAGTAACTGAGTTTATAGTAGCGGTAATACCTTCAAAAATTCCGGCGGCTGCAGCCATAATAAATGTGGACAGGAAGAACATGATTCCACAGTAAATGTAGAAAAGAGGCTTACGGAACCAATAGCGGATCTCAAATGAGAAAATAGAATAGAACATAATAGAATCTCTTAAGCAGCTATAACTTCGCTGTCTTTGTGAAGGGTTACGAAGTAAACGTCTTCCAACTCGGGGTTACTTGAAGCAAAACTTTCGTCCGGCTGCATCTCACTATGTACTCTTATGTTCAGTGAATTATCCTGATTGAAATTAGAAGAGATCACATTGAATTTAGCCTCGTGTTCTTCTAAGTCATCGCGCTGGATGTTTTTAGTCCACATTTGTCCTTTCAATCTTTCCACTCCTTCAGTTGGTGTATGATGACTCAATATCTTCCCTCCGTTCATGATCGCCATATCCGTACACAATTCTTTCACATCATCCACAATGTGAGTAGAAAAGATCACAATGTTATTGGTACCGATCTCACGAAGTACATTCAAAAAACGGTGTCTTTCTGCGGGATCTAATCCTGCTGTCGGTTCATCCACAATGATCAATTTCGGACTGTTCAAAAGTAATTGAGCAATTCCGAATCGTTGTTTCATACCTCCGGAATATCCCTTTACATTTTTCTTACGAACTTCCCACAGGTTGGTAATTTCCAGTGCCGTTTGAACAATTTCTTCGCGCTCTTTTTTATTGCTGATTCCTTTTAATCTCGCAAAATACAGTAGCAGGTCCTCAGCACTCATTTTCGGATAAACACCAAACGACTGTGGCAAATATCCCAGTGTTTGGCGAAGAGCGATCTTGTCCTCAAGAATATTTATACCATTGAACGAAGCCATCCCTGAATCAGGAGCTTGCAACGTTGCAATGGTTCTCATCAACGTAGACTTCCCTGCACCGTTCGGTCCCAGAAGACCAAACATTCCAGCGGAAATATCAATAGTTACATCGTCAAGTGCTTTTACACCATTTTTATACGTCTTTGAAATATTGGATAGAGATAATTCCATAAATAAATTTTCTTGTGTGGATGAATATACCTGCCGAAAACAGACTCCGTGATAATAACGAATACTGAATTAGTAGCAAAAAGAGATGTGGTTATTACAGAGATGATCTTATTTAGTTACAGGAGTTTTTAACTCGACGGACTGAAGTCCTCGCTAGTTTACTTGATATCTATTTCGCCAAATTCACTTTTCTTTAGGTTTACAAGCAAGGGATTTATCCCGCAGTGATTACAACTACAGATCTCTACTTCACCTTCTTCCCTTCTAGTAAAAGTTCTATCGTCTTTTTGATTCTTCGTACTCTGGTTTCTTCTTTTTTGGCGTCATGAATCCAACCCATATATTCCCTTCGGTGACTGAAAGCTAACGAATCGAAAAAGGTTTGAGCTTCTGGGTTCGCATCCATTTCTTTTTGGAGGTCTTTGGGAGGAATTACCGTTTTGGTTTTGCGGTCAACTCCGGGCGGGTCTTGTCCGAATTTAGAGGGCTTTTTCTGAGCTCCTTTTTTGGCCAGACTCATGATAGACCAATCCTCATTCATTGAGATCAGTTTATTGGGATTCATTTTTAACCCGTTTACTATTCCCCAAATAATATCCCGGTTCAGATCAGAAGAAATACTTCCGCTTTTCTTAGGATAAGCCACCCATAACTTCCCGTCCTTTTTAGAAAATTTCTGATTCTTCGGGAGTAGTTCTGCTAACTCTTTTTCATTGTGAACAAAAATGATTACTGATTCGTAAGCTTTTTTAGTTGCAGAGTTTTTTTCAAGACTCAATCCATCAAAATCTGCTTCCAATTCTTCAGGACAATTGATCAATAAAACATTTTCTCCTTCTTTAATATTTAGTTTTTTGATCAATTCCGGATTCATTCAAAATCTCCCGCAAACTAATCCCTGTTCCACTCCGGGAGTCATTTGATCTAATCCATTAATGAATTTATCCTCTCCGATCAGGATATCTGTAATTTGTCCACTGTATTTAATAGCAGTTTCTCTCATAAATCCCATCATCGGCCAGCCCCATAATGCTGAGAACAGAACTCCGTCTTCTTCAAAATATGGATCGGTTAAATAAGTACACTCAATTACATTTTCGACGGCACTTCTGTTTGTGGCGCTTCCGCCCACCAGATCAATGACCACAGTTCCGTCTTCAAGTAAATTCTTAGCATGCTCTTTGGTCACCAGGTAATTTACCCCACGCAAATGAGCCGGTTGTTCTGCTCCATTTATGATTAGGTCTGCATCCTTTAAATATTCTTCAATAATCCCTTTTTGAGTTTGGTCCTTTCCAAGCACATGAATAGTTCGGACTCCATTTCTGTGACACTCGTCAATTGCGCCCATTCCTACATTTCCATAACCGAGAACAACTGCTACTGTTTTTTCCGGAGACTTCTTCTTAGAACTTTTTTCTTTCAATAATTCCAATCCGTATCGCGCACCTGCTCTTCCTGTTTCATGAAGTGCTTCGATCTTTCTTTTACCGAATTTCGGGGACGGATTTACAAGCCGGTAATATCTTAAAGCTTCATCACCATGATCGCTTATAAAAGCATGGATATCGAATGTTCTTCCCACTTCTGTTTTTGATATGATTTTGTTCGGATCTTTAAAAGATGCAGAATCATATACAATTACTGAGTTTCTGTTCAGAGAACCCAACTCTTCCACATTTGCATCTTCAGGATGTAGAACCAAGCTTTTCGGGGAATGATCCATAAATCGACGAACCGCTCCGCTCATTCTTTCACTGTATCCAATTACATGGAATTCAACCCCGCTAACTCCAGCTCTTCTGATAACAGCCTCCAGACAATTTTCAGCTGCCATCAATCCCAGTATCAAGTCGTTAGGAATTTTTTCCGGTGACTGAACCACATATTCCATCGCCACCACGTTGATCTTATGATCCTCGAGGAGTTTTGCCCGTTCAGGAAACGAACTAAAATGTGCCATACAAAAAAGTGTACTTCCTGATTCCATTAAAGGAATACTTTCCATCGCAGGCCCTTTAAATTTGATGACCATCTCTTTGTTTTGATAGAGCTCTTCATTGGGCTGAAGCTTAGCCCCCGCTTCAACATATTCTTCATCTGAAAACCCAACTCCCTCTCCTGCTCCGTGCTCTACAAACACTTCACATCCAAAATCGACTAATTTTTTAACGTCATCCGGAATAAGAGCTACTCGCTTTTCTAATGCTCCGGGATTTTCAGGTGACTCGATCTCTTTCGCAAGTCCGATAGTTTTGTACATATTATTCTTTTGCTTCAAAATTAGGGTTCTGGATGATGCCGAAAAGATTCCCAAAAGGATCTACTACGGTAGCTACATATACGTTTCCACCAACATGCATAATTTCCTCATCGGCAGTAGCTCCCAGTTCGATAAGTTTATTCCAGGTTTCCTGTATATCTATAACTCCCCAGTACACGATGGAACCTGCGGTTCCGGGAGTTCGCTCAGGTTGCAGGCCGAGCTCATACCCTCCGATATCAAAGCCTACATAAAACTCTTCGTCAAAATATGGTTGTTCACCTAAAGCAACGGAATACCATTCTTTAGCTTTTTTCAAATCCGGAGCCGGGTAAATTACAGTTCGAAGTCCTTTAAACATGATCAATAAATTTGTTGATCATCAAAATGGTGAAATTCTGCGAGATAAGACAGGAGGCAGAATACTATTTAGGAGTTACTATAAGTTTTGCTCTGTAATTACTTTTTGGCTCATCATTTGTTTCACGTCTTTCAGGACTTAAACTTAAAAACTCGATCTGATAATCACTTATAAATGACGCCGGCTTTTTTTGCCACGAATAATCCTCATCCGGATGGTATAGATTAATTTCTTCCTGCTCATTATCAATATCCAACAGAATAGTTGCATCACCTGACCAAACACAATCAATATCTGCTACATTACATCGGAAGTCTGTCACATCCTCAAACCGTATAGATATTTCCGTTCCTCCAAAAGTCAATGTTTCTCCATGATCGATCACGAATTCTTTTTGAAACTCAGGGGTGGGATTCGTAGAAGTTATATTTTCACTACATGAAAAGAACAGAGCAACCAGCAAAATTGTTAAATATCTCATAGTATTCCGGCTTGTGGATTAAACATCAATTTAATCCTTATTTAGTAAAAATCAACTCATTTTGATACTAAGGCTCATGATTCGTTAAACTATTTTTAATGCAATACCCTGTTTAAATCGTTTAAAGGAAATTTCGAAATTAAATGTGCAATTAGATGTTGATACATAGCAGAATTACCCCTATCTTTTTCGACTTTCCAAGAAAACACAAAAACGAGTTTAATCGTGGATACTTTAAGTTTTAAAACATACTCAGCAAAACCTTCCGACATTGAAAAGAAGTGGGTTTTGATCGACGCTGAAGATCAGCCATTGGGCCGCTTGAGTAGTGTTGTAGCATCAATTTTGAGAGGCAAGAATAAGCCAACTTTCACTCCGCACATGGATACCGGTGACAATGTAATCGTTATCAATGCAGAAAAAGTGAAGTTGACCGGTAAAAAAATGACCGATAAAACATATTTCCATCACACATTTTATCCTGGTGGTGAGCGCTTTATTACAGCTGAAGATATGTTGAAAAAAGATCCTACCTCTCTTGTAATGAAAGCTGTTAAAGGTATGCTTCCGAAAACTAAACTTGGCCGTCAGTTATTGACGAACGTCAGAGTTTATGCCGGACCTGTACACAACCAAGCAGCTCAGAACCCTGAAATCATCGAGCTTTAATCGATTTATAACATGGCACAAGCTAATTACATAGGAAGAAGAAAAACCTCAACTGCGCGTTTGTATATCAAACCGGGAAAAGGTGAATTCATAGTCAACAAATTACCACTAGAAGAATATTTACCTGTAAAAGCTATGCAGAACATAGCTACACAGCCAATGAACGTAACCGAACTTGAAGGCAAGTACGACATCAAAGTTACTGTACGTGGCGGTGGAAAATCAGGACAAGCCGGAGCAATTTCTCATGCACTTGCACGAGCTCTGGATGGTGAGAACGAAGAAGTACATGACGCATTGAAAAGTCATGGACTACTTACACGTGATGACAGAATGGTAGAGCGTAAAAAGTACGGTCAGCCAAAAGCGCGTAAGAAGTTCCAGTTCTCTAAGCGTTAATACATTTACGCAACAACAAATTAACCACACATATGTGGCGACTCAAAGCCTGGTGTTTCGGTCTTGAACCGGGATTGGTTTTTGGGATTGACCCACGTAGCGGATTAACCTAAACACATATCTTAATACAATGCCTAAAGCAGCTTCAATTGAAGAACTATTAAAGTCCGGTGCACATTTCGGTCACCTGACTCGCCGTTGGAATCCAAAGATGAAAGACTTCATCTTTATGCAACGCAACAACATTCACATCATTGACCTTAAAAAGACTCAACAGTATCTACAGGATGCTCTTGATGAAATTCAGAAACTTTCCCGTGCCGGAAAGACCATTCTTTTTGTAGGTACAAAAAAGCAATCAACCGAGATCATCAAAACAGAAGCTATCCGTTCAGGAATGCCTTTTGTAACTCACAGATGGTTAGGCGGTATGCTTACAAACTTTTCTACAGTTCGTAAAAGTATCAGTCGTATGCAAGAGATCGAGCGCATGAAGACTGACGGAACTATGGACGAGCTTACAAAGAAAGAAGGTTTGATGCTTGAAAGAGAGCAGGAAAAACTGGAAAACACTTTAGGAGGTATTGCTAACATGGGCAGACTTCCGGGTGCGATTTTCGTAGTTGACATCCTTAAAGAACATCTTGCAGTAAACGAAGCTATTAAACTTCATATCCCTGTAATCGCTATGGTTGATACCAATAGTGATCCTGATGTACCTGATTTCATTATTCCTTGTAATGATGATTCCGCAAGAACGATCCAATTAGTTTCTTCACAAGTAGCTGACGCTATCATTGAAGGTGCAGCTGAAAGAGAAGCGCATCAAGAAGAAGAAGTAATGGAAAGTGCTGCTTCTGAAGCTAAAGAAGACAACGAAACTCCAGAAGTAAAAACAAAACTTCGTTCTCGTAAGAAGAAAAAATCAGGCGATTCAAAGAAAAAAGCTGATGAGCCGACTGTAGAACCGGTTGACGCTAAAGAGTCTGCTGACACTGACGAAGAAGAATAATTTTAACTTTCAAAAAAACTATTCAGAGAAATGAGTATTTCTGCTGCTGACGTAAAAAAACTAAGAGACATGACCGGAGCGGGCATGATGGACTGCAAAAAAGCATTGTCCGAAACAGATGGCGATTTTGATGCTGCTGTTGAATTGCTTCGTAAAAAAGGTCAAAAAGTAGCTGACAAGCGCGCTGATCGTGATGCAAAGGAAGGATTGATTCTTTCCAGAGTTAGCGATGATGCTAAAAAAGCTGTAGCTATTGAAGTGAACTGCGAAACAGATTTCGTAGCTCGTAACGAAGATTTCCAGGCTCAGGCTGATAGCTTTCTAAACGCGGCTTACGAAGGTAACATCGACAATATCGATGACCTGTTAAAAGCTGAAGTTAATGGAAAAGCAATCGCTGACCACTTACAGGAAATGGTTGGAAAGATCGGTGAGAAGATCGAGATCTCTAACTGCATTCTGGTAACTACTGAAGGATCTATCATTGACTATATCCACGCCGGAAACCAACTTGGTGTTTTAGCTGAGTTTGATGGCGATGTAGAAAATGAAGACATCGCTCGCGATGTTGCAATGCAAGTTGCTGCAATGAATCCATTAGCTGTTACACGTGATGAAGTTGACGCTACTACTGTAGAAAAAGAATTAGAAATTGCTAAAGAGCAATTGATCAACGAAGGTAAGCCTGCTGAGATCGCTGAAAAAGCTGCTCAAGGAAAACTTCGCAGATTCTACGAAGAGCGCGTTTTACTGGAGCAAAAATTCGTTAAGGACAACGGAATTACCGTAAAACAATATCTGGAGCAAAATAACACTCCACTTATTAAGTCCTTTCGCAGAATTCAATTAGGCGAAGAGGCTTAATCAAATTTTCTTTACCTTTAGGCTGTTTTGAACTTTCAAAACAGCCTTTTTTTTTGACCCATAATTTCAAAAACCAACTACAGTGGCAAATAAATACAAGCGCATCCTTTTAAAACTCAGTGGCGAAGCACTTTTAGGAACTCAGGGACACGGAATTGATGGAGATATTCTCACTCAATATGCCGAAGAGATCAAAAGTGTACAAAAAGAAGGCGTTGAAGTTTGTGTGGTTATAGGTGGAGGAAATATTTTCCGTGGGGTAAAAGGAGCTACTGAAGGCATGGATCGCGTGCAGGGCGATTATATGGGAATGCTTGCAACGATGATCAACAGCATGGCTTTACAGGATGCTTTAGAGCAACAAGGCGTGCAAACCAGATTGATGAGCGCTATCAGAATGGAGGCGATTGCCGAACCTTTTATTCGCCGGAGAGCTGTTCGTCACTTAGAAAAAGGTCGCGTAGTAATTTTTGGAGCCGGAACCGGAAATCCTTATTTCACTACCGACACAGCAGGAGCGTTACGCGCCATTGAAATTGAAGCAGATGTAATTCTGAAGGGAACCAGAGTGGATGGCATTTACGATTCTGATCCGGAGAAAAACGACGACGCCAAGAAATACGACCGCATTACCGGTGATGATGTTTTAAAACAGCGTCTGTCTGTGATGGATCTTACGGCTTTCACTCTTTGCCGCGAAAATAATACTCCGATCATTGTATTCAACATGAATGAAAGAGGGAATTTCAAAAAGATCGTGGTAGACGGAGAAGACGAAGGAACTACGGTTGTTTGGGAGTAACTGAAAGGCTTATAATTAATTCATTAATAGGTTTAATAAGTCTTCATTTACATAATAATTATCTCTCCCTTGCTTAATTTTGACTAAATATTTCTTTTTAGATAGCTCATCTAAATATTTTGTAGCTGTTGGTCTACTTATTTTCAGATCTTTCATTAAATGTTCAATTCGTGTGTAAGGATGTTTAAACAAATGATTGATCAGATCTTGACTATAAAAACTGAATTCTTCTCTAATATCATGTTTATACTGAAGCATAATGTTTCTTATTCCGGTTATTACTCTAATTGTATCTTTAGATGTTTCTGCTACACCTTCTAGCATATATATAATCCAAGCATGCCAATCATTATGTGTTCGAACACGTTGAAGAAGCCTGTAATAATCTGATTTATTCCTTACGATATACCTACTTAAATAGAGAACTGGAATATCCAGTAGTTTTTTATGAACCAAATAAAGTATGTTCAGAATTCGTCCGGTCCTTCCATTCCCATCATAAAACGGATGGATGCTTTCAAACTGAACATGCATCACTGCCATTTTTACCAGAGGATGAGCCGGCGATAGTTCATCATCATTTAAATAGAGTTCCAAATTTTTCAGTGCTTTATCTATCATCTGCTTAGATTGTGGAGGAACAAAAACAACTTTGCCCGTTGTCGGGTTTGAAAGCTTAGTACCCGGTATTTTTCTTATGCCAGCATCATTATCTTCTAATAATTCTTGAATCTTTTTGATGTGACGAACTGAAATTATACCATCTCTTCTAATTCGAGCCAGCCCAATACTTAATGCTATTGTATACCTTTTTACCTCTTTTGTAGATTTGTCGAGGGAATCTAAGCTTGATAAATTAGCCTTATATAGGGCATCGTTTGTAGTTACTATATTTTCTATTTCAGAAGAATCTTTAGCTTCTTGCAGAGGTAAAGTATTAAGTAATATTTCCTGATTTGGTATAGTTTGCGATATCCCTTTTAGCTCTGATAGAAATTGTTGAGCTTCGAGTGCTTTTTTCAATACTTCTTTAGTTTCTAGTGCAATTTCCGGAGGCAAAGGCTTCCATTTCCACTCTTTTGGCTCATCACTCATATAAAAAATTTCGCTATATGTTTATTTATAAATGACAATATGTAAAAAAAAATGGAATTTCTTTACATGTTTGTTACGATAATCAAAGAATTGTTTCGAAACTTTACAGATCTTTAACAAACAAAATCCCTGCCTCTTTCAAAAACAACGGGATCTTGATTTTGGGATTTATACCTAACTGCCTAGTATAAAAAGCAGCCCTTTGAATCTGTTTGTACATCTTATCTTAGTAATATACATGGTGTACTAAGTGATTTTCCCACAAAAAAAGCCCGACTTCTTTCGAAACCGGGCTTTTGAAAATCATTGAATTAACGATCATTCAAGAACATACACATCAACTGCGCTGAGTCCTTTATCCGTTTCTTCAATTTTAAATTCTACAGATTCACCATCTTTGATACCTTCGTTAAATCCAAGGTTCTCGATGTTGTTTCTGTGCATGAAAACATCTTTGCTTCCATTTTCAGGTGCGATGAATCCAAATCCTTTTTCTGCATCGAACCATTTTACTTTACCGTATTCCATTATAAAAATATAAATATTGCTCACATGTACAGATCGTATTCACAAAAGTGAATTGTTATCTTTTTCGGCTGTGAAAATTAAAAATTGTGTTTACAAACTAGAGAAGGGAAAACAAATACTGTACTAACTACTAAGAAATGCCGATACCTGACCTTTAACTTGCTTCCTTAAGGTCGCCTTTATTTGAACCAATCCCAAACGGCATACAATACGTAACTTGGTTTTACATGAGATAAATATTGTGTATGCGATGTTTAAATCTCTATTATGGGCAAATTAAGATAAATTACTATGGATACATCTATTATTTCGGGTAAGAACCGGGCTTCTTCGCTTCTTGAGCTTTCTCTGGACTATAATGAAAAGGATCAGGTATTGGCAAGGTTTTCTGAATTGATCTGCCACATTTCAGGAGCATTGTACTCTCAGATCAATTTGATCGATGATGAAAATCAGTGGACGGTTGCAGAATGCGGAATGGAATTCGAACACATTCCGGTAGAAGAATCCATTTGTTATCTCACCATCAATAATGAAGAAATGTATGAAATTGAGGATTTTCGGGAAGACGATCAATTTCAGGTTCATCCACTTGTAACGGGATCACCTCATCTTAAATACTACTTAGGTTTTCCCTTTAAAGATGAAAAAGGTGTTTTTATCGGTTCTTCTTGCTTGCTGCATACGGAAACTCTTGATCTAACCGATCAACAAATACATAGCTTAAAATTAGTCAATCAACAGGTAGCTGATTATCTGATCCTGAAAAAGAGATCGAATATTCAATCAGAGAAACTCGCCAAACAAGAAAAGCTGATCACTAAAACCCACCATGACATAAGAGGTCCACTCTCAGGAATTATTGGGTTTTCCAGCCTTTTGGAAACAGAAATTGAGGATAAGAAAACTCTGAGAAATATTGGCATGATCAAAAAATCCGCTAAAAATCTGTTGGAATATGCGGAAAGAAGCCTTCAGTCTGAAATAGACAAGAATGAAAATCAGGTTCCTACTTTAGTATCAACAATCATTGACAGGGTAAGCGCTCTTTATTCCATGCAAAGTACCTTAAAGGAAATAGATCTGCTTTTTAATAATAAATGCAATGAGAGCTGCTCGATAAATACAATGGCATCTAATCAGATCATTAACATTATCGGAAACGTAGTATCTAATGCTATAAAATTCTCGCCTGTAGGAGACTCTATTGAAATATCTTTTGGTAAGGCTAAAGTAAAGGACGATAATTTCATTAAAGTTATCGTTGAGGATAATGGTACAGGAATTCCAAAAGAAAAGCTGGAAGCTCTGCATAAATTAGAACATGTAGAATCCCAGAAAACTGCCTCCGGTATACAGGGGTTTGGAATTGGTTTAGTAGAAGCCCTTCGTTTATTAGACCAAAAAGGTGGTAATTTCTTGCTTTTTTCTGCAATAAATGAGGGCACAAAAGTAGAGTTAAATTTCCCGGTTCAGGAAGAGTAGGCTTTTAAAATAATATTCAAAATATAGTTAAGATTTTCGGATATAATCCTTATATTTAAAGCCTTTTTCGGATACGAATTGAACGCAAAAACATCCAAAATCCAATGAAACGTACATTTCAACCAAGTAATAGAAAACGCAAGAATAAGCATGGCTTTAGAGAGCGTATGTCTACAAAAAACGGACGCAAAGTAATTGCAGGTCGACGAGCTAAAGGTCGCCACAAGCTGAGTGTTAGTGATGAGCGAAAAGGAGCAAAGTAACATAACTGTTGCTCCACCTCGTAGATTTACCTTACCTAAATCTCGAATCTTACGTGGTAAGCGAAACTTCCAGAATTTATTTTCTGGAACGGCGCTCATTAAATCACCATCGGTGAATCTTCGCTACACTACGTTTAATACTTCTGAGTGGGATTTTAAAATCGGATTTATCTCACCCAAAAAAACAGGCAATGCTGTACAAAGAAATAATGCTAAACGAGTTATGAGAGAATCATTTCGTCTGAATCAGCATGAGATCATCCAGGCCGTACAGGAGCAGGGAATTGGTCTTCACTGTGTACTCATTGCGCGCACTACAAACCTCAGATTTGCAGAAGTTCAAACTCATGTGGTAACTATGCTGGATGAACTCCGTAACCGACTGCTTTCTACAAATCAAACTATTTAAAACCGCAGACTTTTGGATAAAAACACCGCAACCGGACTTGGACTGATTTTTTTAATAATGGTGGCTTGGTTTGTTGTAAGCATGCCTAGCGAAGAAGAACGAGCAGCACAGATTGCGGAAAGGGCCAGACAAGACAGTTTAGCTCAAATCGAATCTGCGGAAAATGAAGAATTTACGTCTTCCGTAACTGATCAAACTCCATCTCAGCCAACTATCAGAGAGCAAGCTACTGATCAACAAGAAGCAAATGTACCCCAATCCGGTATATTTGCCAGCAGTGAGGCTACAGAAAGATCTGAATTTGTGGTTACCACTCCACTTTACACAGCGGTTTTCTCAAATAAGGGAGCCGGACCTGTTTCTTTTACGTTTTCAGAATATAATTCATGGAGCGGAGTTCCTTTCCAGCTGATCTCTGACTCAACAAAATCTGCATATAACTTTGGGTTTTTGACTACAGAAAACCTGAACGTAGATACTCAGAACCTTTTATTCAGTCAAATCACAACCGGTTCTTCTCTCACACTTAATGAAGGTGATACACGAGAACTCAAATATGCTCTTCAGCTCAAAGATGGTCGCCAGATAGTTTACACCTATACTTTCTTGGCAGATACTTATGAAATCGACTTCGATGTTCAATTCATTGGTGTCAGTGATTACATTATTGGAAGAGCTGTAGATTTCGGCTGGACATCAAAGCTGAATGTTTCTGAAAAAGATAAAAAGCAGGAAGGCATAGATGCGGCTGCTTATGTTTATCTTGGTGAAGAACTGGAAAAGTTTAAAGTTGATGAGCCGGGACGCAAGGAAGAGACTTTTAACGGAAATATTGATTGGTCGGCTACCAGAACAAAATTCTTTACTCAATTCATTAAGCCACTACATCAAACAGAAAGTGCTTATTTGACAGGTGAAGTTACCGGTGAAAACGACGATCCTTTAACAAAGCATAAGTACACCGCTTCAATCACCTCTTCCATTCCAAGTGATGGAGCTCTTTCTTATAAGCTCTTTGTTGGTCCGTTGAAGTACTATGAGATCAAACAAGTAGATGAGCATGCTTATGACATGGTTGAAGTTGGATATAATTGGCTTCGCTGGTTTTCAGATCCCTTTGTTCGTTTTATTGTAATTCCTTTTTTCACATTCTTTAGTGGATTCATCAGTAACTATGGTGTACTGGTAATTATATTTGCAGCTGCTGTAAAACTGGTTCTCTCCCCTCTTACCTTTAAGAGTTATAAGAGTATGGCCGCAATGAGAGAGCTTCAGCCTCAACTCAAAGAACTGCAGGACAAGTACAAAGATAATCCGCAGAAGCAGCAGCAGGAAACCATGAAGCTTTATAAGAAGAATAAAGTAAACCCTCTGGGTGGATGTTTGCCTAACCTTCTTCAATTCCCGATCCTGATCACACTTTGGAGATTTTTCCAAAATTCTATTCTGCTTCGTCAGGAAGAATTCTTATGGGCAAGTGACCTTTCAGCCCCGGATTATATTATAAATCTGCCTTTTTCTATTCCGTTTTTAGGTGATGCAATTGGTGGTTTTGTATTATTGATGTCGTTAGCAATGGTATTTCAGAGCAAGCTAACCGGAGGAATGAGCGGAGGAGGCGGAAGCAATCCTATGGCTCAGCAAATGAAGGTATTGCAGTACATTTTCCCCGTTATGTTGTTATTCATTTTCAACAGTTTTGCTTCGGGTTTAAGTTTGTACTATCTGATCTTCAATGTGTTATCGATTGTACAGCAACTTTATATCAATAAAACGCTTGGGAAAGGGGAAGAAACAACACCTGCAAAAGCATAATTGTTTCAGGACCTTTTTGCGATCGTTTCAGAAGGCTGATTATTGTATTTTCAGCCTCATAATTTTACCCGATTGATAAAAAAATATCTTACAGATCTAACTCTTATTGGTGTTGCTGTAATTTGGGCTTTAAATTTCAGCGTTGTAAAAATAGCGCTTAATGAATTTGACCCATACAGCTTTAATGCGATCCGCTTTTTCCTTGCCTTTGCATTGCTCTATTATGCCGCCAAAAGAAAGGGTTTTTCCCTCAAAGTAAAAAAAGAACACTTCTGGGCTTTGGTAGGTATCGGTCTTATCGGAAACCTCCTTTATCAAATGTTATTTATAGTCGGAATAAACCTGACCAAAGCAGCTAATGCCTCGGTAATGCTGGGTACCATTCCAATTTGGGTGGCTTTACTTTCTCAGTTCTTTACGGATGAAAAACTTACAATTGTAAAATCTATTGGGGTGCTCTTCGCTTTTTCAGGAGTGGCTCTGATCGTTGCTGGTGGAAATAATGAGATCTCATTTCAATCTGAGACTTTTTTGGGCGATATCATCACTATTATTTCTGCAATCGTCTGGGCTGTTTACACTATACTATCCCGAAAGTATCTGAAGTTCTATAATTCCACTCAGTTTTCTGCATTTATGGCGCTTATTGGATTTATTTGTCTTTCATTGATCGGACTCCCATCACTGGTTCAAATAGATTGGAGTTCTATTTCTCCACAAGCATATGGAGGTGTATTATATTCAGGTACGCTTTCTGTTGGAATTGCCTACTTAATATGGAATAATGGCATTGTAAAAATAGGAGCCGTTCGCACTGCGACCTATCAAAATCTGGTGCCGGTTCTGGGATTGGTTTTTGGAGTGATTATTTTGGATGAAGTACTCACCCTATTTCAATATATTGGTGCTCTTTCCGTTATTGCGGGCATCGTAATGGCAAGACTCCCTGTATCTTTATACAGGGGTAAAATTAATTAAATACTTTATGTTCAAGCATCGCTTTTACACTCAATTTCTCGGCGTTTTATTTTTTCTTCTTATTCCTTCTTTACTTTCTGCTCAAAGAAACGGGCAAAATGAGGATGCTTTCAATTTCGACCTTACTAAAGCATTGCAGGGAATTTATTTTCAAGATCCGTTAGGTGCACAATTAGCTTCCAGAATTAAACCTCTTGAAGGTACCATTGACCGTGAAAGCTATGTATTAGGCTCAAACGACCTAATCTCTATTGAAATCGAGGGTACCCAAAAAATAATGGTTCGCGGTGTTCTCGTGAATTCTCAAGGCGATGTGATCTTACCATCTATTGGAGCTGTTTCAGTTGCTTCTCTTACTATTCCTGAAGCTGAAGAGAAAATTAAAACTGCAGGCGAAAGTTCTATAAGCAGTACTTCTGTCAGGATTTCCATTGACAGTCCTCGACCAATAATTTTTCATGTTACCGGAGGTGTTCCTTACCCGGGAAAATACCTGACTTTACCACAGTCAAGAATAGATCAGGCTATATTTTCATCCTTAACTTCAGGCAGCAGAGATTTATCAAACTCTATTCCTAATTCAAGTGATTTTCTCAAAAATGGAAATTACTCCTTCAGGTCCATCCAGATCTTTCATGCTGATGGAACTAAATCCGAAGCAGATCTTATAGAATATTTCCGGACCGGTGATCTGTCGAGCAATCCTTTTGTTAAGGACGGCGACTTGATCAGTGTTACTCCAACCAATCGTGAAACTCCAAAGGTTAGTATTTCCGGAGCGGTAAAAGCAGACTTTGAATTCGAGTATAAAAAAGGAGACACTCCAGCTCTTATACTGGAACTTGGTGGTGGCTTTGAAGAAGTTGCTGATACCTCTAAACTTTATATTTATAGAAGAGGCGTCACGGGAATTGAACAAATCGTTGTTGAGCCCGATAACTGGGATTCTTTTCAACTGCTCCCAAACGATAGGGTTATTGCTCCATTTGGAGATGAATTTGATAAATCAGCTTCGGCATGGGTTTATGGTGAAGTAAATATTCCCGGTAATTTCCCTATTGAAAGCGGAGCAACAACAGCGCTCGAGTTATTGCAAACGGCTGGTGGTTTATCCCCTGACGCATTGCCGGCCGCAGCATACTTAGTACGAAGTGGTGGACGTAAAAATGAAATTCCAAATCAGTTCAATGCCGATTTGATGAAAAGAACTTCTGATCAATACCTTCAGGGACTCGAGTATTTGGATGCAGAAACTAAACTTTCTCAAAATCAGGTTTTCATTGACCTAACTGACAATTCACAGCTGCAAGGATTAAGGATCTTTGACGGAGACCGACTTTATATTCCTAAGGACGACCAAACCATCTTTGTATTTGGTCAGGTCAACAATCCGGGATATTTCGGATACTCGGGCACCAAAACTGTAAATAAGTATATCACACAAGCCGGAGGGTTTGCGCTTTCAGCTGACAAAGAACGGATCTTCATATTGAAAGCAGGTAATGCGACCTGGTTTAAAGTTGGAGAAACAGAGCTAAGCTCCGGAGATAAGATCTTTGTTGATCGGCAGCCTGTTGAAGAACTTAATGCTCGCAGGGCTTATGAAATTCAAAGAGCTCAACTCAAAAATCAGCGAACTCAGTTGATCATGACCGGTCTTACTACCATTACAGGCTTGATCACTACATACTTAGCAATTGAGAATTTCAGAAGAAACTAGTTTTAATTTCTGAATCTGTTTCTGAGTGTCTTCCCCAACTCAATAAATCCTTGTTTAGAAATAAACAGGGATTTAATCACATAGCTCAAGCCTGATAAAACCCTTAGCTTTTTCAGCGACTCTATTCCATATCTATAGTAGTGGTTCGATTTAAGCTTTCTGGATAAACTTGGTTCCAACCCAAATTGCTCTACATATTTTTCGCCTAATTCAATGGTTTTAAGCATCATCCGCTTTTTGTCTGCACTGTAATTTTGCTGATGTTCATGCCTGATACAAAGTACTTCATCTATGTAATCGAACTTAAATTTATGAGCAATTCGTATCCACAGATCATAGTCATCCCCGCCCCAACGTATTGATTCATCAAACAAACCTACTTCTTCTAGCGCCTTCCTTTTAACCATTGCAGTTGGTGAGGTTATCAAATTTCGGCTAAGCATTAATTCAAGATTGCTTTGTATACTTGCCTCAGGTTCGATTTCTTTTTTTTGATCCGATAGTATCCCTTGATCGGTTCGAACTTCTACATTTGAATAAATGAGACCAAAAGAATCATCGATCTCTAAAAACCTGCTTACCTGTTTTTCTAATTTATGAGGGAGCCATTCATCGTCCTGATCAAGAAGTGCAATGAACTCACCAGTTGAGTTTTCAATTCCTTTGTTTCTGGTAGTCGGAATCCCAGAATTTGATTCGTTTCTAAGAAGTTTAATCCTGTTATCTTCCAGATAGTTTTCTATAATCTGTACTGAATTATCTGAGGAACCATCATCAATCAAAAGCAATTCCCAGTTCTCGTAAGTCTGGGCAAGCACACTTTTTATACATCTGTCCAGAAAATCCTGACCGTTATATACCGGAGTAATTATGGAAACAAGACTTTTCTTCAATTCTTACCTCCGATCATTCCTTTTATGCGTGATCTTAAATTTTCATCAAAAACGTACATCCAAAAAACTAATGTGAGAATTGCTATAAGTAGTAATACTGTTCCGGCTTTTGCCATAAAATTCAAACCTGCGCCGGAAATATAAAAGGATAAAGCTACAGGAATAATCGCTCCTATTATAAGAGACAAAATACTGAGATCGACTTTAAATTTTCTGGTGGAGTAAATATGTAATAGAATAAAGTCCAGTAACATTCTGGCTGAAGAAGCATATGCCGCTCCAACGATTCCGTGTTTATTGGTAAGCACAAAAAGCAATACAAGAAACACCGGCAACTCTATGATATGAAATTTAGCAGTTATATCAGGCCTGCCTAATCCCTGAATAAATGAAAAGGGAATTCTGGCAAGAAAATTAAACAAAGCCCCAACCGTAATAATTTGAAGCACCAAAAAACTTTCTCTTGCAAAGTTTTCGTCGATCCAAATTGCGAGAAAATCTTCTCCAAAACAGATAAAGATAATAGCAAAGATACCGCTGGCAAGGAGCAGAAGATTAAAACTTGTTTTGTAGATCTTTGAATTTTGTTCGTCGTTAAAATCCTGATTTCTTGAAAACACAGGAAACAAAACTCCCACTAATGCACTTGGGAGCATCCCAACTCTTTGTGTAATTTCGCTTGAAGTAGAATAATAGGCTACGTTTTCCATCCCTTCTTTTGAAGCTACGATCAACCTGTCCAGCGCCGTCATTATCGGGCTTATAATAGTTGATACTGTAATCCATCCTCCGAAACTAAACAAACTCTTTATGTACTTTTTTTCAAATGATGTATCTGTAAGGCTGTAACTTATTTTAGAATTAGTGATAAATCTGTAGCAAACAAAGTGAATAATTTTAACCGCGCTCATATAGGCGATGATATAAGCCAGATCTTTAGTGAACTCCATCAGAATTATAATTCCTAAATAAGTTATCGCTCCCAAAACGATTTGTACTAACGTAATTGATTTAAATTCATGCAAAGCTTCGAGTACACCACGATAGCTGTTTATCATGATCGCAAAAGGAATTCCTATTGCCAGAAACGTTAATCCCCTTATAACTTCATCTAAGAAATCCTCAGGTGGTTTCAGAAAGTTTATAGTGATAGGTTCTGCGACAAGGTAAAATATCAATCCTCCAATAATACCCAGCAGAAACGTGAGAGCTACTCCCGTTTTGAAGATATCACCGATCTCTTTGTCTCTGTCTTTGCCTATTCTTTCGGAGATCAATTTTGTAATAGCGCGACCTAAACCAAGATCGAACAAATTGAAATAGCCTATAAATACCAAAGCTATAGTAAAAGCTCCGTACTTTTCTTCCCCTAACCCTTTGATGATGACAGGAATACAGATCAAAGAGATGATAATTGGAAACACTTTGCTTGCAATACTGAAAAAAGTATTGGAAACAATTCCTTTTGACGTGTATGCTTTATTGATCACGTTTAAAAATTAAACACTGTTTAGAATCTGACAAGTTTGGAGTATCTTCAAGCGATGAAAATAGCTTTAATTAGTCATCTTTACCCAACAAAACTTTTTCCGCATCAAGGAAAATTTATTCAGGATCAATTCGAACTTTTGAATGAGGATCACGGAAACGAAGTTGATCTGATTGTCCCCACTCCTTATGCTATCCCATTTTCGAGAAGATGGACGGCTTCAAAGTCTGAACTTCTTTGTGATCCCGATCAAAGCTTCAGAGTTCAGTATCTTTCTTTCCCCAAAAGAAGATTTCCCGGTGTCATCCAAAGTTCTTTATCTAAACAGATGCTGAGTTTCCTTCAGAAAAAACAATATGATATTGTTCATGTTCACTGGGCTTATCCTGATGGGTTAATTCTCCCTGAACTAAAAAAGGCGAGCTTCAAAACTGTTTTAACTATTCATGGAAGTGATTGGTATCAAACTAAAGACACTCCTGTTTTATCAGGATTGATAAAAGAGTCTTTATTTAAAGCGGACAGAGTTCTCTATTCAGGCCCTAAACTTAAACAGGATATTGAAAAACGATTCCCTGAATTGAGACATAAATCGGACATCATTTATAACATGGTTGATACAGATGCTTATAAGCCTGCGTCAAAAGCTGAAAAAATATGTCTTCGAAAAAAACTGAACTGGGATAATTCAAAAACTCATGTATTAACCGTTGGCAGTTTAAGGCCGGAAAAAGGCGTGGATCTGCTTGTAGAAACCATTACCGGTAATAAAGCTCTATCCCATATCTGCTTTCATATCATTGGAAATTCTGAAAACTCCGGACATTCACAAAAGATCTTAAACAGTATAAAGGAAAATCCTTTTAACAATATTGATTTCATCCCGCCTGTAAGCCCAAACGAGCTAATCAAATATTACCAAGCTTCGGACTTTTACGTTCTTCCAAGCAGGCGTGAAGGCTTTAATGTATCTATTCTGGAAGCTGCTTCCTGTGGATTGCCTTTGGTTTGCACCGATGTAGGCGGTAACAAAGAAGTGATTGACAAAGAAACAGGTATTCTTTCAAACAAAATAAAAGATCTTGACCCTTCGGATATCCTGGCGATGAGCAATGAATATTCCAGCTACAAACCTGAAAGTTTAAATAAGATCATCAAAGAAAATTACGGGAAATCAACTTTTCAGAATAATCTCTTATCAAACTACGGGCTCAGTTTGAAGAGCTGACTCACTGTCTTCTTCGGTATTTACAAACTTAGAAGCGCAAAAGAGTAACCCGATGTTAATGGTAAGAATACTATGTAATTGCATCCCTCCTAAAAACTGAAAAAATACTAAATAGGCTATAAAGGACGCGAAAAGACCTAGAGATATCGAAGTACTGTAACCCTGACTATTATATGCTTTTAAGGTATTCCATCCTGTTTTTACAATCTTCCATAGCAGGAACATAAATACCACAAAGCCGATCAATCCAAGTTCAGCTAATACTGTGTAGTATTCATTGTGAGGCTCAAATACACCGCCCACTTCCTGGGGAGGATAATAATTCTGGAACATCGTTGAAAAGCCCTGGTAGCCCACTCCAAATGTGTAACTATCCAGCCACATAAGAATAGCCGTTTCTAATAAAATTAATCTGAATCTTGAAGAATCATCTGAAGTTCCGGCAAATATGTCTGCTACCCTTTCTGCCACACTAAACACAACATTACGAACAGAATCACTACCTAAAAATACCAAGCCCGTTACAATTACAGAATAGAAGAGAAAGCTATATTTTTTCTGGTAAATCATAACCAACAAAGCTGCTACAAATATTGCAACCCAGGAACTTCTTGAATAGGTAAGTAACACAGACAGAATAATGACCCCTGACAAACCATACAGAAACAGTCTGTGTTTAAAGTTTTTAGCTTCTCCCATTAGAGCTATTAACAGCATTATGGGCATAAAAAAGTTGCTGGCAAAAACATTTGGATCAGCCTCAGCTCCTCTTGCCCTTATGATCTTCTGACCTTCGTTGATATAGTTAAATGCGGCAACTTCGGGATTCAAAACATTGGTAACTATATTCTGTAATGCAACTATTACAGCAATACCTATTATGGCATAGCAAACTATTCTAAGCTCTTTTTTAGTGTTTATTGAATTGTATATAATATACGTTAACCCGATAAGCACCATATACCTTGTCACATAAAACAGACCTTCTGCTCTTTCGGGGCTGTATATTAATGACAAGAAGATAATGGAAAGAAAAAGAAGGTATTCAATCTCTAAACCGTAAAAAGAAAATGACAGGTCCCGGTCAGCAATTTTTTTAAAACAAAAGAAAAAAAATGCTACAACCAGAGCAATTTGAAAAACTGTTAGAGGGATGGCAGAACCTTCAGCCAGATATACCATCCCGGATAGATATGCCCCAATAATAACAGGGACTATTATTATAATACCATTAAAAGTTCTACTTATGGATATCATTACCAGCTCTTAAGGGAGTCTATAAAGCTCCGAACTCTACTATATTCTTCAGGATTATCTGTCTTTAATGATCTTTTCCATTCCTGTACCAACACGATAATCAGGGAAAGAAACAGACCAAATAAAAATGCTGCTATAATTATATATGCCCTTTTGGGACTAACTTTATACGTTGGAACCAGAGCGGGATCAATTACACGAAGCCCTGAGTTAACTTCTTCATAATTTAGCTTCTGTTGTTCATATTGCGGATAGAGAACTTTATAAATTTCTTCCTGAACAACTACTTCCCTGTACCTTCTCAAATATTCTATAAAGAGTTCCGGGAGTTCTTTAACGGAAAGAAATGAATCATAGGGATCGTCTAAGGAAGAATTACCATTTATAAGCTGATTATACTTTTTCTCCACTTCAGCTTTTTGAAATTTCAGATCGGATATTTTCGAACTGTTTTCACCCAATATTTCTTCCGCATACCCTATTTCAACTTCAAGCTTTACTATTTGTGCTCTAAGGTCAGCTATTGCCTGTACTTGTGCTTTAGCTTGTTCTTCCACTTCCAGTATTCCATATCTTGTTTGAAAGCTTACTAAACTATCTTCTGCTATCAGCAGTTCTTTTTCGTTTTGATTAAGTCGATTTTGAAGCAATAAATATCCGTCTTCAACATTTTTGCGATTTAGATCTTCAATTTTCTCTTCAAGCAGGTCATAGTAAAACTGTAAAATATCATATGCTCTTTGTGGCTCTTCATCAGTATATGAAATAGAAATAGATATAATTTGATTAAAGCCTAACCCACCTTCTCTTTTTTCATCTACTAATATTCTATTGTCCAGTTTTTTTCTTAATGCTTCCCGGATATCTGTACCGAATACTTCTTTCAGATTGAAGTTCTCTATTACTTTATCTTGTATTTCTTTACTTCTGATTAACACTAAGGCTTGGTCTGCAGTAATATTTGTTCCATTCACAGAGAGATTAGCCAAACCGCTCAGAATACCCCCACTTGAAAAGTTAACTGCGTTACCATCAGTAACAATAAAAGAGACTTCTGACTTATAGGCTTTAGGCCAGATAAAAGCCAAAATAAAGCCTACTATCGTAAGAATGATAACTATTGAAAGAATTGTTTTTTTTCTTTTTGCCAGAATCGTAGCAAAATCGAGTAAATCTATTTTTTGAGAGGGCATTTTAAAGCTTGTCTTACACTTCCGTTTATATTTTGTCAGTTAAATTAACCAATTAATAGGTGAACCATTTATATAAAATTTCATCATCTAAAACTTAGAACAATTGGTCCGGTTTTAACCTTTCATTTAAAATGAATTTCTAAATAATATTCTTAATCTCATCAATCATTTTTTGGGCTACATTTTCTCCAAATAGCTTCCCATGCTTCTCAGGAACTGCAAAATTTCTGATCCTATCAGATATGTTATTATTGACGGGATCTATCAAACAATTCCATCCACTTTCTACAGTTTCTACCCATTCTGTTTCACTTCTTAATGTAATACAAGGCACTTTTAATATATATGCCTCTTTTTGTATTCCACCTGAATCAGTAATGATCTTATGAGATCGTGACATCAGATTCAGAAAACCAATATGCCCTATCGGGTTGATGAAAATAAAATTATTCTCCTCAGGTAATTTACTATGATCTATATTTTTATTTGTTCTGGGGTGAACCGGAAATACGATCTTTTTGTCCAGCTTATTAAGCTCTGACAGTATTTCATTTAATAAAGAAGAGTTATCTACTGTATAAGGTCTGTGTAGAGTAAGCAGGTAATAGTCTTTATTTTTTAAATTCAGCTCTTCCGAAATAAAAGCTTCATTGTATGATTGTTCAAGAGAATACTTTACGCTGTCAACCATGATGTCACCGGTGTTAACACTTTTACCACTCAAGCCTTCATTTGTTAAATTAAGCATGGCTCTCTCTGTTGGCGCAAATAACAAATCGCTTAAATGATCGGAGGCAATTCTATTCAATTCTTCCGGCATTGCTCGATTAAAGCTTCTCAACCCTGCTTCAACATGAACCGTTTTAACACCTAATTTCGAAGCTACTAATGTTGCAGCTAATGTAGAATTCGTATCCCCAAATACTACTACCAGGTCTGGTTTTTCTTTCAACAAAACTTCTTCGATTCCTATCATCATTGCAGCTGTTTGCTGACTATGACTACCTGAACCAACTTCTAGGTTGTAATCCGGTTCCCTAATTCCTAATTCTGTGAAAAACACATCAGACATAGCTTTGTCATAATGCTGTCCGGTATGGATTATCACTTCCTTAAAGTGGCCTTTAAGCGCTCTTGAAAATGGCGCTAGTTTTATAAATTGAGGTCTGGCACCTACAACCGTAACAATCTTTTTCATCAATTATTGACCTCACATTTATTCAGAGATTGGTATAATCTCAGTAATTTTTCTTCTTCACTCTTCCAGCAATACTTACTAAGTATAGCATTTCGTCCGTTTTCTCCCATTTGTTTTGCTTCTTCCGGGTTCTCTATTAATTTAATCACAGCATTTGCAATCTCTTCGATGTTATTGGGATTGACTAAAATACCTGATTTATTGTCATTAATAAATCGTTCCCATAGAGGGAAATCAGATGCTATTACCGGCAACTCTTCCAACATGTACTCAAATAATTTATTGGGTTGAGCATTGATATGGCTTGGGACGGGGTGAAAAAGCACAAACCCGGCGATTGCATTTTCTGCTATTTTTTTTAACTCTTCTCTACTAAGCCACCCGATAAAATCTACGTATTCCCACCCTTTTTCATCCTTCATTTTAGCATGAAGTGATGGTGGAGAGAACTTCCCACCCAATTTTAGTCGAATTGGATGATCCGTTTTTTTATTAACAATGTACAAAGAGTTGATCATCTCCTTGATCCCGCGAATAACTGTAATATCACCAACATAAAACAGGTAGTCTTTTGAAGACTTACTAACCTCTTTCTTCTTTTCCTGAACTATAGGAAAGTTTTGAACCATAATGGTTCTTTGTGAATCCAACCTGCTCTTTATCTCTGGTGTAACTACAATAACTGAATCAAATTTAGAAACACAATATTGCTCTAATCTATCAATCCATTTTGAAATTGACGTCCTTAATTTTACGGGAAGCCAGTCTTTAGAAAGCACATCTTTAGGTACATTTTCATGTACATCATAAATCACTTTATAACCAAAGCCTTTTAATAATAGACCAATTGGGATCAATTCAGGGTCATGGAAATGGAATATTGTATCTTTTCCATAGTTAATACATTTTAGAAATAGTTTTGGAATAACCTTTAATGGTCTATCAAGCTTCCTTTGAACTATTGGAAGAGAGCAGATATTGACTCCGTTTACAACTTCATCTTTTTTATGTTGTATGATGAGATCGACACTATATCCTGCATTATTTAAAGATGTGCAGATTTTGTAGAAGATTCTGGTATCGAATGCAGGGTGTACTGATGACAGCTGAACAACTTTGAGTTTTTTATCCAAAACTTAGCTACCAACCTTTTGCCTTAAAAAATTTCGTTTTAATAATTTGATATCCATAGCCCATAAAATGAGAAGTATTCATTATAATCAATACAAAAAAGGCGGAAATTGCTACAAAAAGAGGCTTAGGTGCTTTACGTGATTCATTCTTCCAAACCTCTTCCTGAAAATAATTCTTCTCTTTAAAGGAGATTCTAAACACTTCTAACAGCAATAAAAACATCACTGCGGATAATATATATATAGATCCAAGCAGACCATTTAGCAAAAACTGATCTGCCAGCAATAAAATTGTCATCAGTCCTACAAATATAAACGGAGCTTTGCTTCTGAAGGGAATTTTACCGTCATGTGCATTTGAAGTAAGAACCCGTCCTCTCCCATATCTGAAATATTGCATAAAGAGTTGATGAAATCTTTTCCTGGGATAATACCAAAGCTTGATATCAGGACTTATATAAATTTTACCATTCAAATTTTCCCGTATCCTATAATTGATCTCAGCATCTTCATTGGTATAGTTAGATTCCTTAAATCCTTCTAAGGTTCTGAGATCTGAAGTCCAAAAACAACCCATCGGAACCGTATCTGAATAACCTTCATATTCCGGATTATAATGCTTTGCTCCTCCATTGCCCATTACACTTAGTACTGAAATTGCTGTACCCGCTTGCACTAAGTTAGAGGCCAGGAATCTCGCAGCACCGCCGGCATTCTTTATATTTGGCCGGTTCAGGTTTTCAACACACCTTTCTATATAATCCCTCGCATAATCACAGTGTGCATCCGCACGAACAAATATTTCGCCCTTCGCTTTCGCGATCATTCTATTTAGACCAAAAGACTGAAACTGATCCGGATTTTCGATCAATTTAACTCTGTTATCTTTTTTAGAAATTTCTTCAACTATTTCTCTCGTTCTGTCTGTACTTTGGCCGTCGGCTACAAGTATTTCAATAACATTCGAGTATGAATTCTCTATAAATTCATTTATGATTCTTGCAATATGATCTTCTTCATTATACGCAGGTATTCCTACCGTAACTGAAGGGTTATTAATGCTGATATGATCTGCTGATGTGCTGATGATGCCTTTATTTAGTTCTTAATTTCTATAATAAGAAAATATCAAACCCTATTCCCGCCACTCAGTAAATAAAGCACTGCCATTCTTACTGCCACGCCATTGGTAACCTGATTGAGGATAATGGCACGATCACTGTCAGCAACTTCACTTTCCATTTCCACGCCACGATTGATCGGTCCGGGATGCATGATCTTAAAGTCGGGATATTTTTCCAGATGTTCGAGTTTAATTCCAAACCTTTCATGATATTCTCGTAACGATGGGAACAATTCTGTCCCTTTTCCCTGCCTTTCAAGTTGAATTCTCAATGCCATGGCGATATCGCACCAGGCCAGTGTCTCTTCCAAGTTATGAGAAACCGTAACCCCAAGATCTTCTACAAAAACCGGCATCAGTGTTTTGGGACCGCAAATTACAACTTCAGCACCGAGCTTTGTTAATCCGATTATATTGGACCTAACTACTCTGCTGTAAGCAATATCCCCAATAATGGCGATCTTCTTTCCTTTTAAATCAGGATGAATTTGCTGCATAGTAAACATATCCAGCAGAGCTTGGGTTGGATGTTCATGAGCACCGTCACCTGCGTTCAGAATTGCAGCATCCACACATTGCGTTAAAAAGTGAGGAACTCCCGGACTTTCGTGACGAACTACCACCATATCAATTTTCATGGAACTGATATTCTGTATGGTATCTTTGAGAGACTCACCTTTTTTTGTGGAAGAAGTACTCGCCGAAAAATTTACTACATCGGCCCCCATTCTTTTCTGAGCAAGCTCAAAAGACAAGCGTGTTCTTGTACTGTTTTCGTAAAACAGATTTACAATGGTTTTGTCTCTAAGCGTCGGAACTTTCGGCACCGGACGATCCAGTATTTCTCTGAAATATTTAGCTTGCTCCAACACGAATCGGATATCGTCAGCTGAATAATCTGCCAATCCGAGAAGATGTTTTTGAGTGAAGTTATATTTTTCCAGATCTACGCTCATATATCTTCCTCCATATCTACTAAATACACGGCGTCCTCACCATCGAACTCTTTTACTTTTACTCTGATCTCTTCATTCTCATGAGTTGGAACATATATTCCTGTAAAATCTGCTGCTACCGGTAATTCCCGATGACCACGATCTACCATGCAACAAAACTGAATTTTTCTTGGTCTTCCGTATGCCATTAAAGCATCCATAGCCGACCGAACTGTTCTTCCGGTGTACAACACATCATCCACTAACATGATGTCTCTGTCGTACAGGTCAAGAGGAATCTCTGTGATCTGCACTTCGGGCATTTTAAGTTTTGAGCGAAAATCATCCCGATAAAAAGTCACATCAAGCACTCCGAAATCGATATCTATATCAAATTCTTGTTTGATTACTTCTACAATACGGCGACCGATGTAAACGCCCCGGGTTTGCATACCAACAATGGCAAGTCTGGTTGGGTCTTCATAAGATTCAAGGAATTGATGTGCAAACCGCAAATACGTGCGATTCAGGTCTTCCCCGGTCATGATCTGTGCTTTCTGCAATGGATCCATAGATTTTAAAATTCACCCAAATTTAAGCCACATTCAACTCAAATCACAACCTTTTGTGAAATGAAATAATCGAACATTTCATTTTCTTTCCTTTAGCTCCTATTCTCCCTATTTTAGAAGTCTTGAAAAATCGCTTTTTTAACAATTAAAAAGAATACTGTTACATGAAAATCCACGAGTATCAAGCTAAAGAAATTTTAAAAGAATACGGAGTTGCCGTTCCTGATGGAATTGCAGCCACTACCGTTGAAGGTGCCGTTGAAGCCGCTAAAAAAATGAAAGAAAACGGAGCTTCACTTTTTGTTGTAAAGGCTCAGATTCATGCCGGCGGACGTGGAAAAGGTCGCACAAAAAAGAACGATGCAAAAGGTGTTATCCTTTGCAAAACTATTGATGAAGTTAAAGAAGCTGCTGAATCTCTTTTAGGAGATGTACTTGTTACTATACAAACCGGCGAAGAAGGACAGCTTGTTCAAACCATTTATGTAACGGATGGCGTTGACATCAAAAAAGAATTTTATGTAGGAGTGCTACTTGATCGCGCAGTAAGTAAAAATGTGATCATGGCTTCTACAGAAGGTGGAGTTGAGATCGAAAAAGTTGCTGAAGAAACTCCTGAAAAGATCATCAAAGAATGGATCGAGCCGGGTATGGGACTTCAGGTAAATCAAGCTCGCCGTATTGCTTTTTCACTTGGTTTAGAAGGCAAAGCGCTTAAATCTTGTATCAAATTCATCATGGCTTTGTATAAAGCGTATGAAGAAACTGATTCTGATATGTTCGAGATCAATCCATTGATCGTTACTCCGGATGACGAAATTTTTGCTCTGGATGCTAAAGTGACATTTGACGGAAACGCATTGTACCGTCACCCGGAACTTGCTGAATTGAAAGACGAAGCTGAAGAAGATCCTGCAGAACTGGAAGCTTCTAAGTACGACCTGAACTACATCAAACTAGACGGAAACGTAGGTTGTATGGTTAATGGCGCCGGACTTGCAATGGCAACAATGGATATTATTAAACTTTCAGGTGGTGAGCCTGCTAACTTCCTTGATGTTGGTGGTGGAGCTAATGTTGAAACTGTTAAAAACGGATTCAGAATTATTCTGGAAGATAAAAATGTGAAAGCGATTCTGATCAATATCTTTGGTGGAATTGTTCGTTGCGACAGAGTTGCGAACGGAGTTATTGAAGCTGTTAAAGATCCTGAGATCGCTGAAAAAGTACAGAATGTACCGATCATTGTTCGTCTTCAGGGAACCAATGCTGAAGAAGCTAAAGAGATCATCGACAATTCAGGAATGAATGTGATTTCTGCTGTTCTTCTTAAAGAAGCTGCAGAAGCGGTTTCTAAAGTAATGGCTTGATTCAGAGTTACCTAAACCGATCCTAAAAGATCTCCTTGTTTAAATTTAAACAAGAAGGGCTTTCAAGCCCGTATTAGGAAAAAAGAATTCATAAAAAAGCCCGGCTCAAATGAGTCGGGCTTTTTTTGTTCCGTTTAAATCTGTCGTCGTTAATTCCCTACCCGTAGGGGCAATTCATGAATTGCCCCTACGAGTACTATTCTAAAACTCCCACTTCACTTGTAGCAAGAAATTTCTTCCGGCTTGCGGGTAGTAGTAATTGAATCGTTGTTCTCCGCCAAATACATAGCCAAATGTATATCCATTGGTTTCATATTTCTCATCCAACAAGTTGTTGATCATCAAATTTGCAGTGATTCCCTTTGCAAAACTCAGGTTCGTAAATGCATAACTGATTCTAAGATCATTCACCAAGTAAGGATCAATTGAACGAGCCTCATTTTGAGTGTTGTCCAAATACTGCTTAGAAACGTATTTCGTGGTCAGTTCAGTTGTCAAACCATTATCCGAGAATCCCAGAATAGAATTAGCAATGATACTTGGCGAAAGCGCTATATCAGTATCAGAGAAGTTTCTCTCGATCTGACCTCCATTATCATAATCGTCTATAAACTCAGTGTAGCTTTCGATCTTATTTTTGCTGAATGTTGCGTTAGCAGCCCAACTGAAATTTGAGGTTATAGAAACACCACCTTCCAATTCTATTCCCAATCGGGAACTATTCGGTACGTTTTGACGAACCACTCCGCCAACATCATTGATCTGTCCGGTCACTACCAATTGATCTTCATACAACATCGCATATCCGTAAGCACCCACAAAGAATTGCCCGAAATCTCCACGATATCCTGTTTCAACATTATAGAGCGTTTCCGGATCTGGGCGACTTGCTGATGATGACTCCACATACTCATCACGAGTGGGTTCCTTACTTGCTATACCAAAAGATGCAAATAGACGATTTCCATCATTCACCGTGTAACTGAACCCAAATTTAGGATTCAAGAAAGTGAGGTTATCTGTATCTCTGATATCAACTACTGTATTATTCTGAATGTCGATTCCGTCAAATTCATAGCTGATTGTACGAACCTGAAGATCCAGGTACGAACTTAGATTCTCATTAAAAAAATACTGCGCTTTACCGTATACATTAGCATCTGTTTTGATTGCATTGTTATCGTAATAACGATCTTCAAACTCACTGCTTCCTGCAAATCTCGCCCAGATAACTTCTCCGAAATGGTCACCGTCATATTTGTTTAATCCTCCACCAAAAGTCAGGTTCCAGCTCGCAGAATGTGTGTACTTTGTTGAAAATACCATTCCGTAGAAATCATTATCCAACCATCTTCTCCGAATCAGATCTGATTCGGTTGGGTCTCCCGGATTAGCTGGAGTAATACCATAGTCAGCAAGATCTTCTCCGCCTTTGTATTCCTCGTAATAGCCTGCACCTTTTGTGTAATGCAACGAGGTACTTAACGACCAATTATCTTGCAGATTATAAGAGTAATGTAACTGGTAATAATCCTGTCCATAATCATCTACCTGATTTTGATAAGGTGATCCTGACTTTTCCATTCCGGCTTCATTAAAAGTACGGTTTCCACCTTCAAGTACACTTTCCTCAACACCGTACCATGCTTGATAGGTAACCTCGTCACCGGAAAAAATGTCCGCTTTTAGCAAGCTTCGTTTCCCTCTTTTTGAACCGGAAAGATAAAATGAATTCAGGTCTGAGGAAGCTCTATCTATAAAACCATCCGAAGTGATTTGAGATAATCTTCCTTCAAAACTCCAGCCATTTTTCATCAAGCCTGAGCCTAACTGAATATTGGCTTTACGAGTGTTGAAAGAACCCACTCCTGTATTTATTTCTGCATACGGATCTAAACTATTACTACTGGTTTGTAAATTGATCGACCCTCCAAAAGCTGCCGCACCATTTGTGGATGTCCCAACCCCACGCTGTACCTGAATGTTATCAATGGAAGAAGCAATATCCGGCAGGTTCACCCAAAAAACACTGTGTGATTCTGCATCATTTACCGGAATTCCGTTTATGGTCACATTAATTCTAGCCGGATCAACGCCTCTGATCCGAATACCAGTATATCCGATTCCGGCTCCTGCATCTGAGGTCACAACAGTAGATGGAGTCAGATTTAACAAGTAAGGTACATCCTGACCAAGATTCCTTTTCTGTATTTCTTCCTTATCCAGATTTGAAAAAGTAACCGGAATAGATTCATCAACTCTTGTGGCTTCTACCAGAACTTCGTCGCTTACATAAGTGTCCGGAAGCAAAAGAATTTGCAGGTCGGACTGACTTCTAACAACAGTTACTGTTTTAGTTTTGAAACCGGTGAAACTGATTCTTAATGACCTTTCTTCGCCTTCTAAAAGATCGATCTCAAAAGAACCGTCTGTGTTTGTGGATACTCCGTTAGTGGTTCCTGTTTGTAAAACAGTTGCTCCGATCAAAGGTTCTTTTGTCTGAGCTTCCAGTACTTTACCGGAAATTTGAATTTGTGCAGCTGCAAAAGTTGACAGCATGGTGAATAGGATCGCCACCATCAGCGATGATTTGATTAGTTGAAACATAGTTCCTCTTCTTTAGGAGTGCCCGGTCGCTGTGATTTTAGATTTGGCTTCCCGGCAAAAATTATAAGTTTATTTAAAAAAGAGGAGGCGAAACAAGCGCATCTTATAAATAGATAAGCGAACAGGTTTTCCTCCGCCGGTATTACCCGGATCAGGTAGTAGGGTGTGATCTCAGCCTTTGCACTTTGCAAAAGCACCCCTAACCTTTGTAGTTAAACTACGGTTGTAAAACTACGCACTATTTCATCAAAACACGAAAAAAACTGTTAACTTTAGCATCAATAAATATTGAGTTCCATGATGAATCCACATACGCTGTTTCTCTTTGTAATGCTTTCACTTTTTGTTTCCTGTACTCAGGAAAATGAGATCAGCTCTATGAATTCACACGATTGGGAACAACGCTCCGTTCATCCGGCGGGTTTAACTTCTCTTGAAACCGGCAGAACGTATTTATCCGTTTACTCTCAGATATACAGCCAAAACGAACACAAAACACACGACCTGACTGTTACCGTGAGCATGCGCAATCCCAATCCGGAAGATTCAGTGTTTATTTATAAAGCAGAATATTTCGATAACAGCGGAGCTTCCATCAGAACGTATTTTGATAAACCAATTTTTCTAGCTCCCATGGAAACAGCAGAGATCATCATTGATGAAAGAGATAAAACAGGTGGAACCGGAGCAAATTTTCTGTTCGACTGGAATAAAAATCCCGACATAAACAGTCCTATTTTTGAAGCAGTCATGATCTCCACATACGGACAACAAGGACTTTCATTTACCACGCAAGGCGTAGAGGTATCAAATGGTCTCTGAAATTATTGCCACCGTTCTTTTTCTGATTGCAGTGATCGATCCTTTGGGTTCTATTCCTGTCTATCTGGAAGCAACCAAACAATTCGATAAAAAGCAGAAAAAGAAAGTCGCCATAAATGCGTGTATACTCGCATTTTTTATTCTTTTGTTCTTCATTATTGTTGGACAAATTATTTTAGAGGGAATGGACGTTTCTTTGGATGCTTTCCAAATTTCAGGCGGTGTGATCTTATTTCTATTTGCTTTAACCATGGTATTTGGTGAAGGAAAACCTGAATCTGAAAAGCATTTGATCAATGATTATAAACACGTCATCGTCTTCCCGATGGCTATTCCATCCATTGCTTCACCCGGTGCAATTATGGCGGTCGTTTTATTAACGGATAACAACACTTATTCTCTTTTACAACAAGCCCAAACTACTTTATTAACTCTGGTTGTAGTTACTATTACTTGTTTACTGCTTTTAATTGCAGGTAAGGTTCAAAAAAAAATCGGCGAATACGGCATAACGGTAATAAGTAAAGTCATGGGATTGATTTTGGCTGCGTATGCAGTTCAAAGTATACTCACAGGTTTAAAACACTTTTTTAATTAATAACTACACGGAACAAACTTCCATGAAGATTACAAAATATCGCATTTCTACATCCTTACTTCTATCATCAATGTTACTTTTGATCGCTTGCAACCAATCCGGAGACATAACTCCCGCTGATATTGAAAAGCACATTACCTTTTTGGCTAGTGACTCCTTACAAGGTCGCGAAGCCGGTTCCGCAAATGAAGCTATAGCAGCGAACTATATTGCTGATCATTTCCGGGATTTTGGTTTGGAACCCGCAGGAGATAACGAAACCTATTTTCAGGAATTCACCATTAATACAGCAGTGTTGAGAAACCCGCATGCCGGAGATGATGCTGAAGGCGAAAAATTACTTTCCAAAAATGTGGTTGGTTTACTACAAGGAACCGGGAACTCTGATGAGTTGATTATTATCGGAGCGCATTACGATCATTTGGGATTCGGAGAATTTGGTTCCTTATACCGTGGAGAGCAAGAACGCATTCACAATGGCGCTGATGATAATGCTTCGGGAACTGCCGGAGTGCTAGAACTGGCTGAATATTTCTCCGCAAATCGACCAAAGAAAGATATTTTGTTTCTGGCTTTTTCGGGCGAGGAAATGGGTTTATTAGGCTCTGCTTATTATGTAGATAATCCAACAGTTGAACTGGAAAACGCTCTTGCTATGATCAACATGGATATGATCGGTAGAATGGTCGATAAAAAATTGATGATCTTCGGAATTGGAACCGCTGAAAACTGGACAGCCATTATAGATTCTGCCAATACCGGAAATCTGGATCTGAATTTGGTAAAAGACGGAACCGGAGCCAGCGATCACACCAGTTTTTATTATAAAGATATTCCCGTGCTTCATTATTTCACGGATACACATGCCGATTACCACCGACCTTCTGACGACACCGAGTATATAAATATGAATGGCACAGCTTTGGCGCTACATCATTTAGTGAGGGTAATAGTGCAGCTGGATGAACTACAAAAAGACGAACTGGCTTTTGTGGAGGCTCCGGGTGAACAACGTCAGTCTATGAGTTTAGAAGGACCAACCTTAGGCGTGCTTCCGGATTACGGCTATGAAGGTGAAGGAATGAAGATCACGGGTGTAACTAAAGGCAGAGCAGCCGCAAATGCCGGAGTACAAGGCGGAGATATTATTGTAGGAATTGCCGGCGAAGAACTTGCCGATATTTACGCCTACATGACCATGCTCAACAAACTCAAAAAAGGTCAATTGACTACAATTACTGTTTTGAGAGACGGTAAGGAGATGACAATGGATCTTCAGTTGTAGGATTGGATTTTATCTGTACAAACCCGGAAAATCCATGTTTGGTATGAAAAATTATTTTATTTCTCTTTTACTAATTTGTTCTTGTACAGCTTATGAAGGGAGCAAGGAAAGTACCACGTACAATAAAATTGATATTTATTTCTATGGGAGGTCAGAAATTTATTATACAGAAGAAGCGATAAAAATAACAGTTACTGACTCTACTAATGTCTATAGACTAAATGAATTAAAAAATTTATCAAAGCCTATTTTATTTGGAGGAAGAAAAGGTAATGAATATACGATTAATTTAGTGTTTACTGATAGTGATACAGGAGATGAACTACTAATTCGTATCCTTAAAAATATTGGATTAAAACCAACTATAATATATGGAAACGGTACAATATTTGATGGTTCATATAGAAATGATGAGCTTGTTAAATATATAGCCTCTATAATTAAGCTAGATGCTATTAAAGAATATGAGGGAAGTTTAACTCGAAAAGGATATAAAGAATTCATATTAAAAGAGACAAACTGACCAAAACTCATTCCCTTGTATGCTTGTTTACCTAACAAGCGTTTCAAGCGGGCTCCCCGAATGCTCGGGGTAGGCTGGTTCGGAATTTTGATAACTAAAACTCGACTCGCCGCTTAAACGCAGGTCTTTATACATCTTAAATCATATGTATCTTCGCTTTTCATTTATTCTTTTAATTATTATTTCTTGCTCTAATGCTAATCAAAATGAAATCTTTAGAAGTATTAGTATATCGCCAGATGAAGAAATCTCTCTAGGTGAAAAATTTCAACAAAAAGAAGAAATAGCTGTTCAGGTTACTCCTTTCGTTTTTGAGCTTTTTGACGGTTCCTTTGGTAGTGCTAGTTCAATAACTATTTTTACAGATTCTCTATTTCAAGTGGACAGTATTAGTTTTCAATATTCTGTTGATTACGATTTTGATGAAGGAACTACTAATTACATCTCGGTGCTTGGTATGCCAGAGAAAGTCATTAATTCAGACACTTTAGTACTTGTAATTTGGAAAGATGAAAGAACCACTTTTCAATTAGGGCAGGAAAAAAATAGTGCTCAAAATAATATTTATTCAATTTTGAAAGATAACCTATAAAAATACACAGTATAACATCTTTAAAAAAGATAAAGTCAAGGGCACGTAATTCCCCCGCCGTAATTGTTCTCCTTTTGTAGCTCTTTCAAAAATCCGGCATTGAGATGGTGAAGGAATAGCTGATCATCATAACAGAATCTCAACGAATAAAACCTGTTCGCAAAGCGAGCATTTGGTTTTATTCAGAGGTTCGTAGATGATCTGCCCGGAAGTATCTCCGCCGGGAGTTTTTGGTACTTTTGTCGGTACAAAAGTACAGACAGGAATGAGAACAAAACTAATATTTAACTCTTCCAGAGTTATTAATGCCCAAATTTATGAGTAGTCATCATATTCAACTCTGGAAGAGTTGGTACGAGGAACATGTACTCATTTAGGAAAAAATCCTCCTTTGAAGGAGGTGTCCGCCTGCGGACGGAGGATGTTGTGCAGCTTCTGAGCTTGTAAACTGCACAACATCCCTCTGATCTCACACAAGTGTTCGATCGGTCTCCCTTCGAAGGGAGATTTAGAATTTTCGCATCAATCTACTGACCCACTCTTGTTCTCCTGCCTACCGCAGGCAGGCTCCCTAACATTATGGAGAGAGACTCTTAAACCAGCTAAGAAATTATTATCAAAGTCCCCTTCCCTCGAAGAAGGGAAGGGACAGGGATGGGTTTGTCGGAATACATACTCCGGATAAGAATTTAGACTTGTGACAATAAAAACAATTCAGTTACTTCAATAAAAACAAAAAACTCTGCGCCGCTTAAACGTAGGGTCGTTATACTGCCTATGAAAAAGGAGATTAGAAAATTCAATCCTATTGATGTTGAACTAAGATTCCCTATAGCAGGAAAGCTTGATGGTTGGTATTTCAAAATTGAAGAAATAAGTAACGGTGCATATCAGGTATCAGGTTCTGATTTTTTTGGTAGAATTGTTTCAAAAACTGGTGGTGATCCTGATGTCACACTTGTTGAATGCATAAAAAAAGCCACCGAAATTCAATCCCAAATTGAAAAATGATTCTCTGGCAGTATAACAAGCATTTCAAGCGGACACTGAATCAAGTTCAGCGCATGTTCGTTTGTAGCTTTTAACTAAAATCTTAAATTGTGATGTGCCACTTAAACCCAGGATCGTTAGCAGTATGAAAACCAAGTTGAGCTGTAGATATTTTTTCTTACTTATATTCTCATCTCTTACTGTCTTTTGCACTCAACAAAAACAAGAAGTAAAAAAGGAATCAATATTTACAGCTGAAGATAGTCTGAAAAAAAATTACTCTGACCTTCATAAAGTATTATACGACTCGCTAAAAACAGAAGCTGTAAAAACGGATTCATTGTATCAGGTCGCAAAAAAAAGTCCAACTGACCGTAATTGTTCAATGTTTTTGGAATCAATGCCAAAAGATTTCATCACTTTTTCTAATTATTATACTCTATTTGCAGCTGCCGATGGAAAATTAGTATATAACCATAATGTTGAAGCCACTCATTATGATTTTAATGATCCTGTAATTGCTCCGAATGAAGACGATTATTTTATAATTGATCACGTCCAATTTATTGAAGAAAATCCATGTTTTAGTAAGGAGCAAAAAGCCTGGTGGTTAATACAAGTATCACAAAAAGGAGAATGGGGCGCAGATAATTTAGGTGATCTACTACGATTTCAAGCACAGCACTTCAATAATCACGTAGATTTGTACTGTATAATTCTTCAATCTAAAAATTACTCAACTTCATTCGAGTATTTTTATACTCTACTAGATAATGTACATATCGATAAAAACGTTTTAAGCAAATATCATAGCACTAAAACAGAATTATCAGAAAATTGCTCTACTTTAATTCCAATATTAGATGATGTTTTTGGGCAATTAAATCAAAAGGTGCATTAGTACTGTTACTGCGGACATGCCTTGCAGTTTATCTCATTTCCAAGCTAGTCTGACCACCCTTGTTCTCTCCCTAACATTAGGGAGAGGGACTCTTAAATCAGCTAAGAAATTATTATCGAAGTCCCCTTCCCTTGTTTAAGGGAAGGGACAGGGATGGGTTCGTCGGGATACACACTCCAACTAAAAATTTCAAAATGGAAAAATACCGCTCGTCATTCTGAGTTTGACTCAGAATCAGTAATAGATCGGATAAACGAATGTGCCTTACACAGATCCTGAATCAAGCCTGCCAGTCGGCAGACACGTTCAGGATGACGTAAAAGTTGAGATCATATGAATTTTAATTGAGGAGAAATCTTTACATTCTAAAAATTAACTTTCTTCATTCTATGAAAAACTTAGAAAAAAAATCTGTCATTTTTGTGCGTATCAGTGCGCTCATACTTGCCGTTTATGCTTTTGCTTTCCTTGTTACACCTGATCTTTTAGGTGACTTAGTTGGCTTTACACACTATAGTCCAAACACTTTAGTAGAAATAACTGCTTTTTATGGTGGACTAGAATTAGGAATGGCTATTTTCTTAATGTGGTCTGCGGCAGATAAAAGCAGAGTACATTATGCATTAATGATGCTATTCTTTGTATTTCTGACAGCGGGTGTGGCTCGTCTTTTTGGAATTATACGATTCGGTTTTGAAGATCCCAGTCAACCAATTGTTACTGCATTAGAGATTGCATGGGCATTTATTGCCATTTGGATGGCGCGTGCAAAAAAGGACTAATTCTACTCCCTGTAGAAGAAAAACAACTGAATTGTATTCCCTAAACATCTGGAAATCAAACTCTATAATTGATACAAATGGCACATGACGAATTAAAACGGCTCTTGTTCGGGAGTGATAAAAGTAGTGATACTACCTTAATGCAAGTTGAAGTTGATTGCAATAACAACGCATCCAAAGTTCTGGAAAAAGCAATTGAAGCCCTTGCTGTGATCCTTTCAGTAAATAGTGTTTGCGAAGGTAAAGAAGAATGGTTGACGATAGAAAGCTTTGAGATGCTGGAGTCTTGGTTTACAAACAATGTATTGCCTGATAACCATGATGACAGACTACTTGATGGCATTCAGAATGTTCGGTGGTTTGGTGAAGACCGTGATTGGTTTTGGTGGTCTGCTCAGGTTGCTGATGAAAACACCTTATATGTTTACATATTAGTTGTCGGATTTCCCATCTCCGGCTTTGATAGCTTGCGTTGGTTATTGGAGTGTTGTGGTGCGTCCGAAGTTGAACAAGGAGAAGCAGTAAAATCTTCAGATCTATAGTAAATATTTGAATCTAAATTGATACTTACACAGATCCTGAATCTAGTTCAGAATGTCAAACTTATTTTGATTTATATCCAGAATCACTAGCTTCTTCCTTTAACTAGCTACTCCATATGACAATTTTCGGGCACATATCTGTTTTCATTTCCATTATTCTTGGATTGGCAGTAGTTCATTTATTGAGCGGATTATCTTTAATACTGGATACTCGAAAGCAATCAAAAGTGTATTGGGTTCATTTACTATGGACTTTCAATATGTTATTTGCAGTAGTTTTGATTTGGATAAGTAGCTTTGCGCTCTCTCCCATAGAAGACTTCCGAATGTTTCATTTTATCAATCTGCTAGCTTATGCAATCGTAACTTATCTGATGAGTGGACTCTTGTTTCCCGTTCAGGGAGAAGAAGTGGTAGACTTCCGGGAACATTTCTCATCTAATAGAAAACGCTTTTTCTTACTCGGGATTATTTTTGTTTTTGTAGACGCTGCAGATGGGATTCTAGAACATTTCGAAACCAGTATCCCGTTAGATATTGGACAATTTGGAACACTAAGTGTATGGCTGATTTTTTTTACTGTATCTGTATTTAAAGACACCAAGTTCCTGAATAGTCTTGTAGCTATAATCTTTACAATTGGTTTGATCGGGTGGCTTGTAAGCATTATCGATACCGGTATTCTCGTTTGGTAATAAAGACTTGTAGCCCTCTTCAATGGGATTATTTCGTTACATCTAATATTCGTAAATGGTAAAAATAATTCTTCCAGAAATCCTGCATTGAGATGGTGAAGAAATAGCAGATCTTTTAACTCTTCCAGAGTTAAATTGCCCCCAATTTATGAGTAATTATCATATTCAACTCTGGAAGATTGGCATAGGAGCGTGTAATCGTTAGGAGAAAATCCTCCTTTGATGTTAGGGAATCCCGATAATAAGCCTGACCTTTACAGAGCGCTTACCATTACCGCTATTATGTGGATGAGCAGAATTCTAATATCATATATTCATGAAAATACTAGTCCGAAACCTGACCCGAAGCATTACAGAAAAAGAGATACAAGAACTTTTCGAAAAATATGGTGTGGTTGAAAGCTGTGACTTGGTCCTGGATAAAAGCACGCGAAAGTCAAAGGGCTTTGGTTTTGTTGAAATGCCGAACGCAGATGAAGCTAAAACAGCAATAAAACAGCTGAACGGTAAGAAGTTTGTGAATCACCCTATAAGAGTTAAACAAGCCGATTAAGCCTACAAATCCTTCGGAAGTATCTGATGACACTCCATTTTTTCTCCTTTTGTAGCTCTTTCAAAAATCGGCATTGAGATGATGAAGGAATAGCTGATCTTTTAACTCTTCCAGAGTTATATGTGCCCAAATTTATGAGAAATTATTAAAGGATACGGTCATCTCGCGGCGAATGCCCGAGATCTGGATTGGAATAAAAGGGTATAACCTTAATAACGATCCGGATTCCTGCCTTCGCAGGAATGACCAAGTCCATGGTTTGAAATTTTATTATCGAGATCCCAAGCAGAAGCTTGGAATAGAAAAAATCCTCCTTTGAAGGAGGTCTCCGCCTGCGGACGGAGGATGTTGTGCAGCTTCTGAGCTTGTAAACTGCACAACATCCCTCTGATCTCACACAAGTGTTCAATCGGTCTCCCTTCGAAGGGAGATTTAGAATTTTCGCATCAATCTACTGACCCACTCTTGTTCTCCTGCCTACCGCAGGCAGGCTCCCTAACATCAGGGAGATAGACTCTTAAACCAGCTAAGAAATTATTATCAAAGCCCCATCCCAAAAACCCTTTGTGTTCTCTGTGGTTAAACAATTCCCAGCCATTGCTAACCCTCCATTGTTCCCTCAGGATGACTTTTTTAAATAAACACTACCTTCAATATTGAACATTCATTATTCGATATTCAACACCTTCTCCATCCTCTCCTGAATCTCCTCTAACATCAAATTTCCGATACTGCCTTCGTGCGTGTGGTTAAGTTCTTTTGGAGGTACAAAACTTCCGTCTTCGATCTGTTTTGCCACTTGCTGATAGGCTTCCCGAAAAGGAATTCCTTTTACCACTAATTCATTAACAGCCTCTACAGAAAAGATGAGTTTATATTTTGGATCATCCAAAATGTCCTTAACCGGTTCAATTTTTGACACAGAATAAGATGCGATTTTCAGACAGCTCTTCATTTCTTTGATGGCCGGGAATAACAATTCCTTCAACAGCTGAAAATCTCTGTGATACCCGGAAGTGAGATTACTTAAAGTCATCATGATCTGATTCGGAAGCGCCATCAATACATTGGTTTTAGCACGAAGCAATTCAAATACATCCGGATTTTTCTTGTGGGGCATGATACTGGAACCCGTTGTAAGCTCATCAGGTAATTTCAAGAATTGAAAATTCTGACTGTTGTACAGGCACACATCAGCGGCTAGTTTGTTTAATGTTGAAGCCAGGTTTGCCAACGCTGAGGTGACCACTTGTTCTGTTTTTCCCCTTCCCATTTGAGCATACACTGAATTGTAGACCATACTTTCAAATCCAAGTAATTCAGAAGTCATTTGTCGATTAAGCGGAAAACTAGAACCATAGCCCGCTGCTGATCCCAACGGATTTCTGTTCACAACTTTATATGCGCCATTCAATATCTCCACATCATCAACTAAACTCTCTGCGTAAGCTGAAAACCACAATCCGAAACTACTCGGCATTGCAGCTTGAGTGTGTGTATATCCCGGCATTAAAACATCTTTGTATGTACCCGCCTGATCAATAAGTGCAGAAAATAAGTCATTGGTGAGTGATCGTATTTCCTCTAATTGCTCTCTCAGGAATATTCGAATATCAACTAAAACCTGATCATTTCTGGATCGACCGGAATGGATTTTCTTACCTACGTCACCCAGTTTTTTGGTGAGCATCAATTCGATCTGGGAATGCACGTCTTCCACCCCGTCTTCGATCTGAAATTTTCCTTTTGCAATGATCTGCTCCTGAATATTCTCCAGTTCTTTGATCAGAATCTCCAACTCAGATTTCTCTAGTAAGCCCACAGATTCCAGCATAGTGATATGGGCAATGGTTCCGCGCACATCATGTTTCGCAAGTTCAAGATCCAGTTCACGATCTTTCCCAACCGTAAACTCTTCAATGAATTGATCCGTTTTAAATCCCTTTTCCCAAAGTTTTTTTGCCATAATAACATCCTTTATTTCCGGGCGTGTCTATTTACACACACCCCTAAATCCCCTCTCAAGAGGGGACTTTTCCTTTCCTATAATTCCAGTTTGTTTAATAACTCAATATACGTTTCGATTCCATCTTCGATCTCGCTCAGATAAATAAATTCATCGGCGGTGTGTGAGCGATGCGTGTCTCCCGGTCCCATTTTGATACACGGAAACGGCATGTGTACCTGATCCGACATTGTTTGTGAACCATAGGTTTTTATTCCAAGCTCTTTGCCTTTCATAACCACAACATGATTCTCAGAAATACCGGATGCGTTCAGGTTCAGCGATCTTGGATTTACTTCACAGTTCACATTTTCCTTAATGAGCTCAACAACTTCTTTGTTAGTGTAATGCTCATTTGGGCGGACATCAACAACGAACTTACATTCATCGGGCACTACATTGTGCTGAGATCCGGCTGAGATCTGCGTCACTGTCATATTCACTTTCCCGAGTACGTCCGATCTCTTTTCAAATTCATAATTCCTGAACCACTCGATATCTTTCATCGCTTTATAAAGAGCGTTTTCTCCTTCACTTCTTGCAGCATGACCGCTTTTCCCGTGAGCTACACAATCCAGAACGATCAAACCTCGCTCAGCAATTGCCATGTCCATGGATGTCGGTTCGCCCACCACTCCAAGATCGATCTTCCCCAATTCTTCTAACACAATTGGAACGCCTTGTTTGCCTGAAGTTTCTTCTTCAGCAGAGGCTAGAAAAACCAGATTGTAGTTTTGATCAGTACCTGCCAAATGAATAAAAGTATGCAACAAACTAACCAATGGACCGCCGGCGTCGTTACTTCCCAACCCGATCAATTTTCCCTCTTCAATAGTTGGGCTGAATGGATCGTAACTCCATTTGGAAGAAGTTTTCACTGTATCGTGATGAGAATTCAGAAGAATCGTCGGCTTTGATGCATCTCTTTCTCCTGCCCACGCCCAAACATTGTTCTTCTTTCTCTGAGCATCAAAACCCTGCGCCTTTAAATACTCTTCAATCATATCCGCAGTTTTATCCTCCTCCCCACTATAAGATTGAATGGATATCAGTTGCTTTAGTAATTCTATGGCGTTTTCGAACAATTCATCTTTCTTCACATTGACCTCCCCTGACTTATAATCAAATTTACAATTCCCGGGTAGTTCCTCCCCTCCTCCAACAGGAGGGGAAAACTCATTTTCAAATAACCAAATCTGCTTAAAGAGTCCTTCTCCTTGGACAAGGAGAAGACAGAAGAGGTCGAAACTATATAGATTAGCATTTTCATTTCACCAACCTCGTTCCTTTTTCTTCATCTTTAAACACATCAAATCCAACAATTCTGACTTTTTTAGCTCCTGCATTCAGTGCTTTAAAACCCAGATCCAGTTTCGGGATCATTCCTTCTTTTATGATACCATTTCCTTCCAGATGTCGATATAACAATAAATTCATTTCGGTGATCAATTTCTCGCCATTCATAACGCCCTCGAGATCAAAACACAGATCCATTGCAACATCTCCGTGCTCTGCCAATCCTGAAGCAATAAAGCCCGCGATATTATCTGCGTTTGTGTTCAATAGCTGTCCATTGCCGTCGTGTGTCAGAGGTGCGATTACTGGTGTAACTCCTTCGTTCAACAAACTGTTTAAAACCGTAGCATCTACCTGTTTGATATCTCCCACAAAACCAAAATCTATAGGTTCCGGATCTCTTTTTATCGATTGGATCAGGTTCATATCAGCACCGGAAAGACCAATTGCATTACAACCCAAAGCTTGAAGTTTTGCCACGATCTTTTTATTCACCAAACCGCCATAAACCATAGTCACCACATCGATCATATCGGAATCGGTTATTCTTCTGCCATTGATCATTTTGGATTTCAGTCCCAGCTTTTCTGCTACATCGGAAGCTATTTTCCCACCGCCATGAACCAGAATTTTCTTTTCTTCAATTTGTGCAAAATCCTTCAGAAACTGATCCAGCTTTGCTTCGTCATCAATGACTTTACCACCGATCTTTATGACTTTTATTTCACTCATTTTTCAGAATTTTATTGAATATAGTTTGAGCGGAAACAATTCTGTTGGTTGCCTCTTCGATCACCAGTGAATTCGCGCTGTCAATTACGACATCGCTCACAACCACATTTCTTCGAACAGGTAAACAGTGCATGAATTTAGCGTCGTTCGTAAGTTTCATTTTAGCTTCATCAACCATCCAGTTTTTATCTTCAGATAGTATTTTTCCATAATCCGAATAACTACTCCAATTTTTTGCATAGATGAAATCAGCGTCTTCAAATGCTTTTTCCTGATCGTATTCGATATGCGCATTCCCTGAAAATTCAGGAGCTAATTCGTAGCCTTCGGGATGAGTGATCGTGAGATCATACTCCGCTTTTTGAGTCCACAGAGAAAACGAATTCGCCACTGCCTGAGGAAGTGCTCTCGAATGAGGCGCCCAGGTCAATACTACTTTTGGTTTATCTATCTTCTTATGAGTTTCAATAGTGATCAGATCTGCAAAAGCCTGCAAAGGATGTCTTGTAGAAGACTCCAGATTTACCACCGGCACCGGACAATGTTTAATAAACTGACTCAAAACCTGTTCTGAATAATCAGCTTCGCGATCTTCCAATTTTGCAAAAGCACGGATCGCCACCAGATCAAAGTAAGAACCGATCACAGCTGCTGCTTCTTTGACGTGCTCCGCTTTGTTTCCATTCATGACAGCTCCGTCAGCAAATTCCAGTTGCCAGCCACCTGCTCCCACATCAAATACTGTTACATCCACACCCAGATTCTGAGCCGCTCTTTGAGAACTCAATCGGGTTCGTAAGCTAGGATTCAGAAACAGCAAACAGATCGACTTATTTCGGATGCTTCCCTTCTCTTTAAATGGGTTTTTCTTTACTTCCAATCCTTCTTGGATCAGACTTTTCAGATCGTCTACATCATCAATTGAGAAAAACTGTTTCATGATAATTCTTCCTTTATAGCTTTTAAAAAATCCTCTGTTTCTCTTTTTCCAATTCCCAAAGCCGGCAACAATCGCAAGGTATTTTTATCTGATGAGGAGCCGGTAAAAATGTGATGTTTATATAATAATGTCTTTCTCATCTCAGCTATCTCAAATTCGAATTCCACTCCTATCATCAATCCTGCACCACGAACTTCTTTTACCTTCGGGAGCTTCTTCAATTCTTCCATCAGGTACTCACCCATTTCTTCTGTGTGCTTGATCAGGTTTTCCTTTTCCAACACTTCCAGCACCGCCAAAGAAGCTGCACAGGCCAAATGATTTCCGCCGAATGTTGTTCCCAGCATCCCGAATGAAGCCTCGAACTTTGGAGACGTGATAATTCCTCCAATAGGAAACCCGTTGCCCATTCCTTTTGCCATGCTGATAATATCAGGCTCAACTCCTGAATGTTGATGAGCAAAGAACTTACCTGTTCTTCCAAATCCCGATTGTATCTCATCCAGAATGAGAACCGTATTTGTTTGATCGCAAAACGTTCTGATATGCTTCAAGAACTCCGGTGACGGTGCATGAATGCCACTGATCCCTTGAATACCTTCGATCAAAACCGCACATACCTCTTCTTGTTTTAAGACTTCTTCAACACCTTCAAAATCTTCCAGTTTTAGTCGGACTATTTCTGCTCCTTCATTCACAGGAAACAAGATCTTCGGATTGTCGGTAGCTGCAACAGCAAGCGAAGTTCTCCCATGAAATCCTTTTTCAAAAACCAGAATCTTCTTTCTCCCATTGTATGCAGACGCCATTTTCAGTGCATTTTCGTTGGCTTCTGCCCCTGAATTGCACAGAAATAAATTCCAGTCTGTGTATCCCGAAAGTTCTCCAAGTTTCTCTGCTAATTCTTTCTGAACTCCGATGGGAACAGAATTTGAATAAAAACCGATCTTGTTTATTTGCTCAGTGATGCGCTTCACATAATGCGGATGTGAATGTCCGATGGAAATAACGGCGTGACCACCATACATGTCTAAATATTTGGTTCCGTCTTCCGTGAAAACATAATTCCCTTTCGCTTTCACAGGTTCCACATCAAACAAGGGATAAACAGGTAATAAATTCATCAGAATGCACTCCCTTTCAGTTTCAATCCGGTGGTTTCTTTCAGACCAAACATCAGATTCATATTCTGAACTGCTTGCCCTGAGGCGCCTTTTACTAAGTTGTCTATAACTCCGGTTATAAGTAATTGATCTCCCTCTTTCTGAAGATGAAGAACTCCTTTGTTAGAATTCACAACTTGTTTTACATCCACAGCTTTTTCTGAAATATGAACAAACGGATGTATGCTGTAATAATCTTTGAACAACACAACGGCTTCTTTAAGGGACAACTCTGTTTTCAGATAACAGGCTGCTAATATTCCTCTGGTAAACGCTCCGCGAAAAGGAATAAAGTTAATAGCACTGTTAAAATCACTTTTGAGCTGAGTTACACTTTGTGTGATCTCGCCAAGATGCTGATGAGTAAATGCTTTATACACTGAAGCATTGTTGCTTCTCCAGCTAAAATGGGTAGTTGATGTTGGGTTTTGCCCGGCTCCTGTACTTCCCGTTATCGCCGATACATGAACATCATTGTTCAACAAATTAGCAGCAGCCAGAGGTAACAGGCACAACTGAATACACGTTGCAAAGCATCCCGGGTTAGCTACTTTTTCTGCTTTTTTGATCAGATCTCTGTTCAACTCAGGCAAGCCATAGATAAATTCATTTCCTTCGGATTTCAAACGAAAATCTGAACTCAAGTCAATGATCTTCGCCTTTTCAGGAATCACTCCGGACTCTATAATCCCTTTTGATTTCCCATGTCCTGAGCAAAGAAAAATAACATCCACATCCTGATCTAATTGCTCATCAAATACCAGATCGATCTCACCGATCAGGTCCGGATGCGCCTCATGGATTTTTTGTCCCGAGTGACTTTTACTGACAACAGAAGTCAATTCCACTTTAGAATGATTCATCAAAATTCTGATCAACTCGCCGGCTGTGTATCCTGCCCCGCCAATTATTCCAACTTTAATCATTGTTCTGTACCGATTGTTGAATGAGCGTTGCGTTTGCCAAGATCTTCGTAAAGCCTTTTACATCTTCACCACTCCAGCCTTGATTCATCTCTCCATACTGACCATGTTTTGATTGCATCAGATCAAATTCAGATTCAATACCGATCAGTTCGAATTGCTTAGGTTCTAATTTCACAAACACCTTTCCGGTCACTTTTTGCTGAGTATTTTCCAGAAAAGCTTCGATATCTCTCATCACCGGATCCAAAAATTGTCCTTCGTGCATCAACATTCCGTACCATTCGCCCAACTGGTCTTTCCAGTACAACTGCCATTTTCCCAACACATGTTTTTCCAACAATTGATGCGCTTTGATCAATATCATGGGAGCGGCGGCTTCAAATCCAACTCGGCCTTTTATTCCGATGATGGTATCACCTACATGAATATCTCTGCCAATTCCATAAGGTTGCGCAATTTCCTGAAGTTTTTTGATCGCCTGAACAGAAGTTAACTTCTCACCGTTAATTGAAGTTGGTTCTCCATGTTCGAACCCGATTTCTACGATTAACCCGTCTCTATTAACTATTTTTGTTGGCCACGCTTCTTCCGGTAGTGTTTGATGAGAAGTGAGTGTTTCAGCACCGCCCACACTTGTCCCCCACAATCCTTTGTTGATGGAATATTTCGCTTTCGCCCATTCTTTTTCCACTCCGTGACTTTTCAGGAATTCCACTTCTTCTTCACGACTCAGTTTCATATCTCTGATCGGTGTGATGATCTCCATCTCAGGAGCAAGCACATTAAAGATCAGATCGAAACGAACCTGATCATTTCCGGCTCCCGTGCTTCCGTGTGCGATGGCGTCAGCGCCGATCTTTTTGGCATATTCTGCTATTGCCACAGCCTGAAATACACGCTCGGCACTTACTGAAAGCGGATAGGTATGATTCTTTAACACGTTTCCGAATAACAGGTATTTAATTCCTTTCTGATAGAATTCCTGCTCAACATCAATGCAGACGTGATCTTCGATACCCAGATCAGCAGCTTTCTGTGCCAGTTCTTTTTGTTCTGCTTCATCAAAGCCGCCGGTGTTTACAGCCGCGGTAAACACTTCGTATCCCTTTTCTTTTGCAAGATGGATGGCGCAATAACTGGTGTCTAAACCACCACTGAATGCTAGTACTACTTTTTTATTTTTCTTCATGATGTTAATTCCATTAAGGTCAATCTGAGCTTTGCCCAAGATTTAGATTCCTGCCTTCGCAGGAATGACTAAGTGCCTATAAAAATATTTTTAACGGTTTAATGAGTTTCTGAACAGAAGCGGTTTTCATCTGCACCCAACGGTAAAATTTTCTGATGTTTGCTTCGCGTTCTTCTTTTGGTTTGTTATTCGGATGCTGAGGATCGTACAGCATTCCTGTGCATAAACAATTCTTACGATCATTTCTGGAGAGGATGTCGTAATTCGGACAGCTTTGACAACCTTTCCAGAACGTATCGTCCTGAGTGAGTTCTGAAAACGTCACCGGCTTATAACCAAGATCCGAATTTATCTTCATAACCGGCAAACTGGTCGTGATCCCGAATAACTTCGCAGTTGGGTATTTCTTCTTTGACAACTCAAATGCTTTTCCTTTGATCTTTTTTGCCAATCCAAGCCCTCTGTAATCCGGATGAACGATCAGTCCCGAATTCGCCACATACTTTTTACTTTCCCAGATCTCGATGTAGCAAAACCCGACCAGTTTATCCCCATCTAAGGCTATAACCGCATTTTGGTTTTCAAATTTAGTTTTGATGTAATTGGGATCACGTTTTGCAATACCTGTTCCGCGCTGTTGAGCTGCTTTTTCAATAAGTGCACAGATCTCTTCCGCATAAACTGCGTGCTTGGATGAACCGAAATAGATAGAAACCGACATGTGAGTAAAAGATGGAAATCCCGAAGGATGAATTAGAATTGAACTGCTTTTATTAATTCAGATGAGATGGTAATCGTAGAAAACACGACATACCACTATGCGTTACCGCCGCCGCGGAACGCGCCGTACAGATCGTCTGTCAATTCTATGTGCAAGAGATTTTTGCATGGCTTGTAAAATGGGGAATTGAACACTCCAATGCAATAGGCGATTTGAAATTAAATTAAAAACTGTCATCTCGCGGTCTGTCTGCCGACAAAGACAGGCGAATGCCCGATATCTTGATTGGAATAGAAAAAATACTCCTTTGAAGGAGGTGTCCGCCCTTCGAACGGATATCAAGACAAAAGTAGATATCCTTGTGCTAAGCTAAGTCTTTTTATCTGGTCTCGATGCTATGCGTTGGAAACGGACCTCCCCGGCTACGAAACAGATTCTTTGGTTCTGAGTAGTTCGCCCCTCCTTGAATAAGGAGGGGAATTCCAAAGTTGATTCTAACTTTTATCAACGAGTCCTCCTCCTGTTGTAGGAGGAGACAGAGGAGGTCTTTACTTATGTATTGTGAGTACATTTACTTGATCATGTGTACTTTTGGACCGATACTGAGCTTCCTCAGCACAGGCTCCAGTACCAAAAACTCCCGACAAGAATTATTGGGGCGAATAATTCTAAAGGTCGATGTAAGTTGGAAGTTGTTCGAGAAACTGAAATTATTAAAGGATACGATCATCTCGCGGCGAATGCCCGAGATCTCGATTGAAAAAGAAAAAATCCTCCTTTGAAGGAGGTGTCCGCCGACTGGCGGACGGAGGATGTTGTGCGGTTTACTAGCTTAGAAACTGCACAACATCCCTCTGATCTCACACACGTGTTCGATCGGTCTCCCTTCGAAGGGAGATTTAGAATCTTCGCATCCATTCTTTCACCCAACCTTGTTCACTCTCCAACCCCTTTGTGTTCTCTGTGGTTCAAACAATTCCCAGCATTTCCTGAACCACCCTTGTTCCTTCCCTAACATTAGGGAGGGAGACTTTATAACTCCACTCAGATATTAATTACAGCTTCCCCTTCCCTTGTTTAAGGGAAGGGACAGGGATGGGTTCGGCTTAGTACTTGTTTTAGTTTACTCTTTTACTATCTTAAGTTGATTTTATACGACGATGTTATGAGACATTCTCTTAGTAATTAAAAATAGATCAGGTGATTAGGCTGTATTATGATGGATTCCGGAATTTTATACGACGTCCAATAATAAAAGCCTTTTCGCATATTAATATGTTAGCAGCCTTATTCAAATAAGAAATATTTTATTAAAAAATGAGTGAAAAAATTCAAGTTTGGAAGCCAATTGATTTTACAGACAACTGGTTGGAAACGGATACATCTCTATTAGATGATATTGCCCCATCATGGTTTGCTAAAAGAGAAGAAATCAGTGATGACTCTAGTGAGTTCAAAGAATTCATGGAAAGGCTCAAAAGACACCATGCAATAGAAACTGGTGTAGTTGAAAAACTATATGACTTAAATGAGGGTATTACTCAAACTTTTATTAAGAAGGGTTTTGCTGAATCATTCATTCAATACGGTGATACTAATATTAACCCACCAGACTTAATAAAGTTTCTAAAAGATCATTATTCAGCTCTCGACTTAATTTTCGACTATGTAAAAGAAGACCGTGAGCTGACTAAAGGATTTATATTAGAATTACATCAATTAGTTACTGCAAATCAAGAATACACTACAGCTATAGATTCATTAGGTACATTACAAAACATTCCATTATTAAAAGGAAAGTTTAAAGTAAATGAAAATAATCCTAGAAGAGAAGATGGAACTATTTTTCAGTACTGCCCTCCAATCCATGTCGAATCGGAGATTGAAAAATTAATTGATCTTTACAATAAGCTAGAAAACAAGTCAATCAAACCAATAATTATTTCTGCATGGTTTCACCATGCTTTTACTCAAATTCATCCTTTTCAAGATGGAAATGGAAGAATTGCAAGATTATTGGCTACTATGATTCTTGTTAAACACAGTTTCTTCCCCTTTACTGTAAAAAGAGGACAAAAACCCGACTATATAGACGCTCTTGAAAATGCTGACCAAGGTGATCCAAATGACATTGTAAAATTCTTCAGTAGAGTACAAAAAAAGAATATTGAAGAAATACTAAATGAGCCGTTTGAGGCTGAAAACAAATCTGACTCCCTTCAGAGTGTTGCTAGTAAACTTTCATTTAAACTTCATGAATGGCAAGAGAAGCAAAAGAAGTTAAAACAACAACAAATAAAAGAAAACCGAGATAGTATTTTCGAATACATTTATGAATGTATAGGATCAATATTTGAGCAACTTAGAGATGAAATAGATATTAATTCAGCTGAAGTTTTTATAGATAGTAATTTACCAGATTCTCCAAAATACTATTGGTATACAAAACAGATAGCTGAATATGCTACACATCATAAATATTATTTCAATAAAAACCTTCCAAGAGGATGGTTCAAGTTTGTGTTTTCTCTTCCTGATGAAAGAAAGTATGAAATTATCATCACTGTTCACCATTATGGTTATAGTAGTGATACTATAGCATTAGGAGCATTTATGGAATACTATCCCCCTGAACACAATAATGACAAAGATGCAGATATAATTTATACACCTTTTGATTTACACCCACACACTATTTCACTTGGCAGCTCTATTGAATCTTTGAAACCAAACATAAGTTCTTATTTGTCTGATATTGTGACTGTTGGATTAACACAGATTATGAATGAATTTTATTAGTTAAGCTGCTAACAAGGTGTTTTAAGTCGGACGCAGGCAGGGTTCGCTGGACAGCTTGTGAGCAATAAAATTAATCCGTTACTTCAACAAAAATAAGAACCCGCGCCGCTTAAACGCGGGGTCGTTAGGCAAATCAACTCAATTCAATGCAAAATAAGCCTGTTCAATATCTCTTTACTGATCTTTGGGGATTAAGTATGGCCTCAATTTGGCAGACAATTTCGATTATAGTCGGTATAATATTTATTGATTTATCAGACGTTATTACCTTTCACATTGGAGCGATTTTTATGTTTTGTGGAGCTTATTATATTTCAAATTTTCTTCATAAAGAGCAGTATAAGAATCGCGAAAAATTATTAAGAAAAGATTGGGACTTTTCCATTGCATTGGTTTGGTGGACAAGTGTTGTTTTAACTTTAATTTTTGTGTGCCTTACTATTTTATCTTTTTTCAACACTGGAGGAAATGAAGGATCACTTTTCTTTTACAGTTTATCAATTTTTCCTTTTGGTGCAGCAATTAATACATCAAAAAAATGGGAACTCAGAAAAGATTTTGAATCATAAAAATTTGCATAACAAGCGTTTCAAGCGGACTCCCCGAATGCTCGGGGCAGACTGGTTCGGTAATTTATTATTTTTAACTCGACTGGTCGCTAACTAAATTTTTGCTAAATGAATTTTCTTCTACGGCTTAAACACTGGAAACTTTTCCTCCTTGTTTTCGGATTTCCTGCTCTTTCTTTCCCGGTTACACTTATTGGTTTGCTAATGAATAGTGACCCTGTTTACTACATCGGTCTAATTGTTTCGTCAAGTGCATGGGTCTTTTTGGTGTTTTGGTTAAAAGAATCCGGAAATTATTTGTACGAACAGTTAGATGCTGAATTGACCATCGGTTCCAACCAAAAATTGTTTAATTTCAATTTATATTTCGCTCTATTTTATTCTACACTTCTTATTCTTTACTTCATGGTTCCGGAAAATGATACCTTCAATAAGGTATATTCATTTGCCATTTTCCCAATGCACCTCTACTCAATGTATTCTCTGTTTTATGCAATCTATTTTGTTTCGAAACATCTATCAATGACAGAGGGAAAGAGCGGGAAATCCGAAGACTTTCTTGGGTATTTTTTTATGCTTTGGTTCTACCCAATCGGAATTTGGACAATTCAACCAAAAATCAATCAACTAATAAACCGTTAATCTAACATCTTCAAAGGCTTGTTCCCGCCACCCCGCCCAGCCAGACTCCTTAACATAAGGGAGAGACTATTTTTGTTAATTCGGATTTCCATCCCTGAACTACCTTTACTAAACTGTAAACAAATTAACTTTAAAAGAGCTTCCAATATCAATATGGTTAATATCTCTGTAGATGGTAAAAACATCAATGCGAATACTTTCGTGATTCCGCCAATGGGTTTAAGTTCTTCAAAAAGTCACATGAACCAACATGCCTTTACTTGTGAAATTCCGAAATCTATAATTATTGAACTCATGAGCTCAGAATACAAACAGTGGGTATCGGAATCTAAAGATGATGACGTTTGCTATGGTGAACCTCAAGATGAATTAGGCCGAGCAGGATATCCTGATATTGATCTGGTTTTGGAGAATAAGGCACTTACTAAACTAACCTTTGGTGATTATCTTGTTCGAGAGCTATTGGAAAAACTGATAGAGAATAATAAGCCAAACCATTTCAAGTTCTGGTTTGATGAGATAACTGATTGCTCTATAAATCAAGACTTAGTTATTTTTGAAGGAGTTTGCTACAGTAAATAGAAGTAGCGGTACCCGCGACCCTTAACTCTGAATCGAATTCTTATCCCGAGCCTTTTTGCTTCCCGAAGCAGCGTTTCCAATTTGCATTCCGAATCAGACCTTCAGAACAAGAGGTAAAACCAAACGGATCTTTTAACTCTTCCAGAGTTAACTATGCCCAAATTTATGAGTAGTCATCATATTCAACTCTGGAAGAGTTGGTGAACGAATCTTACTCCACCCCTAAACTAATTTCTGAATTTTCTCATTTACCCAACCGTGCAGATCCTTCGGAAGTATCCTCAGGGTGACACATTAAACTCATCGCCATTCTGAGCTTGACTCAGAGTCTGTAATTGCTCGGGTCAACAAATGTGCCTTACACAGATCCTGAATCAAGCCTGCCTACCGGCAGACACGTTCAGGATGACAAGTTTATGAAAAAGGAGTCACTTCAGCATTGAACATTCCTTGTTCAATATTCTAAGCCTCTGCTAAGATCTCCAAAAACCTCGCTGACGTTTTAATTCCTCGATGGAAATCCTGAAGTGAGAATTTTTCATTTGGGGAGTGAATTGCATCGCTTGTAATTCCAAAGCCCATCAGTATAGATTCCACACCAAGTACTTTTTTGAAATCAGCAACGATCGGAATGGAACCGCCTTCACGGGAAAACAGTACTTCTTTTTCGAACACATCTTCAAAAGCCTGAGCAGCGGCTTTCAATCCGTAAAAAGAAAGATCGGTTACCGATGGATGTCCACCGTGATGATCCGTTACTTTTACTTTCACCGTATCGGGAGCAATAGAATTAAAATATTCCGTGAATAACTCTGCAATTTCTTTCGGATGCTGATCCGGTACCAAACGCATACTGATCTTTGCATTCGCTTTGGATGGAAGCACGGTTTTTGCACCTTCGCCGGTGTACCCGCCCCAAATTCCGTTTACATCAAGAGTAGGTCTTGCCGAAGCTCTTTCATGAGTGGTGTATCCTTTTTCACCATGAACGGCGTCAATATCGAGTGACTTTTTATACGCTTCTTCATCAAACGGAAGTGCCGCAGATGCTTCTCTTTCTGCATCTGTAAGATCGATCACTTTATCATAAAAGCCCGGAATCTGAATTCTTCCGTCTTCATCTTTCAATTTGGCGATCATCTCACACAGAACATTCAATGGATTTTCAACCGCGCCGCCATACACACCCGAGTGCAGATCCCGATTTGGTCCTACTACTTCTACTTCCATATACGCTAAGCCGCGTAATCCGTATGTGATGGATGGCATATCTTTTCCGAACATGGAAGTATCTGAGATCAACACCATATCACATTCAAGCATGTCTTTGTGCTCAATGATAAAAGGAACCAAATTCGGAGAACCGATTTCTTCTTCTCCTTCCAGAATAAATTTCACATTTACCGGAATTTCCTGCCCAGTTTTTCTGAAAGACTCGATCGCTTTTACGTGTGTATACGACTGACCTTTATCATCACTCGCTCCACGAGCGTACACATTTCCATCTTTTACTACCGGTTCAAAAGCAGGAGAATCCCACAATTCATCGGGGTCGGATGGTTGCACATCATAATGACCGTACACTAAAACGGTTGGCTTGTCATCATGTGGACAATGCTCGGCATACACAATTGGATTTCCCGGAGTCTCAAATAATTCTACTCTTTCAAGATCAAAAGATTCAAACTGTTTCAACAGAAAGTTCGCCGCTTCTTTGATCGCAGGTTTTTTGGAAGAATCGGTACTCACGCTGGGAATGCGAAGCAGGTCGAACAGTTCTTCTTCAAATTTGCTAATGTTTTGATCGATGTACTCTTGTGATTTACTCATGAGTTTTTTTGAATTATAAAATTTTGATTCCTTTGGCTTCTATCCAGCCGAATTGTCCGTTTCCTAACCTAATGTAATACCAGTTTTCTTGTGTTGCACTTTTTTTCCGGTCAATGGTCAGATCATATCCTTCGTACGCCATACTCACTAATTCTGAATTTTCAGATGGAGAAGCAGATACACTGGATTCATCCATGATCAAAACAGCTTCGTCATATCTTTGGTCTACATAATCCACATAATATGACAGTGAGATGATCAGTACAGCAATGGTTAAACAACTGATGATAATATTCTTTTGTTTCGGGAGCTTTATCAGATTAAACCACCCGGCTATGATCAGCAGTAAAGCCAGACAAACAAAACAGTATCCGATCAAAAACAATCCGAACGTTCCCGGAGTTACTTTAAAATGATCGACGGCTCTGTCCCACGGCAATTTAGGAAGTTTTGCAGACTGCCTGCTGAATTGAGAGTTCACAAAATCCAACGCCCGATCTGCACTTTGCTGAGTTGATTCAAATTTTGAAGCTTGCAAAAAGTAGAACTTTGCTAGTCCCAAAGAATCGATTTGAACAGACGCGATTCCCATATTTAAAAATAGTTCTCCGGAAATAAAGTTATTCCCCTCAATTTGTCGATACTTTTTTAAAGCTTCTCTGTAGTTACCTTCTTCCAGCAAATTATTGGCTTCATCAAAATTAAGTTGTGGTGAAGATTGTCCAAATAATACTCCGGTAAAACAGAAAAGAATTGATAGTGCCAATACTTTTTTCACAGAACCTTCCCCAAATCTTTGATCAGTTGTTTGGTTTTTTCCACATCATCTTCTAATCCTTCCTGTGAAATATTTGGTGCATAAGCTATGGTTTCGCATTTATCAAAAATTCTCTTCGCTTCCGTTATTACAGATTTATCTGCGCCCTTCTTTTGGATCTCTGTGATTAGACTCTGCCCCGAAACTCCTGCAATTGGAAGATTCAGTTTGTCAGCTATAAACTGCGAAAGAGCTTTTTGAATTTTATGATATCCTTCTTTAATGTCTTCTGTGGTTTTTGCGTTCTCCAAAGTATCCATCGCTTTGTCTTTTGCCTTAGTGGATCTCGCAAAACCGGCATCGTTGTTCAATTTATCATAATAGTTCTTATACCCGTATGCTCCTATAAAAAGCAAAAAGGGAGTGAACAACATCACCCAAATCGAATTTCTTTCAGTTAAAGGTGTCGCTGTTTTCTGTTTCCATTGTGCTAAACCTGTAACCGGTTCAATATCCAAACGCATATCTTCCAAAGAGGTTACTGTAGCATTGGGATCTATATCCGCTCTGAATTTTATTTCTGAAAGCGTAAAGTATTCGTAGCTGTTTTTATCAGGATTAAAAGTTGCTATCCTTTTTTCCGGAATAGAATACGTGCCGTCATTGCGGGCAATAATGATATCAGTAAATGTTTTAGTTCCGGCAATCAATCTGTTGTCACGAGTAATACTTGTGTTTTCCTGTGGGTTATACAGCTCTAAAGACTCGGGAAAATCGTACTCAGGTTTGTTGAGAAGTGGAAGATTCCCTGAACCGGTGATCTCAGTTACGATTTCCACACTTTCGCCCACATAAGCCGAGCTAGGCTTTATCGTTCTTTTGATCTCAAAATCACCAACCGCTCCTATATATTCAGCATTTTCAATGGCCGGTGGTCGCCCTACATCCAAAGTAACCGGAAGAGTTTTTAATTCTTTGTTTTCTTGTCCAAAACTAAAATTGAAAGGATCTCGTGCAGTTCTTCTGCTGTTACGAACCCTTACCGTTAAGCTGTACGGACTTAAGGTCAACTCTCCTGCTTTAGTGGGAAAAAGCGCATACTGTAACAGCCGGGCTCTTTTATATCGAATTCCATTTATAATTACTGAAGTTGTTCTTGCTTGTGATGGGTTGTTCAATTCTTCTTTCCAGAAACCTTCAGCCTTCCATCCCGGAACTGTGTTGTAATTAGACACTTCTACTTCGCTTTTAAAATATAATACGATATCAGCTACCACCTGCTGACCTACGACCGGATTTTGAGTAGTTGGTTCTAATCTCACATAAATATCAGGAGCTCTTTCCGCATTTCCATTGTCGATGGTTTTGGGGTCTAATACTTTGAACGCAATAGGCTTTGTTGCAAATTCTTTCCCGTTAACCGTCACCTTGATCGAAGGAACAGTATAACTTCCGGGCGATTGAGCAATGAACTGAAAACCATAGCTTTGTGTCAGCGATGGTTTACCATTTACATAAGTGTAGTTGCTGCCTGAAATAGTTCTATTCGGCAAATATCTTAATCCGGAAATGGATGGGATCTCCGGCCGTTCCAGGGAATTAAGAGAGGTTCCTGAAATTGCGATATCAAGTTGAACCGATTCCCCTTCGAAAATATTGGTTTCTGTCAGGGTTGCCTGTACACTCACATCCTGTGCCAATAAAAGCTGATTGGCAATTCCTGAAATTAATAAGACAAAAAGTAGTACTGGCTTATTACCAATCTTTATCATGCGTAGCGCTGTCTTTTGATTTCTTTTTCTTGAAGTCTTTCAACAATTCTTTTTCTTTCTGAGCCAGAGCTTTCAGGATCTTTTCAGCATCTTCTTTACTTATTTCTTTGGAATCGATTTCCTTTCCTTCTTCAGGTTTAGGTTCATTTTCTTCACTTCCTTCACCTTGCTCCTGTTCCTGCTGTTCTTCTTCATTTTGCTCTTGATTCTCCTGTTGCTGATCCTGGTTTTGTTCCTGCTGATCTTGCTCTTGCTGTTCCTGCTCCTGATTTTGGTTCTGCTGGTTTTGTTGCTGCTGTTGCTGTTTTTCTTTCTCTTCTTCCAGTTTTTGCTTCAGTGCATTCAGCTTAGCATCATTCGGGTGCTGAAATAAACCTTCATCAACTATCTGAATGGCCTGATTCAGTTGCGAATTGATGTACGAATTCGCCCCTCTGTGAAAGAAACTATCGGCATCCTGAGCCTGAACAGTCACAGCTATAAAAACCATTAATAAAATGCTTGAAAAGTACTTCATAATTAATTGTCTATAGTGCTTACGGTCTTAATTCGTTCCATAAAATCGTTGTAATTAGGTTGAACAGTCTTGTCGTTAGCAGCGGCACTTTCCATCAAGTTAAATGCTTCCTGATATCTTTGCTCTGCCACCAGCTGCTCTGCCCGTTTTTTCATCGCCTTGGCATATTCAGTAGGAGGTTCTTTTTCCTGATCCTGGTTTTGTTGATCCTGATTTTGCTCATTCTGTTCTTCTGACGCTTTTTTAGCCGCTAATTCGTAATTATGTTTCGCTTCGTAATCTCCCGGATTCAGTTTTAAAGAGTTTCTGAAATGATGCGCGGCAGGTTTCCAGTCTTCGTTTTCAGCCAATATCGTTCCAATGTTGTATTGAGCCAGTGCTTTATCTTCAGCCGATTCAGCATATTCCTGTGAGTTCAGATATGCTTCGATGGCATCTTCTACTTTACCCTGCTTTGCCAGTGCATTTCCAAGATTGAAATACAGCTTAGAATTATCCGGATCCTCTTCCAAAGCTAGTCGAAATAGAGAATCTGCTAAAACATAGTTCCCCTCCTCGTAGGCCTTATTAGCCTCTCTTCCATCGCCCGAAGCTACAAAAAGAAATCCGATCAATATGTAAAGCAAGGTTTTCATTAATTCTATTCCATTTCTTCCGCTACCTGCAGTGTTTCCTCATCCATCAACATATTGGTAAACACATTGGTTACATCATCATTGTCTTCAAATTTGTCCATCATTTTTAAATTTGAAAGAGCCGTTTCTACATCAACTTTTGTTTCTGTTGTAGCTTCGCGGATCAACTCTGCCGACTCGATCTTATTTCCTCCCTCTTCCAATGCTTTTCGAACATTAAAAAGATCTTCCCGAGCCGTATACACAACGAATAAATCATCCTCTGATTGTATATCATCTGCACCGGCTTCAATGGCTTCCAGCATAAATTCTTCTTCGTCTTTACCTTCTGCAGCCACACGGATCATTCCTTTTTGCTCAAACAAAAAACTTACTGAGCCATTGGTACCCATATTTCCGCCATGTTTGGTGAAAATATGTCTAATATCAGCAACCGAACGTGTATTATTATCTGTGGTTACCTCAACAAAATAGGCAATTCCACCCGGACCATAACCTTCAAAAGTAACTTCTTCATAAGTAGCAGCGTCATCTCCTTCTCCGGTTCCGCGCTTAATTGCACGCTCCATATTATCTTTTGGAAGATTTACAGCCTTCGCGTTATCAATTGCTAACGATAAACGTGGGTTTCCCGTAGGATCACCACCACCTTCGCGTGCAGCTACAGTTAATTCTTTGATCACTTTTGTAAAAACTTTTGATCTCTTGGAATCTTCCTTAGCCTTCTTGTGGCGAATATTCGCCCATTTAGAATGTCCTGCCATTAGATAACTACAATTATGTTACTGATTCAAGGTTGTAAATATACATAATACTACATAGCCATCGTAAATTTTTTATGAAACCAAACTGTTAAAGGTTGTGTTAGAAAGCGTGAGATTAATTACCTTTTAAAAAATTAAAGAGTTTACATGAATATTGGAATTGTCTGTTATCCTACCTTTGGCGGTAGTGGCGTCGTTGCCACTGAGCTTGCAAAAGTATTAGCCTCAAAAGGTCATAAGATCCATATGATGAGTTACGCTAAACCGGCCAGACTAGAAACGCTGGATTCCAATATTTTTTACCATGAGGTGGCTATTAATGCATATCCTTTGTTTGAATATCCTCCTTATGCACTGGCATTAGCTTCGCAAATGGTCAATCTGATCGAGTACGAGAATCTTGACCTTCTTCACGTTCATTATGCACTTCCTCATGCAACAAGCGCTTATTTAGCCAAACAGATCATGGCTGAAAAAGGAATTCATGTTCCGGTTGTTACAACTTTACACGGTACAGATATAACATTAGTAGGTAGTGACCCAAGTTATAAACATGTAGTGGAATTCTCGATTAACAAAAGTGACGGCGTTACCGCTGTTTCCGATTATCTAAGACGCGAAACCTGTGAGCGTTTTGATATAAAAACTGACATCAAAGTTATTCCCAACTTTATTGATCTGGAAAGATTTCAGAAATCTAATAAGAGTCACTTTAAAAGAGCTATTTGTCCAGATGGAGAAAAAGTAGTAGTTCATGTGTCTAATTTCCGCAAAGTGAAACGAGTTCCTGAGGTAGTAACTATATTTGACCGGATTCTCAAACATGGTATAGCCGCAAAATTATTACTGGTAGGCGACGGTCCCGAGCGACAAAGAACAGAGCAACAATGCCGTGATCTCGGAATTTGTGATCATGTACGTTTTCTGGGGAAGCTGGATCAGGTAGAAGATGTGCTTTCAATAGCTGATCTGTTTTTGATCCCTTCAGGTTCAGAGACCTTTGGTTTGGCTGCTTTAGAAGCTATGAGTTGTTCAGTTCCAGTGATTAGCTCTAACATTGGCGGTTTACCGGAGGTAAATGTTCAGGGCGAAACCGGTTTCCTTTGTGACCTCGATGATATCGATTGTATGGCAAAAAATGCGGTGGAAATACTGACTAATCCGGAACTTCATGATAGAATGAGCAAAAATGCACGGAAACGCGCTGAATTGTTTAATCAGGATCTGGTAGTTAATCAGTATGAAGATTATTACAAAGCAGTAAGTACCGACCTTGTAAATTCTTAGTTACTTGATCAGAGTAAATCTTTTTGAAAACACCTTTTCAGAAGTCTTCAATCTGTAAAAATATACCCCACTCGCTAAATTTTCTGCTCTGAAAGTTATAGAGTGGCTTCCTGCATTGTAAATTTTATTAGTCACCGTTTCTACTAGTTGACCGACCATATTGAACACTTCCAAAGTTACTTTTTCCTGTTTATTCAGGCTGAATGAAATTGTAGTACTTGGATTAAATGGATTCGGATAATTTTGATATAACTGAACTGTTTTTGGAGTTGAGCCAAGTTCTTCATTGCTTACCGGCATACCATTTGATTTTCCCGGAGTTGGATTATCGATGAACACAAACTCCGCACTGCCGTCCTTATCTCTTCCATATGAAACATCTGTAGTTTGCGCACCAAAGGTAATGGTGTTTATTGCTTCAAAATCACTGCCGTTTTGTTTATACAAACCTGCGTCTTCTCCTGCTTTACTCAGATTAAATGAGGCATGCATTGGACCTTCTTTTTCGTCATCATCTGTCCAGATTAATAAAAACCCTTTTGCAGGGATTGTTGTATCCGGAAATGCCCACTTGTCAGGATTCGATAAGTCATCCGTAAGAAAATATCCGCTCATCGAAATTTCATTATCGGTCGTATTATAAATTTCAAGCCAATCAGGATATGAACCACTTTCGTCCTGAATGGTTGAACTGTTACTCGCCATTAGCTCATTAATAACAAGGTCAGTAGCAACATCAGAGTTTTCCTGTACTAATTTTTTTGCCGGATTTTGCGGATACCGACTCGTTTTTCCATCCTGATCCTGCGCCAGAACATAAAAGCTTATATCATCTGAATAAAAACCTATTTCCTTAGACCCCGTGTAAATACCATCACCTGCAATTCTGTCTGCTCCGTTTCCGGCATCATTTAATTCAAAAGGATTTAAGAATTCAAGTATGTCCAGTTTTGCGCTTACAACATTCAGGTCATCATCGTTAACTAAAGCCTCAACAACAATTGTTTTATTTCCATTATCAGTAAGAAGCCTTGAAGAAGACGTATGGATAATCGGGTATATATTATTAAGCTGAAGTTGGTTTAGCGCTGAATTTGTTCGTTGAGTTATAAATGGCTTCAATCCATATGGAACATGTCCGCCTAAGGCTTGAGTAAAAGATTTGTCATAATCTTCAAAGTCTAATGCCGGCCAGTCTTTTGCTCTGAAAGTATCAGATTCAGCTGATGTCTGAACCATAGCCTTTAAACGGTCGATTTCAGGAAACAAGCTGTCCTGATTAAAAACAGTTTCTATAGTTTCATTCAGATAATAACTGAACCAATCTTTAAATTTTTGAATTTCCAGAAACCGGTTTGTTAATGCACGTGGTTCATTCTGATTTCCCCAGTTGTAAATATTTCTAACTCCCCAATCTATACCAAAGAAATCCACTCCAAGAGTATTGTCATAATCATAAGGTATTACCGAAAATCTGCCATCCTCGGGGGATTGATATAAATAGAAGTTATTCTTGTTAAATGAGTAGTTATCCCAATTACCTGTTAGCACATCGATTGCCATCCACCTAAGTGTGGCATCCACATCCAAATAGTCATGGATCTTTTCTTCAAAATCTTTATCACTTGAGTTGTTCAAGAATTCAATAAATGACGCCAGACCTGAATAGTCATTTTCTACTTCGTTGGTCTTAAGATCATAAGGTCTTCTTCCGTATTCTTCATAACTACTATAATCATCTGAATTGGGGCCCCTATAACTCAGATCGGCCGGATAAAGGCACTTATATAAGTTACCGGGATCACCATCAAATTCTTTTTTCAGAAACTCGTTATCAATATGTTCTACATTCAGGTACAAACCATAAAAAACATCATTAATATATAACGAAACATGATTAGATCGGGGTGCTTTCACTCCCATTTTCTCAAAAATATCCCAACTCAATTTAGCTCTCAATATCGTTGGGTCATTATGCTCACCATTCAGATTCATTTTATCTAAACCACGATATTCTCTTCCATCGATAAAGGTATCAAATGAAACTTTGAATGATTTTTTCTCAGATGCTCTTGACGTATTACCTCTTAAACGAAAACCCACACTGTCAACTGTTTCTGTGACTCCATCCTTGGTAATACTGAACATAGCATGGAATTCATGATCACTTTGTTGATTCTCATCATCTAAAATTTCATCGAGATAATTTGGATCTATTGTGATTCTTACTTCCGGCAAAGTTGAATCATCAAAAAGCCATTTAGAACCCGATTGGCTCAATAATGCTGTTGAGCATAGGATAGAAAAACTTAGAACTGTCAGTAGCTGTTTCATAAAATGTGTTACATAAAAAAAGGAGCTCGAATGAGCTCCTTTAAAGTAGTAAAAAAATTCTAATTACTTAGTTGTAATAGGGATTGCTGTCATTGTTTTTCCCCATTGGAGATTCAAATGAGCTTTTGTGTCTGACAGAGTATCAAAATAGATAGTGAATCTTTCAAAGCTTGAAGCCCCTTCTGTAGTTACTGCCGCAGGCACTCTTAAAACGTCTTCTGACTTATCGTACTGAGTTCCCCAGCTTAACTTATTGTTCAGAATAAATGTCCAGTTTTCACCCGGAATTGTATAAAGAGAGTACGTTCCTGCTTTAACTTCCTTACCACCAAACATTACATCATCTGAAAAGGTAATTACAGTAGATTCGTTAGCACCTGTTCTCCAAACCTGATCAGGCTTTGCAAGAGATGCCAAGCTTCTTCCTTTTAGTCCCGGACGACCATAAGTAATTGAAACAGTTGTTGATCCAATATCTTGACTAACAGAGGCGTTTGGACTTGGACGGTTTCCTTTTCCTCTTTCTTGTGCAAATGTTAATTCTGATGAGAGGAGGACAGCAAAAACTGCAAGTGCTCCCAGTTTTAATAAAGCTTTCATGTCAATTCTATTTGAGTTGAGGGATTAGTTGTCCGGGAATAAATTTTTATCGATACCCGGTATTATTTTTAAAGCATTTTTGTAATACACTTTTTTCAACACATTATCAGGAAGATTCAATCCATACATTTTCCAGAAAGCGTGTCTTTTTCTAAAATAATCGAAATATTCATCATCGCTTTCCAAAACCCTGAAATAGGTGTAGTATTCTTCAGGGCGATAGGTATCTTTTCCAAATAATAACCTATCCTGATATTTAATAAAGAATTCTTTTGCGAAACGAGGTTGCCTTCCCAGCTCAGCAATTACCGCAGCTGTTTCAGTATACACATTTGGGAATTCATCAAGATGTTTTCCTAATCTTTCAAGGTCACTCGCCATCCAGCCTAGATGCGCATTTATAAAATTTGTTTTAGGATGTTTTCTGAACACATTCCACTGTTCAGCCATAACAACTTCCCAACTTGGAAACCTGGTTGTATCTCCTCTGTGTCTATCCGGAAAGTTTTTCATTTCCAACCAACGTTCGTTTTTCTCATTAATTGGCGCCCAGAATACAGCGGGTTCTCCGGTGTGTATCAAAACCGGAATTCCTAGTTCACCTGCCTTCGCCCAAACGGGATCAATTCGGGGATCATCAGTTTGTACCCGATTTCCTTCAGAGTCCAAAATTGTGAGTCCTAAATTTTTGAATATCTTTACGCCACGAGCTCCATTGTCATAATCCTCCTGAAGTTGTGCAACTGCTCTTTCGGTCCATCCTTCTTCATCTATTCCATTAAAGTCGATGTTTGCGAATACTATGAACCTGTTTAATCCACTTTTTTCAATGTTATCTGTGATGGCTTTTAATTGATCACCCGACCGCCCACTCAAATTCACAATAACTTTCATATTCAGATCTTCCATTTCGGAAGCAAGCTTTTTAAGATCTTGTGTTGCCATTCGCCAGTGATGGCTGTGAACATCAATGAAAGGAAATTTTGCTTTGGTAATTTTCTCTCCGGGAACTACTAAAGTAGAAACAGGATCATACTCCTCAAAAGTCATGGTTGTATCGACGTCCTGAGCCTGCAGCATCCAGCTTGCCATCATCAAATTCAGAAATAGAAAAACAATTTTTTTCATAATTATTGAAGTATAGTTAAAGCACAATTTATGAGTTGTAAAAAATAGTGCTTTAAAGATAGCTAAACAGCTAGAATCTAACTTCCGTTTTCCTTTAAAAAGAAATTCTTCATTGTCATTAAGGCTAAAACTCCCATTGCAATTACGAAAAGGAATGCTGAAGCCCAAAACTCAGATTCAATCACGTTTTTAAATGCCGGTTTTAATGCTAAACTAAACTGTGCTATTGCAATCACAAAAAATCCCTGCCAAAGCTTATAAGGCACATCAAGAGCTTTTTTAGAATGATAGTAAATGATCATTGCCATTACTGCATAACTTGCTAACGTTGTGTAAGCAGAAGCCAACATCCCGAAATGTGGAACAAATAAGAGGTTTCCGGTAACTGTAACTACTGAACCAATAAGCGTTATATATGCCAATACTTTGGTTTTTTCACCAATGAAAATTCCTGCTGAAAAATTCACATACCAACCCTGAAACCAGTATGCTAGCAATAGAGGCGATACAACATTAAGTCCTAACCAATATTCTCTACCAATCAATGTAGCTTCTGTAAAGGGAATAGTGAGCTGCACTATTTGCTCAATGAATAATGAAAAGAATATAAAAATAAGCGCCGCACCTAAGTTAAAATACCGAAATGCTTCTGAGAATATTACCGGAGCCTCCTGATCATCAGATTTTTTCATAAAAAAAGGCTGCCAGGCGTATCTGTAAACAGTTACAAACAGAAGCATAACAACTGCTAGTTTATACGCTGCTGAATATATCCCAACAATGTCTTCTCCTGAATAAATACTTCCATCAGCATTTGTGCCATAAATTGCTTCGATCGATTCGGGATTCATCCGTTTTAAAAAAATGCGGTCCAACATTTCATTTATTACATAGCCAATTCCTGCAGGTACAAATGGTAAGCCGAAACGCAAAGCTTTTTTTAAGAAGTTAATATCCCAGCTTCCCTTCAGCATATCCCGAGTAATGATCCATACAAACAATGCTGTAATGAATGAGGCTATAATATTACTTATTAATACAGCTTCAATCCCCAGGTGTAGTTTTAAGATCAGGTAAAGGTTAAGTCCCAGATTTATAAATACACCAAACATTTTAAGAAGTGCGAAATGCCATGGCTTTCCTTTCAACCTTAACTCCGCAAAGGGAATAACCTGAATTGTATCAAAGATCAAAATACCCAACATCAAAGTTAACAAAGGGAATGGCTCAGCCAGTCCAATAACCGGATTAATCAAAGGATTCAGAAACCACACTATGGTCACTAAAACTGCTGATGTCAGCAACAAACTGACTTGAATAGTCTTGAAGATGTCTTTTGATTTCTCTCTCTCTTTGGCATACCTGAAGTAGCTCGACTCCATTCCATAAGTAAAAACCACATTCAGAAATGCCACCACTACATAAATCAGACTTATTACCCCATATTCACCAGGTTTGAAAACCCCTGTGTAAAATGGAACTAGCAGGTAATTCATGAATCTGGTAAATACATGACTCACCCCATAAATAAGAGTATCGGAAAGAAGTTCTTTAAGCTGCTTCAAAAGTTATTGATTTGAAAGGTGTTCAAGGGCTTGTACTCCTAGTATGTAGCTATACTTTCCAAAGCCTGTTATTATCCCGTCCATAACTTCTCCTGTTAAAGACTTTTCTCTGAATGTTTCTCGGGCGTGTATGTTTGAAATATGCACTTCCACTTTAGGAAAATTAATAGGTTCCAGCGCGTCTCTTAAAGCTACCGATGTGTGAGTATATGCTCCAAGGTTGGTAACCAACCCTTCGGTCCCATCCTTCATCGCTTCCTGTAATTTATTAATGATCTCTCCTTCAATATTACTTTGAAAAAAAGAAATTTCGTGTTCTTTAAAACTATTAGAAACAAAACTCTGTAGTTCTTGTAAAGTTCCGGCCCCATAAATTCCGGTATCTCTTGTGCCTAATAGATTTAAGTTTGGGCCATTAACGATTAATATTTTCATAGTTCAACAGCTTTACTTATTAGTGACGCAATTTCTTTCATTCTTGATTCCTGAACCTCTGACTTTCTGCCCAAACTTACCGGTTGTCCTTCAAAATAGATAGGAATTAAATGTATATGAGCATGAGGTACTTCAAGACCTTCAACTATTATGCCTGTCCTGATTGTTCCCAGCGAGCGGTCTATGGCTTTTGCTATTTTTTTGGAAAAACTGATCAGACCATGCAGCGTTTCATCAGAAAGATCAAAAACATAATCCACTTCCTGTTTAGGAATAACTAATGCATGCCCCTCAGCAATTGGATTAATATCCAGAAACGAAAAGTAGTCTTCGTCTTCCGCAATTTTGTAACATGGAATTTCACCATTTATAATTTTAGAGAAAATACTTGCCATACTTTTACTTAATCTTTTGAATGCTTATGATATTCAATGTAATGTACTGAACTTATAAAAGCTCTCAATGAAATTTTATCCACTCTTTTTTTTATTAGCAGTTGTATTATGGTTTCCTGTGCAAGCACAGAATGATTATTTAAGCGGCCCGGTTACAGAACAACAGATAAGAGAAGTAAAAATCTTTGATTTATATACCAAACGCTACAAACCGGATCCCAAAATCATTACTCAGCTTAACTCAGTTCAAGATACTATTTTGATTGATGTGTTTATGGGGATGTGGTGCCATGACAGCAAAAGGGAAATACCGGCTTTTTTTAAAATAATGGAATCAATAGAAAATCCTCTGATATCTGCAAAGTACACTGCTCTGGAATACAAAAGAAAAGGCCCCAAAGAAATTATTAAGACAAACGACATCAAAAGAACGCCTACTTTCATTATTTATAAGAACGGAAAAGAAGTTGGCAGAATCATTGAAGAGGTCGAAGTGAGCATGGAATCCGACTTATATGAGATAATTTTTAAAGAATAATGAAAAAGTCACAATATTACTCGATTTAAGATTGTCATAAAGTATATAAACCCGTATCTTTGGAGCCTTTCGCGAATGCGATGGAAGATCCGGTAGCTCAGTTGGTAGAGCAACTGCCTTTTAAGCCGTGGGTCGAGGGTTCGAGTCCCTCCCGGATCACAATTTTGTAGTTTACAAGAATCTCTCTTGACCAGCCCCTTACGATTGATCTCGGAAGGGGTTTTTTGTTACACGTATTTAAAATCTCTGATAAGCCCGGCGATGATCGCCTCCATCACTCCCTCATCGTCCAAAAGAAATTTCTTTTTTTTATCTGTAAGCTTTACAGTTTTTTTTACTTCCAATAACTCTTTGATTAAAGACTGCCCTTCATTTTTAGTCATTATATTGCTTTTTTAAATGAGTGTATGCCGGTAACGTTAGCTTTTTTATCCGACTCAGAAACACTCTTATTCACTTTCCCAGTTAATATTCTTTTTAACTCTTCAAACTCTCCATTCTCAGCTAAGCTTATGCAGTATCGAAAAAACTCTGACAGACTTAGAGAAGCAACATAGCGATAGTCCAGCCCTTCCAGTGCATTTTCTATGTAGTCTATAATATCTGATTCGTTTTCAGAGTCGCATAACTCAATAAGCTTTTCAAAAGAACCAGCTTTACTACTTGTGGTATGGATTTTTTTGAATTTCATTCTGCCTTTCTTATCGGTCACTCTCAGAAAAACCTTAATTCTTTTGAAAAAAAATTTAAGCAAAAGAAGATTTATTAGCCTAGAAATCCAAAATATCAGCCCCTGAAGATCATCAATGCACTTTTTTTTATTAAAAAATATTAATATTAAAATTTTTTAATAATTAAAACTTTTTAATAATTTAGATGCGGAGATAATAATTAATAAACGGTGGTACAATACAATGGATCTTCAGACTTTAGTTTCAGAATACAAGACAAACCCTACTTCTTCCCTTAAGAATCTTATCGTAAAAGAATCTATCCCTCTTGTTAAAAGCATTGTTGGCAAAGTGAATTGCCCTAACTCTCCTTTATGTGACAGGGATGATTTAATTAATATCGGAGCAACGGGTCTTCTACAAGCCTTGGATAGCTACACCCTTGATAAAGAAGTGAAGTTTAATACGTTTGCGTATTATAGAATCAGAGGTAGTATTATAGATTATCTGCGCTCTGTTGATGAACTTTCTAGAACAAACCGAGCTCGCTACGGTTCTGCACAAGAGACCCTTAGTTACTTGCAGCAAAAACTGGGACGAACTCCTTTGGATTTTGAAGTTGCTAAAGAAATGGGACTTGAACTAAACGACTATTATAAACTTCTTTCTAAGGTTCAACAGCGTGCTGCTCTTTCACTTGATGTAAGTATAAGTTCTGATTCAGAAAGTTCTCTTTCAGAAAGAATTGAAGACCTTAACTTTGAATTACCTGATCAATCTATTATTAATGAGGAAGATGCTCATGAGTTAAAACAAGCAATTAAATCCTTAACAGAAAGAGAGCAAATAATCTTAGCTTTGTATTATTATGAAGAGTGTACACTAAAAGAAATTGCTGAATCTTTAAATTTAAGTGAGGCTCGTATTTCACAAATAATTGGTAAAATGTTAGTCACTTTAAAAGCTAATCTTAAAGAATTGGCGCTTGTCTAATAAACGGTTATCAACGGACGGATCCTCGCTAACCTCTTTGTCCCTATTCCTTTTATTTGCAGTAGCTCTTCTATACTTGAAAAACCATTATTAGCTAACCTATAATCAATTATTCGTGAAGCGTATGTTTTTCCTATACCGGGCAACAGTTGTAACGTAGCTTGATCAGCTGTATTTATATTAATTGGGTAAACAACCTCAATTGCTGATCCTTCTTCAAGTTCTTTTGCTCTTAAAACTTTCGTCCCGATCTTCGACTCATTTTTCCAAATTGCTCTGCTATTTTCTCTGGCTATCGCTTCATATTTCTTAAAAGCCTCTACGGAATCTTTATTCTGTTTGAAATCTTCAGAATAAGTTCCAAAACCATTGATAAGCATTTCTCTGTTTAGTGAATTACTCTCCCCTTCTTTATCAAGAGCTACGTATGCAAAAAGTCGGTTGTATGCTGAGTACGCCTCGCCCCCGTCGTAGTCATAAATCCTCACTCTTCTTCCTTCCAGCAAATTCTTCAAATAACCGGCAGATGCTCCTGAAAAGTAATCTGCGGAATCTCCACCGGCGTAAATAGATGGAACATCAACCCCCAAAAGTTGTACCGGATATCCAAAACCCGGTACTATTTCGATCTCAAACTCTGCTCCGTCCCGAATTGCAAACACATCATACCATTTTTCCGGATCTGTTTTTGGAGAAGGTCCATAACTTTTCCCTTTAGCCCTGTTCATTACTTCTTTAAAGTTCTGGTAATATTGGTTTGCAATCTCATCAGAATAGATAATAAGTGTATTTTCATCGTTACTGAGTTCTGCATTATTGGAGAAATTATAGGAGCCGGCAATAACCACTGCTTCATCCTCAGGTGAAGGTTCATTGACATCAATAATGATTAGCTTGCTGTGCAACTTTCTTGTTTCCCGAGCAGGAAGTATAGTTCTGTTACCTAACTGCGCTTCCGGACTGCCCCAAATTGCTCCTGTGTTTCGGTATCTACTAAAAAAACCGGGATCTATAACTCCTTCTAGCTGAATATCAGTATTAACACTTTTGCTCCAAATTGCTTTGCTTATTGGAATAGTTGGGGTAATTGCAAAAGCCTGAAATCTTATATCTGACTGTGTCTCAGTATTTATCACTTCTACAATTCGGTCACTTACACTTGGCTTTGTATCATCTCTGTTGATAGGGGCAAAGTAAACCTCAACTTTTGTTCCTCCGACATCAAAAATATGTTCCGATACATCTTTTTTATCTTTGTGAAATAGGGCCTTATCCGAATCAGGCACATCATTATCTGAACCCCACATTTGTTCAAATTCCTGCAAATAGACCATTGCTATTTCATGGTCTTTTATAACAATCGTATTGTTTGTGTTATATGCTCCGGTATAAGTCAGATTTGTAGAACCAGTCCAAACATAATCATCATTTTTATCCTCAGACAAAGCATCAATTACCGCGAATTTATTGTGCATATCGGCTCCGTCGTTGACCAGATCATTATCTGAGATCTCTCCGTTTGGAAAATAAATATCACCATCATCATCAATTGAAGTAATGCCTCCTTTTCTGAAGATCTCCCATATCTTTTCGTCCAGAACTCCACCATCAGTTCTGTTATGATTATCAGTTACCACACGAACTCGCACGCCTCTTTTTTTTGCTTTAACCAGTGCATAAGCTATTCTCTCGTGTTCAATATCATAAATAGACAAGTCTATACTGAACTTAGCTGAATCAATAAGGTTTTCAAGTGTGGATATAAGGTCCCAAGAATCATTAGCTTTGTTTCCCTCTGCCATAACTGAAGTATCGCTTGGCATATTAAAATACACCTTGATCCATCCGCTGTTTGTATTTTCCTGAGCTAAAACTGAAATCGAGAAAAGCAGAGTAAGAACTATAATAAGAAGAAACTTAACTTTCATAGAATACTTTTAGCATTACCATTAATATGTAAATTAACGTATTTTCGAATACCTCATTGTAAAACTTCAACTTTTCAGTTTATGAAAACCGAATTTTTAAATCCGATTCATTGGAAAAAATCTGTTCTGGTAGTAATACTTTCTACATTTGTGCTGATTTGGTTTGGTTTTGTAGACAGCTATAGCTTGCTTACCAGAATAGGTTTGAATAATCAAAAAGCTGATCTTAAAGAAAAGATTGAGGAGCTAAACGCTTCTACCGAAGTTTTAAAAACTAAAATCGATCATTTGAATCAGGACGCTCAACTCCTCGAAAAAATTGCACGGGAAGAATACGGCATGAGAAAACCGGGCGAAACTGTATATAAAATCCGACGAACCGAATAACCGGGATATTTTAAATGAAAGCAGTTGCTGTAGATCTGGGTGGTACCAATATTAAAGCCGCTATTGTAGATAAAGAAAAAGGAATTATTGAACAAACATCTACTCCAACCCACGCTGAATTAGGTCGAGATCATCTTTTAGATAGAATTAGCGCTACTATAAAAGATCTTGTTTCAAGACATGAAGTCATCGGTGTTGGAATGGGTTTGCCTGGAATGGTGAACATTGAACAAACTATTGTCAGAAACCCCCCAAACCTTCCCGGATGGGAAACTGTACATGCTGCTGAGGAAATATCCAAGCGCACCAATCTTTCCTGCAGAATAGAAAATGATGCTAATATTGCCGCTCTTGGTTCGCTTCATTTTGGAGTAGGACAACAGTACAACGATTTTATTATCATCACACTTGGTACAGGCGTTGGTGGCGGCATCATTATTAATAAGAAATTATATAAAGGCACTAATGGAATGGCTGGAGAGTTGGGGCACGTGATCCTGGATTATCATGGCCCACTATCTAACAGCGTTACCAGGGGAACAGTTGAAGCTTATTTAGGACAAAAGTTTTTGAGTCGATTTGCTACCGATCTGATCATGCAGCAAACCAACAATCCTCTCTATAGTAAATTTCACAAAGATTTTGATAAACTTGAGCCGGTTGATCTTACTATGGAAGCGGATGAAGGCAATGAACTCGCCATCGAAATTCTGAGAAAAAGTGGTGAACGTCTCGGATATGCAATCATTAATTATACTCATATGCTGGATATTCGAAAATATGTGCTTAGCGGAGGCGTTTCACGTGCAGGTGATTGGTTATTTGAACCTGCAAGAGAAATTATTAAAAAGCATATGATGTTACCATTTCAGGAAGATCTTGAGCTTGTATATGAAGACCTTGGAAATGACAGTGCTTTACTGGGAGCAGCCGGGCTGGCCTTCGATTCTTTTGCATAAAAAACGCTTTTAATGGATCTCACAAACTACGTACATGCATGTGCCCGCTTGCTCTTTGCTTGTGTAACAGTTTTGTGTATATCTACAATTTCTTATGCTCAAACTAAATCTGACTCAACTTCTTCTTCAAATCAAAAAAGCCCTGCCGTTAAAAAAAGTAATGTACAGGATGCGGTTGAATTTCAGTCGAGCGACTCCTTGGTCATAAATTTAAAAGATGGTCGCAAGGCTTTCCTCTTCGGCCAGGCAAAAGTTTCTCATTCTGCCGGAGAACTTACAGCGGGTAAAATAGAAATGGATATTCAAAAAAACCAGGTGGAGGCCAAAGCCGAATCTCAGACCGATACTCTATCATATCCTGTATTAAAAAGAGAAAGTGATGAGATCAAAAGCACACGGATTTTATTTAACTATAAAACACAAAGAGGGAAATTTGAAGAAGCCAAAATTCAAGTCCCGGATGGTTACCTGATCGGTTCTAAAGTAAAGAATGTAAGTCAGGATGAAGTGTTTATTGAAGACGGCATTTACTCTACCTGTCCGCCTGATTATTTGTATTACTATATAAAGGCTAAAAAGATGAAAGTTGTGGATCAGGAGGAAGTATTCTTTGCCAATGCAAGGCTTTATATTCTTGATATTCCTTATCCAATCGTCTTCCCTTTTGGCTATGTGCCGTCTTCTTTTGAAAAGAGACGATCCGGTCTTTTAACTCCAACATATGCATTTGATGCTCAGTCTTCACGTGGATTAGGATTGCAGAATTTAGGCTGGTTTCAATACTTCAACGATTATTTTACTGCTCAGGTCAGCAGTGATGTATACACCTCGGGTACTTTTTTCGCTAATAGTAATTTTCAATATCGCAAAAGAGATAAATTTTCCGGCAATGTGCAAATAGGGTATTCCAGAGATCAAGGTTTAGAAGAAACAGATCCAAATTTTACACGGACTGTCCAAAAATCATTGGTCATCAACCATAACCAGGATTTTTCACCTTATTCCACTATCAATGCCGGAATAAATTTACGTACTCAAGACTTCTACAAGCTAAACTCTTATGATATTGATGACAATGCTACCACAACCTCTACTTCTAAGCTAGCTTATACTTACAGACATCCTGAAAATGATTTTAACTTTAGTATTAACTCTCAGCTTGCTCAGAATTTCAATAATAATACAACCACATTAACCGGACCAAATAGTACTTTTTCTCTTGCAACTATTACACCATTCAAAGGAGAAGTAAGCAACGATTCAAAATGGTACAATAACGTAACCTTAAATTACAGGAATACCTTTAATTCCAGATTCAGTTACGCACCAATTGATGGTGATTCTGCTGAAGTAACTTTCATAGACGCTCTATTTGATCCCTCTAAATATGAAGAAGCAACGGGTGATGAAGATCATTTTAAATATGGTTTCCGACAAACGGCAAGCGTCGGGATAAGTAGGTTGCTCTCAAGCCCTTTTCTAAATCTTTCTGCCAGTGCAAACTTCAATGAATACTGGTATCCAACTTCTACCCGCCAATATTTCAGCCCTGACTCAACATCAGATCCGAATCCTGTTAAAACTGAAATAGTTCGTGGCTTTACAACAGCTCGTGATTTCAATCTGGGATTGTCCTTTTCAACCACTTTTTATGGTGTATCAAATCAGAAGATCGGGAAACTGGAAGGATTCAGGCATACAGTGACTCCTAACCTTTCTTATAATTATCGCCCTGATTTCAGCGATGAAAGTTGGGGATTTTATCGTAGTGTTCAAACTGATACAACCGGTAATAATTTTCGGCGCTACTCAATATTTTCAAACGAAATATTCGGTGGCCCCGGGGCCGGAGAACAACAGGCGGTTACTTTTTCTATCAACAATTCTTTTGAAACCAAGATCGTAAGCAGAGATACTACCGGAGAAGTGCATGAAAAAAAACTAAAACTAATTGATAATTTAAGTGCTCGCGCTTCCTACAACTTTGCCGCCGACAGCTTAAACTTTAGTGATATAAACACTTCTCTCTCTTCCAATGCATTGAAAGGAATACGGTTGACAGCCGGGGCTAATTTTTCTTTATATAAGGTTGATAGCACTGGAAGAGAAATTGACCGTTTTCTTATTAATAGTGGTAAGAAAATAGCCCAGCTTCAGAATTTTAATGTTTCAGCAAGTTATTCCTTCCGTGGAGGGAAAAATGGTCCTGAGGCGTACACTCCAATTTACAGAAGAACTTATGATCCATTTGATCAAAGCAGGTTCTCTCCAATAGATACTCACTTTAATGAAGAGCCGGTGACGCCTCTGAATTCTCCCTGGAGCTTCTCTCTTAAGTTCAGCTACCGTTGGCAGTATCGATTCGATCAAAACCCGACCAGATCTGCCGTATTGAATGCAGATAACATCTCATTCAAACTCACCCCAAAGTGGCGCTTTAATACAAGGATAGGATATGACTTTATTCAGGAAAAACTCACTCCTTCACAATTTGCATTAACCCGTAATCTGGAATGTTGGGATCTGACTTTTCAGATCAATCCTTTTGGGGAAAATCAGTATTACTTTTTTAAGCTAACACTAAACAGTGCTCAGGTGCAAAGCTTGTTCCAAAAATTACCGATCCTGAAAAATCTGGAAAGGAGTTCTTCACCTACAGGAAGAGGTTATAACAGGTACTAATGATCAGAATGAATCCCGTCCAATAGACGCCAAATACTTTACTACGTATTTTCCAATAATATCAAATTCCAGATTTAGCTTGTCACCCGATATCTTGTTTTTAAGATTGGTATGCTCCCAAGTGTAAGGAATAATCGCAACAGTGAATTCATTTGCTTGCTCTCTTGCAATCGTTAAGCTGATACCTTCCATTGTAATACTACCACGACCAACGATCATGTTTTGGTTTTCTTCAGGATATTCAACCGTAATCAGCCAGCCTGTTTCTTCCTTTTCGATTTTTTTAATAGTTCCAACTGTATCCACATGCCCCTGAACCAAATGACCTTCAATTCCTTTTTGTAAAGTAAGTGAGCGTTCAAGGTTAACCAATGATCCTTCCGTTAATTCTCCCATTGAAGTTTTCCTCAATGTTTCTTCCACGCTTTGAACGGTAAAAGTTTTGTCGTCAAATGCCGTAACAGTGTGGCAAGCCCCGTTTATAGAAATACTTTCATCCTCATGACAGGTTTCTGAAAAACTGCATTCGATGGTAAATTCAATTCCTCCGCCATTCAGACTTTCTGCAGATCTTATGGTTCCTACTTCTTGTATAATTCCTGTGAACATAATTCTAAAAATATCCGGTTAATAACATATCATCACCTACTTTTTCCCACCCAACCTCTTTCAGTTCTGCAATTTCATTCATTTTATTGATTCCAATATTCAATACAGATCTGGTTCCGGCTCCTAGTAACTTTGGTGCTATAAACACACAGAGTTTATCTACCAATCCCTGCTTAATCAGCGCCGAAGATAATTGTTGGCCGCCCTCTACTAAAATAGAAGAAATACCGTTTTGGCCTAGCATCTTAAAAGCCTCTCTAAGATCAACATGACCTTCTAATTTTGGAGTTTGAATGATCTCACCCCGAAAATAATTCTGTGCCAGTACTTTTAGCATTGGGTCGGCTTCGTCCTGCGACGCTTTTTTATTCCATGTTAAAATAATAGTCTTTTTTTCATGCTTATCAGAAAACAGGTTTAAAGATCGAGGCAACTCAAAGGGTCCATCAATAACTATACGTTTTGGTTGTCTTCCTTTAACATGACGAACTGTTAAACCGGGATTGTCTACCATTGCAGTTGTTCTTCCTACCATCACAGCGTCGTATTCTGCTCTCCACTCGTGAACTTTCTTTCTGGATTGCTTTCCCGAGATCCACTGAGAGTCCCCATCAGCTGCGGCTAAAAATCCATCCACTGTTTGGGCAATCTTGAGAGTGATAAAAGGTCTTCCAAAATTTTGATGATGGATAAAAAACTCATTTAATTTTTCTGCTTCTTTTTCAAGAACGCCAACCTCTATTTCAATTCCCGCATTTTGCAAAATTCGTATTCCTGACCCGTTCACTTTCGGATTAGGATCCTTCATTGCAACAACTACTTTTTTGAGCGGATATTTAGTAAGCATGTCAGCACATGGAGGCGTTTTCCCGGTATGAGAGCATGGCTCTAAAGTAACATAAACCGTAGCTCCTTTAAGCTTCTTCTTATCTTTTACCGATGCAATGGCATTTACTTCCGCATGGGCTTCACCAAATCTTTTGTGATAACCCTGACCAATTTTGTTTCCGTCACTATCAACGATTATGCACCCTACCATTGGATTTGGAGAAACACTCCCCTTTCCTTCTGAAGCCAATTCTAAAGCTTCTTTCATCCAAGATTCATGTATTTCTTGCTGAGTTTCCATGTTTAAAGGTACGGAGTGTTGGAATGCATCAAAAACAAAAAAAGGCGCGAAGTAATCTTCACGCCTTTTTAAATTCTGAAATAATTTCTTAAAAAATCAGCTTTGAATTAAGCGACTACGGTTATCAACGATATCAGCTTCTTTTTTAAGTTGCTCTAACCAAATAGCGCCAAACTTCTGGTTGATCTCTCCTTCCAGTCTGGTTCTGATTTGTTGTCTTGTTGCTTCATCCAAATTATCAAGACTTGGAGTTTGTTTAGACGTAACATTAACTATATAAGCTGCGCTGTTTCCTTCAATTACACCTGATGTTTCTCCTTCTTCCAATTCAAAGATCGCACCAATTACTTTGGGCTCACGGCCTGCACGGGTTAAAACTACTGAACTTGCAGCAAGACCTTCAGCGGTAATAATTTCTTTTTCGGTGGCTGCAGCTAAAGCTTCTACCGTTGGGTTTGACGCCAATGCTTGTTTAGCATTTTCTACCGCCAAAGCTTTTTTCTTCTCTAGCTTTACCTGAGTTTGAATTTGAGCTTTTACATCTTCTAATGAGCGATAACCCTCCTTTGTTTTTTCATCAAGCTGAACTACTACGAAATCAGTACCAAGCTCGATAACATTGGAAATATCTCCTTCATCAGCTCTTTCCAAGAATGTAAGAACCTGCTGACTATTACCTAAACCAGAGATAAAAGAGCTTCCTTTTGTTGCAAAAATTGACTGAATCTCTTTGCTTGCTCTTTCTGCTTCTGTTTCAAAATCAGTCTCTTCATCAGCAAATAACTGAAAATCTCTGGCTGCTTCATCAGCATTTCTGATAGTACCTTGCAGTGCTTCAATTTGTCTTGAGAAAACTACAAACTTGATCTCATTTCCGTTCTCTTTAACATTTTTGATAATGCTTACTTGTCCTGCGTTTAAGAACGGCTCTGTAACTTCTCCTTCCTCAATATCCAATACTGCACGATATTCTTCACGCACATCATCTTTATCAATAAAGGTAGCTGAGTATGGAGTGGATGATTGTTGTCTGTTTAGGAATAAAGAATCACTTTCAGCCTCTGCAAAGTTGCTTCTCAGATCTGTTACTTCTTTAAAGATGGTAGCAGTATCAGCAGCTGTAGGTAAATAACTAAACTTAACTACGCTGGCTCTGTAGTTTTCTTCTCTTTTGTACTGCTCTTTATTAGCATTGTAATAGTCTCTTAAATCTGCATCCGTTACAGAGATTTCTTCATCACTGATATCAGCAAAAGGAAAGCGCACATAAGAAAGATCAGCAAAAGTATTCTGCTTTAAATATTCTTGTTCAACCTGCTCTTTTGTTACCTGAACACCCGCAGCAATATAATTCGTTAGCTTTTCTTGTCTTCTTTTTTGACGTAATTGCAGATCAAGAGAAATTGCTTGCTGAGAAAAGTCAGGATTTGTCAATACCTGATCAATAGCAGCTCTGTCAATAGTACCGTCTGCCCGGCTGAAATTTTGAACAATGATAGGATCCGGATTATCTCCATACACCATATCTAAAAGTTCTGCATCTGTAACAGTGATACCAAGTTCGTCCATTTTTTGTTCGATCAAGCGCGAGTTCACAAGTTCATCCCAAACTTGTTGCTCATAAATTGCAGTGATCTCCGGAGTCATACTGTTTCCGGTTTGTTGTACATACAAATTATTGTAGTACTGTACTCTCTGATTGTATTCCTGAAGAGAGATGTCATCTCCGTTTACTTGACCCAAGTTATTCGGTCCGGCTTGCATTGCTCCAAAAAAGTCTACATCAGCCAGTACCCAAATCAAACCAAATGAAACAATAAGTATGATTACAATATATTTGGTACCGTTTCTCAACGTTTCCATTAAACCCATAGCAGGTGTCCTCTAAAACAGTTCTTAAATTTTTGATTATCTCTTGATGCAAAGCATCAAAAACAGCTTGCAAATATAACGGAATAAGCAGGAAATTGAAAGTCTAAGAAGAGCTTTCTTCATTAAAAGACCTCTACAAGCCTCATATGCTTGAGATATTTTTTAGGATCCTTCTGAATGTTCTTTACTAACTCGTTCAAATTGAAGGAAAGGCTGTCTAAATTGGTGTACAACGACTCATCGTTGACCATCTTCCCAAATGTTCCTGTTCCTTCATTTATCTTTCCAAGAATATCATTTAATGACAAAGTAGTTTTGTTCAGCCCTTTGCTCAGTGTCTCTAATTCCATACTGGCATTCTTTAAACTTGTGAGCATAGAATCAACTTCAGCTTTATTTCCTTCTGAGAGCTCATCGATATTTTGAGCTACATTACTCATACTGACGATCATAGAATCAATATCATTCTTTCGTTTTTCAATCAGTTGCTGAACATCTTTACCAGTTTTTTCGAAGCTATTTAATGTATTTTTGATAGGATCCTGACCATCTGAGTAAAGAGAAGAGTCTATTCTTCCCATCAAACCGTTTAACTTTGTAAGCGAAACCGTAAGTTCATCTACAACTATTTCGCCTTTAGTTGAGAATGTTTCGAATATCCCACCGTCTATTTCTCCATGAATGTACGATCCCCATGGTATCATTTCAGAATTATTGGTTTTTACAATTTCGATGGTAACTGCTCCTAGTGGCCCCGGCTTTTTTAACACTGCTTTGGAACCTTTTGGAATCATAAAATCAGCAGTAATTCCTAAAGTTATTTTTGTACTGTCTGTTGCAGGAGAAAAACTCATCTCTTTTACTGACCCGATCTTATATCCTTTAATTTGCACCGTATTTCCCGGAAGCAATCCGTCTACGCGGTCAAATGAAGTGTATAAGAACTTTGATTGCCGAAACACCGGCTGATCTCTCATGATTCTGAAACCGATAAAAGCTATAATTATCGCTGCTATTACCACGAGACCGATTTTCATCTCGTTACTTAGATTGAATTTCGATTTTTCCAATTTCTATGCCTTTATTTTATACTCACTTGCTGTTGTAAATTCTACAAGCGGCGGATGTTCACTCTTTTTCATTTCGTCGATAGTTCCGAACCAGCTTAACTTTTGCGAATCCAGAAAAGCTACTTTCTCTGCAATTGACAACACGCTATGCATATCGTGTGTAATTACGATCGACGTAAGATCGAAGCTATCAGCCATACTTACAATTAATTCATTAATTTCATCTGAAGTCTGAGGATCCAGTCCTGATGTGGGTTCATCGTAAAGCAGGTAATCAGGTTTTAAGATAATTGCCCTTGCTAAACCCACCCTTTTACGCATTCCTCCGGATAATTCTGAAGTCGCTTTATTACCCGCTTCCTTCAGATTTACCATATCCAATGCTTCCTCAACTTCTTTCTTTATCTCGCCTTCTGTTTTTTTTGTGAAATACCTTAACGGAAATGCAATATTTTCAAAGGTATTAATTGAATCGAATAACGCTCCCCCTTGAAATAAAATTCCAAACCGTTGCCTCATTAATCTGAGTTCGGAATAATTAAGATCGAACACACACTGCCCATCTATTATCACATCACCGGAATCGGGATACATAAGCGCATTCAGGTGCTTTAAAAGAACCGATTTCCCGCACCCTGACTTACCAATTACGGCTAATGTTTCTCCGTCTTCTATTTGAAAAGAAACATCTTTCCAGATCAGATTTTTACCAAAACTTTTTGTGAGATTATTTATTTCTATCATGATTACAAAAGTATGGCTGCTAATACAAAGTCTGCTAAAAGAATATAGATACAACTTAAAACCGTTGCCTGAGTTGTAGCATTCCCTACTCCCTCAGCTCCTCCATAAGCAAAATATCCTTTAAAACAGGAGATCGAAGTAATTACAAACCCAAAAACGAATGATTTCAAAATTCCAAATACCACATCTTCAGGAAAAAAGAACAGTCTTCCACCTTTCATAAATTCTGCTGCGGGCAAAATCCCATCAGCAGCCCCTGCCACAACTCCACCTATAATACCCAGTGTTGAAGCAATTATATATAAAATAGGGAACATCAAAACTCCGGCAAAAATTCTAGGTAAAACCAAGAAAGCGACCGAATTGAATCCCATGGATTCTAATGCATCAATTTGCTCACTTACTCGCATTGTTCCCAACTCTGTGGAAATTCTTGCTCCCACTTTACCCGCCAGAACCAATCCACTTATCACTGCTGCTAATTCTATAATTACAGATTGAGCTACAATAGATCCAACTATATAGGCCGGATATAAATCAGTATCCAGTTGGTATGCTGTCTGAAGTGTAAGAACCGCTCCTGTAAAAGTGCCAACTAAAATAATAATAGGTATAGACTGATAACCGATCTTAACAAATTCATTGAAAAGATTTTCTCTGTAGGTACTAAACTCAGTTACTGATCGTAAAGCTTGGTACAGCAGTAAAGTATATTGACCTAACTGTTTTAATGCTTCCATCAATAATCTAGAAAATTCATGTTTGTGATAACCATTTTCGGGCTTTGCTTATTCAATTGATTATATTACAAAACATTTTACCTAATTGTCATTTTCAAATTGAAAGAATCGAAATCTTTATTATTTCTTAGCCTTTTCTGCTTATGGGGAATTTCTTTATCTGCACAATCGGATGTTTCCACCATTTTCAGGTTTCTGGATGTAACTCCTAATGCCAATGCGTCTGCCTTGGGTGGAAATCATACCGGGCTTTTTGAGGGAGATTACTCTTCTTTTCACATTAACCCGGCTTATTTGTATGGCTCGGTTAACGGGCAGGTTTCCGCTACTTTTGTGAATTTACTTGCTGATTCCAAGATGGGTTTTACCAATGGAACTTTTCAAATCAATGAGAATAATCAAATTGGGTTGGGTATCAGGTTTCTCGGGTATGGAGATTTTAAAACGCTGGACAAAGATGGAAATGAGCTCGGAGATTTTAACGCCATTGATATTGCTGTTTCCGGTGGTTATGCAACAAAGATCGCAACAAACTGGAGCGGCGGTGTTGCTCTGGATTTGATCCATTCTTCTTATGAACAGTATAAATCCAGTGCTCTTGCGATGTCGGGTGGTATCTATTATAAAAATATTGAGGAGCATTTTAGTTTTGGAGCATCAGTAAGAAATTTGGGAACACAGCTTTCTACTTATGCCGGCGTAAGAGAACCTTTACCTCTTGATGTCTCTGTTGGAGTTTCAAAAAAGCCTGAAAATTTTCCGGCCGAACTTAGCTTTACTTTACGCCGACTTAATGACTGGGATATGCGCATTGTTGGTGAGACAAAATCACCGGAGTTTTTCGATAATGCTTTCAGACATGTGATCTTCGGAGGTAAATTTGATTTTGGGGAAGACTTTCATGTCAGGTTGGGCTACAACCGATATTTACATGAGCTAAATAAGACAAAGGAGAATTTTGACTTTGCAGGAGTTGGGATTGGTGTAGGGTTTACTGTTAAAGATCTGATCATTGACATCAGCCGGAATTCTTACAGCGAAACAGGAGGAGTGGTTCAGTTGAGCATTAAAACCACATTATAGAAATGAATGTTTTTAAGACCCTTGTTGAAAATCCCGGATTAAAAAATATAATCACAGCTTCATTCATTATGGTGGTTATATTTTCTATAGGATCTGCAGGGTATCATATGATTGAAAACATGACATGGTTTGAAGGCCTCTATATGACCTTTATTACAATTTCTACAATCGGATTTACTGAACTTCATACTCTTTCGAATCAAGGACGGGTATTCACAATGTTGATCTTTGTAACCGGTATAGGTGTTATATCATATATCGCATCACAAACAACTCAATTACTGTTCGAAGGTGAACTTTTTTATAAACGCGCTATGAAAAAACGACTTGAGAAGATGGAAAACCACTACATTATTTGCGGTTACGGGAGAATCGGGCATAGAATTGCAGCTGTTCTCAAGGACGCCGGATTGCCCTTAGTTATTGTTGAGAACAGAAAGTCCGGTATTGAACAACTAAAAGAAGACAAAATACCTTTTGTAGAAGGAGATGCTGAAAGCGAAGACACATTGCTGGAAGCAGGAATAGAACAAGCCAAGTCCTTGATATGCACTCTTTCCAATGATCAGGATAACGTGTTTACCACGCTTCTTGCAAGAGACCTGAATCCCAAATTGTTTATTTTAGTCAGAACAAATGAAACCACTAACAAAAATCGGGTGTTAAGAGCTGGAGCTGATAAAGTAATTTCTCCTTATGAAATTGGCGCCGACAGAATGGCGAATGTAATTCTCCGACCACATGTGGATCAATTTGTTGACTCCATTACTAAATACACAATGCAGGATCACACTTTTGACGAGGCTTTAATTTCAGAAGGCTCTGTTTTGGATGGAAAATCACTCGCTGAAGTAAACCTCAGAACACAATATGGTGTTTTAATAATTGCTATTATACCAAAAGGGGAAAGCATACAATTTAACCCTGATAGTTCTTCTCAAATTAATGTGGGAGATTCCTTAATTTTGATCGGAGACTTAAATCAAATTGACAAATTCAGAAGAGAAGTTTGTAACGACTCCAGACCTCTAGCAGAACGAACACGTAATTCCGAAACTTTACATTTATGATCAGATATTTAACAGCAGGCGAATCTCATGGACCCGCACTTACGGGTATTGTTGAAGGAGTACCTGCCGGTCTTCCACTCACAGAAGACGACTTAGCACAACATTTAGCCCGCCGCCAAAAAGGCTATGGTAGAGGTGGAAGAATGGCTTTCGAAAAAGATCGTGCTATTTTTAATTCCGGTGTTCGTTTTGGTAAAACAATGGGCGGTCCTGTTTCCATGATCATGGAAAACCGAGCTTTTCAAAAAGATGAAGCCGGCTGGCCAACAGTAATGAATAAAGAAACTGAAGCTGATGGCATCGAAAAGATCACACTACCCCGTCCCGGTCATGCTGATCTTGTTGGTGCTCAGAAATACCGTTTTGACGATATCCGACCTGTTATAGAGCGGTCAAGTGCTCGTGAAACCGCAATGCGTGTTGCCTGCTGTGGAATTGCCAGACAGTTTTTGAAACATTTCGGAATAGAAATCGGCGGACATGTAATCCAAATCGGGAAAATAGGTTATAAAGACTGGGACTCTGTCCGAAAAACCGTTGACCCACTTTATGAAAAAGGTGCTGAAAACGTTTACAAAACTGCCGACGAATCAGATGTACGCTGCCTTGATAAAGAGCTTTCTGAACAAATGCGAGAAGAAATCAAAATTCAGAGAAAAGCAGGCTCCTCTCTTGGTGGAATTTATGAGATCATAATTACCGGAGTTCCTGTAGGTCTGGGAAGTTTCACACATTGGGATCAAAAGCTGGACGGTAAAATTGCACAGGCAATAATGGGCACTCAAGCCATGAAAGGTGTTGAAATCGGTCTTGGATTCGAAGCAGCTAAAAGAGATGGGCAAAATGTTCATGACGAGATTACTCATGATGGCTCAAATTTTAATCGAAGAACTAATCACTCCGGAGGTATTGAAGGAGGGATGAGCAATGGCATGCCAATTATTATTCGCGGGGCAATGAAACCTATTCCTACCATGTTAAATCCTTTAGGAACGGTGGATATGCATACTCTCAAGGAAACAGAAACCAGATATGAACGATCTGATGTTTGTGCATTGCCAAGGGCGGTTGTAGTGGCTGAAAGTGTTATTGCCCCTGTTATAGCCAATGCTTTCCTTGAAAAGTTCGGCGGAGATTCTATAGCTGAAATTGAAGAAAGATTAAAATCCTTATAAATTTTGGAATCAAAAATTTCAAAGCTAGCTAGTAAATTAAAGGAGAGTCCAAATGATTCATTTTTAAAGTTTGCTTTAGCCTTGGAATTATTAAAAATTGATCAACACGAAAAAGCGTTATCACTTTTTAAAAATATTCGTAGTAATGACCCTGATTATGCGGGAGTGTATTATCATTTGGGAAAATTATATGAAGAATTAGGAGAGAACAATTTGGCATTGAAATGCTATAAAGACGGTATTACCGTTACAACCAAGCTAAAGGATCAACATTCACGATCTGAATTGCAGGGAGCACTAATTAATTTAGAGATGGAAATTGAGGATAGTTTATGAAGTCTATATTAACTAAAACCATTAAAGCAGTTTTACTTATCCTGTTTGTGGTCTTTTTTTCTAATTCGATCAACGCCCAGGAACAGAAGACTTATCAGGTTAAAAAGGGCGATACTTTTTACAGTATATCAAAAGCTTTGGATGTTACAGTAGCAGAGTTGAAAGAGTGGAACGGCATCACCAGTAACAATCTGGAAATCGATCAGGAATTGATCTACTATATTCAATCCACCCCACAAGTAGTTTCAGATTCATTACCCACGGAAGACACATCAACCCTAATTAGCACTTCATCCAGTACGCCAAATACATATTACCTTGTAAAAAGTGGCGATAGCTTGTATAAAATTGCTCAGGAAAATGACATGACAGTTCAGGAACTAAAAGACCTGAATAACTTAACCAGTAATAATTTAAGGATTGGCCAGAGATTAGCAGTCAAGTCAGTCAGTATTGCTCCGGTAGTTTCTGAGTTTTCTAACGAGTCATCCCCGCAGGGCAAGTTCGCACTTTATACTCTTTCAAGTTCTGATAATCTTAATTCTGTGTTGAATAAGTTTGAAATGACGGAAACAGAGCTACAAGCACTGAACCCTCAGATCGATGTAAATAACTTAAATCTTGCAAAGAACATTACAGTTCTGCTTCCTCCATCAAAAACTTTTGACAATCCTTATTTGGAGAAAGCTGACCTTCAAGATCTTGGATCTGTCCCCGTTATGGTATATTCAGATTCTGATAAGGGGAATGCTACAACTAATGGTGAACTCTATAATCCGGAAAAATTAACGGCTGCTCATTCAAATATTTCAATAGGTTCGGTTATTTTTGTAGAAAATCCTGAAAATGGAAAAGGAATTTATGTGCGTATAAATGATCGAATTACTAATGCAGGATTGAAACTTTCTCACTCGGCTTTTCGAATATTGGATTTGATTCTTAATCAACCACAATCAGTTTCGATCTATACCGACAGTTAATGGAAAATGCTTTTAAGACATATTTCTCAGATACAAAAAATCTGCTTTACAGTTTTCTTATAAGTCTACCGCTTTTTCTCGCTTACGAATTACTGATTCTTATCTCGCAACCCGACTCCTCTCAAATAGTTCGAATTAGTGTAGATTCCTGGTTCAAATCTGTTTTTTCTTTATTCGGTGTCAATGCTGTTTCTATTACTCTATTGATCGTAGCCTTATTTGGAATGTATATCCTTTATAAAGAACGGGAACAACTACGCGAGTTAAGATTTAAATATTTCCCGGCTATGATAGGTGAGTCTACTATTTATGCAGTACTGGTTACTTTAGTGGCTACTTACTTTGTATCCATGGTTTTTGCGATTTCAGCTAATGTTCCGATCTCCACTCTTACTGGTTTACAAAAATTCGCCTTGTCTTTGGGAGCTGGTCTTTATGAAGAATTATTTTTCAGAGTGATTTTAGTTTCAGTGCTTATTTGGGTCTTTCAAAAGGTATTTAATAACAAGAACTGGGCAGCGATTACAGCTGCAGTCATTTTATCTGCTTTTCTATTCAGTATGGTTCATTATGTTGGGTCTATGGGAGATCCATTCACCCTGTCTTCATTTGCTTACAGATTTGTGTTTGGGTTAATGCTAAACGGTATATATGTGTGGAGGGGTTTTGGAATTGCAGCCTGGACACACGCTCTTTATGATTTAATGGTTCTTTTTGTCCTATAAGGGTTTCACTAACTCGTTAATAGTGTTTATCTATTTACCTCTTTAGGATGTAATTACTACATTGAAACAGTGTTAAAAGAATAGAAAAACAGTGTAAGTTTCTTGTATATAATAACTTAGAAGACTACATTGGTTTCAGGAAACTAGGACATTCAATGAGGGATAACAAAAAAAAGCAACAAGAGTTTAACAAGGAGATCATTCCACATCTGGATGTTATGTATAACTTTGCGCTTCGTTTGACTACAGATCCCGTTGATGCTGAAGACCTGGTTCAGGATACAATCGTCAAAGCTTATCGTTTCTTTAGCAGCTATGAAAATGGTACTAATGCCAAAGCCTGGCTCTTTAGGATTCTCAAGAACTCTTTCATCAATAATTACCGAAAAACTTCAAAAAAACCTCAAGAGGTAGACTACGACGAAGTTTCTTCGTATTACGAATCCGTAAGAGCTGAACGAACAGAAACTTCTGATCTTGAAAGTCTAATGTTCAGAGAGTTAATGGATGATGAGATGTCTATCGCATTGAAGCAACTTCCTGAGGACTTCAGAACTGTTGTTTTACTTTGTGATGTGGAAGGTTACACTTATGAAGAAATTGCCAATATGCTGGATGTACCTATTGGTACTATTAGATCCAGACTTCACCGAGGCAGAAATCTTCTTAAAACTGAGTTAATAGATTACGCTAAAAAAAGAGGTTACAGAGGAGACTGATCCAGTATTGGGTTCATACTGTCAGATTTTTCTTTTAACCCTAATGTTACTCTCATTGTAGTTCCTTCATTCAATTCAGACCGTAGAACATAAACAGAACCCTTGTGATAGTCTTCGATAATTCTCTTAGTAAGACTCAATCCTAATCCCCACCCTCTTTTTTTAGTACTGAATCCCGGTCTGAAAACATTTCTTACATGCTTTATATCAATTCCGGCTCCTGAATCCTCAATATCTATCAATATTTCTTCCCCATCTATCGAAGATGAAACTTTGATAAAAGAATTCTTTTGGGCAGAAGGCAGAGAATCCATTGCGTTCTTAACCAAGTTTTCAATAGCCCATTGAAAAAGGTCCGGGTTTATCATCACAAAACCTTTCGCTTTAAGATTTTTTTCAACTTTAACTGCCTTTCCAAGTCTTGGCAATCTTCTCTCCATATATACCATTACCTGATCAAGGATGGGCTCAATATTCATCAATTTCAGTTCGGGTTCCGACCCAATTTTTCCAAATCTTTCGGCCACACCCGCAAGTCGTTGAACATCTTTCTCTATTTCATTTGTAATATTAATGGCTGTTTCATCATGCCGGTATTCATCCTTCATGAGTTGAAGCCACCCATATAAACTTGATATAGGAGTACCCAGTTGGTGAGCAGCCTCTTTAGCCATTCCAACCCATAAATTAGATTGTTCAGAACGTGTAATACTTCTATACGAGGTATATCCGATTCCTAAAAGCAATGCTAAAAGAAGAATTTGAATGAATGGAAAATAGCGTAACATTTGAACGGTGGGGCTTTCTCCGTAATACACTAACTGTTCAAATTGTTTTTTTTCATCTCCAAAAATGATCCGCACAGGAGGATTTAGGCTTCGATATTCACGGATCAATTTCTCTCGTTCTCTAGCAGTACTTAAACGTGTAGAATCAATATTTTTTGAGGCTGCCAAAAAGTTTCCTTCTCCAACTACAATAGATGGAACTTTAAATCTTTCCTGACTTAAAATGATTTCTTCGGTAACAAAATCAATTGAGCTTTTGGCATTTTCAGCATCATAAATAAGTTCAATTACACTATCCGGGACACTTGGATAACGTTCAAGCATTTGTGCCACTTTTAGAAGCTTAGTACTGGCTTGCTCATTTACAGGAAGGCTGTTGAACTCAATTCCTTTAGCCCACAATTCAACACTTGACCGTTCTTGCTCTAAGATCTTACTTACTAAGTATTGATTATATACCACAGAACCGGCACCCAGAAAAACCAACAGGATCACCAGTACAATTTTTATCCTATTTGAAGGAACAAAGAGTTTCATATCAATAATCTAGAATTCACTGAATGTATGAATCTTTATGAAATGAAAAAGCCCTTTACATTTTTTCTGTAAAGGGCTTTTAATCTGTTTATGCGGAAGCTTTTTGCTTTTCGTAAACCGGAGGAGCATTCTTTACAATGGTTTCAGCCGTAATCACACATCTGGAAATATCTTTCATAGATGGTAACGTAAACATGATATCCATCATAGCAGCTTCCATAATAGAGCGCAAACCTCTTGCTCCTGTCTTTCTCTTCTTTGCCTGTTCAACTATTGCTTCTAAAGCTTCCTTTTCAAACTCCAGTTCAACATCTTCCATCTTGAAGAGTTTTTTGTACTGTTTACAGAGTGCATTTTTCGGATTTTGAAGGATGTCTAGCATCGCTTCGTCAGAAAGTTCATGCAAACCGCAGATCATTGGTAAACGGCCAATCAATTCAGGAATCAATCCGAATCTTTGCAGATCTTCAGGCTCAACATGCGTAAAAATATCCGGCTGATTCTTATCAAACTTCACACTATCAGCATTGTGGAATCCCAAAGATCCGGTAGACATGCGCCTTGAAATAATATCTTCTAAACCAGAGAACGCCCCACCACAAATAAAAAGAATATCAGAAGTATCTAATTGAATAAAGCTTTGTTCGGGATGCTTTCTTCCTCCTTTTGGCGGAATATTTGCAACTGTCCCCTCTAAAATTTTAAGTAGAGCCTGTTGAACGCCTTCTCCACTAACATCGCGGGTAATTGAAGGATTATCACTTTTACGAGCTACTTTATCCACTTCATCAATGTAGACAATTCCTTGTTTAGCACGTTCTACATCATAATCTGCAGCTTGTAATAAATTACTTAAAATGCTTTCCACATCTTCGCCTACATAACCGGCTTCTGTAAGTACGGTGGCATCAGCGATTGTAAAAGGCACGTCAATGATCTTTGCCAAAGTACGAGCTAGTAATGTTTTACCACTTCCTGTAGGTCCAAGAAGCACAATATTACTTTTCTCTATCTGAGTATCATCAATCTCTTTATGATTGTTATTGATACGCTTATAGTGATTATAGACTGCAACGGAAAGAGTTTTCTTGGCTTGCTCCTGTCCTATTACATATTCATCCAGCTTTGTTTTAACCTCAACCGGCTTCAGAAGTGGTTTTACCGGCTTATCTCTTCGTCGAGCTAAAGAAGCCAAATCACTTTTGATAATGCTTGATGCATCTTCAACGCAACGGTCACAAACATAAACTCCCGGTCCTGCAACCATGCTGTTCACTTCAAGGCTTGAACGGCCACAGAATGAACAATTTACAATATCGTTGTTTTCCTTTTTATCGCTCATAGCACTTAAATCTAATCAAAAAATATTTATTTAGCAGATTTAGCTCTCGAAACAACGTTGTCTACCAAACCATATTTTTTTGCTTCGTCTGCAGTCATCCAGTTATTTCTGTCAGAATCATTCATGATATCTTCTATCGTTTTACCACTATGATCTGCGATAATTTGACTCAGTTCTTTCTTAACTCTCAATATTTCTCTGGCTTCGATCTCGATATCACTTGCTTGTCCCTGAACTCCGCCTAGCGGCTGATGGATCATCACTCTGGCATGCGGAAGACAGCTTCTCTTTCCTTCTGCTCCGGCAGTTAGCAAAACAGCACCCATACTTGCTGCCATTCCCATACAAGTTGTGGCAACGTCGCATTTAATGTGCTGCATGGTATCATAAATAGCTAAACCGGCTGATACAGAACCACCCGGGCTATTTATATAAAAATTTATGTCTTTTTCAGGATCTTCTGATTCCAAAAACAGCATTTGAGCAACTAAAGAACTTGCAACCGCATCATTTACTCCACTACCCAGCATTATGATCCTGTCTTTAAGCAGACGAGAATAAATATCGTAGGCACGTTCTCCACGGCTTGTTGTTTCAACAACCATTGGTACAAGGTTGCTCTCTATAGGTTCAATAGAACTATTCTTAGGTTGTGATGAAAGTGAGTTATAAAACATAGCCGTTAAGTAAATTTTTTATTTTTTGGATTTCTTCTCCTGAAACTTACGGTACTTTTCTTTGTCAAGTTCCGTGATTTTGACTTCATCTTCAAGCTTAACAAATACTTTATTCTCACGAATACTGCTTCTCAATTGCTCCAGTAAATTCGGGTTCTGAGCGTAGTATTGTTTAAGCTGATCCGGAGAAGCACCGTAACGGGCTGCTTCCACAGAAATGAACTCGTCGATATCTTCGGGTTTTATTTCGATATCTTCAAATGTTTCTTGTAATTTTTGGCTAATGAAATGCCACTGACCTTCTCTAAGACCACGCTCTCTCATTTCTTCTTTATAAACAACTTCATCAAAGTTTTCCGGAAGAGTACCGCCTTGCTGTTGCTTTTGTTGTTCCACATAAGAATTCAGTACCTGCTCTAAAAACACTTCAGGAACATCTACTTTATGAGCATCAACCAACGCTTCTACAACTTCATTTTTGAATAAATCTTCTGAAGTTTGATCGTAGTACTTCTGCATCTGGCTTTTGATGTAGCTCTTAAACTCATCTTCAGTTTTTGCTTCACCATTGCTGTTTTTAGAAATGAATTCTTCACTCATCTCTGCTTTGTTCAGCTTTTGCACTTTTTTGATGGTTACTCTGAAGCGATCCTTTTCATCACCTTCACCTAGTTCCATATCTACAACATCGCCGGCAGATTTTCCTTTAAGCGACTTCAGGAAATCCTTAGCACCATCTTGTCTCAGGTCAATAACCTGATCAACATCTTCTTCTCCATCAACAGGATTTCCATCTTTATCCAGAGAAATTACATCTACGATAAGCTTGGAGTCTTTGGTTGCTTTTCCGTCAACATCTTCCCAGTTGCCTTCACGCTCTAAAGTTCTTTCAATTTCTTCAGATACTTCTTCGTCAGTAACATCATGAACCATTTTGTTCACTTTGATCGTACTGAGGTCTTTCAGCTCTACTTCAGGCTTTGTTCCGATCTTAAAAATCACTTCCAGCTCGTCGTTTTCCCAGGTCATATCAACCATTTCAGTCTCGCCAACCGGATTGTACTCAGGAACTACATCCTTTTCGAATACTTTTTGTACATACTTATTGATCTCTTCGTACTCGATCTCAGTACCGAATCTCTTTTTGATCATTCCCATTGGAACTTTTCCGGGTCTGAACCCAGGTAGTGCGATCTGACCTTTGTACTTTTTATATGCTTCGTTGAATGTTTCCTGAAGGTCTTCTCGTTTTGCTGTCAGGGTAAGTTCTTTATCAACTTTTGTTAATTCTTTAACAGAAATGTTCACTTTTTCTCCGCTTTGTTATGTGCAATTCAGCTGTTATAAACAGGTATTTTTTAGATAGGAAAGTACGAAAGGGGGGACTCGAACCCCCACGCCGGTTAAGGCACTAGATCCTAAATCTAGCGTGTCTACCAATTCCACCACTTTCGCATAGTTTAGAGCTCACAAAGATAGGGGTAAAAACAAACAAATTCCAACTTTCTGAATGAAAATTTAAAACTAAAACTCATGCTCAATCAAAAGTGGAAAAAGTAAAAAATTTGGGTTTTGGCTTTGCTTTGCAGAAATTCTAGTACCATGCATAAAAACCTGCGACTACTCTACGTTACAACCGAAACTAAACAACAAGCTTCTGATCTTGGAAGAAAGATCATTGAAGCGAATTTGGCAGCCTGTGTTAATATTATTCCGGGAATGGAATCTATTTATAAATGGGATAATGCAATTGAAGAAGGTTCTGAAACCATCCTGCTCGTAAAAACACACATTTCAAAAGTACAACCGGTTACTCATTTTATTTTAGATAACCATTCCTATCAATGCCCCTGCATTATCAGTCTTAACATTGCAGAGGACGAAGGAAATCCGGAGTATTTACAATGGTTGTTTGAGGAGTCCGCAGAAAGATAATGATTCGATCAAAAAGAGTATCCGACCATATTTTGTGGGCAAAAATTGATCGCCCCGAAACCCGAAACGCAATTAACTTTAAGGTAATTGATCAGTTAGAAGATTTGGTTTCTGAATTAGAAACAGATGATTCTATAAAAGTTTTCATTTTTTCGGGAGCAGGAAAAAAAAGTTTTATTGCCGGTGGCGATCTAAAGGAGTTTCATACTATTACTCAAAAAGAGGAAGCCATAAATGTCTCAGAGCGAATGCAAAAGTTATTCAAACGAATTGAAGAATTGCCTTGCTGGAATATCGCTTTTATAAACGGTGATGCATACGGGGGCGGCATTGAGTGTATGATGACCTTTGATTTCATTCTTTCGGCATCCCATTCCAAATTCGGTTTTACTCAGGGAAGATTTTATTTAACTCCCGGATGGGGCGGTCTTACTCGTTTAATCGAAAGAGTTGGAAGATCTAAAGCATTGGAATGGCAAGGAAAAGCAGAAATTAAAACTGCTCAACAGCTGCTACACCATAATTTTCTTAATGCCATTGTTGAAGAGCAGAATGTTGTGGAATGGGCTGAACCACTTTTAAAAAACGGAAGAGATTTTATAAAAACACTTAAACAAAGCAGCGGTATCAAATCGCCTGAAAGATTTAAGAGGATGAAAGCTGAGATCGAGCCTTTTACTGATCTTTGGGTGGATGAAAACCATACTTCCAGAGTTGAAAAATTTATCCAAAAGAATAAAAAAGAAAACTAGGATCCCATTATGATAAAATTCTCTCAAGCTATTTTCGCTGCTCTATTTTTACTTCTTAGCACTCCGTTATTTGCTCAAAATAATTATCAGGTAACGCTTCTGAGAGCAGCGCCGGGAGAACTGGGCGACCTCATCGAATATGTTAAAAAGCAAAAATCGGATACCGATGGCAATATGATGATCATGCGTCACAGTCAGGGCGATCACTGGGACCTGATGCTTATGACTCCATTTTCGAAACCTGAAATGCATGATTACAGTGAATGGGTAGATTTTCAGCATGACTTTTTAGTTGAATCAGAAATCAGCTGGAAAGAGTTATTAGAAAAAGATTCTGAAGCCGGATTATATCATATCGAGATGTTTAACGCTGCCAGCGATTTGCATGATGAACTGCTTGAGCAAAGAGCTATGGAAAATATTTACTACAACGAAACTAATCGCGATGGAAATGTAATCTTCGTAACCAAATTCGGAAGCGATGTCGATAATTTCACCCTCGGTTTCTATAAAGATATGATCGATTTTGCCACCGATCCTGATCTTACTGATGAAGAGTTTGAAGATGCTGCTCTTAAAGCCGGATTTGAATCTCGGTCAACAATTGGGCTTTATCTTCGACAATTTCTGGTTGGCCATAATGATACAATTGCTACTAAAGTAAATTAGATTTAAACCTACATCTGCTTATACAATCGCCAGATCATGGTGCTGCAACGAATAATCAAATTGGACAGTACAGCATATTCTTTTGTCGAAAACACTTTACTGCGCTTCATCAATATATATCCAAAAATGGGGGCTTTTGCCGGAATTTTCATGTGGTTATTGATCAGATCAGATTCTGTAATTGCGAACATAGGAACTCCCATCTCAGCCGGCAATCCTTCTTTTCTTGAGCCCTCTATAAACACGCCTTGATTGGTGTTATAAATATTATTGGTAAAGTAAGGCTTTCGGCTCTTGATCATTTTTCTGACTACCAATTCTGCATACAGGTCTTTAGGGTTATAGTTTTCAGGAACCGCTGAACCTACTGTAACTAAAAGGTGTGGCTTTTCTTTTGAAAGTTTCCAAAATGATAAATGCTCCAGCTCAAAAAGTTTTGCAAGCTGTCTGCAAAATTCCTGCGACACATTCAGGAAGTCCGTAGTTTCCATTCTGACCATCATGTCTTCCACTAAGGTCTTTTTATTAGCCGCCAGTTTTTTTGACAGATCCGGAACTACGAAATTGGATACCAGCTTCATTTCGATTCGCTCAGCTACTTCTTGAGGTTTTTCATGAAACAGATTTTTTTGGATGAAATCTTTTGCTCCAAGATCCATTGCTTTCTGTTCTTTCTCAATGGTTGGCAAACTGGTCATGAGTAAAATCGGGATATTTGCTTTATCAGAATCTTTTTTAATAGCCTCCAGAAATTCCAAACCTGTCATTCCCGGCATATGAATATCACTGAGTATTAGGTCTATTTTCTTCTCTGAAAGCATGTTTATGGCTTGCTGGGGTTCCTGCGCATGAATAAGTGTGTACTTTTTTCCAATCAGCTTCTTAACAATGATGTGAGAAGCTCTATCATCATCTACAACCAGAATCGTATAATCTGATTCCGCACTCATTTCCCTTTCACTCTTTTTCGCAATGTCATAACTGCTTCATATTGATTTTGACCTCTTACTAAGGTAATAGACATTTTTTCCCCTTCCTCAAATTCCCGCATCAAAGCCCATGCATGCATTTCACTACTCACTCTTTCATCTCCTATTTTTGTGATGATATCCCCGGGCATAATTCCACATTCGTAAGCCGGTCCATTTTTATTTACACTGGTCACAAAAAGTCCATGAATAGACGGCACTCCGTATTGATACACGATCTGAGTAGTCATTCTAGTGAATTCCATCCCCGGATCAAAATCCAGAGCTACTTCACCGGATTCCTCTAGCTGTTTAATGATCTTCTTTACTCTGTTCGCAGGAATCGCGAATCCAAGCCCTACAAATCCATTACTGGTTCCGCCCGTGAATATAAAGGTATTCACACCGATTACTTCTCCATCACTGTTTACTAACGGTCCGCCTGAATTCCCTCTGTTAATAGCCGCGTCCGTTTGGATCATGTCGATATACACCCGTGGGTCTTTAGGATCGGGACGAAAGTCTCTTTTTGTAGCACTTATCACTCCAACTGTTACCGAAGCCTGTCCGTCATCAAATAAACCAAATGGATTTCCCATCGCTATAGCCCACTCTCCAACCATTGCTGTTTCGGAGTTGCTGAATTTCACAAAAGGCATTTTTCCTTTCGGTTCTTTTATTTTCAATAAAGCCAGATCTGCTAATTCATCTGATCCAAGTAGTTCAGCCTCATACGTATCTCCATTTGAAAGCGCCACCATGATCTTTTTGGCGCTTTTACTTGCTACATGCTCATTGGTAACAATCAATCCATCCTCTCTGATAATAAATCCTGAGCCAATACTTTTTACTTCACGCTCTGATGGCATTTGAAAAAAACGGGAGAAAAAAGGATCCATCACACGATTATATCCTCTTTCAACTTCTGTTACTGTAATACTCACAATTGCAGGACTGGCTTTTTCAACTGCTTTGGTAATAGCGTTACTTCTGCTCTCAGAAATAGAAACCTGATTTGTCTTTACCTCTTCCTTTTCTTCCTCCGGCTGAAAAATCGCCGGTGAGGAATCATATTCTAAAGGAGAAATAGTCGGTATAAGATCCGGCCTTTCTTGTTTAGAACAAGCTGCACAAAAAATTAATATCAGTAAACTTGCGGTAGTAACTGTTCTCTTCATTCCCTAATCGTTAATCCATTGTTTTCTTCCAATACTGATGACGTCTTCGATTGCTTCTTCCATTTTGCCTTTATACCAGGCTCCTGCTGCTTTTTTATGGCCTCCGCCATTGAGTTCTCTTGCCCATTCATTTACATCAATGTCGCTTTGAGAACGCAGGCTTAATTTAATTCTATCTTCGTCTTCTCGAAAGAAAATGCATGCTTTTACTCCTTCTATACTTAGCGGATAAGCTACAAATCCTTCCGTGTCTTCATTGGAAGTAGCCGTTTTCTGAAACATCGCTTTTGTAACGTACATAGTCGCAATTTGTTGGTTCTCATGCAAAGATATGGTGTCCAGTGCCAAACCCAGTAACTTGATCTGCTTCATGGGTTTCGAAGAATATACTTTTTGTACAACTTCATCAGGAGTAAAATTTCCATATTCCAACAAAGTGGCAGCCGCTTTCATAGTGCCGGGTTTCACGCTGTCAAACTGAAAAGAACCTGTATCGGTTACAATTCCAACATACATGGCTTTAGCTGATTGTTCATCAACTTGAGCAATATCATGCTCTGCAAACAAATTATAAACCAACTCACAAGTAGATGAAGCGTCCGTTTTTGACACAAACTCTTTAAAAACTTCATCCGGCTGTGGATGATGGTCTATCATATATAACGGCTTTCCAAGTTCGGTGATTTTTTCTGCAGTATCACCAAAACGATGAAGCGCATTCCCATCTACAAATACAAAGGCATCGAATTCTTTCAGATCAGAGAAATCGGGTTTTTCGATCTTTTTAAATTCAGTAAGCCATTCGAGGTTCTTATTTACTTCATCTTCATTAAATGCGGATGAATCAACGCCATTTTTTTGCAACCACAGGCAAAGTGCAACTTGTGAGCCCAAACAATCTCCATCGGGACGCACATGTGAAAAAACTCCGATCTTTTTGTGAGATAACAATTCCGGAATTAGCTTTTCAAACATAGAATTTTCTTTTTGAACGCCAAAATAGATGTATATAGCCAGAATTCCATTTCTTTTTGGGGTGATTTTTTTCGAGTTTTACACCAAAAATATATGCACGCACTTATCATTTGCGGAGGAACACCTCCAACCAAAGCTTTATTGGAAAACCATATCAAAAAAGCCGATCTCCAAATTGGCGCAGACAGCGGTGGGCACGTGTTTCTCGGATATGGTTTTACTCCGGATATCGTTCTCGGAGATCTGGACAGTTTCAAATACACCAATCATGAAAATATTGAAGTATTAAAACTCGACGACCAAAACAGCACCGATCTGGATAAAGCGTTGAATTATGCACTTAAAAAGGGCGCGACAAGTTGTACTGTTCTGGGAGCTTTGGGAAAACGCATCGATCATCAGCAAAAGAATCTTTCTTCGTTGGTGGAATTTCATGACCGGTTTGAGTCTTTGGTTTTTGAAGACGATTACGGCAAAACTTTTTTAGCTGATTCTCCTTTTGAAAAAGATATTCCAATAGATACTACTATTTCTTTTTTCCCTGTTTCCGGATTTGTAGAAAATTTCATCTCTTCCGGAGTTCTGTATTCTCTGAATAATGTACGCTTGGAGCCCGGCGTTCAGGATGCTACTTCTAATACCGTTACGGCTTCTCCGGTTACACTTGAGTTTTCTTCCGGAAAATTAGCGGTGTTTATTGGGGATGGGAGTAAGATAAAGTGATTAAATATTAGCAAAGATTCTGGCATCCCTCGGAACATCTAAAGGGAGAATTATATGCTTATGATTCTTACTTATCTACTTATTAACTAATCCCTTTGTTCGTTCTTTTATAATCTTGGTCAAAGCCGTATTTTGATTTAGGAAAGTCGGGTAATCGCTCCCCGCACATAACATTTAATGCTCTTTTATGTATTTCTATGTTTACCTCCTTCAAAGTAAAACCAATAATAAGTTTTATGTTGGGTACACAAGTAATCTTAAGAAAAGATTAGCCCAACATAATAATGGAGAGGTCAAATCCACCAAAAGTGGAATGCCTTATGAGTTGGTATATTTTGAGGGCTTCAAAAATAAAAGTGATGCTTTAGCCAGAGAAAGAAAGCTGAAACATCACGGACAAGGTATTAGAAGGTTGAAAGAAAGGTTAGAAAAAAGCATTGATCGTTAAATGTTATGTGCGGGGGGAGGAAAGTCCGGACACCGACAAGTACCGCGCTCTGCGATCCTTCGGGCGTAGCAGAGGCTCTTTATCAGGAATGATACTGAGACAGACAGTGCAACAGAAAACAAACTGCCTCCAGCGCGGAGCGCTGGTTAAATTTCAAATTACAAGCTCCAAAACGCAAACAAATCACAATGTTTAAATATTAAAACATTGGGGCATGTTTGAAAATCGGGTTTTAAACATTGGAATTTCCAACGCTCCGCGTTGGGGGTGATGGTGAAAAGGTGAGGTAAGAGCTCACCGCTCTGAGGGTGACCGAAGAGGCACGGTAAACCTCGCGGGGTGCAAGCTCATGTAAGATGGTATACGCTACTTGTCGTGACGCCATCGGGTGGAGTGCACCAGATAAATGATTACCGAATCCGCTTATTAGCGGAGGAACAAAATCCGGCTTACAGACTTTCCTGTTGAATATGAAAACCTCGTCCGAAAGGGCGGGGTTTTGTTTTTCTTATCTTATTTCGGTACTCTTAACTCATGCGATTCAGCCTACTAATATTGCTTGTCTTAGCTCCCTCCTTTTCATATGGACAGGTTACTACTATGGTTAATACAGATAAACAAACTTATGAATATGGAGAGCAGATAAATATCTCGTTTACTCTTCATAACGGTTCTGACTCTACACTTTTTTACAGAGGGAGTTCGTCTTGCCAAATATATTTAAAATTCCAACACATAGGAACTTATCCCGACATGTGTACCACAGACGAACATTACTATGATATTTTTCCTAATCAAAAAGTAGACATCACTATTGAAATTGATCCATCTGAATTTTTTTACCCGGTTAAGGGTGGAGTACAAAATATTGAATTTGACTACCTTGGTTTTAAAGATTCTGTTCAATTTTCTGCTCCTCAATTCAGATCAGGACGTTTTTATGTCGCTTACGATTCATTAAAAAGCGACACAATCCAACAAGTAAAGGATAGTATATCAGCAATTGAAACTGACAGATTTATAAGAAATAGAAATGAAGAAGATTCTTTAATTTCAATTTCAGCTACCTGGAATGTAGATGACTTTCAAATAGACGAGCTTGTAGAAAACCTCGATAGCACAGGTTTATTCAGGGTTGTAAAAATCTATAGATTTTTACAAAGCACTTCGGTAACAGTTACCTCAAATGAAGAAAAGACTGGTAATTACCCTTTATCTACCACCTTATTTCAAAACTATCCAAATCCCTTTAATCCAACTACTACTTTTACTTTTGAACTATCTAAACCAGATCAAGTACGGTTTTCCATATTCAATATGATTGGTCAAGAGGTTACTGTTTTGCAAAACAATAGACTTTCAGCAGGAAGCCATTCAGTCAATTTTGATGCAAGTAATTTGGCAAGTGGAACTTATTTTTACAGGCTTAAAACCGTAGATGGAGTACTTACAAAGAAGTTTACGTTAATTAAGTAATAGAAAGCAGATATTAAAATTAGAGTAGAGCTAGGGCCATTCCAGTTCAAGCATCACGCTTGGATGTATATTTTCCAAGAAATACAGAAGAGAGACGATTGCTTTAGTTGTTGAAGCTAAGAAATAAAGATTGAACAAGTGTTCTAAGTCAAAGCCATTGCTAAAATCCTGACGTTTTCAGAAAAAGCTTCCAAATACACCGACCTTTAGAATTATTGGCGAGCCAAGAACGTAATGAAATCGACGGCTCCGGAGGAGCAATCATTACATTCAGGCTGATTCTTGAATGTGTTTAGTAAGAACGAAGACCTTTTGTAATGATTAGTCGATGTAATGGAGTTCGCGCCAATAATTCTTGTCGGGAGCTTTTGGTACTTTTGTCGGTACAAAAGTACATAGAACAAAGTAACTGAGCCTTATAAACACATTTAGCTTAGAATATGGGCACCTACTTTTGTCTTGATATCCCGTTCGAACGGGACAAAAGATCAAGCCGAAGTATTTAAGACGGGTTCACTGATCCTGCGCTGAATAATCCTAAAGGTTTTCGTTCATTCTGAGAACATTAATACACTCATTACCTGAAAGGATTATTCCTGCTTCGCAGACGCACCCGGATCATGTTCACTATTCCGCCTTAAATACTAAGGGCGAATTTTTCTACGATTATTAATATTAAACTGTCAACGAATTACCTAACATCTACAAGGATGACGATACTACAAATTAACCTTATACGTCCCTTTCACGTTGCGGTCTAATTGTCGCTTTAAGTCTTTTTCTTTTATGCTGTCTCTTTTATCGAAGCTCTTTTTACCTTTCGCTACTCCGATCAGAATTTTGGCATTTCCTCTCTTGAAGTACAATTTCAACGGAACAAGCGTGTATCCTTTTTGCTGTACAAATTTATCGAGCTGACGAATTTCTTTTTTGTTGAGCAAAAGCTTTCGTTCTCTTCTCGGATCGTGATTGTAATACGAACCATGCTCATAGGGCTTGATGTACAACTCCCTCAAAAACACTTCTCCGTTTTTCAAAAATGCAAAGGAATCAGTAAACGAAGCTTTCCCCTGACGAATAGACTTCACCTCTGTTCCTTTCAGAACAATGCCGGCCTCGAAGGTTTCTTCAACCTGATAATCGTGCCGAGCCTTTCGGTTTTGTATGGTAGGGGTGTTGTTGTTGCTCATTTTATTTTTGTTGTCATTCAGAGCGATAGCGAAGAATCTTCACGTCTTCTTTTCAGCTGAAAATACTTTGTGTAGATCCTTCGGAAGTATCCTCAGGATGACTTCTCTTCTTTAAACTTCAAATCCTAGTTCGCGGAGATCTTCAGCTACTTCTTCATCCGGTTTCCGGTTATCAAAAGTGGCGTAAATTCCCAGAATCTGCTCTATCTCGCTGATCGCTTTTTCGTTATCCGGATTGATCTTCAGTACTTCAACATACTGAGCTAAAGCTCCATTCATTTTATCACGCATGTTGGTTACGTTGGAATCGCGGTATTCCAGGAATAGTCCGTAGTTCAGATGCGTTTTTTCTCTCAATGTCATTACTTCTTCAGTCTCTTCCTGAGTTTCCAGTAATGTAAGGGCATCAGAATACTGATCATTCTCTAAGAAGAATTCTACTTTTTCAGCCATTGATTTGGTTGACATATCTTCTTTTTTGGTTTCCGCACATGCGGCTAATCCGGCTATCAAAAACAGGATGAATAATTTTTTCATGGGTTCTATTGTGTAAATATTGGATTCAAACTAATACAGAGTATAAATATAAGCATACTTAGCCAGCCTATCACTTTTCTTCCTTTAGAAAGTGGTGTGTAAAATGTAACCGGCGGATGTTCTACTTTCACCACAAAAGTGATGAATAACGTCCATACACCCCATATTAAAGAAGGCGAACCTTCCTGAGGGCCTTGTATCACATACAAATAAAGCGCAGAACAAATTAAAGAAGTGGTAAACATTGTGCTTACCCATTTCGCTTCTTTTTGAAAAGCGATCTGCATTACCGAAAACAACATGATTCCCCAGATCAACCAGGAAAGTGCTCCGAATGAAGTATCGTATTTCCCAAGTAGGTCATGGAAAAAAGGCACCAACTCAATTCCGGCTAAAATCGTGATAAATGAATAGAATATTCGAGCTGCTATTTTGTGATTTTTATAACCGATCAAAGAATAGAGAATGTGCCCTCCATCCAGCTGACCAACAGGCATTAAATTAAGCGCCGTAAAAAACAATCCAAACCATCCTGCCAGCAACCACGGATAGTGATACATTTCCCATAGTGGCGGAACGTTATCAAACAGCGAAGCCAGAAAACCATAGAGAATTGTATTTCCGAAAATAAGCACCGTTCCTTCATCCTCTGACAAGATCTCTGTAGGATACTCTCCTGTTTGGGCTACATAAGCTTTCAACTCTTCGTGTCCGCCAAAACTCTGTACATGGCTTGGTTCCGGAAGGGTGGCAAAACCGACGATCAACACAATTAAAGAAACAACAAAACCGGCGATTGGTCCGGCTACTCCCACATCAAACAGCTTTTTGGTTTGATGGATCTTTTCTTTGATCCGAATAACAGCACCAAGTGTTCCAATTCCAACAGGAAGTGGAATATAATATGGTAGGCTCACTTTTATGTTATGATAAACCGCCGCAAAATAATGTCCGAACTCGTGAAAAGTAAGAAAACTCAAAAGCAATGACGCGAACAGCACTCCTCGCAACAGATCTTCTGTTCCAGGTAAAACCAACGGACCAATAGTTGAAATTCCATTCCCCAATCCAACAAAGATCGAGCTTACAACTGAAACCGAAATAAACGTAAGCACAAACAAAGCCAGATGTTTTAAGATCGTTTTTGTATCGGGTTTATTTTTCGATTCTTCGCTTCTGGACAGAATTTCGAAATCTGTTTCTATGGATGATGGATGTTCGTCGTTACTCAATCAGTTCCTCTTTAAATTTCTTCTCTTGAAATAGGCATCGTCATACATCGGGCGCCACCACGACCCCGACATAATTCATGTCCCTGAAAACTTACGGCAATTTTGTTGTCTTGATTCAGGTCGAGTCCTTTTTCACCAAACTCTTCGATAAATTCAAACTGATTCATGTATGAATAGCCGTGATCTACAAGTGTATTGAAGGTATTTGTGTTTCGTTCATATCCAACAATAACTCCCGGGGCCAGTGCAAAAACGTTAGCTCCATCTGTCCATTGTTCGCGGAATTGATTGGTTCTGTCTTCTCCTCCACATTTGATAAAATCGTAAGTATTTGCTGAAAATTCGTTCAACGCAGATTGTAATGACGATCTGGATTCTGCCTGAATAGCACCATTTACTTTTTGAAGTGCTACTACATTATCCTGTTGCTCCATAATAGCCGGAGGAAAAGCTATACATTCAGATTTGCTGGCAAAAGTGAAAATAGTATCCAAATGCATTGACGAGCGTTGTTTTGGAATATCAACAGCCAAGACTGTTTTAACTCCGTGATTAAGCAGTCCATCCGCGGCTTTCATCAACCCTGTGAAAGAAGTGCGCTCACTCATTCCGATCAGTACCAGATCCTTTGATTCCACCAAAACATCTCCACCTTCGATAGACTGATTTCCGGAAATACGAATAGCGCTATCTCGTACAGAATCAAAAAGCGGATTGAATTCTACCAGCGTCTCCATCATCAATGATTCCCTTAAGCGCGTCTTAGTTGCTGCTCTGGATATCAAAATAGTGTCATCAACTACTGCTGCAAGATCGCGGGTAAATAGCAGATTCGGAGAAGGCAAAAGGGAAAACTTGCTTCCACCGGGTAAAACCCCTTGTGTGCTGAATTCCAGTAATTGTTGAGCGTCCAACTTATGTAATTGCTTTTCGATCACGGATAAATTCTCTTCCGGAAATTCTCTGATCAACTGCTCAATAAAAAATGCTCTGGCCTCTTCGTTTTGGATGGAATCCTTGAAAAGGTCTACGATTTCTATAACCTGTCCATCTTTGGGCATAGCGGCTTTAAAAAGATCCAGCATATCCAAATGCTCTTCTCTGGCGTCTTCTTCAAAGATAATATCATCAAAAAGGAGCTCATCTTTAAGCTCGGGATTTACCAATGATACTTCATGACCGGGAGTGTGAACGATAACTCCGTTAAGATGTCCGATTTCGGAAGAAACGTTGATTTTCATTTTATACACTGAGTTTTATAATTCAGATAAAGCTAATGATAAAATCATCAAATTGGAGAGCATTTCTTTCTTGTATCTACAGCAATTGAAATTGCTGTTCTTTTTCTAAACATTCGTTTATTTCTCTTAAGCGATCATTGATACTTTCCTTATCCAATTTGTTATCAATGTATTCCTCTGAACAAGTAAGAAAGTTGTCTACATATGATATCAATAGAGAAGTAAAACGTTTGCGGTGTATATCAGAATAGATCATATGTTTGATGCAGTCGAGCAAGCGTACTAATACAGAAACATCTTTCTTACCATATTCTCTGATCGGCACAATGATCTGAAACATCACATCCTTAAAAGGAACTGGTCGGACAAATACCAGCGGCTCGTCTTCTGAATTCGGGATGTAATTTTGTTCATCAACCTCCATCAATTTCGTCAACAGATCGGATAACAGATCGATGGCTTTTACAGCTGTTCCAGGATCATTGATTCCCGGACTGAGTGCCTTTACCGCAATTTCAGAGATCTGTTTAAAGCCGAATAAATAATGATCCGAAACTCGCTCTTCTGTATAAAGTGTAAAATAGGAGCTCAATTGATCGATCACATCCTCATCCAATTCCTTACTGATCTCAATAAAAGGATATTCTTTTACTACGAATGATCCGATGGAGACTTTCACATTAAGTCTGAAGTCATGCTTCTTACAAAACTCCGTTAGTCCCGGTCCATCGATTTTCTTCAGATAACCCGAATCTTTTGCAAGGCATGTTATCCAATCAGAAGTATCTGGCAATTCTTTTTTAGCATTGTCATGATCCACTCCTTCGAGTTCTTTTTTGGTGAGCTTGTAAATATCATTCAGAATGAAATCCACCTGAATTTTTTGAGATATGGAATGAATGAAATACACGAACAAACCCATACAAACTATGGCCAGAATCATACTTACAAAGATGCCCAGAGATGGCACCGAAAAATCAACGCCGGGAGCATCGATATTTACGATCAGGATCAAACTATAAATGATACTACCCAAATAGAAACCTAGAACAACTTGATGAAATTTGTCTGAGATCAATCCGGGTATAACTCTTGGTGATAAAGTAGAAGTAGCTCTGTTAAGCACGATCATCACCATCGAAAAACTGAATACCATTAAAGAGATAAGACTTCCTACAATGGTACCTAAGATCAATCGGGCATTGTTCGAATCATGGACCAGAACCCGCTCAATATTGCTTTTAAGCTCTATTACAAGATCATTGAATTCGATCCTCATCACAAAAATAGAAAAAACCATGAATGCCACAGCAATGATCGTAGGATAGAACGCAATGCTATTTACGATCCTTTGATAGTACTTTGAAATTACGTTCATCCAGTGTTTCATATATCCATGTAGGTTTATCTTTGAATTTATTGTTAGCCCGAAAAACATCAATAGTTTCAATAAACAGCAATTTTTTATGCATTTAAGTTCAATCAGAGACTTAGAAGCTTTTCTTGGTTGTTGTATTTTTCAATCCTTACCTTTGATTCTATGATCTCAAAATCTGAAATACAATCATTGCTAACTCTTATGGATGACCCGGATCCATTTGTTCAGGAATCTGTGAATCGTCGATTTGTGGAGCTTGGTGAAAATGCCGTTCCTATGCTTGATCAGTATCAGGTTGACCTGAAACAAGGAGAGGAAAAGACACGAGTTAATGAGCTTATCCATACCCTGACTTTTGAAGGCTTACAAACTGATTTTGTGGATGCATTGGAGAACGGTATTAAAAACCGAAAAGATCTGGAGTCTATCATATTCATGCTTTCACGGTTTGGGAATCCAACTATTGATACCAAACACTATAAAGACAAACTGGATCATTTCGCTGAAATGGTTGCCCCAAGTATTCGGTATAAACTGGACGAGAAGAAAAAAGCTTCTCACTTATTCAAATTTGTATTTGAAGATCTGAATTTTAACGGAGATCAAAAAGATTATCACAATCCTGCCAATTGTTTTCTCGATACTGTAATTGATAGACGAAAAGGATTACCTATTACTCTAAGCATGGTAGTTATGTTCATTGCCCGACGATTGGATCTACCCGTTTTTGGAGTAAATATGCCTATTCATTTTATGCTTACTTATATCGGGGAAAGAGAAGAGTTTTTGGTTGACCCATATGATGACGGCACAGTAGTAAGTTACGATCAATGCTATTTCTTTTTGAAAAAGAATAACATCGAGCCGAAACCCGAATATTTCCAGATGGCTTCTGATATGGATATTCTCATCAGAACCATTCGAAATCTTATTCAAAGCTACGAACGCAAAGAACAACTCGAGAAAGTAGAAGATCTAAAACAGTTATTGTCTACTGTTGAGTTATATATGTAAGTTCGTTATTTAGTTTTCGACTTATTTCTCTTTTTCCAGTGCTTTGTATCCAGGTCCAGATCCGAGAAGAAGTTTATTAGCTTGTCCACGCCATCTTTCTGGATATCAAAATAAAGCAATTTGTCTTCTTTGTCCTCAAAGTAATCCAATACATTTTGGTGATGCTCGTCCCATTCTTTTCCCCAACACTGAATCAATTCCTGTTCAGATGAGTGATAGTTATCACCACATCTGCAAGATCTGTATGTGATCAGGTTATTATCCTTATTTAGTTTTAATCGGCTTTTGATCCAATCTTCTTTTTCTCTTGTATTAAAAATGAATTTGCTTTCAGGATAGTGTTTGTCCAGCTGCTTAAAATGTTTATATGCATAAACCGGTGGTGCTTCTTCTACATTTACCTCTGTTTCCTTTAAAAACTTTCTGAAAATAGGGTATTTCCATTTAAGTTTTGGTAAACGCCACATATTCACTTTTTCCAGATCTGTGTATATATCGTATTCCTTGCAATAAGTGAGTAATGGTTTGTTCTTTATTCTGGCGAGCTCCATCCCTACAGCGATAGTGCCTTTTTCCCAATGAGCTGCACTATACCCGTTTTTCTCAAAAAAATACGCAATGGAACTTGTTCCACATCTATTAAATCCTATCTGAAATATATATCCGGATAGTTTCTTTCTGTTAAAAAACAATATATGCCCTTATTAGCCCTTTTAAATTTTATTGAATCTAAGAAATTGAATTCAATTTTTAAATTCAGTTCTTTTATTAAGGTTTGTTCGAAATTGATACTTCAAATCCATATCCTCAGATATAAAATTTAATACACTACACAAATGCATAATCAACACAGAGAAAAGCTTTTTTCATTATTTGATGACAACCAAAATGGAGTTGTATTTATTCAGGGAGCCGAAATTATGTATCGTTATGATACTGATTACGAATTCCCATTTCGTCAGGAATCGAATTTCTGGTACTTAACAGGAGTAAATGAAGCTGAATGTTCGCTCGTATTAGACCTGAAGAAAGAAGAATATCATCTTTTTGTACCTGAACGGGATGCTCAATATGCTGTGTGGCATGGGTATGTGAAAACAAAAGAGCAATATCAGGAAGAATACCAACCTGACCATCTTCATTACAGAAATGATATCCTTAAAGTTCTGAATGAACTTAAACCTGAAACCGTCTATTGCATTGATGATGAACAGGCTGAGTTTGTAGAAGATCTGAACCGTGGTTTTAATGTAGAAACAGAAGCATTAGTTGATGCGCTCACTTATTGCAGAGTTCTGAAAACCGACTGGGAACTTGATCAATTGCGTGAAGCCTGCAGGGTAAACGATCTGGCTTATCTGGAAGTAATGAGATCAATTAAGCCGGGGATGTACGAGTATGAAATGAAGGCGATCTTTAACAAAGTTCAGATCGAAAATGGGTTAATGCAGGATGCTTATAACGGAATTTTTGCCTCGGGTGTTAATGCATCTATTCTTCATTACGTAGTCAATAACAGCAAGATCAAAGATGGCGATCTGTTTTTGATGGATTCCGGATTTGAATGCAACGGCTACGCATCAGATTACACCAGAACTTTTCCTGCAAATAGTAAATATACCGGTATTCAAAAAGGTATTTATAACTCTGTTTTAGCCGGGATGAATAAAGTGCTTAATTCCATCAAGCCGGGAGTTAAAATGGAAGACCTGCATTTACTTGCTGCCCGAACTATGATGGAAGGCTTAAAAGACATGGGTGTTGTTAAAGGCAATGTTGATGACATGATGGAAGAAAATATCTTTGCGCTTTTCTTCCCGCACGGCTTAGGTCACTTTTTAGGATTAGATACTCATGATGTTGGAGGCTATCCAAAAGGAGTAGACAGAATTGAACGACCGGGAATTAAATTTTTAAGAGCTCGTCGTGAGTTGCTACCCGGAATGGTGGTTACCATTGAACCGGGAATTTATTTTGTTCCCGCTGTTCTGGAACCTGCGATCGCTGATCCTGAAAAGAACCAATTTCTGAATACTGAAAAAGTAGAATCTCTGCTCGGTTTTGGAGGTGTACGCATAGAAGATGATATCATTGTAACGGAAGATGGAATGGAGAATATGACGAACGTTCCTAAAGAGGTGGGTGAGATCGAGGATTTGATGAAATGAAACGAGCCATCCTTTTCTTAATTCTGGCAGCATGTACAGTATTATCCGTTAATGCTCAGGATACTAATTCATACATAGAGGTAATCGGTGAAGCAACACGATCAGTATCACCAGATCAAATCTTTATTAAGTTAATATTAGATGACTCAGAGCTAAAAAATAGTGTTGAGTTAACTGAGAAACTGCTTTTAGAAGATCTAAAAGAAAGCGACTTACTTAAAGAAAACAATCTGTTTGTACTGGACCAATCCTCAAACCTATATGAAAGATGGTTAAGAAGAGATAAAAAAATAAATCGTAAGGAATATGAAATTGAACTCAGAAATGAAGATGAAGTAAGCAAATTATTTCTAATTCTAGAAGACTTGGAAATTTATAACGCAAGAATTTCTAAACTTGATTATTCCGGAGAAGACGAAATAAAGTTACAGCTTCTGCAAAGTGCTCTATCAAACGCTAAGCTTAAAGCCGAAAGTCTTCTTAAAGATTCAAAACAAACAGTTGGTAACATTAATTTGCTATCAGAAGATCTTCAAAATATTCTACATAATAGCTCCTATTTCAGTAATTCAAGCACCGTAGTAAGAAGAGCTCTTTCCAGTAGTGTTTCCGGTGTTTCTCTTGCTAGTAACACATTAGATCTAAATTTTCAGGAACTTGAATTCGTAGTCAAAATTTTTGTTCGTTTTGAATTGGTTAACAATACAGATAAGTGAATTTTGACTTTTTTAGTTGCTCGATCTTCAATCGAGAAGTCTTCTCCATTTAGACTTTAGCTTTGGTTGTTTCTTCTTTTAGATCATTCAGGGTTTCTCAATTGCATATTTTCCGGATCCGATCAACATCATTCCAAAAAATACGAACATCATCTTAAATGCATGCGAAGCCTGTCGCCAACTGTCTCCGTCGCTTATGTGTGCATAAACTGCAACCAGCATCATTGATCCTAAAAGCATCGCAACAAATCTGAATTTATACCCTACTGCAAAGAGCAAAGCTCCCAATGTTTCAATAAGCGCTCCCAAAAATCCCCAGACCATAGCAATTTCATCAACTCCGAAATGAGGCATTACCTGCCCGAGTGAAATCCACCGTTCGTGACCGCCCATCAGCTTTCCCCATCCATGAAAAAACAGATAATTCAAGCCCACTCCTACTCTCAGTAGCAGTAAACCTTCTTCTTTGTATTTTTTTAGTGAATCGAAATTGAGATTAAGTGACATATTAGATTATAGAGTTTGTTCTGGAGTTCCAGTCAATATAATCAAACGTCTTTTTTTTCACAGATAAGATTGAACTAAAGTGATCTGAAAGAACGATAAAAGTTAACGAGATCAATTAAACCAATAATTCATTTTAAATACCACACCGCGATTTTTAACTGCAAAATTATCTGTGGCATAATTGTCGTTATATACAATAAACAGATCCGACATAGAAGCAAACCTCCACTGTAATCTGCTGTTTATATTAAAGTTTTCTGCTTGGGTGTTGTATTGCAAGAAGCTGGTCCAACTAAGATTATTTGAAAAACTTACTTCTGCCTGCGGACCAATAAGGTGCAGTGTTGCTTCTCCGTAATTATCGGGAAGAGTTACTTTGTTTCCTATATAACGAACTCCGAAATTTCCCCAAGGTTGAACTCTCATATTCAAAGAACCTCCAAACTGAGTTCTGGTTCCGTTATAGAATTCTCCGAAAGACGTATTCAGGCTTCCGTTTATAATTCCTCTGGTATCAGAATAATAATCGAATGCAATTCTGTTGAAATTATATGTATCAACCGGAAGCAATTCATCTCCGTTAATCAAGTTTGTTGGGAACAAGAGAGCAACTTTACTGTTTCTGGCACTCAAGTTTACCCCTCCCCAATCCTTTGTGTACATTTCAAAATTAACCGATAATATCCTGTCGATAAAATCTCCGTTTGTTGTTGTGGAGCCAACCATCCAGCCCGAAAATGTATAACTGTTGATCCATTCAGCATCAGGACGAATGGTAAATCCTGCCCATGGATTTAAAAAGTTATACCCTACCCGCTTCAATTCCTCAGCTTCGGCATCATATTGAAAAAGTCGATCTGAGAAACCCAGTTCGTTTATATAATTGTCTTCAACCCGGTCTGCAGTAATTCCAAAGAATTTGTCTCCATCGCCATACATCAAGGTTGCTCCTGCAAAATATGCATCGTCAAACTTCTCTTCTGTTTGCGACCAGTGATATCTCGCATTTCCATTCCAGTATCCGTTTTCAGAAGTATAATTGAATTCTGCTCCTATGGTTCGATTGTAATCTTCACCGGTTGGAGATGTGCCATCAAATGAAGACCGATTAGTGAATAGCGCTTTCACATTAGTGCGCCCTACCAGATTTTGCTGAACTGAAGCAACGGTATAGTTATTAGCTGAAAGGTTATTTACCGATCTTGTATGAGCGTTCAAAACGCCAACTCTCAGATCTTCACTTAAATTTCCTGTTACTCTTGCTCCAAATAAAATTGGTACTATTTCACCATTATTTAAACCAATTCTTCTTGAGAAAAACGGCTTCAATCCCCATGTTCCAAAACTTCCGAACAGATCACTGTTTTCAAGAAAGAATGCTCGCTTTTCCGGAAAGAAAATGCTGAATCTCGAAAGATTTGTTACCTGCTGGTCTACATCAACCGTTGAGAAATCAGGATTTACAGTCAGGTCTAGTTTCAGGTTTTGTCCCACAGGAATTTTGGCATCTAAACCGATTTCAATATCATTTTCCAGTCCATTATTTGCTGCCAAAAAATCTTTGTTTGATGAACCCAGTACATAAGGCTGGATGATCGCTCCTTGCTTTCTCTTTGGCGGGATATCTTTGATCACCATGGTTCCTAAATGGCCTATATCAATTCCCGGAAAACCCAACGGAACATGGCTCCAGGTAGAATATTCGTTTCGCTTCATATCATTTCGAACAAAATTAATTCCCCACTCTTCCACATTGGTATCGTAATTGATGGATTTAAACGGAATGGCAAATTCTGCAACCCAGTAATCGTCGTGAATTTTCACAGAACTGTACCAAACATTATCCCAGTTAACATCGGGCCGGGTTCTGGAGTTTTCGATACTCACCATTCCATCTACCCGGGCTCCGGCGGCATTTACTCCAAATAAAAAGCCGTTGGTTTGCTTGTTCATCGGATCCAGAACCACACTAAATCCATCGCTGTCCCAGTGATATGATGAATTATCTCTCTTTAATGTTTTGATGACCAGATCTTCCTTTTTTTGATAATTGATTGCACCGATGTACAAAAATTCATCGTCATACATGATCCAGGCTTTGGTTTGATTAACAGCCAATCCGGTATCTCTGGGAGCTTTGTTTAAAAAGTCCGAAGTAATGGATGCTTCACCCCATTCGGACTCTTCAAGTTCCCCATCAATAATTACTTTGGTGTTTATTTTTGTGGCGCTGAGTATAACGTTCTCGTAAATAGACTGCTCCTGCGCAACAAGTTTAGAATTAAATAGCATTGCCGATACAAGTAATAAAAAGTATTTCATAGTTCTGTCCCATTTTTGTTGGAACAGATATACGCGATAAAAAATACTCTTATTTATAGCTTAGATACGTAACGAGATATCATTGCCGGAAGACGTTTATTCAATGATTTTAGCCATTTGCAGTAGCTAATGTGTTGTTTATCCCTAAATAGACGTTGTTTGCAGAAATGAGAAAATCATATACAATTTCTTTAGGTTCAATGCGTACATTCATGCTTCGTTATGTTAAACATAGTTCACAAATATCAGTCTACAGGTAACCGAATAGGTTGGCACATTCTCTTCTGGATGTGTTATATAGCCATGTATACCATCATATATGGGAATTTTGAAGAAAGCTATGGAGCTGAATTCTTCTGGGCGATGGCTTATCTGCCCATTAAGATGGTAGCTACTTATTTTACTATGTATTTCATCATTCCCAGATATTTCCTTCAGAAAAAGTATGTTGCTGCAACAGTACTAACCGTACTAGTTGTTTTGTTAGCCGGATTTTTACAACGCTTTCTGGACTATCATGTTTTTTCTCCTGTTTATGGTCATGAATGGATGGCAGGTAGTCCTTTTAATATTCCTAAAAGCTTAAAAAATGTATTAAGTATTTATCCCGCGGTAGCACTTGGTGCTTTCATCAAAATTACCAAACATTTTTATAGTGAGGAGAGTAAATCAAAAGAGCTACGTCAGGAGAAACTACAAGCTGAACTCAATTTTCTGAAAGGACAAATCCATCCTCATTTTTTGTTCAATACGCTGAATAACTTATATGCTCTTACACTGAAAAAATCTGAAAACTCCCCTGAAGTTGTTCTGAAGTTATCTGAACTCCTCAGCTTTATGTTGTATGAGTGCAATTCCAGAACAGTTCCCTTAAGCAAAGAACTAAAGCTGATAGAAAATTACATCGCTTTAGAAAAAATACGGTACGATGACCGGCTCACCATTACCTATGAAACGGAAGGTGATGTTTCCAAAAACCAGATACCACCCATGTTGCTGCTTCCATTTGTGGAAAATGCTTTCAAACACGGAACCAGTGATTCAATTGATGAAGTATGGGTTGATATCCACATAAAAGTAGAAGGCAGGTCACTAAGTCTTTCTGTAAAAAACAGCAATGGCTATGATACGGTTGAAAAGAATGAGTTCGATTATCAAAAAGGAATCGGGCTTAAAAATGTGCACCGACGTTTAGAGCTTTTATATGAGGATCATTATACCCTTGAAACAAATGATACCGAAGATCAGTATTCCGTTTCGTTAACCATTAAACTTGATGAACTTCTAGATCACAACAGCGTTTGAATCTTTCCTGCTTCATAATAGATGATGAACCCTTAGCCATTGAGGTTATTGAATCTCATGTTTCTAAAATTGATGGACTGGAAGTGAAAGCAACTTTCCAAAATGCAGTGAAAGCATTTCAGGCTCTCCGGGAATCCCAAGTAGATATTCTTTTCCTGGATATTCAAATGCCACGCCTTACCGGTATCGAGTTCTTGAGAATGATGAAGAATCCTCCTAAAGTGATCTTTACCACTGCTTATCGTGAATACGCTTTGGAAGGATTTGAGCTGGATGTAGTGGATTACTTGCTGAAACCAATTTCATTCGATCGCTTTTTAAAAGCTGTAGACAAAGTCTTTGAACTTCATTCAGTTACAGAACACTCAACAAAAACTGCCGATGAAAACAATTCCAAGCATTTTGTTTTTGTTCCTGTGGATAAGAAAAATGTCAAGATCTGCCTGAATGAGATCATCTATATTGAAAGCAAAAGGGATTATGTGCTCATTAAAACGCTGAATAAAGAAGTAGTCACTCATCAGACCTTGACCTATATGGAAGAACGATTACCAAATCCTTCCTTTTTAAGAGTACATCGATCGTTTATTATCAATACCAAAATGATTGAAAGCTGGTCTAATAACGAAATTGAACTACCGAGTATTCAGATCCCTATCGGCAGAACGTACAAGCGCGAAGCTTTGAAAGTGTTGAATAGTAATTCTGAGGTTTTGTAGTGGTTTTATAAAGCTAGGTCATCCCGAATTTATTTCGGGATCTTTGTGGAGATTATGAATCTTAATACAGTTTAAGCCTACTATAAAGAGCAAAGCATATTCATAAGATCCTGAAACGAGTTCAGGATGACGGATTTTGTTTCAATTTTATTGCTAGTATGCCGAAAAAGCGGAGGGTGTAAGTGAAGTTTACATGCTCCCAAACTTCGCTTACACCCCTCGGATTATCTCAAAGTAACTGTTTGGATAATCATCTCCCCTGAAGGGGAGAATTTTCCTCTTTTATTCTAGTTTCGAATATCTGTACTAAGGAAAATACGATCACATATACAATTTCCATTAAAACAAACTCCTCCCACAAAAGAACCAGATTAAATAGGAATAAAAATGAGAGTATAATACCCCATGAGTTATTCCGCTTAGATCCTAAAGTAAATGTATTTCTATTTGAGTAGCGCTGCTTGAATAGTACTGCCGAAATTATTAATAGTATCGTAATCGCTATTATCCATCCATTATAAAATTCAATATCTGATCTGAAAATAAAAACGAATACTACTGCATTCAGAAGATATATAAAGCCATCTCTTTTGAGAAGGAACATATTATTATGGTTAGCTTTTTTGAATTTCAGAAACATACAAAAAAGCCCGACTCTGGAAAACAGAATCGGGCTTTTAAATCTTTAATGCTGTGTTTTATTCAGCTAAGCAGTGACCGGTTCTGGTTTTTGGCTTGTGCCGTTTCCGTTCAAGTCGCTTTGGTCTTTGATGATGCCCGGCTCTTCTTTTCCAAACATAACTTTGTTTAAGCCTCGGCGACTTCTTTCAATTAAGCTGTAAAGTACAGGAACCAGGATCAATGTAAGTGCCGTAGCAAATAATAAACCTACAATTACTGCTATTGCCATCGGTCCCCACCAAGTTGCTTGTTCACCACCCATGTAAACATATGAGCCTAAGTTTCCAAAAAACTCGATCGGAGTATTTACCAAAACAATGAAATCAATATTGAATCCGATTGCTAATGGTACTAAACCAAGTGTGGTTGTAATTGCAGTAAGAATTACCGGACGAAAACGCACTTTTCCACCTTGAACCAAGGCATCTCGTAAACTCAATCCATCACGACTTCTGAGAATATCTACGTAATCGATCAATACAATAGCGTTGTTTACTACAATACCTGCCAGTGAAATGATCCCTAAGAAAGCCATCAATCCGAAAGCCATCTGGAAAGTTACCAATCCGTAGAATACACCTGCCATAGACATTACTACTGAACTTAAAATAATGATCGGCTTTGCTATCGAATTGAACTGAGAAACCAGAATAAACGCGATCAGAAATACTGCGATCAGGAATGCAATTCCCAAAAACTCGAACGATTCGTCCTGTTCTTGTTGCTGTCCTGTCCAGCTGTAATCATATCCGGAAGGCATGTCGTCCAGATAATTTGAAAGGACTCCCTGAACTTCAGCCAACACTGCATTTGCCTGATATCCGGAACGAACATCAGCACTGATTGTGATCACTCGTTCTGAGTCTTTATGATTAATGCCACCAAGTCCGTCTTTTACTTCCCAGGTAGCCACTTCTGACAATGGAATTTGGTTTCCTTCATGCGGAATGGTCAGATCACCTAATGTACTCAAGTCGTCACGATACTCATCATTTAACCGAACAATGATATCGTATTCTTCTTTTCCATCGCGGAATTTGGAAGCTTCCACACCATTGATCGCCTGACGAATGGTCATCCCGATCACGTTGGTTGAAAGTTCATAAAGCGCCGCTTTTTCACGATCCACATCTACTCTAATTTCCGGTCTTGCTTCCGGTAGATTTGATTCCAATCCATCCATTTTAGCGAACACAGAATCTTCTTCAAGAATAGACAGAATTTCTCCTGAAAGTATGCTTAACTGATCCATATCAGATCCGGAAATTTCAAGATTTACCGGCTTTCCTGTCGGAGGTCCGTTTGGCGGTTGCTCTACCGTTACTTTTGCTCCTACAATATTATCGCTCATGTGATTTCTCAAGAATTCCATCGCTTCAAATACATCACCTTCACGTTCCTGGAAATCTACAAAGTTCAGAGCAACCGTTCCTTTATTTGGAGTATTCCCTCCACCACCGGAACCCGGGTCTGCTGTAATGCTTGCTCCTGATGTAGCCAAGACACTGTTTACATCAACCAGATTTGGAAGGTTTTTCACACGCTCCTGTACTTCCTCAATAATAGTTTTTGTGTATTCCACATCAGAACCGATCGGGGTTTCTACCTGTACATACACATCACGTGGGGGAATGTCTTCCGGAAAAAATTCCGTTCCAGGGTTGAATGCTCGTAATACAACAATGCTCAGAGCCAAAACTACTGCAGAAATTCCAACAACGGCTAGTCGGTGATTTAACGACCAGACCAATGTATTTTCATATTTAGCTATCACTTTATTGAGCCCGTCCCGTTGCCACCATCTTCCTACCGGTTCTAATGCATACTTATTAACAGCCCAGAAAATTACACCAAGAATAATCAGCATTGTCCATGTAATAAAACTCGATGCCAAGAAAAGAAGTAAGATAAATCCTATTACTCCGTACAGGATCTTTTTACCTTTCGGAGTTAATTTAGCTTCTGCTTCCTGACCTTCAACTGTCATAAATAATGCGCAGATAACGGGATTGATCACCAATCCAACAAAGAGTGAACTTGCCAGTGTTATGATCAAAGTCTTTGGTAAATAACTCATAAACTGACCTACAATTCCCGGCCAGAAGATCATTGGAGCAAAAGCTGCAATTGTTGTAAATGTTCCGGCAATAATTGGAACAGCGACTTCGCCCGTTCCTTTCTTTGCTGCTTCAAATCGTTCATATCCTTCTTCCAGATATCGGTAAATATTCTCTACTACCACAATGGCATTATCCACCAGCATCCCTAAAGATAGAATTAAGGAGAACAGAACGATCATGTTCATAGTTATTCCCAATGCAGATAAAATGATGAAAGAAAGAAACATGGACATTGGAATGGAAATCCCAACAAATGAAGAGTTTCTTACTCCAAGGAAGAACAATAATACACCAACAACCAGAATCAATCCGGATATAATATTATTTTCCAGATTTGTAACCATATTAATTACATCTACACTTTGATCGTTTGTGATCGCATAACGTGTAGTTGGTGGAAGGGTTGGAATTGCCTCGTCCAGGATCGCTTTTACTTCATTACCGGTATCAAGGATGTTTTCTCCGGTACGTTTTTTGATACCCAGCGTAATTACGGGTGCATCATCCAGTTCAGAATACGTAGCTCTTTCTTTGAAACCGAATGTTACTTTTGCAACATCACGAACATATATCGGGCTACGATTTTCGCCTTTAATTACAATGTCTTCGAGTAGCTTAGTGTCTTCATATTGTCCCGGTATGCGAAGTAAGAACTTTTTGGTACCTACTGATATATCTCCACCAGGAATAGTTACGTTTTCATTCGATATTGCCTGAATAATATCACCAAAAGCAATATTGTAGTATTTCATTTTGGCAAGATCTACGTCCACCTGAACTTCGCGCTCTGTTCCACCGGTCAGATCAACACCTAGAACAGAAGGAATTGCTTCAATTTTATCCTGAAGATCTTCCGCTATTTCCTTAAGAATGACTTCGTCATATTCTCCGGAAAGATTCACGTTCATGATCGGAAATTCTGACAAGTTGATTTCCTGAACGGTTGGCTCTTCCGCATCTTCGGGAAGCTCCGGCTTTGCCAGATCTACTTTTTCCCGCACTTTCTGGAGAGCATCTTCAATATCTACACTTGGTTCAAATTCCAAATTGATATTTGAGTAACCCTCAGCAGATGATGAGGTCATATTTTTAATATCAGAGATATTGCTCAGCTCATCTTCAAGCTTTCTGGTAACCAGACTCTCCATATCCTCCGGCGAAACTCCTGGATAAACTGTAACCACAAATATATTCGGGATGTTTATACTTGGGAAGCTTTCTTTAGGAATGGTCAGATATGACACAATCCCCATGATGGCAATCAGGACCAACAATACCAGCACGCTAATTCTGTTGTTTATCGAGAACGTCGACAGCCCAAATTCTTTACGCTTTCCTTCTTCAGGCAAAGAAGCCCCGTTAGTTGATGCCCCGTTGTTATTTTGTTCGGTACTCATAATAGTTTCCGAGTTAAATTAATTAGCTGCTAATTTTTTATCGTCTTTCACTGTCACACGCATGCCATCATCAAGAAAAGCAGAACCTAATGTGATCAGTTTATCACCTTCAGCAAGTCCTTCTTCTATGATCACATTTGTTTGGTATGAAAGTCCCAACTTCACTTCTCTTTCATTTGCCACAGCCTTTCCTTCTTCATTTTCAGAAAGTACATACACCACATAGCGGTTGTCTTTTGAATACACAAACTCTTCACTGATCACTAAAACATTACTTTGCTCAACTGTTTTTAATCTCATGTTAGCAATCATGTCTACTTTATATGTTTTGTTCTTTGGAAGTCTGGTCTCAATCCTGAATGTTCTGTTTTGGGGATTGATACTGCCTCCAACATAATTGATAGCGGAGTTAAGCGTATCCTTTACCTGAGTATCAAACCAAACATCTACCTTATCACCGATCTGAACTGCATCTGAATACCGTGCAGGAACGCCGGCTACTATTTTATAAGCATCAGAACCGATCAAACGAACAACCTGCATTCCCGGGCTAACCATTTCACCTTCTTCCACCATAATTGCTTCAACTTCTCCGTTGAATGGCGCTTTGATACTTGTATTTTCAAGATCGATTTTAATTGATTCCAATGCCGAGTTACTTTGCTCATAAGCATATTTCGCATTCAGGTAATCTAATTCAGATCCGATTCCATCTTCTTCATACACTTTTTTGAGACGCTCGTATTGCTCTTTGGTTTGGGAAGTCATTGCTTCTAACCGTGCTTTTTCCTGCTTTAGTTTTGAATCATCAATTTTTACGATGGTCTGCCCTTTTTTAACCTGAGCGCCTTCTTCTACTTTGTAGTCAATTACTCTTCCGTTAACTTCTGCAGAGATCATGATATCATTTGAAGTTTCCACATTTCCTACCACTCTCACATAACTTGCAAAGGTACTTGGAGCTACGGTTTTAGTAGTAATATTTACTGTTTTTACGAGCTCTTCCTGAGTTTCCGACTCTTGAGATTCTCCACCACAAGCCAGAAGTACTGTACCCGTTATTAGTATGATTAAATAGTTTTGAACTTTCATTTCTTAAATTTATATAGTTGAATAATTTCGTTAGTTAGTTGTGTCTACAAATGGCACCATTCCGGTTGCCAGGTCATAATTTGCTTTTGCTGTTAGATAATTAAATACCATGATCGCATAGTTTACTTCGGCTTCCCTAACCTGAATTTCTGCTTCTGTTAGTTCAAGCTGAGATCCCAATCCGTTTTCAAGTCTTTTCTTAGCCCTGTCATAACCGATACTTGCTTGTTCCAGTGCTTGTTTTCTGGCTGATGCTGTTTCAAAAATCTTATCTAATTCTTCGCTCGCACTCGCCACTTCATTTTGAGCCATCAGGATCGCCATTCGCTTTTGCTCTTCGATGTCCTTGTACTGGATTTGGGCTCTCTCCAAATTGGCCATTCTTGAAAATCCCTGGAATAGAGGTAGGCTTAAATTTACACCTAAAGTCTGGAATCGTTTAGCATCCTGAAAAAAGTCAGGGCTTCCAGCCTCGGCTGCACTCCATTGCAAATTGTAAGATGCGGTTAGCGTTGGAAGAAACCTGCTCTTCTCAGCTCTTATTTGTTTGTCTTGTAATCTTAAGTTTGCTTCAGCTACTCTGATATCACCTCTGTTCTCTGTTAGTAAAGCTGAATCGATAGTAGTTGAAGAGAAGCTGTAGGGATTCATTCTGTCAATATTCTTCAGGTGAGTATTCTCTGGTTGAGAAGCCGTTTCTGATAAAATATCAAATTCGTTAAGGCTGCCTTTAACCTTGTAAGAAAATTTTACCGGAAGCCCCATAACAATGTTCAAGTTTCTGTATGCTTCATCAACAGCGTATTTCGCTTCGATTTGTTGAGGTTTTTGATTACTCAATTGTACTTTAAGTTGAAGCACTGCATAATCATCTACAATTCCTGCTTTTGCTCTGGCTTCGTTTTCTTTCAGGTTTGTTTCCAGTCTTTCAATTTGTGCGTTGGCTAGTCTAAGCTGTTCCTGAGCAGCAAGTACAGCATAGTAAGCAATTCTTGCTTGCGTAATTATTTGCTGACTGGCTGACCTATAATTCTCTTCCTGGACTTTTTTAAATACTGCCGAACTTTTTAATGCAACTATTGCTTCGCCTTTGAACAAATTTTGAGCTACTGAAAACCCACCTTGCCAATTATTATCTGTACCGAACTGTACAGGTGTTAATGTGCCTGCTGGTCCGCCAAAAATTTCAGCAGGAAGAAACTGAACAGGTATTTCAATATTTCTGGTATAATTTATTGAAGATGTGATATCAGGATACACTTCAGCTCTTGCCAGATTTAAGAGTTCGTCGGCATCGTCTATAGCAAGAATTGCTCTGTTGATCTGTGGATTATTAGCCAAAGCCATTTCAATGGCTTGCTCCAAAGTTATTTCCCTGTTTAAATCCCCCGGTTGTGCTTTTAAAGTTGATGTAAGCAAGGTTAGTGAAATAAGCAGAAGCCCTAATCTGTTACCCATTCTATTTACGTTAGTTAGTATCATTAAAAATTCAGTTGCCGATTACGTTAATTTGTTCCATTAGTTTCAAAAAATGACTGTGAGTCATAATTCCCTTTCTGAGCTTCAGTGGCAATCCCACACCCAATCATTTTCATGAAGTTCTCAAACAGAGATTTCAGATTTATACCAAGCTCATTTAACAGGTTGAAATGTTGTGTATTTTGATGCTGATATGCCATACTTACCATTCCGTGAGAAGTAGCCCATAGTATCAAAGCCAATTCTTTTGGGTCATAGCTCGAATTTATACTTCCATCCTGCATACCTATCTGAATTGCGCGCACCATACAGGTAAAAGAACTTTGCATATTTGTGGAGCATGAATTAAGAAATGTACTGTCTTCTAAGTCGCTTGTCTCCTTCAGGTTATCATGAAATTTCATTGCCCTGAAATACTCCGGATGCTGAGTCACAAAACTCATAAATGTTGACCCTATCATATGAACCAACTCTATTCCAGGTTTGTCCTGAGTAAGCACCTTCTGGATTTCTTTTGTCAACAATCCTGTTGCCTTATCACAAATACCTAAAACAAGATCTGTTTTACTTTCGAAATACTGATAAAGCGAACCTTTACTTACTTCTGCACGGTCAGCTACCTCCGTCATATTAAGGTTGTCTAAACCCTTTTCCAGAATCAAAGCTTCAGCAGCCTCTAACATCAGAGATCTCTTCTGCTCCTTTTCTCGTTCTTTACGTTCTGAAATTCCCATTTTGTGACTATCGGTCATTTTTTGAATTAAGGTCAAAAAGGTACGGGTACATATAACTAATTCCAACTATGTTTTGTTAAGAAATAATGATCATAACATTGACCTCCATTTTAATTACTAATAAAACAAAAACTCTCCTCTTCCAAGTCTTCCATCTTTTGGTTATGATTCAGCACACTTAAAACACAGGTACATTTTTGATTATAAGCGGACAGAATAACAACACCACCGTTCCTATTAAGCGATTAGCTGCAATTGATCTGGGAACGAACTCCTTCCATGCCGTTATCGTAGATTTGTATTCTGACGGTAGCTTCAGAAAGATCGAAGATTTTAAAGAAATGGTGCAGCTTGCAAAAGGCGGATTGGGTACACGCTTAGCTGAAGGGGCTTATTCTCGAGGCATGAAAGCGCTCAAAAACATCAAAGTTCTTTGTGACAGCCATAACGTAGAACAGATTCTGGCGTATGCTACCAGTGCTATACGGGAATCTGAAAATGGTGGGGAATTTATTCAGGACAGCATAGACCGTTATGACATAAAGATAAATGCTATTCCGGGATCCGTTGAAGCTGAATTGATTGGTTATGCGGTTCAGCATGGAGTTCGATTGAGTAACAACCCTGTTTTAATGGTTGATATCGGCGGCGGAAGCGTTGAGTTTATTCTGGGAAATGCTAAAGAATTCCATTTTCTGACCAGTAAAAAGATCGGGGTTTCCAGAATGACCGATATTTTTAAACCATCCGATCCAATCACAGCAGCAGAGATTGAGAAACTGGAGGCTCATTATCAGGAACAGACTTCACAACTTGCCGAGGCTCTTCGAATAAACAGAACTAATATGATCATTGGTTCATCCGGAACGATGCAAAATATTGCCGCAATGATCGCCGCCCGAAAAGGCCTTCCGGTTGATGTTACCCTCAATGAAATGGAATATACTGCCAAAGATTTTTTCTCTTTTTATAAGGATTTCATCAAACTGAACCGAACCGAACGGAAAAAAATAAAGGGATTGGATGCCAAGCGTATAGATTTCATCAACACCGGAGTAGTTCTGGTTAACTATCTTCTTAGTGAATACGGTATCAAGAAAGTTAAAATTTCTACTCAGGCTTTAAGAGAAGGCATTATCATTCGACACCTGAAAAAAGATATGATCGGATTGCCCTGGTCGGGGGCCATGTCTGACCCAAGACGTAGAAGTGTGTTTGAACTGCTGAGAAAATGTGACTGGCATGAAGCTCATTCAACTCACGTCGCCAATATGGCTTTGAAAATATTTGATGTGTTAAAAGATGAACTAAAACTGGAAACACCGGATAAAGAATTGCTTGAATACGCGAGCTATCTCCATGATATCGGATACTATATTTCGCATTCAAAGCACCATAAGCACGCGCTTTATATTATCAGAAACTCAACACTCAAGGGCTTTCGTGAAGAAGAAATTGAAGTTATTGCAAATGTAGCAAGGTATCATCGTCGGTCTACTCCTAAAAAGCGACATGGAGAATACTGGAAACTGGCGCCGGCTGTCCGTAAAAGGATTAAAAAGCTTTCGGGCATTTTAAGAGTTGCTGACGGCCTCGACCGGAGCCACTATCAGAATGTTCAGGAATTAGACATCGACTCTACTGACAAAGAGATCACTTTCAAAATAAAAGTACAGGCAGACCCTCAATTGGAAATTTGGGGAGCTCAGAGAAAAGCACATCTACTCAGAGAAGTAACCGGAAAGAAGATTAGTTTTTCAATTGACAATTAAGAGTTATTCAATGATCAATGTTTGATCACTCAACATTGATCATTGAACATTGTTGCATTCTTAATCTCAATTACTCCCCAAAAGAACCCGCAGCACCGGGAAAAACTACAGGACTTTCAAACCCTTCTTTGGAAACTGAAGCCACTCCGAATAAATAATTATCGATAACTACATTTTCCAGCGTATGCGATGTACTGCCTACAGGAACGAATACACTTTTTTCCCATTGATTGGAGTCCGTTAATCTCCAATAGATCTTATATCCTGCTAATTGTGGATTTTGCTCATCATTGAGAGCATCCCATTTTAATGTTGTACTTGGTCGCACCGCCCCCTGAATCTGAACATTAACCGGAGGATTTGGTGCCCATGCCATACTTGCCATAGTCACAGCATTTAAACCGGTTAACTTAGCTGCGTAATCAAAATCCACACCGTCAATGGTATCTCCGTACTTAATTCCATCCTCAGTTCTTATGTCCTGATGTTGCATTACATAATTTTCATTGGTTTCCATGATTCTAACTCCCGGAAATCCAACATCGTTAAACGGACGATGATGCCCACCTCTTCCAAAACGATCTAAACGATAGATCATCATTACATCTAAATTAGTGATATACAAATCTGCCATTTTATCTACGTAACGGGCAACATTTCTTGAAGGGGAATCTATTTCACCACCGGTAAACCTGCGAATTCTGGCCTCCTGTTCTGTTTCAACTGCTCTTGTTCCTTCCGAAAATACACGAGCTGTGGTATTATTGATCACTCCGTTAATTCCTTTGATGTTTCCGATCATATCATTGTTGAGAACGGCTTTAATTCTCCAGCCTTTTTCGAGTGCATAATCTGCTAAAATCTGCCCTCCGAAAAGCCCTTGCTCCTCTCCCGACAAACCAACATACATTATAGATCCCGGAAACTCGTATTTGGTTAACACTCGAGCAGATTCAATAACACCTGCCATTCCTGAGGCGTTGTCATTAGCACCCGGTGAGTCTGAAACACCATCTAATGGATCTGAAACTCTGGAGTCAATATCGCCACTCATCATTACAAATCGATTCGGATCTGCGGTTCCTCTCTGAATTGCAACAACGTTTACAATATTAACAGGATCAGGAATTCTTCTTTGGCCGGAAATCACGTCACTCACATAAAAAACTTCCAGACAACCTCCACAGTCTGCTGAAATTCGTTCGAACTCTGCTTTGATCCATCTTCGGGCTGCACCAATTCCTCTTTTGCTTGAAACGGTATCAGAAAGTGTATGTCTGGTTCCAAAATCTACCAATGTTTGAATATCTCTTTCAATACGTTCTGCTGATGGAGCCGCACCAATCTTATGAAGCTCTTCAGGTGTTACAGACTGAGAAATTGCAATATCCGCAGAGAAAAAGAATACTATGCAAAATATGATCAGAGATTTAATTGATTTCATAAGAGTTAGTTTTTAGTTGAATTTTCGTCCTCGTCTTGAGGAGGATCGCTGTGCAAGCGTTTGTCTTGCTCAAAGTAGGCTTTTAGATTTTCCTGAAATTTGATTTGTGCTTTTAGTCCCATGCGATGGCCAAAAAATGCACCTGTACCAACTGCCACTAAAAGCATCGGCACATAAATCGCAGGCGAAGTTGCAGTCCCATCCTGATAAATATTTACCCAAACAGCAGGTGGAATTAAAGTAAAGATCGCAAACACATATGGTACCACTGTAGGACCTTCTAAGCGCCTCATAAATCTTCTGCTGGTGATGGTCACCATATTCATGTAAATCAATCCGAAAAAGAAAAATAGGATGGTTCCTAAAGTGGTTCCATCGTTCACTTTAGTTAGCAGATCGGAGGTTATCAGCGTAAAAGCTCCGGAAATAATGAGTATTCCGGTTAAGTAAAAAATAAATCGGGGGAGGTTATTCAAGGCCTGTTGTTAGTTTTGCTGTTCTTAAAAAAAGAGAGTACAGAATATTGTGCGAAAAATCTATTTTTGAAGCCAGTTTAACGGATTTTGATAATCTTTATGACGAACCACAAACAATAGGTTCTCTCCCAGCGGTGATTGAGCAACTCCTGAAAGACCGATTCGATCTCCAGCATTTAATACCTGATTCTTTTGTACATCAATCCTGCTGAGGTTCCCATATGCTGTGTAGTACGATCCGTGTTTAACAAATACTACATCTCCAAAACCACTGATAGGCGATATTTGAGATACATAACCATCTGAAACAACCTTAACTGAAGCGGCAGGATCTGTAACAATATTGATTCCCAGATATTCAGTTACTGTACCATAAACCGGGTTTCTGGTTCTCCCAAAGTTTTTTGAAACAGTTTTACTATTCACCGGCCAGGGCAAAGTGCCTTTAGCAGCTGCAAACATTCGTTCATTATCCAGCAACATTTCATTGCTTACGGCAGCATCCCGAACTAAAGATTTTGAGTATTTAGCCACTTCTCTGTTTCTGATATTTTCGTCAGCAATTTCTCTGGCTCTGGCTAATTTTATTAAACGCTCATTTTCCAATTCCTGAATTCTTTCAGCTTCTGCAATCAGATCTGTAAATGCATTTTGAAGAGCTTCTTTCTGCTGCCTGCTTTTGGTGAGTTCCGCAACCAGATCTGAGCGCTGACTACGAATAGTCTCAACGGTCTGCTTCTGCTGAGATCTTTGCCCATTAAGAATTTCTTTTTCGCTTTGTATCTCCTGAAGTACCACTTGATTCCGATTCAAACTCTGGCGCAGATCGATCTGTATCTCATCGAGTTCGTTTCGCCTTCTTCTTATTTGTTCAGCTTGTTTTGCTTTTTGTTCTTCAAACTTCTTCAGGTACTGTGCCCTGATCAACATTTGGTTGAATGATCCGGAAGTAAGTAATAACTCTAAATTAGAAGATCTGCTGTTTTTATAAGCGAACAACAATATCTTTTTATAATTCTCAATAAGTACTTTTAGTTCTTCCTGACGAATTCCAATTTCCTGCTCGGTTAAATTTATTTCTTCCTGAATTTGCTGCTGTTCTTTGGTCAGGCTTTCGATTTTATCGTCCTGCAATGCAATCAATCCATTTAAACTCTCGTATTGTTTATAAGATTGATTGAACTTTGCTTCGGCTTCAGCTACTCTTTTTTGATAAGATTTAATACGGGCATCAAGCACATTGATCTCTGCTCTGGTGTTATTCTGTTTACTCAGAATTTCTTTTCTCTTTTCATCATACGTTTGCGCTGAAAGAGTCGCTGTGCAGCCGATCAGAAATGTAAGTAGTATTAAAATTCTTGACTTCATAATCGTTCAACTTTTATATCATCAGGAATATCAATAATAAGGTTTAGTTCGTCCGGATTCACTTCAAGCGATCTTACCTGAAAAACCACTTGTGAATTCCTGTCTGCACTTAATATGGTGATTTTTCTGGGCAAAATGTAGCCTTTAATCTCTCCATAGCTTTCATAGGTTAATGAAGAATATGGTAATCCTGAAGACCTGGCTTGTTCTACATAACTAACCGTGCCGGTTTTCTTATTAATTCGCGCAATGCCTTTGTTATAAAACCCCAGTATATATTCATTATCGGATTGAAGGATTTTTTCTACATCTTCGATCTTTATTTTAAAATTCATCAGATCTAACAAATTTACTGAAGCCAATTCATTCAGGTTGGTCATTCGCCCATCTTGCACCGATACCTTTTGGGCATATTTATCAATCTTATTATAAATGAGAATGGAATCAGCATCCACCAACATACTCCCCCCTGTAATTCCAATCCGGTTTTTAAAAGTCAGTAGACTTAGCACAGTGTCTGTCTCGAAATCAATAGTTATTCTGTCGCTGTTTCCCGGCTCACTCACAAGAGCTCTTCCTTTTCCTTTTGCCGACACAAGATCTCCTGAATAGTTAGGTATTCTGTCAATGATCTGATTCAATGGAATAGAAACAGGATATAACTCTTCATCATTTGTAAGCTTCTTAGAAGAAGTACACGAAATTAAAAGCAGTACAATAGCTGCCAATAAGTATTTATGAGATAGTAATTTCACTCTTGAGTTCTTTCTTTTAAATAAGTCAGGGATGGATCCTTTTCCAAAGCTCTTCTCCACCATTTTTTTGCTTCAGCAGGCTTATTCAGTTTATCATAAACATCCCCTAAATGTTCCAAAACTTCCGCACTTGCCGCTTCATCGTCCAGGTCGATAGAAGCTTTTATAAATCTTCGGGCTTTTTCGAATTCTCCAGTTTTATAAAATATCCAACCCATCGTATCTAAATATGCCGCGTTATCTGGGTCAAGCTCCATTGCTTTTACTGCAAGTTCAGCGGCTCTGTCCAGTTTTTCTCCACGAACAGACAAATTGTATGCATAGTTATTCATTGCATTGTGATTTTGAGGATCGTAACGCAACGCTAATTCATATACCCGGTCGGCTTCTTCGCTGTTTTCAAGATTACTCTGTGCATCACCTAATGTAGAATACACTACAGACTTAAATGGTTTTCTTGCAGGAGCTCTTGATGCTCTTTCCAACCACTTTACAGCTTCTTCGTTTTCATCACTCAACAAATACGCAGTTCCTAAAAAGAATTGAATAAAAGAATCTTCAGGTACATTGCTATCTGCTTTTAGTCCAACTCTTTTTGCTTCTTCCAACTTGTCTTCACTAAGTAATAATTGAAGCCTTAGCCTCCACGCTATGTCATCCTGTGGAAGTAATTCATTCCCTTTTTCTAATTTTTCTAATGCTTTTTCTGTTTCTCCAATTTGAGAGTAGTATTGCCCTGAAAGTGTAAAAGCCGGGCCATATTCAGGTGAGGATTCTGTAAATGCATCCAGAGCCCAACCTGTTTCTCTTTTTAACTGTTCATTTAAAGGACTTTCCTGTTGCTTAGTGTATAAGAATTGAGCCACTCCGATTTTCTCATCAGGCTGTATAACCTTATCGCTTAAGAACGTTCTGATCAATGTTCCGGCGCTATCCCACTTTTGATCTTCAATAAAAATCCCCGCCAGATTCATTAACGATTGAGGGTCCCTTGCATTACGGGTCAAGGCTTCGTTGAGAACCTTTTTTGCGTTGTCATCTTTTCCTGTTCTTGAATAGTATTCGCTCAGTAAATTAAGCGTATTCAGATTATCAGGATCGATCTCCCTCAACGACTCAAGTTGTGTAATTGCAGAATCCCTTACACCCATCGCTTCAAAATTTCTAAATTTCATTAAATAAACAGAGCTTTGTGGACCTGTTAACTTTAAAGCACGATCTAAAACTTGATTACTCTTTATATATTCTCCGTAATCCTGATAGGTATCCGCCAGCATAAACAGCGCGTTAAAGTCGCCCGGATAGTATTCAAGCAGTGTATTTAACTCTTCCAAAGTTGCAGTATTTTCTCCGGCTCTTCTGTATATCTGTGCTAATTTAAACCTGTACCATTTATTCTCGGGTGATTTCTCTACTGCTTCTTTTCCATAAAGCGCCGCATTTGGAAGGTCTTCCATTGCAAAATAAGTATCTGCAATAGCGTAATTGATCCCCGCTGAAGATCCGAGTTGTTTTTCAGCCTCGATCAGAAGTTCCAGAGATCGTTCATAGTCCTGATTTTCAAATGCATCCAATCCCTGAACATACGCCTGTGTACCCGAAATCTTAGATTTTGGTTGAACCTGAGCTTTAGAATTAACCGCAATCCCAAAACTGCATAAAAGTAATATGTGGAAGATCTTTTTCATCGATTATATCAACGTGGAGTATAACGGGAAAGTGCGATTTATGCTGAATTGATTACAGAATTTAAAATACACGTTTCCCAAAGACATCAACAGATGTATTACAAATAACTCCCGTCAAAATATTCTCCTTTTTAATCCCACATCTGCTCTCCAATTCTTCTCTTCTTTTTGTACATTCCTTTTGTTAGCAAAATCAGCTTAAGAATGTCAGAAAACTACCGCGCACTTACCAGAAAATATCGCCCGCAAAATTTTGAGGATATTGTTTCTCAGGATCACGTAAGCTCTACGTTGATGAACGCCATCAAACAAAATCGTTTATCACATGCTTATATGTTCTGTGGACCGCGTGGAGTTGGAAAAACAACTATGGCACGTGTTCTTGCCAGAACCATCAATGAAATTGATAACAGCGTGGATGGTGAATCGCTCAACCAAACACTGAATGTGGTTGAGATGGATGCCGCATCAAACAACAAAGTGGACGATGTTCATCATTTGAGAGAAACTGTTCGGATTCCTCCTCAAAATGGGCGCTACAAGGTTTTTATTGTTGATGAGGTTCACATGCTTTCTAAAGCTGCGTTCAATGCTTTACTAAAGACTCTGGAAGAACCTCCTGAGCATGCTATATTTATTTTTGCGACCACCGAGCCCCACAAAGTTCTTCCGACTATTCTATCACGCGTTCAGCGCTTCGATTTTAAACGCATAGCTGTAGATGAGATCGTAAGACGACTCCGAAAAATTTCAGTAGATGAAAACATTTCTATTGATGACGAGTCTCTTCATGTGATAGCAAAAAAAGCTGATGGAGCGCTGAGAGATGCGTTAGGTTTGATGGATCAGGCCATTGCTTTTTGTGGAGACACCATTACACACAATGAGTTGGTTCAGGCCTTAAATGTAGTTGGCACCGATCGACTGTTTCAGTTTATGAACTGTGTAAAGGAACATGATGCCGATCAAGGTCTGGAGTTGATCAATACGTTGCTTCAGGAAGGTTATGATATACAGGAATTTTTGATCGGACTTACCGAACATCTGAGAAACTTATACATCGCCCATCACAGTAAACAACTTTACATGGTTGAGGCTTCAGAAGAAACAAAATCAAAATACAAGCAGTTTGCTTCTGATTTTTCCAGAGATGATCTGATGCGCATGTTACATTTAGTTTCTGAAGCGCAGATAAAGATCAAAGATGCTAACCAACCTCGAATCCAATTTGAGATCACCCTCCTTAAGCTCATTCATATGGAGCGTTCCGAGAGTCTTGCTAAACTATTGTCCGATCTTGAGGAAGTAAAAAAAAACTCTAAGAACTTAGCCTCCCTTTCTTCTCCGGAATCTAAACCTGCTGTTCAGGAGAAAAAGAATGAAGACCCTGCTACTGAACCGGCAAAAGAAAATGTGACCGCACCTGCTGAAGAGTCTTCATCAGTAGTTAAAGATGAACTTCCATCTTCTGAAAGAAAACCGGAAGCGACAAAAGTAGTTGATGACGAATTTGATATCGGAACACCCGCTTTGCAAACCCGGTTTTCACAAGTAAATGAAGTGAGCAAAGAAGAAGTAAAAACCGAAATTAAAGTTGAAACTACAGCTCAGCACTCTCAAGAAGCTAAGAATTTACAGATCGAAGACATCAAAAGTGCATGGCCGGAGTTTATTGATTCTTTGAATGGATCTGTGTCTTCAATTTTAAAGATGCAAACCGAACGTGCTCTTCCTGTAAAACTGAAAGGGACTGAATTGTCATTAGAATGTGACAATCAGTTAGCAAAGACCATGTTGGACGAACAAGCCAAGGAATTGGCAGGAAAATTGCAGGAATGTATTGGAGTGGCGCTTCGTTTTAACGTAGAAGTGTCACAGAAAATTAAACAAACAAAGGCTCGAAATCCTTACGAACGATTTAAGGAGATTCAGCAAAAAGATCCGATGATACGTAGTTTGGTAGAACGGTTTGGAGCAGAGTTAGAATATTAGTTTAAATAAGATTTAAGATAAAAGACGCAAGATTTAAAACACGACATCTTTAGATTAAGAATACTAGTTTTCCGTGTCTTCGTGCTTTTGCGGCTTAAATAAGTAATCAAAAAATTCAACCAAAATTTTTAGTTATGAGTGATTTTAACATGGCCGATATGTTCGGCAAAGTTCAGGAAATGCAAGCAAAAATGCAGGAAAGTCAGGCTAAGTTAGCTGAAGTGATCGTAGAAGCTGAAGCAGGCGGCGGAATGGTAAAAGTAAAAGCTAACGGGCTTCGTCAAATTCTTTCCATCAAATTTGATGAGGATGTTATTGATCCCAGCGACAAAGAAATGCTGGAAGATCTGGTTGTAGCCGGTGTTAACAAGGCTCTTGAACAAGCGGATGAAGCTGCAAAATCTCAAATGCAGGAAGCTTATAAAGGAATGATTCCCGGCGGTGGAATTCCCGGAATGGACCTTTCTAAGTTTGGACTATAAAAATTATAAATGTTGAATTATGAATGTTGAATTACAGAAAATTCAACATTCATAATTTATAATTCAAAATTAAATTGCAGATAACCTCAGAATATTTAGAACGAGCTATTGAACAGCTTGCAAAACTCCCGGGTACGGGCAGGAAATCGGCTCAAAGAATTGCCATCCATTTATTAAAACAGAATGATGAGTATGCCCTCAGACTTGCAAACGCGATCATCGACCTGAAAAATAAAGTGACTCGCTGTGAAATTTGTGGAAATGTAAGCGATAACGATCCATGCAATATTTGCGAAAACGCAAAAAGACAAAATGGTAGCATCTGTGTTGTTGAAGAATTCAATGACGTCTATATCATTGAAAAAACAAACGAATTTCGTGGGCGGTATCATGTTTTAGGTGGAGTAATTTCACCAATGGATAACGTGGGCCCTGACAACATTCGAATTCAGGAACTACTAAAACGTGTTGGCGGCGGCGAAGAAATTACAGAAGTAATCCTGGCGCTCAACCCTGATGCTGAAGGCGAGGCTACTTCGTACTACATCAACAAGTTATTGTTGCCTTATGAAGTTAAAGTAACTCGAATTGCTTATGGTATCCCTATGGGAACAGAGCTGGAATTTATTGATGAAGCAACCCTCAGTCGCGCCTTTGCCAGCAGAAACAGCTTTTGATTTACAACCACAGAGCGCACAGAGTTTCTATGTTATATTTCTCAACTTTCAGCTTTCTTTGTGTTCCTTTGTACTTTATTAAACAAAAAATGTAAATACAGTGGAGTTTTTGCATTTTTGTGGGTTCCTTTAATATTGCATAAAAATTTAATCCATCTGATAACCTAAATAATTTCAAGAATGAAGAAATTAATCACTTTGCTTTTACTGGGATTCGTTTCCCTGAATATCTCTGCTCAACGCACTTATTGGCAGCAGGAGATCGACTACAAAATGAATATTGACGTTGATGTAGACAAACATCAATACAAAGGAACTCAAAAGATCGTCTATACAAACAACTCACCTGACGAACTAACCAGAGTTTATTTTCACCTCTATTTTAACGCTTTTCAGCCCGGAAGTATGATGGATGTTCGGTCACGAACTATTGCAGACCCGGACGGAAGAGTAAGAGACAGAATTTCTAAGCTTTCAGATGATGAGATCGGATATCAAAAAATTAATTCCTTAAAGCAAGATGGTAAGGATGTTAAATTTACTCATGATGGCACCATTTTAGTTGTTGAATTGAACAAGCCTATTAAATCGGGAGCTAAAACTACTTTCGATATGAAGTGGGACGCTCAGGTTCCTCTCCAGATCCGTCGTTCCGGATGGAGTAATTCAGAAGGCGTTGAGTTTTCAATGAGCCAGTGGTATCCAAAAATGGTTGAATATGATTACACCGGATGGAACCCGAATCCATATATCGGAAGAGAATTTCATGGAGTTTGGGGTGACTTTGATGTGAAGATCACCATCGATCAGGACTATGTAGTTGGTGGAACCGGTGTTTTACAAAACCCAAACGAAATTGGTCATGGTTATGAAAAACCGGGAACTAAGATTAATCGAAAAAAGCCCGGCCCTATCACCTATCATTTTGTTGCTGAAAATGTAATCGATTTCTTCTGGGGCGCTGATCCGGATTTTATTCATACCACCGCTCAGGTACCAAACGGACCGAAACTTCATTTCTTTTATCAGGAAACTGTAGACAAAGAAGCTAGTCCTGAAGAAAATGCAGCCTATAAAAAGTACTGGGAACAACTTCCTGAATTAACAGTGAAGGGATTTGAGTATGCAAGTAAGCATTTCGGAAAATATCCATATCCGCAATTTTCTACAGTTCAAGGGGGAGATGGTGGAATGGAATATCCAATGGGTACACTTATTACCGGCGGAAGGTCTCTGGGTAGTTTAATTGGTGTAACTGTTCATGAATTTTATCACAGTTGGTTCCAGGGAGTTTTAGCTACAAACGAAGCTCTTTTTGCATGGATGGATGAAGGATTCACAAGTTATGCATCAGCAGAAACAATGTTGCATATTTTTGACAGGGAATCAGATTTTCCATACGCCGGTTCTTATCGTGGATACTATGGTATCGTTGAATCGGGTTTAGAAGAACCACTAACGACTCATGCAGACCACTTTAATACAAACAGAGCTTACGGTGCAGCAGCATATTCAAAAGGAGCTGTTTACTTAGGACAGATGAGTTATATAATCGGTGATGAAACATTCAGAAAAGGAATGCTGAGTTATTTTGATACCTGGAAAATGAAGCACCCAACTGCTGCTGATTTCCTAAGAGTTATGGAAAAAGAATCCGGTATGGTTCTGGACTGGTATAACGAGTATTTCGTAAACACTACAAAGACCGTTGATTACGGAGTCCGCGCTCTTATTGGTGATGAAAACAAAACCGTGATCGAACTGGAAAGAATTGGTTTAATGCCAATGCCTATAGATATTTTGGTTGAATACACTGATGGTAGTTCTGAAATGTTCTATATCCCACTCAGAATTATGCGTGGTGAAAAGCCTGCCGAAAATGACCTGAAAAGAACCGTACTGAAAGACTGGCCATGGACTAACCCAACCTACACTTTTGATATCCCGGTAGCAGGCACTTCAGTAAAACGTGTTTCAATTGATCCATCTCAGCGTTTAGCTGATATAGAGAAATCCAATAATTCTTTCGATGTTGAGGGAATGATTAAGAAATAAACCGTATTTTATGGTATAGGCATCAAGCAGATTGTTTGATGCCTTTTTTATTTATAAAAGCTCTAAAAAATTATGTCAACAAAAGACTACGCGGCACTTTCAATAGAAGCACACAAAAAAGCTCGGGGAAAAATCTCAATAGAGCCTAAAATGCCTTTAGACACAAAGGATGATCTAAGTATTGCTTATACTCCTGGAGTTGCAGAACCTTGTCGGGAAATAAGTAAAGATGTAGAAAAAGCTTACGATTATACAGCAAAAGGAAATTTGGTTGCTGTTGTCAGTGATGGTTCAGCGGTACTGGGTCTGGGAAATATCGGTCCTGAAGCAGCACTTCCGGTAATGGAAGGAAAAGCTGTTCTATTTAAGAAATTCGCAAATGTTGATGCGGTTCCTATAGTATTAAGCACTCAAAATACTGAAGAGATCATCACTGCTGTAAAAGCAATTGCACCAACTTTTGGAGGAATAAATCTCGAAGACATTTCTGCTCCCCGTTGTTTTGAAATTGAAGAACGACTAAAAAAAGAACTTTCTATTCCGGTTTTTCATGATGACCAGCATGGAACTGCAATAGTTACTTTGGCAGGAATGTTTAACGCCTGCAAACTGACAGGAAGAAAGCTCAAAGATCTTAAAGTAGTTATAAATGGCGCCGGAGCTGCCGGAGTTGCCATTGTAAAACTATTGTTCGAAGCAGGTGTCAAGGAAGTGATTATGTGTGACAGCCGTGGCATTATACACAAAGGCAGAACTGATCTGAATGACACCAAAAAGAAAATGTCTGAGCTCACCAATAAGTCCAACGTTACCGGTGATCTTGAAGACGCGATTAAAAATTCGGATGTATTTATAGGAGTTTCCGCTCCCGGAGTTTTGACTCAGGAAATGGTTAAAACCATGACCAAAGATCCTATCATTTTTGCAATGGCTAATCCTACACCTGAAATAATGCCGGATGAAGCTCGAGAAGCCGGAGCTCGAATAATTGCCACAGGCCGTTCTGATTTTGCTAATCAGATCAACAATGTGTTGGCATTTCCGGGCCTATTCAGAGGAGCATTGGACGTCCGAACAAACAACTTAACGTCCGCTATGTTTATAGAAGTTGCTAAAGCAATTGCTGACAGTGTAGAAGATCTATCTGAAGAAAAGATCATCCCAAGCCCTTTTGATGATCGCGTTCCGGGAAGAGTTGCTGAAGCAGTGAGGAATTTTAAGAGTTAGTAGTTTAGTTCCTTGGCTTAGCTCATTCCTTTAGATGCTATGGAATTCGCCTACAAAAATTGTCCTGTTTATAATCATGACGATTTCAGAAAAAGCTTCCAACTACACCGACCTTTTGATTAGTTCCACTAGCTCCATTACCCCGTTTGCAGCGAAATGATGGATAGCTACTTCTCCGTCTGTCGGGCTTTGCTCGGCTGACGAATTTTGGTTGGTACAAAAATACATGAACATGTATAAATTACTAGATGGTTATTAGAAACCCGGGGATAAATCCCCTTCTAGCTTATGTTCTTGTCTTAAACTCGTACATAAACAAGCAAGGACTTTAGTCCTGCGATTAACCTTGCAACAAGTAAAGGAATCAGACTTACTTTTCCGTCTTAAATACTAAGGGCGAATTTTTCTAGATCTATCATTACTAAACCGTCGACAAATTACCTAACATCTACAGAGATGACCCTTAATTAAAACAAACTCCGCTGTTCCTGATCTGATTTTTGTGCACGCTCGATGGTTGGATCTTCACGAAGTTCGAAATTATTGAGCATTTCAGGCATAAATCGTTTTTCGTAAATACGGCGAGCTATTCCATGAAGAGCTTTCTCTCCACGAGGTGTAATAGTTAAAAAACCACCTTCATCTTCCAGAATAAATCCAAACGACCGAAGGTCATTCACGATCAGGTACGCAAGTTTTTCAGTAACTCCTGAACTTTTTTCAATGATCTCCCGATGCGGCGCCTCATCCTGAGCCATGTATAATTTCCCTAACACATTCAGCTCTGCTTCTGTCATTGGAAAACCTTCGCTGCCTTTGGTTAGTAAATTATCCCAGGTTTTTTGCGAGTAGTGAAGTCCAAACCAGTGTTTTCCTTCGCGAAGTAAATGATGAGTTACTGCGCATGCAAAGTGCTTGCCCGGATCAGCTTTTTTGGGCTCACCTCTGGTTCGAAAAAGATTCACCATTGAAGCCAGATCCAACTCCTGTATGTTGGGCGGATATTTAAAATAGAAATTACTTCTCTTCTGCATGATCTGGTTATAACCCGTTACCATTTAGTACCAACAGAATATGCTGAAATTAAATCAGCTAGACCAATAAAATTTTAGATGTTTGCCACTAAACCACAAAAACACTAACTCATTTTACAAATCGGTAAAGTCCATGCTTACTTATTCCCTAGTACCTTGAATATTCCTCAATCGATATTGATTATTGGATATTCAATATTGTTGGTTATTCAACCTCAGCCTTTTTCCGCAATCAAAGCTACTGCTTCATCCAACGTAAACTTCTCCGGTTCTGTGCCTTTCGGTAATCCGATATTCTTTTTACCGTGCTTGATGTAAGGTCCATACCTTCCGTTCATTACCTTGATCGGCTTTTTTGTTTCCGGATGTTCTCCAAGATCATTCAATTCAGAACTTTTTCTTGGAGCTCCTTTCTGTTTTAATAACTCAACCGCTCTGTCAAGTTCAACTTCAAGAACACTATCGTCTTTTGGTAGCGATTTGAATTTTCCGTCATGAACAACATAAGGACCGTACCTACCAACACCTGCTTTCACAACTTTTCCATCTTCCGGATGTTCTCCAAGATTTCTTGGAAGGGTCAAAAGCTTTAGAGCCATATCCAAATCCACATCTTCCGGCGTCATTCCCTTTAGAAGTGAAACTCTTTTAGGCTTTTTATTTTCTTCAGTTGCTTCTCCTAGCTGAACATACGGTCCGAATCTTCCTGAAAGTAAAAATACAGGAAGACCTTCTTCGGGATGGATGCCAATCGGCTTGTCTTCTTCTTCAGAAAGCTTGATCAACTGCTCCAGTTTCTCTGCTGTAACATCACTTGGATTTAGATCCTGTGGTAAAGATGTTGAAACTTCCTCCCCATCCTTTTCCATTTTAGCATAAGGTCCGTATCGACCTACAGCAACCTGAATACCTTCTAGCCCTTCCAGTGGAAGATCCAATAGCTTAGCTTTCTGAGCATCGATCTTGTCTTCTTGCTTATCAACTTGAGCGCGAAGTCCATTTTCTCCTTTGTAGTAATCGTCCAGATATTCAACCGGATCTTGAGTTCCGTTTGCAACTTCATCCAGTTTGTCTTCCAGGTTTGAAGTAAAATCACTATCCACCAGGTCAGGGAAATTTTGTTCTAGTAAAGAAGTAACCGCAAAAGCAGTAAACGAAGGAATTAACATCTTACTTTCGTTCTTAGCGTATCCGCGATCCTGAATGGTGCTTATAACCGTTGCATAGGTACTCGGTCTACCAATTCCTCTTTTCTCTAATTCTTTAACCAGCGTTGCTTCAGTGTATCTCGCTGGTGGTTTGGTTTCATGAGAATTAAATTCAAGATCCTGAAGATCTGTACCATCACCAACTTTCATTGCAGGTAAGAACTTTTCCTGAGAATCTAATGCTGCTTCCGGATCATCACTTCCTTCTACATAAGCACGGAAGAATCCGGGGAATAAGATCTTCTTACCACCCGCTCTGAAATCGGCAGCAGTTCCGTTGTTCTTGGCCGTGATCGTTACATTGGTAAATTCCAATTCGGCTTCTGCCATTTGAGTTGCAATGGTTCTCTTCCAGATCAGATCATATAGTTTTAGCTCTCTGTCTTTTAATCCTGACTTTTCAGGAAGAATGAATTTTGAACCTGATGGACGAATAGCCTCATGCGCTTCCTGTGCAGACTTACCTTTCTTGGTGTAAGTTCGAACACGATCAAACAAATAATCTTCACCATATTGGTCTACAATTCCATCACGTGCAGCTGTAACTGCCTGCGAAGACAGATTTGTGGAATCTGTTCTCATATAAGTAATAAAACCTTTTTCGTATAATTTCTGAGCAACGCTCATGGTATCACGCGCCGAGAAGTTGAACTTTCTGTTCGCTTCCTGCTGTAGCGTTGAAGTAATAAATGGAGGCGCCGGATTTCTTTTCTGAGTCTTTACATCAACATTGGTAACTGACCAGTCTGCATCCTTTAATTGTTCAACAAGATCTTTGGATTTGGCTTCATCAAGTAATACCACAGAATCCGGCTTTTTGAGCTTTCCGGTATTCTCATCAAAATCTTTACCGCTTGCTAATCTCTTCTCATTTAAGTGAGTCAGGTCTGCATTAAACTCATCGTTCTCTCCACTTTTTTGCAGTACAGCTGAAAGATCGTAATACGTACCACTTCTGAATTTCATGCGCTCGCGCTCGCGCTCTACCAACATTTTTACAGCAACTGACTGTACACGTCCTGCCGATAAACCCGGTGAGATCTTCTTCCATAGCAATGGAGAAACGGTATATCCCGCTAATCTGTCCAGAATTCTTCTGGTTTCCTGTGCATGTACCAATTTCATATCAATATCACGCGTGTTCTCCAGCGCATTCAATACTGCTTCTTTGGTGATCTCGCGGAATGCCATCCTCTTAACAGGAACTTTTGGCTTCAGCACTTCCAACAAGTGCCATGAAATTGCTTCTCCCTCACGGTCTTCATCCGTAGCAAGGATCAATTCATCAACATCTTTCAATTTGTCCTTTAGTCTCTTTACGATCTTCTTCTTATCCGGCGGGGTTACGTAAATTGCAAAATATCTGTCATCCGGATTGATGCCTAAAGTTGCCCAGCTTTCCTTTTTATATTTAGCAGGAATCAATTTTGCTGATGATGGCAGATCGCGAATGTGACCCATAGAGGAATCCACATCGTATCCTTTAGGAAGATATTTACTGATCGTTTTCGTCTTTGTTGGAGACTCTACTATTACGAGACTTTTCATACTCTTTCTTTAATTATAAACTTTCAATCAGAGCTTTCAACTCTTCTGCGTGTGCTTTGGTATCAACTTTTTCAACGGATGCCAAGATAGTACCATCCGAATCAATAACAAAAGCCGATCGGGAGGGAGCTGTAAAACTTTTTCCGAACATCTGCTTATCGACTATTGAATCTGTGGCTTCAGCAAATAGATAATCCGGATCTGAAGCAAGCGTATAATTGATTCCCTGTTTCTTTGCATAATTCTTATGCGATCGACAACCGTCTTTACTCATCGCGATCACATTAAATCCTTTTTTATCAAACCAATCTGCATTTTCAGCGAGACTCAGAGTTTGTCTGTCACAGCTCGACGTATTGTTCTTCATATATACTGATACTATAGTCTTGCGATCTAAAAGTTCCGAGAAAGAAACTTCCTTCTCCTCTCCGTCCTGTACAACTTTCAGTTTAAAATTAGTGTCTATCTTATTACCGGTTTCTATCATTATTGTCTTCTATGGTGTTCAGTTGAGCATGAATAACGAGTTTTCATTGTGCAATCGTTCGGGATCACTGATTTTATCGTTTTAAAGTTTTCTCTGAACTTTCGAGTCAGTTGCATACTCGAACAAAGAGCTTCCCCTCCGGTGGAGGGGATTGAGGGGTGGGTTTTATGATCATTTTCTTAAAGCCCTAACCTCCACCTCATGCCCGATCTCAAAATTACAGGAATTTGCAATATAACACATCTCATTAGCTTGCTTATGAAGTGATTTTGCTAGTTCCATCATGGATTCTTTTTCGACTGCTACTTTTGGATAAAGTGTTACACTTTCAAACTTCCCGCTCCCATCTTTATCTTCGATCATGATTCCTTCCGCAGAATCTTCGTATTCCAGAACAACAATTTTATTGACCGAACACAAATGTAAATACCACAGCATATGGCAGGATGAAATTGAAGCCAAAAATAATTCTTCCGGATTATACTTCGATTTATCTCCCCGAAAAGCCGGGTCAGAAGAACCATCCAAGGTTGGCTTTCCGTCAATTTTAACTACATAGCTTCTTTCGTAAGATTTGTAATCCAACGTTCCCACACCGGAATTGCCCGTCCATTCTAAATTTGATTTATAATGGTGCTTCATTACTGATTTCATCTTTATAATTTTTTGTAGTCTTTATCTTTTCGTTTATTTAATTTCGGTTATGAGCTTTCAAAAACCTGTTACTGAATATAAGAATTCAGAGTTATTCGAAATTATTAATCATATAGATCGAGGGAAATACCCTCAAAGAGTTCTTGAATTAGAAAAAGAAATCGAAAAAAGAAAAGCTCGCGGAGATATTCCTAAAGATCTCGTTCCGGAAATAGATTGGAGTGATATCAGTTTTGAAAAATCAGCAATTATATTTTTTGGCATTTTAGTTTTAGGGACAACACTACTTTCATTATTTCAATTTTTAGAACTATTTGGACAAGAAACAAAAGAACCACTACTAGTTACTTCAGGAATTAATACCACACTACTTTTTTTAGGTTCAATTTTCCTGCTAGCTAACAAGCCAAGATTGGGGATACTTGCACTCCCTTCTTATATATTCCAAACGCTAGCTGTTTCGTTTTCTGGTTTTCAGAGTTCATTGATATTAGGAATATCATTTGGCTTCACTTTAGGCAGCAACGGGTTTTCATATGGATTTTCTCTTGGTACATCAGAAATTCTTCTCGCTTTTGAATCGTTAGGGTATTTTGAAATTGGGATAAATATTTATGCCTTAATTTTTTCCACTCTACTAGTTTCTCTTTACTTAAGAAAAAAGACTAGTAATTGATATAACTAGAAAAAGCCCCTTTTCACTTTTCACTTTTCACTTTTCCAAAGAAGATACTTCGCCACCGCAGCCACTACTAAGGAGTGGTGGACTTCCCCATTTGCAACCAAATCCAGAAATTTTTCAAGGGGAATTACTTGTACATTTATCCTTTCATTTCCATCTAGGTTTTGATCTGACATCCTCTTACAGTTTTTTATCAGATAAGTATGCGTGTAGTTAGTGAGTATTGCCGGATTTGAACTCACCTTTCCCAAATTGATCACTTCTGTTCCCGCAAAACCCGTCTCTTCTTTAAGTTCTCTAATGGATGTTTCTTTGGGATGCTCTCCGGAATCCACCATTCCTCCCGGCAACTCCAATGTCGGCTCCTCAATTCCGTATCGATATTGTTCTACCAACACGATCTCATCATCTTCAGTAAGCGCGATCACATTGATCCAGTCAGGTGCTTCTATAATTGAAAATGTGGCTTTATGATCTTCTGACTCGATCTTCATATCTCTACTTAAAACCTTGAAGATATTAGTCGTATATTCAACCTGCTCTTTGGTAGTAACCCAAGGCTCAATTGTATAATTAAATAGTTTTTTGCTCATGCCCGATTCACTTCTATTATCACATTCTGATTTTTCCACTCTTGAAGAACGTATGAAAGCTACGGAAAAAGCCTGCGATCTGATGGAGAAAATTTACGACTCCGGTAAATATCCCAAAATGTTAGTGGAACGAGCTTGGTCAGAACATAATCCGATCATAAAAGGAGAACTCGCTCAGCCTAAAGCACTGAGATCCTATCTTGAGCGTGAGATTTTACGTCTTCTGGAAAAAAAAGCAGATATCAAAATTGAGCCATCACGGGATGTTATAGAACTGAATGATCCTCTTTTATTGGATCATACCGATGAAAGTAACTGGGACATCACCAAGAAAAAGCTTTTTCTATTTAGTCCTGAACGAACTGATATTTCATTAGACAGACTTCAGCATTACACAGGAACCAGCGCTCATGATTTTCAGCGATATATTTTGTTCACCAATTACGATATGCATGTTGAGGTTTTTCTTGAAAAATTTCCTGATTGCGTAAAACCTGTAAGAGAAGGTGTTCAAATGCCTGCCTTCCATCACAAGTTAGATGATAACAAAGGTATTACGTTAATCAATATCGGAGTTGGACCGTCAAACGCGAAAACGATTACAGATCATGTTTCGGTACTTCGTCCTGATGCCATGATCATGGTTGGCCATTGTGGTGGACTTCGAAATCACCAAGAGATAGGAGACTTTGTACTCGCAAACGGTTATATGAGAGACGATCGTTTATTGGATGATCTTTTTCCGATCGGAATACCTGTAATTCCAAACTACATCCTTAATTTATATCTCAAGCAAGTTCTGGATAATCACGGATTGAGTCATCGCATCGGAACTGTATTTACTACTGCCAACAGAAACTGGGAGTTCTCTAAAAAAGATACTGTTGAAAAGATCCATCAAAGCCGAAGTTTAGCGGTGGATATGGAATCAGCAACGGTTGCTACCAATGGATTCAGATATCGCGTTCCTCATGCGACTTTACTTTGTGTAAGTGATAAGCCACTTCATGGAAAACCAAAACTTTCAGGAGCGGCACAAGCATTCTACCAAAACTCTAAGGAAAAACATTTGGAAATCGTTATTGAAACCATCGACATGGTAAAACAAACTCACCCCGACGGACTTCCAAACTCAAGTATTCGGGCCTTCAACGAACCGTTGATGGGAAGCGGAGATTAATCGGAATATTGAATAACCAATAACCAATACTTCATCATTCGTTATTCCTTGTTCAATATTCAGTATTCATAATATTTTTGTAAGGAATCGCCTCTCAACCTGTCTTACTTGGCAAAAACTATACGCCATGAATACAGAATCATTTTCTTCCGAAGACTTCCTGAACAGAACCGTTAAAGAAATGCGTCCCGATGAACAACCCCGGGAAAAGCTTATAAAATATGGAGCCGGCTCTCTTTCTGATGCCGAACTCCTTGCCATTCTTCTGCGAACGGGAACCAAAAAAATGAATGTGATCGAAACTTCAAGGGCTCTCCTCGATCATTTCAACGGACTTCATTCACTCATCAAAAAACAGTGGAGCGAGCTTAGAGTTATTCCAGGTATCGCGAAAGTAAAAGCTATTACTTTGGAGGCAGCTTTTGAACTTGCCCGCAGAATTCAGGTTGCCGGTTTAGGTGAAGAGATTCAGGTAACTTCTCCGGAAGATGCGGTCGCATTCTTTGGCCCTAAGCTTCGTCATTTGACGAAAGAAGTCTTCATTGTTGCTTTCCTGAATCACAAAAAAGTGCTCACCGGATTTCAACAGATCAGTTCGGGCGGAAGTAATGCCACCATCGTTGAGCCCGCAGAGGTAATGCGCCAAGCGGTTGTTCATCAAGCCAATTCCATTCTTTTATTCCACAATCACCCATCAGGAAATGCAAAAGCTTCTACTGCAGATATTCAACTAACCAAGAGAATCTCAGAATCCGGAAAACTACTCGGCATCCCGGTAGATGATCATATTATTATTGCAGGATATGACTTTGTTTCTCTACGCTCGCTAGGCGAGCTCAATTAAGAATTATTCAATGATCAATTAAATATTTTACAATTATGAAAGAGAATATCATCCTTAATAAAACTTATCAATTTGCTGTAAGAATTGTAAAGCTCAATAGATACTTATCTAATTCTACTAATCAATATGATATAGCACGGCAAATTCTAAGAAGTGGAACATCAGTAGGTGCTAATACAGAAGAGGCCATAGGTGCTGAATCAAAAAAGGATTTTATTCATAAGATTTCTATTTCGTATAAAGAAGCTAGAGAAACTAAATATTGGTTAAGATTATTAAGAGACGCCGAAGTTTTAGAATCAAAAATGGTAGAATCATTGCTAATTGAAATCGAAGAAATTTTGGCAATACTTGGAAAGATTAAGATCACTTCTTCAAAATCAATTAGAAAGAAACATTGATCATTGAATAATTCTTAATTCTTAATTGAATCAGCCTTATCTTAATGCTGAATCCAGAAATGAATCTTAGAATGAACGACTACCTCCAGCAAATAATCGCTGACTCTTTACAACAATTTGATCTAGAAGAACTGCCTGAAATCCAGACGGAAGCTCCAAAAGACTCCAGCCACGGCGATGCGTCCACCAATGTGGCTATGATGCTGGCAAAACCACTTCGTAATAATCCACGAGCTATTGCACAACAGATCATTGATGGATTGAAGTACGATGAAAAGAAAATTTCCTCTGTAGAAATTGCAGGCCCCGGATTTATAAACTTTCGCTTTGCTGACGATTATTTGTATGATGAATTGCAGAGTATTCTGGATGCTGGATCCGGCTTTGGAAGAACAGATGAGCACTCCGGTAAAAAAGTATTGGTAGAGTTTGTAAGTGCAAACCCAACGGGACCGCTGACTGTCGGGCACGGAAGAAATGCAGTTCTCGGAGACACCGTTGCAAGATTATTGGAATGGACAGGAGCCGAGGTTGACAGAGAATATTACTTCAATGATGCCGGCCGACAAATGCGTGTTCTGGGACAAAGTGTACAAGCCCGATATTTAGAAAAATTAGGCAAAGAATCTGAATTCCCCGAAGGCGGATATGAAGGAGAGTACATTAAAGAAATTGCAAATGAACTAGCTTCTGAAAACAAAGATCTTTCTGAAAATCCTGAAGACTGGAAACCCTTCAAAGAAAAAGCAGAAGAAGCCATTTTTTCGGATATCAGTAATACACTCCAGCGAATGAACATCAATATGGATTCCTTCTTCAACGAGCATAGTTTGTATGCGGACGGATCCATAGACTCCACCGTTGAAAAACTCCGTGAAAAAGAATTGGTCTATGACAAAGACGGAGCTGTTTGGTTTAAAACAACCGAATTCGGTAAAGAACAAGACACCGTTTTGATCAAAAGCACGGGAGAACCAACATACAGGCTTCCCGACATTGCTTACCACATGAACAAGCTGGATCGTGGATATGATCTTTGTCTGGATGTATTCGGCGCCGATCACATCGCCACATATCCTGATGTGCTTTCAGGAATTTCTGCTTTGGGTTACGATAAAGATAAAGTAGACGTGGTGATCTATCAGTTTGTGACGATCGTCAAAGACGGCCAACCTTTTAAAATGAGTACACGAAAAGCTAATTTTGTTACTCTTGATGAACTTATGGAAGAAGTTGGTTCAGATGTAACACGATTTTTCTTTTTGATGAGATCACCAAATACACACCTGGAATTTGATATTGCTCAAGCCAAAGAAGCCGGAGACAAAAATCCGGTGTTCTATCTTCAGTATGCGCATGCTCGCATTGCCAGTATCCTGCGTAAAGCTGAGGAAGAATACTCATTTTCCAAAGAAGCAGATCTCTCTTTATTGAAACATAAATCCGAAGAAGGTTTGATCAAAACTATCCTTCGTTTTCCTGAAATGATTGCCGGTGCTGCCAATGCTCGTGAACCACATCGTTTGATCAACTTTCTGAATGATGTTGCTTCAGCGTTTACCGGTTTCTATCACGATTGCAGAATTATTGGTGTGGATGAAGACCTGGCTCAGGCACGAATTGAACTAGCCAAAGCAACGGCTCAGGTTCTGAGAAATGGATTGACTATCCTTGGAATTTCTGCGCCGGAAAATATGTGATTGTGACTCGGTTATTTGATAACCATCATTGATTTTATCTGCACAAAATCTCCGGCTTTAATTCTGTAAAAGTATGCTCCACTTGAAAAATTACGGGCATCAAATTGAACCGAATGGAATCCGGCTGACTTTCTTCCATCAACCAGTGTCGTCGCCAATCTTCCCAGAATATCAAAAACTTCAATTTTTATATCCGACTGTATTGGAAGTTCATATTCTATAACCGTTACCGGATTAAAAGGGTTAGGATAATTTTGCTTTAGTCGAAATGAACCTGGGATATTCTCTTTTTCTTCATTTGATGAAATGATACTTCGACTTACTTCTATATAAAATCTTTCTGAAACGCCCTCATCATCTCCATCAAAATAAAATTCGTATTCCGGTCTCTCTCTGAGGTTTACCGATTTATTGACCTTCTTGTCTGTCAATTTAATCTTCCAATCTTCCGGGATATTTTCCATTTTTCCTGCGCTGATGCTATAATATCCCGTGCTGTTCAATTCTAATCTCAGATCGATCTTATCATTTTCAATATCAACAGGCCTTCCTTCAAACACTCTTAGATCTTCCCTTTCTGATAAAAAAGATATGCTGCTCTTATTCTGATTTAGTGACCGTATTCTATCCACATCAAACACGTCTCTGCCTAAACTTCCTTTGTCGCTAAACACAATATGTGCCTGATCATCTAAGAGAGTTCCTGATTCTGCAAACAGTTTTAAATTAATATGCGCTACTGTTTGTGCAGGTCTTTTTTTACCAAACTTATCAGGACTGCTTTCCGTTTTCTGAGACTGATTAAACCTTAGTTCTGAATTTTCGTTAATAGCTTGAACAAAAAATCCCTGCATCGGTGCTATATACCTTCCGGCAGATCCAATCTCTCCTGACATGTTGTAATATTTAAAACCCGAACTTCCACCACCTGAAGAAACCGCAGGATCCCAAATTGCATAACTAGTAGCTAAATCTGTTCCATCATTCACGATCTCATGCCAATCCAAAGTTCCTGCAAACGGATTGCCGACCAGATTGTAACTCAGTGAATCATGCGAACCTCTGTAAAGAGCTAAAGTTAAAGAATCCGGCTCCTTACCTTTCATTTCCAGATTAGCAGGCAATATTTGTTGTCCGTTTGGATCCGTGTTGAACATATAAAACAAGTATCCTTTGCCGGAAGTGAAGGTTGAATCAGCTCCATAATATCCATTGAAATTCTGATTACCGGAATCAAACAACCATAAACTTGTGTTCGGAGCTGATGCCATATTTGACGCCCAACTACCTCCCTGAGTAAAAAAAGATTCATTTAGTAAGCTGAAAGTCGCCTCATTGACAGGTGAAGAGATCATTCTCCAACCGGAAGCTTCCTCCCTATATGCTCTGGAATACACAAAATCTGAAATTAGTTGTCCTCCATTCTTGATCAATTGCGCAGTATTGTTTTCATCGGAAATTAGAGTTAATTCACCTGCTGTCTGTTTTAGTGATCCGGCTTCAAGGTTTAGTTTTTGATAAATATTGAGGCTTGATCCTATCTCGACAGTATCTGAAGAGACATCAACTTTCAAATCAGATAGTTTTCCATTTCCGGAATTGAATTCAATAGGATCAGAGCTTTCTTCCCAACCATTTACTGTAATTTTAGATAAACTGTCGCCTGAGAATCCTTTCCCCGAACTCTTTTGGTGTGATCCGTACATTTTTAATGTGTGCCCGTTCAATTTAACCTCTGAATTTATTCCTTCGAACGAAATGCTTCCAATTGTAACATCTCCGGTTAAAGTTACGCTGTGCTTTATTACCGCTTCATCCGTTATTGAAGATGGAATATTTCCGTTTACCCATGTTCCGGAATCTGACCAATTCCCATCTGAAATCGTGGAAAACAAAACTCGGGGTTCTGCCTCGCTGATCAGAACTGAAACCTTTTGGCTTCCTGATTGCAAAGCTCCTTCATGAGAAATTGTTATAGTATATTCTCCCGTAACAGGCTCTGAAATATAGATTTGCTCAATATTATCTACGTCGTTGTCTCCCGTTGTAGCTGCATTTCCCGGATTATTCTTATCCAGTATCCAGGGCGAGAACACTGTTGAATTAGGATCACTGACCTGCATATCCAGATCGTTTACCAGAATAATATCTTCGGGATCATCCCCGGAAACCGACACACTTCCTTTCGGGTCTGTCCACGCGATAGTAACTATCAATGGCTTTGTGGATGTATGCTCGTAGTTTATCTGAATTGTATTCGATGAGTTAAGAACCGTGTCTTTCAAAACTGCGCGATCATTATCAGCATGATTCGCAGACAGAAATCTCACCGCTCTTTCGGTATTCATCAATCCCCAGCCCATTTTATAGTCGGGACCTTCCATACCCACATCATCTGCTGAATGTGCAAGCAACGCTCTTATTGAAGCTGAAGAAAGAGTATCTGCATTCAGGTTTTGATAATGTTCACGAATTAAAGCCACAGAGCCTGCCACCGCTGCGGTTGATGAAGAAGTTCCGGAGGAATTTGAATAAGCACTATTAGAAGATGCTGAAGAAGTATAAGCCCCGGAAGGAACAACTATATCTGGTTTAATTCTTCCGTCGTCAGTGGGCCCAAACCCTGAACCATCGGTCGGTATAATTGAACTAAGAACTGAAAAATCATTAACGGAACTTTGAACTGCGCCAACAACCAGTACATTTTTTGAAACTGAAGATCCGGATATAGATTCAAACCCATCTTCTCCTCCATTTATCTGACGAACACTTGTTGAATCTTCAAAACAGTTCAGGTTTGAATCGATCTTCCAGTGTTTTACTGGCTGAGATTCCGGACCAATACCTCTTATATTTCCCGCCGCTTTTACTATCAAATAATTGGGAGCTAAGTAAGCCACGCTATCCCAATCCTGAGCCTGAGAATTATAATAGCCGAATTGATACGGCTTTGAGGGATTCTCTGATTCCAGAGAGTACCATGTATATCCACTTCCGCAAACTGTTGATGAAGTTGTCCACCCTGCGATCTCTGCATAAGGATGAGCCGAACCCGTTAAACTATCTGCTGCGGCCTGTGCCATTTCGCCAATGTCATTGTTCCAGTTATAAGCCTCAACTTCCGCAGCATTCGCCATTCCACGGGCATCAGCATCTACACCCGTCGCGATCATGGTTCCAACCATTTGTGTAGCGTGATCATCATTTGTGCCACTTTCAGAATCTAGAAAACTAACTCTTCCAGAGTATTCCTGGTGGGTAAGTCTGGGTTGGTCTTCATCCCAGTAGCCTATGATCTGGCCGTTTCCTGAAAGTGATAATCCCGAAACTCCGCCGCTCCAAAGAAAATCATTTTTGAGAGCTCTCGCCATTTCCAGATTTGAACTTTGATATATGACGGGAAGCTTTCCATCTTTAAAGCTGTAGAATTGAAAAAATGGGAGGCTTTTTATCTTCTTTTGCTTAGAAAATTTTTCCTTTTTAGAGTCTGCAAATTCAAGAAGTTCTTGCGGTTTAAAATCCTGAGCGTTCGATAAAGAAGAGTACTGTATCATAAAAATCAGTACTGCCGCAATCTTGAGATGATATGTATAGTTAGGTTGACGCATAATAATCCTAAATCGCCACAAATATAACTATACTACATTAAATAGCACTTTTAACTTGCTCTTAACCTTGTAAAACAGACAATTCCTCTTGTAATCTGTTCTTCTACTTTGAAGCCTGCTTGTTTGAAGAGTTTGTTGCTTTCATCTTTAGTCCAGAACTTAATCCCTCCGATTCCCATCGACTCCTGAAGTAATCTCCCGTACCAAGCATCGGCTTTTATCAAGTGCATCATAAAAAGAACTCCATCCTCTTTCAAAACTCTGCGAGCTTCGTACAGAACTTTTAACTCTTCTGTGAGTTCATTTAGAGTTCCACCCATCACTATTCCGTCAAAGGTTTTACCGAAGAACGGCATTTCTTTACCATCAGCTCTAACAAAGAAAAGATTGGTTTCATCAGCTTCTGCTTTTAATCGGGCTTCTTCAAGCATCTGCATAGAAAAGTCTAAACCTACAATATCTGCTTTGGATTGCGCAGCTTTTAGTGCTCTGCCGTAAAGTGCGGTTGAACAACCTAAATCAAGATATAGACCGTTTTCTTTGGGCTCCGTCCATTCGATAAGCAATTCATGTTCTTTTTCGATCGGAAAGTCTTCTCCTGTTAACAAAGAAAGAGAGCGCTTTCTCCAAATCTCTTCATAAATAGTAGCAGTCAGTTTCCAATGATTGGTATAAGAAGCTAAACTGGAGAAATCAGGCTGACCACCTAAAATATCGATGATGTTATTTTTTACATCGTATTCATCACCATCCTGAGAGCACAAAGTTCCGCTAAAGGGTTTGGTCAGATTCGAAATTTCTTTCGGCACCTGAATAGCTGCTCTTTCGTTTTCCGGAGATTTTAATTCAAAGCTCATAGTCCTTTCCGTCTTTTATTCGGGGAAACAGTACGTGATTACTGCTTTGGTGTTACGCACTCATTTTTGAAGCACTAACGACACCTGTGCACCTTTATCAACACTTAAAAGCTTTGCGGCATTTCCTTTATTTATACCTATTTCCAACATTCCAGAACTTCCTATAAATGCGGCCGGATCGCCTTCCTCAACATCCCCGAAGGTATTCACCAAATGATCGATCATAGTATTCCCAACATAGATCCGGACCTTTCTCCTCCCTATCATATCTTCAATAAGATCTTCAGAAATATTTGTGATCAGATTTCCAAAACGATCAATATGAACCACCCAACCTTGAAGACCGTCTTTATCGCCGATCGGAACCGCCCAATGATAAGTGACCAGATCTTTAATCGGATCGCCAAGTTCTTTAAGAGAAACTCCATTGATAAGATGAGCTGCTACCGGAGCAAAAATATCTCTGCCATGAAAGGTTCTGGATCGTTCTTTTCTCCAATACTTTTGTTTATTCAGCTTTATGGCTTCGTACTCGAACTCACTATAGAAAAGCGAAAAGATTCCGTTATCAGGACCCACAAAATATTGATCATTAACTTTTAGAACGATCGGGTGACGCTCTGTGCCTACACCGGGATCCACAACTACCAGATGCACGGTGTTCTTTGGAAAAAGAAAAGCTGAATTACGAATTACCCATGCTCCCGCCATAATATCCTGTGCAGGAATATCATGTGAAATATCAATGAGGCGAACATCAGGAGCTAAACCCAGAATTATCGCCTTCATCGAACTTACATATTGATCCTGAAGACCAAAATCGGTAGTAAGCGTAATTATTTGGCTCATTAAGAATAGTTATTCAACATAACAGGCATAACTACCATAAGAATTTCTTCGTGATCGCTTTTTTCTGATGGTCGAACGATGCCTGCACGATTTGGGGATGAAAATTCAAAACTCACTTCATCATCGTCTATGTTACTCAGAACATCACCTAAATACTTTGCATTAAAGCCAATTTCCAACTCATCATTTGAATATTCACAAGCAATCGTTTCTTTCGCTTCGCTACTCATATCAAGATCTTCTGCTCTGATTGTAAGTTTATCAGTTGCCAGTTCAAGACGAATTTGTCTGGTTGTTGAACTAGAGAAAATAGCAACACGACGAACAGTCGAAAGCATTTGTTCTTTGGAGATAGTCAGGAATTTGTTGTTGTCTCGCGGAATCACAGAATCATAATTCGGATACTGTTCGTTGATCAGTCTTGTGATCACGATTGTATTTTCACTCTTAAATCTTGCATGATCAGTTGTGACCGTTATATCACACTCTTCTCCGCTCGTTGTTTTCTGAACCAAACCTAGTGCTTTATCAGGTACGATAAACTCTGTTTCTGCACTTCCTTTGATCTCTTTATTTACATATTCAACTAGTCGATACCCATCAGTAGCAACAAACTTACTCTCTTCTGTTCCGATCTTAAAATACACACCCATCATGGCCGGGCGAAGGTCGTCACTTGAAACCGCAAACAATGTCTTATCAATTGCATTATTAATATTATCGGTAGAAGCACTGATCTCAACGCCACCTTCTAAAGTCGGTATCTCAGGAAATTCATCCGCATCATCACCGACGAGCTTGTAATTTCCTTTATCCGTTCTGAAATTAATATTCTTTCGCTCATCAACTGTAAAGAAAACCGTGATATTGGGAAGTTGTCTTAATGTTTCCAATAAGCGACGTGCGGGAATAGCTACAGACCCTTCCTCTTCGATGTCCGCATCAATATATTCTACGATTGCAATTTCAAGATCCGTTGCTGATAATTTCAGTTTCCCATCTTCAAATTCAAAAAGAATGGTTTCTAAAATCGGTAGTGTAGCTTTTGAAGGCACAGCGCCAATTACAGCTGACAGCCCTTTGTTGAGTTCGTTACTTGATACAGAAAATTTCATGAATACGTAATTAGAGTTATTTAGGACAATTTTTTATCCAATCTTGCCCTTTCGAGAACGTGTGCTTATACTAAGAAATACTGGCTCTCTCCGCAACATTTGGAACCGGTAAAAAATCACCAAATAAGTATACCAATATATCGTTAAAGCGCTACTGTAAACCTTTAAGTATTTTATTGCAGCATTAGATGAAAAGCCTTCTCTCAGCGCTTATCTTTTTATTAGTTTTATCTTTTCAAACTTCCGCACAGTCGTCATTGGCAAAGTATGGAAATGATTTTTTAAGTACCGGTGCAGGTGCTCGCGCTTTAGGAATGGGTTCTGCTCATTCTTCGCTTACAAGTGATGTAACCGCAGGATACTGGAACGTGGCCGGATTATCCAATGTAACTGAGCCACAAGCTATTTACATGCATTCAGAGAGATTTGATGGCATTGTTGGGTACGATTACGGAGCATTTGCAATTCCTCTTCAATCCGGAAATGCGGTCTTTTCGGTAAGCTTTTTTCGTCAGGGTGTAGATAACATCGCCAATACTTTAAACGCCTGGGATGCTGACCGCAACCAGCCGCGTGAAAATCCTGAAGATTACATAACCCGTTTCAGCGCCGCCGATCTTGCGCTGTTTTTCTCTTTCGCAAAACAAAGCGACGAACGGTTTTCTTATGGAATTACAGCGAAGATCATCAATCAACGGTTAGGACCGTTTGCACAAGCGTGGGGTTATAGCCTGGATGTTGGTGCACAATTAAAAACTGAAATCGTTGACCTCGGGTTCGCTATTCGCGATGCGACCACCATGCAAAAAATGTGGACTGTGGATGAAGATGAATTCGCGGGATTTCAAGAAGTGTTTGATGATTCCATTCCAAGCGGACAAAACGAATATGTGCTTCCTTCCATAAAGTTGGGAATATCGAAGAATTTCACTTTCAATGATTTTGATCTTATTACCGCCATTGATACCGACCTGCTTTTTGAAAACCGACAAGCTTATTATATAAACTCAGGCAAAATGAGCATTGAGCCTCATGTTGGAGCGGAACTTACTTACAAAGATGTGATCAGTTTCAGAACAGGTATTACCGATTTTATAACCGATCCTGAGGGCGGTTTTTCGGCTTCTCCAACATTGGGATTAGGTGTTCAACTTCTGAAATTCAATCTGGATTACGGCTTTGCCAGCTTTGCGGGAACTTCCAGTAATTTAGGTTATACGCATCGGATTTCTTTGCAGTATAGATTCCTGAGAAATTAATAAAAGGTTTTAAAGTCACTCAGAACAAGTCCAACGCAGCATAGCGTAGGTGGACGCAGTGAAGAGTCTACACATCGAAGAACTGAGCCAAATTCCCATTGTGAAGATTCATCGGCAGTGGCCTCTGAATGACTCGTTGTTTTGTGATAAGTGCTTTTTTAGGAATTCAGTCACTCAGAGCGGAGCGAAGAGTCTGCACAAACTAAGAAATAGCTATAAATTCAGTTGTGCAGATCCATCGGGAGTAGCCTTTTATAAAAAATTAGATCGCCTGCCTACGCGTGGCGATGACTCGTAAGTTTAAAGTACGCAGTTTAGAATATGATACCTCTCGAAGAATTCATTAACTTATTCTAAAAACTAACTTTTGCGAATAATTCTACTCGGCCCTACTGCTTCCGGTAAAACGGAACTCTCTCTTCAGGTTGCTGAAGAGCTTGGAACTCCTATCATTTCGGTTGATTCTCGTCAGTGTTACAAGCATTTGGATATTGGAACAGCGAAACCTTCTGAGAAAGAATTACAAAGAGTAGAACATTACAATATTTCCAACCTTGAATTGGATGAACCCGATTCGGTCCAAGCATTTTCAGAGCGAGCAGAAGCTTGGGAAAAGAAGATTTTAAGTTCATCAGACCATTCTTTTTTTGTTGGAGGAAGTACATTACATCTCCAAAGTTTGATTCGCCCAATTGAAGATATCCCTTCCGCAAATGAAGAGAATATTGCACAAATAGAATCTCAGATCGACAAAGAAGGAATAGAACCCGTTTACAATAAACTAAACTCTGTTGATCCTGAGTACGTGAAAACAATGGACGGCATGAACCGTCAAAGGATAATCCGGGCTTTGGATGTATGGACGCAAACCGGTAAACCATTCAGCTCTTTTCATTCAAACGAAGAATTTGAACTACCTGATGACACACTGGTCTTCGGACTTCAGAGAGACAGGCAAAATCTCTATGATCGTATCAACCAAAGAGTGGATACTATGATTGAGGAAGGTTTGGTAGCGGAAACCCAAAAAGTGCTTGAAATGGGTTACTCAAAAGATCTTCAACCACTAAATGCGGTTGGATATCGGGAGATCATCGCTGTTCTGGAAGGCAAAATGGAACTTGATAAAGCCATCGAAAAGATCAAAACTCAAACCAGACGGTACGCAAAACGCCAACTTACCTGGTTCAGACGCTGGAATTTTATCGAATGGTTACCGGCTGATGAAAAAAAACCTGAAGAACTTAAAGAAATCCTGCTATCTCGTTTAGCAGCTAAGCAATAGAAGCCGTAAATTTGGGCTCACTTTTAAAACTCGTTCATTCATGTACAAAGCAAAAGTAAACGTAACACTGCGTCCCTCCATTCTTGACCCAAAAGGAAAAGCGGCTCATCATGCCCTTCAAAATCTTGGGTTAAATGATGTTCAACAAGTACGAATCGGTAAATTTATTGAACTGGATGTAAACGCTGACAGCAAAGAAGCTGCAACTAAAGTTGTGGAATCCGCATGTGCACAGTTGTTAGCTAATGAAGTAATGGAAGACTACGAGATTTCATTCGAAGATTGATGAAACCTTTGGCTCAATTTACAGACTCAGATATTCTGCTTGCTGATACTGATGAGCTGACAAAAACCGAAGAACAGGTTGAAGAGAGTATTGATACTCCCTGGCGATTGTTCTTGTTTGATGATGATATACATACGTTCGATGAAGTAATTGAACAAATCGTGAAAGCAAAAGGCTGTAGTTATTCTGTAGCTCAGGACTTAACCTTTCAGGTTCATAACAACGGCAAAGCCTTGATACATGAAGGCGAGTTTATAGAGTGTCTGAAAATGGAAGGTGTTTTAAAAGAAATTCAACTTGTAACCGAAATAAGAGGTTAGCGTGGCAACATTTGGAGTAATAGTTTTTCCCGGATCTAATTGTGATCATGACGCATATCATGCGATGAAGCACATCATGAATAGTAAAGTTAAATTTCTCTGGCACAAAGACACCGATCTTTCAGGCATTGATTTTCTGATCGTTCCGGGTGGATTTTCTTATGGCGATTATCTTCGTTCTGGGGCTATCGCTCGTTTCTCTCCTATTATGCAGGAAGTAGTAAAGTTTGCAGAAAAAGGCGGCCCTGTTCTCGGGATTTGCAATGGTTTTCAGATCTTGTTAGAAGCAGGCTTGATTCCGGGAGCTATGATGCACAATCAAGATCTTCGATTTGTGTGTAAAAACGTTTTTATCCGTTGCGAGACTACTGATTCTCTTTTTACTAACACGTTAACCAAAGGACAGGTTTTTGATATTCCTGTTTCTCATGGTGAAGGAAATTACCACATCAATGAATCCGGACTAAAATCTCTTCAGGACCAGGACCAGATCTTATTCAGGTATTCTGATGCTGACGGAAATCTGACTGAGGAATCTAATTTTAACGGTTCTATCGATCATATTGCCGGAATTACTAATGATGGCAGAAATGTTTTAGGCATGATGCCACATCCTGAGCGCGCAATGGAAAAACTACTCGGTTCCGATGATGGTAAGATCATATTTGATTCTATTCTCAACTCCTTGTCAGTTGCTTAAGATTTAGTACATTAACTGAATCATGAGCGATCACACACAAACAGACCTGACATTACATAGCGAGAAACTTGTTAAGCGGTATAGAAAAAGAACCGTTGTTAACGAAGTTTCCATTAATGTGAAACAAGGTGAGATCGTAGGATTGCTGGGCCCAAATGGAGCAGGAAAAACTACTACGTTTTACATGATGGTGGGCTTGGTGACTCCAAATTCAGGTAAGATATTTCTTAACGATACCAATATCACTAAAAAGCCCATGTACAAAAGGGCCCGAATGGGAGTTGGATATTTAGCTCAGGAAGCCAGCGTATTCAGAAATCTGACGGTTCGTGAAAACCTTGAGTCCATACTTCAGTTTTTTTCTGTTCCTTCAAAAGAGATCAAACAACGTGTCGATAAGCTTATTGAAGAATTTGGGTTGCATAAAGTAGTAAATAACAAAGGCTATTCCTTATCCGGTGGTGAGCGCAGAAGAACAGAAATTGCCCGAGCTTTAGTGACGGAACCTAAATTTATATTGCTGGATGAACCTTTTGCAGGAGTAGACCCAATCGCAGTTGAGGATATTCAGGAAATAGTAGCTCAACTCACTAAACAGAATATTGGAATTCTTATTACCGATCATAACGTTCATGAAACACTAGCCATTACCGACCGAGCTTATTTGATGTTTGAGGGTAATATTTTAATGGAAGGCACCGCTGATATTTTGGCTGAAAATGAGGACGCTAAAAAGTTATATTTAGGGGAGCAATTTAAATTAGACAGATATAAAAACGATTAACAAAAAGTTACCATGAAGGAAATAACAGTACAAGAATTAAAGGAAAAGAAAGAATCAGGGGATGACTTTTTTCTTCTTGATGTAAGAGAAGGCTTCGAATATATGGTATCCAACTTAGACGGAGAAAATATTCCATTAGGAGATCTTCCATCAAGAGTAGATGAGATCAAGAACCACAAAGATTCTGAAGTAGTCGTAATGTGCCGTTCAGGTGGACGAAGCGGAAAAGCCCTCGAATTCCTTGAGAAAGAAGGTTTTTCTAACGTTCATAACCTAAAAGGCGGTATTACAGCTTGGTCAAAGGAAATTGACACTTCAATCCCTGTAGCTTAATAACTCAGGCTTGAAACTTACATCAGATTAACTGGTTGCAGCGATCTGATTCAATAACTCCTGATTGCTTTCTGTGTTATTAAGCACTTTAAGTAAACCAAGCATTGATTCTTTTGGTGATTTCTTCAGAAGATATCTTCTGACCATATTTCGTTCTTCCAGTGAATCCGTAATGAACTTTTCTTCATTTCTGGTACCTGAAGCAGTGATATTTATAGAAGGATAAATACGGTCGTTTGCCAGTTCTCTGTCCAGAACAAGTTCCATGTTTCCGGTTCCTTTGAATTCTTCAAAGATAAGGTCATCCATTCTGGAATTAGTCTCAATCAAGCAAGTGGCTATGATCGTCAAAGAACCTCCGCCTTCGATCTTTCTGGCTGAGCCAAATATCTTTTTAGGAATTTCCAACGCTCTGATATCTAAACCACCGGATAGTGTTCTTCCACTATTTGTCTGTATAGCATTGTAAGCTCTTCCAAGACGAGTAAGAGAGTCTATAAGTAATACAGAGTCTTCTCCCATCTCTGCTTTTCTTTTAGCATATCCTAAGGCCATTTCTGTAATTCGAATGTGGCTTTGGGTCTTGTTATCGTTAGACGACGCAAATACTTCTGCATCTGTTGAACGAATAAAATCGGTTACTTCTTCCGGTCGTTCATCAACCAACAAAACACTCAATGGAATATCAGGATGATTTTCGGTAATACTCTTAGCGATTTGCTTTAGCATTACTGTTTTACCGGTTCTCGGAGGAGCAACTATTAATGCTCTTTGACCTTTTCCAATTGGGGCCACAAGGTCAATAACTCTCATTTCGATATTGTCTGATGGCTCACCCAACTTGATCCAATCAACGGGCATAATTGGAGTTTGTCGCTCAAATCTGCTTGATCTAGTCCAGGCTTCCTTCTCTTTTCTGTTGATACGGTCTACAGAATAAACATGTTTATTTCCTCTTTTATCCTCTTCGTATTCACCTTCTAGAATAAGGCCCGGGCGAAGATCTAAAGACTTCACCTCTTCCGGCTTTAGAAACGGATCTTGAGGACTGTAACTGAATTCATAATCCAGTTTTCTGATTAATCCCCAGCCTTTCTCATTAATTTCCAAAACACCGGCGTAACGTCCCGAAACTCCTTGATTTTCCTTCCAATAGAATTTAGGAATAAAGACATTCCCGCCTTTACTTCTATTCTTATTATTTCTGTTCTTGTTATTACGGTTCTTGTAATTTTTCTTGTTCCGTGCCATATAAATATTTGTTGGTCTCCTCTTCAGTAAGAAGCGTTATTTCAATAAATGTTGGAAATACTAAGGAGAGCGAAGTAAAAAAGAACGGTGCTCAGATAAGAGCACCGTTGAATTAATTAGGTATGAAAAGATACAAATGTTTTTGCTGATAGCAAATTAACGAACTGTAGTTGTTTTGTTGATCCAGGCATAGCATGGTGCAACAGAACCATCGATCTTAACTTTTTGTCCGTCTTTAAGGTTATCTAATCGTAAGAATTTATCTTCTCCGGTTGGAGTAACTGGTCGATAGTTTCCTAACTGAGAATTTACAGTATTTGCTACCGAAGGGTCTTTAGCTTTAGCCATGTTCAAATAATCAATAATCAACCAGTAAACCATTCTGTCTTTTGCTTCCAGTTTTCTGTCAGCGACACAATTAGTTACTGCTGCGTTGTAGATTGTTGCTTTTGTTATATAAGCCAGACCAAAGTTAGGGTCGATTTTAATAGCAGCATCTGCAAAAGTATCTGCCGTTTTAATATCTCCCTGATTGATATAGGCATTAGCGATATTAAGATTCGTTTGCTTTTTTTCTGCTTTGGTTTTGGCCATCTTCAGAGCTTCTTTGTAAAGCTTAATAGCTTCCCCATAACGAGCGTTACTTCTTTCGGTTTCAGCCAAGGCTTTAGCACTTTCGAAGGTTGGCTCAATTTCATGAAGCTTTCGGCGAACCTTAGTTAATTCAGCCTGATTGTCCTTGTCTTCATAAGCTCCTTCAAGAGCCTTCAAAGCTTCAACATTATTAGGAGACTCTTCAAGGATCGGTATATAATATGCAATTATATCTTCCGGCGACTCAAAGAGATCTTTTTGGTAATTATTCAACTTTTCTACCAAAGCTCCGGTAGCATACTTAGATGCTTCATTAATAACTTTCTGGGCTTTTTCAGTTTCTCCTTTGTTAACATAGTTACGTAGTAAATTGTCAACGTAGTAACCTCTGGCTGTAGTAGTTGTCTTTTCCGGATCAAGATCAAACATGATCTGGAACTGCTCATAAGCTTTTGAAACAGCGTCAGTAATTATGGAATTATTCTCCAGATAGTATCTACCCATCTGCTGATGAGTTTTGTATACCTGCTCCTTATCATCTTTGTAAAGTTCTAACTTAATATCAAATACCATTAAAGCTGAATCAAGATAGGTTGCTTTTAAAGATGGATCTGTTTGGCTTTTCGCTATCTCCTGATAGATCGTTGTAAATCTATCTAGTTGTCTTGATAATTCGAAACCATCGTAACCTTCAATCGTAGTTGGTTTAGAACAAAGAATCCAGCGACCATATTTAAGGGCAAAAGGATAATCCTCATTCTTAAAATTAGATTGAAATATTGAAAAAGCGGCAATAGGCTTTAACCCATCTGGTGGCTCTGTAGCTGTACATTCAGCCTGAGCTGTTACTATTGCTGAGCTAGCTAATAAAAATGCTGTAATGAGTGTTATACTTTTAATCATATCAAAATGTGTTGTTATCTACTGTCGTATTAGAACTACCTTGAGTATAAGAATATTACTTTAAAATTAATTAAGCTTTCTTTTCAAAAACATTAATTCTGTCAAATTCACAGAGAGATTGACTGAAAAGATATCTTCTTTTACTAAACTGTTTGAGGTAGTACCCCTCTTACCATACTGAAAACTAAGGTCTAGAGAGGAATTTGTCCTGAGATTTGGTGATAATAATCCAACTCCAAATGAAAACCAAAGCGTATTTATTTCATTATTTCTGAGTTCCAAATGACCCGAATCATAAGAAATACCTGCGTTGTACTTAATATTTGACAAAAACCTACCCGTACTTCGTCTTGTTGGATTCACTTGTACTCCAAAACCGTAAACTTGCCTGTTCTTAAAAACATTTTCTTCCTCACCGCTAAACCCATATTCTGCATTATCCCACTCTTCGAATTGTGCTTCCGCAGAAATACTAGTAGAGCCATTAAATGAATAAGTAAGTCCTGCACCAACCTTTAATGGAATACTAACATCAGCTCGTTCAACATCTTCTATCTGTACTTCTACCTCTTCACTTCCTATGATCTTCGTAGACACTACTTCTCTTTTCGCATTAAATTCTATAGGCAATGAAACTGTACCTCCAAATTGTAGCATATCTCTGTTTGAAAAGATCCGTTTTTTATTCAGAGCTATCCCAAACCTGTTTGAGAATCCTGCACCATTGGTCTTAGTATCAACGGTATTTAATCTTGCAATTCCATCCAGAAAAACTAAGGTTCGTTTTTCTAGTTCTGTAAGAAATGAATAAGATGGAGCATAGCCTACTAATATATTCTCATTGATCTGATACCCTAATCCAATTTCGAATTTAGTTATCCCTCCGGTTCCTGCTCGGTTACTAAAATATTCGTTTGTATTATCTCCTAAATCGTACTCCTGATTTGAACTTACATCATAGCTTGTAATTGTCTCAGGATGCAGAGACACAGAAAGCCCTAATTTATTTTTCTGGATAGGAAAAACAAGTTGTATGCTCCCTAATTTAAATAACGAATTATCTCCTTCATTAAAAGCGTCTTTAACAGAGTAGTTAGTGATATCAAAAGCAACTGATGCATTTGAAAATGTATTTGTACCCCAAAAAGCCGGGTTAGCTAAGCTTGGAGATGCAGGATCATTTATAGACAGACCAAGTGTTCCCAAACCCTTCTCTTGTACAGAGTTGTTCATTATCGGAAATCCTGTCCCGTAACTTGAATATACAGTACCTGATTTACCCTCATCATTTTGGGCGAATGCACTATTAGAAAAGACTATAAGTGACAAAGAAATAAATAGAGCTACTTTTCGCATTAATTTCCTGTTGTTAAAATAATTTTGGGTCTCAAACTTACATTTGCTGTTGTATCAAAAAAGATCGTGGAATTCAATGCTCCTCCATCAATACTCAGATTCAGAAAAAATTCTCTCTGACCCGGATCGCTGAACACAAATTCATTGATATGATCTGTTATATCAAATTTATACGATTTATCTTTATTGTCTTTTATTGAAGTAAACCTTGGAGAGGTAAACTGAAGGCTATATCTCAACTGTTGTGTATCCTGAAACCTTAAGTACAGAAAGTTTATATCGGGCCTTATGTGATCTGTTGGAAGAGAGTTTTTAGTTTGTATAGAGTCTTCATATAAATAGAACTCCGCCTTCAGAATATTTCTATTGTCAATAGTCTCTGCTAAATCTTCGAATGACAATGAATAAAAACTTTCTAGGTAATTATTCAAATAGATACGATCTGCAAATGTTGGTTTATTTTCTCTTTCTAAGTTAAAACCATGTCCAAAAACCCCTACTGAGACACTATCTTCCCCTTTGATGGTAAGGAAATTGCTTTCATTCATGTTTGGGAAAACAATTTTTGACGAAACATCTTCCGGTACAATCGCTAAACCAAAGAATTCAAAATTATACAGAGAATCACGATTGGTGTCTTCATTATTAACATAATCGGCATACTCTAAAAAGTAAGACTCTGCCAGGTCTACTATAACCGTATCTTCATCAGTATAGCTAAACGATCCGATAGAAGTACTTTCATCGAACATAACATCATCAGAAGACAAAATTGTTGAGCTTCTCCACCGTTCAGTTACTTTATAAATATTGAAATTGATTGACTGAGTTGTATCCCCGTAAGAGTCTCGGTCATTAAATTTTAATAATAACTTAAAGCTCGTTGAGTCATTCAGTGAATCATCAGGAACGCCTAATAAAATTGGCTTCATAAGCCCTGTGAATTCGAATCCTCCAAACAAAGGATCATTATATTTTCCCAAAGGCATATTCGAAAGATCACCTGAGTAAATATCAAGCTCATCTTGTTGATAGTCTTCCAGCAATAATGTATCAACTACAATTTCAGCAGGCTCTATAACTCCACCTCCTACAGTGTTGCTGTCTTCACAAGAAATAAAACTTCCCACTATTAATACCGACAAAATAAGTCGCCATCCACTGGCGACTTTAGAAATGCTTTTTTGCATCAACTCTTTATAAATTTTAAAGTTACTTAGCTATCTTATTATAGTACTCTGCAAACTTTTCAGAAACGTCTTCAGGCGATCCTTGAATTTGATGGGGTTTTATACCTAATTCTTTAAAGCTTTCATCGAACTCGTCCTTAAGGTAATTCCCTGTAACAACGTGATCGCTAAACTGAAGCCCTAATCTCAACAAGTCTACCTTACCATTATCTGTAAGTTTATTTATGTCTATATCTTCAGGAAGCCCTAATAATTCAAGGATTTTAGCAGTATCAGCTTGACCTTCGTTTTCCGGGTGATGAAGATTATAAATAACCTGCGTATTTTTGAAAATTGCTTCGTCTTTATATTTCGTCTTCACCAGTAAAGGAATCAAACCTGCAGGCCAATCATGGCAATGAATTATATCAGGTTCCCAACCAAGCTTCATAACTGTTTCCAGAACACCTTTATTGTAGAAGGCTAAACGTTCTGCGTTATCTTCATAGAATTCTTCCGTATTAGGCTTCTTGAAGAGTCCTTTTCTCTTGAAATAAGTATCATTATCTAAAAAATAAACCTGCAGCTTTGCATTTGGAATGCTGGCTACTTTAATTTTCATGCTCTCAACATTATCTCCTACCTCAACTTCTATACCGGAAAGCCTTATCACTTCATGAAGCCTGTTTCTTCTATCATTGATAGAACCATATTTTGGAAGAAGAATTCTAATCTCAAACCCTTTGTCTTGTAAAGAAGCGGGCAAAAATCTTAGCAAGTCTGCCGTGTAGGTCATTCTTGCAAATGGAGATATTTCTGCTGCTGCGTATAAAATTTTCATAAATAGTCTTTATTTCTCGTCGTTTGAAATTGAATTATTCTTCATCATCTCTTGAAAAGCGGGGTCATCTATTGATATAAAATCCATCAATGTATCACTTCTTAGTCCCTGTCGTATGGTTTCCAAGGCAATCACCTCTCTAGGAGGAATATTTCCAAGGTTAACGTTACTCCCATATTTTTTAATAAACCAAACCTGTTGTTCTTTTTTGGGAGCTTCAAATATAAGCTTTTCTACAGGAATTTGATCTGTTATCTCTTCAATTAATCCCGACCTTATTTCCCCGTTTGGTCTGAACACACCTACCGTTCCACTTTCTCTAGCTTCACAAATTACTTTTTCTGCTCCCGCTTCTAATTCTTCCCGAATCACTTTAACCCACTTGTAGGGAGGAACTATCTCGTTAGGGTTTTTGCTGCCAACCTCAGAGTAAACTTTGAAATCTTTACTTAAATCCCTGATTATTTTTTGTTTCTTATCATCCGAAAGCCAAATCGTACCATTTGACACTTCCAGTGTGTCAATGTTATGCTTATTCAATAGCTTAACATAATCATCCAACTGCCCTCTTAACAAATAGGCTTCAAATAACGTACCTCCAAAATAGACAGAAATACCGGCGTTGGCATATACTTCAATTTTTTCCTCAAGATTCTGAGTAACTACAGAAGTACCCCAACCCAACTTTACAACATCTACTAATTCAGATGCAACTTGGCAAAAATCTTCGCATTCTCTTATACTGAATCCCTTGTCCAGGGCAAATGTCATTCCATTTGTTCGAGGTTTCGAAGTCCTATATGGTAAATTTTTTAACTTAAACGGCATATTGTCTTAAAATTCAAAGCCCTAAATATACTCATTCTAACATTAGTATTAAAGAACTGCTTTTAGGTGCTATTTTCGGTTTGTGTTAATCACTAAATCCAGAATCCTATTATTATCCACCTCAAGCAGCATCTCCTTAGTGTATCTCCATGTCCAGTTTCCGTCTGAAGTTCCCGGTATATTGGATCGGTGAGATTCGTTAAGTCCCATATAGTCCTGAAGTGGAAAAATTGCCTGATCTGCAACAGAATACATGCCAAGCCTGATAAACTCCCAATTCGGCTCGCTTCCATTAGATCTGGTATATACTCTTACTCTGTGTTTTTCAGCTTCAGGCGCGGAATTATACCACCCAATACTTGTATCATTATCATGAGTGCCCGAGTATACAACACAATTTTGCGGATAATTATGCGGCAGAAAGCTGTTTGTAGAATCTGAATCGAAAGCAAACTGAATAATCTTCATTCCGGGAAAATTATATTTATCCCTGAGTTTTTCTACACCTTCAGTCACAAAGCCAAGGTCTTCTGCTAAAATCGGGAGTTCTCCACATTTTTCCAGAATGGTATCAAAAAGTTTTTCGCCCGGACCTTTCACCCAACGTCCGTTCTCGGCTGTTTTCTCAGAAGCCTTAATCTCCCAATAAGCATCAAAACCTCTAAAATGATCAACACGAATAGCATCACAAATTGAGAACATGTGTTTAAACCTTTCTACCCACCATGAGAACCCATCATCCTCCAAAACCTTCCATTTATATAGTGGATTTCCCCAGAGCTGTCCCGTTTTACTGAAATAATCGGGTGGAACACCTGCAACAAGCTTTCGGTTTCCTTTCTTATCTACCTCAAAGTATTGGGGGTTAGCCCATACATCAGCGCTATTGTGGTCTACAAAAATGGGAATATCTCCTATCACTCTTATGCCTTTTTCATTTGCATACTTTTTTAGTGCTATCCATTGATTTGAAAACTCAAACTGTAGCCAATATTGATGAGCGATCTCTTTTTTGTATTTTTTCTTTGCATTTCGCAAAGCCCCGGGCTCTCTCTGGGCAAGAGACTTTTCCCATGTATTCCAAGGCTGCATTCCTTTGTCTAGGCCGCACGCCATAAACAAGGCGTAGTCATCTAACCAAAACTTATTCTGTTTTTTAAAAAGCTTGAATTCTTTTTCATCTTCAGTACTGAGATTAGAATAAAATCTTTCTGAAGCTAATTTAAAAAGTTGGTCTTTGTTCTGGAATGCTTTTTCATACTCAACTTCCACTTTTGAAGGTAATTCTGTCTCAGATACTTCTTTCTTGGTTAGCAAGTTCTTTTCTACCAGTATATCAGGAGCTATTAAATACGTATTACCCGCAAAAGCAGAATAACTTGCATACGGAGAGTTTCCATACCCCGTTGGGGTTAGTGGAAGAATCTGCCAAATTGTTTGTTTTGTAGCTTCTAAAAAATCAATGAATGCTCTGGCTTCTGAACCAAAATCTCCAATCCCGTATTTTCCGGGAAAAGATGTAGGGTGTACTAAGGTCCCACTTGAACGAGGAAATCTCATTATTATCCTTTTGGTTTTAAAATTAGTGCTGCTAGTGGAGGAATGGTAACATTTATATAGGCCGGTTGATTATGCCACTGTCCCCATTTCGCTTTGATCGCCGAATCTCCGGCATTACTTCCTCCATAATATTCTGAATCGGTATTCATTACTACTTGAAATTCACCATCTTTAGGAACTCCAATTTGATAACCATAATGAACTGTAGGAGTAAAGTTTAAAATTACTACAACGAAATCATCGGCATTTTTACCCCTTCTTATATATGAAATAAGGCTGTTATCAGCATCACTCACATCAATCCATTCAAAACCTCTCCAGTCTCCGTCAATTTCATGTAAGGCTTTTTCTTCCTTCGAAACCCTATTTAAATCTTTTACTAATTGCTGGAGACCTTGATGCTTCCCCCATTCTAATAAATGCCAATCCAATGAGTTGGCATGGCTCCACTCTGACCACTGCCCAAACTCCCCTCCCATAAACAGTAAGTTCTTACCGGGATGTGTGTACATATACGCATAGAGAAGACGAAGATTAGCAAATTTTTGCCAATCATCACCAGGCATTTTTGAAAGCATTGATTTCTTCATATGCACTACTTCATCATGCGAAAAAGGCAATGCAAAATGCTCAGAAAACGCATAAATCAACGAAAAAGTAAGCTGGTCTTGATGATACTTTCGGTGTATTGGGTTCTTTTCGATGTAGGATAATGTGTCGTTCATCCAACCCATATTCCACTTATAATCAAATCCTAAGCCGCCTGTTGCTGTTGGACGAGATACTCCGCCCCATGAAGTAGATTCTTCTGCGAATGTAATTACACCCGGATACAGAGTATGAAGAACATCGTTTACTTTTCTAAGGAAGTTTATAGCTTCGATATTCTCTCGGCCACCATATTTATTAGGAATCCACTCTCCTTCTTTTCGTGAATAATCCAGGTATAACATTGACGCCACAGCATCCACTCGTAACCCATCAATATGAAATTTTTCACACCAATAAACGGCATTAGAGACTAAAAAATTAATTGTCTCTGTTCTTCCGTAATTAAAAATGCATGTTCCCCAATCTAAGTGCTCACCCTGTCGCGGATCTTCATGCTCGTATAAACCCGTTCCGTCAAATCTTCTTAAACCGTGGTCATCTTTTGCAAAGTGAGCAGGAACCCAATCCAGCAACACACCGATACCTGCTTTGTGGCATTCATTAACAAAAAACATAAAGTCTTCAGGCTCTCCAAAACGACTTGTTGGAGCATAATAGCCCGTAATTTGATATCCCCAGGAAGGATCATAAGGGTGTTCAGCGATAGGCAACAGTTCAATATGAGTAAAACCCATTTCTTTTATATATGGTACCAGCTCTTTTGCTAAATCCCTATAACTTAAAAACTCTTCTCCATTATCAATTTTCCTCTTCCATGAACCTACATGAAGCTCATAAATAGAGATCGGTTGATCCTGAGCCTGCTTCTTCTGCCTGTTGCTCATCCACTTTGAATCAGTCCATTTAAAACCTTCTAATTCAGAAACAATAGAAGAAGTTTTGGGCCTCAATTCAGCTTTAAAAGCATAGGGATCGGCTTTTAATAATGGAGCATCTTGAACAGTTGATTTTATTTCGAACTTGTATAAGTCTCCCGCTGAAACATGGGGTATAAAAATTTCCCAAATTCCCTGATCGTGAAACTTTCTCATGGAATGAACTCTCCCATCCCAGTTATTGAACGAACCAACAACACTTACCCGATTAGCACTTGGTGCCGAAACAACAAAATGAGTTCCTTCAACTTTATTGATCTTTTTGGGGTGAGCTCCCATGAACTCATACGCTTTTTGGTGATTACCCTCTCCCCATAACTGTAAATCAAAATCCGTTAATTGGGAACCATAATTGTACGCATCAATTATGTCGAACTTCTTCCCTTCATAAGGAGAGATTTTTAGCTTGTACTCAAACCTGTTTTTTCTTCTCGGCACAACTTTTTCAAACAAACCCTCATCAGAAATCTTATCTAGCTCCAACGGTTTAGCGGATCCTATTTGCGCTACTACCGATTTTGCTTCTGGTCGGAATGTTCTTATAACTAATTTTTCTTTTCCGTTTTCTTTGAACGTATGCAGCCCCAGAACCGAAAAGGGATCTGCGTATGTGCCATCAGAGATCGAAGCTATTATTTCTTTACTAAGTGTAGAACTCATTAATCCCGTTTATTTGAGGCTGTGAAGATAGCAATTTTATCGAAAATCTTTTGGAGTATTCGTCATGCTTTCCAATCATTCATTTTCTATTTTGTTACAATGTATTATACAGGTCAAATTGCTAAGAGATATCTTTTTTCTAAGAAACATATCTCCCTAATTTCTACACTTACGTTTATAAGTATAGTTGGTGTTACCATCGGTACGGCTTTATTGATAGTAGTACTTTCTGTTTTGAATGGTTTTTTTGATGTGGTACAAGGGTATTTACTTAACTATGATCCTGATCTTAGGGTGGAAGCATCGGGGTCAAATACTTTTGTTCAAAATCAGGAATTGTTAGAGGAAATAACCTCACTGCCGGAAATAACTTTAGTATCTCCCTATGTAGAAGGTAAAGCATTACTCACAAACAATGGCACTAACAACAAAGTTGTTGAAATAAGGGGTGTAGAAAGCGAAAGTTTCGTTAATCTTATCGAGATAGAGCAAAGCATTAAATCAGGTTTATTTGATGTTAGTGTGCGAAACAGAAAACCGGGATTAGTAATAAATGAACAATTACGAAACGAGCTGGACCTTGAACTTGGAGATGAAGTAGCATTATTAAGTGCTTCCGCTATGCGCAGAACCTTGACACAGATCACTGCTCCAAGACTGTATCGATTCGAAATTCGAGGATCCTATCAACTTGAACAAATTGGTGGCGGAGCTCAGGTTTTTATTGATATCACTGCCGCACAGAGATTATTTAAAACAAGAAATAGTATATCAGGAATAGACATAAAAACAACGGATAGTGATTTAGCTCTATCACTGAAACCCGAACTCCAGGAAAAAATAGGCCCAGATTACAATGTATCATCCTGGTATGATTTACAAAAAGCCCTTTACGATGTAATGTATTTAGAAAAATGGGGCGCTTATGCCATCCTCATGATAATCATCATTGTTGCAGTATTAAATATTGTAGGATCTCTTACAATGATCGTTATTCAAAAACGAAGAGACATCGGAATATTGATCACAATGGGTTACTCTTCATCTGCTATTAAAAAGATCTTCCGAAAACAAGGACTTTACATTGGACTTATAGGATGTGTTTTTGGAGGCTTGATTGGTTTATTGCTGAGTTGGTTACAGCTCAAATTCCATATCATTAAACTTTCTACCGCTTTTCTTATTGATGCTTATCCGGTACAGATCCAAGCACTAGATGTAACAATCATATTGTTAGGTAGCTTGGTACTTTGTATAGCCGCAAGTTGGTTGCCGGCTACAAGAGCTTCCGAGGTTCAACCCGCTGATGCAATTCGTTACGAGTAGAATTTAAATTACTCATTGTAAACATCGGGAAGGTCATTCTCATATAGAACAATATCTCCGGGCTGCAGATACGCTCTTAGAATATCATTAGCTTCAAAAAGAGAATTTACTACAGTAATATTTTCTTCGCCGTTTTCGGTAATTTTAATTCCTTTCAGTATTGGTTCCGCTCGTTCTTCGCCAACCAGTATAACTTTATCAAGTTTAGCATTTCCAATAGCCTCACCAAATTTCTGGTTTTCAGAATATTCAATTTCCCCAAGTTCAACCATTCCGGGAGTGATTATAATTCTTCTTCCTGAGTTAAACTGCCCCAGTATTTCAACGGCATTTTTTGCGCCAACAGGATTTGAATTAAAAGCATCATCGATAATATAATACTCTCCTGCTTTTTTAAGCTCAAGTCGATGCTCAACCGGTTCAATATTTTTCGCACCCAATACCATTGTTTTTAATCTGATACCCAAGTGATGAGCGACACCTATTGCTAACAGCATGTTTTTCACATTATGAGAACCAAGCAACTTAGTCTGGATCTGCTCTTTTTCCTCTCCAACTTCAATTTGAAAACTTGTTCCTTCCGTATTGTAAGAAACATCACTTCCCTTGATATCTCCTGAGCTTAAACCTGTCAATATTCTCGTTATATCAGATCTGCCCGCACCCATTTTACTAACATGAATATCATCAGCATTCAGGATTGCAACACCTCCTTGTGACAAATTATCTACAAGAGTCCCTTTTTCTCTCGCAATCACTTCCTGAGATCCAAAACTTTCCAGATGGGCAACACCCACATTGGTAATCACAGAGATATCCGGTTGGGCAATATCACAAAGCTCCTGAATGTTTCCCTCGTACCGAGCCCCCATTTCCAATATCAAAATTTGATGATGTGATTGCAGGTCGTTATTAATAACCTTACAAATTCCCATAGGAGTATTATAGCTTCCTGGTGTTGAGCATACACTGAACCTTTCCTTCAATAGATCACGAATCATAAACTTGGTACTGGTTTTCCCATAACTACCGGTAATGGCAATAACTTTTAACTGAGGCATTGATGCTAACTTCTTTCTTGCCTGTTTTTTAAAACCTTCCTGAATAGATTTTTCTATGGGTTTCGTGATCCAACTTCCAACGAAAATGAAAAAGGGAATCAGGATGGCAGAGAACACCCATCCAAAAACCAAGAGAATAATATCGAAATTTAAAAGTCCGGGGCTGTAATTGTACAGATATCTGCCGGTGTAAGCTTCTAATGTCAAAAATCCCGGAAAAACCACTCCCAAAATCACCACCGGAATCAACAAACGCTTAACCCTGTTGGTAAGCACCAAAGGCTTTTTCACTTTTTCCTGCTTATATCTTTTTACCGAACTCAGCCAGAAAACCGCATAAACAAAGAAAATTACTGCTAATGTGTTTTTTGTAACTACGGATCCAAAGAAACCATCTGCAGCAACGGAAATCAACAAAATGAGATTAAAAACTCCCAGATCAATTGGAATTACTTTTTCGTCCCAGTGCGCTCGTAGCCATTGCCAGTATTCATTATTTTTATAACCAACCTGCTGGAATGTGTGAACAAAGAAACGGGTTCTGTACCAATGATATCTGAATAGTATGACACAGAAAAAAATTGAAAAGTAATTAAGTAAAGTTAGGTACCAATCCAAGCCGTAGATTATTAGAATGTGATGTTTAGCAGTTAAATACAGAACTTCTCGATATTGAGTGAGAACGCTCTTATATTCACCGCACAATTAAAACAAAGTTTCGAATCGGAGACAAATATATGAAATTAATTATCCCAATGGCGGGTCGCGGAACACGAGTTCGCCCTCACTCTCATACCGTTCCAAAACCTTTGCTTCCTGTTGCGGGAACCATGATCATTGAGCGACTTGTAGAGACTTTTATTCGAACTTTGGATCGCAAGATTGAAGAAATTGTATACATACTAGGACCTGATTTTGGTCAGGATATCAAAGATCAGCTCACAGCCATGAGTGATCGCCACGACGCAAAAACAACTTTCCGTGTTCAATTTCCTGCTCTAGGAACTGCACATGCTGTAGCTTGTGCAAACGAAGATCTTGAAGGTGAAGTGATCGTAGCTTTTGCTGATACTCTATTTGACAGCGCAGAAAAATTTGATTTGGACGGAGCTGATAGTGTGATCTGGCTTAAGAAAGTTGAAGACCCTTCACGTTTTGGAGTTGCTGTTCATGAAGGCGAAAAGATCACCGGATTCGTAGAAAAACCGGAAGAATTCATTTCAGATCTCGCGATTATCGGGGTCTACTATTTCAAAGATGGGGCTGAATTGAAGCGACAAGTAAATCGCGTTATGGATGACGGGCTAAAAGGTCCCGGTGGCGAATATTTCCTAACCGCAGCACTTGATAACATGATCAATGAAGGAAAAGTCTTCAAAATTGCTACCGTTGACGAATGGTTGGATTGCGGCACTTTGCCGGCCTGGTTAGAAACTACCGGTGAGATTGTAGCCAAAGAAAACCCAACCTTCAATGCTTCTAAGTTTCCGGGATCTGAGATTATCCCTCCCGTATTTATTGCGGAGGGTGTTAATATCGAGTCCAGCAAAATCGGACCACATGTTAGTATTGAAGAAGGAACTACAATCAAGAATTCAACGATCAAGAACTCTATCATCAGAGATAATGCAGTTCTGGAAAATGTGGAAACTGAAGGTTCTACAATTGGGGCACATACTTCACTCAAAAATGTGAAAGGGAAAGTAGATGTCGGAGATCATTCGAATTTAGAGATCGAGTAACTTCCGATTAGTTTACACTAAAGCTTTTAGTGGCAAATACTTCATCTTCGTAGCCAATAAGGTAGGCCCTGATGGAGTATGTCCCGGGTTTCAAATCAATATCAAAGTAAGTTGGTAATTCGAAGGTCTTACTTTCGTCTTTTTCCAGTTTAAAACTGGCTAAAGCCATAGTACAAATTAATTTTTCCTCCGCTTTTATAATCTTTGTCCCATTCTCACTAATTATGAAAGAAATCTGACAACCCGATGAAAAGCTATATTCTTTAGTTTCATCTGTTTTATTTCTTACTGTAAAAGTTGCTTCGATATCCTGAACATTGGTTATTTCTGCCTCTCCTAGTTTCAGATCGGTTGTTAGATCGCCCGAACCGAAATTGATCACATTGCAGGAGATTAGTAGTATGGAAAAACAAAAAATGTAAGTTACTGTCGCTTTCATAATTCTGTATTTAACTGGTCTTTTGACTATTACTTTCTAAATAAAAAGTTAACGCCTTTTTTTCAACTTTATCATAGAATGAAGCAATGTCGTAAAACTTCCAATTTTGCGAAAAATACACTATTTTTGTTTTAACTATGTTATAACATTATGATTAAAAAACTTCAAAATATCGGAAACAGCAGAGGCATCATTCTTGAAAAATCCCTCCTCAAATTGCTTCGAGTGGAACAAGATGACCAAGTTGAAATCGTCCCTCAAGAAGATGGTTTACTAATCAAAAAAATCGATGTGAAATCTGCTTATAAACGAATAAGTGAAAAACATCGAAGATCATTGGATAAACTTGGTGAATAGGTATGTCTCCAAAATTCCTTTCTTTGGATGATATACTTTTTATTCATAGTGAAGAAATTAACACTGCAGGTGGTGAACCAAATATTAGAGATTCGGAAGGAATCAAAGCTTGTACAGAATCACCTAAAACTACTTTCGATGGAGATTACTTGCTAGATCTTTATGGCATGGCTGTGGCATATGTTTCCTGTTTCGTATTTCGGCACCCATTTATTGATGGTAATAAAAGAACCGCTTTAGCTTCTTGTCTTACTTTTCTTTACTTAAATGGTTTTGAGGTTAATGAAGAACATGATGAAGAGCTTGCTGATTTGGTAGTTGATTTAGTTACTAAAAAAATCGATGCCAATTTCTTATCTGACTTTTTGAGAACAAGATCTTCACCAATTTCTTAGGTTAACTATTAAGTTTTATTTCACCACAGTAATAACCCCGTTAAATTTATCAATAATGTAATTGCTGATACCGCCCAGCTTCCCGTCATTTATATCCCACTTAAAATCAGCTCCTCCTATAAAAATTTGATCGCAACCTAATTTTTCAGCTGTTTTTATAATAGTTTTTCCCGGTTCGCCTATCTCCACTGCTAACTCCGGATCCATTTCGGGACCACTGTTTGTCTCGAATAAAAACTTCGCCATTTCAACAATTCCTTTGGCTGTATCTTCGCTTTCCTTATTATCTGCAACCACAAGAATCGTAACTGTTGGTTTATTGTTTAAAAGCGAGCTTAACAAGCCTGCGTGCTTTACGGCTTCACTTGCATATTTACTGCCATTTGTTGCTATTAACCAGTTTGATGGAAATCCCATGATTCATATCCTTTTTATTTACCCTACTATTAATTTTATAAAACAAACCCCTGAAAGCATCCTATAAGATTGGTATCTTTTGCCGATGAATTTTCCGCTACAAATACCCGCTTCACATAAGTCTGTTTTTGAAGTCATAAGCAAAGCCGCTGCATCCATAAACCAACCGGTTTACATTGTGGGTGGTTATGTGCGTGACTTTTACCTTGATCGACTTAAACAAACAGAACCTGACCTCGACTTTGTTACGCTTGGCTCCGGAATTTCTTTAGCTGAGAAGGTTCATCAGGCTATAGAAGGTTCTCATCTTTCTGTGTTCAAACAGTTCGGAACTGCGCTTGTAAAGACGGATGAATTTGAACTGGAGTTTGTAGGAGCGCGCAAAGAAAGCTATCGTAAGAATTCCAGAAAACCCATTGTGGAAGACGGAACTCTTGAAGATGATCAACTTCGGCGGGACCTTACGATCAATGCTCTTTCCTGGAGTTTGAATGAAGAAGACTTTGGTACGCTTGTAGATCCATTCGGAGGAATTCAGGATTTAAAAAACAAGCTGATCCGAACGCCTATTGATCCCAAACAAACTTTTGATGACGATCCGCTTAGAATGCTCCGTGCCATTCGTTTTGCCACACAACTGAATTTTGAGATCGAGGAGAAAACTTACCAAGCTATTTCTGAAATGGCTCCCAGACTTGAGATCATTTCAAAAGAGCGAATTATTACTGAGTTGAATAAAATAATAATGAGTGATAAACCTTCAATCGGGTTTGCTCATTTATTTCATACAGGTTTGTTGAAACAGTTTTTCCCTCAAATGCATCGACTCCAAGGTGTAAAAGAAAAGAATGGACAAACTCATAAAGACAATTTCTGGCATACTCTGCAAGTACTGGATAATGTTGTTGAATACGGAGGAGACCTTTGGCTGAGATGGGCAGCTATTTTGCACGACATCGCGAAACCACCTACTCAGCGATTTGATAATAAAGCCGGCTGGACTTTTCATGGACATGATGCCCTCGGTGCAAAATGGACAAAAGGTATTTTTCGTCAACTAGGTCTGCCGCTGGATGAAAGAATGCGATATGTGAGAAAATTGGTGCGCCTGCATCTCCGCCCTATTGCGTTAGTTTCAGAAGAAGTGAGTGACAGCGCTATACGAAGATTGATCTTTGAAGCCGGAGACGATATTGATGATCTTATGACACTTTGCAGAGCTGACATCACCAGTAAGAATGACAATAAAGTAGAGCGGTTCCAGAAAAACTTTAACAGAGTTGAAAAGAAGATCAAGGAAGTTGAAAAAAAGGATCATATCAGAAACTGGAAAAACCCTCTGTCCGGAGAAGAGATCATGGAAGCACTTCAAATTCAGCCAAGCAAAACAATCGGAGACATAAAAGACGCCGTAAAAGAAGCTATATTAAACGGAGAAATTCCTAATGATCATGATGCTGCATTTGAGTACATGATGGGCAATAAGGATAAATTTTTGAAGGAGAGTAATTAAGTGAAGGAAGTTTGGGTATCAAATTCATACGCTAAGATCAATATCGGGCTCAACGTTTTGGAAAGGCTTGATTCAGGATATCATAACATTGAGACTGGTTTCTGTTTTATCGAATGGACAGATCGTTTTGAGATAACACCATCGAGTAGAAACAGCTTAACTATGAGCGATGAAAAAATTCCTGTTGATGATACCAATCTGATAGTTAAAGCCGTAAATCTACTTGAGAAAGAAGCAGGGTTAAAAGATCAATTTCATATCAAAGTTCAAAAAAACATTCCAGCAGGAGCGGGACTTGGCGGTGGCAGTAGTAATGCTGCCACAACACTTAGGATGATCAACAAGATCGCCAATCTGGGTTTACAGGAAACGGAATTAATGGAGCTTGGAAAAAAATTAGGAGCTGATGTTCCCTTTTTTATTCAAGGCAAGCCCGGTTTTGCCACAGGATTGGGAACAGAAATTGAACCTTTAAATATACAACCCGACGGATGGATCGTCACAATCTTTCCGGGCGAACCAAGCAGCACTCCCGAAGCATACAATTTTGTAGAACCAAATCCTGAACCGGAGTTTTCATTAAGGAAGGTGCTGGAGGAAGAACCTCTGGAGGAATGGGAGTACCTGATCATAAACGATCTTGAAGCTTCCGTTTTCCCACGAATGAATATTGTTGGTAACATCAAAGATCAATGCTACGAATTCGGAGCGAGCTACGCCTCAATGAGTGGAAGCGGTTCCAGCGTTTTTGGAATTTTTGAACAGGATTTTGTTGCAATTCATGCATATGAATCGTTTCATAGTCTCGGATTTTCAGCGAATTTATCGCGACCAAATTTTGAGCCTGATCTGGGTATCTACAAGAAACAGATCAGCTAATTTATTTCATATTTAAGATTATCAATCAGCATAATAATGGCTAAAAAGAAGACTTCTTCAACACCGGATCTAAGATCGGGAATGGATAAAAACTCCCTTCGCGAAGATATTAAAATGCACCTTCGCCACACCTTGGCAAAGGACGAGTACTCTACCACAAACTGGGATAATTACCGAAGCGTGGTTCTCACTTTAATGGATCGGTTAAATGAGCGTTGGTTAACAACTCAGCAACACTACCATAATTCCGGTGCAAAACGGGTTTACTATTTATCCATGGAATACCTGATCGGGCGCCTGCTGGATAACATGGTAGTTAATCTGGATGTTCAACAAGAAATAGCTGATGCTTTACAGGATGTTGGTTTAGATTATGATGATATCCGAAATGCAGAATGGGACGCCGGTCTTGGAAATGGTGGTCTCGGAAGACTTGCAGCTTGCTTTTTGGATTCCATGGCAACATTAGGTATTCCTGCTATTGGTTACGGCTTACGATACGATTACGGAATTTTCTATCAAACCATGGAAAATGGGTTTCAGATCGAGAAACCGGATCTTTGGTTACGTTATGGAAATCCCTGGGATATTGTCCGTCCAAAAGTTCAATATCCTGTGGAATTTTATGGTCATCAGGGAGCAGCTCAAAACGGAGATGGCGGACATCATTACAGTTGGGAAAACACCCGCAAAGTGCAAGCCGTAGCATACGATACTCCTATTCCGGGATACGATAATGGAATTGTAAACAATCTGAGATTATGGAAAGCGGAATCTGATGCCACTTTAGATCTAAAAAGCTTTAATCAGGGACAGTACATTGATGCTGTAAAGGATAACCAGCTTGAGCAGAACATCACTCGTGTTCTATATCCGAACGACAAAGTATTTGTAGGTCAGGAACTCCGGTTGAAGCAAGAATATTTCCTTGTATCCGCCTCTATGCAGGATATTATCAGACGTTTCAAGAAAGGAACTGATGACTGGAGCAAATTTCCGGAGCGCGTTGCGATTCAGTGTAACGATACCCATCCGAATCTTGCAATTCCTGAGTTGATGAGAGTCTTGTTGGATGATGTACACATGCCATGGGAAAAAGCCTGGGATATTACATCCAACACTATGGCTTATACCAACCATACTTTACTTCCTGAAGCTTTGGAAAAATGGCCGGTTTCGTTGATGAGAAACTTATTGCCAAGACATCTTAATATTATCCATGAGATCAACCGTCGCTTTATGGATACCATCAAAGCAACACATGGAAACGATACTGCTCGCATGAAGAGAATGAGTATAATCGGCGAAGGAGAAGATCCTGTAGTACACATGGCACATTTGGGAATTGTTGGTTCCAGAAAGGTGAACGGTGTTGCCGCGCTTCATTCCCGATTGGTAAAAGAAACCATGTTCAAGGATTTTGACGAGCTCTATCCTGACAAATTCACTAACAAGACCAATGGAATTACTCCACGAAGATGGTTGAAGCAATGTAATCCTGATCTATCCGACCTGATCACTGAAGAAATCGGAGATAAATGGATCACCGATCTAGATCATCTAAAAAAGCTGGCTCCATCAGCAAAGAAAAAAACTTTCCAGAAAAAGTTTGGTAAGATAAAGCTGGAAAACAAAAAGCTGTTGGCTGATTATATCAAAGAAGAACGAGGAATCGATGTAGATCCGAAATCTATGTTTGATATTCAGATCAAGAGAATACATGAGTATAAGCGTCAGTTGATGGCAGCTTTACATGTAGCTACATTATATAACCGTTTAAAAGAAAATCCTGATCTGGATATTGCTCCAAGAACGGTGATCTTTGGAGGGAAAGCCGCTCCGGGTTATGCAATGGCGAAACTTCACATCAAGCTTATCAACAGCATTGGTGAGAAAGTGAATAACGATCCGGAAGTTAGTGATAAGCTGAAGTGTATTTTCCTTGAAAACTACCGAGTTACCTTAGCGGAAATGATGATTCCGGCCGCTGATCTTTCCGAGCAAATTTCTACTGCGGGAATGGAAGCCTCAGGAACCGGTAACATGAAGTTTGCACTGAATGGCGCTCTTACTATCGGTACTCTTGACGGAGCAAATGTAGAGATCAAAGAGGAAGTTGGTGACGATAATATTTTCATCTTTGGATTAACGGTGGAAGAAGTGGACGAACTTCGTCAGCAGGGTTATAACCCGTGGGATTACTACAATGCCAATGCAGAGTTGAAAAAAGTGATCGATCAAATTCGTACCGGTTTCTTCTGTGAAGAAGACCCAACGCTTTTCCAGCCAATAGTTGATGCCTTACTCCATAAAGGAGATTACTTCATGGTTATGGCGGATTATGAAGCTTATGTGAAAAAGCAGGAAGAAGTTGAAGAACTTTATAAAGATCAATCCGAATGGAACAGAAAGGCTGTTCTGAATGTGGCTAACATCGGTAAATTTTCCAGCGACCGAACTATTCTGGATTATGCAGATGAGATCTGGCAAACAAAACCTGTGAAACTCAAGAAGTAAGTTCTTGAACAATATAACTGTAGGGATGTAATGCATTACATCCCTACAGTTGTTTTCCGGAAAAAATTCTTCTGAAAGAAATTCTTAATTCCTTCGTCTAAAACATTAAATTGGCTTTAGTGGAAGAAAAGAAATTCATACAACGATTACGGGAAAAGGATCGAACTGCGTTTCAGCAATTAGTTCGTGAATACAAAGACCCAATCTTGAATGTTTGCTATGGATACCTGAAAGACTTTGATGACGCTGAAGACCTGACTCAGGAAGTATTTACTGAAGTATACAAAACCATCTCCAATTTTAAAGAAGAAGCCTCTCTTTTTACCTGGATGTACAGAATTGCAGTTTCCAGATCTTTAGACGAACTGAAAAAGCGCCGAAGCCTGAAACGCGCTGCTTACTTCGAGAAACGTGTACGATCAGAAGCCGCCGATCTGGAAATGTCACAAACTGCATCCGACCTGCCTGATCCGGAAGAAGAACTCTACCAAAAACAGCAGCAGATATTTATTCAGGATTCTTTGAACCAGCTTGCTGAAACCCAACGAACGGCTTTTGTTCTAAGCCAACAAGACGGACTTAGTTACAAAGAGATTGCGGACATCATGAAGAAAAGTTTGTCTTCTATAGAATCCTTGGTTCATCGAAGTAAACAGAACCTCAGAAAGATCATGGAGGACAATTATGAAAATTATTTTTAACGAGCACAAGTTTTTACAACACATTTCGCCTAATCCTTTATCGGAAGAATTATGAAATCAGAAAAAGACATACAAACCCATATAGGTCAGCTGATGAAAGATGCTGAAAAGCCTGCTTTTCTTTCAACCAGTGATGATTTTGAAGAAGCTCTTTTTGCTCGTTTTGATGAAATTGACAACCAGAACGCTCCTAAAACAGCTACCATCTTCACTCTTTCAGAAGTGCGGAAATATGCCGCTGTTATTTTAATATTGATCCTGAATGTTTCTGCCATTCTTTTTTATTCTACCACTTCTGACAGCGAACAGACAACTGAAGATATCTCAGAGTATTCTGAGGAGTATTTTCCCGATTATGCAACTTTAACCTCTTTGGAGTAAGCCATGGGTTTATTTGAAAACAAACGATTTACCATTATATCCATCTCTGTTTTGGTTTTACTGAACCTGATTCTTATCGGTTTAGTTGTTGGTCCTGAACTTGGAAAGCGAGATCGTGACCGAAGAGACGGAGACAAAAGAAGAGCTTTTGTTGAAAAAGAACTTGGCTTTACCGAAGAGCAGAAACAAGCATATGATTCTTTAAACTCAAGCCACAGAACTGAAACGAAAGCTCTTCAACAAAAAATCGATGAAAAACGCAGGGAAATGTTCCGTCTTACTCAAGTTGATGGCGTTTCTATTGAAACCGTTGATTCTTTAACTACTGAAATCGGAATGTTAGTCTCAAATATGGAGCTTCGAACCTATGAACATATTTCTAACATCAGAGCGCTTTGTACGCCTGAGCAATTGCAAGAATTGGACTCATTGGTTCAGCGAATGATCAAGTCTAGACGTGACCGGGAAGGAGAACGTAAAACTCCCCGTCCCGAAAATTAAGTATAGTGTGATTCTATCAGATTTGTTTATTTTCATTGAAATAAATCTGAAGAAATTAATGCAAGCAGACTCCACCCAATCATTACCTACGATGAAAGATCTCACTCCCAGCGAGATCTTTGACTATTTAGGGACTCTTTTTAATACTACTTTATTCGAATTAAAAGATACCCCGGTTACTCTTCTCTCCATTTGTATCTTCATTTTCTTCCTAATTGGGTTTACTTATCTGGGCAGTTTTGTAAAGCGGATATTAAACAACAAGGTCTTGCCAAGGTTTATTAAAGATCCGGGACTGCGGTTTACACTTTCAAGGATGACCCAATACGTGGTCATGATCATCGGGATGTTGGTCTCCTTTCAATTCGTGGGCGTGGACCTGACGGGACTCGCAGTGATCTTTGGTTTCCTTTCTGTTGGTATTGGTATTGGTTTTGGTTTACAGAATATCACTTCCAACTTCATTTCAGGTTTGATCGTACTTTTTGAGCGTCCCATCAGCATTGGAGATCGCGTATTGGTAAATGATATTGAAGGAGATGTTCAGGAAATTAATATCCGCTCTACCACCGTTCGGTCGATCAATAATATTTCTGTGATCGTTCCGAATTCTGAGTTTATCTCAAAAAATGTAGTCAACTATTCATATGGTGATCCAACTTATCGTTTGGTTATTGATGTGGGCGTAGCTTATGGATCTGATTTAGACCTTGTATTAAAAGCGCTCAATGAAGTTGCTGAAGAAAGTGATTCCATACTTCACACTCCAAAACATGATGTACACTTACGCTCATTCGGGGATTCTTCCTGGAATATGAAGCTGATCGTCTGGGTTGGAAATGTGAAAGAACATTATTCGATCTTAAATGAATTGAATCAAGCTATTGTCAGAAAGTTCAGAGCTTATGATATCGAAATTCCTTTCCCTCAAAGAGATATTAATTTCAGGAATGCGATGCCGAAGAATGAGGAAGTGAAAGGTGAAAAGAAAGAAGTGAAAAGTGGTGAGTGAGAAGAACTCAATTTAGGTGTTCCATCAGACGGGTTATCTGTCAGATGGAATTAAATATGGCGTGAAGGTCTGACGGCTGTAGTTCGTCTGACCGTAATTACTTTAATCTATTAAATAGCTTTTAAAATATGAGAATCACATTCTTATTAATTCTAACTTACTTAATTACAACTGCCGCTTATTCACAAAGCCATAATCTTGAAACTCTCACATCTGATAAATGTAACTTCTCAGCAAATATGCCAAAAAATGTGTCTTTAGCTACTGACTCAGTATATACTCAAGGACAAAAAGTTCGCACTATCACATATACTTCTTGGACAAAAGAACAGGTAACGTATTCTATCACTTGTAGCGACTTTCCTCCGGCTCATCTTTTTGACACCCCTAAGAAAACTTTTACAATGTTAAGATCTGCTGCCGTACCCGCCGTTAATGGGAAACTTGAAGACATGCAATCTATCACCGCATTTGGTCATAACGGAATAAGTTATACTGAAAAATCTGATCTATTCTCTGTATACAATTGGGTTTTAATTGTAGATAAAAAAATCTTTCAAATGTATGTTTCGGGATTGAATCATGATGCTCATGAAGAAGCAAAACAGTTTTTTGAAGATTTTAAGTTAATATCGCAATAACGGCTAGCCCCTCTGATCATAAGGTCATTTCTAATAATTTCATTTGTCCAGCTATCCAATACGGAACAAATCCTGCTTTAACCCATTAGAATAAGAGACTCTTTACTTATTTCGGGTTTTCATGTATGAACAAGTACAAATTTTATTAGATGTAACCATTGCACTTATTCTGGGTGGGATTCTCGGACTGGAACGGGAATGGAAGCAGAAACCTGCCGGATTCCGAACCAATATGATCATTTCCGGTTCAGCAGCGTTATTGGTTTCTTTGGGGAGAATTGTGATCGTAGATTTCAATCAGCTTATTCAAGCTGAAGGACTTGGTGTTGATCCAATTCGTATGGTTCATGCCGTTGTAGTAGGAGTCAGTTTTATTGGCGCCGGAACTATTTTAAAAAGCTCCTCAAGTCAGGTTGTGCGATATCTTACCACCGCAGCAACTATTTTAATGGCTGCCGGAATCGGAATAAGTATTGCTCTTAAACAATATTGGCTAGGAGTTGGAACTACATTCATTCTTGTTATCATAAACTATCTTTTCGGATATCTTAACAAGCTGATCAGCAAAAAATCTGATTATGATTCTGAGTATAAGAAAGAGAATCTTAATTAATTCTTGGCTGCCTTAAAAACCCATCAGATGGGCTCTCTTTAAGATGACAAACGAATTAAACACACCCCTAAATCCCCTCTCAAGAGGGGACTTACAATTTCTGCTAATGACTTAGTTCAAGATATAATATTGCTGAGAGTATCAACCTTCCTCTCAACCCCCTCCGGTAGACGAGAATCTCGCTGCTCAGATACTGAATCAAACCAACGAGTTTCTCCTCTTGGGAGGAGAACAAGAGGAGGGTTGGCCATGGCGATAATCCTAATTTTAGGAATTCTCTACTACAGCTCCCGCTTCTTGATTAAATAAAAAAAGGCGCCCGAAAAGCGCCTTTTGTATAATAATTTAGAATTTTGTTGAGCTCAGATCAGTTCTGAATTTTCCCGCCTTTGCTTTCAAATTCCTGAATGATGTTTTCGTATTCACCATCCCAAACTGCTTGTAAACGCTTGAACTGAACATCCACTTTTCCTGCAAGTTCTTCATACACGGCATATTGCTGCTTGGTTGGTCTGCCATAGCCGGTTGCTACGGTGCTTGCTAAAGCTGCAAGTTTATTATTCAACTTGATCTCAAAATTCAATACATCCTGAGTTGCTTCGGCTTTGGTTTGCATCAGTTCGTTTTCAACTTCTGACATAGCTTCCAACATCGTTTTCGCTTTTTCCTGAAGCTCTTTGTTGTCTTTTGCTTCAGCCATCATTTCGTTGATCTCTTTACGTACTTCACGAATTCTATTGATGGTTTTATGCGTTGTGTCTAGTTTTGCTTTGATGGTTTTAACCAACTCGAATTGTGCTACGAAATCATCCTGAGTTACATTTTCTAATCTTGGGTCTTTTACTACTTCAAAATTACGCTCTGCAACAACATCATCACCGATATGCATTTTTACGGTGTATGTTCCCGGGATAGCAGAAGGCCCTGAAGTATTTCCTGCCCAAAGAATTTGTGTGCCATCAATTCTGGTTACGTCAGGATAATCCAATCCCCAAACAAACTTATTAAGCCCGGGTTGATTTGCTACCACACTTGGTCTGATTTGATCTTCTTCTTCATAAAAAGTAGATGACTCTTTTACCGGACGATCATTATCATCTTTTATGCTGGAATAGGTACGTATGGTATTACCAGCGGGGTCGATAATTTCCAACTTGATCTCTTCTTCTACTTCATCTTTCAATGTGTAAAAGAAAACAGCTCCCCGTTCTGGATTCTGTCCTACTGTAGAACCCGGTCTGCTGAAGCTGGGACCTCCGAACAAATATGTTCTCTCCGGCTGGAAAAGATGGTTTTCTGATTTTGCGATCTGATCACTCATTTGATGAAGCACAGGAAGGTCATCCAATATCCAGAAAGAACGCCCTTGAGTAGCCACAACAAGATCTTTATCACGTTTATGAACAGCCATGTCTGTAACCGGAACTGCCGGAAGATTCAATTGAAGATCTTGCCAGTTTTCGCCGGCATCAAAAGAAACATAGACACCGGTTTCTGTTCCTGCATACAATAATCCTTTTTTGTTCGGATCTTCTCGAACTACGCGAGTGAAATCCATTGCCGGAATTCCTTTTGTGATCTTCGTCCAGCTTTTTCCATAATTTGTGGTTTTGTAGATCATCGGAGCAAAGTCATTAAACTTATATCGTGTAGCGGCAAAGTAAGCTGTTCCTGCATCATGATGAGAAGCGTCAATGATACTGATCATTGTTTCAGGTAAACCCTTCGGTGTTACATTTTCCCAGGTTTCTCCGTTATCTCTGCTGATATGAATTAAACCATCATCAGAACCTGCCCAGAAAGTTCCTTCCTGAATTGGTGACTCAACAAAAGTAAAGATCGTATTGTAATACTCTACAGAGGTATCATCTTTTGTGATCGGCCCTCCTGATTCTTTCTGTTTCTCTTTATCGTTTCTGGTCAGATCACCGCTGATCGTTTCCCAGCTCATTCCTTCGTCAGTTGATCGATGTACATGCTGTGAAGTGGTATAAAGCACATCAGGATTATGAGGAGAGATCACAATCGGAAAAGTCCATTGAAATCTGTACTTCAGGTTTTCAGCGCCAGCACCCATAGGGTTGTCCGGCCAAACATCAACGCGATCACTTAAGCCAAGTTCTTTATCATATTTGTTTAGATAACCACCATAACTTCCACCGAAAGTAACATTCGGGTCTTCCGGATCAGGAGCAATATATCCACTTTCACCCCCGGCTACCGGCCACCAATCGCTTTCATCAATTCCAAAACCATTTGTTCTGTTCTTGATGGCAAACGTGCTGTTATCCTGCTGAGCTCCGTATACCATATACGGAAATTGATTATCCGTAGTAACCTGATAAATTTGGGCTGTCGCTGAAGTATAATACGACGACCAACCTTCTCCTCCATTGTACGTTACCTGACCTCCTCCATCGTCAGCAATGATCATACGTTGCGAATCATTTGGATCGATCCACAGATCATGATGATCGCCATGAGGGGTTCCAATCCTGCTGAACTTACTTCCCCCATCAGTAGACTTCCAGAAACCTACATTAAGAACATAAACACCATTTTCATTTTTCGGATCAGCAATTACTTTAGAATAATACCAAGCTCTTTGACGAAGATTTCTGTCTGCACTAATTCTTCTCCAGCTATCTCCGCCATTTTCTGAACGGAACAAACCTCCACCGTTTTGATTTTCAATAATAGCCCAAACTCTATTCGAATTTGCAGGCGAAACAGCAACACCGATCTTTCCAAGTAATCCTTTTGGCATTCCGGGGAATTTTGAAATTTCTTCCCAGGTTTCTCCACCGTCCTTACTACGGAATAATCCACTTCCTTCACCGCCACTACTCATTTCCCAAGGATTTCTGTATGCTTCCCAAAGTGCTGCGAATAGTATTCTGGGATTATTTGGATCAACAGCGATATCCACAGCTCCGGTTTTATTATTTCTGAATAAAACCTTTTTCCATGTAGTTCCTCCATCAGTGGATTTATAAACGCCACGCTCTTCATTTCCTTCTTCTCCGAAGATCTGCCCCATAGCAGCAACCCAGACAATATCATCATTTGCCGGATGCACTTCAATGTCACCAATAAATTGGCTTTCACCTAAACCGATATGTTTCCAGGTTTTTCCGGCATCAGTAGACTTATACATCCCGTCTCCAGCACTCATATTTCCTCGTATATCCGTTTCGCCCATACCAACATAGATCACGTTCGGATCGGATGGAGCAACTGTGATAGCTCCAACAGAGCCGGTTTTAAAGTAATCATCTGAAATATTGATCCAACTGCTTCCGCCATCTGTAGTCTTAAAAACTCCACCGCCGGTAAAACCCGTGTAAAAAGTATATGGTTGTGAAGCATGACCTGATACTGCAACAGAACGTCCTCCTCTGTATGGTCCAATATTTCTATAGTTTAGATCCTTGAAAAGCTCTTTTTTATAAGTGGGAGAATCTGTTTCCTCTCCATGACCGAAAATCTGAGCTGACACAGTATCGGCCATAAATATTAATACAATCACACAGACGATTGCAGAAAAGAGTTGCTTTCTTGCCTTCATAGTAGCACCGAAGTTAGTTTAGTTAGTTATTACAGAATTGAATAACTGAATGTATTGCTACAGAAGCAAGGAATGGGTAAAAAGTTGTGAAGCTACCAGTTAGGTTATCAGTTTTTTTCAGCTGATCTGAACAAAATACTACCTTTACGCTCCGCTCTGATATCCCGTATTTTTTCGAATTGCTGTTTTTGATCTGTCTGGCCTTGCACCGATTGAGATCCTCCGGAAATGCGCTCAAGTGCTGCTTTTAAAAAAGGCTCGTTTAGATCTCCTATCTGGAACGGATCCAACAGATTTTCAGAAACAAAAACATCGGGTTCTAAACCCATAAACAGATCAGCGTTTCCTTCAGAGTTTTCGTATCTCAAATTTACAGGTACCATTGCGTAATTATTTTGAGGAGTCGCATCTTCTCCCTTGATCACAGTAGAACCATAAAATTGACCACTGGTTTGTCCACCTATAATATTCACTGACATATGTGGAATTAGCCCATTGATAAGTAACTCGCTTGTATTTGAAGTCTCGGAACTGGTCAGAAAATATACACTCTGTAATCCTAAATTGTCGGGGTCAGAATCAAACTTAATTCTCAAACTTTCAGAGTCCTCTCCTTCTTCATCTATTATTCGTTGCTCTTGTAGTGCATTGTACTTAAATCTCACAAAAACTTCTTCGTTCTGAGCTGCGGACTGAGAAACAAGACTGTTACCAATATTCTTTGCTGCATCAAAACTTCCTCCATTGTTGTACCTCAGATCAACGATCATCTCAGTAACTCCCTGAGCAATCATGTCCTGGAAAACGACGTCCACACTGTCTATATATTTATCATTTTCTCCATCTACAAACTCATTATAAAACAGGTATCCGATCTTTGTACCATTTTGCTCAATTACATCAGTATGAACAATTGGATTAAGCTCGATCTCAACTTGAGGAAGGCTTATCGTATCATCTGTAGATGTTATTGTTTGTTCTGCAGCATTATATCTGCCAAATGTATATGTAGTGGTTGATTTCTCAGCGTAAAAAAGTTCTACCACGTTAAATACTGTCAGTGGTGCACCATCAATTTCGATTATTATATCTCCCCGATTTAGTCCCGAAGTATCAGCAGGTGTATTCGGATATATAAATTCAGCGACAATAAAAGCATCGAAAGAGTTGCTAAACCGTCCAAAAACAGGCGATAACCCTGTAGTAAAAACTGTAGCATCACTTGTTACTTCAGAAGGCAATAATTTTACATCATCTACTATGTAGGAATCGAAGTCGTCCGGATCTAGCATACTTCCGAAGTAAGAATTCGGCACAATTGATCCGTCTACGTTTTCCGGGACTCTTTCATTCCAGAGGTAATTCTCTTCCATATTCTCTCTGATCCAGGAATTCACTTCTGTGTACTCATCTTCATTTGGCCCTACACATGAGAGTAAAAATATCACACTAAGAAAGAGAATATTGCCGGTAAGTTTTTTCATAAGTCCTCTAGATTATCCAAATACGAATCTGAATGTTATTGTTCCCCATTGTGCTTGTTGAGGGACACCACTTGGAAGCTTTGAAAATTTCCAACTTCTTAATGTCCGTTGCACTTCCTTTTCTAACTCGGGATTCATTTTCTTCAATGGAATAATCAACCCTACTGACCCATCAGGTTTTACCTGAAATCGTACTGAGATAACCCCTTCTGTGTTTGCTGTATTTTCAGGCAAAGGCTGAACCATCGGGTCTCTTTCGATATTCCCTTCCCACTTTAATTCGTATGGAGCTGACTTCTCATCGTCAACTCCTGTTCCGGCATCAGCATTTGTTTCTCCGGTATTACCTTTAACATCCCCGCTTTCTTTTGCTCCATCGCTAACCTCAAGATCTTCTTTTGCTTGGGGTGGAATTTCAATTTCTTCTTTTACTTCTTCCGCTGTCTCTTTGGTAGGGTCTACAACATCCGTCTTAGGTGTTTCTACCTTTTCCTCCTTCACTTCTTCAACCTCGTCAGGCAGGTCAACAGGTTTGGTAATTTCTTCTGTGGGATTTGTGGGCTTCTCTTCCGGTATTGGAGTTTCTTCAACGGGCTCTTCAGTTTTAACTTCGGAAGGGTTTGGCCTTTTTGCTACTTCTTCTTCCTTAACTTCAGAAAATTCTGCCAATGTTCCTGAACTGAACTCCCCAAACTCTACTTCAATGAAAGAAGGACGGAAGTTTTGATTCATATCCAGTGTATACCATAAAGAAAACAAAACCATAACAATGCTTACACTCAACGTAACCGTAAGCGCAACACTATCATCTTGTGTAAATTTAGTTCTCTTCATCCTAATTAAATTATAATGAGCTTTGCTCTGTAGCCATTACCAGTTTTAAATTCAAAGCCTTACCAATATTCATAACTCTTACCGCATCATCTACTTTCGCATCCTTATCGGCACGTAGTATAATCGTTTGACTCTGCTTATTATTGCGTGCTGCTCTGATCTGAAGAGCTAAAGAAGCTCTTGCAGTTAAGTCTCCATCCACATAAAACTCGCCTTCTTTAGTAATTGCGACAGAAATAAACTCATTCTGAGTAGTTGATCCGGACTCTGCTTGCGGAATATTCACTTTTATTCCAAAGTTTGTTACGAATGAAGAGGTCAGCAAAAAGAAGATCAGCAAAAGTAATACTATGTCTGTCAATGAAGATTGAGAGAATAGTGATAACGGGGTTAACCTTTTATCTCCTCGTCTAAAATCGCGTGCCATAATTATGCCTGCTTTTTAGGTGCCGGTGATTGAAGCAGATCCATAAAATCTGCGGATGCATTTTCAAGTTCAAAAATGGACCTGTTTATTTTACCTAATAAAAAGTTATAGAATCCAAATGCTATCAAACCAACGATTAAACCAGCGGCAGTAGTAATAAGTGCTTCCCAAATACCTCCGGCTAATTCGCTAGGATTAACATTTCCCTGAAGGGATTGAATATCCATGAAAGCCTCGATCATACCTGTTACCGTTCCTGTAAAACCCAATAGTGGGGCCACGCCTGCAATAGTTGCTAACCAATTCATTCTTTTTTCAAGAAAGAAAATTTCCTTTTTCCCGGCATTATCAATGGCATCTTCGATATCTCGAATGGGGCGGCCCAATCTCTTGATACCTGCTTTAATAATTCTAGACAGCGGCTTGTCATGATCATCACAATATGCCATTGCATCAGCCTGTTTGCCTGACTTTAACATACCTTCAACAGAACTTAAAAATCTGTCTGTATCTGTATGTGATCGGTTTAATGCTCGCCAACGTTCTACAATTACGTACATAGAAAGCATAAATAGTACGAAGATCGGGATCATTAAAATCCCACCTTCAATTAAAAGATCGAATAGTGTAATTGTTTCTCCTTCAAGTGCCAGTGCTAACGAATCAGCAACTGCGGTTGAATCTTGAAATAGTAAAAGAAGGGTGTTCATGTAAATGAAGTGTTTAAATTTTTGTAATGATATAATTTCCAAGTATTCCAGAATCAACTTTTTCAGCAGCAACAGCTGCATCTGCCAGTGACTCAAATTGTCCAATGCTTACTCTGTATAACGCACCGAATTCCTGTGATGGCTTTTCCTTAATAATTACCCGAAAGCCTTCTTTCGATAATTTTTCAAACTGTGCGTCTGCTCCGGACTTCCGGCTTAATGTATATAGCACAATTGTATAGCCATTGTTCCCGGCTTCGGTCGCCGTTCCGTTTAACCCATAAACTTCTGCTTCTGCCTGAATATTAACCGGAGAAATAATACCTCCATCGCCCGGAGCTTTTTCATCAGCAACTAGTGGCGCTATATCGTTTTCTTGATTTCGGGGTGTTTCTTCTTCAGTTATTTCAGATTCGGGATTAGAATAGCTTCCGTTATTTTCTTCTGTTTCAATTACAGCACTTTCACTGCTCGTTTCAACCTCCGGCACTTCTTTTACCGTTTGCTCCTCTTCTTCTGATGTTTGTGGGGGCGTACTTTCAGGCTGTGTTACCGGCGGGCTATTCTGCGCTATTTGTGTTGAAGCTGACGATGGTGTAATTCCTTCAATATTGACAACACCAAAATACGCTAAAAGATATCCGGTTCCTCCCAATAATATCAGTGCCAGAATCATATATAAGAAAACTGGAGAACTTTGCTTTCTGTCTCTTGGACTTTTCAGAGTCCTACTCTTTTTCTCTGTTTTACTGTCGTCTTCTTCGGTTTTCTCCTCACTAGCTTCCTTTTTAGAAGCTTTACCTGAAGATACATTTGTTACAACAGGTACAAAATCTTCTTCTTCAATAAGCTCATCAAATGGATCGTCGAAATCTTGTTCAGAATCATCATCGCCCAGTGCAGAGAAATCTATTTCCTCATCATTTTCTTCTTCAGATACAGTTTCTTCTTGCGAAACTTCATCTTCGGGTTCAGAAACATTTTCTTCAGAAGCGATTTCATCTTCAGTTGCAAAAATGTCATCTTCATCTATTAGTTCAGGTTCTTCCTCAGCATCTCCCAGCAAGCCTGAAAAAGCACCTTCCTGTTCTTCTTCTTTATGCGCATCTATACCCCAATTTTCAGGCCCCGGCGCAGACTCCTCTTTCTGTTCAGGTTCAGGCTCAGCTTCTTCTGATTCTTCTTCACTTTCGTCTGAACCAAATATGTCTTTAAGCGTATCTTCTAAAGCCTCTTCAGGTTCTTCTTCTTGCTCCGGTTCTTCAGGAATTACTTCTTCAGTGTCTTCGCGTTCTATCTCTTCTTCAACAACAGCTTCAATCTCCTCTTCGCTGAGATCTCCTTTTTCAGCCTGCTCCTGAATTGCTTTTTCATGCTCCTCAGCTTCATTAAACAACTCGGCAAACGGGTCTTCGTATTCTTCCGTTTCTTCAGTTTTTCCACCATCAAGAATACCCTGAATAGGATTTTCGTCTTCATCTTCCGGCGCCTCAGGTTCTTGCTGTTGTGCTCCTCCCGGAAGTTCGATGGGCTCCATGCCCACGTACTTATAATTGATCTCTGTTTCCAGCTCATCAGATGGGATAAACAGTATATTTGATCCTAGTTTGCTGAAAATCCCAAACCCTTCCACTTCATATCCTTCCCCTTCATCAAAAGAAGCCTTCATCTCGCTTATAAGCTCTTCCAAGTACTTCTCAACTTTCTCTTTTTCTATTCCGGAATTATCAGCAAGTAAGGCAATAAACTTTTCGTTATCTATCAGCATTGTTATTCCCCCATATCAGCTTTGAATTCAATACTGTCTTTCGGAGGAAGCATTACGAGTTTTCCGTCTCCCTTTCTTTCCTGTTGCTGGCTTGTGTGTTCTGCCTTAAAAGTACCCAGACCTTTTATTTCAACAGAATTTTTCATGATGATCTGATCACGAATTGTTAACCCAAATGCTTTTAAAAAATCGTTCGTCATAGCTTATAAAGTTACTTTAATACCTCCGAAAATTTGAAAAGGTCGCTCTTCATAACCTTGCCAAACCTCATAGTTTTGTTCCAGAATATTCAACACTTTCAAATAAACGCCAAATTTTTCATTGATCTTGTAATCAGCGCTACCATTTAAAAGAAGATAACCATCTATTGTTTGCGTATTAGAAGTATTTCCATCTTCTCTTTCTCCAATATACTGCACCCATGAACTTACTGTAAACTGATCAACCGGCTTTACTGAAAAAACTCCTTCTGCACCTACTCTTTCTTCAAACGGAATATCTCCTCCATTTTTAAGCTCAGGTCTTTGTGCATATATAAATCCATCAAACCAGAATTTGTCGGAAACTATTTGTTGAGTTACACCTATCTCCATTCTGAATTTGGACGCATCAGCGTAATTAATTGTATAGAAAGTTTGTTCTGTATTACCATCGAATGTTCTCGAAGCTCTTGTGTAGTAACTATAATTATCAATTGCTTTGTAAGAAATGCTTCCAAAGAGCTTGGTGGATTCCAGAGGTTTAAATTCTATTCCTCCGTCAACTCCGAATATATATTGAAACTGCGTTTGAGCACTTGTATTCAAAAATCTGTTTTGTTGATGATGCTCCCAAATAGATTTCATTTCCGGGCGCGCGTATATCTTTCCTGTCAGGTTTAACCCTTCTTTTACTGTGTGATTCATTGCTGAATTTAAGACCAATAAAGGCTTGCTTCTGAATCCATCTGACAGATACGCTATTCCTCCTTCCAATTCAATTTCTGTGGCGTAATTGAATAAACTGCTGTATCCAAATGTCGCTGAAGTACTTATCCATTGATTATCTCCGATTCCTTCGGCTGAATAATTTCCACCTTTAATATCGACTTTTGCACTAAGCACATCATAGAGCTTTGAACCCGCCCATTCTTTTTCAAAGCCTGCTTGAACAAATTGCTCTGATTGATTTCCCCTTAAAGCAGCATTTTGCCCCATAAGATCTATTCCTGTCGCCGAAGCATTCAGATACAACTCCCATCCTTCCAGTTCATTGGTATTGTTTTCAAGAATAAATCCTGCGTTAAAACCCTGATAGTCTTTTTCGGAAGTTCCTGAATTATCTGAAGGCACATTATTTGATAATTCAAAAAGATGATTAAAGTCATTGAACGCACCTACTTTAGCAGACAATTTTGTTCCACCTTTTAACTTTGTACCGTAAACGCCGTTCACATCAAAAAACCTGAAGCCGGAATCCTGATCATCTAAATGACCACTTGAACCCGAAAAATCTACATTTACAGAAGCTATACTTTCACTATTTAATCTTCTTAACACATAAGCCTCCAATTCCGGAGTAGTAAAACTACCAAAGCCTGCTTTTATAAAAGCATTTGTTCTGGATGGGTCTTCTAAAACTGATTTAGCAGGAGGTTTGGGTCTGTCTAACTGTGTGAGAGCGATACTGGCAACGGCTTCTTTATCAGATTCCATAAAGGGAACTCTGTTCGGGTCTATTCGAAAAACTCTGGGTTTGGGATTGAAACCTAAAATCGGTTGCCGTCTGATTCCCGGAAATCTGGCTCTGAACTCACTTCTGATCTCAATATCCTGTGGATCTATTTCAGGTAATAATGAATTTTGAGTATTCCCGGTTTGAGCGAAAAGCGCCGGACTTATGATGAATAGAAGTAAGATGGTTGCAAAATAGGATCGTTTCATCGTCAAAAAAGAAGTTTTAAGAATGTACTAAAAATTTAGAGCAAGGTTAACCTGTGTACGTCAAAAGATGTACTGATTTATTCTGAGCTTGTTCCCTCAGTTTTAGCCGCATGCTTTAATGCAATATACTTATCCAAAACCAACAACAGTGGTGTACTTATAATGATCACAGCGAGTGTTGAGGCATGGGTAATGGTTCCATACGCCAAACCAATTGCTTCAGGAACGGCATAAAGCAGAAATAAACTCTTGGTTACAAATAAGTGATAAGTGCCTACTCCACCGGGAGTCGGGATTATAATTCCTACTGCAGAAACCATCGTAAGCACTAAAGCATCTGCATAAGAAAGATCATAAATCGTGTGCATGTCGAACATCCAAAATGGAATGTAAGTCATTGCAATGTAACACACCCAGATCAGCGCGGTGTAAAAAACAAAAAGCGGCCAGTTTTTAAGCTCCTTAACCGCCAAAACCCCATCGATAAACGTCTTTGATATCACTTTGAATTTTTCAAATCCTTTGGATATAAACTCTACTTTTGCGCTTAACGATCTCAGGATAAAATAGATCACTGCAAAACCCAGAACTGCGATCCCTAAATATTTACCTATAGAAAATGCGAAGGAAAGAAGAACGTCAGAGTCAGTGATGTCTATCCCAAATAAATTACTGAGTATTTCCGGATCTGAGACCATGAATATGACCACAAAAGTCATCAGCAAAAGCAAACTCACCATGTCTATAATTCGCTCAAGAACGATGGTTCCGATCAGCTTGCTGTTGCTTTCGTCAACCTGCCGAGCTACATACACAGGTCGTGTTACTTCTCCTAATCTTGCGAATGGAATGTTTGACAGGTATCCTACCATCACACCTGTAAAAAGAGTGACTCTGTGTGGCGTTTTAGCTTTATCGTTGAATAATAATCTCCATCTTTCCGCCCGAATAAAATGTGCCGAAAGCGTAGCCAGAACAAACGGAATGATCCAGCCATAGCTCATGGATTTGGATGCTTCTACAATTTGCTCAAATTCTACTTCTTTGAACGCAAGCCAAAGAAAAAACCCGGCGATCAGAATTCCTGCAATTACTTTTAATGCTGTTTTCAAGATCAGTACCTGGTATCAACTATTTCTGCATCCTGAGGATAGCGTAGCACGAATAACTCTTCATTTTTAAGCAAGAAAGATCCATTTTTAAACGTGGTTACGATCTCATTTTCTGAAAAATCATAAGCTGTAATGCTTATCGGGATTGCTTCAGAATTCACAATGATCTCAACCGTCAGATATAATGCAAAATCATCGTCGGTTTTCATGATGATCTTGGTTCGGCCGTTATCCATTTTTTCTTCGGTAATGGTATAAGTTGAATCTACTCCGTTCAACATCCTGGAAGGTGCAAAGTCATCGTCTTCTTCAGAATAATCACTTACAATAACCCTGTTCCGAACTTCATCATAAACTCTGGATGTTTCACCGTCCACGATCAGCAATTGATTTTCGCTGTCCAATCGGTATTTATCTGATGAAACCCAGATCTTTCCCTGGCTGGTTAATGATTCTTTTGTGTAAGAGTCGTAATAAACGTGTTCGAAATCAGCTACAAAAACCTTTTCGTTTTCGAAATTGGCTTTCAGCTTTGGAAAAACTTTGGTTTGTGCCTGTACCGAGATCGAAAGAACGATCATCAGAAATGTGATCAGGCTAGAGGTTTTCAAGGCCATCAAAGATCTCTTGTAATTCTTCTTCTTCCTGAACGAGAACATCGCGTGCGGTACTTCCTTGATATGGTCCAACGATTCCTGCATTAAATAATTGATCTATGATTCTGCCGGCTCTGTTATAGCCGATCTTTAATTTTCTTTGTAATAATGAAACGGATCCCTGTTGATGTAACACTACAACTTTGGCTGCAGCCTGAAACATTTCATCTATATCATCTAACGGGTCAGGTATTCCTACATTGTCCTCTTGTATTATCGGCAGATGAAATGGTTCCTTATACCCGGCTTGTTGGCCAATAAATGAGTTTATTCTTTCTACTTCTTCTGTGGATACAAATGCATTTTGAAGTCTGGTCATTCCGGCGCCGTTGGTAAACAGCATATCTCCTGCTCCAACCAATTGATCAGCTCCACCCATATCCAAAATTGTTCTGGAATCAACTTTTGAAGCAACCTGATAAGCAATTCGTGCCGGGAAGTTAGCCTTGATGGTACCTGTAATTACATTTACAGACGGTCGTTGAGTTGCGACCACCAAATGAATTCCAATAGCTCGTGCAAGCTGAGCAAGTCGCGCGATAGGCTCTTCAATTTGTTTTCCTGCTGTCATCATTAAGTCAGCAAGTTCGTCGATGATAACTACGATATAAGGCAGATGGCGATGACCTAATTCTTCATCCAGTTCGCCTTCTTTGAATTTCTTGTTGTACGCTTTGATATCCCGAACCAGCGCCATTTTCAGCAGATCATAGCGATCATCCATTTCCTTACATACACTGTTCAGTGTATCCAGAGCTTTTGAAGTATCAGTTACGATCGGTTCGTCTGCATTTGGTAACATCGCCAGAAAGTGATTCTGGATATTTCGGTACAATGCCAATTCGATCTTCTTTGGATCGATCATTACAAATTTCAGATTTTCCGGATCACACTTATAAAGCAGACAGGTAATAATGGTATTAACACCAACCGATTTACCGGAACCGGTTGCTCCCGCCATTAACAAATGAGGCATTTTTGTAAGATCGATCATGAACACTTCATTTTCGATCGTTTTACCGAATGCCACCGGCAATGTCATGTCCGTTTCAACAAATTTCTTGGTGTTGATGACCTGCTTGATGTACACCATCTCTCGCGTGCTGTTCGGAACTTCAATCCCAACTGCAGATTTTCCCGGAATCGGAGAAAGCATCCGTAATCCTTTTGAAGCCATCGCCATTTTCAAGTCATTGGAATAGCTTTCGATCTTACTGATCTTCACATCCGGAGCAGGCTCAAGTTCATACAGCGTTACCGTTGGACCAACAATGGCGTTAATTCCAACGATCTCAATTCGGTGTCTTTTCAGTTTATCCAGGATGATGCGCTTGTTTTCCCGGATCTCTTCCAGATCTACTTCTGTTCTGTCATCTGCAGGTGTGTCTAAAAGATCAATGGTCGGGAACTTATATCTGATAACAGGGACTTCCTTCGCTTTATCCCGATTTATCTTATCCAGATCTCTTTCTCCGGCTTCCTCATCGCCTTCGCCTTTGTATACCGAAACTTCCAGTTCTTCGCTGTCCTCGTCCAGAACTTCTTTTTCTTCCAGATTGGAACTCTTGTCTAAAGCTGCCTTTTGTCTGTTATCGATGTCATCGGAAGCACGTTTTTCCTTTTCGATGCGTTCGAGATCTTGTTCGTGAGATTTTGCTACAATGTCATCAATGGTTGGCGCAGGCGCTTCGGGTTCTTGAACTTCTTTTTCCGGCTTTGCTTTAGCACTCTTTTTCTCTTCTTTCTTGGCTGCTTTTTCTTCTTTTGCCGCTTCACGTTCTGCTCTTCTTTCGGCTAAGCGCTCTTCTCTTTCCTGTGCTTTAATTTCTTTCTTTTCAGCGCGAGCGATTCGGGCATCTTCCAGTTTATGCTGTACATTTTCGATCCACAATTTCAGGTTGTCGATAGATTTTTGAAGATCTCTGTCCCAAAGTAATAGTAAAGTTACGATCGCCAAGAGTGACAAGATTATTCCCGATCCGATACTACTTGTAAAGTTCTGAAGCACTTTTGAGATCGCTACTCCGGCCGCTCCGCTCCATACTGAATCAGCAGGAAAATCAAGATTGAAATTCATCCATCCCAAAACAGTTGAGAAAAGGATCATGCTCCAAACACCCAAAATGGTGATCCAGCTCAGATCTTTATAATTTCGCCTTCTGAAAATGTGCCAACCCTGAAAAAAGACCAGAACTGCTAAGATAAAACTGGTGTACCCAAACAATTGATGAACTACGAAATGCGAAAGGTAAGCTCCCACAGGTCCAAGCCAGTTTTGTACTAACCTGGAGGATGCATCTTTATTGAAAAGATCCATAAACGACAGCTTGGTCGCATATTGGTAATCCTCCGGAGTATAGGAAACGATACTTAAGCCAAGTAAAATCGCCAGAGCAATAATTATCACTCCGATGATCTCTACTTTTCGGTTATCGTCAATACCTGCCTTAGAATTTCCGGCTGTATTTAACTTCTTTTTAGCCATTCAAATTGATTAAAATTCCATCCTTCATTCCCGGAAGGACGTCAAATTTATCTACTTCACAAACAAAAGGAATATCCCCGTCAGGAACAAGTTCTTTAAGACGAATTGCATGGTCACTGGTTTCAATGGCTTTTTCCAGCTCATCTTTATAGCTCTGATATAAACTGAAAGCGACTTTTACTCCATCTTTGGTATTCTTTGGAAGCTTTCCTTTGCACATTTTATAAATAATAGATCCGGCGAACAAAGTGTCTTCTAATGACATTTTTCCCTGCCAACCTGAACAGATCAAAACCACATCATCATCGTGGTCTTCCAGTGCTTTTAAAATACTTTTCTGATTTAGAAAACAGCCCACATACATACGATTTGCAAGCGCAGCTTTTTTGATCGCTTTGGTTCCGTTTGTGGTGTTGATGATGAGTGTCTTATCCGCTACTACATCTTTTGTGTACTCCAACGGTGAGTTTCCTAAATGAAACCCTTCGATCTTATGACCATTTTGTTCTCCACAAAGCAGATAATCTTTGTTGTCCATGGTTTGTGCAATTCGGACTGCGTCTTCCATTGCACCAACCGGAATGATCTTTTTTGCACCGTTACTCAGCGCCGTCACCATCGACGAAGCAGCTCTCAGCACATCAATAATAACTGCAGATTTTCCACGCAGATCCTCTTCCTGAAAGGATTGCACCGAAAAATATACGTCCATGTAATCTAGTCTAGCCATCGTAGTTTTTTAAAATATGTTCTCTCACTTTTTTATAAATGGAGGGCGTGTTACCGTAGCTTCCGCTGTTTTTTTACGGATCGCAATATGGATAGTGTTGCCTTCAGCAGCAAATTCTTTTTTCACATAACCCATCCCTATTCCTTTACCCAAAGTGATCGACATTGTTCCGCTGGCAACTTCGCCAATGGTATTTCCTGATTCGTCCACTATTTCGTATCCATGACGCGGAATGTTGCGCTCGTCGTTCATTACAAAGCCAACTAATTGTCTGGAATTCCCTTCTTCTTTTTTCTTGAGAAGGGCTTCTTTTCCTACAAAATCACCTTTATCAAATTTGGTGATCCAACCCAGTCGTGCTTCCAGCGGATGAGTGTCTTTGGTGATGTCGTTGCCATAGAGTGCAAAACCCATTTCCAATCTCAGAGTGTCACGAGCACCTAAACCACACGGCTCGATCCCGAATTCTTCTCCGGCTTCAAAAATGGCGTTCCAAACTGCTTCCGGATCTACATTGTTTTTATCGAAATAGATCTCAAATCCTTTCTCACCTGTGTATCCTGTTGCTGAAAACACAATGTTTTCAAATCCGGCTAGTGTTCCCATTTTGAAACTGTAGAATCCGATCTCTGAAAGATCCAGATCGGTAAGCTTTTGCAGCGTGTCTACTGATTTCGGCCCCTGAACTGCGAGCAGGCACGTGTCATCAGACATATCAACTACATTGGCATCAAAAGTGTTTTGGCTGTTTACCCAAGCCAAATCTTTATCTACGTTCGCACCGTTTACAACAAGTATGTACTGATCTTCTTCAAACAGTTTGTACACGATCATGTCGTCCACAATGCCGCCGTCTTCATAGCACATGCACGTGTACTGTGCTTTTCCGGGAATTAGCTTTGAAGCATCGTTTACTGAAATATGCTGAACCAGATCGAGAGCTTCCGGTCCGTGAATGTAAAACTCGCCCATGTGAGATACATCGAAAACGCCCACATCATTACGAACGGCCGCATGTTCTACCTTAATTCCTTTGTATTGAACCGGCATTTCAAATCCGGCAAATTCTACAAGTTTCCCGCCTTCTTTTTGATGGATAGCATGAAACGGTGTTTTTTTAGCCATTCGTGTAGTTGGTTTCTGTCGTTTTGTTCTTAATCCTCAATAAGTTAATGATTTTTGAAGAAAGGGATAGAATTAAGAATTGGAAATTTCTTCTTTTAGTTTCGTTGGATTACACCCTCTAATTTAATCACACGACTTTCCATAATTCGGCTTCCCTCTGGTGTTTGAATAACAGGCATATGAAGATCGATATTTAAAGTATCGCTAGATAGTTTTTGTTGAAACCTTGGGTAAAATAACGATACTTGATATGGAAAGTCCGCGCTGTAAGGATTGTCTCTCATAAAAATCTTTGTAGTATCACTTGGTAAAGAGTAATATAGAATCGATGTTTTTTCAGGGTTATGAATTTCACTTGAAAATGATACCCCTACACCATCTGTAAATACAGAAATATTTTCTGAACTTGTATTCAGTGATATTCTGGATGTTATATTGTATAAAATGAGTTCTTTTTCTAAATCACTCGACTTATTCTCTGCGGTATTACTGTTGCTTTCTCTTCCATTAGGATAATAATTCGTTTCATATGCATTTGCGCTAACCGTAATTCCAATTGAAAGTCCGTTATTACTTATCCTAATTCTCTTTCCGTCCCAGTCAGTATCTAATCCCTGATTTGTCATAGATTTTAAAATGATAGAATATTCTTCAGATTCCTGACCCAAAATTGGCTTTGTGCTTAACAGGATACAAAAACACAGAAAAAAGCTAAATGTTGATACTTTCATTATTAAAACAAGATTAGAAACTCGGTATATAATTTTAAGCATACTTAACTGATTCACTTCTTATCATAAATATCCCGACAATGTTTTCCACGTTCCGTACCTCCGATATCATTTAGCTTATTGAAGTCTATTTAGTTTAATTAATAGATCATACTTATCAACTTTATCAACCTCCAACAATCTTTGATAAATATATTTAAACGCCATATTCAATTCGGTTGATGTTAAAGTTAATGCAACATCCATCCCATTCAATTCATCCACATTTAACCCTCTGGATTTTATTGGCTCCAAAAAAAAATCGGTAGCAAAACCACTATCATATATATAAGCGAGCACTTCCTCACTACTCGCTTTTTTAATAACTAGATCAAGCTCTTGATATACAAAAATATATTCTAATACTGCTCCTCTATTAGTAAGGTATAATCTTTCTTTTTCAGCATCTTTGCCTAATACGCTGTTTAATGTGTTCAATAAATTTTTAGCTTCTTCTTGTTCTAGCCAGTCAAAAAACCCTTCTAAAAGATGCGACTCTATTTCAGTTTTATTTAAAGAGTTCTGAAGTACCTCTTTTAAACTTGGAATCTCTTTAATTGCCTTTATACACGCTTCGATGTTCAACTGACAATCTTTATAAAATGAAGCATCTTTATTTTGTGCAAAACAATATTGTTGTACAAATAAAAATAGAATCAATAACAATGGTTTTAGAGTTTTCAATATTTCATTCATAATCAAATTTCTTTTCTTGGCTTCACCAACTTCCACTATTCCCTCCCAATACTCAATCTAATTCTTTGTATCTTTCTTGCTGATATAAGAATACAGAAAAAAATCTTTTAAAAAGTATATGTCCATCAACAAAGAGCAGATCAAAACCGCACTTGCTCACGTTCTCCATCCAACCGAAAAACAGGATCTGATCTCACTGGATATGATCCATGATATCATTATTCAGGATAAATACATTTCCTTTACGCTGGAAATGCCTGAGAAAAATGATGCCCTGGCTCAACAAATTCAGCGGCAATGCGAAGAAGCCATTCACAAATTCATAGATGGTGAAGCTGTTGTAGATATTCAGGTAGGAATCAATGTTTCCAAGAGAAAGGACAAACCGGAACAAGCTCCCCAACAACCTCAGCAAAAACAGGAAGAAGTTCTTTCGGGTGTTAAGAACATCATTGCCGTTGCTTCCGGAAAAGGCGGAGTGGGAAAATCTACCGTTGCAGTAAACATCGCTTCCGCTTTAGCAAAAGACGGGTACAAAGTTGGACTGATGGATACCGATATTTATGGTCCTAGTATTCCAACCATGTTCAATGTGTTTGAAAAGCCGAACATCACTACACAAAAGAAATTAGTTCCTATAGAGCGACATGGAATCAAAATGGTTTCTATGGGGTTTTTAGTGGATGTGAATCAAGCTATGGTTTGGCGTGGACCAATGGCTACCAGCGCCATCAAACAATTTATGACCGAGGTGGAATGGGGCGAACTGGATTATCTTATCATGGATCTTCCTCCGGGAACCGGTGATATCCAACTTACCATTGTACAAACCGTGCCGTTAAGCGGAGCTGTGATCGTATCAACACCGCAAGTTGTAGCTTTGGATGATGTTCGAAAAGGAGTGGCGATGTTTAAGAAAGTGAATGTTCCTGTTCTGGGCGTTGTGGAAAACATGGCGTATTTCACTCCGCCGGATATGCCGGAAAAGAAGTATTACATCTTCGGAGATAGCGGTGCCAAACATTTAGCTAAAGAAATGGGCGTTCCTGTTTTAGGTGAAATCCCAATTGAACAAACCGTTCGTGAATCAGGAGATAATGGCTTGCCTATTGTTTTAGCGGATGATTCCTCCTTCTCTGCAAGAGCTTTTGTCGGAGCAACGGAAAACATGAAGCAACAGCTGGAACTGCGCTCGAAATCCGGTGAAACGACTAAAAAAGTGGATATAAAATTTAGACTGTAGGTCGCTGCGCGAAAATAACAATGTTCAAATTTCAAATAACAGCTATTCTCCCTTTATCGAGAGAATAGTACTACTGAAAAGAAAAACTAAATGACCATAATCTCCATCCTTGATCTTATCGGGACTTTTGTATTTGCTATAAGCGGTATCAGGATGGCGGCTAAGAAAGATCTGGATATTTTCGGAGCGGCGGTGATCGGTTTTGCGACGGCTATTGGTGGCGGAACCGTTCGTGATATTCTGATTGGAAGCGAGTCCATAACCTGGATCGGCGATATGACTTATCCCATTGTGATCTTGTCTGCAATTCCATTTACTTATGTAATCCGAAACAGATTGGATGACATAAACAAACCTCTCTTTTTGTTTGATACTATCGGGATAGCCTTGTTTACGATTAGTGGGATGGAAAAGGCTTTGGCGTTTGGTTTAAATCCGTTTATGGCAGGAATCATGGGAATGACTTCCGCTGTAGTGGGAGGAATTATCCGGGATATTCTATGTCGTGAAGTTCCGCTTATTTTTAGAAAAGAAATTTACGCCACGGCTTGCTTGATGGGAGCTTTGGTTTTCTATCTCGGCATCTATTTTGGAATGTCAACCAACCTGAATTATATCATTACCACCGGAGTAGTTATCGGAATACGCGTTGCCGCAATTAAGCTCGATCTATCGTTGCCTAAGATGAAGGTTTGATCTTATCTGTTATATCCGGCGATAGTTGTTGTAGCTGAAACTGACGGCGTAAAATATCTCTCCTTTATTTGAAGGTATTTATCGTTTAAGAAAAATTCTTTCTTTGCTTCTTCATTCTCAAAATAAATAGCAAAAACCCTATTTATTTTATATTCAGAATCTGTTTTTAATACTTTTTCTATCAAGAAATCGTATCTAAAGCCTCCTCCATATTCTTTTAGAATCGGCGTCATTTCATCCCTGTACTTCTGATATAGTTCATCATCAGTTACATTCAATCCTACTAATAGTTCGTAAGGCATATTTGTTTCTTTTATACTAGTTAATTGAAGTTATTTAAAGTCCTGATTATTTACTTCATAAGTTCTTCATATTCTATTTATAAGTTTCTTCAAATAAATCTCTTTTACCATGCTTAAGAAATATTTTGATAAAGCTGATATCCTGATCACTGAATTGATGGCTAAGTACGGATTGAGTTCGCTTAGAATTGGGTTGGGAATTATTTTCTTCTGGTTTGGCGCACTGAAGTTCTTTCCGGGATTAAGCCCTGCCGAAGAACTGGATCGAAATACCGTCTATTTTGTTGATCCGGATCTGTTTATACCTGTTCTGGCAACATGGGAAGTCTTGATCGGAATTGGACTGATCGCCGGAAAATTTATGAGAACAACCTTACTGCTTCTCTTTCTGCAAATGCCCGGAACTGTGCTTCCTGTTTTTCTTTTACCTGATGTTGTGTGGACAAGTTTTCCTTTTGGCTTAACTCTGGAAGGCCAGTACATCTTTAAAAATCTGGTTTTGGTAAGTGCCGGTTTGGTATTAGGAGCAACAGTTCGTGGTGGTAGGTTGATCACTGATTCCGCTCAACTTTCAGAGTTTCGTTGATTTTCGTTCTTTGTCATTTCGAACGGATGTGAGAAATCTAGAGGTTTTTATTTACAGCAATTTTTAGATTTCTCGCTTTGCTCGAAATGACAAAACCTTGATTTTATTCTTTAGACAACTTACTCACCAAAACTGTTACCAATCCACTTGCAATAAAGGCCGGAACCAGTTCATACATATTGCTTTTCAGAACGGGAATAAAATACCAGACAATAGTTACCAGAGTTCCGGTAATAATTCCTGAAATTACTCCTTCTTTGGTGGTTCCTTTCCAGTAAAGTGCCAGTATTGAAGTTGGTCCGAGCGCTGCTCCCAATCCTGCCCATGCAAAAAGCACCAGCCAGTACACCAATTCCTGAGCAACTAACCCAAAAAGAAGTGCTACTACCACAAGTGCAACGACAACTAACCTACTGTACAGCACCAATTTCTTTTGGGGAATTTCTTCGTCTCTCTTTAAGATCTTTTGATACCAATCCCGAACCACACTGGACGCGGCAACTAACAACTGCGAATCTGCTGTGGACATGATCGCAGCAAAAATGGACGCAATCACAATCCCAAATAGAACAGGATGTAAATGAAGCTGTGCTAAATACGGATATAAGTTTTCTGAATCAGCTCCGGGAAGCATTTCAATATTTGAGAAGTATGCTCTTCCTACCAAACCAATTAAAACCGCTCCTGCTGCCATCACAATATTCCAGAAAGTACCAATTCCTGCAGCGAATCGTAAATTCTTAGCATCATCAATTGCCATATACCGTGATAGAATGTGAGGATTTCCCGGCGAACCTAAACCAATTCCCAGAAACCCGATAAAAGCTCCCGCACTCAGTGCCAATGGATCGATCAGCGCAGCGTCCTGAAATTCGAGTTGCTCGATCATAACAGACCATCCTCCTAAATCCTGAATGGCTATAAAAGGAAGAAATACCAATGCAAAGATCATAAAAAACGCCTGAAAAGCATCCGTTAAACTAACCGCCAGAAATCCTCCCAGAACTGTGTAAGCCAGTATGATAATTGCAGAAAGTAAAACTCCGGTATTTTGTTCGATCCCAAAACTGGATGAAAAAGCTTTTCCTCCGGCTACAAACTGCGCGGAAACATAGCTCACCATAAAGATCAGAAAAGTAATTATAAGAATAGATCTTAACGTTCCTGTTTTGTCACCAAAACGTTCTGCAAAAAAATCCGGAACAGTGATACAATCATGTTCTTCTGAAAACTCTCTCAATTTTTTGGCATAAGTGAGAAATAAAATAAGTTCCACAACGGTATAACCAACCACCGCCCAAATTGCTGAAGCTCCCTGCACATAAACTAATCCGGTTACTCCCAACAACAGCCAGGCACTTCTGCCGGAAACTACAGCGGAAAGAGCGATCACCACTTTATTCATTTTTCTTCCGCCAATAAAAAACTCGCTGATCCCGGAAGAGGAAAAGCGAGCTGAATAAAGTCCGATGCTTATTAAAAGAATCAAGTAACCTATGAAAGCATAAACAGCGTGTCTGTCAACAGCTAATTCAAAAACCTGAGACTCTGTCATATGGTTAATGGTTATCTGTTATTGGTTGAAAGTAGCACATAACAATTAACCATTAACTAATCACGGGAAGATTCCCATTTGTTCGTACATGATTCCGATCTTATTGATTGCGCTTATAAACGAAGCAGTTCTCAGATCAGTAAGATCATGTTCTTCTCTGATTGCGGTAAGTTCTGCATAGGCAGTAATCATAGTTTCTTCCAGTCCGGAATCCACAAGATCATACTCGGATGCACCATGAGCCAGTTTATCCATTTCATTTGCTGAGAATTTCTTCCCTGAAATTTTCTCGATCTCTTGAACAATTCTGGTCAGACTTTCTTCGTCAAAACGTTTGTTCATTCTACCATAACGAACGTGCTGAATATTTTTCAACCACTCGAAATATGAAACTACCACACCACCGGCATTCAAATAAGCATCGGGAAGAATTAAAGCTCCTCGATCTTTCAGCATTTCATGTGCATCAGCAGTAGTAGGTCCGTTGGCTGCCTCAGCTATGATCTTAGCTTTTACATTAGCGGCATTATCACCGGTTATCTGACTTTCAAGAGCTGCGGGGATCAACACATCACATTCCAACTCAAGAGCATCTTTATTTGATTTCAATTCTTTACTGCCCGGAAAGCCGATAATACTTCCCGTTTCTTTTCGGAATTCCATCAATTTTTTCAGATCCATTCCATTAGGATCGTAAATGGCTCCCTCCATTTCAGCAACGCCAATCATTTTTGCCCCGGCTCCGGTCATATACAAAGAAGCGTGGTAACCTACATTACCTAATCCCTGAACTACAAACGTCTTCCCGTCTACACCAACGCTTAATCCAAGTTTGTCCATGTCTTTTTTCACTTTGCACGCTTCGCGGATTCCGAAGAAAACTCCCCGGCCAGTAGCTTCTGTTCTTCCTCTGATACCCCCTTGCTGAATTGGCTTTCCGGTTACACAACCTTCAGCATTCAAATCTTCATTCATTTGGCGGTAGGTATCCAGAATCCAACCCATTTCGCGAGCTCCTGTTCCGTAATCAGGTGCGGGTACATCTACTCCGGCGCCAATAAAGCCTTTTTTGATCAATTCGTATGTATAACGACGGGTAATTCTTTCGAGCTCACTAACAGAATATTCTCTTGTACTGATCTTTACACCACCTTTTGCACCACCAAAAGGCACATCTACGATCGCACATTTGTAGCTCATCAGTGCTGCAAGTGCCATTGTTTCATCTTCATCCACTTTATGGCTGTATCTTATACCACCTTTAGTTGGTGTTTTATGATGGCTGTGCTCCACTCGCCAGCCTTCTATAACTTCAATATCTCCGTTGTCTCTCCGAACCGGAAAAGTAACGTGGTAAACTGTATTACAAACTTTAATCTGGTTTAGAAGGCCTTTATCGAAGCGGGTATATCTCGCCGCTTTATCAAAATTTTTATTTACCTGCTCGTAGAACTTATAGTGCGACATATCAAATATTTGGTTTTGCTTTAGGTGCAGGATAATGGTCGCAATATTCTAGCTCATAAACAAGGAAAAGCCCTTTTTTAATGCTCAGAATATGGCAATGAAATATGGAGATGATCTGCTGATCCCACATGTCTCAAAGTTTTGAAACCCATCAGCCGTAGTGAATTGCTTAACATGAAGTTTCTAAACTCTGAATGACCTTTGGTTCTCAGGTCAATGGCATGAACGTATCCATCCGGTTGTGGAAAGTGAAGAGAACTTTGGTTTATCGGCAATCCCATTTTCACATAGTCTTCAGCTGATCTTTTTATATCTGTGATCACCAGATCTCCTTCTGCCAGTGTAGTTGTAGCTACTGCTACTCTTAGAATTGGGTGTAAAGAACGATAAACTTCTTTTACCGAATCTGATTTAGCGTTTACGCTTGATACGTACAGCAATCCGTACAGACAGAAACCGCCTACCAATGCTCCAACCCCGCCCAGGCCATAACGAAAGACAAGTTTCTTGTTTTTTACTCTGCGAAACAGCATCACAACATACACCAATAAAATTGCTACAGTTGCCCCAATTCCGCCAAAAAGAGAAACCCATCCATTTAAACCCTGATCGATATTTAAATAAATGGATGTTTTTATCAGCAGAAAAAAGGGAAGTATGGTGAGAGTAAGAATTAATAAAGCCCACAGACCGAATCGTATCGCTTTTCTCTTAAATGAAAGCTTTTGAACCTTTTCGAGACGTTCTTCTGTCTTGTAGTTGAAATCCTGATTCGGCTTTAGAAGCCATTCTATGTCTTTATCTGAAATCCGTTCCATAAAGCGGTACACGAATTTACTGATTTCATGTTTCTTAAATCAGATTCTTTGATTCTGCCTTATAAGAAAAGGAAGACTCTGCAAAACGATCACTAAGATAGCTGCCATAATTATGGCTTCGGTTGGGTTTTCGTAAATAGCTCTTCCCATATTGTTCAAATTATAAGCAATGAGTAAACCTGAACTAAACAGAGAAAAACTAAAGGCCCAATGTACTCTCATCCACATTACAAATCCTGAAAATAAGCATATCAGGCCGGTAAGCAGTTGAGTAATATTAGTAAAGATTGGAATGTCTTGATTCTGAAAATCAAACAGATTTTCCTGTTCGGCAGTAATAAGGTTCCAGCTTCCCGAAATAGACATATAAAGTCCTACAGCGATAAAGAAGAGAAATAGAAAAAGATTGATGTTACGGTCTTTACGATTCATTCATATAAAACATTCAGTTCATGGTACAGTGGTGTGAATGCTTATACCGGGATCAGTGATTTTGTTCCCTATTTTCTTCATCGGCAAAAATCGGCTTCTTTTTTCTGAAGGCATTTATTGTGAATAACGTCCCTGTTGATGTGATAGCAGCATAAAACCCTGAACCCTGCAAATCGAAAAAGATTACTATTGCTCCTCCTATTAAAGCGGCTATTGCACCTATCAAAATACTTGGGACCATTTTAATTCCATGTGCTCCTGAAAATGTGTGGCTAAGCCAACCGATAAATGTTCCGAGTGTTAAAAATCCAAAAAATTCCATGACATCAATGTTTTGTTGAATAAATTCCTATACACTTAAAGGAATTATGACTCATTCTAGTTCCGAATTGTATAATTTCATTATCAATAAATTAAACTAACTTCATAAAAATGAATATTTTAAAAACTCTTCCTCTATTTTTGTTTATGCTGATTTGGGCGTGCGCTCCCGATTCTTCCGTAGATCCTGAACTTGTAGCCAAAGCTGAAAAAATTCACAACAGTGTAATTACGCTAGACACTCATGTGGATATTAACACCGGTAATTTCACTCAAGAAAAGAACTATACGATGAATCTGGATACTCAGGTTGATCTCCCAAAAATGGAAGCCGGGGGACTAGATGTGGTCTTCCTTATCGTTTATACCGGACAAGGAGAACTCGATCAGGAAGGGTTTGATGCGGCCTATGAAAATGCCGTTTCAAAATTTGATGCCATTCACAGATTAACTGAAGAATTAGCTCCGGATCAAATTGAATTAGCGTTGACTTCTGATGATGTTCGCAGAATTCATGCTGCAGGCAAAAAAGTTGCCATGATCGGCGTTGAAAATGCTTATCCATTAGGAATGGAGCTGGACAGAGTTAAAGAGTTTTATGATCGTGGCGCGCGATATATGTCGCTTTCGCATAATGGTCACAGTCAACTAAGTGATTCAAATACAGGTGAAAGAGATGATGTTTGGTTACATGATGGTTTGAGTGATTTCGGAAAAGAAGTGATCGCTGAAATGAATAAATGGGGAATTATGATCGACCTTTCTCATCCTTCCAAGAAAGCGAATATGCAAACAATGGAATTATCAAAAGCCCCTGTTATAGCTTCGCATTCTTCCGCAAGAGCGTTGGATCCTTCTGTTAGCAGAAACCTTGATGATGAAGAACTTATGATGCTGAAAGAAAATGGTGGTGTAGTTCAAACTGTTGCTTTCCGTAGCTATGTTAATTCTGAAAAGCATGAAGCATATCGTGAAGCCGCAGCTAAAATCGAAGAAGAAGTAGCAAAAGAAATGGGTTTCGAAATGGTTTCCAGAGATTCCATTCGCCAAATGAGCACAGAAACCAGAAGTGAATACTTTGCTCTTTATCAGGAGATGCAGAAAAAAGCTCAACCAAGAATTGAGAAAGAAACCGAAACTACCGCTCCTTCAGTAAATGTAGAAGATTTTGTAGACCACATTGATTATATGGTTGACCTGATTGGAATTGAGCACGTTGGAATCAGCTCTGACTTTGATGGCGGTGGTGGTGTTAACGGCTGGATGGATGCTTCTGAAACATTGAACGTAACTATTGAGCTTGTGAAAAGAGGCTACACACAAGAACAAATCGAGATGATCTGGAGTGGTAATCTTTTAAGAGTTCTGGATGAGGTTCAGGAAATTGCAGCTGAAATTCAGGCGGAAGGTTAGGTTTTAGATTTAGGACTTAAGATTTAAGATTCTGGTTCCGATACTCTGCATCGGAACCTTTTTTATTACTGTACTGCTATTTTCTCACTTTAGTTTTTTAAAATATAAAAACTGTTTTCCGCTCTAACTCTGGATCTTTAATACATAGTGCATTTTCTGGACAACTCCTTTTTAAAGTCATAAAATAGAATTCTTCATCAAATTCTATTTCGAATGTTTCAGAAGGGTTATGCTTACTATTCATTTGTTTTAATTGATCCAGATCTTTTAATAATTCATCTTCTTTTGTTTCAAAAGATTTTGCCTCAAATAATAGTAAAGAAGTTTCATTTACATTGTACTTTCCTTTAACTAAAGTTCTGTATCCCAAAAAATTACCTTCTAAATCTTCTGCAAAAGTAATGATCGAAAACTCAGAGCTTTCCCTAAATCTATACTCAGAAATAAATGTAATATCTTGATCTGGTTCCAACATCGCCATTGCGACTTGATTAATGCCGCTCCACTCGCCAATTAGGTGTTGTTTCAGATATCTGTCATCTGAATTATTACATCCTGTTATAGATAATATTAAAACTGATAAAATGTATAGGTAGCTTTTTTTCATATCCTTTAACCCGCTTTAATTTCTTAAATAATAAGGAATTCGTTTCTATTTTATTGTAAGGTCTTTAAAAATAGTTATTAACCTTATCCAAAATTTTTATATCGGAACCTTTTTTATTTCACCAACCCGTAGGGACAATTCATGAATTGTCCCTACGGGTTGGTTTTTTTATAAAACGGCATCATTATAGAGTTCCTTCTGAATCAATTTATATGTATAATCCATGTAATGATACATCAGGAAAATATCCGCAAGATTATCCATATAGACATGGATGCTTTTTTTGCAGCCGTAGAGCAACGGGATAATCCTGCTCTTCGCGGAAAGGCGGTTATTGTTGGAGGTTCTCCCAATGGTCGCGGCGTAGTTTCAACAGCCAGTTATGAAGCCCGAAAGTTTGGGGTACATTCAGCTATGCCTTGTTCACAGGCTGCACGACTTTGCCCACATGGAATTTTTGTTAAAGGAAGATTCGATGCTTACAAATTAGCCTCTCAACAAATTCGTGAGATCTTTTTTGAATACACAGATCTGGTTGAACCACTTTCTCTGGATGAGGCTTTCCTGGATGTTACTGAAAATCATAAGGGAATGAGGTCAGCCACGCTTATTGCCAAAGAAATTCTGGAAAAGATCCAAGAGAAAACTCAGCTTACTGCATCGGCAGGTGTTTCATATTGCAAGTTCATTGCTAAAGTTGCTTCTGATTACAACAAGCCAAACGGACTTACTCTTATCCCTCCCGAAGAAGCAGAGGAATTTCTGGAAGGTTTAGACATCAAGAAGTTCTTTGGAGTTGGAAAAGCCACTCAAAAGAAAATGCATTCGCTTGGCATCAAAACCGGAGCCGACCTGAAAGAATGGAGCGAGATCGATCTGGTTAAAGCATTCGGAAAATCAGGAAGGTATTATTATCGAATTTGCAGAGGCATCGATAACAGAGAAGTAAAACCTCATCGAATAAGAAAATCCTATGGGAAGGAGCGCACTTTTTCTGACGACAAAGGAGATCTGAACTGGATCACCACTTTTCTGGATGAGTTATCGGAGTCTATTTCTGATGGAATGCAGAAGATCAAAGCAAAGGGGAAAACCATCACACTAAAAGTTCGCTACAAAAATTTCGATACCATCACCCGAAGTCAATCTGTACCTAATTACACTAACGATCATTATCAAATTTCTACCGTTGCACGTCAACTTCTGGAAGATACTGATGTCGGAAATCGCCAGGTTCGCTTACTCGGAATTTCGCTATCAAACCTGAATCTTTCTGAAGATCATTATTATGAACAATTGGAGTTAGAGTTTAGAAGAGGGTTGGGGAGTGTTGAGTGTTGAGTGTTGAAGATTCGGTTTTATATTTAGATTACAAGTTTTTTTAAAATTTTCACTTTTCACTTTTCACTTTTCACAAAAAATAAAAATCTATTCCTCCATAAAACTATATTGAAACTGTACTCGTCTTATACCCGAAAACAACTTCGGGAAAAAGGAAATTGCAACACGATAAAATGGAAGATGCACGATTAGTTCAGGATTTTCTGGGAGGAAATCATCAGGCGTTCAATACGCTGGTTAGTCGGTGGCAAGGTAAGATTCATCACTTTGCATATCGCTACTTCGCCAGCAGTGACGACGCCGCTGAGATCACTCAGAAAACGTTCATCAAAGCGTACCAAAAGCTGGATACTTTGGACGATGTGAACAAATTCAGTTCCTGGTTATATCGAATAGCAAACAACCTTTGTCTGGATGAGTTAAAGAGAGTTGGCAGGAAACGAGCTACTTCTTATGAAACACTAAAAGTGGCTCCTCAAACAGAAACGGCTTCATCAGCAGATTCGAATGTATTGCGGAATGAAGGGTTGGTTCTCCTTCATAAAGCACTCCTTCAGTTACCGAATGATCAACGTGTAGTGGTGATCATGAAAGAATATGAAGGATTAACCTTCCCGGAGATTGCAGAAATTTTAGATGAACCGATCAACACAGTAAAGTCAAGAATGTATTATGGATTACGAGCGCTTAAAAAGACGTTCGACTCCTGGAATATCAATAAAGAGGTGTTCAATTATGAATAAAGAACAAGCACGATTACTCTTAATGGATTACATGTATGGCGAATTGGATGAGGCAAAGAAGTCTGAGCTTCTGGATTTCATCGACCAACATGACGATCTGAAACAAGAATTTGAAGAACTCACTGAAACTCAGTCTTTTCTCCACCATCTTCCGGTGCAGGACCCTGCTGAGCAGCTGGTAATTATGGAACCCACAAAAGCTTCTTCTGAAGGATTTTGGCAAAACATACTTACTGCTTTAACTCCCAGAAATGCTTTTGCTCAGGCTGGTTTTGGTGTAGCTGTTTTAGCTTTTGTATTTATTGTCACAGGAGCATTAACCGGTTTGAATGTGTCATATACAGACGCCGGAGTTCAGTTGGGTTTTGGAGTAATTCCCTCTGCTGAAAAAACTTTCTCCGCTGCTCAGGTTGAACAAATTGTTCAGCAAATTCAGCGTGATAATGTGGCTTTGGTTCAGCAAGTAGTAGCAGATGCTCAGGAACAACAGAACATTCAATTGGAAGAAACTTTTGCAAGCTTTGCTTCCTATCTGGAAAGCCAAAGAACAAACGATTTACAACTTATCAGCTCCGGCTTAGAAGATCTTAAAGAAAACACGTTTACGCGTTTTCAACAAAACGAACAGGTATTAGGCGAAATAATACAAACTGTTAGTTATGGAAATTAAACAAGGACAAACCATGAAACGAATACAACAAATATTACCCGCATTATTAATTATACTTTTGACTTCATCGTTAGGCTGGGCACAAAGTTTTGATGCCAACCGAATGAACCGTGATATAAAGATCATGGAGAATATTCTCGGAGAGATGTTTAAAACCTACTCCGGAAATACCTCATCAGAACGCGTCTTTATTAGCGGCCTTTCAGACGGTTCTCGTAATGTCCGGGGAACACACCTTCCTGGCTATGGAATCATTTTTAATGTACAAACGGGCTCCTCTTTTGTCTATACCAGCTCTTCTTCAGACAATGAGAGTAGTTCAAACTCTTTCTATTACAGTTACAGTACAGGGAGCTCATCTGATGACGATGTTAAAGTAGACGAAGAAAGCGTTAAGGATCGAATAACTGAGTTTCTGAAGGACTATGCTTCAACTATAGGTCAGTTAAAACCAACAGAAAATGTGATGGTGATATATGGTTCAAACTCACGTCACTCTTTTCCGGCATTGGTTTATACTTCTTCAAATGGAAAAATAGATCGTAGAGAAAGAGAAAAACTACCTGTGATCTCCGGTTCTGTGACCAAGAAAGATCTGGACGATTATCGATCAGGAAAGATCAATGAATCAGCTTTTGCAAATAAAGTGCAAACCGCTTCAACTACTGATAAAGAGTATCTTGATCTTAAAGTAATGAGCAACATTTTCGAAACAGCATTGAAAGAGCAAGGGGATGAATCATTCCGTTTAAGTGGTAACGTGAACTATCTGATGCTTGATAACTTTGGAGCTATATTTAATCTGGATGCCAGTTACAGAACTAATAATCGTTTATTTGGACGCGTTTCAGGCATCACCGTAACCGGAGCGTATATAAGAACAGATTCAAGAGACGCACCTGATGCCAAAGAACAGGATGAAAAAGAAGCCGAATTTTTAGCCAGTGTAAACGAGGCGTATTCTCTGCTAAAAAGTAATATAAAAGAGTACTTGGTAGATTACGGAAGAACTGTAAGTTCAGTAAAGCCTGATCAGTATATTCTTACTACTGTCAACGTCAGAGGCCGTTATAACGACATCCCTGAACGTATCGACTTCCAGCTTAAAAAGTCAGTTCTAGATCAACTAGATCGGGGGCAGATCTCTCGTGAGAAAGCTCTAGAACAAGTTGTAGTTACCGAATACTAAACATAGACCGAAATCATATCAGAGCCGTATTTGATTGAATTCAAATGCGGTTTTTTTTGATTACTGATTTTGCTGATTGATTTACAGAGTGAATTCTGCTTCAATCTTAAGTGCTTCTTCGAGCAACTTCTCGTATTCTTTTGCTTCGATTTCTTTACAGCCAAATCTGCCTAAGTGCTCTGTATAGAATTGTGTGTCCCAAAGTGCAAACCTATTCTCTTTTAAGATCTGATGGCAATAATACAGTGCTACCTTATCTGCTTCTTTTTCTTTTCTGAACATACTTTCACCAAAGAAGGCTCCGCCCATAGTCACCCCGTATAATCCTCCGGCCAAGTTTCCTTCTTTGTAAACTTCTACTGAATGGGCATTCCCTGATTGGTTTAAGATATCATAGGAGTTTAAGATCAGGTCATTGATCCATGTGGTTTCCCGATCAGCACATGCTTTTACCACTTCTCTGAAGTTTTCATCAACTCTCACTTCGAACCTACCTTGGCGAATGATCCGCATAACATTCTTTGTCATGTGAAATTCATTTAAAGGAATGACGCCTCGCTTTCGGGCAGAATACCAATCTACCTCTTCGTCCTCTCTTGAATCCGCCATCGGAAAAATGCCCTGAGCATAAGCTTCGAGTAATATTTCAGGCGGGATAATTTTCATTTTTTAGTACACAGATTTTAGTAGTTAGTATTGAGCTTCCGCGTACAATACTAACTACTAAATACTCACATCTATTAAAACTCACAATAAAACATAGGTCCGGAACCAATTGGGGAGCCCGGAGGCGCCGAAAGTGTTCTTGGTGCTTCAAATTCGCTCGGGTCATCCAAATAACTATCTATCATCATAGAAGCATGTAATGCCATTGGATCGTTTGATCGCTCAGATAACATCTGAGAAAGCTTTATCAACTCTGAAGCTACAATAGCTTTGGTTAGCGGGTTCGACTGTCTGGAAGCATGGAGTTCTATCAGGTTTTTCGTTACTACTGAATTTACCACATCCTGAATGGAGCCTAAATATCCTCTTTCTTTTTTCTTATTCCAGCTACTTTCCATTAATTCGTCAATGGTTTCTTTAAGAGTAAGGTTGTTATCTCTTGCGCCGTATTCTACTAAACGGTTTGCTCTTTGAGAATTTAAGATCAAACTGACAGATAATTCTGCGGCTGTTTCAGCTATTCCCAAAGCGTCTAAGCTTGGCCCTGTATTCCCACTGAATAATTCTCTGGATGATGAAATCCCCGCAGGTCTTGTTGGGATCAGATCTAACAAGTTTTCAGGAATAGCCAATACTTTTGGGTCAATAGCTTTCAACATTTCATTCAAAGCCTTTCGTTGAGTTGCTGCATCAACGATCTCCGGATTTGGTTGATTGTCGCCACGAAGCTTGTAGTAATAATCCAGACCTCCGATCAGCTTAACAGTCCCCTCAAGTTGATATCTGTGGAATAAATAGATCGGAACCAATACATCTTCCAATTCAGACATCGAAGTTCCTTTTCTGATGTTAGCTTCACCAAAATTATCTAAAGCGATCTTACGAACTTCCAGAATATGCGAAAGCTGGGTAGCCGGATCGTTTCCATATTCCCATAAATGCGCATACGGATGAGCCCCTCCCTGTGGGCGAGCGTCACTGTCAGAAATATATTTTAGTCCGTCCAAATGGGCTGCTTCCAGAATCTTGTTAAGCGCTTCTTTTTCATTTATGCCGTTCGGGAAGTCCTGATAACCAAACTTGATCGTTACAATGTCCCAGTCTCCGATACCAACATCATACGCATCACTCAGATCCAATTCTCCATTTTTGATATCTACTTTTGGATGCGGGTAATCCATTACAGATTCACGACCATTTACACTGGCAGCAAAATTGTGATAAATCCCCAAAGTATGCCCAATTTCATGTGCCGAAAGCTGACGAATTCTTGCCAATGCCATTTCTAACATTCTCGGATCATCTTCATTTCCTTCTTCAAATGGAGCCAATAATCCCTGGGCTATCATATAATCCTGTCGGACACGAAGCGAACCCAGTAATACATTTCCTTTAATGATCTCGCCCGTTCTTGGATCTGTAACCGAACCACCATACGACCACCCACGAGTTGAGCGGTGAACCCAGTTAATTACGTTGTATCGAATATCTAATGGATGCGCATCATCAGGTAGTACTTTAACCTGAAATGCATCTTTGTATCCTGCAGCTTCAAAAGCCTGATTCCACCATCTGGCGCCATCTAGCAACGCTCCTCTAACCGGTTCCGGTGTTCCGTTATCTAAATAATAAACGATCGGCTCAACTGCTTCACTTACCGCCGCTCCCGGGTTTTTCTTTTGCAATCGGTGTCGGTTGATAAATCTTTTCACCATTGGTTCGCCGATCGGTGTTGCATAATCTTGATAAGAAGTTGCATAGAATCCTCCACGAGGATCAAATTCTCTTGGTTCGTAATTATCATCCGGAAGTTGAACAAAAGAATGATGCGTTCTTACCGTGATAGAGTTCGCATCAGGAGCTACTGAGCGTAAATATCTTCCTGTCGGATTTCCTGCAAAAGTGAGCATTACTTCGAATTCGGTATTCATCGGAAAGTTGAACGTTCCTTCTGCATACAAAGCAGATCTGTTCTTATCCAGATTGTACGAGCCTTCTCCCATGCTTCTTAATCTCCCTGAAACGTTATGTGAATCGTCGATTAAGAAAGGAGTCAGGTCGATCAGGTAGGAACCATTTTCTTCAGCTTCAATTTTAAAGCCATGAATTACCGATGATGCAAACGCTTCTCTTACTGATTTCTTTTCCAGTTCATTATCTGACTTTGCCACATAATCCAGATTTGGCTGGATCAACATTAGCTTTGGTCCGCGCTTTTCGAAATAAACCACTCGCTGTCCGCCTTGTTGGCTTCTGTCCAGCCCAATATCATTTGAACCAACACCGGCTGCCAGATAATTAGCATGCAAAAACTCTTCGTTCAGCTTATCAACTTTGAGCCACATCTTGTCGTTGTCCTCATCGAAGTAATAATCGAAATAACCTTCTGTGACTTTAAGATCTTTGGTTTTTTCTTTGATGGATGGTGTTTGTGCTATAGCTGATGCAGAAACAGCCAAGAATAAAATCAGAATAGAAAATCGCTTCATTACTTTGTAGTTAGGTTAACATCTAAACTTAAAGTAACCGCTTTTTGATGGGATTTAAAATTCGGGTTAAAGCTTTTTACAGTTTAAATAGCTGAAGCCATTGTTGTTTATGGTTGGGGCAACTCTGACAGGAATGTTAGAGCATAGATTTAAAAAATTTTCTAAAGCAAAATCCAGTCAGAGTTTAAAAGTTAAACGGGAGAGCCTTCAAGCTCGGAAAACAGCCCGGATTTTAGAAATCTAGTTTCCTCAAAAACGCCTTCCTTCTGCAAAGTATATGATATCATCGTGATGATAATAGAGGCACCATTTTAGTTTCGGGTCCAAAATGATCAAATTATCATAACTGAAAAATGTCTCCGCATATTTTACTGCCATTTTCCAGGTTGTTTGCAGCATTGGCTGATCTTCAGGCGCAAATACCGGAAGTAGTAAAACTTCAGATTTGAACGGTACCCCGCAATTATACATCCATTTCTTTAACTCATCTTCGGTTGCCCAGCTTTCTGTTTTAGTGACCTTCTCATAGCAACCACCGCTGAAAGGCTTGTTCCCCCAACCGTCATCGCCGCAAAGTATATCAAGTTCATTAGCTACATTATAGACATGTTCATTTGATCCTTTATCCAGATAGAATAGCTGGTCTTTATGCTCCGGCGGAAGACCTTCATATTTTTTGGGAGGAAAATAAAGCCAGTTATCCCCTTCATAGGTTTTACTGCCTGTTAGTTTTTCAGGATCTATCACTTTGTTGGATCGTTTGCCTTTTAGAATTCAAGCAGAATATAAATCTTTGGTACGCTCTAGAAAAGAACAACTCTGTCAGGATTATTAGAATATAGACTTCTATACATAAACGAATTTATAAATCCTGTCAGAGTTGGAAGCAATTTCTAATTCTTTGGAAAGTTATAAATGTGTATAATATTCAAAATCTATACACATTGAGGTTTTACTATGAGAACAAATATTGATATTGATGATGAATTGATGGAAAAGGCGCTTAAGATGAGTGACCTGAAAACGAAAAAAGATGTGGTTAATGAAGCTTTGAAGCTTTTTGTAAGAATCGAGTCTCAAAAAGACATTATTAAATTTCGCGGAAAATTAAAATGGGAAGGTGATTTGGATGATATGAGAACCAGCAAACACTTCTCATGATTCTTGCAGACAGCTCGATCTGGATTGACTTTTTTAATGACACTAACAATGAAAAAGTTGATGCTCTGGTCGAATACTTATCTCGAGAAAGAGTAATAAGTGCAGATTTAGTCATTACTGAGGTTCTGCAAGGTTTTCGAAAAGATAGTGACTTTTTGACCGCTGTAGAAATCTTTAAAACAATCCCTTGTCACTCAGTTGCAGGAATAGAAATTGCGTTAAAGTCAGCGGAAAATTTCAGATCCCTAAGAAAAAAAGGAATTACTATTCGCAAAACCGTTGATATGATTTTAGCAACCTATTGTATCGAAAATAACATCTCGCTATTGCAAAATGATCGTGATTTTGAAATGATCGCCTCTGAGCTGGATTTGATCTTGCTTTAGTCTCTTTAAATTGAGTCTAGCTTCACTGAAGTCGTTGCTTATTTATGGCTGTGACAACTCTGACAGGATTATTTTGAGCATAAGCTTAAAAACCTTTCTGAAGTTAAATCCTGTCAGAGTTTAGTTATTTTCTTTTATAAACAAGGATTTTAAGCTAGGAGAGCCTCCAGGCTCGGGTAAAAGCCAAAGAACTATTTTTACCCTCTGTAAACCTACAAAATCTCTTTCTTCTCCATTCTCCCGAAATAATCTTTCGCTGCCGCCATTACTTTTGGTGAAAGTAGAATGGCTACCGTCATGGTTGGGATCGCCATCAGAGCAAACATTCCATCCGTAAAGTTCAGCACGGCCTGAATGGTTGCAACAGAGCCGAAGATGATCGCCGCTGCATAAAAGAAGTTGAAGTATTTCTGTTTGTCTGCACCAATTAGGAAACCAAGACATTTAGTACTGTAGTACGAATAGGTAAACAGTGAACTGAACCCGAATATCAACACACAGAAGATCAACAGATAAACACCATACGGTCCAAGCGCCGCTTCAAAAGCAGAAGCGGTAAGCGTGATTCCATTATCATCGCCGGAAGTCCAAACTCCGGTAACCAGGATAGCTAAAGCCGTCATTGTACAAACAACCAGAGTATCAATGAATGGGCCCATCATGGCAACCAATCCTTCACGAACAGGCTCTTTGGTTTTTGCAGCTCCATGAGCAAGTGTTGCAGTACCAATTCCGGCTTCGTTTGAGAATGCCGCTCTTCGAACTCCGGTTACGATCAGTGCTCCAAGAGCTCCACCCATTGCGGAATTAGCTGTGAAAGCATCCGTGAAAATTAAAGCGAAGGTGCTTCCAAGCATATCAATATTAATTCCAATGATCACCAATACACACGCAACATAAATGACCACCATAGCCGGAACCATTTTGGAAGCTACTTTTCCAACTCGTTTAATACCACCGAAAATCACCAATGAAACAATAGACAGAATTACGATTCCACTTATCAGATCTGTATTGAAATGATTTGCAGCATCCGCTAAACCATTTGGTATCAACACAAAATCTCTTACAATTTGTGTAACCTGATTTGCCTGAAAAATTGGAAGAGGACCAAACAATCCTGCCACTGCAAAGAGCACCGCAAGAGGTTTCCACTTTTTTCCAAGACCTTCCATGATCATATACATGGTTCCACCCTGAATGTCGCCGTTGGTGTCCTTTCCTCTGTACATGATGGAAAGTGTACAAGTAAAGAATTTCGTTGCCATGCCCACAATGGCACTGATCCACATCCAGAAAACGGCTCCCGGCCCACCAATAGCTATTGCTACTGCAACTCCGGAAATATTTCCAAGTCCAACGGTTGCTGCAAGAGCACTCGCTAAAGCTTCAAAGTGACTAATATCGCCCGGATCGTTCGGATCGTCGTATTTTCCCCGAAGAATATTTATGGAATGGAAAAAATACCGATATGGGATAAAACGTGAATAAATAAGGAAAAATAATCCACCGCCAACTAACAAAACAACGAGCGGCGTTCCCCACATGAAGGATGAAAATTCGGCTAAAATAGTATCTAAAGTTTCCAGAGTGCTATGAGTTTGTTTAAATATTGAGGACGTGAAGTTAACTTAGAAATCGCAATAATGTTATTAAAGATTATATTCACTAAATCAGCACTCAAAAGAACGACATTTTAAGTGACATACACACTAATCGTTAACTGTAAATCTAACTCCTCAAGAGCTGAGGAATATATTCGGTCTTCGGAAAACCTAATCTATAAAAAGCTTTCCAATTGTAAGATCAAATACATTTCTTCGCCCAACCAGCTTTTAAAAGAAGCTTCACTTTCAGCACAAGACTCTTCTATTGTAATTGCCTGCGGCGGAGACGGAACTGCTCAAAGTGTTGCCAGAGGAGTTCATTGTTCGAATACTTTAATGGGATTGATTCCTGTGGGTAGCGGTAATGATTTTGCAAAATCAATCGGGCTAAAGACAAACCAACCTGTAGAATATTATCTGGATGTAATTCTTAAGCAACAAGTGGTCTCCGTTGATGTGCCTGTCATTAATGATCAGATCTTTATTAATACCGCGGGTATAGGCTTCGATGGATTGACCAATTATTATGCGTCAGTTTTCAAATCGCTGAAAGGAAGCGTGAAATATACTTTTGCAGGATTAAAGGCTTTTCTTAATGCTAAACCTCTTGTTGTTTCAGGAACAATTGACGGATCACATTTTGATCGCAAAGTTTGGTTGATCGCAGTTGCGAACGGAGCAGTAGAGGGAGGTAAATATCTGATCTCTCCTAATTCGATAAATTCTGACAGACTTTTAGAATTGGTGATCGTGCCTTCTTATAATCGACTAAAGCTCGGCTTGGCTTTTATACTTCTGAGTTTGGGTAGAACGATACCAAATACTTTTAGTGAAATAATTACTTTTAAAGAAGCTTCTTTAAATATTTCAGATTCACATTTCATTCATTTAGACGGAGAGGTAGGGGAATCAAGTTCTGACTATGAGATAAAATTAAAAAGTGAGTGCCTAAATGTACTCGGAATTAAGACTGACGAGTGAAATATATAAAATCTGTTCCCGGAGGGGTTACTCCTTTTTGTCTTAACAATAATGCAATTTGTGCCCGATGATGTTGCCCATGAATGATCACGTGCTGTAGTATTTCTGATACTTTAGTTTTCTGCTCGACTCCTTTTGAATTCTTATATGAACAAATTTCCTCCAATATTGAAAGAAACTCCGAGAAATCAACAACTGAGCCCTTTGACATTAAATCTACACATTCCTCATAACTGAGAGTCGGCCAAATTTCTGTGTCTTCATTCACTTTCATTACCCGGTTGTACCATTCCTTTTCAACATGAAGAAGATGTCCGAATTGTCTCAACAAGTTAGTATCCGTTCTGGTTTCAGTTGACTCACCAATAGCATCTGCGATCAACTGATTTGCCCATGAATTATATGCTATTTGTTGTTCGAAATTCATTATCCGATTCCAAAGAACTTTCCAATTCCATTAATAATGAACTGAACTCCAATTGCCAATGCTATAAATCCCATCAAGCGAGTTATTACAGTCATTCCTGTTTTTCCGATCAGTTTGTTTAACCAAGGCGCTACTCTTAAAATAGCCCACGCAAGAAATGCTGTTAACAAAACCGCCACTCCTGTAACTATATAATCAAAAACACCCGTGGCTTGCGAACCAAAACCGATTACAACTGCAATACTACCCGGCCCTGAAAGCAAGGGCATAGCCAATGGACTAAAACTCACATCGTCTTTATCCATCGCGGCCTCTTGATCTTCTTTGGAAAGTTTGCGTCCTGTTTTTTCAGGGTTCATCATTGAAAAACCTGCTCTCATAATGATTATACCACCTGCAATTCTGATTCCGGGCAAGGATATTCCAAAAAAGCTAAGTATATATGTCCCAATTAATAGAAATGTGATTAGCACAAAAAACATGTAAATACTTGCCTTGCGCGCCGTTCGGGCTGTTTCTTTTTCGGTATTTCCCTCTGTTAAAGAAAGAAATATTGGCATTGCCGTGAGCGGGTTAACTACTGAAAATAATGAAGTAAAGCTTGCTACTAGTAAAGCTCCGGCTCCCATTACCTGGGTCGAGAAAGGTATAATATCTTTAAAAAATTCTTCCATAAGTCACTAAAGATACGCACCTTTTTACCAAATTTTTAGTATTTCGGGAATGCTTTTATCAAAGCTTAACTTTATTATCACACACAATCTTATATCTTCTTTGCAACAGAAATTAAATGACTATAACAGAATCAATATCACTCGAAGAAACAGTACTTCCCTTAGTTGAGGATGTACTCTCAAAAGAAATTTCACTGGATGAAAAGCTTTTTGGCATTTGTGAACTTCTTCAGGATAATGTTGAACATTTTGACTGGGTTGGCTTTTATATAGCAGACCCTGATGTTGAAAATCAGCTAAAGTTGGGTCCTTTTGTGGGTGAACCTACCGACCACACTACCATCCCCTATGGAAAAGGAATTTGTGGGCAAGTAGCCGTCAGTCATCAAACTTTTGTATCTCAGGATGTAAGTTCTGAAGAAAATTACATCTCCTGTAGCATTCATGTTCAGTCTGAAATTGTTGTTCCAATCATGAAGAACGACCGTTTTGTTGCACAAATAGATATTGATTCCAATACAAAGAATTCCATTTCAAAAGAGAAAAAGGAACTTCTTGAAAAAATTTGTACGTTACTGTCAAACGAATTCTAAATAATACTATGAGTACTTACGCCCTTACTGACGAAACATCAATTGATACCCTTATTTTCTGGATCGAAAGTTCCGACGGAAGCATTTCTTATAAAGAACAAGAAGCCGTAAAGAGAATTCTTTCCAATATGAAATATGATATGGAGACATTCCGAAAAACCATGTCTCAGATTTCTGCAATGGGAACAGACGAGGTTAAACAAATGGCCAATGAAGCTGTTGACCATATTAACAGAAGTTTTTCTGATGACGGAAAGAGGCTTACTTATAGTTTGCTGGAAGCAATTGCAGCTTGCGATGGCACTATTTCTAAAGCTGAACAAGAAAAGCTGGATGCTATCAAAAGTGAACTGGGTGTTTAGCGGACAAATATCCAGTTTGGTTTAAAACTCGATCTGTATATAGCACTTCTTTGTGTTCATTTGTTAATAATCAACACAATGAAGTTGAATCACGAAGAGTATAAGTGACTTTTCTGACTCGATCCTATGATCTACGTATACCGCTCAAAAAATTGTGGCTACTCCGACAATTTTAAACTGGAAATATGCAGATTTATACTGTGATTTACTCTGAACCCATAATGTCCATCCGTATTCAGTTCTCCTTTTTCCATACTGCTTAAAACTTCTCCGTTTAATGAAAAGATAATCTCATCCCCGGCCACTTTTACCTGAAAATTATTCTCGGCTGTGGATTCCGTTTCTTCTGTAAACATGGTCATTGCATCGGTTTTTGTCCAACCTTTTATGGTTGAAGTCTCAGAACCTGTTCTTTTCTTGATCAGAAATTCTCCTGTGTTCCTCAAAAGAAAATAGATGTAGCTTTGATCATCTGATTTGAGATCCTGACCTCCAATAAATAACCCGAACGCTTCTCTGTTTCTGCCCTTTGTGTCAAAAAGATAGATCTTGGAATCCAATGTAAAATCTCCCTCTGCTTTGTTATCAACGTGATAGTAGATTCCTGCAGGACCTGTGGTTATATGCCAACCCGGAGTCATATTTACAAAAAACACATCTGCAGATTCTGAATCTGAACCAACACTCACATCGGCACCAGATTTATCGAACCTCCATTCCCAACCATCGGGTACTTTCAGGTTTTCTCCCTGTGGTTTGCTCCCGTCTGCTACATTTTGAGAAAGAGTAAATGACGTCGTTAAAAATACCGCTAAAATAAATCCTGTTACTTTTTTCATCTTATTCTCCAAGGTTTGATTTCCTTTAATAAAACATTTTTTTCGCTAAGATTCTTTCTCCAGCATTTCTATCGCCGTGCTTACTTCCGAACTGAATGTAAAACCGTTTTTTCTAAGCGTGGCATGACTGGCATCCATCACTTTGGTTTTAATCTGCTGTAGATCACTGCTCTTTAAAAAGGTATTGATCCAGAACTGAACTTGTATTTGAATGTAATTATCAGAGAAATTAGATAAGATTACAGCCGGAGCCGGATCTTCAAGCACACCTTCGGTTGATTTAACTGCTTCCAACAAATATTCGAGTGCCTTTTTAGGTTCATTTCCATAATCAATTCCAATGTTGAAGCTGGATCGGCGAAGCCCATCTCTCGTATAATTATTCAATGGGTTTTTAAAAATGATCGCGCTAGGAATAAAAATATCAATTCCATCGCCGGTACGCACATGCACATCTCTGATATTGATCTGTTTTACAATTCCTTGAATCCCATTGCTTTCTATCAGGTCTCCAACATCAAAAGAACGGCTGAAAGACATGAATAGCCCGGCAAGCAGGTTTTCTCCGATCTCCCGGAAAGCAAAACCAAGCACAACTGTCAGAACCCCACCGGCTGCTAACACTCCTGATGCCGCCTTGGTTAATCCCATAATGTGCAATGCAATAACTGCTCCGATCAGGTAAAATCCCCACCGGGTAAGCCTCATAACAAGACGAAGTTTTTTGGTGGATGTAGCCCTGGCACCTAAAAGTCTTTTTAATCCGCGACTGGCGAGCAAACCAAATCCTATAAAAATTATCAGCACAATTATTCCACTGATAATGGTCGGAGCTGAGTTTAGCGCCCGCTCAAAAAATTGAGAAAAACTGTCTTGAAATGTCTGCATAGTTGTTTAAATCTGTTGTGGTCTTAGTTCCGACGCAGAGCGTGCGGAACCAGGCCAATTCCTACGTCTTATGATTTAAGTATTAAGAAAACCAATCTCTTTCCTTTGAATCAATTTAAGATATATTACACCAGTTCCCGCTCCCATTAAAAACCCTGGACTCATTAATGTTACCGATATCATAAATGCACCCAGCATATATCGAAAGATGTCCGCTATCGTTTCAATTGTGAATATTTCGTGAGGCCCGAAAAAGTGATCATATATTGCAAATCCGATACCAAATAAAACTGATCCTAATAAAAAGCTTAGTAAAGTTATAATGAAACCCCAAAACGCTGCGTAAAGTACCTTCTTCTCAATAATCTTTGTCGCGAACCAAAATGAATTTATACATGCTGCTGCGACTGCTGCACCAAAACCTCCAATAGTGTATAAGTTAAATCTGAGTGTTCCTTCTGCTATAATTAAAAATACAATCCACACTATAGAAGCAGAAATAGAAAACAACATCATCGCTAAAATTCGGTCTCGATTCATATTCTTACATCTTATGTCTCAAATCATACATCTTAGGTCTTATTTCTTACTACTACTCTACAGCCAATCCACAATATCGTCTTTGCCTTCCACTTTCACATATTCCGAAAAGATCTCCTGAAGTGTTGAATGTTCTTTCAGGCTTTTTCTACTGATGGAATCCAGGTAGGCTATAATTCTTCCCTGATGTAAAATTGCAATATCATCACAGAGGTTCTCCACAACTTCCAGAATATGACTGGTTATGATCATTGTCACGCCTTTGTCTTTTAGCTTGCGCAGGATCGTTTTCATTCTTTCAATAGAAATTACATCCACAGCCTCAAAAGGCTCATCCAGCAACAAAACAACAGGCTCTGTTAAAACAGCTGTGACAAAAGCGAGTTTCTTACGGCTACCTGAGGAAAGCTTATGGATCTTTGTTTTGGCAAAATCTTTGATCTCAAAAAAATCCATTAAAGAATAAGCTTTTTCGATCAAGCCCTTTTTCTCGATTTCATAAATTTCGCATACATACTCAATGAATTCGATGCTTGTAAACTGTTCAAACAATAATGGTGGCTGAAGAACGGACGCTATTTCCTTCTTTATTGCTTCTTCGTTCTCATCTATAAAACGCATTTCATCTATGGTGATGTAGCCTTCATCAAAAGACAACAATCCTGTAAGAACTCCGATCAGCGTACTTTTTCCTGCGCCGTTGGGTCCGATCAATCCAAAAATAGAACCTTTTGGAATGCTAAGATCCAGTTCTTTCAGAACAATATTATCGTCATAGCTCTTTATCAGGCCTCTTATTGAAATGGCTTCACTCATTTATGTCCCTTTTTTAGGTCTTTTATTGAGAAAATATTTTGTGGCATAACCAATAGTAAATAAGCCGTAAAGTAATAATGCCATTTGCAGATTACTCATTCCAAACATAGTAACTCCTTCTTTGTCCGCACGGATATATTCCAGCCCAAATCTCAATAAGGAATATCCACCTGTATGAATAAAGAAAATAAGCGGAGATTTTTTATCCGTATCCCAGATCTTTTTAAACACCCAAAGAATAATCAATATCAATACAAAATCACCAAACATTTCGTACAGCTGGGTGGGATGTACAGGCGCGCTTAACGTTTCTGTCTGTCCCGGTAAACCTGTAGTTGATTCCCATGACGGACTTGAAAGCCTGTATTCCGTTTCAAAGCTAGGGATGGTAGTTGCATAGCGGGGGAATTGAACGCCAAGAAATGAATTTGTTGCGGTTCCGTAAGCATCTCCGTTCAGAAAACATCCTATTCTACCAACAGCCTGTCCTAATAACACTCCCGGCGAAACCAGAGAAAAGTATTCCCAGTAATTCATGTTGTTGCGTTTCACATAGAAGTAGCCGCCGAGCATCCCCCCGACCAAACCTCCGGTGATGCTGTTTCCCGCTCCGGTCGGACTAAAAATTACTCCCGGATTTTCGAAGAACACATCTGATTGCCAAAAAACATAATGAGAAAGCCGGGCTCCTATTAAAGCCCCTACAATAGACCAGACTACCAAACCTTCAAATTTTTCCACTTTCCCGCCGTATTTTTCAACACGGACTTTTGCCCACCATATACCAAGTACAATGGAGATCAGGAAGTATATTCCTTCATAGAAATAGATCTGAGTAAAGCCAAGATCAAGATGTATAGGAAGCATAAGTAAAGTAGTGTGCTTTTAGATATATGTTATTCAGTCCAAAGTCTTTTCAATATCTGCTTTTTGAACAGATTTACAAGAAAATTCATATGTCTCCAAAGGTAAACTCCTATTACAACAATAACCACGCTCATAATTGTAATTCTGTACCATTCCAGATTTTCTAATGGTACAAAAATGAGATAGCCCATTGAAAAAATCACAAATGTGATTACAAAAGTTACTTTTTGAGGTATAATAGGGTGTTTATAACTCATTGAGGAGTATGTCGCTTTTTGATATTGGTAATAGGAACTCCAAATAAAAAGCACCATAAAACAGAGAAAAAAGAAGGTGTTTGCAACAAATATCTTATACACACCCACTATTTGAGGAATTAATAATAATTCAAAAATTGTGATTATATAAAAGACCATCAGCGGAAATATGATCACTCCTAAAAATCTTTCTTTCAATTGTTTTTCCAGTTTAATTGGAAATTGTAAATGCATCAGTAATTCCCTGTTTTCATACCCATACATGTTTGCCATCCCCATTGCGAGCAGCGCTACAGGAATTCCTGCAAGTATAGTCGGAATTAATATAGTTTGAGCAGCAGTATATTTTACCTGAAGCAGGATGGGAACATAAACAACCGGCACAACTGCCAGCGTAAGCAATTGTAATTTATTATAGGGGTGAATCATCACGTAGTAATAATACTTTCCAGCATTTACCCCCATCACCCGTCTCAAGAAGGTCCATAACTTGCTTGTTTGTTGCTCCGCTTTTCTGATCGTTGGGTTTATTAACCCTTCACAGGTTTTCCGAAAGTGATCAACTAAAATCAGACCTATTAACAGAACCAGAAAACCGAAAATTATAGCTGCTGTTGTCCATCCGTATTCAACATTTACGGCCTGTATAAGTAATCCACCCGGACTCCAAGATAAAACTGTATTTAATGTTTCTACTCTTGGCACAATTTGAATAAATATCTCTTGTGAGTTTTCTGCAAAGAGAGATACTGCCTGAAAAAGACCGAAGATCAGAAACAAAAAGCCTACTACGACTCCGATAAACTTTCTCTCCACGATCTTAATGAAGCGGTGTTTAATAGAGTAGATCAGTACATAATTGAAGATAATTGCAGCCACTCCGATCAACACTTGATAAAAGTGAGAAACCTGAATCATCAGAAACACAAGCCAGGTAAAATTGTATATGATATTAACAGGATGACAAAATCCGATGATCATCAGATATTTGGAAAGTCTTTTCAAAGGGAACCCAAACCCGAGCAGCTTTCTGTTTTCTGTAATGTTTAATAGTCTCAGATTTGTGAATGAGAAGTGCATAACCCAATAGGAGTTTGCAAAAACTAAGAGCAGAAAAGTATAGATCTCGGGGGTGAGCCAAGGAATCTGTGTTTTCATCCATGGATCGGTGTCCAAAAGAATCACAACAATCGCTGTACCCACCAGATTAACTGTCATGATCCCTAAAAACATGATATAACCTATCAACAGCAACAGCTGGAACCTGTTGAGGTTTGAAACAAAAATTTTCCAATTTAATGCAAGTAGCCGGCCAAACATGACGCTTTTTGATGAATTAGATAGAGTTTACGTCTTCACTAGTAACTAATCAAAATAAAAGTTGAAGCCAATTAGAAAACTAAAATAATTGTGTCTGCTGTCTTCCATTATTTTTAGTGTAGATGTTTGTTGATTTAGCGGCATTTGTTCTACACTTTCATTAAAAACCGATGTAAATAAAGAAGTGTATCTGCTTTCAAGAGTTACGATCACAGGCTTTGTTGCAAATTCCACTCCTCCTGCCATTACATAACCGAATAGAAAGTCTTCGGTGTGTTCATTTATATCTCCACCAAAAAAGAAGTTATCCAGCGATCTGTCCGGGTCGGGTACATTTGATGTAAATATTACCTCTGAATTCGTATTTATTTCCATGATACCACCAATCATGAAATTGGGATTAATTTTATTATCCGGAAAAAGATCGATCCGCGGTAATATGGAAAAACCAACTTGTTCGAACTCGTAATTCGCTTTTGCAGAAGACGATACTCTCGGGTCAATATCATTTATTCTGAATACCGTACCAAGCTTTTTATAATCAACCTCTATCTGAAAGGATAGCAATGAATTTTTAAGCCTCCTGTTGTAAAACACTCCAGTTTGATATGAAGACTTGCCTCCCCATTCTATATTTGCTGCACCGATTTCCGTTTGCTGATGCGACATGCTTGAAAGCGCAACTCCGGACTTCATCCCAAAACGGTTTTGTTGGGCGTATGAAAACTCAGATGATATACCTATTAATAAGAAAACGATTAGAAATTTCTGCATAAAATAAATCACATAAAAAAAGCAGTTCCAGAATTTGAAACTGCTTTATAATAGGGAATTTATCTTTTAGAATGCGATACCCATCGTAAGAGCTATTGCTCCGTTTTTAGCTGAATCATTAAAATCATCTTCAGCTACATTGCTTAAGCCGGCTGTATATCTCAAACCAAGTCTTATTTTACTAACATCTACTCCTGCTCCAACAACTACACCGAATTCAGTGTCTTTAGCATTATCTTCTAAGTTTAGAGATCCGTCATCATTTTCTATTTCTGCCTTTGTGTTGAAACTCATATATGGACCAAAATAAACATTTGGTTTAGCTGCAGGAGTTTCAAATCCAAACTTTAATAATACCGGTACTTGCACATAGTTAACTACAAAGCTTGCATCTGAATCTTCAACATCCGCTCCATATTGGGCATATAAAACCTCCGGTTGTACAGAGACAGGACTCATTGGAATTTTAAAATTTGCATACCCACCGATCAGGAATCCGGTTTTGTATTCTACGTCTTCTGTATCATTAAAGGTCGAATAGTTTAATCCTCCTTTTACACCAAACTCAGGTAAAGATTGCGCTTTCGTTTGTGATGACAATCCCACCGTTAGAATTAAGATGATAAAAAGAGAACAAAATCTTTGAATAGTTTTCATATCAGGTTTTTTGATTATTTGTTACCATCATTTCAACTCCTTACAGCTAAGATAGTTCCATATTCTATTCTAAGGCCTGACGGAGAGTATTTTCTCTTTTTGAAACATCATGATCTTTTAAACGAAAGGGACGATAACTTTCACAGATTCTATAATGACATATTCTCTACTCTTTCTTTCTATTCTGATTTTATTCAGCAGTTGCTCTCAAGACAAAATCGAGCACATTGACGGGAACACTATTACAGAAAAGGAGCTTACCCAACGTATTCAAACTCTGATAGATGAGGCAGGGGTAGCGGGATTAGCAGTTACTATTTTCAACGATAATGAGATAGCCTATCAAAAAGGGTTTGGCTATGCTAACTATGAAACTAAAGATACACTAACAACAGACCAGATCTTTTATGGAGCATCTTTCAGCAAAGCTGTTTTTGGTTACTTAGTAGCTGATCTCGTTCTTGACGGCACTATTGACCTTGACACTCCGCTTCAGGAATATTTTGATGTACCCATTCCCGATCTGGAATTTGAAAAAGAATGGCGCGGATTTGCTAACCTTTCCGGAGATGACCGCTATAAAGATATTACCGCGAGAATGTGCCTGAACCATTCCACGGGATTTCCGAATTGGCGCTGGTTAGATAAGTCTTTCGATTTTGACAGAAATGGAAAAATTCACTTTTTCTTTGATCCGGGTGCTCGATTCAGCTACTCGGGAGAAGGCATGATGCTTTTACAATACGCTATCGAAAAGGTAACGGGAAAAGGCTTGGAGGAACTTGCCCAAGAAAGAATCTTTGGTCCTCTCGGGATGACAATGACCAGTTATGTTTGGCAAGAGCGTTTTGAAGGAGTTTTTGTTAATGGACATAGCTCTGAACGCGAAGTTATTCCCAAAGATACCGAAGATGAAGCCGGAGCAGCAGGCTCTATGGAAACCACTCCTGATGACTACGCAAAATTCTTTGGCCATATTTTGCGAGAAGCTTCAAGTGACTCCGAACTCGCTCAATTGATGTTCGATCCATCAGTAAGAATTAACTCAAAAGCACAATTTGGAGTAGAGGTCTGGCAGGATACGGACGAAAATGATGATATCGAATTAAGTTACGGAATGGGCTGGGGACTCCTCAAATCTCCATATGGTTACGGTGCTTTTAAAGAAGGAAGTGATCAGGGCTGGGAACACTATTCAATTATGTTTCCCGAACAAAAAACAGGTGTCATTATTATGAGCAACAGCGATAATGCAGAAGGAATCTTTAAAGAGCTTTTAGCAATAACTATTGGTGATGTGTACACGCCCTGGAAGTGGGAAAGGTATATTCCATTTGATCAATAAAAGTACAGTTAAATTCAAAAACCAATTTTCTACAAATACTCTTTGAGATACTGCCCTGTATAGCTTTCTTTCACTTTTGCAATGTCTTCAGGCGTTCCCTCTGCTACAATTTGTCCGCCGGCAAAACCACCTTCCGGACCAACGTCGATGATCCAGTCAGCGCATTTTATTATATCCAGATTGTGCTCAATGATTATTACAGAATGACCTGAATTAACCAATTCGTTAAATGCTTCCAAAAGTTTTGCTACATCTTCAAAGTGCAATCCTGTCGTAGGCTCATCAAAAAAGTAAATGGTGTGTTCGGAACTTTGTTTGGTGAGGAATCTAGCCAGCTTCACACGCTGAGCCTCTCCACCCGAAAGAGTTGTCGCGCTTTGTCCCAGGTTTAAATACCCTAATCCAACATCTTCTAGCGGCTGTAATTTATTTATGATCGTGGTTTCATCCACAAAAAATTCGATAGCTTCAGAAATCGGCATTTCAAGTACATCATGAATACTCTTACCCCGGTATTTTACAGCTAATACATCCTTTCGGAAACGAGCGCCGTTACAAACTTCGCAAACAAGTTCGATATCAGCCATAAACTGCATCTCTATTTTCTGAATCCCTTCGCCCTGACAGTTTTCACATCTTCCGCCCGGTACGTTAAATGAAAAATGCCCCGGAGTGTAGCCCATTATTTTTGCCTGACGAGTATTCGAAAACACATCCCGAATTCCATCAAACGCTTTGGTATAGGTTGCCGGATTTGATCTGGAAGAACGTCCGATCGGACTTTGGTCCACCATTTCTAAATTGTGAACGCTTGCCATTCCCGACAGATCTTTAAACCGACCCACTTTCTGGTTATAAGAACCAATATGTTTTTGGATGCCGGCATAAACCGTATCGTGCACCAATGTAGACTTCCCTGATCCTGAAACGCCGGTTACTACTACCATCTTTCCTAAAGGAAATTCTACGTCTACATTTTTGAGATTATGCTCGCTGGCTCCTTCAACCTTTATAGATCTCCCATTTCCTTTTCTACGCTTTTTCGGGACTTCGATTTGCTTTCTCCCGCTCAGAAATTTCCCGGTAAGCGTATCAGATTTCAGCAAGTTTTCAAAGTTGCCTTCGAATACTACTTCTCCACCATGAACTCCAGCAAATGGACCAATATCAATTACATTATCAGCTGCTTTCATCATTTCCGGATCATGTTCCACAACCAGAACGGTGTTTCCAATATCTCTCAGGGATTCCAGAATTTTGATCAACCGATCGTTATCTCTGGGGTGCAAACCTATTGTTGGTTCATCCAAGACGTACATACTGCCGATCAACGAACTTCCCAAAGCATTCGCTAAGCTAATTCTTTGTGACTCACCGCCACTCAAAGTATTTGCAAGTCGATCCAGTGTGAGATAATCCAACCCCACTTCATCCAGATATTTCAATCTTTTTCTGATCTCGTATAGGATCTGTCCTGCTACTCCTTGCTCAAATTCTGTTAGTTCAAGATTATCAAAATAGTCTTTAGCATGTCCGATGGTTAACTCGGACACTTCTCCCGAATGCATTCCACCAACTTTCACGTACTGTGCATCTTTTCTTACCCGATATCCCTCACATTCCGGACATCGACTATAACCGCGATAGCGGGAATACAACACACGCATATGAACTTTATACGCCTGATCTTTCACTGTATCGAAAAAGTTCCAGATTCCGATATAGTTTCCTTTTCCTTTCCAGATTATACTCTTCACCTCTTTCGGCAACTCTGAATAAGGAGTATCAATTGAAAACTTTTCTTCCGATGCTACCTTTATCAGATCTCTGAGATGGGTACTAAACTTCTGAGTTGTAAACGGTGCAATGGCTCCGTTTCGGATCGTCTTTTCATGATCCGGGATCACAAGATCTTCATCTATGCCTGATACTTTTCCAAAACCTTCACATTTAGGGCAGGCACCAAACGGGTTGTTAAATGAGAACATTTGCGGAGTTGGCTCTGTAAACTCAATTCCATCCAATTCAAATCGTTCGCTGAAAGGGAATTCATCTCCATTTCTTTTTTTGATGGATAGCCTTCCGCTTCCGTTTTGAAAAGCTGTTTCCAGCGATCCGGCTATCCTTGTGATGGTTGCTTCATCATCTTTAAGGATCAAGCGATCTACAAGAACCCTGAACTCTTTTCTTTTGATCTTTTTTGTGTCGATGTCGCCATCGGTCAGGTCTATTATGCTTTCGTCTTTGATATTCAGAAGTCTACTAAAACCTTTTTCCTTTAAAACCTTCAGCTCTTCGTCCAGTTTCTTTTTTTCGTGCTGAGGAATCGGATAAAGAACATAAAACCGGTCTCCTTCTTCCATCAGCTTAAGGACCTCTTCAATAACGGTTTTCGGAGTGTCTTTTTTAACCTGATTTCCGGATACCGGAGAAATTGTTTTCCCAATTCGGGCAAACAGCAGTCTTAAATAATCATAGATCTCAGTTGTTGTTCCAACAGTTGAACGCGGATTGCTCGAAGTGGTTTTTTGCTGAATGGCCATTGCCGGAGAAATCCCCTGCATAAAATCGACATCCGGCTTATCCATTCTTTCCAGAAACTGTCTGGCGTAGCTGGAAAGACTTTCCACATAACGTCGCTGACCTTCTGCATAAATTGTATCAAAGGCCAGGCTTGACTTTCCTGAACCCGAAACCCCTGTTATCACCGTGAGCTTATTCCTCGGAATTTCTACATCTATATTCTTGAGATTATGAGTCCTCGCGCCTTTTATTATAATTGGTCGTTCCAGCGCTTCCTCTTTTGCTTCAACAGTAGCCGTTTCTTTTGTGGACATATTCTCCGTTATTAAAATCGAACCTTCAATATAATGTTTTGATTCATTTGTTTGGGCATCGTTCTCAACAAAAGTTTTTGATATTAGATTTCAATCTCCGGCTTTTTATTTCTTGATCTCCCTCACTTTCAATACATTCTTTAATTCAGAAAATCTAACTCCCAATTATGTCATATATAAAATCTCTTTTCCTTTTTCTTTTGGTGCTGACCTTCTCTGCTTCAATTTCAGCTCAAGACAACATAAAGATCATTCATGCCGGCTCTCTTTTGGCTATTCCCGGTGAAAAACCTTTATCAAATCAAACGGTCGTTATTAAAAACGGAGTGATCGAAAGCGTTCATTCGGGTTTTAAGTCTTCATCAGAATTAGGTTTTGATGATGCTGAAGTAACCGATTTGAAAGACAAATTTGTGATGCCCGGCTTTATTGACATGCATACACATCTGACCGGAGAGCGCGATCCGGATGCGAATCCGCACGAATGGACCACAATGAATGAGCAGGATCTGGCTTTCAAATCTTTGCCTTATTTAGAGAGAACATTACACGCCGGATTCACTACTGTCCGAAATCTTGGCGCTGATGCTGAACTGATCGGTGCTTTACAAAGAGCTACAGCTAAGGGCCTTATTGCTGGTCCAAGAATTATTTATTCGGGAGGCGCAATTTCTGCTACCGGAGGCCATGGAGATTCACATGGTTACAGAACAGAAATACTTGAACTGGATGAAAATGTCGGAATTTGTGATGGCGCAGATGATTGCAGAAGAGCTGTTCGTGCCAGAGTAAAACAAGGCGCCGGAGTCATTAAAATTACGGCAACCGGTGGTGTTTTAAGTAATACCGCTGCAGGTCTGAATCAGCAACTTACCGATGAAGAAATGAAATCCATAGTGGAAGCCGCAAATAGTTTGGGCAGAAAAGTGGCCGCTCATGCACACGCTGCAGATGGAATAAATGCGGCTTTACGCGCAGGAGTAAGTTCAATTGATCACGGTTCTTATTTGGATGACGAATCTGTAAAGTTATTCTTAGAAAACGATGCCTGGCTAGTTCCAACGCTGTTAGCCGGAATTTCTGTTCGGGATGAACTGATGGTAAACGATCAAATCCCACCGGCCATCGTTGATAAAATAAATACAGTGGTTCCTGTTGTAGAAGCTTCTTTTAAGCGCGCGCTAAAAGGAGGCGTTAATATTGCTTTCGGCACAGATTCAGGTGTAAGTAAGCATGGCGATAATGCCCGCGAGTTTGAGATCATGGTTGATTACGGAATGAGCGAAAGTCAAGCCATCAAAACAGCAACTTTAAATGCGGCAGAACTTTTAGGAATGAGAGATCAGATAGGCTCCATTGAAGAGGGAAAATCAGCTGATATTATTGCTGTCGATAAAAATCCACTGGAAGACATCAGCGAACTAAAGAATATTACTTTTGTAATGAAAAGTGGCGTTATCTATAAATTGAAGTAAATAAAAAAGGTGAGGACTATCCACCCTCACCTTTTATAACTAACAATAGTATGATATGAAAAAAGCTTTATTTGTAATTAAGACGAATAGAACCTCCGGAAGTTTTAGCTTTAATTCTAATTCCTCCTCCGTTTACAGATCCTTTTACTTCGTCTCTTTCATATTCTCCTGTAAAATTCTTCAACTCAGCACGTACTCTGTTCCCGTCTAAGTCCAGATCATAACCTTTTTCTTCAGGAACGGTTACGGTAATACTTCCACCGCTGGTTCTCAGGTTAATAAAATCATTCGGATTTGTTACTTCCGCATTTATTGATCCACCGCTGGTGCTTGCATCAACACTTCCTGAAATTCCTTCTAATGAAATACTTCCACCTGATGTTTTTACGTCAAGGTTACCATCAACATTTTCAGCTCGTATTCTTCCGCCGCTGGTTCTGGCTTCCGTTGTTCCTACGATCTCACTAAGAGTTATAGAGCCTCCGGATGTTCTGATATTCACTTCTCCGCGAATATCCTCTGCAACAATGGAGCCGCCGCTGGTCCTTCCTGTTTGGCTTCCTTCTAAATTTATTAACTCAATGCTTCCACCCGAGGTTCTTACATCACTCGTAGATCTAACCGGTGCATAAACCACAAATGAAATTGAAGGAGTGTTTCTGTTCCAGTTCCAGTTTCTTGAATTCTCTCTTTTGGCATGTGCTGTTACGGTATTATTTCGCTCTGATATCTCAATTTCCCATCCTTTCAGATCTTCGTCATTAGCCTGCACATACCTGTTTCTTTTTCGCACATACATTTCAACGGTTACTTCGTCTGTGTCTTTGCCGATCACATCAATACTTCCGCCGGAAGTTTCTACACTGATCTTAACGCCATCATTTACCGCAAAACGTTCAATTTTGTATGCATCATCTGATGATTGTGCCCAACCCATCTTAACCGCAGTAAGCATGATCACAAATGTGAACACCATCGATACTGCAACTTGTAATTTAAATCTTTTTGCTCTGTCCATTTTCAAACTCCGATTTTTGTTCTGAACTCCGTACGGTTATCATTCATTGATGTTTCAATACCGCAGTTGTTAGACTCGTGATTTAGAAAAAAGTTACAGCGATGATGCTTTTGAATGAGTATCATCCACAATATTAACAAACCCGACTACTATTTCTCCATCTTCCCATACTATAATAATTGGTATTCTATTCATCGGCATTGGTATTTACCATTTTGTGAATCCGGGATTCTTTTTAAGAATTATGCCTGATTACATACCAAACCACAAAGCAATGGTGTTTTGGAGTGGGGTTGCTGAAGTATTAGGAGGAATTGGGGTTTTGATTCCTTTTACGAAAACATATGCGGCTTGGGGGTTGATCCTGTTACTCGTCGCCGTTTTTCCGGCAAATATTGATATGTTCTTAAAAGCTTATCAAAAGCAGGGCTGGACTTTATACACCTTTATCACTTTGTTGCGTCTCCCGCTTCAATTCGTACTCATTTATTGGGTGTATTGGTCAGCTGAACTCAAAATTGGTTAGGTTGTGAAACGGCGTTATCTCAAAATACTTCTTCCACTTGCTCTCGGGGCGCTTTTACTTTTATTTCCACTGTTAAGAGATCTCCATTTTGAATCTGCTTTTCTTGCCTCCATTATTGGTTGTTTTCTGGCAGCGATAGCTTTGGCAAAAACTAAAGATGAAGGGCGTTCATTTCGTTTAGCCATCGGCATAATGGGCTATATTTACATCATTGCCGTTCCTTTGTTTATTTCTTCGCTCATTACCGGCTGTTTAACTTTTGACGGATTTGCATTTTGGGTTTTACTTCCGGCACCAAGTGTGTTTTTTGGAGCGTCCATAGGTCGGTTATGCAGAATAATGAACGCTCCGATACCGGCGGTTTTTTCTTTTCTGATACTTTTACTTTGCAGTCTCGGTGTTTGGATGATCGAGTTTTTCACTCTTCCTCAAGTCTATTTTTTCAATCATGTGTGGGGTACTTGGCCGGGTCCTATTTATGATGAAGCTCTTCAGGTTAGCGAAAGTCTGCTTTTCTTTCGATGGATCACAATTCTATGGATCATCCTGCTGTGGATCCTTCCTAACTGGTCAGAAACCACTCAAAATAAGATCGTCACTTTTTTAGCTTTGGGATGTCTGTTATTCAGCTATCTGAATCTGGACGAGATGGGAATTATTACTCCGCGCGAAACCCTCAAAGAAGAACTTTCCGCTCATTATCAAACGACACACTTTGATCTTTACTTTGATGAAAACAACTTCACTGATCAGGAAATGGAATATTGGGCTCTTCGTCATGAATTTCATTTTCAACAGATCATCGACATTCTGGAAATAGATTGGCCTGAAGGCAGAAAAATAGAGAGTTATATTTATGCAAATTCCTGGCAGAAGAAAAAACTGGTTGGTGCAAAGTTCACCAGTTATGTACCAATTTGGTTAGCTCAGGATCAGCTTCACATTGCCAAACAACATCTTGATGGAGTTCTGAAACACGAACTGGTTCATGTTATATCTAAACAGTTTGGGAATTCCCTTTTTAATGGAAGCTGGAGCATCGGCATGATAGAAGGAATTGCTGAAGCCATAGCAAAAGACGCTTCACCCGAGTCAACTTTAGACCAGATAATTTCTGCTGAATCCCCATATCCTTCTCCAGAACAAATGAAAAACGCTCTTTCCAATTCAGGTTTCTATAGTTCTGCTTCTTCCATCAGCTATACCACCGCGGGTTCTTTTGTGCAATTTCTACTGAACAATTATCCTGTTGAGTATTTTAAAAAGGCGTATCCCGCCAATAATTTTGAAAGCTCTTATCCTGTATCCTTTGAAGAACTGGTTGATGGCTGGCATCAGCATTTAAATACCGTAGAAATTGACTCAGTTGATAAACAGATTTCAGAATTCATTTTCAGTAGAAGATCTTTATTTCAAAAACATTGTCCTCACGCATTTACTGAAGAACAGCAGTTATGGGACGAATATAATTTCCATGTTTCAAATCAAGATTCTGCCAAAGCTTTAAAAGCTATTGAGCAACTTTACGAACTCAATTCCGATAATAAACTTATAAAAAGAGACTGGCTCAGGGAACAACTTTTGCACAGAAATTATGCCACTGCTTTGTATGCATTTGATTCTTCTGACACTCTTCTGAGTTTGCAGATCTTAAATGCAGATGCGCTGTTTCTTAATGGTGACATCTCTTCAGCTAACAACAAGCTAATGGAATTAAAGCCTCGGCTTGACTCTTCCGATGCTAGCAATTTTAAGTACTCTTACGAACTCAGAGCTGACTCTTTGAATTGGAGTGCTTTTTTGACAGCGCGATATAAAAATAAGATACCTTTGGCTAGCGATCTTGACACGCTAAACACTCCTGTTAAAATGATGACAACGGCTAAAGCAATAGAGCTTGGAATTATAGATTCCTATCTGCCGACTGCTACCTCTTTTATATCTAAAGAGCCGTTAAATGCCGACTGGTTTGATATTTACGAAGAAATGATTCTGTGGCTTGTACTAAATGAATCTATTGGTGATGCTGATCTAATGATAAGCTCAATCGACAAGCTCCCTCTCAGAGCAAGATATTCTGAACGACTAACCGAGTTGAAAGAATGGAGAAATTTCGTTTATTCAAGAATTACCGCTAATTAAACTTCAGATCATGAAAAATTTACTTCTCTTTAGCCTCATTGCTTTCTGCTCACCGTCTTTATTTGCACAAGACTCTACAAAAACAGCAGTCCCTGAAACGTTCGAATATAATTGGGAAGGTCAGGATTTTACGATGCAAAAATACTTCATCGTGTTTCTGAAAGAAGGTCCGAACAGAAGTCAATCGGAAGATGAAGCCTCCAAAATTCAACAGGAACATCTTGCATATTTGGCCGGTCTCTATAAAAAAGAGATCGTCGTTTTGAACGGTCCGAGTCAGGGAGACGAAACCATCAAAGGATTTTCACTTTATGCCGTTGCCACAAAAGAAGAAGCTGTTGCTCTTGCAAGCAAAGACCCCGCTGTAAAAGCCGGCCGTTTGGTCATTGAAGCTTTACCTTGGTGGCTGGCCAAAGGAAGTGTCGTGAAGTAAGTAACTTCTGTTATTAAAACTTTACTTTCTCTGTCACCTATATTTCGTACCATCAATAAATCTTAAAATTCCGATAAGACACAATGAATAAGTACCAGTTTTTGCCTCATAAAGATTATAAAGAGTATTCAGTTGAAGAAATGATGGAGAGGGCTATAAGTTTTTATGAAGATCTAAAGAGAAGAAGAACAATTCGGGACTTTTCTTCCAGAAGTGTTCCAAGAGAAATTATCGAAAACTGCATTCTTGCAGCGGGAACAGCTCCCAACGGCGCAAACAAACAACCCTGGCACTTTGCTGTAGTTGAATCAGCAGATATAAAGAAGCAACTCCGTGATGCAGCTGAAGATGAAGAACACGAGTTTTACCACAGGCGCGCACCTCAAGACTGGCTGGATGACCTGGAGCAATTTGACACTGATGAACACAAACCCTTTTTGGAAGAGGCTCCCTACTTGATAGGAATTTTCTCAGAGAGTTATGCTTTAGATGAAGAAGGAAACAAAGAGAAAAATTATTACGTGAAAGAGTCTGTTGGTATCGCAACCGGAATGCTGATCACTGCACTGCATAATGCAGGATTAGCTACACTTACTCATACTCCAAGTCCTATGGGTTTTCTGAATGAAGTAATGAGCAGGCCTGAAAATGAAAAACCATTTTTGTTATTAGTTGTTGGCTATCCCGCTGACGACGTTAAAGTTCCTGATATCAAGAAGAAAAGTCTGAGTGAAATATCCTCTTTTATTTAACTTTAGAAGTCTTTAATTAAAAAATCTAAACGGTAATTTCGGAACTTTAACACCTACCTTTAGTGTAATCCAAGAAAATTAACAAGCGGATTACAATATGAAACGAACGATACTACTATTCCTCTTAATGATTGGAATCACTTCATTTGGGGTATATGGTCAAAACAGCGACAGCAAAACCTGGATTTCCTTAAATATTGGAACTCATCAATACGACGGAGATTTTACCAATGAAATTTTTAAACCCGAAGTCTACACAGATGTATCCGTAGGATTAGGAGTACATCGCTATTTGAATAACACCTTTGATCTAAATTACGAGTTCAATTACGGTTCTTTGGATACAGACAATATGGACCCGGGATTTCGAAAATTATTTTTGAGCAATAATCTTATGATAGATTTCAACTTTGCTAATGATATAATTTTCAAAAAGGATGCCTTTGTTCGGCCATTTATAGGTGCCGGTTATGGTGTTTCGTATTTTTTTGGAAAGAATAATTCCATAAGCGATGAACTATATCAGGAAATACCTATCCAAGCAGGTTTTGAGTTTCCGGTTTCAGAAGGAGCCGTTTTAGAAATTAAATCAACTTATAACCGAACTTTAACGGATGGCCTTGATGGTGAATCTAATTTAGATCGCAAAGATCATGACGATTTTGTTATCCATTCTATTGGTTTAAAATTTCGTCTTTCCGGTCCTAAAGACAGCGACAAAGATGGTGTAAAAGATAAAGTTGATGCTTGCCCCAAAATTCCGGGAAGTGCTGCGAGCAACGGCTGTCCTGACAATGATGGTGACGGCATTATTAATTCTCAAGATCTTTGTCCTGATGTAGCTGGTGCGGCTGAAAACCGTGGTTGTGCAGATTCAGATGGAGATTCGATTGTAGACTTCGAAGATGCTTGCCCAAATATTGCAGGTTCTCTCGAGTTTCAAGGATGTGCAGATAAAGATGGCGACAAGATTCCTGACGGAGAAGACCTTTGTCCTGAAGTAAGAGGAACATCAGCTACTGATGGCTGCCCTGATGATGACGGTGATGGTATTAAAAATTCAGTAGATCTTTGCCCTGCTTTTGCCGGAACTGCTAAATTTGGCGGATGCCCTGACAGCGATGGCGACGGCATCATTGATAAAGAAGATGATTGCCCGGCTTTAAAGGGAATTAAGCCGAATAAAGGCTGCCCGGAAGTAAACGCTGAAGTAAAACGAAAGCTTGATGTTATCTTCCAAAACCTATTGTTTGCTACAAATTCCGCAAATATTGACCCAACTTCTTTGGATGATCTTGATGAACTTGTTAAAATAATGAGTGAAGATGATGATCTGAGATTGAGTATTGAAGGCCATACCGACAACCGCGGAAATAATGACTATAATTTAGAGCTTTCCAGATTACGCGCTGAAGCCGTAAAGCAACATCTTGTAAACGGTGGCATAAGCGCTTCCAGAATCAAAGCTGTTGGTTATGGTGAAACAAGACCGATCACTACTAATGATACTGCCAACGGTCGTTTAAAAAATCGCAGAGTAGAGCTAAACATTTCTTATAAGTAGAATTTAATTTCTACCTTTAAGCCCTGATCAATCTTTTGTTCAGGGCTTTTTTATTTTATAAACTATGCAAAACGAAACATCATCAAAAAAACAGCGATCATTTAAGCGAGAGCTTATTGAATGGGGCTGCATTCTGGGCGTCATCGGGATATTGTACTTTTCCGGATTACACGTTCCTGTTATCGGAAACCTACAACGCGTTCTGTTATGGAGCGGCTTGATGACTCCGGATACAGAACTTCCTGAAAACCAGTACCGGGCTGCAAATTATAACCTTCCTCTGCTTTCCTTGGATGGGAACGAATCAACATTAGAAGAGTTTGAAGGCAAAACTATCTTTCTGAATTTTTGGGCTACATGGTGCCCTCCTTGCATTGCTGAAATGCCCAATATTCAAGCTCTTTACGAATCCGTAGAAAGTGATGATATTAAGTTTGTGATGGTATCACTGGATGAAGATCATCAAAAAGCGCGAAGCTACCTTGAAAGAAAAGAATATACTTTTCCGGTTTACTTCCTGAATGGCAGAAAACCCGGTACATATAGTTCATCCGTAGTACCAACAACTTATGTGATTTCGCCCGATGGTAAAATTGTGACTGAAAGAAGAGGCTTGGCCGACTATAACACTTCGGGGTTCAAAGAATTTCTTCGTAGTTTCTAATCAAATAAAAGCTCCTTTAAAAATATTATGAAAAAAGTAATCGCCGGAATTCAGCAAATTGGAATCGGAAATTCTGATGTACATGAAGCCACCGAATGGTATAAGAATTATTTTGGTATGGACATCAAAGTATTTGAAGATTCTGCTACTGCAGACCTGATGTTACCTTACACCGGAGGAAAACCTCATGACAGAACCGCGATCCTTACCTTAAATATGCGTGGTGGTGGTGGGTTTGAGATCTGGCAATACACAAGCCGTGAACCTGTTGCCGCTGATTTTGAATTGCAAATGGGTGACCTTGGTATAAACTGCTGTAAGATCAAATCTTACGATGTCGCCAAATCATATGAACAGTTTACTGCAGCCGGGTTGAAAGTTCTTACTCCATTAAAAGAAAATCCTTCGGGAGATCTTAATTTTTTTGTTGAAGATCTAAACGGAAACATCTTTAACGTTGTGAAAGGATTGGGGTGGTTTAAAACGAAGGAACGCCGGCTTACAGGTGGTGTTTCCGGCGCGATCATTGGTTCTTCTGATATAGATAAAGCGAGAACATTGTATTCTGACGTTCTAGGTTATGATGAAGTTGTTTATGACGAAACGGATATTTTTGAAGATATGAATGGTCTCCCTTCAGGACAGACTAAATTTCGAAGAGTGTTACTCAGACACTCTCAACCCAGAAAAGGTGGCTTCAGTAAAATGTTTGGTCCAACTGAGATAGAACTCATTCAAAGTGAAGATGGGCGCCGAAATCCTAAAAAGATATTTGAAAACAGATATTGGGGAGATATTGGTTTCATTCATCTTTGTTTTGATGTGCAAGGAATGGATGCTTTAAAAAGAGAATGCGTAGCCAAAGGATTCCCATTTACTGTAGATAGCGCTGACAGCTTTGATATGGGAGAGGCCGCCGGTCGGTTTACTTACATTGAAGACCCTGACGGAACCCTTATTGAGTTTGTGGAAACACATAAAGTCCCCATCATGAAAAAATTGGGGTGGTTTATAGATATGACAAAAAGAGATCCGGAAAAAAAACTCCCAAACTGGGTTATTTCAGGGCTAAAGTTTAATCGAATGAAATAAAAAAGGATCAGATATTTCTATCTGACCCTTTCCGTTACCCCTCAAATTATTTCGTTACTTAATCAGCAGCATCTTTTTTGTTTTGCTGAAAGTACCTGCCTGTATTCTGTAGATATACATTCCGCTTGAAAGATTGCTTGCATCGAAGGCTACGGTTTGAGCTCCGGCTCCAAGCCTTTCATTTATCAAAGTCGCCACTTCCTGCCCAAGCATATTATACACTTTTAAACTCACCTCAGAAGCTTGAGGTAAATTAAAACTGATATTTGTACTAGGGTTAAATGGATTCGGATAATTTTGCTCTAATGTGAATTGTTCCGGCGTTGCGCCTTCTTCTTCATTTGATACCGTTGAACCGGTTTGCTCCGGATAAGTGAATAACATTTTACGGTATGGATCTCTCAATTCCCGATATCCAAACGCGGCTGTTGAATTCGCTTTTAGTAAGCGTATTCTTTTCTCATCTTCTGTGCCTTCAAAATCCGCAGTAGTATTCACATACCCGGAACCGGAAAGTTCCTTATCAACAGCTATAACTCTGTTTCCTCCTGTTTGTACTCCATCCTTTACAACGATCATCAGTTTTTCGCCTTTTATGGCCAGTTCTTCATATTCACCAGATTCAATTGGATCACCAATATCTGCTTTAGTTTTATATATCCAGTTCTCTCCAAAATTATCAGAATAGGCAAGCATGATATCGTCATCATCTCCTCCTGATTGAAACGGATTCTCCCAAAGCATAATCATTCTTTGGTTTTCTTCATCGTATACAATGTCATTGTCATGAAAGTAATTATTATCATCTTTCACATTTGTTGTATCTCCCAAAAATACCCAGGTACTGTCTTCCTTGTGCATTCTATAAAGTCCTTTTTCACTAGTGCTATTAGAGTTTCTTCCATGTGCAAAAAAGTAATCGCCGAAACTAAATAAATTTCTAATGTTTTCTACTTGATCGTTTTCGTTGATACTGTTCTTTTTAACCCAGTTTTCACCACCGTCTTTTGATAGAATTATATCAGCACTACGGCCTGCCATTAATAAATCCCCTGAATTATGAACAAAAAACTCAAAGTTTCCAGAAACACCTGCTTGTATTGGAATAGCTTCCCAGTTTTCTCCCAAATCTGTGCTTTTGGCAATTCCTAAAGCAAAACTTGTTGTCAATCCATATGCATACATAGAGTCACTTTGCCCTGATGCTAATACAACCGGAAAAAAAATAGCCGGACTGAGTCCGCTTTCCTGCCAGTTTACTCCATTGTCATCAGAGTATAGAAATTGGTCGAAATTGGAACTTTTATTTATGGTGACAAACAGTCGCTCATTAACGACCATAATTTTGCTTAATGAGCTAAATGTTCCTGTAAATCCAAGACTATCATATCCTGCACTACTCACCCACCTAAGATCCTGAGCAAATAAAGATGAAGATAAAAGAAAAAATAATAATGTTGCTTTAACTGGTAGCAGCTTTTTCATTGATGAATGTTTGTTAAAAAGGTTTGATTTTTTGTTTGTAAAAAAGGCAAAATGAGATATTCATTTTGCCTTGTTAAAGTTATTGTAACACTGAATTACTTGATCAGCATCATCTTTTTTGTTTTGCTGAAAGTACCTGCCTGTATTCTGTAGATATACATTCCGCTTGAAAGATTGCTTGCATCGAAGGCTACGGTTTGAGCTCCGGCTCCAAGCCTTTCATTTATCAAAGTCGCCACTTCCTGCCCAAGCATATTATACACTTTTAAACTCACCTCAGAAGCTTGAGGTAAATTGAAACTGATATTTGTACTAGGGTTAAATGGATTCGGATAGTTTTGTTCTAATGTGAATTCTTTCGGATTGAAATCATCCTCTTCGTTTGAAACCGGGTTGCTGTCATCATTTGCTGCTTCAACGTTTGCAAAATAAACCACTACCTCCGAGCTTCCGTTTTTATTGGTTGCAGTATATGTCATAGGCCCCGGTGCTTCTTCATCTACAACCCACCAGAATTTCTTAGAATCAGCATCGAATGTAGCGGTTGCAGGCATATTTGAAATTGAAACATCAGCCTTTGAAAGATCCATATTTACAGCACTTACAAAAAAGGACACTGTATCTCCCGGAGATATCGGAATAGGCCCGTCATTAAATACACCCGGGTAATTTCCACCTACATTTACACTTCTTGTGCCACTGTTTGTGATGATATCAAAATAAGTGCTTTGGTTAAGATAACCGCCATCACCAAAGAACGATCTTGGATATGCCCGGTAGTATTGGGGAACTAATTCTTTTAAATTATAATCCCATTGCAGGTTTAAATAGACGTTGGTTCCGTCGTCAAGCACCAATGTTTCGCTTCCTCTTCCGAAAGTTGTGTCTCCGGCAGCGTTCAGATTAAAACTGCGATCTCCGGTAAACACTCCTTCCTCATTGTAAAAGCGTTCAAAAAATCCGGATTTGTATAATTCTCCCGTATTGAAATCTACAGAAAACGATTCCCTCAGTACCATTTGATAGTATTCACCGATAAGTCGATACTCAGAAGTAGCTCTGGAATTTAACACCAATTCGCCGTTATCTAATCTGTATACCCTGATTTCTGTTTGGTTGCCCGCTTCATCATAATCAAACTCGGTTTTTTGGATGGGATCATCAATCACGAGGTTTCCGTTTTCATCCAGACTATCCGGATAAACACTATATAAAATTAATGAGTCGGCAAGAGTTTCGTTTGCCGGATTCTGGAATGTTCTGTACAACCCGTACGGAACCCAAACTGAATCTCCCCAACTATACTGTTCAGCTTCTATCAGGTTATTTGAATAAACAAAGTGAGCACTATCGGTACCTACCAGTTGTTCTTTGCTAGAATCCCAGCTTTTGGAAAGCTGATAAATATAACGACCTCCCTCTCCAAATTTTGTGAAGCTATAACTCCAACTCTGAATAGTCATTAAAGAGTCCTGATTGAAATATTTATATGACCTCAACTCATAGTTCTCGTTTGAAATATTTCTCTGCTCTGATTCAAGATAATATTCCATGCTATTCACATTATATTTCTCCTCAATTCTCAAGGTATCCCAACCCATTTCATTTCTGTAGTTCAATACATGAGAATACTTATACCACCCATTTACCGGGTCGAAATATTCGGAGTAACTTTCAGCATCTGCTCCTTCAGCAGGCTGGTCGATGAATGCCGTTCTGTTGCCGTAATACGGTGTTCGGCTCCAGTTATTGAAATAGAGTGCTTCACTGGTATCATTTCCTGCATCATAAACTTTGCTGTAATTATGACGATCCGGAAACAATTCTAAACTATCCGGGTGCCACTTAAACGATTCGTTGCTGTATAAATAATTTCCTGATGCAACTTCTCCTTCATACCAAAGCTGACCGTAAGAGACCGGGCGATACATTGAGTCGGTCGGGCTTTTATGTTCTTCGAACCTCCATGTGGTATCGGGATTTGTTACAAAAACACCTTTTCTTTTTAGCTGTTCATATTTCTCTAAAAAACCTTTTTTCTCTTGTATTCCGGCATTTAGAATATTTTCATCTGCCTTTTTTGTTTGTGGAGAAACCTGATATATAATTGCTCTATGTGTGGGGCTCAGGTACTGAGACTCTATCCATTTTTGAATATTCGAATCCTGTGCTTTGAGGGAAACGGACACAAAAAGCACTCCTAACAATATTAACGTTAATTTCTTCATCTTGATTCTGATTAATTATAAGTAAACAGCACCAACAAATTGCTGTAACAGGAATTTCATGATTAATCAGCTGCAGATAAATCACCCGAACGGGGTATTCTCGATTCGAAAATCTTATACAATATCTCTTTTTAAGGCTAGCCGAACAGCTGCTGCACGGGAATTAACATGCATTTTTTTATAGATATTCTTGATATGTGTTTTCACTGTCCATGGGCTTAGAAATACCTCTTCTGCTATTTCTTTGTTTGATTTGCCATCAATAACTTGTTCCAGTATTCGAATTTCTGCCGGACTTAGATCAAATGGAACAATTTCCTGTTCTGTTTTAGAGGAATTCTCTTTTTTTGGTTTAGAAACCATTCCGATCAGTTTTCTTGCAATCGAAGGTGTAATGGGTGATCCGCCCTCCCTTACTTCCTTCAAAGATGATACTACCTCATCTATGGCTGTATCTTTCAGTAAATATCCTGTTGCACCAACCTGAATAGATTCAAAAATTCGTTCATCATCTTCAAAAACTGTGAACATAATGATGTCAATCTCTTCAAATTTCTCTTTAAGCTGAAAAGTAGTTTCTATACCTGATATTCCCGGAAGTTCAATATCCATTAAAATTACGTCCGGCATTTTCTCCGGCTCCGACTCAAACACCTGTTTTAAACACGTCTCTCCCGAATCTGCTGTAAAAACCAACTCCAGCTCATCATAGAAGCCCAACAACTCCGTCAGCCTCTTTCTGAAGATGTCATGATCTTCAACAATAGCTACCCTAATTTTTTTACCCGGTTCTTTGCTTTCCATAATCAATCTTTTGAAGAAATATCATTCATCCCGAAGTTATTAGCTATACCCCGAATTTGGTATTTATCTATATCGGTATGTTTACCTTGATCTCAGTTCCATCCTCTGTATTCACTGAGATATTACCTCCCAATTCTTTCGTTCTTTTTTCCATATTCCCGAAACCATATCCTCCGTTAAAGGTCTTTTGATCTCCTTTAAAAGAGCCGTCATCTTTTATAAACACGAACAAAGATCCGTTTTTTTGATGCAATTTTATATTGATGGTTTCAGCATTTGCATACTTCAGTGTATTCTGTGAAGCTTCCTGAATTATTCTGAATAGATTCAATGCCTGCGTGGAAGACAGCTTTGTTTCCTTGTTTCCCAGAATCTCATAATTAAACATAAGAGACTCTTTAAAAGCCGTCTGATTATTAAAATAGCTTTGCAGATGATCTTTGAAGTTCAACAGATTAAGCTCATTTTGGTTAAGTGCCCAAATGGTGTCTCTCAGTTGTTTAATGGTTACTTCTGCATCACCACGCAGCGAGTTCATCAGAGAAGAAGACTTTTCTTTATTGTCGATCTGATTGTACTTATCAGCCAGTGACAGCCCGGACATTATGTTTGCCAATTGCGCCCCGACGTGATCATGAAGGTCTCTGGAAATTCGTTCTCTCTCATTTCTGAGCTTGTTCTCGATCTCCATTTTTCTGATCTGCTCTCGGAGTCTTTTTTGAGAAAAATATCTTACTCCGAAAACAATCCCTGCTAACAACAGAAGTCCTGCAACCGATCTAAACCAAACTGTTTGCCACCAGGGTGGAGTGATTTCAATGTTAATGCTTGTACCGGCTTTATTCCATAAACCATCATTATTGGCAGCCTTTACTTTGAATTTATATTCACCCGGCGCCAGATTCGGATAGCCTGCAAAATTCCGGTTACCGGAATACACCCAATCTTCATCAACTCCTTCCATTTTGTAAGCAAACTGATTTTGTTTTGGGTTTTCAAAATCGAGCGCTGCAAATTCAAAAGAAAGGAAGTTCTCGTTATAAGCTAATTTAATATTATTGATCACTGTGGCTGAAGTATCCGTCTGAAAAGATTCGTCAAACAAATTGATCCGAGTGATATAAACCGGTGGAACCCTGTCATTCTTTTTTAATTCCGCCGGATCGATGATATTGAATCCGTTAATTCCCCCAAAAACGAGTCTGCCATCTGTTAACTTTAAATACGCGCCGGTGTTAAACTCGTTATTCTGCAATCCATCTTCTTCTCTCAGCACATCAAATTTACCCGTTCTGGTATCCAATCTGGCTAAGCCTGAATTTGTACTCGTCCATATATATTGCGTTTCACTTTCTCCGATCACACTATACGTACTGTTATTTGGAAGCCCGTCGTCTGTGGTGTATCTGGTGATAATATCAGTTGAAGAATTCCATTTTGCGATACCTCCGCCATAAGTGGCAAACCAATAGGTAGAATCTGTTTGCTGAAAAACGCTTCTTCCATCGTTGTGAGGTATAGATCTTACATTTCCGGGTTCGTTTTGAAATGATCTTACAGATATAATTTCCTGTTCCTGAATCGATATCCGGTCAAAGCCACGATCGTTTGTAGCTACCCACATATTCCCAAAGCTATCTTCATAAAGTTCACGGATATTTTTCGATGAAATATCAGGCTGTTCACTTTCTGAATTTGATGTAAGCTCTATGATATTTAAAACTGAACCAGTGATCAGAGCTTCCGGGTTTTTAACTATTTGGATGCCCTCACCTTCATATCCCAACCATAGCCAACCTCTGGAGTCTTTAAATACCGTATGCAGATTCTTGCTTTTAATTATGCTGTTTTGACTTGTAAACCGATGCGCTTTTAACGCTTTTCTCTTTTTTAATTCTTCATTTCCGATAAACACCAATCCCTTTTCCACGGTAACGATCCACATACCCGCTTCCTCTCTTACAATATCCCATATCCCGTAGATCTGAGTGTTTGATAACCGTTCGTTAAGTCCAGTAAACTCTTTTTTATCGAGGTCATAGAACTGAACCTCTGCTCCCGTTCCTATCCAAAACCCATTCTCATCTTCTTCGAAACCAAGCATGAAATTTGATTCAAATATGCCCGGGCGTGTCGTATTATTAACGAGAGTAATGCCTGTCTTTTTTTCAAGTTTATAAAACCCGCTTCCCCATGTATACACCCAAAGCTCTTGATTCGGATCTTCATAAATGTACGTAGCCCCCTGTAAATTAATTCCCTGATCGAACTTTGAAATACTTTTCTCTCCATTTTCAAGATCGACAAAAAGAAGTTGGTTGCTTAGATATCCCGATATTAAAAATCCATCTCTTTCCACTACCAAGTTTCCGGATGAGTTACTCACCACACCTGTTTCCAAGCTTTTTTTCAGAAAATCCGGAATATAAGCCGATGACATTTTTTCCAAACCCGATGTAACCAGATTCACCCAGAGATCTCCCCTAGAATCAACCTTCATGTTTACTGTATTTGGAGAAGGGTTCGAATCAGAATAACGAATCGGAACTGCATAGGTCTTCTGATCAGATCCAGGGTCATTTAGAAATTTTTCTGTTTCTTCTTCCGGCAAATAAAACAACCCGTTCAGTGACGTAAAAAGCATGCTTCCATCCCCAAATTCCAGGAAAGCATTAACAGACGTCCTTTTTTTCCCGGTGTCTCCATCAACAATATTGGCGGGATAATACATTTTTGTTTCCGGGTCCATCAAGCCTGTACTGTGACCAAAAAATGCTACCCAGTAATTCTTCCTGCTATCCTGATACAAAAGGCTGATTTCATGTTCAGGAAAATTAGTCTGTCCCAATTCCGAATCATTAATACTTCGAAATGTCTCCGTAACCGGATCAAAAATATTCAAGCCTCCGTCGCGGGTGCTCACCCAAATCTTCCCATCTTGATGCTGATGGATACCGTGTATAAAACCATCATTCAGAGACAGTGAATCTTTTTCATTAGGTCTGTACACTTTCATTTCCAACCCGTCAAATCTGTTCAGCCCATCCATAGTAGCTATCCAAAGAAAACCTCTTTCATCCATGGTGATGCCCAAAACAGTATTATGCGAAAGCCCCTGTTCACCGGCATAGCGAGTCTTTTTGAACGTGGGTTGTGCCCATAATTCAATAGAAAAACACGTTATTATGATCCCTGTTAAAAAAAGCCTGACAAACATTTGGTACAATTTTTCCAATAATAGTATTTAAAAGCCCTACCGAAAAATTATTACTTGTTAATTTTTATCCTTCAAATTGCATAAAAAAGAGTTTTCTGCTTCTTAACATCATTCCATATAAACCCATATCTTTATGAAAACTCAAAAAATCAATACCATGGATCTGCAATTACAAGGAAGAGTCGTACAAATTTTAGAAGAACAATCAGGAGAGGGCAAAAACGGTCCGTGGAGAAAAAGAGATTTTATTCTGGAAATTCCCGGTAAATATCCTCGAAAAGTATGTATCACTCAATGGGGAGAAAATATTGATGCACAGGCTGTTCAACAAAATGCTGAGGTTACAGTATCTATCGATATCCAAAGCCGTGAATACAAAGGCAACTGGTATACCGATGTAAAAGCATGGAAAGTTGAACAAGGAGCAGGAAATCAGCAGGAGCAAACCCCTCCACCGCCGAGCGCCGAAGGATTTACAATAGATAAAGACTTCGACGATATGGACGATGATCTTCCGTTTTAAATGATCTCTTCATTTTTTTCAAGCTTCTTAGTCCTTATCATTCTTCTGCTGATCGGATGTTCGGGAAAAAGAACCGAATCTCCTTCCGGGCAATTTTCCTGTAAAGAATACACTTGGTCTGATATTCAAACTCTTGTGGAGCCCCATATTTCGGGTGAGCTTTATACTTCCTTGGTAATGCAAGGTCAAAGCTCCGGTTATAAAGTGTCAGCGGCAGCAGATCATGCGCTAGCGCTAAGCGAGAATTACCCGGACTCTGTGCTACTCCTTTTAAGAAAAATTCAGAAAGCAGATTGTTGATCGGTATTCTGCTTTTCTGAGCAATTCTAACACCGCTGCGGGATAAACCCCAAAGTGATGTTCCTGATTAGATCTGCTACTCCACTAACATTCAGTATCAAGTTCACCCGAGAGTACTTTAGTCCGACCGGCACCTAAATACCCGATCCACACAAACGCAGGGCTGAAGCCCTTGCCTACCTGTGCTGAAGCTTCGCGCAAGCAGGCTAGCTTATGTACGAGGTTTTTTAAATCCTCCTTTGAAGGAGGATGTTATGCTGTTTAATGACTTAGAAACCGCACAACATCCCTCTGATCTCACACTAGTGTTCGATCGGTCTCCCTTCAAAGGGAGATTTAGAATCTTCGCATCAATTCTCTAACTCATCCTAGTTCACCAAAAACCCTTCGTGCACTCTGTGGTTTATCCAATTCCCAGCTGTTCCTGACCCACCCTTATTCCCTCCCTAACTTTAGGGAGGGAGACGCTTAAACCAGATCAGATATTAATATCAAAGTCCCCTTTCCTCAATGAAGGGGAGGGATGGGTTTCTTTTCAACCACAAAGAACACAGAGAATAAATATACATCATCTCACAGCCTTTGTTTACTCTGTGGGTCTCGTCATCTCGCGGCGTATGCCCCAGATCTGGATTGTTTAAAAGGATGTAACCTTAATAACGATCCAGATTCCTGCCTTCGCAGGAATGACCAGATCAATTGTTCCGATTTATATGATCACGATTCTAAACCAAAAACCCTTCGTGCACTCTGTGGTTTATCCTTTCCGTGATTTAGTGATTCAGTGGCGACTACCAAGTCAAATACACCTCTCTATCAAATACGACCTTCTTTACTCGATCTCATAACGCATTACCACATCTGATAGGCTTACTGTAGCGCGCTGGGTTATTTCTGTATTGGAAGTATTCTCGAATGTCATTGCCGGACCTGAAGACGGTTGAGCTATAATTACCACTTCCGAAGTAGTTGCTGAAATAATGCTATAAATTCCGTTTTCATTTCTGGCCATGGACCCGGAAGCGTTTATAGTGTCTGCCTGAAATACTATTGTATTAAATGAGACACCCTCAAAGGATTTACTCCCTCCACCAAGGGCACTCGGTTTTTGATAATATGCCTGCATTTGAGCTGCTATTACGGATAGATCAACCCTAACAACGTCAATATTGTTCTGTTGCAATGTATTGGACATCGTATTAATGGCAAGTATTGTTGCAATACCCACAATCACTGTCACGAGCAGTATCAATACAACCTGTTGTTGTCCCATTTTAAACTTTCGCTTTAATTGTAATTTAAAAGTACAGTTTAGCCCTTTATGCTTACATATAGTAGTGAGATTTATTTAACTTTAATAAACGCTCATATTTCTAAACCTGTCAAAAGCTTCTAAATTGATTATTCAATACTCGTCCTTATATATCAAGAGTATGATTTCATCAACTTATTACATATTAGCCTAAAACCTTGTGTTTAACCACCTTTCAGTCAATTCAACCTTGCTAACAAAGACCGATCTCTACCCGCTATTTTGCTTCCTGACCAGCTCACCCCTGATTCCAACAAGTGGCAAGTGGCGGATTTCTAAACATTAAATTTCCTCAACAATTCCAGATCACATCCAACATTCAGTATCAAGTTCACCAGTGAGGACTTTAGTCCGAACAACCTTGCCCATAAAATCATTCTTAATAGATACTCGTAGCGCTGCGGGATAAATCCCTGGCTAGTGTATCTGATTAGATCTGATACTCCATCAACATTCAGTATCAAGTTCACCAGTGAGGACTTTAGTCCGACCGGCACCTATTAATGCGATTAAATGTCCCATCCACACAAACGCGGGATGAAACTTCGCGCAAACAGGCTAGCTTATGTACGAGGTTTTTATAAATCCTCCTTTGAAGTAGGATGTTATGCTGTTTAATAACTTAGAAACCGCACAACATCCCTCTGATCTCACACTAGTGTTCGATCGGTCTCCCTTCAAAGGGAGATTTAGAATATCCGCATCAATTCTCTGACCCACCCTAGTTCACCAAAAACCCTTCGTGCCCTCTGTGGTTAATCCAATTCCCAGCTGTTCCTGACCCACCCTTGTTCCCTCCCTAACTTTAGGGAGGGAGACGCTTAAACTAGATCAAATATTAATATCAAAGTTCCCTTCCCTCGAAAAACCTTTGTGCCCTCTGTGGTTTAAAATAAATTTTCGCCTCACCGACCTCCCCGACTCCTACTCACATTCTCCTTCCTGACCAGCTCGCCCCTCCTTCATAAGGAGGTGAATTCAGAATCACATTCAACAATTTACAACAACGAGTCCTTCTCCTGGTGCAGGAGAAGACAGATGAGGTCCTGTATTATTTACTGTCTAGTAATTTTAGTTCGATTTTTATCTTAGATAAAACCTTATCTAGTTCGTTTTCTATTTCCTCATTTTCGATCCTTAGAACACGAATTTCATTTCTATTTAGAAAAGCGTCTCTATTTCTATCTTTGATTTGGACTTCTTTTTTTAAATGAATTCTACCATCTACTTCTATGGCTAATTTTATACTCGGTGCATAGAAGTCTAAAATATATGGCCCTATTCCATATTGTCTTCTAAACTTTACACCAAGTTTTCTAGCTCTAACTTCTTTCCATAAAATTTCTTCTGCTTTAGTCTGATTTCTCCTAAGCTCTCTTCTTTGATCTAATGTTAGTCGAGGATTTTTGATATTCATATAATAATTAAACCAAATCTTTATAAATAAGAAAGTGGCTGAAATTATTAGTCTTGCCCTTCACCAACCTCCCCGACTCCTACTCACATTCTTCTTCCTGACCAGTTCGCCCCTCCTTCATAAAGGAGGGGAATTCAGAATCACATTCAACAATTTTGAATAACGAGTCCTTCTCCTTATCCAAGGAGAAGACAGAAGAGGTCCTGAACTAACCACAAAGAACACAGAGACTAAATACATTCACCCCAAAAAACCTCTGTGCTCTCTGTGGTTAAAAGAATTCCCTGCCTTTCCTGACCCACCCTTGTTCCCTCCCTAACTTTAGGGAGGGAGACGCTTAAACCAGATCAGATAATGATATCAAAGTTCCTTCCCTCAACGAAGGGAAGGGACAGAAATGGGTTTCTTTTCAACACCGAGAACTACCAAAAACCCTTCGTACCCTCTGTGGTTTTAAATGAACTTTCCCCTCACCAACCTCCCCGACTCCTACTCACATTCTTCTTCCTGACCAGTTCGCCCCTCCTTCATAAATGAGGGGAATTCAGAAACATATTCAAAACAACATCAACGAGTCCTTCTCCTTATCCAAGGAGAAGACAGAAGAGGTCAAAACATATAACACAGAGAATTGTTAAGCTTCTTCATCTCAATCCTCTGTGCCCTCTGTGGTTAATCCAATTCCCAAACCTCTGTGCGCTCTGTGATTCACTTTCCGTGGTTTACCCCTTTAATTTACTTTCGTGTTTCTGTGCTTTTGTGGCTATAATAAAATGCCCCTCATTCACGAGACCCGATCCGGGCGAAGTGATCTCCAAATCATCGATCGTATCGGGAAATTGCTTCGTCATCCCGTTTTTCGGGATTCCTCGCAAATGGATATATTAAACTTTCCCCTCTCCCTAATACTACCTACACTCCATTAAACCAATTTAAAAAACCATGCGCCAACTCGTTTATACCAAAACCGGAAGTTATGATGTCCTTCAAGTTCAGGAAGTGCCTGACCTGACTCCAAACAAAGACGAACTCCTCATTCAGGTAAAAGCATCCGGATTGAACTTCGCAGATATACTCGCTCGAAAAGGTCAATATCCCGACGGACCAAAAACGCCGTGTGTGATGGGTTATGAAGTCTCGGGAATCGTTACAGAAGTTGGTTCGGAAATTGATAAAAGCTGGATCGGCAAAGAAGTGATCGGGTTGTGTCGGTTTAAAGGTCAGGCAGAACAAGTGGTTCTGAAAGAAAAACAAGTGTATGAAAAACCGGCATCCCTTTCTTTTGAAGAAGCAGCTTCCATTCCTGTTACCTATCTGACGGCGTGGGCGTTGTTGGTGGCCATGGGCGGACTCCAAAAAGAAGAATCCGTTCTCATTCACAATGCGGGCGGTGGAGTTGGCTTGGCTCAATTGGATATAGCCAAAGACATTGGCGCCAAAACCTACGGAACAGCAAGCGAACGTAAACACGATTTCCTGAAAGAACGAGGGTTGGATCACCCCATCGATTACAGAAACAAGGATTGGTACGACGAACTCATGAAGCTCACCGATAAACGCGGAGTGGAACTGATCACCGACCCTTTAGGCGGCGACGAATGGAAAAAAAGCTACCGGGCACTACGCGCTACCGGTCGGTTGGGAATGTTTGGAATTTCGGTGGCCAGTATAAATTCTTCCGGAGGATTAAGAGCCAAGTTCGAACTCATAAAAACAGTGCTGAAAATGCCCACCTTTAAACCGCTTTCTCTGCTGGACAAAAACCGTGGTGTGTATGGCGTGAATCTTGGTCATTTGTGGCATGAATCCGATAAAGCCGCTTTATGGATGAAGGCCATTCTGGATGGCGTAGAAACCGGCTGGGTCCGACCGCATGTAGACAAGACCTTTTCCCTCGAAGAAGCCGGCGAAGCCCACCGCTACATCGAAGAGCGGAGGAATATTGGGAAGGTAGTTTTGGTGGTTTAATTCATGCTTGACATCCACGATAAAGAAATCCGCAGTTACAACATTAGTCAGATTTCAGTAAGATACGATAAGCCTCAAATACATTTTTTCCACTAATAAAATTGATGCAAGGATTATGAATAAAGATACCATTCAGGAAGGATTATATGATGAGTTACTTTCAGAAAAAAAGAAAGAACTTTTAGCAAGTGAGAACTTTGAAAAAAAATTAGAAACCGTAGATCCTGAAGAGTTTTCATCCTACGCAGCAATTTATTTAGAGCGATTTTTAAGGATCACCCTTGATAATATTAAACAGAAGGATCGGATCGAAAAAGGGCTGAAATTGTGTAACTCCTTTATCAAACAGCTTGCCGATATCAATAACAGTTTTGATGAAGAAGATTTGGCTACAGAAGAAATTTTACTTTCTGTTCTAAACCAAAAGAATAAGATAAAAAGGAAATCAATTGAACTAGTCCATCCTGGGATTCCATTATCTCAATCGGCTTTACTTGTTAATTCTCGAGATGAGTACCGAATCGGTTTTGAATTAAAAAAAGAAATTCAAAGTGCTGATCGAATTGATTTCATCTGTTCTTTTATTAAATGGTCTGGTCTTCGATTGTTAAAAGAAGAGATCAAACAGTGTATCGGTCATGGAATAAAAGTTAGAGTCATAACTACAGTTTACATGGGGGCAAGTGATAAAAAGGCAATTGATGAACTTCAAGAAATGGGTGCAAAAGTAAAAGTTTCCTATGATACAAGAAGAACGAGACTTCATGCCAAAGCTTGGTTATTTCATAGAAACACAGGTTACAGCACAGCTTATGTTGGGTCGTCTAATCTCTCTGCTAGTGCACAAACTGACGGATTAGAATGGAATGTTAGAATCTCAAATATCGAATCACCACAGTTGATTCAGAAGTTTGAAGCATCTTTTGAAAGTTATTGGAATAGTAAAGAATTTAAGATCTATGAGGGAACCGAGAATGAAAAGAAAGTTCTTAGCGCAGCCCTTAATCAAGAATCTACTGTATCGTTTAATCAGACTTTCTTTGATATAAAACCCTATTCGTTCCAGCAAGAGATTTTAGAAAAGCTTGAATTGGAAAGAATAGTTAAGGAGAACAAGAAAAATTTAGTTGTCGCAGCTACTGGAACAGGTAAAACGGTTATTTCAGCTTTTGATTATAAAAACTTCAAAAACGAATTTGATGGGGAACCAAAACTCCTTTTTGTTGCTCATCGCAAGGAAATTTTGAAGCAAAGTCTTCATACTTTTCGTCAGATTTTGAAAGAAAGCAGCTTTGGAGAATTATATGTGGACAGATTTATTCCTAATGAGTGGAATCATGTCTTTGCCTCTATTCAATCACTTCATTCAGGTGAATTCAATTTCGAAAAAGACCATTTTTCCGCAGTAATAATAGATGAATTTCACCATGCAGAAGCAAATACTTATCAAAGACTTTTAGATTATGTAGAACCTAGATATTTGTTAGGATTAACAGCTACTCCAGAAAGAACAGATGGGAAAAATGTAATGGACTTTTTTGGTGGCAAAGCTACTGCTGAATTACGCGTTTGGGACGCTATTGAAAAAGGCCTTCTTTCGCCCTTTCAATATTTTGGTGTCCATGATAATACTGATTTATCAAATGTGAATTGGGTACGTGGCAAATACGATAGAACTGAGTTAGAAACCCTATACACATCATCAAACGAACGCATGTCTTTTATAGAAAAAGAGTTAAAGGATAAAGTCAGAGATCCTTTTGAAATGAAAGCTCTGGGTTTTTGTGTGGGAATTCAACACGCTCAGTATATGGAGCAGAAATTTAATGAAATGGGAATACCAAGTATCCACTTGTCAGGCAATTCAGATCGTGCAACTCGTGACTCTGCAATTTCAAAAACTTAGAAAAGGAGATATAAATGCGATTTTTACAGTAGATATATTTAATGAAGGTATAGATATTCCCGAAGTAGATACGATACTATTTTTAAGACCAACAGAGAGTTCAATTTTATTTACACAACAACTTGGGCGAGGACTACGCCTTTCAGAGGGAAAGGAATGTTTGACCGTACTCGATTTTATTGGTCATTCGAATAAAAAGTTTCGTTACTCTAATAAGTTCAGCTCTTTAATAAATTTGCATGGACGAAAACTTCAAAGACATTTAGAAAATGGTTTTCCGGTACTTCCTACTGGATGCGCGGTGGAATTAGATAAGGTCTCTCAACAAATTGTCTTAGATAATATCAAAGACTCCATTCCCTCAAAACGATCACAAATTATTTCACTTTATAGGAATGTGAATAGGCCAGAATCACTTCAAGAGTTTTTTTTAAAGACTGAACTAAATTTAGAAGATTTCTATAAAAATGATCTTTATTTCTCGCAGCTCAAAAGAGAGACAGGTCTTATTAATAGTGATCAAACTGATGAAGAAAAAGCCTTTGGAAGATCAATAATTAGAAGCATTCACATTGATAGTATCTCAAGGCTAAAATGGAATAAAAATTTCTTTTCAAGCTCAAAACCTCCTTCAATATCAAAGCTTGACAAACAAGGATTGGCCTATTTAAAGATGTGGGCAGCTAACTTTGGTGAAGAAAAAGAAATTAGCCAGCTGGACAAGCTTATAACTAGATTTTGGAACTATCCTGAAGTAGTTAATGAATACTGTGAATTAATGAAATATTTATTGGATGAAGTAACACACAAAACAAAGCCTTGGGAAAATCCTCATAATGTATATTTAGAGTTGCATGCAAAATACAGTCGTGATGAAATTATGGCTGCATTCAATGATATTCGGAAAGGAAAGTTATATCAACCAAGAGAAGGCGTATTTTTTCACAAAGAAACAAAATGTAATCTTCTTTTTGTAACCTTAAATAAAAGTGAAAAAGATTATTCTCCTTCCACAATGTATCGCGATTATGCAATTTCAGATACTTTATTTCATTGGCAAACTCAGAGTAATACAAGGCCAACTACAAAGAAAGGCAGTCGTCATTTAGAACATAAAGAGAAAGGTATTACACCTCTCTTATTTATTAGAAATCAAAGACGAGATGAGAGAAGAGAGACTGAACCATATTTCTTTGTAGGTCCAGTTGTACTTGAAAAATGGGAAGGCTCACAACCAATAGATATTGTATGGAAAGTTGAAGAGCCACTACCGGCTGATATATACAAATCGACTTCCGTCAATAAAATTTAGAATCAATGAATCAAATACGTCAAAATAATTGTGAGTATGTTCGTCCTAATATAACAATCGAAGTTATTTCAGTAATCAATAATTGCACTGCAAAAATTTACTACGTTTACAATTACAAAGGTATATCGTTTCGTCTATTTTCCTCAAAAAAACATCTAGAAGGTTTTTTAGATAATCTTTCACTCGAATACCATCATTTTGAAAAGGAAGATGAATTGGATAATTATTTAAATCAGCTAAAACTTTCTTAGCGCATCAGAACCTGTTTTTAGAATTCCCCACCAAAACCAACTCCTCCTGCGGGGCGATCAAGTACTCTGCGCCGTTTTCGGTGATCACCACCATTTCTTCTACACTGATCGTTTTTGCATTGCTTAAGTTAATCAACCCCGGCGTTCTACTGATTTACAATATCAATAAGCTCCCTGAATATATATACTGCCGGTTTACGCCCGCTGGCTTCTTCTAAAATAGAGATGATCCCTTCATCTCTTAAAGTGCTTAAAATCCGTGCACTGCTTGCTTTAGGTATTCCTGTAAATCTCTTGAATTCCGAAGATGAAAAAATAGGTGCAGTAAAAATACCATCTAATGACTGAAGTGCATACTGAGAATGTGTGCTTTCAACAACCTTTTGCTTCATTTGTTCATAAAGGTTAAGAATACTTCGTGCTTTTTCTGTATTTGCCCTGGCTTGTGTATCAATGGCTTTTAAAAAGAACTGTATCCATTCTTCCCAGTTACCATCATCACTAATAGCTTTTAAGTGATCATAGTATTCATCTCTGTGCTTTTCCAGATAAGCACTTATATAAAACATTGGCTGGTGAAGAATATTTTTAGAATGAAGGTATAGTGGCACTAAAATTCTTCCAATTCTTCCGTTTCCATCTAAAAAAGGATGTATGATTTCAAACTGTGCATGTATTATTGCCACTTGTACTAAGGCATCATCATCTTCAGCATGCAGGTATTTTTCATACGCGTCAAGGTTTTCCATTAATTTTAATGGTGACGGTGGCACATATCGCGCTTCTTCTATGGCTGTACCCGGCTTTCCTATCCAGTTTTGTATGTTCCTGAATGCACCTCTGGATTTGTTTTCACCACGCACACTATCCAACAATATTGAATGCATTCTTTTCAATAAGTTCAGGCTCATTGGGCGCTCTTCAAGCTCTGCTACTGCAAACGCCATTGCCTTTCTGTAGTTTATTATTTCCCGAATATCCTGATAATGTTCTGTTTCTCTGTTTGGATCTGCTTCAAACTTTAATACTTCTTCTAAAGTAGCTTGTGTGCCTTCAATTTTGGATGATAGTACCGCTTCTTGTGTAGTTAATGGCGATAATAGAACAGCAGGATTTGGAATGGATTGTAATAAACCATCATATCTGGCAATAGCTCTGTTCGCAGGGCCTAAAATCCGTTGGAATTTTTGCCAATCCAGATTTTTAATGGGTAAGTCGTGTGGAATAAATGGTTTCACGCTTTATTTCCTAAAGAAGTTTGTGTATCACTTATAAGACGTTAAACAGTTTGTGTGTCAAAAACAAATAAATATGCAACACAAAAGATCTTTCGTTGCATGAGTGAGACACAAATTAACTATCTATGTGATACCTTACTCCACCAAAACCAACCCCTCCTGCGGAGCGATCAAATACTCCGCACCGTTTTCGGTGATCATCACCATTTCTTTCCTCTTCCATCCAAAGATAATTACTGAGCTTTAACCGGTAAAGCATCTCGCAATATAACCCGCAAAATTTATCTTTTATTATTCATTAATAAAGAAGATATTATACTGTCTTATATATATTTACGACAAATTTTAAACTCGTAATTTAACCCGCATAATAGTAGCGATGTATAACCGCCCAACACAAATGGAACCCTTATTTCCAAAAGAAGAAAAAGCTCTTGTGGATCTATCAATGAAGGTGTATGCGGAAGCTGCTGAGCTCGGTGGAATGGTTCATCCAATAACGAGAAAAGAAATTGCGCGCTTACTTCGGCATATCAACAGTTATTATTCTAACCTGATAGAAGGGGAATCCACAACTCCGGCGGATATTGAGAAAGCAGTAAAAGAAGAATACAACAAAGACGAAGAAAAAAAACGCCTGCAACTGTTAAGCCGGGCTCATATTGAAGTTCAAAAATTAATAGATGATCGCTTTGAGGAAAATGAAGACATTAATGTGTGTTCCACTGAGTTTATCTGTTGGATACATAAAGAGTTTTATGAGCGTGTTCCTGAATCTTTTTTAGCAATCAAACATCCGGACAAAAACACAATCATAACTATGGTTCCGGGTGAGTTAAGGAGGGAAAATGTAAGTGTTGGCACTCATATAGCTCCAACATGGGAGAGTGTGCCGCGCTTTCTTAAACATTTTGAAGAGGCCTACACATCCGATTCTGTACTGGGACATAAAAAACTGATCGTAGCTGCGGCAAGTCATCATCGATTAGCATGGATCCATCCTTTTTTAGATGGCAACGGACGGGTTACCCGCTTATTTACTTATGCTTTTATGCGAAAGGCCGGCATAGCATCTCATGGGCTTTGGACCCTCTCCAGAGGATTAGCCAGGAAAACAGAGAATTATAAGAATATGTTAGCCAGTGCAGATAGTGAACGAGAAGGAGATTATGATGGCCGTAGCAACCTGTCGGAACGAGCACTCACCGGGTTTACTACTTTTCTGTTTAAAGTGGCTGACGATCAAATTTCATATCTGAAGAAATTACTGGCATTGGAAGCTCTTTACAATCGTATAAAAGGCTATGTTGCCATGCGCGCAGATAATATGCTTCCGGATGAAAAACCACTGCGGGAGGAAGCAACGTATGTGTTAGCTGAAGTAATGATGCGCGGAGAAATAGCCCGTGGTGAAGTTCCCCGTTTAATTGGATTAGGAGAACGATCCGCAACAGCTCTTATTAAACAACTGCTGGAGGAGGAATTGGTGGTTTCTGATTCACATAAAGCTCCTATACGATTTCATATTCCGGCTAAAGTAGTTGGCTATTATTTCCCTGATTTATATCCGGCGGGAAGTATCTGATTGAACGTTACCTTTTACCTCCCACCAAAACCAACTCCTCCTGCGGTGCGATCAAAAATCTTGCGCCGTTTTCGGTGATAACTGCCATTTCTTCCACGCTGATCGTTTTAGCTCCACCTTTTTCTAAGGTCCATGCATGGAAGCCGTCGAATGCGAAGACCATTCCTTCTTTTAAGACTTTTTGTGCCGCCGGACGTATACTCGGCGACTGCGAACCTCCCAGATTTGGTCCTACATCATGAGCTACATATCCTACCGGATGCCCTGTGCTCCACGGTACATATTCGGAATTGTTTTCTTTCATCAACACTCGTTGTGCGGCGTCTACTTCCACTCCTTTTGCTCCGGGCTTCATGGCATTGAAAGCGGCTCTGTTTCCGGCTTTGGCAGATTCCCAATAGAACTGAATGTCTTCAGGAGCTTCGGTTTCTCCCTCTTTCAGAACATATGCAAACCGTTGGATATCACTCACCCAGCGACCATATAATTTGATCCCGAAATCGGTCTGAATTACATCACCGCCCATAATTACTTTATCGGTCGCATGAGAATGACCACGATCCGGTCCGGAATTCACATTCGGATTTTGGGTTGGGTTCCACGCTTCGCCCACTCCGTATTCTTGCATCTTTGCATCCAGAAAAGCGGCTACATCGGCATCGGTCGTCACGCCCGGTTCTATCATTTCGTAGGCTTCCAGCTCCCATGCCGCCGTCAGTTCAGCTGCTTTTCTTAGGATCTCTACTTCCGCCGGCAACTTGATCGACAGCCATTCATAGATCAGTTCATCCGAGGAAACCAATCGCTTACTCAATGTAGAACCAAGTTGGTTTTCCAGATTCATTCGTTGAGTGTAGCTCAATCCATCTGCCTGAGCGCTGCCGGTGCTCGAGTTTATGGCGATCGTTTTAAAGTCTTTTTCTTTGATAAAGTCCACCACCATACTGACTGCCGACTTCCCTCTTAAAATCGGAATTACTTCGTCGTGAATATCCAATTCATCCAGCGCCGTGGATTCTCCGGATGGCGAAAATACTTTGGAATGAAAGCCTTCACTGTCTCTGTAAAACAGAAAAGCCGCCATTCCTCCCGCATTTTCTCCCCCGATGTGATCGGCGATCGGATCGTTATTGTTTTCCCTGCAGATCACCAACCAGAGATCAACACCCGCTGCTTCCATGGCTTGTGGTAACAAGATATTAATGCGTTCTTTTCGAATTTCCGGCCAGGGCGATTCTCCCCATTCTATGGGTGGTTTATTATCAGGAGAACAAGCGGAAACGAAGATCAGGAGAACAAATAAATATCGGATCATATAACAATGAATTTTGGAATGAAAAAGAATATCCGGTTTTGGGAACAGGAAACAAAAAGTGAGTCCGGATTTCTATACACATTCGGTGTGGCCATTGCACATTCCATGTGGGGGCGAATCGCGATTCGCCCCCACATGGAATACAAACCCAATAAATCATCCGCAAAACACACCTGGAAAAACCTCGTGGATATTTTTTGTAAGGAATCCGGCCTCAACCTGTCTAATTGTGTATGATGAAGCAGAAGAAATTGCCAAACCGACAATCCATGCGTTTGCAGGGATACGATTATTCCACGCCGGGATTTTATTTCATCACCATTTGTACCAACCAAAAAGAATGTTTATTCGGAGATGTGATCAATGGTGAAATGCATATGAATGAATGTGGGGTGGTTGCATCAGATTATTTGAAACAAATTGACACCAGATACCCAAATACCATTATTCATGAACATATTGTTATGCCTAATCATATTCATGTTATCATTGAAATTGTTAATACAATCCCCTTTGTAGGGGCGATTCATGAATCGCCCCTACAAAGGAACGCAAACCCGGAATTATATCGTAATCACTGTCGTAAAATGTTGATTCCAAAAATTATTGGTTGGTATAAAATGAATACCGCAAAACAAATCAACCTAATCCGTAAAACACCCGGGACCAAAATTTGGCAACGCAATTATTATGATCACATCATCCGAAATGAAGAATCGTTGTTTTACATACGGGAATACATCAAAAACAATCCGAAGAATTGGAATAAAGATCGGTTTTATCGAAACAGGTAATTACAGAATCTGATTCGTTGTCGGAAATGAATATTTGTTTGGAAACATGAACAACGGTGAAATACGCATGAATGAATGCGGGGTGGTTGAGCATAATGAATGGTTTAAAACCGAATTAATTTGGGATAATGTTCGATTGGATGCATTCGTAGTTATGCCAAATCATATCCATGGGATCATCGAAATTTTTATTAAAAACCCAATCGTAGGGGCGAATCGCGATTCGCCCCTACGCAATAAAAACAGATGGGGCAGAATAAAGGATAAATGCTTTGATGATTTGTTTGAATAAGGTTGAAATATAGGAAACCCCTCAAAGATCCTGAAACAAGTTCAGGATGACCTTGCTTGGGTTTCTATTTGCCTTCATTCAAAACATCTTTAGTATACCTTTCTAAATCAAACACGTCCATTGGCGATTCTTTTCTGAGATACAGTGGGTGGTGTGGATGGCCTGCTTTGGAAATGTTTCCTCTGGTAAAATATCTGCATTTATTTTGTTTGAGGACTTCTGCGATGTCTTTCATGCATCTGGATAGATATGGTCGCTTTTCGATCAGCGTTCCCCACGCGCACCAGACGTCTAACCCGCTTGGAAGCTCTGCCAAAAGATCGGCAATTGCAGCGATGTTCTTCTCGTGAATAGGCTTCTGGAAGTTCTTATGCATTTTATCCGGGTTGGTGGCTCTTTGCGGATAAAGATTGAACATGATCCAACCGTCGTACCCTTTTTCTTTTGCATATCTGGCAACGGAAGCCACCGTTGGATCTAAATTTCCCGGAACAGCTGTGCTTGGATTCACCCCGAAGCAGATCAGTGGGTTTTTGCCTTCTTGCCCTAAAGAATAGCGGCTTAGCGGTTCATCATGATCGTAGATCCAGGGTTTGTTTTCGAACATTCGGAAAAATGGTTTTCAATGAGATTGTTTAGATAAAATATCGAATCTTATTTCAAGTTGTGCAGAACGTTCTTCTTTAAGACCCACCCTTGTTCCCTCGCTAAGATTAGGGAGGGAAACCCTTTAATTAATTCTTTCTGATATTTGAGTTCCCTTCCCTTTTCAAAGGGAAGGGACAGGGATGGGTTTTCTTTACGCAAACCTATCCGCCAGACGATTTATCAAATAACCACTTTCGTTTAACGCTTGTGTTGCGAATTTTCCGAAGAAGTCGGTTACGCCTTCAAACTCACGAATAAAACCTTCTCGGTCATTATTCTTAACTAATTCAGCTAGTTTCTGGTGGTGATTAAAGAATTTCATAAGAAGATCGCGTCGTTCTTCATTGGCAAAAACGATGTCTGCATAAAGCTCTGCGCTTTGTGCAAAAATACGTCCTGTCATCATCATTTCGGCCCTGTAGATCGGACTCGAATATTCGAGCATATCGCTAGGACGAAGGTCATATTCTTCCATAAAGGATCCGTGAAGCAACGCCACAAAGTGACGGAGTCCCTGCACCATATGCATTACATGATCGTGCTTGTTTTGGTCCGCTTTAATTACACGCATTCCCCAAAGCTCGCACTGCTCCACAAACCAATCTGCTTCCTCTGCATTTCTTCCGGGACAAACCACCATCAACTGTTTGCTGAGGTTTTGGACATCCGGCCCATGCATGGGGTGTAATCCTACTACCGGTCCTTCGTGGCACTCCAGCATCTTTTCAATTGGTGAAGATTTGTTGCTGGTAAAATCCGCGAGAATGGTTTTTTCTGATAGTCTACCTTTCAATCGCTCTATCACTTGCTCCGTAATTTTGATAGGAACAGTTACGATCACCATATCAAGTTTTGGAGCTATTTCTTCCAGCTCGTACCAATTGGATTTATCGATAGAATAAGCTTTGTGCCCTGTTTGATTCGTGATCTTTTTGTAGAGTTTTCCCATCCCTCCTTCACCACCGATATACAAGATATGCTTGGGCTCTGCTGTAGCGATCGGAAATTTATCCTGGGATTGTTTGTCCCGGGATGAGGTCATGATCATCCTTAAAAAATCTTCCGCCCATTCAGGATCAATTCCTTTTTCCTGAGCCATTTTTTTGAACGATGCTGATTTCTCATCTTCACGTTTCGGCACAAAAACCGGCAACTGGTTTTCAACTTTTGTTTTAATGACTGCATTTACAACCTCTGCCCGTTCCGACAGAAGATCAAGGATCTGTTCATCGATTTCATCAATCCTTTTCCGGGATCCTTCTAGTACTTTTTGTTTGTCTGACATTCTGAATTTTTCTTGTTTTCCGCTGCTAATATAGCAGTTTGATCGCTCTACTTCTTCACTCTATTTTCGTTGACTTAGGATCAATAATTCTATCTTTACTGCACAAATCGTAAAACCTAAGATTCTTTGTTTGACGAACCATCAGTATGGATATCTGTCAACGTTTATAAGTCACTTCTGATGGGAGGAGTTTAGAATCTTATTGACCTTTTGGTTACTTTTGGGTCAAGCCAAAAGTGACATCCTCCAAAAAGACGGAATAGATTACTTTCAAAAGTCTCTTGAATTATAAAATCTATTCCCAATCCCGGAACGAATCCTCCCTAATTTTGCGTACCTTGAGTGTTGCTTAAAGATTTAAATAACCATTGATGTCAGAGTTTAATTTACAGTCTCCTTTTAGTCCGGCCGGTGATCAACCAAATGCAATTAAAGAGCTTACGGAAGGGTTAAATGCCGGAGATAAATTTCAAACTTTATTGGGGATAACCGGTTCCGGTAAAACCAGAACCGTTGCAAGTGTTATTGAAAATGTGCAGCGTCCAACCTTGGTGATGAGTCATAACAAAACTTTGGCTGCTCAATTGTACAGAGAGTTAAGTGATTTCTTCCCGGACAATCGTGTTGAGTTTTTTATCTCTTACTACGATTACTATCAGCCGGAAGCATATATGTCGGCTCAGGACAAATACATTGAAAAAGATCTTTCTATCAACGAAGAAATTCAGCGACTGCGTTTGCGCGCTACCAGTTCTTTGCTTTCAGGTCGGCGTGATGTTGTGATCGTTTCTTCTATAAGTTGTATTTATGGTATCGGTTCTCCATCTGAATATGCTAAGCTGATCGTTTCTCTGGAAACGGGAATGAATATTCCGAGAAATACTCTTTTATACGATTTGGTTGATCTGCATTACAATCGAAACGACAACGAATTCAAGCGTGGGACTTTCAGAGTTCGCGGTGATGTTATCGACGTTTACCCTGCTTATTCTGATGAAGGACTGCGGATCTCTCAGTGGGGAGATGAGATCGAATCACTTCAGTTGTTCGATGTGGATACCGGTGATATCAAAGAAACGGTTAATGAGTTTAAGATCTATCCTGCTTCACATTATGTGACTACAAAATCCCGTTTGGAAGAATCCATCAAACAAATTCGGGAAGAGCTCCAGTGGCGAACCAAAGTTCTTATTGATGAAGAAAAATTCCTGGAAGCAAAACGTATTGAGCAGCGAACGCTTTTTGATATTGAGATGATACAGGAGATCGGTTACTGCTCCGGAATTGAAAATTATTCCCGTTACTTAAGTGCCAGAAAACCGGGAGAGCGACCTTTTTGTTTACTCGATTATTTCCCTGATGATTTTTTAACCGTTGTAGATGAAAGTCACCAAACTATTCCACAGATCTCTGCAATGTATGGTGGCGACCGATCCAGAAAAGTTCAGCTGGTTGATCACGGATTCAGGCTTCCTTCTGCTTTGGATAACCGACCACTTACTTTTGACGAATGGGAAAATCTGGTTAAACAAGTGATCTTCGTAAGCGCAACTCCAAGTAAATACGAACTGGAAAAAAGTGAAGGAGCATTTACTGAGCAATTGATTCGTCCAACCGGATTGATGGAACCGGAATTGGAAGTTCGACCTCTTGATAATCAGGTCGATGATCTTATGGAAGAGATCCGGCAGCGCATTGAGAAGAAAGAACGTGTTTTGGTTATCACTTTAACCAAGCGACTAAGCGAAGAGCTTAGCGAGTATCTCAAAAATGTAGGCGTTTCGGCGGCTTACATGCACAGTGAATTAGATGCTCTGGAAAGAATTGAGGTGCTTTATAAATTCCGCCGTGGTGATTTTGATGTGCTTGTTGGTATCAATCTTCTTCGTGAAGGAATTGATATTCCTGAATTGAGTTTGGTTGCCATAATGGACGCTGACAAAGAAGGCTTTTTGAGGTCAGAAACTTCTCTTTTTCAGATCGTTGGTCGTGCCGCAAGAAATGTGGGCGGTAAAGCCATTATGTATGCCAACAGAATCACTGACAGCATGCAAAAGGTTCTGGACGAAACTGAGCGCCGTCGGAAAATTCAGATGGAGTACAATGAGAAGCATGGTATAACTCCACAAACGATTATCAAAGAACTGAAACCACTTGTTGATCCTTCTTTGATCTCAAACAAAAGCATGGATTTTGGACAAGAAGCTGAAAAAGCTGCACAGCAAGATTATCTGGAATCTATTAAAGTTGCTGATGATGGGATTCAATACAAAGCCAGTCCGGCTATGAATGAAGTTACATTTGAGAGCAAAGAAAAACTGATAGAGCATTTACGTAAAACAATGCTTCATGCCGCTAAAAATATGGAGTTTGAAGAAGCTGCAAGGATCAGAGACCAGATCGGACAACTGGAAGATCAGCTTTGATGAACCTTTAGAAAAAAAACAGATTGATAAAAAAAGGGAGCAAGCTTTTCATGACTTACTCCCTGAGGGATTTATGGAGTTTTAAAATTCTTCTTTTATAACGACACTTATTCTTTCTTCATTCCAATTTTCTTACAAAGTCTCCCCAGTTCTTTTTTCTCTTTATCGTCAAGAACGCTGAATTCTTCAGAAATCTTATCCAGATGCTTAGGGAAAAAATCTTCTATAAAACTTTTTCCCTGAACCGTTAGATCAACTATTAATGCGCGCCTGTCATTTTGATCTTTTTTTCTGCTTACGAAACCACTCTTTTCCAGATTATCTATTACCAAAGTAATATTCCCGCCACTCTTAAGCAGTTTGTATCCCAGCTCCTTCTGATTTTGAGGACCTAAATGAAGTAACGCTTCCAAAACACCAAATTGACTTATCGTAAGATTTGCTTCTGACAAATGTCTGCACAATCTTTGATTAAGACTTTCTGTTGCTCTCATCAATTTGATGAAAGTATTTAATGTATTTTTTTGTTCTTTGGTGCCTTCAAAATGTGTTGGCATAGACGCACGTTAAATTGTTTAGCGTTAAGCTAATATATTCAATGTATGAACTAATAGCATCCTTATTTAGTTAAAAATTACCCACATTATAATTATCCTGACAAATTTCGATCACAAAAAGATCTTTTAAATGATACAACAATTAGTTGCTTTAAGAAGAGAAATACACAGATTTCCTGAACTAAGCGGTCTGGAATTTGAAACCGCTCAACGAATTGTAAACTTTCTCTTACCGTTTGAGCCTGATCAGGTCATTACAGATCTGGGATCTACCGGAGTAGCAGCTGTTTATGACTTCGGAGCCCCTGAAACTACGATCATGATACGTTGCGAATTAGACGCCCTGCCTATTCAGGAAGTTAATACTTTTGAATATCGCTCCGTTACTGATTCTGTATCTCACAAATGCGGGCATGACGGCCACATGGTAATTGTTGCAGGTCTTGCCGAATGGTTGCAAAATGCCTCACTTGAAAACGCCAGAGTTGTTCTCCTTTTTCAGCCGGCTGAAGAAACAGGAGAGGGTGCTCCGGGTATTTTGGCTGATGAGAACTTTGAACAGATCATTCCTGATTACATCTTTGCGCTTCATAACCTTCCGGGATTCCCAATGCATCAGATCGTAACGACCGGTTCAGAATTTACCGCTACTGTGCAAAGTGTTTCTATCTCTCTTTATGGCAAGGAATCTCATGCGGCTGAACCGGAAAATGGATTGAATCCTGCTTTAGCTATCGCAGAGCTTATCAATAGATATAATGATATTGTAGTCAATGATATCAATAGTGAAGATTTTGCCTTGATTACCCCCGTGTATAGTTCAATGGGAACGAAAGATTATGGTGTATCTCCGGCCGATGGAGAACTTCATTTGACGATCCGCACATGGACCCCGAAAGAAATGGATGCTTTAATGAAGGAAATTGAAAGCATTGCTCAGGACGTGGCACTTAAACATTCCCTGAAACTTGAAATGCTTTGGTTCGATTACTTTTCTGCCACAAAAAATGACCCTTTTTGTAATACAATAATAAAAGAGTCTGCCAAAGAAAATGGGTTCCAACTGAATCAACGGCAACACCCATTCAAATTCGGAGAGGATTTTGGAGTCTTTACTCAGCGCTATCCCGGAGCTATGTTTGGTTTAGGATCAGGAGAAAAAACACCTGCATTACATAACCCCGATTACGATTTTCGGGATGAAATTATCGAAACGGGAATTGCCATGTTCAAAGAAATTATCCTAAAAACTTTAGCAAACAGATAACCGCTAACTAAATATCATACACAACAGAAACCGGAGCGTGATCTGAAATATCCCATTTCATTTCAATCTCTGCTTCAACAGCTTTTGATGCCAACCCTTTTGTCGCCAAATGATAATCGATCCTCCAGCCTTTGTTTCTTTCTTTCGAAGCAGCCCGATAGCTCCACCAGCTATACAGATCCGGTACATTTTGATTTAGGTTTCTGAATACATCTTCATAGCCAAGTTCCAGAAAACTTGTGACCCACTTTCTTTCTTCCGGCAAAAATCCTGATGTGTTATTCTGCTTTTCAGGATTATGGATATCTATTGCTTCATGACAAATATTGAAGTCTCCACAAAAGACAATTTCTTTGCCCTTTTTGAGATAAGACTCTCCGAACTTAAAAAAATCATCCAGAAACTTATATTTCATGTCCTGTCTTATATCTCCCGTTGTTCCGCTTGGAGCATACACAGAACAAACATAGAAAGTGGCGAACTCGAGAACCAATACTCTCCCTTCTTTATCGATCCAATCCGTTCCAACTCCTTCAAAAATGTTGAGTGGTTTTTCTTTGGATAAAATAGATACTCCGGAGTAGCCTTTTTTCTCAGCTATATGATGGAATTGATGATATCCGAGCTCCTTTACTTCTTTAGGAATCTGAGTTTCATCTGCTCTCAACTCCTGTATGCAAATAATATCAGGAGCGGATTCTTCAACCCAGTCAATAAAACCCTTTCGGTGAGCTGCTCTTATACCGTTTACGTTGTAAGAACTTATCTTGATCAATTATTTCCCTTTGATGATTCCGAAATTCCTTTTTCCTACTTTCAGAGCTACTTCCTGACCCGACTCCAGCGTAATGGTATGATTGATGTCTTTGATCTTCTCATCATCAAGGCTGATTCCACCCTGTTTCATCATACGCTTTGTTTCACCGTTACTTGGAGAGAAACCGGTATCACCAATGACATCCAGAAGTCTTAATTCTTCACCGGAATTATATTCGAATTCGGGAGCGTCGTCCGGAACCTGCTTATTGATCACCGTTTGCTCAAAGTGATCTTTAGCTGCTTTTGCGCTTTCTTCCCCGTGGTACATTCTAACAACAGTATACGCCAGATCATGTTTAGCATTCCGCGGATCTTTTTCAGCTTTCTCTTTGATCGCAGGAAGATCTTCCGTTGCAATATCAGTAACCAGTTCAAAGTAGGTGTAGATCAACTCGTCCGGCACTGATAAAGTTTTACCGTACATATCGTTTGGAGCTTCATCTATTCCGATATAGTTATCGTAAGATTTAGACATTTTAGCAGAACCATCGGTCCCAACCAACAACGGCATCATCAAACAAACCTGCTGATCCTGACCATCATCTTTTTGAAGCTGCCTGCCTACTAATAAATTGAATTTCTGATCGGTTCCACCTAATTCAATATCTGACTTCAAGTAAACAGAATCCTGCCCTTGTGCTAGAGGGTATAAAAATTCGTGTAGTGAAATCGCCTCATTATTCTCAAATCGTTTTGAAAAATCATCTCTTTCGATCATTCTTGCAACAGTCAATTTCGAAGAGAGACGAACCACATCCATAAAGTCCATCGATCCTAACCAATCATTATTATTGGTCAACGTAAGCTTATCTTCATCCAGGATCTTTTTTGCCTGATCTATATAAGTCTGAGCATTTTCGTTTACTTCTTCAATAGTCAACGGTGGACGCGTTTTATTTTGCCCGGTTGGATCTCCGATCATTGCTGTAAATCCACCGATAATCAGGATCACTTCATGGCCAAGGTCCTGAAACTGTCTCATTTTTCTTAAGATCACGGAATGACCTAAGTGCAGATCAGGGCGAGTAGGATCAACACCTAACTTAACTCTTAGAGGTTTATTCTCTTTCTTTGATTTCTTGAGTTTTTCAATCAGCTCTTGCTCAGGAACAATTTCAACCGCTCCTCTTTTAATGATTGCTAATTGTTCTTCAACACTTGGAAATGACATTATTAATTATCTTTTAAAATGGGCAGGTTTTCTGCCGGATTGTATTTGTTGATGTTTTCCTGAATGGTTTCTGTAAAGCCTTCCGCTCCGGGATAAATAAATGCAATGGTTTCATAAGCAGCGGGCCCAACCTGAATTATATAATCGTAAAGCAGTGAATCTTCTCTTGTTACTTCAGCAGGAACATTAAATCCTGAGATTAGCAATAGACCGGCACTTACGATCATGCTGGCTTTAAGCGCTCCGAAAAGAGCACCGACAACCCTGTTGACCGCTCCTAGTTTAACTGCTTCCAGAAACTTCTTCGTGAGATAAGCAATCACGGCTATTATGATCAGCGTGCCAAGAAATAAGATCACTCCGGATGCAAAAGGAATATATTCCGGGGTATCTTCAAAAAACGGAGCAATGATATTTCCGAATGCGTCCATATAATTGAACGTCAAAAAGATCGCTAGTGTAATCCCCACAATATTGAGAATCTCTTTCACAAAGCCGTTAACGGCACCTTTGTATCCAAAATACAGAACGGGGATGGCAATTATTATGTCCACCGTATTCATTAGTTGCTGAGCTCCTCTTTAACAACTTTGCTTACCAGACCGCCGTCAGCTTTTCCCTTCAGCATTCCCATAATTGGACCCATTACTTTCCCCATATCCTGAGGACCTTCTGCTCCAAGATCTGCAATCTTTTTTGAGACTACTTCACGCACTTCATCTTCAGTAAGCATTTTCGGGAGATATTCTTCAATGATCTCTAGCTCAACCTTTTCTTTTTCAGCAAGATCTTCACGATTACCCTCTTCAAACTGGGTGATGGATTCTTTTCTTTGCTTAGCCGCTTTCATCAAAACAGCAATTGCCTGGTCTTCAGTTAAAGTAGCTTCTCCATCTTTTCGTTCAGCTATTTCTTTTTCCTGAAGTTTAGCTTTCAATGAACGCAGAACCTGTAAACGGTCTTTGTCCTTAGCTTTCATTGCTGTTTTCAGGTCTTCGAGAATTTGTTCTTTTAAAGCCATAGTATTTTTAATAATCCTTTAAAATTAAGCAAAAAAAAAGGTTACACAATTTTCTTGCGTAACCTTTTAAATCTTTTTTAACGTAATTACGCCTTATTGCTTTGGATAAAGTCTTTTACGTTATCCTGATCTACCATTGCTTCACGATAAGAGTACTTACCGTTTTCATTTTTAGTAGAAATGATAACCTTTGCCATACGGCGTTGAGCCGCTTTAGCTGCTAGTGCGTCTGAACCGAATACTTGTTTCTTAGCCATGTCTCAGATTATTTAATTTCTTTATGAACTGTATGCTTACGCAAAACAGGATTATATTTTTTTAGTTCCATGCGGTCAGTTTGCGTACGTCTGTTTTTTGTGGTCACATATCTAGATGAACCAGGTTTTTCAGTACACTCCAAAATCACTTGAACTCTGTTTCCTTTTGCCATTTTCTTATACCTCTTTTAACAGGGTTCCTTTACGACGAGCATCTTTTAAAACTTCAGTAATACCTTTCTTATTGATAGTACGTAATGTTTTAGCAGACACTTTAAGTGTTACCCACTTATCTTCTTCTGGTATGTAGAAGCGTCTTTTCTGTAAATTCAAATTAAAGCGATGCTTAGTCTTATTGTTAGACTTAGATGAACGGTAACCGTTCAGTGCTTTTTTTCCGGTAATATCGTCTCTTCGCGACATCTTATAATAATTGATTTTTCATTGAGAAATAGACGCCAAAGATAGAGCTATTCTCTCCAAACATCAACGTTTTTAGTAGTATTTTTATCAAAAAACTGAATTATTCACATTTTTCTTTAATTATCCACATTAAAGAGGTTGTAAAATTTGGTTGAATTTGGCTTCAGAATTTTAATCTCTATTTTTTTTGATATAACTCTTCACTTTTTTTGATTTTGCCCGTGTAAGCACTATTTTCGACTATCAAATTACACATCTAACCAAGCTATCACCCCTTATTTATGGCGAAAAATAAACCTACCGATTACAAGGCTTCGAATATTCAAGTTTTGGAGGGTCTTGAAGCGGTAAGAAAGAGACCTGCTATGTACATTGGCGATACGGGTCAACGAGGTTTGCATCATCTTATTAACGAAGTAGTTGATAACTCCATTGATGAAGCTCTTGCAGGTCATTGCGATCACATAATAGTTCAAATTAATGAAGACGGTTCCATGACCATAGAAGATAACGGTCGTGGTATTCCTGTTGATATGCACCCTAAGCTTGGAATCCCTGCTGTTGAGGTTGTTCTGACCAAATTACATGCCGGTGGTAAATTCGATAAAGATACTTATAAAGTTTCCGGTGGACTTCACGGAGTAGGTGTAAGTTGTGTGAATGCTCTTGCGACTGTTTTCAAAGCCGAGATTCACAGAGACGGCACGATCTACAAAATGGAATTCGAAAAAGGAATTACCACTAAGCAACTTTCGGAAGAAGGAAAGAGTGATAAAACCGGTACGATCATCAATTTCATGCCGGATCCTTCTATTTTTACCCAGACTACAGAATTTAAGTTCAATATTATTGCCGACAGGATGCGCGAACTGGCCTTCCTGAATCCTGAAGTTACCATCGAACTCATCGACGAAAGAGAAGAGGACGAAGAGCTCGGAAAGGAAGTTTACCACTTTGAAGGTGGAGTTAGTGACTTTGTTCAGTATTTGGATGAAAACCGTGAATCCCACATGGACAAACCTATATTTATACAAGGAGAAGTTGAAGGGGTCCCGGTTGAGCTTGCCATGCAATACAACAACAGTTATGCTGAAAATGTCCACTCTTATGTGAACAACATTAACACACGAGAAGGTGGTTCTCACGTTTCCGGATTCAGAAGAGCATTAACAAGATCTTTAAAAAGCTACGCTGAAAAGAATAAGATCATAAAGTCTAACAGTAAAATTTCTATTTCAGGTGAAGATTTCAGAGAAGGAATTACAGCTGTTTTAAGTGTTAAGGTTGCAGAACCTCAATTCGAAGGTCAGACTAAAACCAAGCTTGGTAATTCTGAAGTTCAAAGTGCTGTAGAAGTTACTGTTTACGATCAACTTAATGAATATTTAGAGCAGAATCCTAAAACTGCAAAAAGGATCATTGAAAAGGTTGTTCTCGCTGCAGAAGCAAGGGAAGCAGCCCGAAAAGCTCGTCAGTTAGTTCAACGAAAAAGCGTAATGAGTGGAGGTGGTCTTCCGGGTAAGTTGGCAGATTGCTCCATCAAAGATCCCGAACATTGCGAAGTTTACCTGGTGGAGGGTGACTCTGCGGGTGGTTCAGCTAAAATGGGTCGAAATCGTAGTTTTCAAGCTATTCTTCCTCTTCGTGGAAAGATCCTGAATGTGGAAAAAGCAAAGATCAACAAGATTCTGGAGAACAAGGAAATTCAAGCCATGATCACAGCGCTTGGAACAGGCGTTGGTCACGGCGATGAGGCTTTCGAAGTAGAAAAACTCCGGTATCATAAGATCATAATAATGACGGATGCTGATGTTGATGGTTCGCACATTCGAACTTTATTGCTGACATTTTTCTATCGGTATATGCGACCACTTATTGACAACGGACACATGTATATAGCAACACCCCCTCTTTATAGAATTACCGTTGGTAAAACTATTGACTATGCATGGGATGAAGCCACGCGAGACAAAATGGTTAAAGAGCTCAAGAAAGGTCGTCGCAAATTTGATATTTCTCGCTATAAAGGATTGGGAGAAATGAACCCAAGTCAGTTATGGGAAACCACAATGGACCCGGAAACCAGAACCCTTCAATTGGTAACTGTTGAAAGCGCGGCAACTGCAGATAAAATGTTCTCCACATTAATGGGAGATGAAGTCGCTCCTCGTAGAGAGTTCATCGAAAGAAATGCCAAGTACGCAAAAATCGATATTTAAGCCGAAACAATACAAAAAGAATTTATTATTTAAGATATGGCTAGAGAAAAAATTATACCTATTACTATAGAAGACGAAATGGAATCATCCTACATCGATTATTCGATGTCGGTGATTGTGTCTCGTGCACTTCCGGATGTTCGTGACGGATTAAAGCCGGTACACAGAAGGGCGTTATTTGGAATGAGTGATCTTGGAATGCTTCACAATCGTGGCTATAAAAAAAGTGCTCGTATTGTTGGTGAGGTTTTAGGTAAGTATCACCCACATGGTGATACAGCTGTTTATGACACTATCGTAAGAATGGTTCAGGATTTCTCTTTGAGATATCCGCTTGTTGACGGCCAGGGTAACTTTGGTTCTGTTGATGGTGATTCCGCAGCAGCAATGCGTTACACAGAAGTTCGTATGGACAGAATCGCCGAAGAACTTTTGACCGATTTAAATAAAGACACTGTAGATTTTCAATCGAACTTTGATGATACTCTCGAAGAACCTACGGTTATGCCTGCAGCTCTTCCGAACCTTCTTATAAATGGTTCATCAGGTATTGCGGTTGGGATGGCCACAAACATGGCTCCGCATAACTTGACGGAAGTTATAAATGGAATAACCGCTTACATCCAGAATCAGGATATTGAAACCAAAGAATTAATGGAGCATATTACAGCTCCGGATTTTCCAACGGCAGGCATTATCTATGGATATGAAGGAGTAAAAGAAGCTTACGAAACTGGTCGTGGAAAGATTACTCTGCGCGCAAGAGCTAGTACTGAAGAGCTTCGGGGCGGTAGAGAGCAAATTGTCATTACCGAAATTCCTTATCAGGTAAATAAGAGTACGCTGATTCAAAAAGTTGCCGAACTTGTTAATAACGAGAAAATAACTGAGATCTCAGAAATTCGCGACGAGTCCGATCGTGACGGTATGCGCATTGTTATCATTCTTAAGAGATCAGCTAATGCAGGAGTGGTTTTAAATCAGCTTTATAAGTACACCCAAATGCAAACCACTTTTGGTGTAATTAGTTTAGCCCTCGTCAAAGGTCGACCTAAAGTAATGGGTCTTAAAGAATTAATTTTCCATTATGTAGAACACCGCGTTGACGTTGTTATTCGGAGAACGATTTATGATCTCGATCAAGCAGAAGCGCGCGCTCATATTTTAGAAGGACTTAAAATTGCGCTTGATAATCTTGATGAAGTAATTAAAACTATCCGGGCTTCAAAAAATCCACAGGAAGCAAACGTTGGGCTTCGTAAGCAATTCGCATTAACAGATATTCAGGCAAAAGCTATTCTGGAAATGCGCCTTCAAAAACTTACCGGGTTAGAACGCGATAAGATCGATACTGAGTATCAAGAAATTGTAGACAAAATTGAACGTTTCCGTGAAATTTTAGCCAATAGAGATATCCAGTTTGATATCATCAAAGCAGAGCTACAGGATATCAAAGAGCGATATGGTGATGAACGAAGAACACAAGTTGTGTACTCCGCTGATGATTTCAATATCGAAGATATGATTGCTGATGAAGATGTAGTTGTTACTATTTCTAATAAAGGCTTTATCAAAAGAATGCCGGTCAGCGGATACAGAAGACAACGTCGCGGCGGAAAAGGAATGAAAGGAACTACCACCAGAGATGAGGAGTGGGTAGAACATTTATTCGTAGCCACCAACCATAATTACATTCTCTTCTTTACGGAAAAAGGACAATGTTACTGGTTGAAGGTTTATGAAATCCCTGAAGGAGGTCGCCTTGCTCGAGGTCGTGCAATTGTGAATCTCATTGAAATTGATAAAGAAGATCACATTAAAGCCTTTGTCCCTGTTAAAACCTTGGATGATGAAGAGTATGTGAAAAAGCACTCTATCATAATGGCTACTAAAGAAGGACAGATCAAAAAGACTTCACTGGAAGCTTATTCCCGTCCAAGACGTGATGGCATTATCGCTATTAACATCAAGGATGGTGATTCTCTTCTTGGAGCAGAACTTACAGATGGTGACAGCAACATTATTCTTGCCAATAAAAACGGCCGCGCCATCAGGTTCCACGAATCTGAAGCAAGAGAAATGGGAAGAAATACTTCCGGTGTTCGCGGCATGAATCTCGGCAAAGATGATGAAGTTGTGGATATGGTTGTGATTCGCAATACTCATGAAGCTACTGTTCTGGCCATCTCAGAGAATGGATTCGGAAAACGGTCCCTCGTTGATGATTACAGAGAACAATCTCGTGGCGGTAAAGGTGTGATAACACTAAAGGTTACTAAGAAAACCGGAAGTCTTATTGCCCTTAAAGAAGTCACTGATGAGGACGACCTTATGATCATTACTGAAAGAGGTAAAGTGATCAGAATGGGTTGTTCAGGAATACGAACTATGGGAAGAAATACTCAGGGTGTTCGTATTATGAGACTAGATGATGAAGGAAACATCGCAGCCGTGACTCGAGTGGCAAATGAGGAAGAAGAAGAGGTTTAGAATCTCTTTTACTTTCGGGGTTTTCAAAAGAGGTTTCATTTTTATGAAACCTCTTTTTTTATGCTGAATATTTTACTGCTCCAACATTTCCTTAAGAAGCTTCTCTCTCTTGGAAATCAACTCCTGAGGAGCAAGAATTTTCACCTGTTTTCCGAACTGCAGTAGCCACACATTTATAAATTCCAGATTTTCGATTTCGAAGCTCACTTTAATTTTTTCGGGTTTTTCTTCCAATATCTTAAAATTTTTAGTGGGGAGATTCGCTTTAAACCGCTTATATCCTTCTTTATCTAGCAACACCTCAACTTTATGTTGATCGCCGTCAAATCTAAAAATTAAGTCCTCTATGGACATTTCCTTCTTTTCTACAAAATCTTCTTCCAGAATTTCTATCTCACGCACCCTGTCAAGAATAAAATTCCTGAAATCACCACGAAGGTGAGAAAACCCGATCATATTCCAATGGTCCTGATAAAAAACCAAAAGATATGGGTCCACTTTTCTAATTTTCTTCTCTCCGGATTTTGCTGTATATAAAAACTGTATTCTCTTTTTCTGAGAAATTGCACTACTTATTTTATACCAGTTTCCCCCTTCTTTTTTTTCCGAACCAAATTTCAGATAAGGATCTACAACTGTCTTTTTTTGTAGAGAAGTCATAAAATCTTTCAACTCATCCGGAAGCACGTTTTTTATTTTCACTTCGACTCCTTTTGCATCCTCTACAAGCCTGGCATCGATCTGTGATTTCACAAAATTAAGTCCCACAATAATGGTTGCCAGCTCATGAGACGAAAACATAAGGGGCGGAATTTTAAAACCCGGCATCACCCCATAACCACTGTATTTATCCCAGGTAATGGGCACATTTATTTCTTGTAAGGCATTGAAATCCCTAAATATAGTTCTTTTACTCACACCGAAGTAATCCGCGAACTCCTGAACAGTCTTACGATCTCCCCCCTGCTGAAGCATCAACATTAATTTTAACCTTCTCTCTGAGCTATTCATTCTCACCCCGGCTTAATTCTACAACCCCCTTACCCTCAAAAAACGGGTCCATAAACTTATCGTCCAGCTTAATTATGCTTAACCTGAAAGAACCATTCAGATTTTTCGCTTCTTCTATTGCCTCTTCATACCCCTTAAGAAAAATGATCTTATTCCATTTTTTCTCCTTTACCATACTATAAAGCTGATCAATTTTAAAGGCATGCTTTGTAATAATTATAGCTTCTTCGCCCCAGCCCATCTCACGAACATCTCCCTGCCGACCCTTAACCCGATCAGAAAGACCCAGACCCAACACCATATCATTAACAGCAAATACTTTCTTGGAAACTATATCATTGACCTCAAATCGCTTATCCTTAAAGCACAACGAAAGCGGCAAACCAGGCAAGCCACCACCGGAACCCGTATCAATAAAAAAACTACTCTTCTGATAACACCCAAATAAGGAAACGTACAGACTATGCTTCACGTGTTTCTCCAGAGTTTCACGTGAAACATCTCTGCTCACAAGATTTATTTTTGAATTCCACCAAAGAAGCCGTTCTACATAAGCGCTCAACTCTCCTTTGTTTTCATCATACAAAGACCCGATTCGACCCTGCTCTTCTTTTGTTATGTAACGGATCGAATGTTCCACGTGAAACTCACCCCTTAAGGTAAACCATTAGCACAGACACATCACTTGCCGACACTCCGCTTATCCTACTCGCTTGTCCGATGGTTTCCGGTTTTATTTTTGACATTTTTTGCAAGCCCTCAGAAGATAGGCTCTTTATTTTTGAGTAGTCCAAAGAAGCTGGAATCGGTGTGTTTTCCTTCTGAGCTAACTCTTCTACCATTTCAAATTCTTTTTGGATGTAACCCGAGTACTTGACCTGTATCTCCGCCTGCTCAAGAACATAGTTGTTCGTAGTTACTTCTTCGATCACACTATTCAACTCAGTGTCTGCGCTCATCATATCAAACAGAGAAACCTGAGGTCTTGCCAATACCGTTTCTGCCTTTACTGGCTGACTCAAGCCAGTAGTTCCGAGCTCTTTAAGTTTTGCGTTCAAAGCTTCCGGCCTAACAGTTTGGTTTGATAATATGTCCAGCACGCTATTCAGTTCTGATTTCTTTTCGAGGACTTTGTCAAGTCTCTCTTTGCTTGCGAGACCAATCTTGTAGCCAATCTCAGTTAGTCTAAGGTCAGCGTTGTCTTGCCTCAATAAAATTCTGTGCTCAGCCCTGGAAGTAAACATTCTGTAAGGTTCTTCGGTCCCCTTGTTGATCAAATCATCGATCAGCACCCCAATATAAGCTTCGGATCTTTTGAGTATTAACGGCTCTTTGTTCTGTACTTTTAGCGCCGCGTTAATACCGGCCATCAATCCCTGGCAGGCTGCTTCTTCATAACCAGTAGTCCCGTTTATTTGCCCAGCAAAATACAACCCGCTTACTCGCTTTGTTTCCAGCGTTCTTTTGATTTGGTGAGGCGGAAAATAATCGTATTCAATTGCATATCCCGGACGCAACATTACCACATTTTCAAAGCCGGGTATTGTTTTCAGCGCTTCCAGTTGAATGTCTTCCGGAAGAGATGTTGAAAAGCCATTCAAATACATTTCATAGGTATTCCATCCCTCCGGTTCCAGAAAAAGCTGATGCCTGTCACGATCTGCAAATCTATTGATCTTGTCCTCAATACTAGGACAATATCGCGGCCCCGTGGACTTGATTCTTCCGTTAAACATCGGACTTCTATCGAAACCCTTTTTCAGAACCTCATGAACACTATCGTTTGTGTAGCCAATCCAACACGTCAGTTGTTCTTCTTTTGAAGGAAGTTTTTCAGTTAAGAAAGAAAAAGGAGTAGGGTTCTCATCACCTTCTTGAACTTCCAGCACTGAATAATCTATTGAGCGCCCATCCACGCGGGGCGGAGTTCCTGTTTTTAATCTACCTACAAGAAAGCCCTTGTTTTCTAATGCGGCGGAAATCCCAACAGAAGCTCTTTCTCCTGATCGTCCTCCTCCATAATTACTATCGCCAATATGAATCAATCCGTTTAAGAACGTTCCACTTGTAAGAACCACGCTTTTAGAATAAAATTTCTGCCCCGTCTGGGTGACTACTCCCTCGACCTTATTATCTTCAGTGAAAATGAGATCAACAACATTGTCCTGTCGGAAAAAAAGATTTTCTTTTTGCTCCAACAATTCTCTCATTTTCTGAGCATAAAGCATCCGGTCGCTTTGGCATCTCGGACTCCACATTGCAGGACCTTTACTTTTGTTGAGCATTTTAAACTGCACACCCGAAGCGTCGCTAACTATTCCTGAAAGTCCGCCCAGAGCGTCGATCTCTCTAACAAGCTGTCCTTTTGCAACGCCGCCCATTGCCGGGTTGCAAGACATTTTCGCAATGGCTTCCAGATTCATTGTTATCAATAAGGTCTTTGATCCTAATTGTGCAGCGGCGGCAGCGGCTTCGCTACCTGCGTGCCCTGCTCCAACAACAATCACATCGTAAGAAGGGTAAATAGAAGACATGAGACTCTTTCTCTTTTATTGGACTTGAAATATACAAACAAAAAAACCCCTCACATAAACTTTATGTGAGGGGTTTGCGATCCGGAAGGGACTCGAACCCTCGACCTCCTGCGTGACAGGCAGGCGTTCTAACCAACTGAACTACCGGACCTAATTGAGAGCACTAAATATACGGTTGATTATCAAAGTAAGTCAACCATTTATTGAAATCTTTTTAATATTTATTTTGAGAGCTCATTTTCGATGGCGGACACCAACTCATCACTTTGTGGCTTTGTTTGGCTTCTGAACCTTCGGGTAAGATTTCCTTCTTTTGAGATAAGGAATTTTTCGAAATTCCATTTTATATCTCCTTTAAAATCCGGGTTATCCAGAGCGGTAAGATAGGTAAATAGTTCAGCCTGATCATCGCCCTTTACTGAAACCTTTGAGAACATTGGAAACTCAACACCATACTCGAGAGTACAGAATTGTTTTATCTCCTCATCGGTTCCCGGCTCTTGTCCTTTAAAATTGTTTGCGGGAAAACCCAATATGACAAGACCTTCATCTTTGTACTCCTCATATAGCGCTTGTAAACCTTCGTACTGAGGAGTATATCCGCACTTGGAAGCCACATTTACAATCATGATAACTTTTCCTTCATAGGAATCCAGAGAGATCATCTTACCATCAATGTTTTCCGCCTTGAAGTCGTAAATTGAATTTGAACTGAAGTGCACTGACCCAAATACTAATGTCAGAATAAAAATTAATCCTATTTTCATGAAATATTGCCGTTATTTATCGTTTACCTTTAAATGTATATTTAATTAAGTTAGTTCCAATGAAAAATATTCTTGTTTTAATAGTTTTTTTAACCGCCCTTTCCCCTGCTTCTGCTCAAATGTTTTCCGTAGGTGGGCAGACTGAGCAGCGAGAGCCTACATCTTCAAACTATTTTAGAATTGGATACAGCCCGGTAGATTTTAACTATACAGGAGACAGTGGCAACCTCCCTAATCAGCAAAGACTGGATTTTGAATCGCCGGCCCTGACTTTTTTCTTTGAGAACACTTCTCTGAGTGCGTCTTTAAGTTTTGTTAATGGACTTACAACCTCTGGAAGTGAACGTTATTTGAATCTTGGTATAGACTACCTTAATCACTTTTCTTTTGTACGTACACGCTCATTTCAGATGGGGATTCCTTTCGGTTTAAGCTCAAGCCTTGTGAATGTTCAAAATGAACAAGAGAATAACGATTTTAGCCAAACTGTTTTTGCTTTTGGAGCCGGCGCCTTTGTTTCCGCCAGAATTCCTGAGCGACTCTCTCTCTCGATTGAAGGAGTTCCTTCTTACGGTTTCAGTAATTCGAGAGGCGGGCTTTTCGGTGGGTCAAATAAGAGCCTTTTAGTTAGGGCGCGTCTTAACTTTTTAAACCTCATTAAAAGCCGTAGCATTAGTCTTGGTTATGATTATAAATTCTCTTCATACGACCTTGACTCAGATGATTTTGATTATGACCTTTTATACCATAGAATAACACTAGGAATTTCGCTTTGAAACCCGACAAACTCCTTCTGGAACTAGAACAACTTTTAGAACAGTGTAATTACACATTAAGAAAAGAGCGTGGCTCATTTAGAGGAAACAACTGCGTAATTGAAGGTGACCGCCTTGTCATCATTAATAAAAACAAACCGATCGAGTCACAGGTAGGAACTATCGCAAGGATACTTAGCGATATTGACTTGAGCTCCATCTATATAAAACCTGCTGTTAAAAAAGAATTGAATATTTTATGGGAAAGATTGGTTCTTTCTCCACGAAGCTCTATTGACGAACTGGATTTTTTATAATGAAATTAACTTTTCTTGGAACAGGAACTTCTATGGGCGTGCCGGTTGCGGGAGGCTTCGGAGCAAACCGATTTTCTAAAGATCCGAGAAATACTCGTACTAGGTGTTCTGCCTGGATTCAAACTAAAGATACTTCCATTTTAATAGATGCGGGACCGGAGTTTCGCATTCAAAGTATCCGTTCAAGAATAAAGAGAATCGACGGCGTTCTTATAACCCATGAACATATGGATCACGTGAGTGGATTGGATGACCTTAGAGCCTACAATTATGTTCAGGAAAGCTCTATTCCTTTATACACTTCAGCTTCTTGTATTGAGTCGATAAGATCTCGTTTCGATTACCTGTTTGGAGAAAATAAATATCTGGGTTCTACTTCATTAGACCTGATAGAAGTATCGAAAACTTTTTATTTAAATGATCTCGAGATAACCCCTCTTCCTTGTTTTCACGGAGACCTGCATATTCTAGGGTTTAGGATCAACGACTTGTGCTACCTTACTGATGTAAAAGAAATTCCCGAATCTACTAAAGAACTTATTCGTGGATCTAAAGTAATTGTTATCAGCGGGCTAAGATGGGAACCCGATCATCCAACTCATCTTACTATCCCTCAAGCCGCAGACCTTATCAATGAACTCGAAGTTCCACGCGGTTACCTTATTCACATGAACAGTTATGTTGATCATGAGCCTTCAAACAAAAAGCTTCCTGACAATATAAACTTAGCATATGATCAACAAGTAATTGAGGTAGATTAAAGAAATTTCTTTAGCTCTTGATTCATTTTTAGTTGCTCCACTATTTCTTTAACTCCTTGTGCCTGATTAAGGTCGCATATAAGAATGGCTCCATCTGTTTCTACAACGGCTGTGTTTTCCATTCCCACTAGTGATATCATCTTTCCGGAACCGGAAACAACCAGGTTTTTTTGTGAGCCCGCAAATGTAACGTTAACTGCCTGAATAGCATTACCATCTTTATTCTTTTCTGCAAGATCGTAAACCGCTGTCCAGCTGCCTACATCATTCCAGCCAAACTCTCCGGGAACCACAAAAACACTTTTTGCCCCCTCCATCACCCCATAATCAATTGAGATAGATTCGCAGTCCTGATAAAACTCGTTTACTGCTGCATTGTGAAGATCTGTGTATAAATCCTGTGAATTTAATTTAAGCAACTCAAACATCTCTGGGAGTTGGTTCTTTACTTCATTTAGAACGGTATCAGCTCTCCAAATAAACATTCCGCTGTTCCAGTAGTAATCTCCTGAGTCCAAAAACTCCTGAGCTTTAACCAAATCGGGTTTCTCCTTAAAAGCTCTTACTTTTTCTACAGTATTGCCTGCAATTTCTTCTGCAACAGAGCTGTCAGCGTGGATATAGCCAAATCCTGTTTCAGGCCTGTCGGGCTTTATACCTATTGTTACCAGGTCGTCTCCTGACTCCGCCTTTTCAATTGCGGTTTTTAAAACTCTTCTGAATTCCTCCGGATTAGTAATATGGTGGTCTGCAGGAAGAACTACCATTACTGCTTCCGGGTCTTTTTTTATTAAAAGCTCAGCAGCAATAGCTACACAAGGAGCTGTATTTTTGGCGACCGGCTCCCCCACTATATTTGTGTCGGGAACTTTTGGAAGCTGCTCTTTTACTATATCAACATAGTCATCGTTTGTTACTACGAGTATCCGCTCCTGCGGAATCAACTCTTTTACTCGTTCGGCGGTGTTTTGAATCATGGTTCCTTCACCAAACAAGTTCAAAAACTGTTTTGGATATTTTTTGGTGCTTTTTGGCCAAAACCGAGTTCCTGAACCACCTGCCATTATAACTGCATATACCATTTAAAGATCTCTTCTGTTGTTAGTAAAACCTTAAGGTATGAATTCTTGTATTCTTAATGAACTTTACGAAGGGTAAATTTGAAAGTGGTGCCTTCATTTACCTTGCTTTCAAAATATAACTGCTCTCTGTGAGCCTCTATGATGTGTTTAACTATCGCCAGACCCAGCCCCGTTCCACCTCGTTCTCTAGATCTTGATTTATCAACCCTGAAAAACCTCTCAGTAACTCTTGGAAGGTCAGCTTCGTCTATGCCAATGCCTGTATCCTTAACAACCAATAAAACTCTGTTCTTATCTTTTTTAAAGTTCACCAGGTCTATCTCTACTTTTCCACCCTTTACATTGTATTTAACACCATTCTCAATAAGGTTTATGAGCACCTGTTTGATCTGATTCTTGTCGGCCTTTACCTGAATATTCTTATCAAAGTCATTTAATATTAAGGCCACGTCATCTTTTTCCGCCTTATGGTGCAAGCTGTCTATCACATCGTGTATTACTTCATAAAGGTAAAAGGGCTCCATGTCAGACTTCAGCTCTCCGGTTTCAAGCTTGGATATTTCCATTAAATCTTTTGTCAGGTAGATCAACCTGTTAACATTCCTCATTGTTTTTTTAAGGAATTCCCGGTTTACGTTTTCATCTTCTAGCGCACCGTTTAAAAGTGTTTCTACAAATCCCTGGATTGCAAAAATTGGAGTCTTTAATTCATGGGATATATCACCAATAAATTCCTTCCTGTAGTTTTCAATTCTGTTCAACCGTTGAATTTCTCTTTCTATAGTTCGGCTTGATTTCACAAAGTGTTTAACCAGGTAATCAATCTCATCACTATAATTGGTTGTTATATCCTGATATTCCGCAAACCTTTTTTTGGAAATATTACGCGAAATTTCCTCCAGCTTGTTAAGTCTGTTATACTGTAACTTATAATTGAAGAAGTAGGAAATCAGTAAAACAAGAACAGCTATACCTAAAGCTGCTAAAAGGGAGTTTAATAAGGAAAGTCCGGAAAGGATGATAAGGACTAAAAAAGAAGACGCTCCTGATGCCAGAGAAGAATATAGAGCTATCCTTAATCCCAGCTTAAAAAGCCAAACTTTTTTCTTTTTTGATGCAGTCATTCTTTAAATCTATATCCGACACCCTTTACTGTTTCAATATAATGATCGCCGAGTTTCTCTCTTATTTTTCTAACATGAACATCAACAGTACGATCAACAACATAAATATTATCGCCCCAAACCTTGTTTAAAAGAGTTTGTCTGTCCAAAACTTTTCCCTTTCTGCTAGCCAGGAAAAAAAGCAATTCAAATTCTTTTCTTGGTAAATGAAACTCTTCTCCGTCTTTGTATACGATATATCGATCTCTGTCGATTGTTATATTATGAACCTCAAGAATGTTGGTGGCCTCTTCCTTTTCATCAAACCTTCTCAGCACCGCTTTTATCCTTGAAATAAGCTTGGTTGTACTGATCGGCTTCGTTATATAATCGTCGCTACCTTTGTTTAACCCTTCGACCTCGGTTTTTTCGTCGCTTCTGGCAGTCAGAAGTATAATTGGAATTCTTTTAAGCTCAGCATCCTTTCTCATTACTTCGACCGCTTGCAATCCGTCCATTTTCGGCATCATTATATCGAGCAGGACCAGATCCGGACTGTGCTCTTTAGCCATCGCAATACCCTCTTCTCCATTTTCGGCTTTAAGTACATTAAACCCTTCCTTTCGGAGATTATACTCAATTAAATCTAAGAGATCTTTTTCGTCGTCAACTACAAGAATGGTTTGCTTTGCCACTTCTTTAAGGTTTAGTTAAGAGGTATGGTAAGTTCTGCTACAATGGTACTAATGTCTGCCATTAATATAAAATGAAGAAATTGTTACGTGAATTAAATTAAGCGTTCAAAATGAAGAATTATACGCTCAAACCTTTTTTGTTTTCCTTTGTTTATTACGCCTGTAATCTAATCAATGAAACAAATACAAAAATCGCACTCGGTCCACCCACCCTGCAGTGGAATGAATTATTTGTTTAAGTAGCTAAGCGCCTTCTTAATTGCCGCTGGAACCGTTTTAACATCTTCTTCTTGCAAAGCTTTTGAAGCCGCGTCTTCTGCCTGTCGTTTTTTGAAACCTAAAGATTCCAGCGCTGATACTACTTCGTCTGTTATGTTTCCGGCAGCCGGCTTTGAAACACCTCCTGAACTCTTAACATCTCCAAGCTTGTCTTTTAATTCTAAAATTATTCGCTCTGCAGTTTTTTTGCCTATTCCGGGAACTCTGGACAATGAAGCCGCATCCTTTCCCGTAATAGCACCGATTAAATGATCTGCCGGCAAGCCCGAGACAATTGTAATTCCAAGCTTTGGACCCACTCCTTTTACTGTTATCAATTTTTCAAATAATTGCATCTCATCTTTAGCATAAAACCCGAACAACCTCTGGTCGCTGTCTGTTATATGATGATGAATAAGAAGCTTTACTTCTGTTCCTTGTTTAAGGTGAGCCAATGTTTGTGCTGAAATTTCCACTCCGTAACCTACGCCCCCGACATCAAGGTGTGCTTTATTTTCTTCCAGCTCTTCTACATAACCTTTTAGAAATGTGATCATGCTCCCTTAACCCTGTCGGGATTGTCCGCAACAAAACTTGCCCAATCCGACTTTTTATTATTTTGATGTGTTTTCTTTTTTATAACTCCCGGCAAGCCCTTTCCTTTCATATAATGACACCAGGCAACTGCCAGTGCATCCGTTGCGTCATTCTTAAGCTTTTCATCTGGTAGTGTTACCATTTTGTCCAGCATAAAAGCTACTTGATCCTTACTCGCATTTCCATTCCCTGTGATTGCCTTTTTAACTTCTTTGGGATAATACTCAAAAGCAGGAAGATTGTTGTTTTTGATAGCTAATATCGCTGCAGCCTGTGCTCTGCCCAACTTTAACATTGCTTGAGGATCAACTCCATAGATCGGGGTTTCAACAGCGCAAGCGGTAGGGGAGTTTGATTTAATAATTCCGGAGATCTGATCGAATATATATTTTAACCGATCGGAGTGATCTTCCATATGCGCCATTTTTAAAACATCGCAACGGAGCGCAACCAATTTGCCCTTTTCCTCGGTGAGCACAGCATACCCTGTAAAGCGGGAGCCGGGGTCAATTCCAAGAATTATATCAGGCATTGGTGTTTATTGGTGTTTTAAAATAAGGTCATCCTGAACTTGTTACAGGATCTTACGCAAAGGCTATTAATTCTATTCCAAACTACTTTTCTAACTTTAAGTCATCTCGCGGCACATGCCCGAGATCCGGATTTTTAAATAGATCGAGATTCCGGCTTTCGCCGCGGAATGACAAAACCGTCAGGTATTCTTTATTCTTCGTCTTCTGAGTAAAGCTTCGCTAGGTCTTCCATCATTTCTTCAGAAATACCATTCGTTACAAAACCCCCGTCATGGAACAAATTCTGCATGGTTACCTTTCTGGTCAGGTCAGAAAACATCGCTACACAATAATCAGCGCATTCATCAGCAGAAGGATTTCCCATTGGGGCTAACTTCTCTGCAAAAGTATACATCCCGTCAAAGCCTTTGATTCCTGAACCAGCTGACGTTTTAGTCGGCGCCTGAGAGATCGTATTCACTCTGATTCCTCTGTGAGCCAATCGGCTTCCGTAATTTCTGGCAATAGACTCGAGCAGCGCCTTTGCGTCATTCATATCAGAATACTTACTGAAAATTCGTTGTGCACCGATATAGGAAAGTGCGATCACGCTTCCGCCATCATTCAAGATTCCGACTTCATCTGCATGATGCAGAACTCTGTGAAGAGACACCGCAGAAATATCGAGTGATTGCTGATACCATTTATAATTGATGTCCGTGTATTCCTTTTTCTTTCTGATGTTTGGAGACATCCCGATAGCATGAAGAATGAAGTCCACACTTCCGAGTTCTTCTTTCACCTTCTCCATCATTTCCTTTACCGCTTCGTCATCAGAAACATCACAAGGAATAATTGGTGCATTTATTTCTTCGGAAAGAGCATTCAACGCCCCCAATCTTAATGCAATCGGTGCATTTGAAAGAACCATCTTTGCCCCCTCTCTGTCACATGCTAATGCAACGCGCCATGCAATACTTCGATCATCCAGCGCTCCAAAAATAATTCCCTTTTTTCCTTTAAGTAATCCGTTTCCTTCGCTCATTATATATTCTCTTATATTATCGGTTAAACTTTTGTTAATAATAAGTCATTCCTGCGCAGGCAGGAATCTAAATCGTAATTAAAGCAACATTTTATATTTCTATCCAGATCTCGGGCATGCGCCGCGAGATGACTTCAGGCTTGAACATATTATATAGATAAAACTAACAAGCCGAGATGAACTACGTGAAAATCCTATTTATTCCGATAAAATGATAGGGGAAATGAGTTTTGAATGTGGAATTGATGAAAACCGAATATTGAACTCTCTTTGGTTTTTACTATCATCCACATATGTCGTTAAAGTTTAAAAGAAATTATCACTTAGATAAGCTTGATAAATTGATGAGCACTGAGGCTTCTTCAAAAACGCCCTCGATTGCTTATCTGAATCCGGATGGCGTTGCCCGCGGATGGATTCTTATTGCCGCTGTTTCAACGCCCTATTTGCTTTGGCTTTTATTCAAATTGAAAAAATTCGGTTGGCTGGTATCTTTTACGGTCTTTGTTCTTGCCCCTTTCTTGATCAACTATTTTATAATAGCAGACACAAACGCAGGACTTCTGGTCTGGGCGATTACTTTAATTGATTGGGGGGTATTTCTTTTCCTTCTTAAGAACAGCTATAATACATGGCGAGAGCCTGATTTTAAGAATACACCGGGTTCGGATTTTGAATAATTATTCGTTAAGAACTCTTTGGCACAATTTCAATAATCTGAATTCCTAAATTTTCTTCGTCTTTAAGCATTATCAAATTACCTCTCTTCGTTGCTCCAAGGATCGCCCCGGAAACTTTAACTTCTCCAATAAAATCAAATGAGTTTTTATCGTAAACCCCTACAAAGTGGCTGCTTTCATTTAGAACTCGATTTCTCTTGTAAATTCCGCTGTCGTTTCTAAATACTAAATATAAGCATGAATCATTGTGAGCCAGATGTAAACTAATACTTTGTTCTTCAGATAAGTATCTAGACATTTCCTGAGGGTTAGACGCCATTGTTATAAATTTTTCAGAAACCTTAAAAGATGGGGGGTGTATTTCTGTTGACCCAAGAGGTTCTCCTGACGCTGTTGAAAAAGCTTGTACCTTCGGAGTTTTACCCTGAACCGTGTATACAATTTCGTTCTCACAATCGAGGGAATAAGTTGTCTCCTGAAGTATATCTTTCCTTCCATTAAAGAAAGGGTCGTAGCCACCAAGCGTATCGATTAAACTTAAGTTTTTTTTGTCAAATATTGCAATAGTCGGGGTTGATGGAAGCGGAGGAGTTCCAAGCAATTGAAATCCTGCATACCATTTTTCATTGCAGAAAGACATGTTTCTAGAGGTTATAGATATTCCATCTTTTACAGGATAAGTAAATAAGTCTACCTCCTCAGAGGTACGATTATACATCTTAAATAATGACAAGGCTTTGTCTAAAACTAAAATCTGATTTGAATCCTGAGCTCCAAAAAATCTTGATGTTAATAGTTCTTTAGGACCCCGCCCTTTTTCGCCTATTTTTTCGATAAAGTTGCCTTGATAGTCCGTTATTACAACACCCACTGCGGAACCGTAATTTGTAAAGACCAATTCATCTACTTCCGGATTGTCTATAACTTGGGTATATAATCTTATTAAATGCTCCTGGGTTTCATCACTTAAGGTGAATTCGTGAAGTACTTTAACCAGGACTTCCTGTTTTTCACTTTTACTACTACATGCTATCAACAGTAAAAGCAATATGTAAAAGTTTTTATGCAGGTGTTCTCGTTTATTAATTATAGAAAGCATTCTTAATTATTTAATGATCATCAAAGTAAAGAAAACCAGGAAAAATCCTTTATTTTATATTGGTCTTAATATCTATTAACTGAGCATTCTTAAGCAAATACTAGCTCAATACTTCGCCATTCCATGTTCCTCTGTTAATTATTGAAAGTTCTAATAAACTTTATCCACATTACTGTTGATAACCCAAGAATAAACTCGTATTTTTATCGGCTCTGAACTAAGCGAATAATCCTGTTCAAATAAATGTTTGATAGTTTATCCTCAAAATTAGATAAAGCCTTTCAGAATCTGAAAGGCGAAGCTCGTATCACCGATGTAAATATCGCTGAAACTATACGAGAAATTCGTCGTGCTTTATTGGATGCGGATGTTAACTATGAGGTTGCTCGCGAGTTCACGAAAGAAATTCAGGAAAAAGCACTCGGTTCAGATGTGCTCACCAGCGTTAACCCGGGACAGCAATTCACGAAGATCGTGTTTGATGAACTGGTTGAAACTTTTGGTGGCGAAAAATCTGATATCGCAGTTGCCCACACCCCACCTACTGTAATTCTTATTGCAGGTTTACAAGGTTCCGGTAAAACTACCTTTACAGGAAAGTTAGCCCGTTACCTAAAGCAGGAGCATAAAAGGAATCCTCTTCTTGCTGCCGCCGATGTTTATCGCCCTGCTGCCGTAAATCAGCTTAAGTCTCTGGCATCCCAAATTGATGTGCCGGTTTATTCCATTGAACAACAAGATGCTGTTCGCGTAGCTAAAGAAGCTGTCGCAATGGCAAAAAGTTTGGCAATGGATACCGTTATCATTGATACTGCCGGACGTTTACATGTAGATGAGGAGATGATGAATGAGGTCGCGGAAATTAAGAAAGCCGTAAATCCTCATGAAATTTTGTTTGTTGTTGATTCGATGACCGGTCAGGACGCGGTTAACACAGCAAAAGAGTTTAATGAGCGGATCGATTATAACGGGGTAGTTCTTACCAAGTTAGACGGTGACACCAGAGGTGGTGCTGCACTGTCTATAAAAACCGTTGTAAATAAACCGATCAAATTTGTGAGTACCGGCGAAAAGCTGGATGCTCTTTCCCCATTTTACCCAGACCGTATGGCACAGCGCATACTTGGTATGGGAGATGTGGTATCGCTCGTTGAAAAAGCTCAAAAAGAATTTGATGAAGACGAAGCCAAGCGACTACAGAGCCGTATTAGTTCTGATAAGTTCGATCTTGAAGACTTCCTCGAGCAAATTCAAAAGATCAAGAAGATGGGAGATTTCTCCGATCTTGTTTCTATGATCCCCGGCGCCAGCAAAGCATTGGATAACAACGAAATCGATGAAGATGCCTTCAAACCGATTGAAGCTATTATCTATTCAATGACGCCGGAGGAGCGTCAGAATCCGGAAATTCTTAATGGAACTCGTCGTAGACGAATTGCAGCCGGTTCTGGCACTACTGTCCGTGAGATCAACGATCTCATTAAACAGTTCGAACAGATGAAAAAAATGATGAAGACCATGTCCAAAATGGGAAAGATGGGCCGAGCTCTTCAAGGATTAAAAAATTTACCGATTGGTAAGTAACATTATTTATACACAACTCACTGGAGAACAACATTGATTAGAATTAGACTTCAAAAGAAAGGACGTAAAAAACGACCAATCTTTCATATTGTAGTTGCAGACAGCAAAGTTGCTCGTGATGGAAGAATCATTGAGCAGGTAGGCCGTTATGACAACGTAACTGAGAAAAAAGAAGTGGTACTCAACGAAGACCGCATTCTTTACTGGTTAGATACCGGTGCTCAACCATCCGATACTGTACGCAAGATCCTCAGAAATGAAGGAGTTCTTTACAAGCGTCATTTGATGATGTGGGGAAAAAGCGAAGAAGAGATTGAAACAGCACTTGCTGAGTGGAAATCTTACCGTGACTCAAAAGGAGACGACAGCGATTCCCGTAAAGACAAGCACAAGGACGTTCTTGCTGCAGAAGAAAAAGAATTTAAAGATCAGGTTCAGAAAAAAGCGGCTAAAGCAGCTGTTGAATTAGAAACTGAGTCTTCTGACGAAGAAGCAGAAGCTACTGCTGAAACTGAAGCGACTGAAGAAGTTGCAACAGAAGAAACTACTGACGAAGCTCCTGCTGAAGAGGAAGTTGTAGAAGAAGCAGCTCCTGAAGTAGAGGAAGAGCCGGAAGTTGAGGCAAAAGAAGCTGCTGAAGAAGTAGAAGAAAATATTGCTGAAGCGACTGAAGAGCCTGCTACCGAAGAAGCAACTGTTGAAGAAACAGAAGAAGCTCCGGCTGAAGAAGAAAAAGAAGAAGTTGCTGAAGAGCCAAAAGCTGAAGCAAGTTCAACTCAAACTTCTGATGACATGACTGCTAAAGAAGCTATCGATCATATCAGAGATACTGATCTTGATGCATTAAAAGGGTTTATTTCTGACGACGAGTCAAGAAAGACCGTTATTGCAGCATGGGAAAGCAAACAATCTGAAGGATAATTTAATCCGGCTCCTATGAATCAGGAAGCCAATATACAACCATTTACTTTAGTCGGGCGTGTAGATCGCTCGCACGGACTTGACGGCGAAGTTAAAATCATTTTTGAGTTTGACGATCCCGAAATCCTGAATGAAATAACTGTTGTGTATTTGCGGAACGAAAGGGGCGACTACTTCCCTGCCCGAATTAAAGATGTTCGGACTGAGGAAAAAAGAAATGAAATTTCGTTCTTTGTACATTTTGAACATATCGCTGATCGCACAGCGGCAGAAGAATTAAAAAACTCAGGCGTATATCTGGAAACAGATCTGGCCAATACTTTAATTCCTGACGTTGAAGAAACAAACAGCTTGCTTCACTTTGATGTTTATAACACAAATGGTGAGCATATCGGAACAGTAATGGACATCATCGAGAATTCCATGCAATCTATTCTGAATGTTTCTTCAAACAACGGTTCTCTTCTTATTCCTAATGTTAGCCACTATGTGGTTAAGGAAAATTTTGAAGAAGAATCTGTCATCTGCCAAAATCTGGAAGAACTCGGAGAACTTTAGAAATGAGAATTGATATCATATCTGCAGTTCCGGGATTACTTACAGGTCCGCTGGAAAACAGCATTGTGCAACGCGCCAAAGAAAAAGGCTTGGTTGAGATATTTGTTCACGATCTTCGGGATTACACCGAAGACAAACACAACAAGATTGATGACTACCCTTATGGAGGCGAACCGGGCATGGTGCTGACACCACAACCGATCTTCAGCTGTATAGATCATCTGACTTCTGAAAGGAAATACGATGAAATTATATTTACAGCTCCGGACGGAGAAGTGTTTAACCAGGAAGAAGCCAACAAGCTGTCACTATTAGAAAATGTGATCATTTTGTGCGGCCACTATAAAGGAATCGATCAGCGAGTTAGAGATGCATTAATCACCAAAGAATATACCATTGGTGATTACGTGCTTTCAGGAGGGGAACTTCCCGCTATGGTTATTACCGATGCTTTGGTTAGATTGATACCGAATGCCATTGGAGATGCCGGAAGCGCATTAAGCGATTCGTTTCAGGACGGATTACTTGAAGCTCCCATTTATACCCGACCGGCAGAGTTCAAAGGAATGAATGTTCCTGAGGTCTTAAGATCCGGCGATCATAAAAAGATCGAAGCGTGGAAAAGCGAGCAATCTCTTGCAAAAACCAAAGAACGAAGAAAAGATTTGTACGAAAAATTTAAGAAAGATTATTAACGGCTGATTAGTCAGCAAAGAAACAGAATCATGGATAAGCTAAAACTTGTAGAACAAACGATAGTTAATGACGACATCGCTCAATTCACCGCCGGTGATACAGTGAATGTTCACTACCGTGTACGTGAAGGAGAAAAGGAACGTATTCAGCAGTACGAAGGTGTTGTATTGAATGAGCGTGGAAGCGGAGCTAACAAAACGTTTACCGTTCGTAAAATAAGCAGCAACGTTGGTGTTGAGCGTATTTTCCCTCTTTATTCTCCTTTTATTGCGAAGATCGAAGTTAAAAAACGCGGAAGTGTAAGACGTTCTAAACTATTTTATCTGCGTGAACTAAGAGGTAAAGCTGCTCGTATTAAAGAGCGCGGACAGGAAAGCAAAAAGAAGTAACATTCTCTTTTTAAGAACCGGACTCGGGCTGCCTGTATTTGAAGCCCGTTTCTTCTTTTTTAAAACTAAATTTATTTAGATGAATATTATTCTTTTTGGACCTCCCGGTGCCGGAAAAGGCACGCAAGCGAAATTACTTCAGGACAAATACTCAATACCTCACCTTTCAACCGGTGATATATTTAGAACTGCGATAAAAAACCAGACTCCTCTTGGCGTTAAGGTTAAGTCTATTCTTGACTCAGGTCAGCTGGTTCCGGATGAAACCGTGGTTGATCTTGTGGCAGATGAGCTTAAAGATCCTAAATATGATAGTGGGTTTATCTTGGACGGATTTCCGAGAACGGTTCCTCAGGCAGAAGCTTTTGATGAGATCGCAGAAAACCAGAACAAAGCTATAGACGCCTTTGTTGTTCTTACTGTACCCGAGAAGGAGTTAATCTCCAGAATTCTTTCAAGAGGACAGGGAAGAGCTGACGATACTGAAGAAAAGATCAAAACTCGTTTAGAGGTTTATCACGAAGAAACAGAGCCGGTGCAAAATCACTACTCTTCAAAAGGTGTTGTTAAAGAAATTGATGGTATAGGAACCATTGATGAAATCTTTGAGCGCATTACTTCTTCGATAAAGTAATTTAAAAAAGCCATCACTTATTGATGGCTTTTTTTTATTCATCCTTAAGTTGTTTTATCATAATTCTGGTTTCAGGAACAGCCCCTTTTAATATTGTGAGCTGAAGCCTCCCTAAATAATCAGAAAGCACCTCGAGTTCTTCGGCGTACCATTTTTTATATTCTCTTTCATTTCCCTCTCCGTAGATCAAAAACTTTCTTGTTTCCGCTTCCAGAATATCGGCTCTTTTTTCAATAACAGAGATCAGATTCGAACCACGATCAAGACTTGCGAGGTAATCTTTTCCGATCGTTGTAAAGTTTTCCGACTCAAACCCCGATCTAACTATCAGCATGTTATTAGTGAAGTCAATAGATCTGTTTAGCGATATCTCGTGATCCGGATTGTTGGCTAATTCACTTCTTAAACTGTCAACTTCTTCCTTTGCAGATACAGCTTTGGTATAAAGATCATCCAGATTCAACAGAAACGTTTCGTAATAATTGACCCTGTTCCTTCTTTCCACTGCTTCTTCTCTTAAGGTTGTTAAATAGAAGGCGCCATATACCCCAATAAATACAACAAACAATTCAAGTAAGAGAAACTTCCAACTGCGATTTTGAATAATTTTTTTCATGGCAAAAGATTAAAAAATTGACAATCCTGTTTTTGTTGTAAGCCTTTCCAAGACCTCCATTCCCAGAACTGAATTTCCGGCTTTATTTAATTTTGGACTCCAAACGGCAACGCTATAGTGTTCCGGAAAAACCGCCACAATCCCTCCGCCAACACCGCTTTTTCCGGGCAGGCCAACTTTAAATGTAAACTCCCCTGCCTGATCATAAAATCCACAAGTGAGTAAAATTGCACTTAATCTTTTTGACTGAGACGCATTCAGAATTCGTTCACCGGTTACAAAATGTTTACCATGATTTGCGTACACCAAAAAGGTTTGCGAGAGCTCTTTACAGCTCATTTCAATTGAGCACATATAGAAATAAAAATCCAGAACATCTTCCACAAGATTTTCAATGTTGCCGAACGATTTCATAAGACTGGCCAGTGCTACATTTCTGTATCCGGTTTCCTTCTCAGACTCCGCTACCTTTTCATTAAAACCAATGCTGGGGTTACCCGACAGCTTTTGTACAAACTCTAAAAATTCATGTTTTGGATTCTTAAGATTAGAGATCAGTATATCACAAATAACAAGTGCCCCGGCATTAATAAGTGGATTCCTTGGTATGCCTGATTCATATTCTAATTGAACCAAAGAATTGAATGGGTTTCCCGAAGGTTCAACGCCTACTCTTTTCCATAGTTTCTCGCCCAACATCGGATACGCCATTGTGAGCGCAAAAACTTTACTGATACTCTGAATCGAAAATCGCTGCTCATTTTGTCCGATCGAGAAATTTCCTTTTTCCAGGCTACAAAGGTGTATGCCAAAATTGTCTTCTTGTACACCAGCCAGTTCCGGAATATAGTTTGCAACTTTACCCCCAAACTTCCCTTTATCCAGCTCCGATTCTATTTCATTAAGTATCTTTTGATAATCCATTAGTTTATAACATAATTTTTAGCCAATTCAAGAAACTCTTTCACTTCTTGTTTTTGCCATTTTTTATCTTCACCGAATTCTTCGGCTAAAATCTCCGCAACCTTTGGGGCGACTTCAATTGCAGCCTCTGCATCTAACAACAAGGCCCGGGTTCTTCTGGATAAAAGGTCCTCTATAGTTTGAGCCCATTCATTCCTAATTGCCCAAACGATCTCCGCTTTAATATACGGAAGGCTCGGATGTAGCTGTTCTTTCATAGAATCATTTTCTTCCATTATTTTCTCAATAGCTACCCGATCTGAGCCATACACACTCAAAGGATCCTTCTTATCCACATTTTTTAACCAACCGTGGATCCGTTGATTCTTTGTTTTTGTCTTTTTGAAATCCACTCCAGCAACCATTGCCGCCCGATCGATTGTGTCTTCGGCCATCTTTCGATAAGTAGTCCACTTCCCTCCGGCAATCGTAACTAATCCGGATTCAGAAATCTGAATGTGGTGGCTTCTGGATATTTCAGACGTAGACTTTGACTCCGGTGGTTTCACGAGAGGTCTTAATCCTGCAAAAACACTCTTTACATCTTTTCTGGTTGGGTCTTTGGTTAAATACTCCTTAGCGTGTTTAAGAATAAAATCTATTTCTTCATCTAATGCTATTGGCTCTAAAGCGGGCTTGTCGATTGGAGTGTCCGTTGTTCCCACAAGGGCCTTCCCGTGCCATGGAACAGCAAAAAGAACTCGTCCGTCATCAGTATGAGGAACCATTATTGCCGCGTCACCCGGTAAAAATTCTTTATCCAGCACCAAATGAATACCCTGTGCACATTGAATTATATTTTCGTGTTTCTGGTCATCCATTTTGAGAATGGAATCAGAAAAAATTCCTGTTGCGTTAACAACCGCTCTGGCTTTGATCGTAAATTCTTCTCCATGAATATGATCTCTGGCAACTACGCCGTCAATAAAACCTGAATCGCCTTTTATTAATTCATTTACTTTCATGTAGTTTACCGGAGTTGCCCCAAGATCCGCCGCTGTTTGGGCTAAATTGATTGCCAGACGCGAATCATCAAACTGACCGTCATAATAAATTACTCCTCCTCTCAGTCCTTCCGGCTCCAGAGTTGGGATCTTTTCCAGAACCTCTTCCTTTGAAAGCGTTTTGGACTTTTTGATGCCCAGCTTTCCGGCTAAAGCGTCATACACTTTCATGCCTATTCCATAAAACGGACCATTCCACCATTCATAACTTGGAACTATAAATGATTGGTGACTCACCAAATGTGGAGCATTCTGAATAAGCAAGCCTCGTTCGTGCAAAGCTTCAATAACCAGAGAAACATCACCTTGTTGTAAATATCGAACCCCTCCATGAACCAATTTTGTACTTCTGCTGGATGTGCCTTTCGCAAAATCAGCCATATCCAACAACAGAGTTTTGTAGCCTCTGTTTGCTGAATCTACAGCACAACCCAAGCCAGTTGCCCCTCCTCCTATTATCAGAATATCCCAATAATCGTTATAGTCTCTGATGTGGTTTAGTGATTCGGTACGATTCATTTTGGTTATTCAAATTTTAGATAGAAAATTAAATTTATCCCTTACATAAGATCCCGATCCGCCAGCTGGCGGACGGGGTGACGATCCTTCTTGAAACAATACTAATTCAAAATTCATCATTTAGAATTAGTAATTATTTAAACCCAATTCTTACTCTTTTCCACAGCTTGATTCCATTTATCTAAAAGCCTTTCTTTTTCTGACGTTTTCATTTCCGGCTCAAACCTTGCATCAATTTCCCATTTCTTTTGTAGCTCATCCGTGTTTTTCCAAAAACCAACAGCAAGTCCTGCTAAATATGCCGCTCCTAACGCGGTTGTTTCCGTTACCTTTGGTCTCACGATCGGAATTCCCAGAATATCAGACTGAAACTGCATGAGTGTTTTATTTACAGAAGCTCCGCCATCAACCCGGAGTTCTTTAATTGAAATTCCTGAATCCGCTTCCATTGCCGTCAGCACATCTTTCACCTGAAATGCGATTCCTTCCAGCGCCGCTCTTGCTATGTGGCCGGCAGTTGCGCCGCGTGTTAACCCATACATGGCTCCGCGGGCTTTTTGATCCCAATGCGGAGCGCCAAGCCCTGCAAAAGCAGGAACCAGATATACTCCTCCATTATCTTTTTCTGTCAACGCCAGTTTTTCGACATCTGCTGAAGATTCAATAATTCCCAAACCATCTCTAAGCCACTGAACCAGCGCTCCCGCAATAAAAATCGATCCCTCCAAAGCATAGGTTGTCTCACCGTTCATTTGCCAACCAATTGTAGTTAACAGGTTGTTCTCAGAAGTAATCGCTTTTTCACCAGTGTTGAACATGATAAAAGAACCTGTTCCATACGTATTCTTCAGCATTCCGGGCTCAAGACACATTTGTCCGAACAGTGCCGCTTGCTGATCTCCGGCTATTCCTGTAATTGGAATTTTATTTTTAAAGCAATCCAATTCTGCTGCTGCAATTTCTCCACTTGATGAACAAACATCTGGTAACACATTTTCCGGGATGTTCATTAGCTCCAAAAGTTCTGTGTCCCATTCTTTATCATGGATATTGAAAAGAAGTGTGCGTGAAGCATTTGTAATATCTGTAACGTGGTTTTTTCCTTTAGTAAGGTTCCATATCAACCAGCTGTCTATTGTTCCGAAAGCAAGTTTGCCTTCTTCTGCTTTTTGTCGGGCTCCATCAACATTATCGAGAATCCACTTAAGTTTCGTACCTGAGAAATAGCTGTCTAAAACGAGTCCCGTTTTTTGCTGAATTTTATCTGACCACCCATCATTCCTAAGCTCATCACAGTAATCTGATGTTCTTCGGTCTTGCCAGACGATAGCGTTATAAACCGGTTTTCCAGTTTCCTTGTCCCAAACTACGGTAGTTTCTCTTTGGTTGGTAATACCTATAGCGGCTATTGTTTTACCGCCTTCCGCATATTTTGAAACAACTTCTTCAATTACTTCTTTTTGGGTGTTCCAAATCTCCTCGGGGTCATGTTCTACCCAGCCATCTTTAGGAAAGTGTTGTTTGAATTCTTTTTGGGCAAGATGTTCAACTTCGCCATTTTTATTGAAAAGAATTGCTCTAGAACTTGTTGTTCCTTGATCTATGGATAGAATGTATTCTTTAGCCATGAAGAAAACATAATGCTATTTTTGTTTTTCTTCTGCTTTATTTTGTAGCCACTTAAATGCCCTCTCTTTATCCACAAAAATTTTAGAAACCAATCCATTATTACTGGCAACCGTTTCCCAGAATTTCCAATAATATAATTTTGAGCTTTCCACAAAAAGTGCTGTAACCACGTATTTGTGTTTAATATTTAGCTTTTCATTTTTTTTTGGGTCAAAAAACTCCATCACCTGCAATATACCGGCATCCAACTCAACCTTGCTTAGATCTTTTAATAATTTATAACCAAGGTTATGTGCTTTTTCCCGCCCTTTATAGCTGATTTCTATCGCAGATTCTAAATTCAGTTTTCCGGTTGCAACAACTTCCAATATTTCTGTTTCATCATGGTTTATGAATTCTATTTCATACATGACAACCCCTTTTATTAATGCTCACATTAATAAACTAAATATTCTTTCTACAGCAAAGCTTTTTTTCGGGTATAGCGCCTAAAAAGATTTAGCCAATGCATTTCTGAATGCTCTGGATCCAACTTCCACCAACTGCTTTGATTTATAGAACTCAAAAGTATCGCAAGTGTCTCTGGGCACTTCTACTAATATATCCGGCTTGTAATGTTCTATCATTAATTCTGTAAGTCGGTCTTGTGTAAAACTGAAAGTACTTTCCATGAGCTCAAATAGTGAAAATGATTCCTTTTTCTTTTCTTCGTGGTTTTGTGCAAACTCTTTTATGGAATCCGGCAGGATGTTTTCGAACCAGTACTTTTTACGCTGTTTCTTCTCTTCCTTGATCAATAAATCCTCTACAATGGTTCTGGAATTTATATCCACCGCTACAATGATCGCGTCGTCTCTTTTTTGAACCAGGTTTATAGGCAAAGGGTTTAAAACTCCTCCATCCACCAGAACAAGATCTTCATCAACAATGGGTGTAAAAATCCCCGGAATGGAAACCGATGCTCTCAAGGCTTTAAAAAGATCTCCTTCTTTAAAATGAACCTCTTTGTGATGTTTCATATCGGTTGCAACCGCTGTAAAAGGAATTTTAAAGTCTTCTATTTTCTGTTGCCCGGTAACCTCAATGTGTTTTCCGAACAGTTTTTCACCTTTTACAAAACCCTGAGAAGTAAATGTGAAATCCAACAAATCAAAAACTCCTTTTTTGGTGAGACTCAACATCCATTTTTTGTATTCAGATAACTGGCCTGCACAGTAAATTCCTCCTACAACTGCTCCCATTGAACAGCCAATTACTTCTATGATCTCGTATCCTTCTTTTTCGAGTTCTTCAATAACACCAATATGTGCAACTCCTCTGGCCCCTCCGGAACCTAATACAAGATGTACTTTTTTTTTCTCTGATCTCATCCTACAACCTGACTCTCTTTATTTCAAAAAATTCTAGTTCTTACAACCCGATTCTTCCTCTGCTAATTTAACCAATTCCCAATACGGAGGTTTATATCCGTTTTCTTCGACAAATGAATCAACCGCTGTTGAGGTTTTCTCCTTCAACTCTTTATGTCTTTGAATAAAGGCATCGCTTTTCAACGCCTGGGTTGCACTCATTCCTTCAGGAATAGGCCCTTCCGATTCAAACTGATTTTTGATCCAACTGTTTCCTTTCATAATCCTTGCAAAAGGAAGCATCAGCGGATTGAATTCTATCTCCTCTCCTTGTTCGGCACACACAAGCATGGCATCTATTACCGCGTTATATAAATGATCATCGAACAAACTTTCAGCACTTCTCCACTCAGCCACTACCGAAAGTTGTGGATCGTATTCTAAGTCTGACGGCATTTGTGTTACAAAATTCTCAACCCCAAAAGTGTTCAGTAATTTCACCACTCCATTAGATGAAATGGTTGATTCCGATTCCCACAACTGAATTCCATTGTTTTTGTATGCGTATGATCCCACTTCCGAACAAAACATAGCTTCAGGATCATAAAAATTCATTTTGAAATCGTAGGGAATGTGTCGTTGCTGAACTTCTTCAAACATTTCTTTTGCTGCAATATGAGGAAGCATCGGGTTTTCCTTTATTTCGGGAAGATCAGCTCTGGGGCGCAAAACCATAAACCGGAGCTTTCGGTCTTTGATGTATTCCTCAAGCGTAGCGATAGCAACACCTCGTTCAATATGTGCCTCTATCAAATAAGGTATATTCGTTCCTTCCTCTACATAGATCAAAGCAACGTGCGAAAAGTTACCGGGATAATCATTTCCCCTTGAAATAAGTGCTGAGACTTCCGCTCCTCCTCGTGATACCAGCAGATCTCCACTGTGAACTTTTATTCCCAGAATATTTGTAGATGGAGTTTGTGATTCCTCTTCCTTCACATACAAAACCGGATCAATAGGTTCTTCTGATTGCAATAAAACTTCTTCTACTGTTGCACGCATTCCATACAGCGTTTTATAAAGAACATCTCTGGTTTCTTTTTCTGATATATCCCATTCCGCAGACAGATCTTTGATTACTCTTCTTGCTCTGTTATATACTTCAAAAAACTCAGGATTTTGTACGTCCTGTGCAGCAATAACCGGAGCCAGCTCAAAGAAACTCAGAAGGAGTTCATCGAAAATAACATCATTCGGTTTGGGCTCTCTGTTTTCAATTTCATCAACAATTGAGAACAGATCAGATATAAGAGCTTCAATAACTCCGGGTGTAATTATCTCTTTATCTGCTTTTGCTTCAGTAAATTTACTTTCCAGAAAATCCCAACGTTCATCCTGATCCCAGATAAAAGGAGTGGAATTACCTTCACTTTGAATGTTGATGGTAGAGTTGTCGGGAATCAGTAATAATCCGTAGAGAATGATAATTCCCAGAAGGGTAATGCTAAGTTTCTTTTTCATGGATAGAATTTAGCGAAAGAATTTATAATTCATGAAGAAGTTTTGGTCATCTCGCGGCGAATGCCCAAAATCTGGATTTTATATAAGTTTTGTTTTCTAATCCTATCTGTGTTATTCGAATAGCGAACAAAATTTGTCTTATTTCTAACAATTGAGATTCCGGCCTTCGCCGCGGAATGACCACCATTTATTTATTTGATCACAACAAAGATTGCGGTTTACAAACTCTTCATTATCTCATCTTCCATTACCCCGCTTTCAGCGAAATGATGGGTAGCTATTTGTCCGTCTGTCGGGCTTTGCACGGCTGACGGATTTTGGTTACTGAGATTAGAACAAGACCTCGGGGTTAGCTCCAATAATTCTTGTCGGCACAAAAGTACTCAGAACAAAGGAACTGAAATACAATATGAGCTAATTTACAAATCCGGGCATCCCTCGGATTCAATCGAGAACTGTCGATTGAATCATCTCCTTTCGAAGGGAGAATTACTTTAATATCTTTAAAATCCCATCCTTAACCCCAACCAAGCTCTCCACATCATTAAAGTGATCAATTCCTTCTCCCATTACAAATAGCGGGACTTCATTTCGTGTATGAGTTTTAACTGACAGATCTTCAAGATTTCCATGGTCACTGGTTATAACCAATACATCTCCACTTCTTTTGTGTTTGATGATATGAAACAGAAACTCATCCAGTGGTTGAAGCACTCTTTCGGCATCTTCGAAACTTTGATTATGTCCGGCTTTATCAGTTAAATAATATTCGTACAAAACCAGATCGTGATCCGGAACAACATTCAGTAATCTTTTGGCCGCATCTGTAGCTGTTATCTTTGGAATGTTTATATCCAATTTTTCTCTCCAGGCATTTTGGACGATCTCTGCAGTCAGTGCTTTTTCTTCTAGAATATCATCTGTTGAATTCAAATGCATTTCAGCACTTTTGGTCATGAGCGTTGTACAGCTCCATCTGTTTCTCCGATTTGCGTGCTCAAAGAATATAGGCGGATAAGCATTCATGAAATACGGTTTCTTTCCCGCTTCTTTTACCGACTGAAAAACACTCTGCTCTTTTAGTAAATGCTTTATTCCGGAATGAGGAAATGGACCAAAATGTTTTCCTATCACTTTGGATGCATTTTCGCCGGAAAATAGAGTTGTTTGTCCTGTTCCGCTTTGAGGAAGTCCTTCTACATCAAGATTTGCATCGATTGCTTTATATAATTGATTTGAAGATCGTACTCCTTTTGCATTCTTAAAAAAATTCTCTCCGGAAAGGATCTGAAAACTTTCGTAAGAATCTATGAGGAAAGGATTTTCTTTGCCTTCATTCCCTATTCCAACTCCATCAATAAAAATAAAAATTACAGCCAAATCACTTCTCCAATATCAGTGTAACCGGACCATCGTTTACTAATTCAACATCCATCATAGCACCAAATTTTCCGGTTTGAATATTTAGATCCGAATGTTCTTTAAAATAAGAGATCATTTCCTCATACATCGGCTCCGCTTTATCCGGTTTGGCTGCTTCTATAAAACTGGGTCGCGTTCCTTTTTTTGCATTACCATATAAAGTGAATTGCGACACTACCAAAATAGCTCCATTCACATCACTGATCGAAAGATTCATTTTTTCGTCTTCATCTTCAAATATCCGCAGCTTCAGGATCTTCTCACACATCCATTCCAGTTGTTCTTTAGTATCATCCTGATGGATTCCCACCAGTAATAATAAACCCTTTTCAATTGCTCCGGTAATTTCATTTCTGACGGTTACCGATGCCGATTTTACGCGCTGAATTACAACTTTCATATACTAAAATTATGTGGATTACTATGTGGAATACTTACTAACAAAAACTGGATAACTAAAATCGTTCAAAGTTCTCAACAAGTTTCCACAATTTGTTCACCTAATCAACATTCAAAAAGAATAACTTTTGGTGTTGAACAGCTTCATCTGATTTATATGTACAAAACAGATACACTTGTTGATAACAAAAAATATCACTCTATAAATTACTGTTTTTTATAAGAAATATATCAACATTGATATCCACAAAGTTTTGTCAAGCGATGTAGAGAAAAAGAATAACTTTGTTATCCACAAATCCACACTCTCTATTACTATATATTAAATTTATAAATCTCATTTTATTTGTCTTTTAGGATGTGGATAAGAAGTGAGAAAAAGGATTCTCAAAGAGTTTTATAAGAACGTATATTTAAGCAATAAAAAATTCCTGATCTCATGGATAAAAGATACCCTATTGGAAATTTTGATTACGAGAAAGATCACGATCTGAATGATGCAGAAATGTACATCAATCAGATCAAAGAACTTCCTTCAAAAATAAGAGCTCTTGTTTCAGAATTATCAGAAGAGCAATTGAATACTCCGTACAGAGAAAATGGTTGGACTCCCGTTCAGGTTATCCATCACTTGGGAGACAGTCACCTGAATTCTTTGTGCAGATTTAAACTTGCTATGACAGAAGAAAATCCTACAATTCGACCTTACAATGAAGCTGCCTGGGCAGTTTTAGGTGACTATGAGTTGATGAGTATTGAAGAAGGATTGAATTTTCTGGAAGCAGTTCACTTGAAATGGATCGCTATCTTTAAAACAATTATAAAAGATGATTGGAAACGAACATTTCAACATCCAGAATCGGGAATTAATTATAAACTTATAAATGCCTTAGCGATGTATGCCTGGCATGGAAATCATCACTTAGCTCATATTGAGTTGGTAAGAAATTAAAGCTAAACAAGGAAACACTCCCCGGAATCAGTTCAGAACAGTGAACTGATTCATCCCCTCTCGAGAGGGGATTTAAATACATTAAAATAATGACAAAAAAGACATTCACATACAAAGATTCAGGCGTAGATATCAAAGCCGGAGAAGAGCTTGTTAATTCTATAAAAGGAGTAGTTAAAGAGACTCATGGTCCTGCAGTGCTTTCCAACATTGGTGGGTTTGGTGGTTTCTTTAAACCTGATCTTGGAGCGTTTAAGAATCCTGTATTTGTTAGTTCTGTGGATGGCGTTGGAACCAAATTGATTGTGGCGTTCAAAGCCGGAAAATATGATACCGTTGGACAAGATCTGGTAAATCATTGTGTGAATGATATTGCGGTTTGTGGGGCAACTCCTCTTTTCTTCCTGGATTATTTCTCTACCGGAAAACTAGAGCAAAATGTGGGTTATGATGTTATCAAAGGATTTGCAACGGCCTGCAAGGAAAACAATGTGGCTTTGATTGGTGGAGAAACTGCCGAGATGCCTGATATTTACGGAGAAGGTGAATTCGATCTGGCGGGAACCATTGTTGGTATTGTAGATGAAGACAAAGTGATCAACGGTGCAGGAATTGAAAAAGGTGACGTTCTTCTTGGATTCAAAAGTTCAGGATTACATACCAACGGATATTCACTTGCCAGAAAAGTGTTGTTTAGTGAATACGATGTAAATGATCATGTGGAAGAACTTGGATGTACTGTTGCAGAAGAACTATTGCAAGTTCACCGATCTTATTTAGGATTGATCTCAGAGTTAAAAGAAATGGATGGCGTAAACGGTTTTTCTCACATTACCGGTGGCGGAATGGTTGGAAACACCAAACGAATTTTACCGGAAGGATTGGCTTTAAATATTAACTGGGAAGGATGGGAACGTCCGGCGGTGTATAAACTGATTCAGGAAATAGGAAATGTACCTGAAGAAGATATGCAAGCAACGTTTAATCTAGGAATTGGATTGGTTTGTGTGGTTTCTGCAGATAAAGCAGCGGACGTAAAAGCAAAAGCAGAAAGTTTAGGAGAAGAGGTTTTTGAGGTGGGGAGTGTAATTAAGGATTAAAAATTATGAGTTTTGAATTAGAGCTTTGGGATGGAGAAATATATGAATCTGTATCAAAGGAAATAGTTATATCAAGACTTGAAGAGTTAAAAGGGAAAGAGAAGAAGTATTTAGTTATAAAGAAAAATTTTAGTTCGTCATTAAGAATTGAGATATATGGACTTAATAAATTTCATTTATATGTAAAGAAACTTCGTAAGATTAAACAGTCCGTTCAACCAGTTTCAAAAAATATATGCAAGAAATTAGTATCAGACTTTTTGAGTGGTAATAAAAACTGGGATAAAGGAATAAGATTTACTGAAATAGAACCTTTTGAACCTAAAGTTGAGAAAGAAATACCTTTCAAAAAAAGAAGTTTAGAAGAGTTAGAGCATTTAGAAAGGAAGAGCTTAGTATTATTAATTGGAAGCTTATTAATTTCCATAGGAGCAGGTTTTTACATGTATTCTAAATGGAATAATATGATTGATATGGATGTGAGAATTTATTCTTTTGGAATGGGCGGAGCTATATTTGGACTGGGACTTTTTGTTTATACAATATTTGATTTTCTTGAAATAAGAGATGAGATAAATAAAAAGAAATGAGAAAATTATCTCTATTAACAGTTCTTCTTTTTTGTTCTTGTTTTTTCATTCCCAAAGAAGGACAGTTTGAAATTTATAATCCATATGAAGAAGCTTATTACTTAAAAGTTCATCAAGGCAATGAAGCTGTATTTGAACAAAGCTTGAGTGATAGCTCTTTAAATGAAGCAATATTGTTAATTCCCGGGGAATCATACTTATTCAAATTAAAAAAGCCTTATAAGGATTCAGATAGAATAAAATTCAAAAGCTTTTCTACCAAAAAGAATGAAGATGATGAGTACGAATTAATCAAAAGCTCGAGTACTACGGTAAAATTTATGAGAAAGAGTTTTTGGACGGATTGGGAGCTTTAATATCATTTCAAGGATCAGCTTTATGTTTTATAAAAAGCGTCCAATTATACCGACCTTTAGAATTATTGGCGAGCCAAGAACGTAATGAAATCGACGGCTCCGAAGGAGCAATCATTACACTCAGGATGATTCGTTAATGTGTATCAATCGAACGAAGACCTTTTGTAATGATTAGTCGATGTAATGGAGTTCGCGCTAATAATTCTTGTCGGGAGCTTTTGGTACTTTTGTCGGTACAAAAGTACATAGAACAAAATAACTGAATCATATAAATACTAAGGGCGAATTTTTCCAGAACAATCACTATTAAACTGTCAACGAATTATATCAGCCCAAAACAAGAAAAAAATCACCAAATCTACGCTGCTGATGTTAAAACCCTATAAAGCCCGGCCTCAAATTTAGTATCCCGTTTATTAATGGATAGTTTTCGGATAATTAAACTATTCACAAAGAAATTATTTTTTAATGAACATTTTAAAGAGAGTTAAAGCACTCATTTTATCACTAATTATTTGCAGCACAGCTGTAGCGGCTCAAAATATGCCAATGCCGCAAATTACTCCTGCCGATTCAGTATCAGATTCTGAACTGGAACAATTTGTAATAATAGCACAGGAACTCCAGGGAATAAGAATGGAACTGGATAGTATGGTTGTTGCCAAACTGGAAGAAGAGGGAATGTCTACAGCAAGGTTTCAGGAAATAATGCAGAGCAAGCAAAACCCTGAAGGTGAAGAAATAGAACTTACTACTAAAGAAGAAGAAACAGTCGCAAATATGCAGAGCTTTTTACAACAAGCAAGTATGAGCGCTCAAAAACAACAAATGCAATCAATTCAGGAATCTGATATGTCTGCACAACGATTTCAAAGTATAGCTCAGGCAATGCAATCCGACAAAGAATTGGCTATGAGAATGCAAACAATAGCTATGGAGATGGAGTCGAACTAGAAAAAAGCCGGAGGATCATCCAAAGAACTTTTTGGATGATCGCTTTCCTTTAAAGGATTAGGAACATCAGCGTAAAGCAAAAAAAATCACTGATCCTTAATCAGCATACATTTGTATAAACCGCTCTTCTGCTTCTGTCTCCCCAATTAAAACAAGTTCACTGTTCTCCGGAATAGGATCTGTGGGATCAGGATTGATTATCTGTTCTCCATCTCTGGTATAGGCAATTACATTACATCCGGTATTGTGACGGATATCAGCTTCTATAATAGTTTTTCCTGCAATTTTAGAAGGAGTTCTTAGACTGAATACATTCAATCCCTCGGCAATCATGATAATATCGTTTTCTTCATAAATATTGAAGATAGCGTTGGCTCCCATCGTAGCATAAGACATCACAAAATCGGCTCCGGCGCGGTGTAACGAACTCACATTTCTTTCCAGAGTGGAACGGGCAACAATGTGAATATTTGGGCGAAGATGGCGACAGTAAATTGTGAGATAAATATTAATGTCATCCTGATTAGTACTGATAATTACACTGTGAGCCTTGTCAATACCTGCCTTTTTTAGTGTGTTGATATCGTTTGCATCTCCAAGAATGAAATTCTTTTCATTCAGAATTCGGTCAGGATTTTTATCAACAATTTTGAATTTGATATTACGACGCTTTAAGTGATAAGCCGCAGCTCTACCCACACGTCCACCACCAATTATGATAACAGGCTCTTCACTTATAGCATAGATACCAAACAACTCATCATATCTTCGAAGCTGATCCACAGAACCGGCCATCATGATCACGCTTTGTTCACTTATTACTGTATCCGGATGAGAGCCGAGAAAACGGCCTCGTTCCCAAATTCCAACAATATTAATTCCAAGTTTTTCTCTGAGTTGTGATTCACGAAGTGTTTTTCCAACAAGTGGAGTGTCATAAGCAGTGGCTTCAGCAATAACAATATCTCCAAGCCTACCGATGGTATGAACTCGGGCATCTTGTCCAAGCACGCGCCTTGATAAAGCCCTTCCCAGAAGATTACCCATGTGAAGTACATGATCACATCCGGCGAGTTTCAGGATATCAATAGAATCGTGAGAATTGGCAGTAGCTATAATTTTAATATGCTCGCTGTTTTCTCTCACAGTGTGAGCCACGTTGGTATTGAACATATCAGAGCCGTTCGTAACCACCATTGCCGCCTGATGAATTTGTAGCTTTTGATAGGTTTCGGGATTGTCAGGTTCACCAACCATAACTCTGTATCCGTCGTCGAACAATTCCAAAGCTTCTGTCAGGTCCTGAACCAAAAGCACATATTCTTTGTGGTACTGCTTTAGTTTTTCGATAAGTGCTTTTGTAATGGGATCGAAACTGGCAATAACCACATGGTTTTTTGTAGTTGGAGGAAGTTCTTTTGGTGCTCTTGCGCGCGATTGAGCCTCCATCCACGGAGCATAAAAGAATTCTATGAATGTGAAGGGCAACATGATCAACAGAACCAGAATACCGGAACCTAGAACCACCATTGAAAAGAAACGACCCAGATCGGAAGTAAAGGTGATATCCCCGAATCCTAGAGTACTCATGGTTACCAGAGTCCAATAAAACCCTGTCATCCAGCTGTGTTGCTGACCTTCTCTTTCCATAATTATATGGAAAAGGACTCCATAAATGGTGATGAGAAGAACAAGAATACCAAGAAACTTAAGAAGGCGCGCTATATTTACCTTCGTGTTCTTATTAGAAATAAAGTAAGAGATCTGTGATGAAAAAAACTTCATGTAGAAAGATAGTTTGTCTTAGGCTAATAAAGACAAAAAAATCTACAATTTTAATTCCAGCTGAAAATTAAATTAATTGGAGAGTAAAGGAGTCCGGGAATCATTTTCTAACTGATCACAAAAGTAAGACTCAGAAGCCCATTCATTCTTAAAAAGATGTGGAAGTGTCTTTATTTCCATTACTACAGAAAACTCATGCGAAGAACGCTCACATAGCTTGTTAAAAAGCTGAAGATAGACGTCCTTTTCTGAATAGAAAGGCACATTCAATTCAGAGTAACTATAGGAATGAACAGAGATTCTGTTTTCATCATCGAACTTAGAAAGAGTTTTTGAGCTAAAGTTCGTTTTAAAATCCTCATCAACATATAGATATGCTTTTGCCGTTTTACCTGAAAACAAATTGAAAGATGGATATCCCGGCCAAAGATTGAAAAAGTTGGTTGCAGGTAAGATCAGGAATAAGAAAATAGCAAAGCTTTTAGAAACAGAGGGATTACTAAAAAGGTGAATAGCTTCCTTATTCCAAAATAATAAAACCAACAGGATCATCATTGCAACATTCCATGGTATGATGACTGTATTGAATGTAAAAAAGCCGAATATCACTTCATAAAGAATTAAAAAGTGCATACCCAAAAGTAACAAAACTGAAATTTTTCTTGTTGAAATAAAGATCAATCCAACACCTAGAAGAGCTTCAATTAAAGGAATAGAATAACTCAATGGACCAAGGTCAGGGACAATGAGTTCAGGTAAAGTATTTGTTATAAAACCGGCATTAACTTTATGAATACCGGACCAAAAATAGATCCCAATAAACGCTATTCGAAATAATGTAAGCATGGTTTTTTCTGTGATCATCTTACAACGATACGAGAAAATAAACGCCAAGAGAACAAAGAATATATAAACCCAGGGCTGCCATCGGCTCTGATCCTGAAGGCATAGAAATAATATCAGAAGCAGAAAAAGAAATAAAGAATGGGTTGAGAATTTGAAATCAAAAACAGAAAGTAAACCACTAATAAAAAACAGGCTTAGTATAGAAAAATGTAATAGTCCTCCCGTTACAAAAAAATCAAAGCTGGGAAGAACAGGAAAAACCCTGTCATTCATCCAAAGAGGGAAACAAATAAGAATACCGGCAAGAAGAGAGATAATTATTATTATCTGCAGCTTTTTATTCATTCCTTTTCTACGATCGACCAATTAAAGAAAGATAAAAGAGTTATTTAATTGCAAAAACAACATCGGTAATATTTGCATCTTTTGCTGTTTCCAGAGGATTTGTAATGTAATGCTCCCAGGGATGAACGCCTCTTTTTTGTTTAAACTCTTTGCCTCTGGCCATTCCAATCATTGTAGACCAGGCGTTACCAAGGTGATTATATTTTCCGGTATGACGGAGGGTATAAATTCTTGTAGCTGGAATTTCTCCTGATACAAAATCATCAGGTAACTCACCGGAAACAGAAGTTACTCCAACACAGGCAGTATAGGTTGCCTTTCTTTTTACTATATCCCACTTATGGTAAATACTGTAGGCCTGTCCTGTTGCAAGGGCTTCATTTTTTTTCATGTATTCTTCCAGCTTGCGAAAATCTTCCGGCATAGCATCATCCATTTTATCAATGTCACAAGTTGTTTTAATACCTATATATTTTGCTCCAGGAAAATCAGATTCTCCCATCCAATCTAGTTTTGATTTTACCTCACCTTCTTCAATATAATCCTTAAGCATATTCAAGCCACGTTCATAATCCATGCCAATAAATCCTTCCATCATATTTTTCATCCAGAACATAAAAAAAGGCAGTTTACTATCCATAGACCAGGTAACAGCGGTGCGATTGTTATTATCAGAAAGCAAAAATTTTACTTTAGCCTCAGATTTCCAGGGCTTTAAAAAAGTAAGATCATACTCAATGGAATTGCTACCATCTTCCAGCGAGATATTCATATTGCCTTCACCAACTCTGTCGCCTTTCCACTCATAATATTTAGCATCGTCAGAAATGTTGACCTTTACACCTTTTTCCATGATTAACCACGGAGACCATTTAGTCCAATGATTAAAATCATTCAATTTTGTGTAAACATTATCAATTGAGGAATTTATTGTAGCAGAACGTGTTACATTAATTTTAGGCATAATAAGACAGGTTTATGAATAGCATTAATAAATGAAATCAATCATAAGTTTAAAAGCAAAAAGCGAGATTATTCTTAACAGAAAAAGTGAAAGTTGATTTGTACCTTTAATCCATGGAAAAAGAAAGAATTGAATGATAAAAATTTCGCGTTTCCGGGCTTTTATTAGAAAGCATCAAAAAAGTGCACCGGTTGTTTTTTTTATACTGGGATTTACATGGGATTCATTAACACTGGGAAGCATTGACCGATTATATGATCAGATTATTATCTGTGTGTATTTGTTATCTCTGAGTCTGAGCTTGTACCTTTTTAATTTAGTGGATGATGATAAATGGAAGGAAACGTTTCTGGAGCGTTATGAGGATTACTTTCCGTTGGCTATTCAATTCTTTATCGGAGGGTTGTGTAGCGCATATGTAATATTCTTTTCGAGAAGTGTATCATTTACAAAAACCGTTTCTTTCTTCATAATTCTGGTAGTACTGCTTTTCGCAAATGAGCTTCTGAAGAAAAGGATATCGAATAAGTATCTACAATTCGGTACATACTTTTTTGTGAACTTTACTTTCTTCACATTTTTTATTCCGGTATTAGTAAACACGATGAATACATTTATTTTTCTGATATCAGGAGGAATAAGCTTATCCAGTACACTAATTTTAGTGACTTTTATTTATGGTAAAAGTCCTTCTACAAGAAGGGAGCTAAATAAGACCAAGCTTATAAATCTGATCCTTATAATTTATGCTACTATAAATATCTTCTACTTCTTCAATCTGATACCCCCGGTGCCTTTGGCAATGGAGGAAGGATTGGTAGCCCATAACATTGAAAAAGAAAACGGAACGTATACTGTTACGTATCAAAAAAGCGGTCTATTTTCTGCATTTGATAATGAAACAAGCTATACCCCCGGAGATAGTTTATTCATATTTACATCTATTTTTGCTCCGGCTGATCTAAAGAAAAGAGTTAACCATCATTGGCAATGGAAAAACTCACAAACGGGTGATTGGGAAACGTCAGATAAAATTGAATTCGAGATCACAGGAGGAAGAGACGGGGGCTATCGTGGTTATTCATATAAAACCAACATTCTGGAAGGGAAATGGAAAGTAGATGTAACAACAAATGATGATATGATTCTTGGACGTATAAATTTCACGGTTGTTTATGACTCAACAAACACAAGTAGAAACTTAGAAACAGAAACTTTTTAAGGCTCAATTTTGTATTTAAAAACCTCACCAATTGGTTTTTTAAAAGCAGTTGCAATTTTAAAGGCGAGATCAAGGGATGGAGAGTATTTAGCCGCTTCAATGGCATTGATCGTCTGACGCGTTACCCCAACAAGATCTGCAAGCTCCTGTTGAGTCATCTCGTTCTGATTAAAGCGAAGTTTCCTGATATTGTTTACAATGATTCCGTCTTCCATATCAATATCCTTTCCTGTATTGATAGATCATAATAGTTCGGCGGGTTGCGCTGGCAAAGAACAGAGAAAGTATGAGGAAATGAAAAATAGTAGAAAGCTCCAAAGAAAAAGGAAATTCAGAATTACTCATAAAACCCAGGTTTGATATGAATATTTGAACAAGGGCAATTACCACAGAAATAACTAAAATGTTATATCCGGCCTTCATGCCTTTTGCTTCAATAATAAAATCACGCTCATCTTTTTGAACTTTTTTGTTTCCCTCACTGATCTCAACAATGATCTCAATAATTACAGCAATCCAGAATAAATTGAAGAAGGTTTTTACAAATGTACCGGAGAAGCTCTCTACGGTTCCGGGCAATCCAAAATTAAAGAGTATATAAAAAAATAAAAACGACGAAGAAGTTGCTAATGAGGTCCATGAAAGGATTTCTTGTTTAGACATAATGAATAAGAATTAGTGAATGTCGGGTTTTCTTTACGCGATGTAAAAAATATGTTACACTTGTAGTAAAATTTTTTTTTAGCTTCTGAAATAAAATTGTCTTGTGGTGCCACAAAAAAGTGTATTTTAAATTTACCTAACTAAAAGGTTAGCATGGTTTAAAGCCTTTCTTAAACCAGTTACCAAATACTCGATTAAAAATTTGAACCCATGGTTTATTCTGAAGACAAGTGGATCTCATGGGTGGATGAGCTCGCTGAAAAAGACATTGTAATTGTAGATGATTTCATCTCTGACGAACTATATAAAACGATAATGGACTTTTTCTCTGTTATTGAAGAAAATGAGCGGCTCAAAAAAGCTGGAATAGGGACCAGTTTGGATTATCAAATACAGAAAGAAGTACGAGGGGACCTTATTTATTGGTTAGATCCCAAAAGAGACACTCCCCTTTCGCCTTTTTTTAATTTGATGGAAGAATTAAGAGAAAAGCTAGGAATGTATTGCTTCATTAGCTTATCAGGATCTGAGTTTCATCTGGCCAAATATCCAATCGGTTCAAAATATGAGAAACATATAGACCAATTTAACAAAAGAAGTAATCGCCAAATTACAGTGCTTATATATCTAAATAAAGACTGGAAAAAAGGAGATGGCGGAGAGCTTAAAGTTAGTAATGAGGATGGGGGATTTACGGTAGAACCAATTGCAAAAAGAATGCTTCTTTTTAAAAGTAATGTGGTTGAACATGAGGTTTTACTCACATACGTACCGAGATATAGCTTGTCGGGTTGGTTATTACGCCATCCGGCAACTTTAGGTAGTTTACTTGGTTAAAAATTATTGAAGACGATTCCAGCGGTATTTTTTTTTGATGGGGCCCAGAACATCTTCTAAACCATTAGTTTTGATCTCATACATGGTTGAAAGCTGTTGTCCTAACTTACCGGGAGGAAATCCTTCTCGCTGAAACCATTCCAGATAATGAACAGGAAGGTCTGTAATGAAGCGGTCTTTATATTTGCCAAAAGGCATTTTAGCCTGAACCAGTTTGATCAAAAAGGAAGAATCGTACAATTTTGGTATTTTTTTTAAGTTAAGTAGAAAACTAATAACTAAGACTCAATTGAAAGTAGCGTATTTATTTATTTTTGTAATCCCGTTTTTATCCTGCTCAGCATTCGAAAACGAAAATAATGAGCTAACCTACCGTTGGGAAAGCAATGAACTTGTAATAGAGAATGGAACATCAGAGACATTATACTATGCAGCATTTGAACAAGAGGTTTTAGCATATATAGATTGGTTTCCGATCTCAACAGAAGAAAATGAGCTTTTACCAAACACTGTTAAAAGGATAAAATCAAAAGACATTTACGAATACGAAGCCGGAGATACTATTGTTTTATATTACTGGTCAGGATCAGAGCCACCGTATGAAGTTTTTGAGAATGTAAAAATTGAAACCTGAAAACAGAATAGATAGCCAGTCGATAAGAACGGACTTATTTTGTATTATTAGTTAACTCAAAAAAAGAAGAATGCCTCAGGTTAAATTACTTAAGATAGCTCACGGAAGAAGCGGAGATAAAGGAAACGGATCAAATGTTGGAATTATAGCTCGTCATCCGGATATCTATCCATTTCTCAAAAAAGAACTCACCTCAGAAAGAGTAAAAGAACACATGAAGTATGTGTGCAAAGGAAAGGTTGAGCGTTATGAGCTTCCAAATATAGGAGCTTTGAATTTTATTCTAAATGAAAGCTTAGGTGGTGGCGGAACGGTTTCTTTAAAGCTAGATGCACAGGGAAAGACTCATGCATCACAAGTTCTGAGAATGGATATAGATGTTCCTTCTGAATTGCTTAAACTCGTTGATTAAGTTTCAATTCTTGTCCTTCAACCTCACATCGTAAAAGTTCCAACAACCCGATTCACAGCTTCCTTCTATCAAGCTTAAATTTGTTATAGAATCGAAGTTAGTTGCCGGCTCAAAGAATAATAAAAGATGTTGTTCTGTATCGGCGGGAATAACCATATTTCCATAGCCATATTTGTCACTTCCAGTCCATCCAAATTGTGATATTAAATCGTACCTGTTTCCAGAAGCGTCACGAACATACATAGCAAAGTCAGAACCCGGGGAATGTAAGTTTCCACTGTATTGCTGATCAATTTCATTAAAGAGCAAAAGCACTTCTAGAGCCTGATCAGTAAATCGGATTTCTTCAATGGAGATATTAGGATTAGTAGCAGAGCCGATAAAAAGAAAATCCTCTACAACTGTTCTGTTTGAACGACGTCGTAAAAAAGAATTAAAAGAGTTTAGGATACAGCCCCCGCCCATATAACATTTTATATCCAAATCAGAATGACTCTTAAGCGCTTTTATCCGTGTAGTTGAACCAAGAAGATAAAAAGGGTTTCCTACACTAAATCCGGTCAGGTTAAAAGTATCTACGGTGTCAGAGTTGGCACACTCGATAGCCAAAGACAATGTAAAGGAAGAGTAATTTGAAATAGATTTTTCCGTTGGAGCGCATCCTCTGTACTGTGTTTTAAGACGGCTTAAATAAAATCCATCAGAATGGATCCACTTGGCCTCACCTAAGCCATTAATGCTGATATTTCCATTAACATTATCGGTAGAAACACCCGTATGAAATTCTGTTGAATAGGTATACCATTCGCCGGAAAAAAAATTCTTTTGTGCTTTTAAATCAGAGCTTTGAGCTTGAATTAAAAATAGTGAGAGAAGAAATAAAGTTAGTCGCATATTTTCGGAGGATAAAATATTGGAAAAGATGTTTCAGGAATCTAATAAAAACGAATGGGTATATCTACTTTTACAAGATCCCAGGAAAGACTCATAACAGTTGTTGAGCCTTTAAGATCCGAAAAACTGATAGTAAAAGCTTCAACAGGAGAATCTAAATTTTGAACAGGTACAGTAAACCGGTATGCATCAAGCTGTTCGTTATAATCGAAAGCACCCCATTGACCTAAGCCATTATTCAGAATAATGGTCCAGCTTTCTTTATTAGGAATGGTAAATAAAGAATAAGTGCCGGCATCTATTACTTCCATATTCATTAAAACAGGCTCTGTAATAGTTATTTCAGTAGCTTCATTTGCTCCGGTTCTCCAAACTTGACCATATGGTTCACATTCCCCAAAAATGGTTCTTCCCTTTCTGTAAGGCTGTCCATAAACAACCTTCATGTAAGTATTCTCATGCTCAATAGAGGCAATAGCAATAGGGCTCTTACGATTTCCTGTTGGCGCATCCTGAGGAGAATCAGGTTTTGATTTCCCGCAGCTAACACTGAAGATAAATCCAATAATCAATAAGGAAACCGCAGATCGATTAAGCATCAGAATTCACCAAAAACAAATTTCACGTTATTACGAGTGGGCTCAAATGAAAACCCGAGACCGAAATCAAAAGTAATGTTAGAAACGTTGAATTGAAAGTGCAATCCCGCACCAAAAACACTACGGCTTTCAGAAAGCAATCCTTTAAAATTATTTTGTTCTAAATTTGTGATGGTATGCGAAAATGTTGACAGATAGATGGCCCTTAAGTATAAAGGAAGCAACATTCCGCCTTCGCCCGGATAAGAGACAGGAATTGTATAACGTGTACTGAACCGGCCCAAATTATTAAAGGTTTCATTAGAGTTAGCACTTATCTGAAAGGCGTTATCTGTAAAACTTTCCGGAATAATGAGACTTTTGCTGTACAACGTATTCGGACTTTGGTTCAAAAGCTGAATATCGTATCGGAGGGATTGATTCAATTTTCTTAATGGAGCCACATAACCGATTAATCCGTAATAAGCAGCCCAACGATCTCTTATTTTGAACGAATCCTGATATCCGTCCTCAAAACTTAAACTCACATCCTGATCGTTTAAAGCTTTGTCCAAAAATCCGAAAAACGAAAATCCCGATGAAGGTTGAATATCTCTTCTTTGTGTGAGGATGTTCCAGCTCAACTGAGCATAACCTCCTGCCTTATACTGAGTCTCAAAATCTGATAAAGGATCGGGATCCAGATTAAAATATCTAAACTGCTCAGCACTTATTCTTGGAGAAAGATAAAGTGATTTACTTCTGGTAGTAGCATTAAATGTAAAGTCTACAGGGATGCTTAGATCAAAACCTCGCTCCTGTATCATTACAGAATAGATGTTATTGTTACCAAAATCTAAGATCCTGAATGAAGGATTACTGTATGACCTAAGCTTAAATCCAGGCCAAAAAGTTTTATTGGTATAAGAAAGGTCGTACCAAAGGCGGCTTTGTAGACCTGTTATTTCCGCTGTATAACTTTGGCTGCTTAATGCGTCGATACTTTGTACACTTGCTCCGATTTGATCGGCCCCGGAGTTTTCTCTTACAACGGGGAGAACAACTCTGGGTTTAAGCCAGGAAATGTCAGGACCATATTCTTCAACTTCCCATGAATCGGAATCTATATCGGAGCCCATCAATGGACGAAAAAGCCGGTCTCTAAGTTCTGCTCCAGAAAGAAGAGCGTCTTTGGACACTCTTTCATTATAAAAATCTTCCTCATCGAGGACTGCTATTTTTTGTTCCTGATCTTGCTGCACAACATAAGCAATTGAAGATGCATCAGGTGAATAAGAAGCTTCAAAAGCATTAAAAAGTGAATTTGTTTTTTGAATTATGTCACCGGTTGAGACATTCAGTTCATAAATATTCATTGCAGGAGATTCATCCGCAGTGAACAACAACTTTTGTTCAGATGGATGCCAATCCAAATCGAAAATGGAGGCGTTCTTAAAAGCAACACGGGGAGCTTGATTAACATCCTGAGCAATGGTTTGCGGTGTAGTTATCCAAAGGCCTTGTACACCACGCTTATTCATGATCAAAGCTAACTGATCCGGACTAGCTGGGTTTGCCTTAATTGAAACGGGTGTGCCGTTTTTAACAGATGTAAGCAGACGATGAGTATTGTTACCGTCAATGGATATTATATTAACATTTGCTCCATCGGTTTGCAGGGCGATAATATTTGAACCTGAAATTGTCGGGCTGAAAACACGATCTTTTTTTGTTATTTCAAACTGCTTATTAGTATCAAAATCGATCCTTTTCAGTTCTGTTTTAAAAGCAGAGGAGTATAGAAGGCTGGCATCATACTCAGAAAATAAAATAGAGTTAGCAGCACGGTCGTAATCAATATTATAGTCAGACACGGCATTGGCTTCAGCTATTTTTTGTGTCTTTTGGGACTTCAGATTGTAGCTGTAAAATCCACGAGGTGCATTGTAATGCAAACTAAAGAAAACGATTTCATCAGGAGAAGTCCAGATAGGTTTTCGTTGTGTTACTCCATCAAATGGAGAGTCTATTACAAGTTGTTTTTCTGAAGTGGGTTCTCCAATAATTCTTTGTCGGGCAGCTTCCTCATCCTTTTTATCAGACAAGTATTCGGCAAACAAATCTTCCGGCCATTTTCCTGTAACATGTTTTAAGGCGAAGCCATAGCCGAGAAAAAAGAATTTGTTATGATACCGAATAGCTTCTTTGGAGACATCCTCACCATAGTTTTGATGTAACCACTGAGTAAATGTAGACCCGGAGATATAGTGGCGATTATATGGAAGAGTGTATCTTGAAACATTGAAAGTTTGCCCCGCGGTCCAGGGATCATTACTGCTAACTCTGGCATTATACTGGTTATTGAAATATGCATAATTTTTTCGACCTCCATCTTCTGTCACATTTTCTGTTTCATGGTGTACAGCAAGGCCCTCGTGAACCCCAACCGGAGGAAAGAAATTAAAACTACGAGCAAAATCTGGAGAAAAAATACTATATAACCAGGGAATAGAATAAGGGACTACTAAGCTTCCATGTGTGGCATGTAACAATTCATGGGGCAAAACCGCTTCAAACCAATCACCTGAACGTGGATTTATGCTTTTCCCTTTCAAAGGAGCGGCATCAAATTCGGAACGAAAATTATTGGAAGTAACAAAGCCGTTTGAGAGATCATTATAATTAGAAATAATGACCGGAAAATTTTTGAGCTTCCCTCCTGACAGTTCAACAGCTTTGGGATATTGATTTTCAAGAATAGCAGCGGTACGAAAAGCTAAAGAGTCTTCTGACTTAGGAAAAATAATCCGAAAGTGCTCGGTCTTTAGCTGTTGCCAGTTTAAGCCTGCGGGTCGATGGATTGGGAAGTAAACATTTTGAACGTTCGTTTGAGCTAGAGAAATATCCGTGCTCAGTGAAAAAAGAAAGAAAAACAGAACAAGGTTTTGGAAAGATTTCATTAACTGGAAATTATATATCCGGGAAGAAATTTATAGATACCCCAAAAATGTGAAAAAGCGCCCCCTAAAACAAACAAATGCCAAATTTCATGAAAACCGAATTTTTCAGGAAAAGGATCAGGTTTTTTCAATCCGTAAATTACGGCACCAACTGTATAGAATAAGCCACCAATAGCAACCCAATATGAGAACATATGAGGAAGCTGTTCCCATAACTTTGGGAAAATTATAACCGATATCCATCCCATCAAAAGATATAAAACTGTTGAGAACCAGCGAGGCGCAGACATCCAAAAAACTTTTTTGATGATACCTATCAGTGCAAAAGACCAAATACCGATAAGCATCCACAGCCTCCATTCACCATCCAAAACGATAGAACATATTGGGGTGTAAGTTCCGGCTATGACCAAATAGATCATAATATGATCCACCATCCGGAAGCGTTCTTCTGTTTTAAAAGAAACGTTTATTGCATGATAAAGAGCGCTCGAGGCAAACATTAGAAAAACGGTGACCCCATAAACAATAAAAGAGATTCTTGACCAACCGGGATCTCCGGAAGAATTAAGGATCAGGTAAACAAGAAGTATAATAGAGCCAATGGCTCCGATCAAATGAGAGTAAGCGTTAAAAGGCTCGCGTGCTGGAAATAGAAAGTTTGACAAGTAAAATCTCCGGTTTATAGAAATAATTTTGAATAAGTATAGAAAAGAGCAAATCCTGATAAAAAAACGATACCGCACCAACTAAGTATACGAAGCCATGTTGGTGGTCGGTGTTCATCCGGAAAATGCTTAGACATAACCAGGCGGTAATTTATAAAAGCAAGGACCGGCGCTGTCAGGAATGAAAGTGTTGTAGCTAAATCAACCATAAAAGTAAAACGATCACCTGCGAAGTAAAGTACTATCAAAGAAATAATGGAAATCGTAATTATAAAGTACTTATAGCTTTTAGAAGAATCAGCACTAAACTTGGTAGATATGTTTGATAGAATCTGTCTTGAAACTCTTGGGTAGGCGTCAGTTACTGTAAGGGTTGTACTGAACATTGTGGTAAAAGCGCAAATGATGATAATGATATATGCCCAGTCGCCAAGCGAAGAAGTATAGATACTTACTAACTGTCGGGAAAAAGCTCCACCACTATTTGCAAAAACTTCTCCGCTTCCAAACATGATCAGAGCACCAAGCGTGAGGAAGCAAAGCGCCAAAATCCCGGCGCCTATATAACCAATATTAAAATCAGTAAGGGAATCTTTTAAGCTGGGTTGCCTGCCGGTTTGTTTTATTCGTTCTAAAGACCAAATTGAGTGCCATGCAGAGCCATCAATGGGAATAGGCATCCATCCCATCAAAGCAATAAGAAAGGCGATTCCTGAACCTGTCCAAATACTGGGAGGTTGCGGTTTGGGCGCGTCGCTTGTGTTAAAAACAGCCACAAAAATTGCTATGAGAGTAGAAATGGTAAGTACTACCATAATTAATTTAATAGCACTATCCAGCGCAGAATATTGACCTGCGGCAAGAATAAGAATACAAATTCCCAAAATAATAGCGCTCCAGATCAATGGACTTAAAACAAGACCGGTTAATTCGGCGGCTAAACTTGCAGTTACAATAGTAACCGCCGCCTGAACCGTGAACATGGTTCCGACAGTAAAAACAACAAAAATCCAAAAGGCCCAGGAACCAAGTTTCTTATAACCTTCTATCAGGCTTTCTTTAGCAATAATGGCATAGCGAGGACCATATTCCAAAAAAGGATATTTGAAAATATTGGCAAGAATAACTGCCCATACTAATGCAAAACCATAATCTGCACCGGCTCGGGTAGACTGAACTAAATGCGAGACACCAACCGCTGCTGCCGCCATAATTAGCCCGGGGCCAAGCGCGTACTTTAAAGTAGAGAATCTGGACTGACTTTCTGTATCCATAGTATTGGTTAGTAAAGTATTAAACTTTTTGAGAGTACAAATTTTTCTTTCCATCTGTAAGTCGTAAAATGAGAAAATGAAAAAAAGTGTACATATTTGTTTCTGTCTCTGCTCCCTCCTTCTCATTGGTTGTGCAAATGAGATGGATGAGAAGGCAATGTCTTTCATGGATGTTAAACCCTATGAAAGCGTTCCGTTTACAGTTTTTGAAACTACAGAAAGCAATTTAAGTATCGGCGATATTCTCTCAAAGGAGTACCAGGAGAAATTTGACAACTTAGAAAATTCCAAAAGCATTGAGAGAGCGAAGACATATTGGTTTAAAGCAGATCTTAGTAGTATAGATTTTGAAGAGGAAAACTGGGTTGTAAGAGTTGGAGGATATGCACTCAATAACCTATACCTGAATCAGAATGATAGCATAATAATATCTAAAGCCGGTGACCTAGATCCTGTAACAAAGGAACTGGAACTCATCACTTGGCGCTATCACACAATGAATGAATCGAATTTGATTCAGGGAAAATATGTGTATCTGGAATTGAGGGAAAATTATTTTCCGGCGCGGATCTATAAACAACAAATCCGGGTAATTCAGGAATCTGATTTTAAATCAAACTCTATAATTGGCTTTATAGATGATGCAGAATATAATTTTAGAGCTGTTTTCTTTTTAGGTGGAATTGCCTTCCTGTTGATCTATACGTTAGGAATATACTTTATCTATAAGAATCGGCTTTACTTATTATATGGAGCATACCTTCTTTTCTTGTTGATGTATTTAGGAGTCAAAATGTATCCGGCTCAATCAACAGTACTGTTTGGTGCTTTTCCAATACTAAACCAGGCCTGGAATGAAGTAACTCAAATACTTCTTAATTACTGGTATGTTAGATTTGTAAGGAAGTTCTTAGATGCAAAAACACTTTATCCATTTATAGATAAGGCAGGTAAAGTTATAGAATGGGTAATACTCGGGTTTGTAACAGTGGTGCTGATAAGCATTTTTTCTGATCCCTTAAGTACATCACTGTATTACATAGTAACAACAGAAAGGCTGATGATGATTGCGTTTGCCGTAGTTACAAACATTTATATACTTCTGAATCTTAAAGACAGAAGAGGGATCTATATAATGGCGGGATCAACAATGTTATTAACAGGAAGTGTTACCGCCTTAATAATGGGTGATATTCAATATTTCATGATCGGTGTGATATTAGAGATATTCATTTTTGGGATGGGTTTGGGAATTTTGATGAAGCGACGAGAAGACGAAAAAACTATTTTAAACAAAGAAATGGAAAAAGTGAAAATGAGAGCCTTACAAACTCAAATGAATCCTCACTTTATTTTTAATTCGCTGAATTCCATTCGGTCATATATGATAAAAAATGAGACCAAACAAGCTTCGGGATATTTAGCTAAGTTCTCCAGATTAATAAGACAGATACTGGAATATTCAACAGAAGAATTCATCACGCTGAAAGAAGAGCTACAGGTTTTAAACTTATACGTGCAAATAGAGCAATTGCGATTTCGGGATGAATTTGGTTTTATTATTGAAGTAGATGAAAGCTTAAACGAAGAAGAATTAATTGTGCCTCCATTAATTGTACAACCCTTTTTAGAAAACGCTATTTGGCATGGATTGATGCAAAAACAGGGAGAAAAGAAAATAGAACTTTCTGTAAAAGACAATGGAAGCACAATTAAGATTATACTGCGCGATAATGGAATAGGGAGAGAAGAAGCAAGTCGCAGTTCTTCAGGCTTAAATAAAGAAACCAGATCAATGGCTATAGACCTAACCACACAAAGAATAGAGCTGCTGGAAGAAAAGGGAGTTGATGGAGATAAAGTTAAGATCATAGATCTTTATGATGATTCCAGGGCGCCAACAGGAACGGAAGTAAGGCTGGAGCTTCCAAAGTTAAACAGGAAGTTAAAATGAAATTAAAAGTAGCTATAGTTGATGATGAACGGCATTGTATAGAAACTTTAAAATACGATCTGGAAGAGTCTTTTTCTGAGAAGGTAGAAGTGCTTTTCGAATGCAACAATAGTGTTGAATGTGTTGAAAATCTTCGTTCTATAAAACCGGATGTACTATTCATTGATATTGAAATGCCGGGCTTAAACGGCTTCGAGCTTATAAAAGTGATAAAACCCAAAGAAACGAAAGTAGTGTTTACAACCGCTCATGCTAAACATGCTGTTGAAGCCATAAATTTTAAGCCGGAAGCTTATCTACTAAAGCCTATCGAACTTGAAGAATTGAGCAAGGTAGTGGATGAGTTATATGCATCAAAAAAGCCGGCAATTGATATTGGTATTTCAGATAAACTGGCCATTTCAACAACAGAAGATATTGAACTGGTAAAACATTCAATGATCGTATATGCCAAGGCAAGTAATAACTACACAGAAATTATCCTTGAAAACGGAGGCACCAAGCTTATCAGTAAAACGCTGAAGTTCGTTTCTGCACAGCTTCCTGAAAGTTCTTTTTTCAGAGTTCACAAAAGTTATTTAGTGAACCTGAACCACATTGAAAGATACAGGAAGGCAGACGGAGGAATGCTGATAATGAGTAATGAAGCAGAAATTCCAGTCTCAGGAGATAAGAAAGAAGACTTGCTCATACTCATTCAAAGGTGAGTTTAACTAACTCTTGTCACAATCATACTAAGAAGCTATTCATTTAATGACTGCTATCGTCATATTTGGGCAGGGATTTATGGAAACATTATATATCACAAGATGTCCTAGTCCTCAATTCCCACTGGTTTTGATTAACTTCTACCAAAATTGAGGAACTATAGCGTAATAATTGTATGAAAGCAGTTATTGCGCTTTTTTGTTTAAGCGCTTTTTTCAGCATTTTTCATATAGTAAAGCTACTATACAGAGATCTTAAAAAAACGAATAACTACAATACTTATGAAAAAGGCATTTCTTTTATGTGCGGCATTAATATTTGGGTTTAATGCACAAGCGCAAGTAACTCTTGAATACTACTTACCTGATGGAATTAAATATGATTCAAAGATTCCGACACCAAAATCTGTGTTAGGTTCTGAGGTTGGAGAATGGCATGTTCGCCACGACCAATTAGTGAATTATATGTATGCAGTAGCAGAAGCATCAGACAGAGTATCAATAAGTGAATATGCAAGATCTTACGAAAGTCGTCCGCTTTTAATGCTGACTATTACCTCTCCGGAGAATCATAAAAATATTGATAAGCTGAAAAGAGAGCACGTTCAACTTACAGATGCAGCGAGTTCCGGAAATCTGGATATTTCGAATATGCCGGCAGTGATTACTTTAAGCTACAGTGTTCACGGAAATGAGCCAAGCGGTTCTAACTCGTCGTTACTAACCGTATATCATCTTGCGGCTGCCCAAGGAAAAGAAATAGAGGACGTGCTGAAGAATACGATTATTTTGGTAGATCCAAGTATAAACCCTGATGGACTAAGTCGTTTTGCTCAGTGGGCAAACCAACATAAAAGTTTAAATAATTTAGTAACAGATCCGGGCAGCAGAGAATATAATGAAGTATGGCCGGGAGGAAGGACCAACCACTACTGGTTCGACCTTAATCGTGACTGGCTGTTAGTACAACATCCGGAAAGCAAAGGAAGGGTAGCTAAGTTCCACGAGTGGAAACCAAACATCTTAACAGATCATCATGAGATGGGAACAAATTCCACCTTCTTTTTTCAACCGGGAATTCCATCCAGAACACACCCGTTAACTCCGGAAAGAAACCAGAGATTAACAGCAAGCATCGCTGAATATCACGCTGAAGAGCTGGATAAAATTCAATCTTTGTATTACTCCAAAGAAAGCTTTGATGACTTTTACTACGGAAAAGGATCTACATATCCGGATGTGAACGGCGCTATTGGAATTCTTTTTGAACAAGCCAGCTCCCGCGGACATGCGCAGGAAAGCGTTCATGGAATTCTTAAATTTCCATTTACAATTAGGAATCAGTTTACAGCGTCACTTTCTACAATAAAAGCAACTCAGGCGATGAGAGAAGAGTTGCTGGCACATATGCGGGACTTTTACAAAGAAAGAGCCGAGGCCGCAAAAGCAGCGTCTATAAAGGCATATGTTTTTGGCGAAGAAGCGGACCAGGCAAGAACGTACCATTTAGCTGAAATGTTAAACCGCCATCAGGTCAAAATATATGAGTTGAAAAACGACCTCAATACAGATGGCAAGAATTTTAAAGCAGGAAAAGCATTTGTTGTTCCTACAAACCAACAACAATATCAGCTTATAACAGCGGTCTTTGAACGAAGAACGGAATTCACAGATAGTCTTTTCTACGATGTTTCTGCGTGGACAATGCCTTATGCATTTAACCTTCCTTTCGCGGAATTAGGAAACAGAGAGTTTAAGGACAATCTTTTAGGTTCTCAGTTTGATGGAGAGATGAAATCAAATGGATCCGTTATAGGGGGAAAAAGCAATTACGCCTATGTATTTGAGTGGGATGAATACTATGCGCCAAAAGCTGTTTATAAACTTCTTTCAAACGGAGTACGGGCAAAAGTAGCCTCTCAGCCATTTACTTCTGTGACTTCTCAAGGAACAAAAGATTTTGATTACGGCACAATTATGGTTCCAATGGGAGTACAGGATGATCAGCAGCAAACACACCAGCTTATTCAGGAAATTGCAAAAGAAAATGGGATAAGTGTTTATTCAGTAAAAACGGGATTAACTCCAAAAGGAATGGATCTGGGAAGTAATAATTTTGAAAATCTGATAGAACCTAAAGTTGCAATGATCGGCGGTAATGGGACCAATTCTTATGAAATTGGTGAAGCATGGCATTTAATGGATCAAAGATATCACATGCCACTTAGTATTGTAGAGCAAGATGATATCAGAGGCTCACGGCTACACAGATATAATGTTTTAATTATTTCCGGATACGGATACAATGACCTGTCAACAAGTGATGTTGACGAAATAAAACGCTGGGTGAGCAACGGGGGAACACTCATCGCTTACAAGTATGGAATCGGCTGGGCTAAGCAGCACGGTTTGGCAAATGTAGAATTCGTTTCAGGAAACAATAATAATGAAGACGATGAAGTAAAAACCAGACCATATGTGAATCAAAGCAATGATTCAGGGGCTGGTGTTATTGGCGGGGCTATTTTTAATACAAAAATAGATCTTACTCACCCGATGGGATATGGCTTTAATAATGAAGACTTAACTGTTTTTAGAAACAGCACTCAGTTTCTGCAGAAAGGTAAAAACCCATATTCAAATCCGGTTGTATACACTGACTCTCCTTTAGCCAGTGGATATGTTTCAGATGAAAATGTCGAAAAAATGAAGAACTCAGCAGCAGTTGTCATTAGCAGACACGGAAGCGGAAAAGTTATTACAATGACAGACAACCCGAATTTCCGGGCATTTTGGTATGGAACAAATAAACTGTTTGCCAATGCGATATTCTTTGGACATACTATTAGCGGGAGTACAGCAAATTAAGTGAGCATTTCTTTTGATATTGATGAAGCTATTTCAATTTTAGATAGAACCCCGAAAGTATTGTCAGCATTGCTTTCGGGACTTTCTAAAGAATGGCTTTACAATAATGAGGGAGATTCAACTTGGAGTCCTCATCAGGTTTTGGGACACTTGGTATATGGCGAAGAAACAGACTGGTTACCAAGAACAAAGATCATTCTTGAATTCGATGCCACAAAAGAATTCGAGCCCTACGACCGATTTGCACAAGACAGACTTTACACAGATAAAAGCTCCGAAGAGTTATTGAGCTTGTTTGCAAAAAGAAGAGCACAAAATTTGGAAGAGTTAAAAACAATGAGTCTTTCTTCCGATGACCTTATGAAAAAAGGAAAACACCCGGAATTCGGTGAAATCACCTTAAAAGAAATGCTTTCAGCTTGGGTTGTTCACGATTTAGGTCACATTGTGCAAATAAACAGAACTCTGGCCAAGAATTTCAAAGAAGAGATCGGCCCATGGGCAAAGTATCTTACGGTTGTCAGATCAAAACCGGCATCGGAGGAGTAGAAAGAGCTATTCCTTTAAGTATGTATATCTCAAACTGAAGACGAGATCTTCTTTGTGTTCTTCCCAGGTTGACAGAGATGCGTTACTAAAAAGAATTTTATCTTTTCCTGTCAAAAAACCCTTTAGTAAAAACAAGGGGTATGGGCTGTTGGATTGCTCTAAGTTTCTGTCATGGATAGAGTCATTTAAGTTTTCAAAAATCAAGTAAAACTGTTCATGACTTAGGACGGGTGATTCATTCTCAAAATCAAACGTTACCCATCCATCTTTATCCCCAAAAGATGTAATAAAATTCTGTTTTGTTAGACTGCTATCCGGTAAACCTGTTGTAGGATGCACAGACATAAACTGAGTTCTGAAAAGTCCTTCATTAAAAGGGTTTTCAATTACAGCAACAGAAGCATTATATAAAGTTATAGGTAAATGATTTTTGTCAATGTTGACAAGCACAGCAACCGATTTTCCAATTCGATTTTGTCCGATACCGGGAGCAAAACTCCATCCTAAAGCTTTTGGTGGAAGTCGTTTTTTCCCTACCAAAACTTTTCTTGGTCTTTTAGCGAGAACAGGAACCTCCTCAAGAGGATAAATTTGCGGGTCCATGAGAATAACTAATGTATCAGAATAGTGTAATGAGCTAATACCTACCGAACGATCACTAAAACCAATTGCTCTAATTAATATTGAAGTAGAATCCGAAAGTAATTTTCTATCAAAAGAAAACAATCCAAAATCATTGGAATAAGTACCATATTTAGAATTTGAAAGACCAATATTGGCATATTCAATAGGTTTTTTATTTGCAGAGGAAAGTAATTTTCCGACAAACTTTTGACCATAAGAATAGTCGGAAACAAACGAAAATATTATTAATAAGCTCAAAGTTTTAAGCATAGGATAAAGTATATATTTATATGATCTAATCATTCCTTGGCGGCATTCCCAAAAGATGTCTGAAATCAAATTTTTCACCCATGGTTTTAAGATTGTTAATAAGCATTATTGCGCGATCAATCTTTAACTGGCTGCTCTTTACAGAGTCAACATAATGGATGATATATCTTTTCTTTCCGTCGCTCAGAGTTTCAAACAGCCTTGCACCTTCAGGCTCTTGTTCAAGCAATGCCTCAAGCTCCTCCGGCATTTCCATTCCATATTTAGAATGATCGTGTCTGAGGTCCAGTGTAACTTCATCCCCTAAAGCGGCGCCAAACTTCTTAAGTCTTTTTTTGTTTATAGAGATGTATCCCAGCCCTTCACCAAAGGCAACCAATCCGCAATGAAACTCCTCAAATCCATTTACAGAACAAAGGAGCCTTGTTCCCAACCCACCCATTTCTTCGACCATAGCTTTCGGAATAACCACAACCGTCATTTTTAGTTTTTCGAGAAGTACTAAAGTGGTTTTCAAACGGAAAGTCTTCATGCGCAATGAGTTAGAAAAAGAAACTATTTAGTCTAGGGATAGTTTATAAGGTTGAAAACTAACTAAAAAGAAACAAATGAAGGGTTTAAAAATAACCGGAATTATAATAGCAATTCTTTTGGGAGCAGCATTGGCTGTTGGAATGACAATTGATGGAATTGTTGAGTCAGGTATAGAAGATTCAGGCAGCGAAATATTAAAAACGGAAGTGGAAGTAGATGATATCGATGTTTCTCTTTTTGGTGCTTCTGCGGATATGGATGGGTTTATAGTGTACAATCCGGAAGGTTTTTCGGATGATGTTGCGATCTCTTTAAAAGGAATTGAGATCGAAATGGATGTTAAAAGTTTGTTATCTGATCAAATAGTAGTTAACAGGATCAGGGTAACCAATCCGGAAATACTTTTTGAACAAAAAGAGACAAGAGTAAACCTAAGAGAGCTCAGCAGTAATATCGAGATGAGTTCGGATGATAAATCAGAGAAGACAATTATTATCAAGGAATTTATTCTCGAACAGGGCAAAGTAAAGATTTCATCAGAACTGGAACAAAAAAGATCAGCGGAAGCCACAGTTGATAGAATAGTTCTTACCGATATTGGTGAGTCAGGATCTGATACAGTAGAACAGGCTTTAAGAGAAATATTTAGACCAATTATCCGAAATGCAATATCCGAAGCAGTAAAATCAGGATTAATGGATCAACTGGAAGAAGGTGTTAAAGACCTAATTGATTTCTGAGAAATACTATTTGTCTTTAGCTTTGTAGGAGGCTTCGATACTGGCAAGCTTTTCATCGATAAAACTTCTGGATAACCATCTTCCGGCAACCATAACTCCGGAGTGTTTTTTAAGATTAGAAATATCTTCTAAAGGATTATTGTCAACCAGAATTAGATCGGCTCTTTGGCCTACTTCAATGGTTCCAAAATTATCTTTGTGAGAAAAATATTCCCCAACATTTTTTGTGCCTGTAACAAGTATCTCATAAGGAGTCATTCCCGCTTCACTCATGACTTTCAGTTCTCTGTGAATTGAAAAACCGGGAACACTGTATAATTGAGGAGCATCTGTTCCCATAAGAATTTTAACTCCTGATTTATTCATTTCTGAAAGCAGTCGTTGACGAAGAGCGGCGTGCTCACGAGCATTCTCAAGATTAAAATTAGAGTTATTAAGCAATCGTTTTGTCCAGGCATTATAACCGGACACAAGATTTTTAGGGATATACTTTAACTCATCATATTCTCTAAGGGCATCATAATCTGCAGCGCCTAAAATAGTCTCCCATAAAGCCTGAGTAGGCACAACCCAAACATTGTTTTCTTTTGTTAAGGTGATTAACTCATGAATTTTTTGATCGAGTTCTTTTCCTGTGTAACTATCAAGATATGCAACATACCCATCCATATGATCGATGGTCTCCTGCCCCATTTCAATAGCGTGTATTATTCCCACATCCGAAGGAATATGTCCGCCAAAAGTAATACCGATCTCATTAGCAGTTTGTGCCATGGCGTCGTACTCTTCCAAAGTAAGCCCGGGATGGATCTTTAAGAGATCCCAGCCCTCTTCTTTTTGCTGACGAACTCTACTTATGGCCTCTTCTACAGAACCGATGGAATTGCCGTTGAAACTTGGACCGGCCAAATAAAGACTCGGACCGATTATTTCCTGAGACGAAACTTTATCCTTTAGTTCAAGCTGATTAGCCCAACCCAACATGCCCCTTACGGTAGTAACACCGGCAGCGGTATATAAAAATAATGTGTTTTCAACATACTCCATATTCATATATCGCGGAGCATTTGAAGGAGGATCAGTCGGTGGAACATGCCCATGCATTTCGGCTAATCCCGGAATTAGAAATTTTCCGGTGCCATCAATAATTGTGGCTTCGCTGTCAAACTCTACATTTTCGGATGGAGCAATAAGAGAAATTTCATCCCCTCTGATTACAACCGTTTGGTTTTCAATAACACGATTGCTTGTCATAGGAATGACAGACACATTGATAAAGGCCGTTACATTGCCTGTAACTTTCTCTTTGGTTGTTTGATCATTCTGCGCTTGAAAAACGATATATGTAAGTACAAATATCGCAACTAAAACAGCAGGTAAAGCTACTCGTTTCATGGACAGTTAGTTATTTGATTACATATAAGAACAGGTTTGTTGAAACCTAAAACAACTTTTAGTTATTATTTTGATGAATTTTTACCGGTGTGAAAACTTGTAATTACTTTTGTAAAGTCAAAAGCTCTTTGACGGTTTGTTTTATCGAAATTTCTTGCTTTCGGTAACTAATAAATGAGATGTCTCCCATTATCACTGCTCCTCTGTAGAAAAGATACATACCAATTGCCATTATACAATGACTAATATCCAGATGATTGAACCAAGGACTTATAGAAACTTTTGAAGTATAAAAGAAGGCAGCTAGTGATGTAAATAAAATGGATTGACAAATGATCTTGGCACCTTTGTTACCGGTCTTCCAAAAAGCATAAAAACATAAAGGAAAAACAACCAAACCTAACCCATAAGCAGAGTGAACCTGAACATAAAAAAAGTTTAAGGTGAGAAAAGAAAGAACAGCAAACCCAAGCAGCTCAACAACATTTGCAATGCCCAAAACTTTGCTGGTTGTTTTGGAGACTATAGGAGAAAGGAAGGAAATAATTCCTCGCTCCAGAGCTGAAACAGCCAACATACTTATCAACCAGCCGGGAAGCTTCCAGCTCAAGCCTAATGCATACTGGAAAGCGTGACCCGTTATACCACCAAAAGCTGTAGCAATAGCCATTATCAAAAAGTATAAACGAAAGTATTGATGTGAGCTTCCCTGATAGTTGAGTTTTTTTAGTTTGATATAAGCATAAAGGCAAACCGCAGTAACCAAAAGATCAGTGAGAGTAACAATGGGTTCCATTATCAGAACCCCGAAAATTTCGATAGAAGGTTGCCCGCTTGGTGAAGTCATAGTTACAGAAGGTAGAAAAATCTGTAACCAAAAAATTTAAGAGCGTTTAAATTTAACAGGAACGTCTTTTCACAATAAAAACTTACGCTTCTAAAGTCCTATCAACAATCCATCAGACGGATAGCCCGTCTGATGGCTGTGCAATTACTCTTAAGATTTAAGATGTGATAAGAACGTTCTCATTTCAAAGATTTATGTATGTGACATAATATTACTCTGAAAAGAAAAGCTTTATAACTTACTCCGGCGAAAGCTCTTTCTCATTTTGATCACGTACGACATTTCTAAAAGAAATAGCTGAAAGAGAGAACAAAACCGTAAAAAACATATTAATTGCCAATATTTGAGTAGCTGAATTATGAGGTGGTTCTTGCAGATATCCCAATAGAGCAATAACCGCGATGATCATAGGTAGTGTAGCAATAACGAATAATGTATAGCACAATCCCTGCGATTTAAATCTGGACAAAAAAGCGCCGATCAAGCCCACAGCCGGAATAATGAAATAAAGAAGATTAATTTGTTCTCCTTCATGCCCAACAATTCCAACAGCCCCGTATACCCATACTAAAAATAGAGTAGAGATCAGTGCGATGCCGGCTCCAATTCGATACGAGTTGTTTTCCATATTATGCAAAACAACAACAAAAACGGCTCCTGTTCCAAAAAGTAAAACTCCGGCAAAAATAAAGTCGGATAAGGTCCAAACGACTTCGGACGTGAACTGCATTGCAATTAGCGGGACGAGTAATAACGCGGCGGTTCCAATAGCAACAAACGCTAAGTGTTTTTTAATTGAGGTTTCAGATTTCATGATGTGAAGATTTAGGATATTATAGTTAGCACACTTTGAATTACAAAGTACATGAGTAAATTTTTTTAAGAAGGCTTTATTTTGTTTTTGAGCCTGGTTTTATAAAACCAGACAATTCCAGTTAGAATCATGAATAACGGAATTGCTCCTGGTTCATCTTCAACAGTTATCATAAAGATCATAAGAATAAGACCAAGCGTCATAAGCAGAATGGAGAGAGTTCTTTGAACAGGTTTTTTTTGTTGTGATTCTTTGTTCATTTCTGAGACTTAATTATAGCTTCCAAAACATTTAAGTGTTTTTCAAAAGCAGTTTTACCTTTCTGAGTTATATGATACTTCGTATTTGGTTTGTTATCGATAAAGCTCTTTTTCACACCAATAAAATCCTCTTTTTCAAGAGTTTTGATGTGGCTCGCCAAATTACCGTCCGTGACATCCAAAAGTTCCTTCAGAGAATTAAAATCCAGAGTATCGTTAACGGCCAATGCGGACATAATTCCCAGCCGGGTTCGATTTTCAAAAGCCTTATGTAAGTCGTTTACTGAAACTTTCACCGTTCGTGCCTGATATGGATATAGATTCCATAAATAGTATGGGCAACACCAAAACCAAGCGCCCAAAGAAGTAAACTGTGCTCAATAAAATAAGCGGCATTCAACCCCAGTGCTATTTGTAGCAGGCCCAGCACGCTCAGTTCATTGAACGTAAGCCTTCCGGCGCTATACAATGCTATTCCGTAAAAGATCAAAGTTACAGAAGGTATTAAGCCAATAGATCCGCTATAAAAAAGTATTAAAGAAAAAACAGCTCCCGCAGATAAAGGAATTCCCACAATACTTAAAAGCCTTTTTGATGCTGAGTTCCAGACCCTCTCTCCTTTTTTATGAGCCTTTTTGTAAGAAAGTAAAACAGCCGATCCTACGGCCAATACCAAAACCAAAAGAGCTAATAAAATGATTTCAGTTTCTACACCAGAAGAGTTCGCAGAAGCTGGATCGAAATCATATATATAATAAGCGATGTATGCTCCCGTCAAAGCATAGAGCCCGGCCAGCACTCCGGATAAACCCGAAAGCGACAAAAATTTAGATGACCGCTCCATCATAGAACGGATCTCAGCCAGGTCTTGATTATAATCTTGTTTTGTATTCATTACAAAGTACTTTTTAATACAAAGTAACGTAATTAATTCTTCTCCGCAATAGGTAGCAAATTTTTATTCTGTATGTATAAAAGAACCGTTTTCCAGAAAATGGATTACCTGTTCAATAACCTCATCTTTATTCATAATAAAGGTATGGGAATAGGGCACTTCAATATGATCTGTCATGCCGCTTAGTTTTGTGCTTTCAACAGATACTTTTCCGTCATCGGGATTTGGCAGCATTTGAGATAATATCGGATTTACAGTTTTGGTTCCTGCAATAATGCCCAGCTCAAAATTAGCGGGACCCAGTTGGTTTGGTACACTTGATGAGTCCGTTCCAAGTTGTAACCCCGCAGGTCCGTTAACGGCCTTGTAGAGAATGTTATCCTTCATTTCGTCGGTAATTTCACTGCCCTTGTTGGGCGGGGCAAGCATGACCACTCTTCCAAGATCGGTTACAGAGTGTTCGCTTAAATATTGACGGATAAGAATTCCTCCCAAAGAATGAGTTACAAAATGAACTTGAGATGAATCCGGACACGAAGCGACAGATCTTGGAATAATATTGTTTGCGAGAGTCTCAATATCGTACTTAGTTGATGGGTAGGACTTATTTATAACGAAGTACCCTTCTTCATTCAATTTCTGCTCCATTTTAGAAAAGGAGTTATCTGATCGAGCTAATCCGTGAAGAATAATAACGCAATCAGAAGCTATAGAGGAGTTAACAAAAAAAGTACAGAGCAAACTTAGAAGTATAAAAGCTTTCATAATTTTGAATAAAAGAAAAGTTCCCGGTACGGTTATTTCAAAAAGATGTTATCTGAGATATCTATATGTTAATTATCTCACCTACACCAATCACCAACAAGAGTACATGTTATAGTAAGTGATAACAAATAATTGATAGAGAACAGAGTAATTTGTAAAATAAATCTTTTTAGTAGTTTAGTAATTTCATTCTTAGGATTTTAATGATGCTAGAATCAGGGAATTCATAATATTGTTTAATAATTCATTTAACTCACCTTTGATGAGAAGCTTGCACAGTCAGATTTATTGTAAAGTAAAGATCTTTTTATTTGGACTGTTGTGCGTATCCGGAATAGGGTGCGAAAACGAGTTCGATCCACTTCAGGAAAACGACAGGTATGTTTTTTCTATGTATGGTGTATTTGATATACATGCTGACACCAATTGGGTAAGGGTAATGCCAATTACGGAGACTCTGATTCCAAGAGATCCGGAATCAAACGGCACAACAGTAACCATGATCCATCAAGGAACCGGTGAAGAAACTCAACTTCAACCCAAATTAATCCGCTTTAGTGAAAATGTTTATGTATGGAATTACTGGACAACCAAAGAACTGGAGCCTCAAGAAGAATACATGATTCGCGCAGAGGCACCGGGTGGAAGTCAAAGCTTTGCCACAATCACAATGCCGTCAGAGTTAGCGATACCTGATATAATTTATTCGGGTGGGAATGAACAAGGAGAAATCAGAGGGACCAGTGAAGACACATTAGTAACTATGGATTTCAGATATTTAATACAAGTGATCAGGGGTCGTGTAGTTGAGCCGGAGGTAGAGGTTATTATTTCAAATCTGGATGATATAAACTTAAAACCGAATGGGGATTATTGCGCTGAAATAGATAACGCTCAAAAAATAGAAGAGATCTTATTAGCCAATCGAGGTGATATGATAGTTAACAGACGAGAACTGGTTGTAATTTCATCCAGCGAAGATTGGCCCGACATCGTTGACTTAAGTGAAGAAGAGATTGTTTTGCCGGATGCAGTTTCAAATGTAGTTAATGGGACAGGATTTATTGCCGGAATAGCTAAGCGAAAAATAGTTATAACATCTAAAAGAGTTTCCGCAGAAAGCACCCAAAAAAGAAAATGCATATAGTCCGTTAAATGATCTACACAAACAGAATATGAATAAAAAGATCCTTTCAAGACAGATACTCGTCCTGTGCATTTTGATCTTTGGAGTATTGATGACCAACATCAAAGCTCAAGGCTCTTTAATCCGCGGGATAGTAACAGATTACCAGACTGGAAAAGTGCTCGATATGGCAAACATTACCCTTCAACCAATGTCGGGCAAGGGAATAATTGGAACAACTACAGACGGTAACGGGCTTTATCAATTCAATGATGTGGCCGCCGGTGAATATGTGTTTGTGGTTCGTTATGTCGGATACGAAATGCACATCGATACATTAACCATAGGGCTAAGGGCGCGGAACATTTCAAATCATGTGCAACTGAGACATTCCCGTGAAGAGCTTGAAGAAATCAATGTGCAAGGTGCGGTTGCTGAAGACATGAACCCGGGTCAGATTAGTATAAGTCCTGAAACGTTTGGAAGAGCCCCAACACCCGGCGGAAGCGCAGATCTGGCAAGTTATATTCAAACACAACCCGGAGTGGTTGCTGTGGGAGATCGTGGAGGGCAGCTTTTTGTAAGAGGCGGAACGCCATCAGAAAATATGACGCTAATGGACGGTTTATTGATCTATCAGCCGTTTCATATTATTGGATTCTTTTCGGTATTTCCCGAAGATATAGTTTCTAATGTAGATTTTTATGCCGGCGGATTTGGTCCACGCTACAGTGGACGAACTTCTTCAGTAATGGATGTAAGGCTTAAAAACGGAAACCTTTACAACCAAAAATGGTCTGCTTCAGTGAGTCCTTTTGTGTCGGACTTCTTTTTTGAAGGCCCGGTTCGTGAAGGAAAAAGCTCAATTATTGCTTCTCTGCGTGGCTCAATGATCGAAGAGACAAGCGATGTGTATCTATCGGAAAAACAACCGATGAAATTTAACAGCCAGTTGCTTAAGTACTACAACTCTAGTGGCGAAGGAGTAAATTGTTCTGCATTAATAATGCGGACATACGATCGCGGTAGCCTAGATTTTGAATCGGATGATTATTTTAAATGGAGTAATGTAGTTACAGGCGGTCGCTGTGCAGGAGCCTCAGCAGAGTCGAAGGTTTCGTTTGTCGATTTCAACTTTGGCCTATCTTATTTTTCAAACGAGCAAGGTGGATCTGAAGCAGGATTGAGAAATTCTCAGATCTTTAAATCGCATTTAGACATGAACCTGACCTTGTATGTTGGAGAAATGCGTTTCGACTACGGTTTCTTTACTGACTACAGAACCATGTCTTATGATATTGCGAATCTCTTTGTTTCTCTTGATGAAAAAGCGGTTGCATTTTCAAGTGCCGGAGGGTATTTGAAAATGGGCGTTAATATTGGAGAGAAATTTTTGATCGAGCCGGGCGTGTCAATAACAAGTTACTTAAAACGATTACCACCAAGCGTGGAACCCAGATTGCAGATGTCATGGCAGCCTCGTGGCCGGGTAGACGAAGAAATTCATGCAGCTTTGGGAATATATCGACAGCCATTTGCAGGACTCACTGATTTCAGAGACGCCGGGACATCCTTTACTACTTTCATACTGTTACCCGAATCAGAACGACGAATGGAAGCAAAGCACGCATTGTTGGGTTGGAGACAGCCTGTAGGTGACTTTTTCGACTTTTCGTTAGAAGGATACTACAAAGAAATAAAAGATACTCCGGTTGCAACCTGGGGTCCGGTTGCTCGTTTTGCAACCAAGCTTGCTTATGCAGACGGAACAGTGAGAGGCATGGATCTACGGCTTAACTTAAATTACCGAAAGTTTTACATGGGATTAGGTTATGGTTATTCCATCACAGAATACACAACAAGGCAGGATCATTTTGGGACCTGGTTTGGAGAGCCTGTACAGAGTTACAATCCGCCGCATGATCGTCGCCATCAGTTAAATGCTCAAACTGGTTTCAATGTGGGGAATTTTTCAACAAATGTGAGCTGGTCGTATGGATCAGGCCTTCCTTATACTCGTCCTCTGGGTTTTGACAGCTTTTTTAGTTTTGATCAGCGTCCTCCCGATGTTACTGAAGATTATGGAGAACCCAGAGTGCTGCTGGACAAACCTTTTAAAGGACGTATGCCCGATTTTCACCGATTGGATATATCTGTAGCGCAGGCTTTTAATGTCGGCACCAAAGATATAAAAGTTCAGGCCGGGGCCATTAATACCTATAACAGAGAAAACCTGTTTTATTATGATGTGTTCAATCAGAGAGGGATTAATCAGCTTCCTTTAACGCCTTACGTGTCGCTGAAAATAGAGTCGAATTAAGAACACTATTTTAATCGGCTGGTTTGGAAGCACGGTCTTTCAGAAAACGATGAGAACGAACCCATCCCTGTCCCTTCCCTGAAACAAGGGAAGGGGACTTTTTAACTAGATCTTAAATTTATTTAAAGAGTCTCTCTCCCTAATGTTAGGGAGAGAACAAGAGTGGGTCAGACCAATCCGGATCTCGGGCATTCGCCGCGAGATGACCATATTCTTCACTAAAATTTCAGGGCGTCGAACAACTTCCAAATACTCCGACCGTGGGATTATTGGCGAGCATTATTGACGGCTAATACTAAAGTTCAAAAGAGCTTAAAAACCGAGTCTCATCTCCTTTGTCATAATAATAAAACACGGCAAACACATGCTGGAAGTTGGTTTTAGGCTTGTCGCTATAAGGAACCACCCATTCAACCTTATTTTTCAAGAAATCTATAAACCCGGCATCAAATTTATCATCGATTCCCTTGAGTGTCTTTACGCTGTGTATCTTTAAATTTCTATCAAATGTTATTAAATATTGGTAATAGCTGTTTTGCGGCAGCTCAATTCCATCATACTTTTTCAAATAGTCAGAGATATTTGTTCCAACAGGTTGGACAGAAAAACTTCTCTTTAAATTTGATAACCGGGAAGACAAAAAATCTAACATTTCAAGTTCACGGTTAATAGATTGTTGTCTGTTCTGTTTTGCCCTTCCCTTAAACCAGGGTTTTACCATTGGCTTGGAGTTGCTACACCATCCAAAAGTTAATTTCCCTTTATTATTTTTAGTCGCATAGACAATCCAATCCTCACCCTTCTCAACATAAAGATCACACGATGTAAGGATGCCATGTCCCCGATTTCCGTATACATAAAGAGTACTAACCTCATTTCCTTTGAATACTTTTTCCGCTTTAACTTCAATTTTGAACGTCTTGGATTCTTTGGTAGGGCTATCGAAGACTTGGTTTATAGTAACTTTACCAACAAAATCAGATGTTATATAGTGGTTATTTGTTTCTTGCCATGAACTTGCACAAGAACACGCATTAGCATTAGAATAGCCAAGTAATAGAATAAATATGAGAAGGTAAAATTTCATAAAAGTCTTTGTTCTTATAGAAGTAACTCATTTATTTTATTGTACACAAGGTTACTATAAGCGCTATCTGTGAATGTCTTAAAACACTTTTTAGGTAGTATATTTTATCTTTACAACATTGTTTCTGATTCCTTAAGAACACTTTCAATATGTTTATTTCGTCTATAAATGAAATAGGTTAAATAGACTCCGAAACCAAATGGAAAAAGCACAGCAAAAAAGGAAGTGTCACCAAAAAATAATCTTACTAAAGAAATTAGAATCAAAAAGGTAGTTATTGTAAGTACAAATCGATAAAGCCTTTTTGTACGTTTTCGAACGGAAGTGATAACCGGCAATACAGCTCCTTCTTGAAGCAATTTTTTCTCGTTATACTTTATCGCTCTTTTAAGACCTAAAATGATTTCAGCAGCTTTTTGATTGTTTTCCATTATGAAGTATGCTTAGCAACTCTGCACCTGAGTGCGAGCCTGGAGATAAAAATTAAAACACAGTAACGAATCCATTTGAAACGTATATCAGCAGGGAAATTCATCGGCACTTAGGTTTTAAGTGTGCTGTACCCTCTCCCAAATTCGGTGAATTAAATGACACTTTAAAATTTGTTTCGTCTCTATAATACATTTTCCCATACCGTAATGTATCAGTACAGGGTTCAAAATCGAGATGTTCAGAGTTTTTGACCGCTTTTCCAATCTGAAATGTCTTAATCGGTTTTTTATCATCGTTTAGAAGATAAAACCTCATTTTGTTTGTAGACATATTTTCAATTTCAAAGCCAAAGTAATTGTTTATTTCTCCAAACCCATTGTACGCTTCAAGCGGAACACTCTCATCAGTCTGTAATATTAATAAATAAGACCATTTACCTTCTTTTGTAAAGTTTGAGAAGTTAACCACTTGCTGGTCAGAAGGTAAGTCCCTAAGACTCTGAATTGATTTTCTAAGCTCTTTATTAAAAGAATAGTTAGTGCAGCTTGTCATAAATAACGTAATTAAAAACAGAAAAAATTTGTTCATAACAAGTTTTGAATTTACTGGATTTCGAGCTTTACTTTTTTCCCTAATGCCTTCGCATATTTAGTAAGTGTCGAAAGTTTGATATCCTCAGCATGATTTTCCATTCTGGAAATTACTGATTTAGTAGTGTTTAATTTTTTTGCTACATCCGCCTGAGTTACTCCCATGTTTTCCCGTGCTTGGCGTAGAATAACTCCTATTTTGAAATTGAGATATCCTTCCTCAAAGTTTTCTGCAAAATCCGGACTCGTGGCTTTTTTTTGATCAATAAAAATTTCTAAATCATCTTTACTCATTGTTCTTTCCTCAAATAATAATCACGTTTACGTTCTTCAGCTGTTTCGATTTCTTGTTTAGGGACTTTATTTGTTTTTTTGGCAAAACCACTGGTTAATACAATTAGTTTTGGACCATCAAAGAATCCTAATAACCGAAACGTGTTGTTTCCAAGCGTTGCACGAATTTCCCAAATATCATCAGTGCTTGTGAGCTTCTTCAAATATTGAGTGGGAACTTGTTCTAAATCACGAACAACGCGAAGTGTCCAGGCAACTTTTTTGGACTGCTTGTCAGGAAGACTGTTTAAAAAATCTTCAACAGGGCAATTTCCCGTTATAGTCCGGTAAAACTTAATCACGCGCATATTTTAAAGTTAGCATATATGCGAACATTGTCAAATAAAATTTATCTCGAAAACATAGAAACACCCGGGTTCTACGAAGTTTTAAAATCGCTATAAATTCAATATACTAATGAACTATATCTCGGCTTGATCCTCCAAAACACCGAGCGAAAATGTATTACACTGCAAATAAAATAAATCTCATGAAACGTATATCACTTTTAAGTTTAATAGTAATGTTATGTGTCCCCGTGACCATGATTCAAGCTCAAACCACTCCGGATGGTTCACTGGAAGCCATGCAAGGCTTTGCCCGTGCCGTTGATGTATCTGACGGCCGCGTATTTGTTGGTGAACCTTCAAACTTTCATCAACCCGGTACCGTTTATATTTTTGGTAAGAAAGGCAACAACTGGGATCAAATGGCCCGTGTTATGGCCAAAGATGGTGTAATTGGTGATAATTTTGGTTCTGCTGTATCTGCAGATGGAAACCGCGTTTTGATTGGTGCACCTAGCGCTAATGACAGGATAGGAGCCGCGTATATTTTTGAACGCGGACGTGACGGAAACTGGTCACAAAAAGCTAATTTTAAACTCGGCGATGATATTACAGCCGGCGGATTAGGTGCAAGTGTAGCATTGATGGGCGATCAGGCTTTTGTAGGCGCTCCAAGCTATGCAGACGGAAAAGGCTCTGTAATGGTTTTCCAGCGTTCTTCGGGCGGTGTTTGGGCGTTGAAAAGCAACATCATGAATCCGGATACTTCTACAACTAATTTTGGTTCATCACTAGCTATTGATGGTGATCAACTTGTAGTAAGCGCTCCGAATCGTGAGGGCGGAACCGTTTTTGTAATGAATAATATGGACGGTGAGTGGACAATGGCTACTACCTTAAGCAGTAATCAAGCTCAGGAGCAAAGTCGTTTTGGTTCCTCTCTGGCTATAAAAGGAGATCGAATTTTGGTAGGAGCTCCTCGCAACAACAATGCGATGGGAACTGTTTTTGTATATGAAAATGTAGATGGAGATTGGAGTCCTTCCGGATTGCTGACGGCATTTGATGTTGAACGACGTTATCAGTTTGGAGCTTCTGTAGCATTTGCTGAAGATGGAGTTTGGGTTGGAGCTCCGGGAGCTAACGGCTCAAGCGGAAATATTTATCAGTTTATGATGGATGAAGATGGTGCGTGGACAGGTTCTTCCAAGTTACCTGTTGGAGAACAAGAAGCAGGCGATGGTTTCTCAGGCTCAATGGCTATGGATGGCAATGTTGCAGTTGTAGGATTGATCGGCGCTGATTATGGTGCCGGTTCTGCAGTCATAATGGAGAAGAAAGGCTCAGGTGACTGGATGGCTTCTAAAATGATTATCGGAGAAGAATCTTCTGTGCTGGAACCTGTAAAGGGGCGACGAGTACAGTGTGATGATTTGAAAGCTGAACAATTTGGTTGTAAAAATGTAGATTTGATCTCCTTCCTTCCAGTAAGTGATATTGGTGGCGGACGCGGTGTTCGTGTTAATGACATTTGGGGATGGACCGATCCTGAGACCGGCGTGGAATATGCACTCGTTGGAAGAAATGAAGGAACTTCTTTTGTTAGTCTTGCTGATCCCGGTAATCCGGTATACGTAGGTAACCTGCCTATGACAGAAGGCTCTCGTGCAAATGTTTGGAGAGATATCAAGGTATATAAAAACCATGCTTATATCGTAGCTGATGGCGCCGGAGAACATGGAATGCAGATACTGGATCTAACCAAGCTAAGAGAATTTGATGGCGAACCACTCCAGTTAGAAGAAACCGCTCTGTACACAGGTATTCACAGTGCTCATAACGTAGTAATCAATGAAGAAACCGGTTACGCCTTTATCGTTGGTAGCAGCGGAGGCGGGAACACTTGTGGTGGTGGTCTTCATATGTTAAATATTCAAGACCCGACAAATCCTGTATTCGAAGGTTGTTTTTCTGATCCATCAACAGGAAGAAGTGGTACCGGTTATTCGCATGATGCACAGTGTGTAATATATAATGGCCCGGATGAAGATCATCAGGGAAGCGAGATCTGCTTTGGTGCAAATGAAACCGCAGTAAGTATTGCTGATGTAACCGACAAACAAAATCCGGTTGCTCTTTCTACAGCTACCTACCCTAATTATGGATATGTTCACCAGGGTTGGTTGACAGAAGATCATAAGTACTTCTTTCAGAATGACGAGCTCGATGAGTTAATGGGAGCAGTAGAGCGTACTCGTACAATGGTTTGGGATGTGACCGATCTGGATGATCCTCAACTATTGAGAGAGTTTTATGTAGAGATCCCGTCATCTGATCACAACCTTTACATCAAAGACGATAAAATGTATCAGTCTAATTATGTAAGTGGACTTCAGGTGATTGATGTTTCTGATCCTGCAAATCCTGTAAAAGTAGGCGACTTCGATACTGATCCTTTCTCTAAAGATGCACCCGGTTTTGCCGGAACCTGGAGTAACTATCCATTCTTCAAAAGTGGTTTAGTTATTATGACCAGTGGTCGCGAAGGTCTTTTCGTACTGGATACAAATGCTAAGGCAATCAGCCAGTAATTAAATCGTTTCAAAAGCAGCCTATCTTATCATAAAGATGGGCTGCTTTTTTTATAAGAATAATATCATAAGCAGAGAAAGTTCCAATCATGCGTAGATTTTTAGGCTCGTGTTTAGCATTAATATTTCTTTTATCGACTAGTTATGTAAAAGGCCAGATAGCTAAGCCTCAATATATTTATACCTGTAATCAAGGATCGGCCAGTATCAGCGTGATTGATAATAATACGCACGAGATTGCAACGGTTGTTGATCTACAAGAACTGGGATTTAGCGCCAATGCCAAACCACATCACGTAATTGCAGAAGCGGATGGTTCATACTGGTATGTAACTCTGATTGGGGAGAACAGAGTCCTTAAGTTTAACAGAGATAATAAACTGGTAGCTGAAACCGAAATAGAAGTGCCGGGATTGATGACGATGGACCCTGACAGCGATATACTTTACGTAGGGCGATCAATGAGTGCAGTGAATCCGCCTCAAAGTTTTGGAGTAATTGATCGCAGTGATATGAGCCTGGAATCCGAGAAGGATCTGTTTTTTACCCGACCACATGCTATAACCACGTTACCGGGCAGCGATCGGATTTTTGTTGGGAGCTTGTCTTCAAATCAGTTTCTGTCTGTGAGTTCTAAAGAAGTTGATTCAGAGCTGACCAATCTGGAAGGAATGAATCACATGCTCGTAAATTTTGCGATCTCTCCGGATAAAAAAACCATGGTGGGAACCGGCCAAATGACGGGCAAATTATTGATATTTGATATTACAAACCCGGTATCTCCGGCGCTGGAAGAGACTATTTCCGTGAATGCAGCACCATGGCATCCCGTTTTTTCCCCGGATGGTCAGTTTGTATACTTTGCAAATAAAGGCACCAACACGGTAACAGTGATCGATATGAAAAAGCGTGCAATAGATGCAGTGATCGAAGGTGAAGGACTAAGTCAACCACACGGCGCTGCACTATCTGCTGATGGTAAATTTTTATATGTAAGCAACAACAATCGAAACGGAGGTTATTTGCCCGAAGGGATGACGGCAGAAGATGCTCCGGGAACAGTAGTGGTTATCGACACTCAGAGCAAAGAGATCATCAAAGTGATTGAAGTCGGCAAAAATGCCACCGGTATAGGAACCAATGTTCAATAAGGGATCTCATATTTTAAAGATGCTGAAATACTTCTTTCCAGCAGTTTTCATTATTATTCTGATCAATGCGTGTACAGCACAGAAAGAACTGATCGTGTCAGAATCTGCAGAAACCTATCAACAGCAGATCGATCCGTTTTTTGTGTTCGATAAAGAAGGCAATCAAATTCAGTTTCCATTTATAGGTGGATTGAATACACCCCGTCCGCAATTTGTGGATATTGATAATGATGGCGATTCGGACCTGTTCTTGCAGGAACATTCTTCCGAATTAATGTTTTTTGAAAACCGTGAACCGGGAACTGAATCAGCTTTGAAATGGATCACCAACACTTATAAGGACCTGGATATTGGTGAGTGGTTTCGGTTTGTAGATATGGATCAGGACGGAGATATGGATCTGTTGACTGAACAACCATATAGTTACATTCGCTATTACAGAAATGAAGGAACGGCGGAAACGGCCAGCTATACATTGGTTGCAGATTCCTTACGAGACATTAATGGAACTCCGATCTTCTCGGATCGGCAGAACATCCCCAACGTCACGGATATTGACTGTGATGGCATGCCTGACCTTTTCATTGGAAGCCTTGATGGAACACTCGCCCGTTATGAATCTCAAGGACGCGATGAAAAAGGTACACCTCTCTTTAAACTCATTACAAAACGATTTCAGGACATTGAGATCGTGAAACAATTTGGTACGCTCCACGGAGCAAATACAATGGCTTTCATCGATATCGACAACGACGGTGATCAGGATATTTTTTGGGGCGATTTCTTTGAACCCAGCATACTGCTGTTAGAAAATACCGGCAGTTGCAGCAATCCACAATTTGTTGGAGAACCTCGTTCATTTCCACCATCCAGTCCGGTCATGACCAGCGGTTACAATGTGCCGGGTTTGGTAGACTGGGAAGGTGATGGAGACATGGATCTGTTTCTGGGTGTACTGGGCGGAGCTTATAATACGAATGAAACCACGGCAGATAATTTCTACTTTTTCGAGCAACAGGATAATCGCTTTGAGTTACAAACCGAACAATTTCTTTCCATGATTGATACCGGAGACGAAAGTATTGTAACTACCGGTGATCTGGATGGGGACGGAGATCTGGATATGTTGGTATCCAATAAGATCGATCCGGATAACCGGAACTCTTCGGTTGTTTATCAATTTGAGAATCGTGGAACCAAACAGAATCCCGAGTTTCACTTGAGCGGTAGTCTGGAATTGCCGGCGGCTTATCACTATGCTCCTGAGCTGGGTGATCTGGATGGAGACGGAAAAGCAGATCTTATACTTGGGAACTGGAAAGGAGGAATGGATTTCTATCGAAATACCGGTTCAGGCTTTGAGTTGATCAAGGAAAATGCTGCCGATTTGCCACGAGGAAGTAACGCCGTTCCCTCTTTGGGCGATCTTGATGCAGATGGCGATCTGGATTTGATAGTCGGACAGTCGGGAGGCGGAGTTGAGTTCTTTCGAAATGAAGGGACAAACAAAGCGCCTGAATTCATCTCCATACCGGATGCTTTTCCTGAAGTCGAAAGTTTGCAACGCAGTGCTCCGGCATTGTATGATATTGACAGTGATGGAGATCTGGATCTCTTTTTAGGCACCAAAATTGATGGTTATCTCTTTTTTAGGAATACAGGAACGTCAACAGATCCGGCATTCACCAAAGAAGCCTTCCCTTTTACCGTGCGTACAACTCAATTGGGAAGCCCACACTTCACCGATCTGGATAGCGATGGTGTTGCGGAATTCTTATCCGGCACCCGCGGTGGTGGAGTCCTTTTTTATAAACGGTGAAAGTTAAAATTGGTATCTGAGTCCGACTTGAAATGGTTGTTATACGTTTATTCTATTAGTTCTTTAAATGGATCAAAATTATCAAGGCAAATATCTTTCTCATCAAGATTAAATGAAACTGCCTGATTTTTCATCATATTTATAATGTGGTGATACGCGGCAAGATAACCTTCTGCAAAAGCTTTACCATTTTCGGAAGAGTTTTGATAGTCTTTCTTTGCATCCAAAGCTCTTTCTTTGATAGTAAATGCAATGTCTCTTAAATAGTAACGGTGAGCATCACTCATAGTAGTTGTTTAAACGTATAACGACCCTGCGTTTAAGCGGCGAGTCTGGTTTTAATTGTTAAAGTTTCGAATCCGCCTACCCCGAGCATTCTGGGAGTTCACTTGAAACGGTTGTTAGCCCGCATGATTTATAGTTTAGATATAGAGAAATCTTGCCGAAAATGTCGAACGGTTAAAATTTCGATAGAATTCTGAAAAACTTCATAAATAACACCATAATTTTTGTGAACTACGATTTCTCGAATACTCTGATTACCTGTTTCAGGTAAAACTCTACCAACTAATGGATTCTGCCTTAATTCTTCGACCTTCTCTTCAATCTGGTCTATAAGAGCTAACGCAGCGTCTGTATTATCTTTAGAAATGTATTCGAGAATTTGTCTGGTTTTAGATCTGGCAGTAGGTGACCAAATAATCTTCATCATGAATATTCAGCTCTCAGTTCACTGAAAAACTTTTCATGACTCACTCCTTCTCCATTATTTAGTTCCTTACGCGCAGTAGTTAATTCTTCCAATAACTGAATTTTGTCGAGCATCTTTTGATAATCTTCCACATCTATTAATACCGCAGAACTTTTACCATGCTGTGTAATAACAAGAGGTCGTCTTTCTGATTTAACTTGTTCTATAAAAGACGCCGCATTTGCCCGAAAATCGGAAAGTGATCGTATATCTTGATCAAGTTGAATGTGAGACATGAGATAAAGAATTAATTAATTGTACTGATTAATGTACTAAATACAGAACAAAAAAGTTGTTTAAAATTTCTTTAGCAGTTTAGGAGGCTAACGTTTGGCGCATAAGGGGCGAGGGATTTCGGTTTTTCTGAAAGTAACAGAATTAATCAGTTACCTAAAAGTTAAAATTGCGGAGCCACTTCCTGAGTCCGACTTGAAACGCTTGTTATACCCACGGTTTTAGATTCGAGATTCCCAGTACCTCGGTTTACGCCTTAAATTCATGACGGCAAATATGGTAATAAGCTCGTCTTCCACAGAGTAGATAATTCCATACGGAAAGCGTGAAACTAAAAATCTTCGCTCTGTTTTAGTGATTTTAGTTCCGGATGAAGGTTGTTGTTCAATGACATTTAAAACTTTTTCTACTTCATCAATAAAATCATCACCAAGACCAACAACCTGTTCTTCGTAGTATTCCGAAGTTTCAAAGAATTCTCTTCTGGCTTCTGAATGAAATTTAATAGTCACTTTTGAATACGTTTTCTGGCTTCTTTTAAAACGTCATTAGAAGAATGAAGGGAGGCGTCTCCTAATTTAAGCGATTCCTTTCTCTTTTGAACTTCATCAATCCAAGACTGTTCTATTTCAGGATCAATTTTACCATGGATACTTTGCAATAGTTTATCAACCAGACGGGCTTTATTCTTTTTGTCAAGGTTCAAAGCCGAATTTTCAATTTCTTTGAGGTTGGTAATCATAATAAATAAGTTAGTTTATCAGAATGTACTTATTACTGAAGAGAACTGGAAGCGAGATGCATTATTGCAGTCGGTATAACGACCCGGCGTTTAAGCGGCGAGTCTGGTTTTAGATCTGGCAGTAGGTGACCAAATAATCTTCATCATGAATATTCAGCTCTCAGTTCACTGAAAAACTGTTCATGACTCACTCCTTCTCCATTATTTAATTCCTTACGCGCAGTAGTTAATTCTTCCAATAACTGAATTTTGTCGAGCATCTTTTGATAATCTTCCACATCTATTAATACCGCAGAACTTTTACCATGCTGTGTAATAACAAGAGGTCGTCTTTCTGATTTAACTTGTTCTATAAAAGACGCCGCATTTGCCCGAAAATCGGAAAGTGATCGTATATCTTGATCAAGTTGAATGTGAGACATGAGATAAAGAATTAATTATTTGTACTGATTAATGTACTAAATACAGAACAAAAAAGTTGTTTAAAATTTCTTTAGCAGTTTAGGAGGCTAACGACCCGGCTTTTAAGCGGCGAGTCTGGTTTTAATTATTAAAGTTTCGAACCAGCCTGCCCCGAGCATTCGGGGAGCCCGACTTGAAACGCTTGTTATGCTACCGATTAATCGTAGTGCGTCCACATTCTGATCACTTTAACAACTTTCTCTTTTTCATAAACTTGATATACTAGGCGATGCTGGATATTGATTCGGCGGGAATAAGCTCCTTCCAAATTGCCAACCAACTTTTCATATGGAGGATATTCTTCAAAAGGGTTTTCTTGAATGATCTCCAATAAGTCTTTGATCTTGGGTTTTAAACCTGACGAAGCGGCTTTTTTGGCATCCTTCGTAGCTTGTTTGGTATAAACGAGTTTATAGGTACTCACCAGTCAAGTTCTTCTTCCGTTTCTTCAAGAGGGGTATTCATTCCTTCAATAATGGACTCCTGCATTCCTGGAATGGAAGAAAGATAAAGCGTTTCCTGAATAGCCCGCCAATCTTCTTCACTTACCAATACCGCATTGGAGCGTTTCCCGGTAATTTGGATGGGCTTGTGTGTCTCAGACGCTTCATCCAGCAACCTATAAATATCTTTGCGAGCTTGCGTAGCTGTTAGTGTTTTCATGACTTGATGATTTTAAATATATAATGAAACGTACGTTATTGCGTGCGTATTGTCAAATTTTATGAAAAGGTAGCAGAACGGTCCTGCGTCCGACTTAAAACGCTTGTTATGTTGCAACATTACCCAATAAAGAGCTTATCTATTAAATTTTCTAACTGTTTTCCAATTTCATTCGCATTGTAATCCAAATCAAAGCCAGAAACTTGAAGCTTTTCTCCACAAAGATCTCTGAGATCATCAGCTTCATCTTCATTTAGATCATCATTTTTCTCTAGCTTAATTCTCAATTGTTCTGGCAACTCGATTTGATCGAGGATAAACAGCGAATCGACTTTAGATAATTTGATAGACATTTTTGAAAACAACCTAACGACTCTGCGTTTAAGCGGCAAGTCGTGTTAAAATTATTAAAGTTCGGAACCAGCCTGCCTCGAGCATTCGGGGAGTTCACTTGAAACGTTTGTTATGTTGCCAATTACTGTGTGTAAATTGTGTATTCATAAAGAATGGTAAGCCTTTGACTTGGAATAACAATCAACACAAACAATAGTCATTCCATTAAACTCTTTAAAGATGTCTGTCATACCACCTTCTTCTTCGAATACTTTTTCACATCGTTCGCACCAAGCTTGAAGGTCATTGGGATGGCTAACGTTTTCAACAAATCCTACTTTATCTCCTTCATTCTTTAACAAATGACAACACACTACCGAAGAAATGCGCTTGCCATGCCTGCCACATTCTACATACATCGGTTCAATTTCTGATTCCATTTAGCAATATAACATAATATTATCCGAACAAGGGTTTTGTTAGCACGGGGTGGATAATATCCAAAAATCATACTTCAAACTCATCATTAATTGTTTTTGAGATGTTACCCGTCTCGTTAGTCGGATAACCTCTGAGGCACATATAGATAGTATGAAAGTAGCACAAATTCATCGAAACAATTATTATCCAAGATACGAACAAACCAACCCAAGGATTCTGGTTGCAGAAATAATAATTTCTGTTACCTTTTTGAATCTTTCGGGAATATTTATCGGGAATGCAAATCAACTCAAGTAAATGAAAAAACTAACGACGTTACTTTTAGCTCTTCTGTTAACCACAGGCTTTTCTATAGCTCAAACCACAACCCCGCTAAAAGTCGGGGACGAAATTGATGATGCCTTAAAAACAGGTGAAACCGATGTGTTCACACTTACCATTGACGCTGATCAGTTTGTATTTGGCTATGCCGATCAAAAAACGGTGGACGTGGTGATTACCGTAAAAGGGCCGGATGGAACGCCCGTTGCTTCTTTTGACAGTCCTGCACGGGGCCACGAAAATTTTCAGTTTAATACAGAAGACGCAGGACAGTACACTTTTGAAATAACCCCTTTTGAAGAGGAAGAGGGAGATTACAGTTTGCTGGTTTCGCATGTTGAGCCGGTAGCAAAAGAGCCGGCCGCCAGAGTGGATCAGCTGATGATGCAATACTCCGGAAATGACGTGCCCGGCGCAGCAGCCTTGGTGATAAAAGACGGAGAAGTTATTTTCCAAAAATCGTATGGCATGGCTAACCTTACTCATAATGTGCCTATGCAGGAAAATACACTTCATAACATCGGGTCAACTTCCAAGCAGTTTCTGACTTTTGGGCTGTTGCTTTTAGAAGAAGAGGGTAAGCTGGACCTGGATGATGACGTTCGTAAATATATACCTGAATTGCCTGAATTTGATCATGTTGTAACACTCAGGAATCTCGTAAACCACACTAGCGGATATCGTGAGTTTCTAAACTTGTTGGCTATGACGGGCCGCAATCCGAGTTCAAGTTTAAGTCAGGAACAGGTGATTGAAATTGTTCAGCGCCAGCCGGAATTACAGAACGTGCCCGGAGCCGAGTGGAATTACAATAATACCGGTTATGTGATTATGACTGAAGTTATAGAGCGAATTAGCGATATGAGTTTCCCTCAATGGATGAAAGAAAATGTGTTTGAGCCTATTGGTATGAATCACACAGTTTCCCGCAGCGACCCGGGAGAGGTCATCGAAAACCGTTCCCAAGGGTACCAACCTTCCGAAGATGGAGGGGTTGCCGAAGTGAGTGATTTGGGCGGTGGTATGGGGCCCGGCTCCATTCATACTACTCTCGGTGATCTTTCAAAATGGATTAACAATCTTCAGGATCCAAAGGTGGGAACTGAAGCTATGGTTGAGGAAATGACCACCTCTTTTGAGTTAAATGATGGCAATAAAACCGGCTACGGTCTGGGATTTTTTATGGCTAAATACAAAGGGCTGGATTACTTCCATCATGGAGGAGCCGATCTGGCGCATCGCTCCATGTTTATGGTGTTCCCGGAAATTGATGCAGCCGTGGTGACTCAGAGCAACCATGCTTCTTTTAATGGAAGTATTCCCAATCAAATAGCAGAGGCCTTTTTTGATGAATATATGGAAGCAGATTCAGCAGAAGCCGATGAAGAAATGGCTGCTGAAGAGAAAGAGGAATTTGAATACGACCCGGCCGACTTTGATCCGCTAACTGGTCGCTATGAACTGGAAGTTATGCCCGGTTTTATCCTCAGTTTTTCCAGGGATGACGATAGGATTTACACACAGGCTACCGGTCAGCCGGAAGTTGATATTACAGCCACATCCGACTCTACCTTTAGTTTGGTTGGAGTGAATGCCTCAGTCACCTTTCACAGAAATGAAGATTATACTGCTGATTCGCTTACCCTGCACCAAAACGGAAATCATATCGCGAAGAAAATAAAATTTGAGGTGACGGTGAATGAAATGGAGGAGTTTACCGGTCGATACTTCAGTGAAGAAATAGAAACGGTATATGATATTGCCATTGAAGACAGCAGCCTGATGCTTAAAAATTATCAGTTGGCGGATGATATTAAATTGTCGCCGGGAAGCGTCGACACATTTAGTGCAGGATACCCAATTGCCGAGGTAGATTTTGTGCGTAACGAGGCGGGAGAAATCACCGGTTTCAATGCTTCGAACGGAAGAACCAGGAATGTTTATTTTAAAAAATGGAGTGACAAATAATAGAGCTAAATAAAGCCGGGGCATACATGTCGCTGGCTACACGCTCTTCTCCAATCTGTACGATCACATCGCTCGGCATGATTCCGCATTCGTAAGCAGGCCCACTTTTTTTGACTTCGGTGACAAATAATCCCAATAAAGGGAATGCTGGGATATTCCATGATCAGCTGGCAGCCTAACGACCCCGCGTTTAAGCGGCGAGGGTTTTCGGTTGAACTGAAAGTAACAGAAATAATCAGTTACCTGAAAATTAAATTATGCGGAGCCAGTACCCGAGTCCGACTTGAAACGCTTGTTATGCTACTCTCTAATTTGAATAGCTGATATTTCTGAAATTTCAATATCAAGATCCTCATAAAGAGTTGCCCGAATCTTTAGAATTTGGTCACCAGATAAAGTATCGGAATTACTAAATGAAAAATATAAAGTATCCCTTAATGAGAAAACTCGAGTATCACTGGAATCCATTCTTTCTGTTATCCATTGCTTTTCTTTTCCTTGATAATTTCCAACCAAAAAATAGACGGTATTATCTTTGTAATACCCTATTTCATAAAGTGATCTTGAATTAGAGGTGTCGTACAACTCTCCTTGAAGTGTAAATACTCTCTGGTCAACATTATATTCTAAGGACATATCTCTAATCTCAAGAGTTGGTTTATCTATATCCGAACTATACTTGTAGCTTTCGTTCGTATGGCTACAACTAAGTAACAAAAGAGGTAGAAATATGAATATTTTTTTCATTACGGTTTCTAAAGTAGCATAACGACCCTGCGTTTAAGCGGCGAGTCTGGTTTTAGTTATTAAAGTTCCCAACCCTAACCGAGTCCGTTTGAAACGCTTGTTATACCACATTTGTATTGATTAAAGTTTTTATTTCTTCTTTGCTTCCACCAACTACTTTAGAGACATTCCAATCCGGTGATTCAAATTCCACATATTTAGTTATGTATTGTTCTTTGATTGGAACATAAGCCATCACTACACCACGACCGTTTGCTTTGCTATTTCCTGAATACCAAATCACCATAGAATTAGGTACAATCCGTTGCATTCTACGATGGAGGTTATTCTCCGATTCTTGTTCAATATGTAATTGGCTTGGAGATACTTTTTCTTGGTAAATACCATTGTAATCTGAGCTAAAAAAACGTTGACTAATAATGCGATTTGGTACAAAAGGTGGAATTGTAAGTTTAGTCCGTCCGGTACCAAATGCACCCATAATTTTTCCTGAAAAGCCCAACCATTTTTCTCCAAACCAATTATCAATATTAACGAGATAAATTTTCTTAGGGCAATGCAATGAAAGTAGTCTATTAACAATACATTCCACTTGCTTCAAAAAAGAAGGATCATCGTTTGATTGTATGTGAACTTTGATCATGGAAAGTTTTTAATGTGGTATAACGACCCTGCGTTTAAGCGGCGAGCCCGAAGTTTAAAATTAAAGACCCGAAACCCGTCCGAGTCCGCTTGAAACGCTTGTTATGCAAATACATTAGCGGTAATAATATTCTACAATTTTTGG